>ERZ778025.56-NODE-56-length-389480-cov-14.468072_pt1 | contig 389480 bp, 300 predicted proteins | sample MGYA00375755_ERZ778025 | MGnify/ENA primary metagenome ERZ778025 (study PRJEB29350, sample SAMN05389825) | bioreactor metagenome | isolation source: Thiocyanate bioreactor | place: South Africa: University of Cape Town | collected 2014-03-17 ...
CACGCGGCGCACGCGGCGCACGCGGCGCACGCGGCGCACGCGGCGCACGCGGCGCACGCGGCGCGAAGATTGTAGCCCTGATTCCTCGGTGCCACGTCCCCGGTACCGGAAGGCCTTCACCACGAGGCAGTCCAACCGTCCGGGTTCATCAGGGGGACGTCGCGAGTGCAGACGCGCCCCCCCAAGGAAGCTCCGGTGGTCGAGATGTGCGCTCGATCGCCAACGCGAAAGCTCACCACCGCGCACGCGCGGCACGACGAGAGAGAGATTGTAGCCCTGAGTCCTTGGTGCCACGGCCCCGGTACCGGGAAGGCGCTCCACACGAGGCAGTCCGTCCGGCAACGACCGATTCATCAGGGCGCGACGTCGCCAACGCAGCCCCGCCCCCCGGAGGAAGCTTCAGCTGTCGAGACGTGGGCTCGACCGGTTGGCGCACGCCTGGATCGAGCCGAACGAGAACGCGTCCAGCTACGGCTGTGGGGGCAGGCTGGGCACTCGTACGCGTGGATGTCGACGGCGAGCACGCGACACGCATTCCGGGCTGGAGGCGCAATTGGTCGGCGTGCGGGACTGCTCCCCGACGCGACACCTCCGCCAACCACGCGGCACGAGGCGAGAAGGATTGTAGCCCTGATTCCTCGGTGCCACGTCGGCACGTCCCCCGAAGGCGCTCCACACGCAGCAGGCCATCTGTCCCGGCAACGCTCGACTCATCAGCGAGCGACGTCGCCGCCGCAGACGCGCCCCCCGAGGCAGCTTCAGCTGTCGAGACGTGCGCTCGATCCCCAGCGCGGCACGCGCGACGCGACACGAGAAGGCTGATTCCTCGGTGCCACGTCGCCAGTACGAAAGGCGCCCCCGACGCAGTCGAGCGGTCAGACAGCAACCTCGCCAGTACCGGAAGGCGCCACACCACGACGGCTCCAATCGTCGAGCCATCGCTCGCTCCCAGCCGCGCTCGGCTCGCCGGTACCGAGCTCGGCCCGGCCGAGGCTGAGCTCGTGCGCCAGAGGAGCGTCCGGACGCGGTGGGATCGGGTTATAGTCCGCGGCGATGAAGCCCCTGTACGAGCGCCTCTTCCCGCGCTTCCGACCGAAGCGTGAGCTCAGGCCTCAGGGCAGCGGCGTGGGCTGGGGGGCGCGGATCTCGTGGCTTGGCACCGCGGGCTTCATCATCGAGTCGCGCGAGGCGACGGTCCTCATCGACCCGTTCGTCACGCGGCCCGGGCTGCCCGGCATCGTGAAGCCGTTCGTGCCGGACGAGGCCGCGATCGCGCGCTACGTCCTCGGGAACGGGCGCCGGTCGATCGACGCCATCCTCTGCGGACACAGCCACTACGACCACGTCGCCGACGCGCCGCGGATCGCGAAGCTCGCGAAGGCGAAGCTCGTGGGCTCCGCGTCGACGTGCGCCTGGGGGCGCGCGGAGGGCCTCTCCGAGGACCAGCTCGTGCGGATCCCTCCGGCGGGCGCCGTCGTTCGCTTCGGGGACATCGAGGTGCGCTTCGTCGCGAGCCGTCACGGGCGGATCGCCTTCGGGCGCGTTCCCTTCCCCGGCGAGGTGCGCGCGACGCCGAGCGCGCCGAAGCGCATCTGGCACTACCGAATGGGCGGCGCGTTCGGACTCTTGATCCGCGCGCCGGGGGTCAGCATCTATCACAACGGCAGCGCCGACCTCGTCGACGCCGAGCTCGAAGGAGAGCAGGCCGATGTCCTCCTCGCGTGCCTCGCCGGGCGCAAGGGCACCGAGAACTACGTCGGCCGACTCGTCTCTGCGCTGTCGCCCAAGCTCGTCGTGCCGACACACCACGACGCTTTCTTCGCGCCGCTCGAGCGCGGACTTCACTTGCTCCCCGGCATCGACGTCGAGGGCTTCGTCTCCGAGGTCTTCACGCGGGTCCCGGACGCCGCCGTGATCACGCCGGACTACGAAGAGCCGATCTGTGTTCCCCCCGGGGATGCGCGCGGATCGGTCCTCGCCGAAGGGTGAGTCGATGCGAGGGGTGGTCGTGCGAGGTTTGCTCGCGGCGCTCGTCGCCCTGATCGCGCTCGCGCTTCCTCCGGGGCGCCGCGCGGAGGCGGCGTTCGATCCCGCGCTCCGCTTCTACACGATCGAGACCGAGCACTTCCGGGTCACGTACCACACGGGGCTCGAGCAGGTCGCGCAGCACGTCGCGAACACCTGCGAGAGCATCCACGCCAACATGACCGAGGCGATGGGGTACACGCCGACGAAGGACAAGACGGAGGTCGTCCTCACCGACACCTCGGAGAGCGCGAACGGCTCTGCGACGGCGCTCCCGTACAACGCGATCCGCCTCCTCGTCACTGCTCCCGAGGACTTCTCGCCGCTCGGCGACGTCGACGACTGGTTCCTCGAGCTCGTCACCCACGAGTACACGCACGTGCTCCACACCGATCACATCCGCGGGATCCCCGCGCTCGTGAACACGGTGATCGGCAAGACGATGTCGCCGAACCAGATGCAGCCCCGATGGATCCTCGAGGGCTACGGCGTCTACTTCGAGAGCGCGCGCACGAGCGCCGGACGCCTCCGGAACTCGATGTGGGACATGTACATGCGGACGGACGTGCTCGACGACAACCTCGCGTCGCTCGATCAGATCTCGAACGTCGTCCGGCGATGGCCGCAGGGCAACATCTTCTACCTCTACGGCTCGCACTTCATCCAGTGGATCGCCCGGACGTACGGTGAGAAGGCGCTTCGCCAGGTCACCTACGACTACGGCGGGCAGCTCATCCCCTGGGGCATCCAGCGCACGATCCGGCGCGTGACCGGCAAGACCTACGACGAGCTCTATCCGCTCTGGATCGAGAGCATGAAGCGCGAGTACGGCGCGCAGGCGGCCGAGGTGAGGCGCCGAGGGATCCGCGAGGGCACGCGCCTCACGCACCACGGGCAGGTCGCGCGCTACCCGCGCTGGATCCCGGACAACGCCTGGCCCGAGCACGCGGGCGGCCTCCTCTACTACCGCGACGATCAGCGTTACCGCGCCGGCCTCTTCGCGCTCGACGTCACGCGCGACGCGAGCGGGCGCGTGCTTCGCGCCGACGAGAAGGGCTCCGAGCTCGTCGCGCGCACGAACGTCGAGTCGTTCGCGAGCTTCCTCCCCGACGGCGGGCTCGTCTTCGGCGGCGCCGAGGTCTACCGGAACGTCTTCGTCTTCGGCGACCTCGAGCGGATGGAGCCGGGTCAGAAGAGCCCCTACGGCGCGCCTGACGGCCAGCGCGTTCAGCTCACCGCGCCCGCGATGCGCGCGGCCGATCCCACGACATCGCCCGACGGCCGTCGCGTCGTCTTCACGCAGAACAAGGCGGGGACGCGCACGATCCACATCGGTGATCTCGAGCCCACCGGGGTATCGAACATCCGGCCGCTCGTACCGACCGCGTTCCTGGAGCAGTCGTTCACTCCGCGCTGGTCACCCGACGGGACGCACGTCGCCTATAGCGTCTGGAAGCGCGGCGGGTATCGCGACATCCGCTACGTCGACGTCAGGGACGGCACCTCGCGCGAGATCACGAACGACCGCGCCGTCGACGGCTCGCCCTCGTTCTCCGCCGACGGCAAGTGGCTCTTCTTCCACTCCGACCGCACCGGCATCATGAACGTGTTCGCGTACGAGCTCGCGACCGGCCGCCTGATGCAGGTCACGAACGTGCTCACCGGCGCGTATTCGCCCGAGCCGTCGCCCGACGGAAAGACGCTCGCGTACATCGGCTATGGGAAGAACGGCTTCGATCTCTACGCGATGCCGCTCGGCCCACTCGACGGGAGCACGTGGCTCGAAGCCCCGGAGTACATCGATACTCACCCGATCCCTCCGCCGGTCACGGATCGGCGCTGGGAGCCGAAGCCGTACAACCCTTGGCGCACGCTCCTCCCGCGTCGCTACGGCGTCCAGGTCACTCCCGGCAACTTCGGTCAGGCCGTCATCGTCACCGCCGCCGGCAGCGACATCGCCGGGCTCCATGGAGTCTCGGCGACCTCGACCGTCGAGCTCGAGAAGCCCCAGATCCAGGGCTCGCTCGCCTACTCGTATAGCGGGCTCCCGGTCGACTTCGGCGCCTCGGTGTTCCGCTCGATCACCCCTCGCGCGGGCTACGCGATCGGTCAGTACAAGCCGACGATCATCCAGGAGACGCTCGGTGTCACCACCTCGCTGAGCTACGCGCAGCCGAAGGCGTTCGACGGTCGAAGCTACGTCGTCAGCCACACGGTCTCCCGCGTCGGCGCGAACCTGCCGATGCCCGCGGACAAGCTCGATCCCTACGAGACACCGAGCATCCCCGTGCGCGGACTCGCGAGCACGATGCACTTCGGCTACGCGTTCTCCAACGCCGAACGCTACCTGTGGAGCATCGGTCCAGAGCGCGGGTATGCGCTCAACCTGAACTTCGACATCACCGATCCGCTCCTCGGCAGCGATTTCGCCGGCTTCGCGACCAACGGAGACTTCACGACCTATTTCCTGATGCCGTGGCTGAAGCATCACTCCCTCGCGCTCCATGCCGGCGGCGGCACGAGCGGCGGGAGCTTCCCCGGACGCGGTGCGTTCTTCGTCGGCGGGTTCGTCGATCTCCCCGTCGTCGACATGGTCCGGAACGTCATGATCCAGGGCGGAATCACGCTCCGCGGATACGCACCGGTCGCCGTGGCCGGCCGAAGCTATGCGCTAGGCAATGCGGAGTACCGCTTCCCGATCGTGAACATCGATCGCGGGCAGTCCACGCTCCCCGTCTTCCTCAACCGGATCAACGGCTCGCTGTTCGTCGACTACGGCAGCGCGTTCGACGTCTTTCGCGACGCGCGCTTCAAGACCGGCGTCGGCGGCGAGCTCTGGTTCGATACCCTGCTCGGCTACGTCGTCCCGTTCACCTTTCGCCTCGGATATGCGAAGGGCCTCGCGAGCCTCGGCATCGACAAGGTCTACTTCGTCGCCGCCGTGCCCTACTGATCCACGCCCCGCAGGGCGCATTCCCGAGCCCTCCTCGGTGTAAGCCCCTCGAGCATCGCCCGCAGCGTCGTGTACCTCGGGCGCGACGTACGGTGGCGAGGGCGGCGCGCCCAACAATCGCTTTGGCAGCAGCACCAAGAACGGCAGGCGCGATTCGCGCGCTCGGCGGTGCGGGTGGCGAGGCGCTCGGTGAGGTCGACGACGGTGACGATAGCGGCGCATGGGGCTGGGGCGGCGGCGGCGGCGGCGGACGCGTGAAGGTCTTCGCCGTCGCGAGCTCCTTCACGGGCTCGATGCTCGCGACCGGCGGCGCGGGCGGCGCCGCTCCGGCGGCCGAGGACAGCAGCCCCGGTGACCCGGGCTCGGACGGCACGGTCCACTACGCGAGCGCGCAGCCCGCAGACTTCACCGCCCTCACCTGCGTGCCCTGATCACGAGGCGTTCGACGCGCGGTAGCCGGCGCGCCATCCCGAAGCTCACGCCCGGCGCACCGCCGGCGCCCTCGAGAGGGCCCGTTCAGCAGGCGAAGACCAGAGGTCCCGCCGTGCGATCGCTCCGTATTTTCGCGCAGTTGCCGCGAGATGCGGCGAAGCGTCCAGAGGGCGAAGCGCCACATAAGTGAAAACGGTTTTCATCTTCATCCATGTTGGGCTAGAGCGGGGCCATCGCTCGACAGCCAACCGGTCTGCCCGCGTCGGCGGCCCCTTAATGAGGAACCAGTGATGCAGAAGCGTGCCTTGATGAGTAGCTTCGTTGCGCTCGCGATGAGCGCCGGTCTCGTGGTCGCGTGCGGCGACGACGACGACTCGAACACGAACGTCACGCCGTCCCCCGACGGCGGCTCGCAGCCCCCCGACTCGGGGTCGCCCGATCCCGGGAACGAGAAGGACGCCGCTACCCCCGACAGCGAGGCCCCTGCCGCTGCCGAGATCACGCCGCTCACGACCACGCGGATCGCGAACGCGATCAACCCGTACGGCCTCCTCTACGCGAGCGACGGCTTCCTCTACGCCTCGGGCGCCACGAACGTCGCCGGCACGCCGAAGCTCGCGGTGTGGCGCTTCAAGGACGGCGCGCTCGACACGACCTTCGGCACCGACGGCGTGGTGGTGGCCGTTCTTCCCGGCAGCTGGAGCTCCTTCGACATCGTCGAGGTCTCCGCCGGAAACTTCGTCGTGCACGCGGTCAGCAGCGGCAAGATCTACCTGCTGAAGCTGACGAAGGACAACGCCGGAGCGTTCTCGTTCGGACCGGCGGTGTTCGTGAAGCTCGGCTACGACGAGGGCGAGGGCTGGCCCGCGGGCACCCCGAACGTGCCCGCCTCCGCGCCGAGCTACACCTCGTGGGGCATCGGGCTCGACAAGAGCAACGCGGCCTCGCCGAAGATCGTCGTCTTCGCAGCCGGCGCGCCCGCGAAGGCCGCGAACGTCGCCGAACAGCGGGTCGACAACGATCGCTGGATCACGCGCGTCGACGCCAACACCCTCGCGTTCGACACGACGTTCAACGGCGGCGCCCCGTACACCGCCGACGCCGACGGAAAGGGCCTCGCCGACAACGGGCGCCGCGGCCTCGTCCTCGCGGACGGCAGCATCGTGTCGTCGGGCTACACCAACTTCGGGACGGGCCTCGGCAACCATGTCGTGCTCATCCGCCTCCTCGCGAACGGCACGGTCGACCAGGCGTTCGGCTTCGGCACGACGGCGCCCGGCATCCCCGGCCAGACCAAGTTCAACCCGTTCGTCGCTTCCGGCGGCTCCGCCGAGGCGTACGGCGTCGTGCACCAGTCGTCGGGCCGCTACGTCACGACCGGCTACGGCACGTCGAACTTCGAGATCGCGAGCAAGAGCGTCGACCTCGTCTCGTTCGGCGTGAAAGCGGACAGCCTCGACACGACGTACGGCAAGCAGGGCTCGTTCGCGTGGCAGAGCGAGAACGACAAGGGCGCCGGCCTCGGCGGCAACCCGTTCACGGATCGCGGTCGCGACATCGCCGTCCTCCCCGACGACCGCCTCGTGCACGTCGGCGTCTACGACGACTACGCCAGCGTCTTCGTCACCGACAAGGACGGCAAGCCCGATCCGAGCAGCGGCAACAACGGCCTCATCGAGTACTCGTACCCCGCCGGCTTCTTCAAGGTCGTCGTCTCGCCCGACGGCAAGCAGATCGCCGCCACAGCGCAGAGCTTGAACCAGACCACCGACGCGAACGCGCCCGTCGGCTCTGTCCTCGCGACGCTCAAGGTCGGCCAGTAGTAGTAGGGTACCGCCATGGCAGTCGAACGTTCCTCCAAGACGCCCTTCTTCATCGCCGGCATCGCCGGAGCCGCGCTCGCCGCCGTCTCGGCAGTGGTCGCGTGCTCGACCGAGGATCCGCGCGCCGGGACACGCTCGGGCACGAGCAGCGGGGGAACGAGCTCATCTGGCGGTAGCAGCAGCGGCGGCATCGACGCGACCGCCCCGGAAGGGCCCATCGAGTGTGGGCCCGCCCCGGGCGCGGCCGCGCCGTTCACCAAGCAGGCGCTCCTCTCCGCCGCGAGCGAGTGCGCGGCGTGGCACGCGTGCACGTTCCAGAACGCGGCCACCGCGCTCCGGACGAGCATCCGCGATCACGCCGCCGCGCCGGACGACGCGAAGCTGACCGCGGCGCGGACCGCATGGGCGACCGCGATGAACGAGTGGTCGAAGATGGAGCTCTTCCAGTTCGGCCCGGTCGCCAGCAAGGCGATCGACTCGTACCAGGGTCGTGGCCTCCGCAGCTTCGTGCACTCCTGGCCCGACCACAACCGCTGCCAGGTGGAGACACAGGTCGCGACGAAGGGCTGGGAGAAGGAGGGCATGGGGTCGGTGCTCCCGAGCGCCCGCGGCCTCTTCGCGCTCGAGTACCTCTTTCACTATTCGGGCCCCGACACGGCGTGCTTGCCCGCCTCCGCCACCGGCCAGGCATGGAGCGCGCTCGCGCCAGCCGACCTCGCGAAGGCGAAGAACGACTACGCGGTCGCCGTCGCCGACAACGTCGTCGCGGTCGCGCTCGAGATCCGAAACGTCTGGCAGCCGAAGCCGGAGGGCGAAGACTTCAAGGCAAAGCTCCTCGCGTTCGACGGCTACGGAAACGAACAGGAGACGCTGAACGTCGTCGCGTGGTCGCTCTTCTACGCCGAGGACGACGTCAAGGATCAGAAGCTCGGCGGCCTCGCCGGCGCCCAGGCGCGTGCCTACGTGCCGGAGACGCCGTTTGCCGGGCGCGAGATCGAGAACATCCGCTCGAACCTCCGCGCGTTCCGGAGTCTCTACCAAGGCTGCGGCGCCGACGGCGCCGGGGTCGGCTTCGACGACTGGCTCGTCGCGGCGGGCCAGGAGCAACTCTCGAACGAGATCCTCGCTGCCCTCGCACAGGCACAGGCAGCGGCGGACGCGTTCCCGCCGTTCGCGCAGGTACAGGCGCAGCCGGATACATCGACGGCGAAGTTCCTCGAGCTCTACAACGCGCTCAAGCCTCTGACCGATCTCCTGAAGACGAGGTTCTTCGGCTCCGCGAGCCCGCTGAACCTGAAGCTGCCCGCCAGCGCCGCCAGTGACACCGACTGATCCAGCCGCCGCCCTCTCCGTACTCGAGGGCGTGCCGCGCGGGTCCGCCGTGATGCACTCGAGCGAGGCGCGCGCAGCCGCGGCGCCTCGCAGCTCGTCGGGCCCGCTCGCGCTCCTTCGCCGCCTCGAGCAGGCGCTCCTTCGTCCCGTCGACGTCGCGTGGCTCGCGGCGTATCGCGTGCTCTTCGGGCTCGCGCTCTCGGTGTCGATGGAGCGCTTCCTCGCGTATGGATGGGTGGACAGCCTGCTCGTCGGCCCGCGCGTCCGCTTCCACTACTGGGGCTTCGGCTGGGTGGAGCCGCTCTCACGCGGCTCGATGTACGCGCTCTTCTGGATCCTCGCAGGGCTGGCGCTCGCGATGGCCGCGGGGCTCGCGTTCCGCGTGACCGCGCCCCTGTTCGCGGCGGGGCTGACGTACATCCAGCTGATCGACGTCTCGACGTACCTGAACCACTACTACCTCGCGGGGCTGATCGCATGGCTGCTCGCGATCTCGCCGGCGAATCGGGCGTGGTCGGTCGACGCCTGGATCCGATCGCGGCTGAGGCGACGAAGCCCGGAGCGCGCGGCTCGTCACGAGAGCACGGTCGCCGCCGCGTGGCTCGTCCTGTTCCGCGTGCAGATCGGCGTCGTCTACGTCTTCGCCGGTCTCGCCAAGGCGCAGAGCGACTGGCTGTTCCACGGGCAGCCGCTCGGGATCTGGCTCGGCGCCAGCACGTCGATCCCCCTCCTCGGCAAGCTGTTCACCGTTCCCGGCATCCCGCTCGCGATGAGCTGGTTCGGGTTCCTCTTCGACACGTCGATCGTGTTCTGGCTCTCGTGGAAGAAGACGCGACCGTGGGCCTACACGGTCGTGATCGTCTTCCACGTGCTGACGCGGCTGCTCTTCGACATCGGCATGTTCCCGATCATCATGAGCGCCTCCGCCCTCGTGTTCTTCGGGGCGAGCTGGCCGCGAAGCCTCGTCACGCGCCTCCGCAGCGCGCAGGTCAAAGCCCACGTCGCGCCGGAGTCGTCGTCGAGCGCTCCGCCGTCGCGCTGGCGTTCCCTCGTCTATCGCGCAGCGCTCGTCCTCGGCGGGCTCTACTGCGCGGTCCAGATCCTCGCCCCTCTCAGGTGCCATCTCTATGGCGGCGACGTCCTCTGGCACGAGCAAGGAATGCGCTTCTCGTGGCGCGTGATGGTCCGGGCGAAGGGCGGAGCAACGACGTTCCTCGTTCGCCGGAAGGACACCGGGCGCGTCTTCCACGTCGGCCCGCGCGATTATCTCAACGCGTACCAGGAGAATGAGATGTCGAGTCAACCCGACCTCATCCTCCAGCTCGCCCATCACATCCGTCGCGACTTCGAGGGGAGAGGCTTTGGCCCCGTCGAGGTGCGCGTCGAATCGAAGGTCTCGCTCAACGGCCGCAGTGGAGCGCTCCTCATCGATCCCGACGTCGACCTGACGACGATCGAGGACGGGCTCGGACGCGCGACCTGGATCCTCCCCGCACCGAGCGAACCGCCCCCTCCCACCCGGCCCGTGTCGTGAATCAACAACTCCCCCGCCTTCGCACGCTCTCCTGTCTCCTCGCCGTCGGTGCAGTCCTCGCGTCTTCGCGACGCGCCGGCGCAGAGCCGACCCCGCCGGCCGGATCGGAGCCCGCACCCGCAGCCGCGCCGGCGAACGCGACTCCTCCTGCACCGCCGCCGCCGCCGCCGAAGGAGGTCGACGAGGTCTACATCGGCGGGACCGCGCTCTCGCGCACGGCCGGCTCGGCGCAGGTCATCAAGAAGGACCAGCTCGAGCGCTTCGAATACGACGCCCCCGCCGCGACGCTGATGCAGGTACCCGGCGTGTATGTCCGTGGAGAGGACGGCGTCGGCCTCCGCCCCAACCTCGGCATTCGCGGAGCCAACCCGGATCGGAGCAAGAAGCTCACGCTGATGGAGGACGGGATCCTCTTCGGTCCCGCGCCGTACTCCGCGCCCGCGGCCTACTACTTCCCGCTCGTCACGCGCATGACGCAGATGCGCGTGATCAAGGGTCCAGGCGCGATCGCCTACGGTCCGCAGACCGTCGGCGGCGCGGTCGACTTCATCTCGCGCCCGGTCCCGACGCGCACGAGCGGCGCGGCCGACCTCGCCGCGGGCCAGTACGGCTACAACAAGGTCCACGCGTGGTTCGGGAGCGGCGACGACCGCCTCGGCTTCCTCGTCGAGGGCGTGCGGATCCAGAACACCGGCTTCGCCGAGCTGCCGAACGGCGCCGACACCGGCTCGACCCGCAACGACTGGATGGTCAAGGCCGCGTACACGATCGATCCGGACGCGAAGACGAAGCACCGCCTCCAGCTCAAGCTCGCGTACGCCGACGAGGTCTCGAACGAGACCTACCTCGGACAGACCGACGCCGACTTCCGCACGAACCCGTATCGCCGCTATGCCGCGAGCGCGCTCGACCAGATGAAGAACCATCGGACGGGCATCGTGGCGACGCACACGATCGAAGGGCCGGAGTCTTCCTACCAGCTCAAGACGAGCGCCTACCGCTTCGACTACCAGCGGACCTGGAACAAGTTGAACCGCCTCGGCGGCGCCGGCGCCGCGACGGTGCTCGCCAACGCGGACGATCCCGGGTACGCCGGCTACTACGGCGTCATGACCGGCCGCATCGACAGCAGCGGCAACGGCGCCGACACCCTGTACGTCGGCCCGAACAACCGCTCGTTCGTCAGTCAGGGCATCCAGAGCGTCCTCTCGACGCAGACGAAGACCGGACCTCTGGAGCACAAGCTCGAGACCGGGATCCGATTCCACTACGACCACATCAAGCGGCTGCACACCGAGTCCGGCTACCTCATGCAGGGCGGCCAGCTCGTTCCCTCCGGCGAGGCGCCGCTCACCACGTCGGACAACTTCGCCGGTACGCACGCGGTCGCGCTCCACATGACCGACGCGATGACGTGGCGCAATCTCACGATCACTCCGGGCGCGCGCGTCGAGCTGATCAACTCCCGGACGGAGGACTACCAGACCAAGGAGAACAAGGACGCGCTCGTCGCCGCGGTGATGCCCGGTATCGGCGCGTACTACGCGCTCCTTCCCAGCCTCGGTGTCCTCGCCGGCGCCTACCGCGGCTTCAGCCCGCCCGCCCCCGGCAGCGACTCGAGCGTCAAGCCGGAGTACAGCGTCAACTACGAGGCCGGCGCTCGCTACACGCGCGGCTCGTCGCGCGCGGAGCTGATCGGCTTCTACAACGACTATTCGAATCTCACCGACGTCTGCACACTCGCGAGCGGCTGCGTCAGCACGAACCTCGATCGCCAGTTCGACGCAGGCAAGGCCCGCATCTACGGCCTCGAGGCCTTCGTCGCGCACGAACAGCGCGTCGGTGCGTTCCGTGTGCCCGTCAGCGCGGCGTACACGCTCACGTACGGCGAGTTCCTGAACGACTTCACCTCGCAGGATCCGATCTACGGCGTCGTCCGCAAAGGCGACGAGCTCCCGTACATCCCGCTGAACCAGCTCAACGTCACGCTCGCCGTCGAGCACCGGCGGGCGGGGATCAACGGCGCCTTCAACTACGTCGCGCCGATGCGCGAGCAAGCCGGCAACGTCGCGATCGAGCGCGCGGTCGCGACGGACGAGCAGGTCTGGCTCGATCTCGGCGGCTACGTGAACGTGTCCCGCTGGCTCCGCGTCTACACGAACCTCCGCAACGCATTCGGCGCCGAGAACATCGTCGGCCGGCGCCCGTACGGAGCGCGCGTGAACGCGCCTCGCTGGCTCCAGGTCGGTCTCAAGTTCCAGTTCTGATCGAGCGCCGCGACGCTGCCGCGCTTCTCGTCCGAGACGTAGCTACCGGCAGACGCGAGCCTTCCTCGCTCGATCCCGTCCGCCACGAGCCGTCCGCATCTACAACCGCATCCTGACCGCCGTGGAGCTCTTCGAGCTCGCTCGGTGAAGGCGATCGGCGGCACGGCGATCCGCTACGCGAGGGAGCCTCTCGCTCGCAGCTGGCAACGGACGACACGATGCGAACCGCGGTGTTGATGCCGAACGCAACGTCCGGGGAGCTTCACGTGGAATACAAGCCCGGCAACGACTTTCGTCCCGTGGGCGAAGAAGATCCGCGCCGGTGATCTACACTGGCGGCGATGTTCCGACGAATCAGCGCGGCCGTATCGACCGCCGCGCTCGCGTTCCTCGCTGCGGCGCGCGTCGCCGAGGCGGCGCCAGTGATTCGGATCGAATGGCCTACCGTACCGGGTTGCCCTGCCGCCTCCGTCGTGGAGCAACGCGCACGCGCGGCGATCGCGCAAGCGAAGGAGGTCGACGACGTGCTCGCGATCGCCGAGGTCACGCCTCCGACCGTGGACCGCGGCCCATGGCAACTGCACATCCGCACGCGGACGGCACGTGGCGCGGGGGAGCGAACCCTCGAGGCGGCGAGCTGCGATGCCGTCGCGCGAGCGGCAGGCCTCCTCGTGGCGCTCGCAGCGCTTCGCACGCGAGCCCCGTCCACAGACGAGGCTCTCGACGAGATCCACCCACGACCCGAGCGTACGGAAGAGCCGGAAGTGCACTTGGCGCCCTTCGCGCCGTTGGCGCTCCCGAGCGTGCCGCCACCGCGCGAACCATCCGAGGCGCCGCGCGTGAAGACGAACGACACGTTCTTCGCGCCGAGCGCCGGCATCGGGTTCGCCGCCGGGCTCTTGCCTCGTATCGGTGTGGGAGCGAACGCCGCGCTCGGCTACGAAGCGAGCTGGCTTCGTACGAGCATCGGGTTCCGCGCGTTTCTCCCGCAAGAGACGATCCGTTCGGGGCTCGGCGCCGAGCTCTCGGCCCTGGGCGCGAGCCTCGACGTATGCGCTCGACTCCCGCTCCCGGCGCTTCTTCGCGCGAAACCGCGCGCGTGCGCGGGCGCGACGGTCGACGACATCCATGCCAGCGGCCGTGGGGGCACACGGACGTTCGATGCCCGCCGCACTGCAATCATGGCTTTTGCCGGCCTCGGAGCCGAATGGGAGATCGGCCGCTCGTTTCGAATCGGTGCCGACGTTCGCGTTGGAGGCTCGCTCGTCCGTCCGAGATTCGTGGTCAACTCCGCCTCGGCAGGCGAACGCGAGCTCCATCGTCCCGCCGCCGTCAGAGCAGAGACGACGCTGACGTTCGGCCTCGTGTTCTGATGCGCGGCGGACGAGCTCCACCAGACCGAGAGTGGCGGGGCGCCCCACCACCCGATACGCGCTCACTACCTGAGGATGCCCGATGGCGCGTCGTTGATCGGACGCGAGCCGGTGCCAGCCGGATATCCGTAGCTCGCGTCCTTGCCGATGCCCCAGACGCTGAGGGTGAAGGGCCCGGCGCTCTCGGCGACGTGACGTCCGTAACCACATTCGCCGCCAGGGAGCTGCAGGGGCTTGAAGCCGGTCGTGAGCTGAACCCACGCGTACTCGTACTCGCTGCCGTCACCGAGCGGCATCCAGTCGCCAATCTCTCCACCGCACTCGAGCACCACCGGACTGAACGTCCCCAGGTGCTTCTTCCGCACGATGGTGAGCGAAGTCTCCGGATACGTGTAGTCCGCAAAGAAGACGTAGCGATCGAGGTACTGATTCGCTGGAACGACGTTCACGAAATCCGGGTCCCCGAGGGTGAGACCTGGGCCTCCACCGCCGAACGTCGCCCCCGTCATGTAGACGGCCGCGTGGAATGGATGCTTCGCGTCCTGGCTCTTCACGCTCACGATCGCGTCGGTCAGGTAGGTCACCGTCTGGCCGGCCGCGAGCGTCTCCGGCGCGCCGGGTGGCTTCGACGGCGACCACGTCAGCACCGTCCCGTCGACGGCTCCGACGAAGCTCCAGGCAACGGTCTCGCGAAGAGGCGCGGAGATGGTCTCGAGCCGGGAACGGTACGGCACGAGCGCGTACTCCGTTCCCCATTGCGAGAGTGGCGCGATCTGCTGACCGAAGACATCGCAGTACCCCTTCTCTCCCGGGAGGAACGCGCAGGGCGAGGCGCCGAAGAGCCCGATCGGCCTGTCCGCCTCGATCGGGCTGCCTGAGATCAAGCCGTCCTGCGTGAACTGAAGAACCTCTCCTCGAGCGAGCGACCAGGTCTTCACCTCGCCGGCGACGCCCGGCTCGATGCCTTCGGCTCCGCTGATGTCGAAGTTCGGCTTCATCGACACCTTTGTTCCGTCCTCGGTGCCGATGATTTGAAACGTGCGCTTTTCGCCGAACGTGCGCCCGGGATCACCGAACCGAGCGACGGTCACGCCGATGTACGCCTTCTCCCATGACGTCTCCGGCAAGAGCAGCGTCGCCGAGGGGACCTCGCTCGCGGCACCTCCGTAGGGAAAGATCGAATAGGCCGACACGGGAGCATCCATCTCGAGGTGAAAGGCCTTCGTTCGCGCGGTGCCGTGCTTGATCGGGTCGGCGTCGACCGCAGGCGTGGTGCCGGCAGGACACGCGATGAACTTGTCGCTCCCGATGGGCGCCTTCTTCTGCGAGAGGAAGACGATCGCGACTTGCCCCGGCGGAAGAGGCCCTTCGAGCAGCGTGTACTCCGGCTCTCCCGAGAGCCGGCTCGCCGTGTAGACCGAGCGCGAAATGTCGAGCGGGTCGGCCCCCCACTCCGCCGAGATCGTCACCGGCCGATCCCACGTGTTCGCGACCATCGCCGCAAAGCAGGAGCCGGCGCCATACACGGCATCGTCGGGCGGAAGCGTCCAGAACCCACACCCCGCCGAGCCCTTCGACAGCGCGGCCGCGTCGCATGCGCTTACGCACCTGTCGATCCCACAGCCTTCGTCGGCCGAGCAGACTTCCTTGACGGTCTCCGACTCCCCCTCGCACGTCGAGAGGACCTTCTTGAGATCGGGGGAACAACGGTAACCGCACTGCGGAGCGTCGGGAGCGCCGGCCTCCGGGAACGACGGAGCGTCACCCCCGAGGTTTCGCTCCTCGCCGCAGGCAAGCGGCACGAGCGACGCGAAGACGAGGATGGAGACGACCGCTGCAGCGCTCGGTTTCTTGGCTTCGTGGGGCATCGGTTCTCTCAGAAGGAAACGAGCATCGGCTCGGGGTGATCGCTCTCGTCGGGGTCGGTGGTGCCGAGCTCTCCGTTCAGATTGCTCCCCCAGCAGTGGACGGTGCCTCCCTGGACGAGAGCGCAAACGCTCGCGTCGCTCGTCGCGACCTGTACCGCTCGGCCTTTGAAGTTTGCCGCAGGCGTGAGCAGCGCCGAATGCGTCGTCTGGATCGGCAGCGCCATCCTCCCCTGCTCGTTGCTTCCGCAGCACTGCACCGTACCGTCGGTCATCCGAATGCACGTGATCTCGCGCGCGACGGCAACGCGCTGAGGCCACGCCTTGCTATCGACGGGCGCGAGCGCCGGAACAATCTCGCGATCGGGCTTTCCCGTGCAGAGCGCGGTCTTGTCGCTCCGCCCCCAGCAATGGAGCTCTCCGTTCGCGATCGCGCAGGCGTGAGCCTGTGGGGGCGGCTCGAGAGGGAACGCCTCGGGCTGGAAGTGTTCGGAGATCGCGAAGCTCGTCACGTTCGAGAGCTCACGGATCTTTCGAGGCGTGATCGTCGGACTGATCGAGGCGATCACGCCGGAGCAGTAGCCCTCGCTCCCCGAGAGAGCGCCCCAGGCCCAGAGCTCCCCTGTCGTCGTGAGGCCGAGCATCGTGCTCGAGCCCGCCCGAGCCGACGCGATGACGAGCGAGCCGACCTCGGCCAACCCCGGGCTCCCGCTCAGCGAATACATCGGGAGCGGCCGCGCGAGCTGTCCGCGATCGGCTTTGCCCCAGCACGAGAGCGTCCCGTCGGTGAGTCGGGCGCAGACGCTTCCATGCCCGACGTCCACGCGCGTCGCGCTACCAACGCCTGCAGGTTGCACGGGATCCGGATGAGGCTCCCAATCCTGAATCGGCGGGCTCTCCGCGGTGAGCGCGAGCTCGGAGCTCTTGTTGCCGCCCCAGCAGCGAATGCCGCCATCGTCGAGGCGCGCGCAGCTCGTGTCGGCACCTGCGCTGATCTGAGTGGCACCGGTAACGTCGGCTACGGGAGGGATCTTCCACGCCACGCCCGCGTCAACGCTCTCCGTCGGCGTCCCGCGTCCGAGGTTGCCGAGCTCGTCCGTGCCCCAGCAATGGACGGTGCCTTCCGCCATCCGCGCGCAGAAGTGATTGCGCCCCGCAACGATCTCCTTCACGCAAGGACCACCGTCGGTGGCGCAGACGACTTCCTCGTCCTCGGAACTGTACGGATCCTTCTCCCGTGCATCAGCCGGAGGTGCCCCGTCGAAAGGCGCGCCGGCCTCGGGAAGGTTGGCTCGATCGCTAGCGTCCTCATCGAGCGCAGGACGCGAGGACGTGTCGTCGCTGCAGGCAACGATTAGAAGAGAGAGCGCCGTCCCGCACAGGACGAGTCCCTGGAGGGCACGAGAGCGGAAGAGAGCTCGATTCGATCGCATAGGAGATCACTTCTTCGCGCGATGAAGCGCGATCCCTTTCCCTACGGCCCAGACCTCGCCGCCCGTCGCGGTCCATACATCGAAGAACGGATCGATTACCGGCAACGGTTCGACCTCGGTCGACACCTGGGCGAACCTCTTGCCGTCCCACGTCGCGAGTCGTCCGAATCTGCCGGCCGCCCACACACCGGATGGAGACGCGGCGAGCGCCGTGAAGTCGAGCATCTCGTCGTTCTCGTACGGACTGACCGTCCACGTGAACGTCGCGCCGCCGTCGCTGCTGACCCCGTGATAGACGCCGCGTCGCGCCCAGGTGCTCATGAGTACGAGCCACACGCTCGTATCGCTCTCGACGGCAGCGCCGAGGATCTGCCCGATCGGGACGTCCGGAGAGCGCGGGTCGACCGCCGGCAGCACCACGGACTCGAACGTCGTCGACGAGGGCGGCCGTCGAAGGATGGCCTCCTGCGTCGCTCCCCATTCGCCGTACGGGAGCGTGGCAGCGATCCAGAGACCGCTGCCGGGGGAGCCCCAGACACGCCGATAGCCCGAGGTGTCCTCGAACGAGAGCGGGTCGAGCTCCCACTCGGGAGCGCCGTCGCTCGTGGTCGCTCCCGTGAAGTGATAGACGCGTCCCGCAGGCGCCACGCCGTCCGTGCGTGCGCCGACGGCCCAGACGTCGTTCGCCGAGCTGCCCCATATCGAGGTGATGTGGACATCGCCATCGGCTTCGAGCGGAGCGTTGGCGAACATCACCGCCGCCGACGTCGTGCCGGTACCGCGGTAGACGCCCTTCGCTCCCGCGGCCCAGATCTCGGTGGGACTGCTCCCCCAGATGCTGCTTATTTCACCGAGCCCGCTGGCGTGGATCTTCCACTCCGTCCCGTCGAAGCGGAGGATTGCGCCGAACTTCGTTCCCGCCCAGGCGATGCCCGCACCATCCGACCACACCGCCTGGAGCGTCTGATCCTCGGGAAGGACGGTATGACAGAAGTCGTCGTCCGAGCACGTGCGCGGTGGCGCATCGGTGGGTGCATCACTCGATGCATCCGGCACGGCTGGCGGACCGCTGTCGGGTCCGGGCGGAAGCGTCGTCGGCCCCTCCGGGTCGGAAACCGGCCCGTCGTCCCCGTCGGCATTCGCACAAGCCGCTGCGGCGAGGACGGTGATGATGGCAGCGCCGAGCACGAGAAGCTGCTTCGACAAGAGGCTCACTTCCTTCCTCCACTGACGTTCTTGCCGTCGTAGTGAAGGGCGACGTGGCCGCCGACGATCCAGACGTCGTCCGGCCCGCTGCCCCATATCCCCGTGAGGAGTGGCTTCTTCTTTCCGGCAGGGAACGCCGCTCGCTGCGGCGTCCACTCGTTGCCGTCGTAGTGGAGAATCGTCCCGTTCTCTCCCGCCACCCAGATGTTCGTCGCGCTCGTTCCCCAGATCGCATGGAGCGACTCGTTCGTCACCGGCGGGACCATCTCCCATTCCGTCTGTCCAGCGCGGAGCCGGCGCATCGTGCCTTGATCGCCGACCGCCCAGATGTCATCTGCGCTGCTTCCCCAGATCGCGTGGAGATTGACGAGCGAGTAGACCTCGCTCTGCGTCCACTCGAAGCCACCGTCCGCCAGACGCCGGCCGTTCTGTACGAACGCGCGCTGCCAGTCGTTCCCATATCGGTTGTCGCCGATGAGCCAGAGATTGTCCGGCGTCCCGTAGTAGCCGAAGATCCAGGCCGTCCCCTCGTGAAACTCCCACTTTGGCTCGCCGACGGTCGATGTCGTGAGCTGATTCCCGGTGAGGAGATAGTTTTGGCCGTCGATCACGGCCTCGTATTGGTACGCGCGCGCACCGACCCGGACCCTGTCGGGCCCGTCGCCCCAAAGCGCCTTGACGGGCAGCTCGTAGCGGAGAGGAGCCGGCTGATGCACCCAGCCCGAGCCCGTCTTGCGGTAGATCGTGGAGGTCGTGCTCGCGATCCAGACGTCATTCGGACCGCGGCCCCAGATGCTGAGGAATGTATTCTTGACCTCGAGCGGATTCGGCAGCGCCGGGGGAACCGGCGTGCGCGTCCAATTGGCGCCGTCCCAATGAATCACGGTCGCGCCGGCCCCGACGGCCCAGACGTCGTTCGGCGAGGCGCCCCAGACCTTCGTCAACGAATAGAGGCTCTCGACGTTCGTCTGCGTCGGGCACCACGGGACCTCGCTGCACGGGATGACCTCGTCGACGCAGTTCGGATCACCGGCATCGCAGGTCCCGGGAAGAGAGGCGTCGCTCTGCGGGGCCGGCAGAGGATTCGACGTCGGAGGAGGACCCTCTCCGTTTTCCGTGCCGGCGCAGCTCGCGAGCACGAACGGAACGAGGAACGTGGCGAGCGCCCCCGTCGACAGGCCGAGAACAACGCGCGCGCGATTCATTTCGCCCCCGGATAGTCACAGTCGACCATCAAGCACTTACCGTCGATGCATGGCTGCCCCGCGCCGACGTCACAACGCGTCCCGCAGGCGCCGCAGTGGTCCGGATTCATGCGAAGGTCGACTTCGCAGCCATCGGAAGGGTCGCCGTTGCAGTCGGCCCAGCCGTCGGCGCACTCGGAACCGCATACGCCCTTCGTGCACGTTCGCTTGCCGTGTGGTCCCGGACTCGGACATGAGATGCCGCACGCGCCACACGCATCGACGTCGTTCAAGAGATCGACGCATTCGTCCTCGCACAGCACCTTCTTGTCTTTCACGCAGGGAATACCGCAGTACGACTCGTCCCCCTCCGTGATGCACACCTCGTCCTTTCCGCACTTCTTCCCGCAGGCACCGCAATTCTCCGGTCCGGCGGGGGCCTCGCAACCATCGGAGGCACACCCGAGCGTCGAGATGTCATCGTTGCAGTCGATCCACCCCTCGTTGCAGCGAAGATTACCGCACGCGCCCTCACGACAATGGTAGGAGGTGTTGGGGGGCGGGGTGGCGCATTGGCCTGGAGCGGCGTTCGCGGAGCAGGCGTGATTGCAACTGCCGCAATGGTAGTCGTTGTTCTTCGGGTCGACGCACCCGCCGTTGCACTCGAGCCACCCTGGAGGGCATCCGCACTTGCCGCCGATGCACGAGACGCCGTCCGGGCAGGCGTTCCCGCAGCTGCCACAGTTCGCGTTGTCGTGGAGCACGTCGATCTCGCAGCCGTCCGCGATCTTGCCGTTGCAGTTGCGCCAGTCGTTCGGCTCGAAGGGCACCACCGGCGAGTAGCACTGGAGCTCGCAGCCGCCGTCCACGCAGCGCGAGGTCATGTGGAGCGGGATGTAGTCGCCACACTTGTTCCCGCACGCGCCGCAGTTGTCGCGGTCACTCATGAGATCGGTCCCGCACTTGTAGGTCGCGGCGCCGACCGGGCCCGAGAGACAGGTGCCCAAGCCTTCAGGGCACACGGTGCCGACGCATGCGAGCGGAGCGCTCGGGAGGCTCCCGCTGTCTCCGCCGTCGGGAGTGGGAGTGAAGCTCGGCGGCCCGCCCGTATCGGTGGCCACGAGCGCGTCGGACTGCGCGCAACTCGCGAGGCCGAAGACGACGATGAGGCCGACGGCGGCGATGGCCGTCATCGGTTGGAGGTCGGGTCGACGCATGAGGAGCGCACCTCGGGCACGAGAGAGGATTTCGGATACATCGCGAGGAACCGCGCCGAGTGCGCGCAGGCCTCGGCGTGACGCCCGAGCGCGGCGAGCGCGAGCACGCGCTGCGCGGCGAACTCGGGGACGAGCACCCCCTTGGGAAAGCGACGAGCGTGGGCTTCGACGAGCGCGAGCGCTTGACCAGGCCGACCGGCCTGCAACGCCGAGCTCACCTGCGCGAGCAACGCGAGCTCGGCTTCGAGCGTCCCATCGCTTGGATTGCTCCCATGGGAGGACGCCGGCTTCGAAGGACGATTCGGTGGCGCATCCGGCAGATCCCGGACGTCGGGCAAGTCCCCCGGCCGGGCGAGCACCGGCGGGTCTTCGTCCGACGCCACGCTCGGATCGACCACTACGGGTGTCGGCGTCGCGGAAACGACGGGACCGGACGGTGCAGGCGCTCGCGTCGTCGTGGCCGAGTAGGACAAGAACGCGAGCCCGACCACTGGCACGACGACCGCCAGCGCCTTCCCCCACGGTCCTCGTGCCGGCAGGCCACTCTTCGATGAGGTCGAGCCGGCTTCCCCTCCATCGTTGCGAGCCGCTGCGGCCCCCGTCGTCGTCGCGAGCGCAGCCGCGAGCCCGGCGGGCAGACGACGGCGCCACGACACGTGCGCCGCGACCGACGCGTCGATGCGTTGCGTCGTTTCGGGGGGCAAGGAGCTCGCCACATGGTCGGCGCGCGCGCTCTCGAGGAACCGCGCGAAGTCGTCGTCTTCGCTCATCGTAGTCTCCACTCGTCGCGCGCCTGCGCCCGCGCCCACGCGACTCGTACCTCTTCGCGCGCAAGACGGAGCCGAGAGGCGACCGTGTTGCTGCTGATCTCGAGGAGCGTCGCGATCTCCGGCGCGCTGAGCTGCTCGAGCTCGGCGAGGACGAAGACCTCGCGCTTCTCGACGTCGAGCTCGTTCAAGATCTGCTGGAGAAGGGTCAGGACCTCGGTCTGCTGGGCCGCAACCTCGGGGTTGGCTGCCGCATCGGCGACCACATCGACCTTCTCGTCTTCACCGGCGGGCCCCGCCGTCCGCTTGCGTCGGTAGTTGCGGGTCACTCGAATCGTGACACCGAACACCCACGACCTCAGTGACGACTCCGCCCGCTCCTCGAACTGATCGACCTTGCCGTAGATCGTGAGGAACACCTCCTGCACCACATCCTCGAGCGCGTGACGCGGGATGCCCAGGCGAGCGACCCATCGGCCGACCAGCGGGAGAAAGTGCTCATAGAGCGCGCGAAAGTCGCCTGTCTCCACGGAACCATCCGTGCTGGTAGACCAACCGCGCGACTGCGCAAGCGGGACAATGGCGCCGCCAATCACATCGAGGCTATGTGTTCCTCGGCGGACGCTCGTCACGAATTCGTTCGGCGCGAGCCGATCGTTCGTTTGGCGCTCACGGCAGAGGTCGAGCGCGCGCTCGAGTTTCGGCTCGGGAGAACGAAGCGTAGCTCGTCGACGTCAGAAGACTTCGGAGCGGTCGATGCGCTTCGAGCGCGCAGGCGGCGACGGGATCGGCGCCGCGCCCGGCGACGTCATCGCAGCAGGCGGCGGATCGACGGGGAGCGATGCAGTCGTGGTCAGCGACTGCGGTGCGTGCGACGCGGGCACCGGGGCGCCGACCGTCGGGAGGTCCACCGGGCGAACGGTGGGCGTCGCCGCGGCCGGATCGGGAGGAGGGATCTCGTCGCGGAGCACCGTCTTGCCCGATGCCGCGATGTCGATCGTCTTCGCGGTGGCGGCGAGCTCGCCGTGCCGGCCGGCCTCGCGCTCGAAGTACATCGAGAGGATCGACCCAGTGAGGAGCAGCACCGCGAGCACGACGCCCCCGGCGACGAGACGCGGCCAGAGCCGTCGTTTCCGCGGGACCCCCGCGGCGACGATCGAGCTCTCGATCGTCGGACCGGGCGGAGCCGGCGGCGAGCTTGGCTTCGCCGTCTCGCTCGCATCCGTCGCCGTGCCATGTGCGCTCGGCGGAGGAAGCGAGATCGAGCCCATCGGCTGCGGTGCCCCCATCCGTTTCTGCAGGATCTCGATTTGCTCGAGCGCGGTGGCAAAGGCGACCGCCGACTGGAACCGCTCGTCGATCCGCTCCAAGAACGCCCATGAGAAGAGGTCGCTGAGCAGACTCGATGAATCCGAGCGCCGCGTCGAGAACGGAGTCGGCTCGAAGCGGCAGAGGCGCGCGAAGAGATCCTCGGGGGTATCGCCGTCGAACGGAAACTGACCGGTGAGCAGGTGGTACGCGATGACCACCAGCGCCCAGACGTCGGCGCGGTGATCGATCGTCTTTCCCCGCGCCTGCTCCGGACTCATGTACGCAGGCGTACCGAGGAGGAAACCACGAAGCGTGGTGTGCTTCGCGTCGCCCGTCGTGAGCGGAACGCGACGCATCGAGGCACGGAGCTTGGCGATCCCGAAGTCGAGGATCTTGATGACCGCCTTGCCCTCCTCATCGACGGTGACGAACACGTTCGATGGCTTGAGGTCACGGTGCACGATGCCCTCGGCGTGGGCGACTTCGATCGCGCGCGCGATCTGGTGGATGATCGGGACCACCTTCGCGAGCGGCATCGGCCCCGTGCGTGCGAGCCGAGCATCGAGCGACTCTCCGGCGAGCAGCTCCATCACCAGATACGCGTAGGGGCCGTCCTCCCCGTGATCGGTCACGGAGACGACGTGTCGCGTCTTGCGAGAGAGCTGCGACGCGACCCGCGCCTCGAGGAGGAAGCGGCTGTCCGCCGACGAACCGTCGCCGTGGAAGACGTCTCGGAGCACGATCTTGATCGCGACTTCTTCTCCGAGCGAGACGTGCCGCGCCGCCCAGACGTCCCCCATCGCGCCGCTGCCGACCTTACGGCGGAGCTCGTATCGGCCAGCGATGCACATCCCGGGCGCGAGATCGGGCGGGACCGACGAGCGGGGCTCGGGAGCGGCAGGGCCGAAGATGTCCCTCTCCGTCTTCATCCCGATCAGTATACCCAACGGGATGACTTGCACCACCGCACGCCGGTCGCGGCGCCATGGCTCAGGCGCCTATCGCGCCGGGTCGTCCTCGAGCGCTCAGCGCGCCGCGATACGGAGAATCGCGCCGATCACGATCTGCGCCGCGAAGCCGATTCCTGCGCCCCGCTTCGTCTGCGGCCCCTTGGCGATGGCCATGACGAGAATGAGGCCGATGCATCCACCGAAGAAACCGGCGAGGAAACCAAGCGCGATATTTCCCTCGACCACCGGGGGCGCCGGCTGCATCCCGTAGGGCTGCACCGGTGGCCCTCCATAGCCACCAGGAGGCGATGCCCCGAAGCCACCCGGGGGCGGCGCTCCGTAGCCACCGGGTGGCGGCCCTCCGTAGCCACCTGGCGGCGGCCCTCCGTAGCCACCTGGCGGCGGCCCTCCGTAGCCCCCCGGAGGCGAGCCGCCCGGCGGCGGATTCCAGTTCTGTGACATGCGCGTCCTCCTCTCGAACGGTGTCTGCGAGCGTAGCGGCTCGCCGTCCGGTGACAAGCCAGCACGGCCCTACGCGGATGGGAGGATCTACGATGCGTGACGCGCCACTCTTCCCCGCCCCGTGCGGAGCTCCGGTGCATCCAGCCGGCCATCGGCGATGCGAGAGAGGGCCATCGAAACGCAGCTCCTATTCCATACCACCAGGGCATCCATCGCCTGTGACGCGACGCGCCGGAGACGTCTGTCTTCTCCACGCTTTCGCGCCCTGCTAAGCAGCACCCGATGCCGTTCGACGGAGCTCTCAGCCGTGACCCGGAGCACGACCATCGAGCGCTCGGCGCCGTCCGTCGCGCGCTCGCCTCGGTGCCCTTCTACGCGAAGCAGAATCTGGCCGGCCTCGTCGCGGACGACGCTCCGCTCGACAGCGCGCTGGCGCGGTTGCCGCTCCTCACGCGGGACCGGATCCGTCCCACGCTCCCGAAGATGTGGTTCCCCGAAGGTCGCGACGCCAAGGCAGAGCTCGCGTCGGGCGCCGTCTCCGTGGTCGAAGCAGGCAGCGCCGATTCGCGCGTGCGGGTCCTCTTCGATGCTCGCTGGTGGCGGGCGCAGGAGCAGCGCGCTCTCGCGATCCATCCACGCGCCGCGAGCGCGCTCTCGGGTGAGCTCGGCACGTTCCGCGACGCCGTGCTCTGGGTGCCGGAGCGCGGTACAGGCTCATGTGGCTCGGGAGACCCCGGCTACGAGGAGCGCCTCGAAGGGACGCGGCTGCACCTCAACTCGCGCCAGGACCCGACGTTCTGGACCGAGGCGGTGATGACGCGCATGCTCGACGAGCTCTCGACCCACGAGACGACGGCATTGCTCGCCGATCCGTTCTACCTCGACGTGCTCGCACGCCATGCTGCGGTCCTCGGACGTCGCCTCGACGTGCGCGGCTTCGTCGCGACGACGCGCGCGCGCGCAACGCGCGCCCATCGCGAGGCGCTCGCCCGAGTGTACCGAGGCACGCACATCGACGTGCTGGGCGCGCGCGAGGTCGGCACGCTGTTCGTCGAGAGCGACGACGGTTTGATGCATCATGCACCTTTCTCCACGCACGTGGAGCTCCTCCGCGCGAAGGTCGAGACGCCAGGAGCGGAAGACGTCGCCCTCGTCGTGGTGACGACACTCGAGCGCGACGTCCAGCCGCTCGTGCGCTACGTCCTCGGCGACCTCGTACAGGTCGCGCCGGGCAACGGCCGCTTCACGAGCGTGGCCCCGATCGCGTCGGTCGAGGGATCGATCGACGACGCGATCGTCCGGCCGGACGGAGCGATCGTGACGCCGGGCGCGATCGATCGGGCGGTCGGCCCCGAGGTGCGCGCGTATCAGGTCGTCCAGTCCGATCCGACGACGGTAGAGCTCGAGGTGGTCGGCGGCTCGCCCTCGCGCGTCTCCGAGGCAATCGCACCGCTGCTGTCTGGAATGACGATCACTGCCCGTAGCTCGACCGCAATTGGCGCCGAGCCGAACGGAAAGTACCGAACGTCGCGGCGAAAGCTGCCCCTCTCTCTTTCCGCAGCGTTCGATGCGTGCGAAGGAGTTTGACCGATGAAGGACCATCTGAACGCCGTTGCCTCTCGCGTCCGGTCTCAGATCCCGCTGCTCGGACGAGAGCTGGGCGGGCGGCCGCTCGTCTTCCTCGACAACGCGTCGACGACCCCGAAGCCGCAATCGGTGATCGACGCGGTCGTCGGCTACTACGAGACCGCGACCGCGAACGTTCATCGCGGCGTCCACACCCTCGGTGAGGAGGCGACGCGCCTCTTCGACGAAGCTCGCCGCGAGGTGGCCACGCTCATCGGAGCGGCGCCCGCGGAGATCGTCCTCGTGCGCGGGACGACGGAGGCAATCAACTTCGTCGCGAATGGCCTCGAGCTCGGTCCCGAGGACGAGGTCGTCTTCCCTGCCAGTGAGCATCACGCGAACTGGATCCCGTGGCGCGTCCACGGCAAGCCGGTGCCGATGCCGATCGACGAGGACGGCGTCCCGCGCTGGGAGACGCTCGAGTCCTTGATCACGCCGAAGACGAAGCTCGTCTCCATCGGTCACGTGTCCAACGTCACCGGTGCGATCGCGCCGGTCGAAGAGGTCGTCCGCATCGCGCATGCGCGCGGCGTCCCGGTGCTGCTCGACGCGGCGCAGTCGCTCTCGCACCTGCCGCTCGACGTCGCGCGCCTCGGCGTCGACTTCCTCGCCGCCTCGAGCCACAAGGCCTTCGGCCCCTCGGGTGTCGGCATCTTCTGGAGCAAGAAGGAGTTCCTCCAGAAGTGCCCGCTCTACCAGGTCGGCGGCGGGATGATCTCGCTCAACAACGACATCGACGTCGGCGGGTTCATCCCGCGCGACGCGCCGTTCAAGTTCGAGGCGGGCACGCCCGCGATCGAGGCGACGATCGGCTTCGGCGCCGCCGTGAAGTGGATGCGCGGCATCGGCATGGACGTGATCCGCGAGCACGACCTCGCGATGAGCCGCTACCTCATCGACGGCCTCTCCGACATCCCCGGCGTCCGCGTCCTCGCGAAGAAGCTGCCGCCCGAGAAGCGCATCGCGCTCGCGACGTTCGTCGTCGACGCTCCGGCGATGACCCAGGAGAGCGTCGCGCGCGCCCTCTGCGACATGTTCGCGGTCTGCGTGTCGGCCGGCTTCCACTGCACGCACGTCCTCCATCACCGCGCGCACTTGCCGGGGACCGTGCGCGCGAGCCCGCACGTCTTCAACACGACCGACGAGATCGATCTTCTTCTCGAGGGCGTGCGCGAGATCGCGAGCTGACCGCTCGGCGCTGGCCGAGCAGACACCGAACGTATCGCGCGCTCTGTCCCGGACCGTCGCGTCAGCCGCCGGGCACGCGCGGCGCGACGGTCGCAGGGAGGAGATTGGTCGAGGTGGCCGGGCCGGTCCCGGTCGGAAAGGCCGCCTTCGCGGGACGATCGACGGGCCCCGTCGGCGGCGCGCCCAGCTGGTACTGGCGAGGCCAGAGGAACTGCGGAGCGCGCGACCAGTCACCGAGGAAGATCGTGGTGCCGTTTCCTCCGAGCTTACCGAGCGCCTCGTAGCCGGCGGCCTGGACGGTGTAGGCCGTGTGAGCGGACGCATCCGCGCGCATCTCCGCCGCCTTCGCGGAGGCGAGCAGCGTGCGCTCCCTGGTCTGGGCCGTCGCGCGGATGACCTTCTGCTCCGCCTCGAGCTTGTCGATCGCGATCTGTTGCTGGAGGACCTCCTTCTGGTTCTTGGCGTGGAGCAGGGCGAGCTCGGCCTCCCGCTTCGACTTCTCGGCGGCGATCTCGTTCTGGAGACGAGCCTGGTTCGCGTCGCTCTCGGCCTTGAGCTTCGCCTGCGCGGCCGCGAGCTCGAGGGCGGTCCTGTCGCGCGCGGCCTGGGCCTCGATCGCCGCCTTCTGCCGCGCGGCCTCCTGCTGCCCGATCAGCCGCTTCTCGACCGCGTTCGCGATCTCCGGCGAGGCGTACTTGATCTTCTCGAGCGTGATCGACGAGACCTCGACGTGCTTGTTGCGGATACGCCGGCGCACCTCCTCTTCGATCTCGTCCTCGACCTTGTCGAGGTTGCCGACGAGCGTGGTGTAGGAGTGGCGCGCGAGCACGTTGCGGGAAGCGCTCCGTGCCTCGGGGCCGATGATCTCCTCGTAGTAGTCCCTGCCGATCTCGCTATGGAGCTGGAACAGCTCCGACGTGATCGGCCGGTACGTCACGACGACGTTCACGTCCATCGCGAGGCCTTCGGACGAGGGCGTGAAGACGGACTCCTTCCGCGTCTGGTAGGTGACGTCGTAGCTCTCGATGTAGCCGCAGTCTCGGAAGAGGCACCATCCGAGGCTGTACGAGCCGGGCTGGAGGACCTCCGGCTTCACGCCTCCGTCGTGCGGGCTGTAGCGGAGTCCGCGCTGACCGGGCTCGACGGCCTGCCTTCCGCACCCGGTGCCGGATGTGACGGCCAAAAGGCCGATCGCCAGTGCCAACACAGTCTGCTCGATTCGCTTCATGAATCCTCCGTGTGAGCGATCAGTCGGACTCCCCAGGCGCGTCGGAGTCACCGTCCTCGTCGGCATCGTCGTGCGAGCCCGAGTTCCCGACGACACCTCCGGGCACCACGAATGCAGGCCTCCCTCCGGACTTGCCCGGATGCTCGGGATCCGCGGCCGCGAGCCAACTCGTGAGGTCGCGTCCGATGCGCGTCATGCACGCATAGAGGACGGGCGCGCCGCTGCCCGGCGCGACGAGCCCGCCGTCACGGCATGCCGTCTCCGTCTGTCCGATGTGGGCTCCGCCGATCCGCGCGCGTAGCGTCGCGCGCACGCCGATCGTGACGAGGAGACGGGCGCCGTCGTGCTCCGCCTCCGCCTGGATCACCTCGACGAAGAGCTGCCAGCCCCCGTCGCGCCGCCCGCGGTTCTTGTCGGCCCACGGCACCGCAGCGCTCGATATCGCGTGGCCGAGCGCGGCCTCGAAGTCGCCGTACACGACGCTGCTCCCGCTGACGGGGAGCGGATCGCGCACCGACGTGCTGCGCGTCACGACTTCGAGCGGCACCGCGTTCGTAGGCGTGGCCGTGATGGGCACGCCTGCCGACGAGAGCAGCGGCACAATCTGACGCCCCCCGCATCCAATGGCGCCGAGAGAAGCGCTGAGGACGACGAGGAGCGCCGGAGCAATCCGACGCATCGACCAGCCGCTCAAGCACGACGTGGGCCGAGCGCGTTCTCGCCGAGATCATGGGGGCCGCGCGTTGCGGTCGCTCAGCCGTTCACGTGGTGACTCGCGTCGCCGACGCGAGTCGCCACGGTCGTGCGAGACACCGGCCGAGGGGCTTCGGGGCAAGCCCCGGCCATCCGGGCGGGCGCGCCGGCGAGCGGAAGAAGCGATGACTGCGCCTCGAGCGCGGGCGCCCTCGAGGCGGACCGCTGCCCCGAACCTCGGCCTTGGTGTTCGGCCCGGCTCGAAGGCGAGGTTCGAAGATCCGCGCGCGGCATCGTTCGCGCTAAGGTTCGCCCCATGCTCGTCGTGCGAAGAAGCCTGTGGATCGCCCTCGCCGCGTTCGTCCTGTTCCTCGTGGGGTGCCCAGGACCGACTTTCGTCGTTCAGCAATACGGCGGGCCCCAGAGAGCCCCCGAGACGATCGGCACCTTGCGCGTGAACGGGAACGAGCCGGTGCGCTTGCTCATGCTCGATCATCAGGACGCCGCCGCGCCGATCGTGGAAGACGGCCGACTCCACATCGAGTTGCTCCCGGGCCGCCATGACCTCATCGTCGGCGATGCGCGTGCGCCCGGCGTGCGTCATCTGCCCGTGGCATTCCAGGCCGAGGCGGGGCGATTCTATCGCGTCGTCTTCGTCCAAGAAGCCGGGGGGGAGCCGCACGTCTACGAGGTGAGTCGCGAGAAGGATACGTTGACTCGAGACGTGACCTTGCCTCCCGACAGTGGAATCGAGCGCGTGCCGCCGGGCCGCCAGCCCAAGCCAGCGCCGCCGGGCGAGGACGCCGGGGCACCTCACGAGCCGTCCAGCCCCGTGAGCGAAGCTGACGCTGGCTGAGCGGCGGAGAACGGTCCGTCGCTGCGCGCTTCGTTCCTCCCGTAGCCACACGTGCCCCCGAGCGGCGGCACGCTGCTGGGGAGCGACACCGTCTCGATCGGGGGCTCGTACACGCTCGGCGGGGGCGAGCTGCAGGGCGGCGGCGGCGGCCCGGTGGGCGATTGCGGCCCACGCGCGCATGAAGGGGCGGGCGCGACTTCATCGAATGGGCGGGAGCGGTGTCTCCACGAGCTTCCGCAGCGCCATGCCGCCCGGATACGCGTAGCTCGCGGAAGCCGCCCAGCCCCAGATGGTGGCTGTGAACGCGCCGTCGCTCCGCATCCGCTGGAGACCGCTCTGGCAGACCCCGACGTCGAAACTCTGTCCGGGACCGCCATCGCGCATGAGATCGACGCGCACGTACTCGTAGTCGCCTCTCGTCCCGACGGGCTTCCATCCCGTCAGGTGGCCGGCGCACTCGAGCCAAACCTCCCTGAATTGGCCGTCCGTCTTCGCCCTCACTACGACGAGCGACGTCTCGTCGTACGTCGGGTCGGCGAAGAAGCTATACGAGCTCAAGTACTGTCCGGCAGGAACGACATTGACGAACTCGGGATCCCCTCGGCTCAGGAGAGTTTGCCTACCAAGGTAGTCCGGCCGCGAATCGCCCGCGGTGTTCTCCCCTGAGCCGGTCATGTACGCAGCGAGATAGACCGGATGATCCACGTCCTGCGTGCGAACGACGAATGCGTCCCCTGTCCCCGCCCAGAACGTCACAACCTCGCCCGCCGACATCCTCGTGGGTGCGCCCGGCGGCGGGGCCGGATCATAGTCGAGTCGTGTCTCGTCCCGCGCAGCGACGATCCGGTACGGCATCGGTTCGTGCTCGTCGCCGAGACGTGGACGATAGCCGACGCCGACATACTCGGATCCCCACTGCTCGAGCGAGGGGAGCTGCTGAAGTGCCGCATCGCACGCTCGGCGTGCTGACGGAATGAACATGCACTCGTGTCCGCCAAAGACGCTCGTTGGCTTGTTCGACGTGACGACGCTGCCCGAAAGCTCCTCCGCCTGATTGATCTGCAGGAGCTGCCCCTTGCCAAGACGATACGTCACGGGAACGCGCGCCGCGGTTCCGACGACGCCAGGGCCATCCTGGATGTCGTGCGTCGGAAGAATGGTGACCTCCGTGTCGTCCTCGGATGCAACGATTTGCGCGGCAGGCCCGCCCAAGGGCGGCACGTACGTCCTTCGCTCCCAAGCATTGACGATGATGTGCTGCTTGCCCCAGGTCGGAACGGGCAATAGGAGCGTCGCCGAGGGAATGAACGATCGAGCTCCACCGAACGGGTAGATCGCGGTAAGGCCCACCGGCACGTTCGTCGTGAGATGGAATGAGGAGGCAATTCCAGTACGACTCGGGAGTTGGTAATCAAGCGTCGCCGGGACGATCCCGCCCGGACAGGGCACTGGAAATTCACCGACAGCAGACCGGCCGTCGGAGACGAACAGAATCGCACTCTCGCCCGCGGCGAGCGCGCCGACGTGTGGGGTCAACGTGGCGCTGCCCGGGGTCGTCCGATAGAGCGACTTCGAGACGTCGAGATGCTCTCCTTGGTACTCGAGCGACACGTCGACCGGCAACTGCGAGGTGTTGACGATGTACGCGGCGTAACACGATACGCCCTGGCCCTTGTCGAACATCGGCGGCTGAAGATAGAACTCGCACCCGTTCGAGCTTCCATCGGCGGCCGCTGCCGCGCAGGGCTCCTGGCAAACGCCGGCACCACACGCAAGCTCCGGCGGGCACGTCTCGACGATCTCGCCGGTGCACGTTTGAACGATCGACCGACCGTCCAGCGAGCATTGGACCAGACACTCGGGACCAGCGGAGGCGTCTTCGTCCTGGTCGAAGGGCACCGGTTCGACAAAGCTCTCTCTCCGCTTTTCGCATGCGCCGACGGAGGCCATGACGAGCACGGAGCCGAGAAGGACGCATACGGTTCGGCGCGGGTTCAGCGTGCGCATCATGGCAAAACGATCTCCACCGGGACGAGGCTCTGCTGTCGACCACTGCCGAGCTGTCCATACATGTTGTCGCCCCAACAGAAGACTCTGCCGCTCGTCAGGAGCGCGCACGTCGACCGAGCCGATGTCTTCACTTGGGCAGCGGGCTCTGGCAGTCCAGCGACCCTGACCGGTGCGAGCGCGTAGGCCTTCGTTCCATCGCCGACCTGACCGCTCGCGTTGTTCCCCCAGCAATGAACGTCGCCCGACACCCCGCACGCGCAAGCGCGCTCCAAGAGCGCGGCGACGCTCCCGTCGCTCGCCGTCGCGATCTGAACCACAGGCTCCGGCGTCACGATCGGCCTGGGGAGGGCACGTTCGAGCAATACGCTCCCGAGCTGCCCGGCGCCCACTTCAGCGCGCTCGCGGACCAGTCCCCAACAATAGGCGGTTCCGTCTGCCGTCGCGCATGCCGCCTTGCGGTCCACGCCCATGCTCGAAACGCTCGCGAGTTGGATGTCCCGTGGATACGGATCGGGGAACAACGACGAGACACGCGCGAGCGGAGGGTTCGCTCCCCAGCTGACGACGGTGCCGTCCGCGCGGAGAACGAAGGACGCGCTGCCGACGAATAGGCTCGTGATCGGCGCGCCGGGAGGGATCGTGATCGCGCGTGGCGAAAGCGCGGCGTTTGCGCCGAGCTCAGGCACCGCGATCTGACCATTGGAGTTCTCGCCCCAGCAGAGAACGCCTCCGTCGACCACGGCGCACGCGGTGCGCTCGGCGACGCCCACCTTCGTTGCCGGCGGGATGGGGAGCTTGACGGGAGTGAGCTCGGTCGTCGTAGCGCTGAGCTCGCTACGAAGGAACGGGCCTGTTCCCCAGCACCATGTGGCTCCCGCGCTGTCGATCGCGCACGAACGGGCGAGCTCGACTACGCCTTCGACCCCGACGACGCGCTCGGCCGTCCGACCGTCGTTCGTCCCCGCGTGTTGGCCGCGTCCGAGCTGGCCCGCGTTGTTCTGGCCCCAGCATGCCACGGTACCGTCACGGAGAAGCGCGCAGAAGCCTTCGCCGAAGGTCGTCGTGAGCGACGTGGCACACCGCGCGGACGCGCAGACCACGGGCCGGACGGCTCCCGCGTCCCACTTGGCCGCGTCGAGTCCGGGCGCCCCCGCGTCGAGCCCGGGCGGCTCGGCATCGAGGACGCCCCCGTCGACGAGTGGCTCATCGGGTAAGGAGGCGTCAGGGCCGACGGCGGGATGGGTGGAGTCTTCTACGCTCGAGCAGCTTGCGGTCAAGCTCCCAGCCGCCGCAATCGCCACGACGACGCGTGCGACCGGGACCTGAGCGTCAAGGAGACGTTTTGTGAAATGCACGATCGACTCCGACGGCCCAGAGGTTGTTGTTTGACGTCCCGCGGATTGTGGAGAGGCGCTGAGTATTCGGCGCGCCATTCAGAACGAGCGTCGAGTACTGGAAGGTGCCACCGTCGTTCCAGATGTTGGCCCCTCGAACGACGACCCCGCTCTGGCCACGGCTCGCGAGGAACCACAGGTCGTCCTCGGACGCCCCCCACACTCCGGTGAAAGTCACCGGCATGGACGAATATGAGCTGCCAACGAAGTCGATCGCGTAGTCACCGCCGTTGCTCGCGGCGATCTTCACGAGGTCATTGCTGACGCCGCCGAGGACGCCGGCGAGGACGGCGACGAATCGGCCATTCGCCAATGCGCTCCACGCCGTGAATGTTGCCGCGATCCTCGGGAGTCCGGCCCTCGCTCCACAACCTCCTCGCTGCGGAACACCGTCGACGATCGGCTGGTATCCCGTGGAGGTTTTGCGGATGACCACGGCACACGGGCCCTGGCGCCCGCTGCCCCTGCGGCCGACGAACCAGACGTCGTCACCGCCGGTTCCGGTGGCGCCGTCGAACGTCACCGGATTCGTGAGATCGTTATCGATGTAGTCCGGAATCCAAGGGCTCGTACCACCATCCGATCCCGCGTCGCCGTCGTCGGCCTTCAAACGATAGATTTTCTTACAGAACGTGACGTAGACGTCATCGGCGCTCGTCCCCAAGACCCGCGGCAGGTCGACGACGTCACAATCGAAGCTGTGACGGGTCCATGACCAGGCCGTCTCCGGAGGCTGCGGACGCCTCCCGTGGTTGACGTATCCACGAAAGCCCCCCGCGTTGGGCGCTGCTCCGGAGTCCCGGAACGCGTAGTACACTTCATTCTCGTTCGGCGACCACACGTTGGACGCAAGCGGCACGCCGATTCGAGCGTCGTCGTCCACGTAGGACCACTGATTTCCACTCCTACGCCACTCGAGAATTTGCGTACCGCGCGAGTCACTGCTCGCGAGCGCGAAGGCATGATTCGGGAGCGGCCAAATGTCCTGAAGAGTGAGATCCGAGTCCGGCAATGGCGTGATGCACCAGCCTGCTTCGCTGCACGTTGGCCTGGCCGCGTCGACATCGGGCACATCGGGCACCGCGGGCGCATCGGTCATCACCGCCGCGTCCGAGACCGACGTTCCGCCGTCGCCGAGCTCGGTCGAGGGCGCGAGTGTCTCTTCATCCGGCGACGTCGCGCACGCGACGGCGGCGGCGATCACGGTCGACACACAAGCAACACGAAAGAGCTGACTGCTCATGGGTTCCCTCCGAGCGAAAGGAGGACTCCGTCACCGCCGACCCAGACATGCCCGGGGGCCGAGGTCCACACGGTGTAGAGATCCGGTCGACGATCGCCGAGCCCCGCGACCCTGACGCGCGACCAGCTCTTGCCGTCGTAATGAAGCACGATGGCTCCGTCACCAACCGCCCAGACGTCGGACGGAGACGAGCCCCACACCGCCCGGAGGTTCTCGGTCGTCTGTACGTCCGCGACGATGTCCCACGAAGATGGTTGACCCGTGTAGTGGCGAATGACGCCTGTTCCACCGACGGCCCAGGCCTCGTTTTCCGAAGCGGCCCAGACTCCATTGAGGCCTGCCCAGGTCTGGCTATCGAACGCCTTGATGCGCGGCGTGGCGCTCTGCGCATCGGTGACATGCACGATCGCGCCCGTGGATCCGACGGCCCAGAGATCGTCCGCCGAGATCCCGTGCACGCTCGACATATGCGCGCAGGGGAGCACGGTGCACGAGCCGGCCGGGGCTACGCTTCCGATCTCGACGGCATTCGTCGACGGAGCGACGCGCACGCGCCACAGGCCGTTGGTGGGGCCGAGAACCGGCACCGACTCCAGAGCGCACCAGAGCCACTCGGCGTCCGGCGGGGCCCAACACGAGGTAAGTCGCCGCTGCGCCGCTGCGCCGGGGCCACCGGTAGCGGTGCGAGCCGTCCAGGCTCCCGCCGCGGAGGCGTCCATATCTGCCGCACCATGCGTGAAGACGGAGGCGAGCGAGGCCATCGCGAGCTCTCCCCCCTCGTGGAGCCAGAGGGCGTAGAGCGACTCATTGGCTCCTGTGTCCAATCGCGTCCACGAGGTGCCGTCGAAGTGGACGACCGTACCCACCGCGCCCACGGCCCAGACGTCGTCGCGCGAGCGACCACGCAGGACGTTGATACGCGTTCGCGGATCGAGAGGACCGCCGGGGAACTCTGGATCGAAGGGGCCACTCGGGCAAAGAGCGTCAGGAGTACACGGGTCGGCGCCGGCGTCCTCCGCCGGCGAGGCGTCGCTTCCGCTGTCCGGCGGCGCCGGCAACACGGTCGGCCCTGCGTCCAACTCGATTGCAGTTGCGCTCTCGTCCGAGGCGCAGGCCGCAAGTGCTGACATCGATGGGAGATACGCCACGATTCCCGCCGCGAGGACGCGCCAATGCTTCTTCATCGCGTTTCCCCCGCTTCATCGCACGGCACGACCGCGCAGCGCCCCGCCATGCACGGCTGCCCGGGCTCGCAGCTGTTCCCGCAAGCACCGCAGTTGCGCGGATCGGAGTCCAGGTTGGTCTCGCAACCATCTCTCAGATCCCCGTTGCAGTCACCGCGACCTTGAGCGCATTGGAAGCGGCACGAGCCATAGCTGCAGACGGCGACTCCGGTCGTCCAGCCGGACGCCTGCGAGCAAACCATGCCGCACGAACCGCAGTTCGCAGCGTCCGAGCGGAGGTCTGTGCAGCCACTGCCGCAGCGTGTCTGTCCGGGAGGACATAGACATTCCGGAACGCCGTTGGCGTTGCGAAGACAGGCCTGATTCGCATCACAAACGATGCCGCAGCCGCCGCAGCTCGTCGGCGAGAGAAGCGAGGCCTCACATCCATTCGTCACATCTTGATCACAATCCGCGTACAGGCTCTCGCATTTCAGATGTCCACAAGTGCCGCCGCTGCACCCGTAGTACGTGTGAGCACGACGCTCACCGCCGCCGCCGGAGGGATCGCACGCGTTTCCGCACCCTCCGCAGTGCACATCGGACGTATTCGGGTCGATGCAACCGCCACTTCCGCAGAACAGACTGCCTACGCCGCAACCACACTTTCCGACGCCCGTGCTGTAATCGTAGATGCACGGTTTCGCGGGATCCGGGCATGTGTCGCCGCAGGCCGTGCAGTTGTCGTTGGTGCCGAGTATGACTTCGCAATCGTCGTCGAGAATGCCGTTGCAGTCGCGCGTCCGCGTCGGATGGATGCACTCCATCACGCACGTACCCGCGACGCACGTGAACGAGGCGCCCGGCCTGTCCGAGGGGCACCGAAATCCACACGAGCCGCAGTTCTCGGGATCCGTCATCACGTTCACGTCGCACGCGAAGCGCGAGCCAGGGCACGTCGTGAACGGTGCCAAGCACGTGGTCGCCGGGCAGTAGGCGGTGAGGCCAGCCTCCGGCTCGGCGGCGGAGGCCGAGGCGTCGGCGTTCGTGAACGACGGAGGCTCCGGCGCGAGGAGCCCGATGCGGTCGTCGTACGACGAGCACCCGGACGCCCAGCACACCAGCAACGTGGTTGTGGCGAGCGCGACCGTGAGCGGACGCGAGACCGATTGGAAGCGGAGTCGTAGCTGCATGCTCAGGGCCCGATCTCCGCGAGGCGCTGCGTGGCGGCGTGAGCGAGCGGACTCTCGGGATGGCGCGCGCGAAATTCTTCGAGCGCCACGCGCTCCTCGGCGTGTCGCCCGGCGGCGCGAAGCGCGCGAGCCTTGCCCCAGCGGGCTTCCTCCGACAGCGTGCCGGCCGGACGCGAAGTGAGGACATGCTCGTAGTGAGCGAGCGCGGCAGCGGAGCGTCCGAGCTGGAGCTCGAGATTCGCGAGGGCAATCTCGGCGGGATACGCCTCCACCGAGTCAGGACCGAGATCGATGACCCGTTGGTAGGTCGCTCCGGCTTCCTGCCATCGTCCTTGGGCCCGAAGTCGATTGGCCTCGCGGAGGAGGTCAGCCGTGCGCGGGGCAGGCTCGTTCTCCCCGAGGGTCACGCTCTCGGGACGCGCTGCAGCGGCGATCGACCGGGCAGACGGCGCCCGTACGGACGGAGCGTCCGGCAGATCGGCGATCGAGGTCGTGGCGACGCTCTCCGTAACCGCGGTGGGCGCGATGGGCGCGTCGACCGCGGCGACGGACGCCCGATCCTCAATCGTCGTCGCGGGGCGAGCCGATACGTCGCGCCGCCCATCCGGCGCGTCTCCGCGAAGCTCGTTCGCGGCGAAGAAGGCGATCATCCCACCGGCGAGCAATGTGCCCGCGACGAGCGCGCTCCTGCTGCGGGCGAGGCCTCGTAGGGCGGGCTCGCCGCTCGATGTCGCCCCTGCGCTCGCCCGCGCGCTTTTGCTCGTGGCGGCGAGCGCGGCAACGACCATCCGCGCGGGGGGCTCGTCGGATCGCCCGCTCTCGAGCAATCGACGTGCGTGGCCGTCGCCAAGCTGTTCGATCAAGCGCCTCGGAAACCTGCTCATGGACGCGTTCTCCGTGATTTGGCTAGGGACCGCGCGACCGCGGCCTCGAAGTCCGCCCGCGCACGTCGTAGGCGCGAAGCGACCGTTCCGGCGGGTACACCGAGGAGCTCGGCAATCTCGGCTCCGGTGAGCCCTTCGAGCTCATAGAGGACGAACACCTCGCGGCGCTCGTCGGTCAACGTTGCGAGCACCGCATCGAGCTGCGCGCGCTCCTCGTTCTGCTCGGCGACGCTCTCCGGCGTTCCCCGCGCGACGAGATCGTCGGGGAGATCGTACGAGCCCCGCTCGGCGCGCTCACGGCTCCGCGCAGCGGCGCGGGCGACGCCGATCGCGACGGCGCACGCATACTTTCGGAGCTCCTCGACGGGCAGACGACCGAGCGTGTCCCAGCGCGCGTGCAGCTGGAGAAGGACACTCTGGAAGCAGTCCTCCACGTCGTTCGACGGGACGCCGAAGCGGCGTAGACACCGCCAGATCGATCCGCTCACAGCCTCGATCCGCTCGCGGAAGATCGATGACGACGGTTCGGCCATGCTCGTGCGGCTCATCGCCAGCGTTGCCATCGTGGTCACATATAGGAATTGCTTTGCACCCGAAATTTGATCCCGAAAACGTCGACAGGCTCTTCGTGCTCGAATCGCGCTCGAGCGCACCGCTCGCTTCACCGCGAGGGACGTGGACCAAGCTGGTCCGTGGTGTGCCATTGCCGCGCGTATGGGCCGGTGAGATGCTCGCAACGCATGGCACGAGCGCGCGGCGGACCTCCCCGGACGTTCGGACGCGTGTTCGCACTGCTCGTCACCGTTCTCGTGTCTCGTGCGGCAGCAGCGGAGGTGCGCGTCGTCGTCCGGACGATCGAACCGGTCGACGAGGCGCTCTACGAGCGCACCGTCGGGCAGGTGAGCGATCTCGCAGTCGAAGTCCGGGCGGCCAGCGGAACGGCGCTCGAATCGACGATGGCCGAGCGCCTCGACCAAGCGCACGCGCTCGCGAACCGCTTCGACGCCACCATGGTCGTCTGGTTCGAGCATCCGGCGAACGGCGGAACCATCGTCCTCGTCGCGCTACCTTCGAGCGGGCGTGTCCTCGTTCGACACGTCGCCGAGGAGAGGGCGGCGCTCGCGAGCTCCGACTCGGCATTGCTCGAGGCCTCGTCGCTCGTCGTTCGGACGGCCTTGCTCGCCCTCGAATCCGGCGCGCCGCTCGGGGTCCCGAGTGAGGAGCTCACGGGCCCCACGCTCCCCTCACCGCCGCCGCCGCGAGAGGTCGACGCGAAGCCGAAGACCAACGAACGACGGGCAGCACCACCTTCAGGCGTCCGCTGGTCACCGTTCGTGGCCGCTGGCTGGCAGCTGAACGTGGACGGTCGAAGTCCCGGCGGCGTGCGCGCCGCCACGCTCGAAGCGGGCGTCCATCCCGGCTCGTGGATCGCCTCCCTTCGCGGCGCGGTCGGACTGCCGAGCCGGTCCCACGATCGCTACGTCTCGCTCGAGGTCTCCCGGCACTTGGCAGGCGTATTCGTCGGCCGCACGGCGGCGCGCGGCGAGCTCTGGCAGCTCGACGTCATCGCCGGCGCCGGGCTCCTGGCCATTCGCCGCTCGGCATTTCCACGCGACGCGCGCTTCGCGGCGTCGCCACCGGCCAGCCGCACCACGATTGCAGGTTCCCTCGAGGCCCGTGCCCTCTGGTCTCCGGAGCGAGCATCTCCGGTTCAGCTCGGGATTGCGTTGGGCGCCGACGTACACGGGAGCCCGACGTCTTTTTCGTACGAGACGGAGAACGGAATCGTCGCGCAGTCATCGTGGCTCGTCGAGCCACGCGCGGCGTTCTTCGCGGGGCTGCGCCTTCCTTGAGCGTGCCGGCGTGGTACGCGTGCACGATCCGGTGCTGCGTCTAGAGCGATCAGCTCCCGAGCCCGTAGGCCAGCGCATCAACGTGCCCGGCCTGCTCGCCGGAGCGAGCGAGACCGATCCGTCGCTCCTCTACCCCTCTAGAGGAGCGCGTCCATCAGCGCGATCCCGAGCGCCTTCTTCGGCGGGAGCTGCTCGGCCGCGCGGCGGAGATCGCGCGTCGTCGTTCCACCGGAGCGCACGACGAGCAGCGCGCCATCGGCGGTGGAGAGGAGCTGCGTGACCGCTGGCGTACCGCGCAGCGCGGGGGTGTCGATGATGACGAAGTCGTAGCTGACCCGAACGAAGCGCTCGATCAACGCCTCGAAGCGATGGTGCTCGAAGCGCTTCGCTTCCTGCCTCGCGTTCTCGGGGATCCCGGCGACATGCACCGAAGGCATCACCTCGACGAGCTTGTACGGCGCAAGCCAGCCCATCGGGTCGGGTGGTGTGACCGGAGCGAGGCGATCGACCTCGAAGATCTTCGAGAGGTCGGGGGAGAAGAAGTTCGCGTCGACCAGGAGGACACGCGTGCCCGGTTGCTCGGCGAGCGCAAGCGCGAGGTTGGCCGCGCAGGTCGTCTTGCCGTCGTTCGGCACGGCGCTCGTCACGGCGACGACGCGCGGCATGCTCTTCGTGAGGAGGTTGTCGCGGAGCACACGGAAGCTGGCCGCCCGGGTCGAGTGGGGCTCGTTCAGGAGGACGAGCCGTTTGTCGATCGGTCCGGAGAACGTGAGCTTCCCGGGAGCCTGCGCGCGGCCGCCCGAAGGCTCGTACGGTCGGAGCGCAAGCGCGGCCGGAGGAGGAGCGCTGGGCGCGACGAGCTGCTGAGTCGTCGTCGTCTGCACGGTCGTCGCGGCCGCGTGCCCGAGCATGCGTGCCGTATTCGGTGCCGGCTCGCTCACCTCCGCATCGACGGCGCCGTGGACGTCCCAGCCGCTGGCGGCGGGGAGCTTGCCGTCCGACGAGATCGTTCGAGCGGGGACGAGCGGCCCCATCATGATCGCCGTCGTCTGACCGAACGCGGGCGGGCCGATGTATGTGTCCTCGGCACTCTGCGCGTTCGAGCCGACCTGAACCGCGGGGGGCGGCTGCAATCTCGCATCGCCCGGCGGCGGCACGCTGCTTCCCCCCGGCGGCGGCACGCTGCTGTGGAGCGGAACCGGCTCGATCGGGCGCTCGAACAAGCTCGGCGGTGGCGAGCTGCCCGCCGGCGGGGGCGGCCCAGTGGGCGATTGCGGCCCACGCGCGTCCATCGCAGCGATGCGCGCGAGGACGCGTTGCTTGCGCGCCTCGGCTTCGGTGACCGCAGCCCGATTCGCTCCGCCGAGATGCGGGGCCGGGGCAAGCCCCATCGCCGTCCTGCGCGCCTTCAACCCTGACGGATTGAAGAGAGGGTCGGACTCACCCTTCGTCGGTGACCCGGGCTTGGTCGGATCGCTCCCGTTCGGAGGATCACCACCACCCCAGGGCGGAGACTCACCCATCGCGGCAATTCCTATCACAACCACTTGACGGTGTCAGGTTGGGGCGGCCGTCTACCGCACGAGCTTTCTCGCGGAAGTGCGGGGCCACGAGCCGACGGGCCGCATGCCTCGAGCCCGGTCCGCTAACTGAACGTAGAACGGCTCGATGACCAACCTCCGACGATCGATGTCCGATCGCGGCGCCGTCACGATGAACGCCGTGCATTGGAGGAACGCTACGCTGGGATTCTCCTGGGCCTCGCCGCAAACGCTCGAGCTTCGTCGCGCACCTCGCGGCAGAGGCGTCGACACCGGATGCCGTGGACGCGGGGCCGCTGCAAGGACTTCACTCAGTCCATGCCGAGACTGGAGATGATGAACACGACGACCTCTCCGGCAGTCAACAGGAGCACCGGAAGGAAGGCGAGCGCACCTCGGTTCCAGTGGACGGATTCGTCGCTGATGGGCGAGTGCCGGCCCGCGTGACGCATCCCGGAGACGAAGCCGAAGAGCGCCAGCGAAGCGCCGACGACACGAACCAACATCGCGTGGCGTCCGATGACGGTGGCCAGCGGGAGGTCCGCCGAGAGTCCGCCCATCGCGCTTGGTCCGAGGAGCAGCAACATCCATGCACCGTCGATGCCCCACTGCTCCGCCTCTCGGCCATGCAATCCGGTGAACACGAGGAACAGCCACACCGCGAGCGCCGCCACGGCACATCCGACTCCGCCGCCCCACCGCAGGCGCGCCGCGCTCAGGATGGCGCGCAGGGCGAAGATCACGATGGCCAGATCAACCATCGTCGCAAGCGCTCAGCCTGTCCCAGCGCCGGGTCCGCCCCGTGCCCGAAGAGCATGCCGAACGAGAGATACCCGTCGCCTAACGCGGGCTGCAAGCGGCGCATCCATTCGACGAGCGGAAGCGCCTCGGACGTTCACCACATCGGATAGCCGAGCCCGGCAAGCGAGCTCACCCCACCGGGATCGCACGGCTTTCGTGCGTCTATCTCGCGGTCGAGGGAGGCTGTAGAGTAGCGGTGATGTCGCGTGCGACGAACCCGTCGATGCGGAACGAGCTGGAGCAGCTCGAGCTCCTCGGCATCTTCCTCCAGTCGTTCGGCCATGCGTGCGTGAACCTGAAGCTGCTCCTCGGAGATCAGGCCGACGCGCTGATCGGCTCGTCGCCGCAAGGTTGGTATCCCGCCACTCGCTTCCTCGAGGCGGTGTCCTCGATCGAGCGTCGCTTTCCGGATCCGGCACCGATCAAAGAGCGCCTCGGCGTCGAGATGATGAAGCTCTGGTACGAGCACGGCCCCGGCCGCAGCATCGTGAACCGCGGCGTCGACTTCCTCGTGTTCCAGACGGGGTCGAGCGGCTACCACAGCGTCGTGCGCGGCCCCGCGTCCGCGGTCGGTGAGTTCGCGCTCGAGACGCTCGACGAGCGCGCGGGCCGCGCGCAGGTGCGCAGCTCCACCGCCTTCGATCGCACGATCGAGCGTGGCGTGCTGATCGGCGGGCTGCAGCTCGCGGGGGACGTCGAATATGTCGACGTCGACAACTCGGAAGATCCATCCGTCTACCGGATCCACTTCAAATGACCATGGACGGCACGAACGACGAAAAGGCGACGCTCGCATTGTCGGCCGATGCGCTCTTCTCGCAGGACGAGCCTCCTCCAGGAGCATCGCTCGAAGGCGAAGAGCTCTCACGCGCCTACTGGCGCATCCGTGGCCGAGAGCGCGATCTGGCGCGGCAGCAGGCGTTCTGGGCGTCGACGAACGAAGCGCTGTCGAAGGCCTACGACGAGCTCGAACGCAAGCGCGCCGAGCTCGATGCGACGCGGGACGAGCTCGTACGCCTCAACGCGGAGCTCGAGGCACGTGTCGCGGCGCAGGTGAACGAGATCGTCGCGCGAGCACGCGAGGTCGAGGTCCTGAACGCGCAGCTCCGTGTGCAGGTCCGTGAGCGTTCACGCGAGCTCGCCGGAGTGCTCGAGCGGCTCTCGGTGGCCGCCGGCAGCAATGCGCCGCTCGCGCCCGGCGTCGAGCTCGATGGTCGCGTCCGGATCGTGCGCGAGCTCGGACACGGCGGAATGGGCGCCGTCTTCCTCGCTCAGGATCTCGCGTCCGAGCAGCTCGTCGCGGTGAAGGTGATGCACCCGCGCGCGGCGCCGACCCCTCAGCTGCTCCAGCGCTTCTTGAGCGAAGCGCGAGCCGCGGCGGCCGTCTCTCATCCGGCGGTCATCCGGAGCCTCGCGCTCGACCTGAGCCGGGACGGGCGCATCTACCAGATCCTCGAATACGTGCGGGGTCGGACGCTCGCCGCTCGACTCGACGACGGACGGGGCGATGCCGCGGAGGTCGCTCGCGTCGGTGCGATGATCGCCGACGCGCTCGCCGCGGCGCACGAGATCGGCGTCGTCCATCGCGACGTCAAACCCTCGAACATCCTGCTCTGTCGCGAGCCGCCGTCGGTGAAGATCTTCGACTTCGGGATCGCCAAGCTCCGCGACGAGGCCGACGTCGATCGCCCGCCCCCTGCCCTCACGGGCACCGGCGAGATCGTAGGTACGCCCGAGTACATCTCCCCGGAGCAAGCGTTCCACTCCGCATCGGTGGGCCCGCCGTCCGACGTGTACAGCTTCGGCGTCGTGCTGTTCGAGTGGCTCGCAGGGCGTCGTCCCTTCGAAGGGACGAACGTGACGAGCTACATCTTCATGCACACCACCGAGCAGGCGCCGCCGCTCCTGGCGCTCGCCCCCGCCACGCCTCCGGAGCTGGCCGCGCTCGTCGAGCGTTGCCTGGAGAAGACGCCGTATACGCGCCCCACCGCCGCCGAGCTCGGGCTGGCGCTCGCCGCGATCGCAGACGCGCTCGATGCACCGGCGGCCGAGACGCTGGTCGATCGGATCCTCACGGACGGCGACGGCGCACTCTCGACGGCCCCGACCGCGACCGGCCAGCGTCAGGCCGGCGGCTGAAGATCACCGGTCCATGTCCGATGGATCTGGATCGGAGATCCAGTCCGACGCGGCCGGGCTTCGCCAGGCGTTCCATCAGTGCGTCGGCAGACTCCGCGACGAGGAGGCGTCATCACGCGCGCTCGGCTTCGGAATGGCTTGAGAGCCCGCCGCGCTCCGCGCCTTCCTCGCCTGCCCGGGTTCAGCCGCCGTCGTGGCCGCCGCTCCACAGAGCCGCTTGATTCCCTCGAGAACGTTTTGGCATCTGTGCTCGATGCTCGAATTCATGCAATCTGCTTTCCGTTGCGCAGCCACGGCTTCGCATTGCGACGCAAGGGCATCCGGAATGCACTGCTCGCGACCGGCAGTACCTTCGACGCAGCCTTTGCATGCGGTGTTGATACAGAGCTCGAGATACTGGGTGGCCTTGCCGCACACCGACATATCGAACGAGCCGTAGCATGCACCGAAGTTGAAGAAGCCGTCCGTGCCGCGTTCATTGAGCACCACGATCGGTCCCCAGCTCGAAGACTCCTTCGGGGTTACCACGCACGCCTTGCAGGTCTCGCTCGTTTCCTTCACGAAATCGAGGAGCGATGAGGCTCCACGCTCGAGTCTCTCCTGGATCTTGGCGATCTCGGCCGGCGTGCAGGCGCTCTGACGGGCCGCCGGAGCCTTCCAACCGTACTCGCTCTCCAAGGCCTCCATGGTGATCGGGCCGCCCTGGGGTCCACATGCCTTGGCTTCGGAGTCCTTGCCGCCGTCGACCGGAGTGTCTTTGGCATCTTCTCCGCCATCAATGGCTGCAGATGTTGCCGGATCCGACGAACAACCGCCGACGCCCAGCGCGCCCCCGAATCCAGCCATCGTGAAGACGCTCGTAAAGGCAAGCAGCCTTCCGCTCATCGCGACTCCGATCCATGTTTTCAACACGTTGCACACTTCAATCCAGATCAGTTCGGGACCGAGACTTTGACTTCGTTGACGGGCCGAAGGCCCATCCCGCCCGGATAGCCGTAGCTCGCGGTCTGACCAATGCCCCAGACGGTCACCGAGAACGGGCCGTCGCTCTTTGCCTCGTGGCGACCATAGCCACAGGAAGACGTCCCGAACGTCTGCGGCATGAACCCTTGGGTCAGCCGGAGGAAGACGTACTCATAGGCGCCCTCCGAGCCGAGCGGCTGCCACCCCGTGACTTCACCGGCGCACTCGACGGTGACGGGCCTGAAACCGGTCGCCGTCTTCTTCCGCACGAGCGTGAGGGACGTGTCGGGGTACGTGTAGTCGATGGAGAAGACGTACCGATCGAGGAACTGATCGGACGGCACGATGTTCACGAAGTCCGGATCGCCGAGGACTTGCGTACCGTAGGCCAGCGAGCCGGTCATGAAGACCGCTGCATAGAATGGATGATCGTTATCTTGGCTTTTCACCGTCAGGAAGCGACTCGTCGTGAACTCGACGACTTCGCCAGCCGAAAGCCTCTCCGGCGCGCCGTCCGGCGTGAAAGGGTCGTACGTGAGCTTGGTGCCGTTCACCGCGCCTACGATGCGGTAGGGGACCGATTCGTAGGCGATGACAGAACCGCCTCCTCCGCTCCCGTCATCGAGTCGCGAGCGGTACGGCACGAGCGCATATTCACTGCCCCATTGTGCGAGCGGCGGAATCTGCTGATGGAGCGTGTCACAGAACCCGACATCGTCGTTCGGCACCGTGGTGCATTGCGTGCCTCCGAACAAGCCAATCGGCTTCGTCGACTCGATGGGGCTGCCCGCCAGAGAAATGAACTGGGTGAACTGGAGCACCTCGCCGCGCGAGAGCTTCCAAGCTCGCGTCTGGCCGGCTCCGCCGCCGAGAAAGTCCGTTCCGTCCTCGACGTTGGCGACGGGGCGCATTCGCACCTCGGTATCGTCCTCCTGTGCCACGACCTGCAGAAAGGGCTTCTGGTTGACGGACTTGCCATGCCAACCGTCGACGGCCAGGTAGTTCGTCGTCCATGCCGACGTGGGCAACAGCAACGTCGCCGATGGAATCCAGGTATCCGCACCCCCGTACGGGTAAATCGAGTACGCACTGACAGGCAGACTCGTGTTCAGGCGAAACGCCTGCGTGTATCCCGTGAATGCGGGAATCGGATTCTCATCGAACGCCGGGACGACGCCCTTGGGACACAGGCCCGCCGCGTCCGGGGCCGGCCCCTGCGACAGGACGACGATCGCGACTGCCCCCGGAGGGATCGGCCCCTCGAGCGGCTTATGGACGGTGCCGAGACCATCCTTCTCGGCCGTGTAGATCGACTTCGAGATGTCGAGCGGTTGCGAGCCGAGCTCGGCGGTCACGGTCACGGGGAGGTCCCACGTGTTGGCAATGATCGCGGCGAAGCACTGATCGCTGCCGTAGAGGCGCTCGACCGGAGGGAGCGTGTAGAACGAGCAGCCTACAGAGCCTTTCGCGAGCTCGGCGCTACGGCAGGCGTCCTCGATGCACACCCCCTCGGCGCATCCGAGCCCCTTCTCGCACTCCTTCACGGTGACCGAGTCGTCACATCCACTCACGACTCGCTTGAGGTCGCGCGAGCATTTGACCGTCGAGCACGAGGGGTCTTCCGTCGCTCCGGCGTCCTGCGTGAATTCCTTGTGAGTATCGGGCGTGAAGCCGCTCCGGTCCGTCGAGCACGCGTTGGCGAGGAGCGCCGCGAGCAACGTCGCGCCACATGGCACCAGCGTACGAATCAGTCGATCCATCGTCCTCATGGCCTGCTCGTTGGCTGCTTGCGAATCGCGACCCCCTGCCCGACCACCCACATTTGACTCGCGTCTCCGGCTGGTGCCCAGGCGTCCCAGAAAACGTTTTCGAGTGGAACGTTCTCGATCGAAACGGCGGCGAGGTCCCAGCGCGTGCCGTCGAAGTGGCAGAGTCGTCCGAACTCTCCGTAGGTCCAGACGTCGTTCGGCGCGAACGCGAGGACGCCGTTGTGGACCTCCGATCCGCACGACCAGTGACCCGGAATGCGCCAGCTGAAGGCGTCGTTCCACTCGTACGGCTCCGAGCTGTCGGCTCGGCGCCCCCAATACAGGTACGGGGCGCCTCCCCCGTACTTGCCGAACCAGAGGATGTTGTTCGGATCTGCCGTGAAGCCGCCGTAAACGGCGTTCTCGAAGAAGTAATCGAACGAGGTGTCCTCGATGAACGCGGGGATGCCGTCGCCATCGGGCGCTCGGTGCCAGATGACGGGCGTGGCCTGCCCCCATGAGCCCCTGGTGGAGCCTACGGTCCAGATGTCGGTCGGGCTGTTGCCCCAGATCTTCACGAGCTTGCCGACGACCTTGGTCGAGACGGGATCGACGGTCCATCCGGACGCCGTTGGATCTCCAGGCGGTCCGGCGTAGTGAAACACGCGGCTCTTGGTCCCGTCGTTTCCGACGGCCCAGAAGTCGTTCGCGGCGCTTCCCCAGACGGAGAGCACGGGCATGTTTCCATCGGTCGTGAACTTCGTCCACGAGAGTGTGGCGGAGGTCGTGCCGGTTCCGTGGAAGAGACCGTTCGTCCCGCCAACCCAGATGTCCGTCGGCCCACTGCCCCAGATCGTGAAGAGCTTGCCGGGGTCGGTATAGACCGTCGACCACTTCGCCCCATCCCAGCGAAGAATGTTGCCTTGTTCACTCACCGTCCACACGACGCCGGTGCCGTCACCCCACACGGCGCGGAGCGTCTGCTCCCGCGGGACCTCGGTGTGGCACCAACCATGGACCGTGCAAAGGCTCTTCGGGCCGTCGTCTCCGGCATCTCGAAGGCTGGAGCCATCGCCATCCGCCCCGCCGTCGTCCATCGGAGAAGGCGAGTCCGTCGAGCCTGCGTCGGCATCGCCGGCGTCACCGGTTTCGTTCACCGGATCCGGTCCGTCGTTCTCGACGGTGGCATCGGCGCAAGCGACCGCCGCGCCACATATCGCGGCAAGAGCAAACACCGCGGTCGTCCGTTTGTCTCTGACGAAGAGATTCATTTCTTCGCTCCCGTGAAGTGCAGGACGATGCCTTCCCCGACGACCCACACGTCGTCCTCGGCGCTGCCCCAGACGCCGTAGAGATGCGGCTTGCGACCGACGGGCAACGATGCCGTCGAGCGTTGCCAGCTCGTGCCGTCGAAGTGGAGAATGGTTCCGTAATCACCAACCGCCCAGACGTCGTTCGGAGCGCTGCCCCACACGGCGTGGAGGTCCTCCGTCGTTCCCGCCGCTACGACCTCCGCTTGGGTGGCTTCATCGCGATACCGACGCACGGTGCCACGCCGTCCGACTGCCCAGACGTCGTCCTTGCTGCTGCCCCACACCGCGCGCAGGTCCTCCGTGGATTGACTGTCGACGTCGGTCCAAACCGGCGCCGCAGCCGCGGCATCTCCGACTCCGCCGTCGCCGGGCTGAGGCTCGACCGTGCGGAACGCCTTTCCCTTCTGGCCCACCGACCAGATGTTGGTCGGACTCGTTCCCCAGACCCTGGCCATGACGGTGCACGACGGGCACGGCGAGATGGCCTGCCATTTGGTCCCGCCGTCCGCGACGCTCCCTCGGTACTGTGTCGCCGCCCTACTCTGCCCCGGGATCCTGAGCGATTCGCCCGTGATCCAGACCTGGTCCGGCGACGGACTCCACACGCTGGAGAGCAACTTCTCTTCCGCACCCGAATACGGAACAATCGGCACCGACTCCCAGTGGGCAGTACCATTGACGAGCCCGGGGCCGTGATAAAGCGTCCCATAAGTGCCGACGATCCACACATCGTCGGGCCCGCTTCCGCCCACGGAGAAGAGCGTGCGTGTCGTGGGCAGGGACGAATCCTTCCACTCGGTTCCGTCGAAGTGGATGACGGCTCCGCCGGAGCCTACTGCCCAAACGTCGTTCTTGCCGGTTCCCCAGACTGACGTAAAAGCTCGCCGTGTATCCGCTGGATTCTGCACTGGACACCAGTCGACCCCCTCGCACGTCGGCGGCGCGCAAAGCGAAGAGTCGATGGCGCCGCATCCGGCGTCCACGTCGGCATCCGACTCGGACTCCTGCGCGCCCGTGTCCGCCACCTCGATGAGATGAGCGTCGGGCTCATCGGTCTGCGGAGGCTCGCCGCTGGACTCCGCGCAGGCAACCGCAAGCGAAGTCCCCGCGACAGTGGCCAGTGTCGCTGCGAGCATCGCACGCGAAGCGCTCACGGATCGAACCTTGTTCGACATCTCTCGTTCGTCGGCCATTAGTGCGGACCTCCGCCGGCGTCACATTCGACCATCAGACACGATCCATTGATGCATGGCTGTCCTGCATCCGCTTCACATGCTTGGCCGCACGCTCCGCAATTTCTCATGTCCGAAAGCAAATCGATCTCGCAGCCATCGGCCCAGCTACCGTTGCAGTCAGCCCTGTTCGGGGGACACTCGAGCCCACAAATTCCGCTTCGGCAGACGGCATTGGCGTTCGGAGCGGTCGGACACGCATGGCCGCAAGCGCCACAGTTCTTCGGATCGTTGGCGACGTCGATACACTCGATGTCTCCATCTGGATTGGCGAGATCGCCGCAAGCCGTCTCGCCGGGCCCGCACACGCATTGGGGCGGAGCACCCAGGATCGACCGGCAGTACTGGCCCGGCGCGCACTTGTTCCCGCACCGCCCGCAGTTATTCGAGTCGTGATAGACGTCGGTCTCGCAGCCGTCGGTCGAGTCGCAGCCGAACTTCAGGTCGCCGTTGCAATCTTTGTAGATGATGGACGAACAGACGAACTGGCCACATTGACCCTGCGAGCACCATTGCATGGTGTTCGGAGGAAGCTCCTTTGGCTCACATGGTTCCGAGACCCACTGACACGCGTTCCCGCATGCTCCGCAGTTGTCGTTGTCTTTCGAGATGTCGACGCAATTGCCGTCGCAGTTGACGGTGCCGGACGGACAGCCGCATGTGCCGTTGTTGCAAGGGACGCCATCTGGGCACTTGTTGCCACAAAGGCCGCAATTGTTCGTGTCGCTCCCCACGTCCGATTCGCAGCCATCATCGACGAGCCCGTTACAGTCTTGTAGGCGCGCCGACATGCAAAAAGGCTGGCACCTGCCATTCGTGCATTGGGTGGCGAGCTGGACGATCGGATATTCCTTGCACTTGTTGCCGCATTCACCGCAATTGTCATTGTCACTGAGGAGGTCAACGTTGCACCGCGCGGTCGAACCGTCGCCACATGTCGCACGTGGCCAGGTGCACTCGGTGCCAATGCACTCCTTCAATGTCTCGGGCAGAGTTGCGGTTGCGTCTGCGTCTCCGGCATCGTCCGCGGGCGACGGAAGGAAGCCACTCGAGCTCGCCCCCGAATCCGTCCCCGCCTCGTCGAGGCCAGGCCCGAGCGACACGTTCGTCGCGCACGCTTGCAAGGCAAAGCCCACGACGGTCAACGCGCAGGTGAGTCCAAGGAGTCGAGTTTTCACGACTTGAAGGCTCCTTCGGTGCGATTCGGACGACGCGTGTCGGCCGATTTGACGCGAGTGAATGTCGTTCACTCGCTGTCGGAGTTGGAAGCGGGTGCCGCTCGATGGGTGTTCGCGTTTTCGAGAGCGATCGTCACCCGTCGGGCGAAGGCGCCCATACGATGCTCCGAAAGAAATCGAGTGCCGAGCCGACGAGCTTCGTCGGTGCGCCCTGCGCGTGCGAGCGCTTCGATGCGAAGCACCGCGACTTCGACTGCGAAGGCGCCCGTCGGGAACTCGCGATCGTACTGGTCGAGCAGCGCGAGCGTCCTCGTTGCATCGCCTGCTGCGAGGGCGGCACGCGTCGCTTCGACTTGGGCGATCTCGAGAGAGAGTGTCGAGACGCGAGACTCGGGCGGACTGAGCGGGGCCTGCGTGGCGTGCTTGACCCGCTTCGGCGGAGCGACCTTCGCGCCGGCGTTGGTTTGGGCGACGGGGGCGCTGGGCAGCGCGTGCGGCGTCACGATCGGGATCGCAGAGGCCGTGCCATCCCCCAGCGGCGCCGGTTCCGGTGGCGCGATCGCGGCATCCGCCGGGCTGCGCGCAGGCGCATCGCTCTGACCGCGCGCCGGAGGTGCGTCGAACGACGTTGCGACGACGAGCGTTGCGGCGCCCGAGAGGACGAGCACGGCTCCGGCGCCGTGGAGGTAGTGGCCACTCCTCCGAAGGAGCTGGCTCAGGCGTCCGCCACCATCCGGGCTCGCGGGAGCGCCGGCGAGCGCCGAGAGCATCCGAGCACGTGCGTTCGGATCGGGCGCATCGTCTTTGGTGGACTCCAGCAACGTGCGCGCCGTCTCGTCGAGCGAGCCACGGAGGAGCGGTTCGAAATCGGAAGATGACACGCTAGACTCCCTGCCTTTTCGCGCGAATTCGCGCGACCGCCGCTTCAAAGTCTTCGCGCGCTCGCCGGAGACGGGAGGCCACGGTTCCGATCGGAACGTCGAGAAGCTCTGCTATCTCGGGCTGAGAAAGCTCTTCCAGCTCGAAGAGCACGAAGACGATCCGCCGCTCTTCCGACATCTTCGCGAGGATGTCGTCGATCATGGCACGCGCTTGCGCGCGGCTGAGCGACGTCTCCGCGGTCGGGCTCGGGGAGAGCGACTCCGGCGCGTCGCCCTCCGACACTTCTCGTTTGCGCGCGGTTGCATAATTACGCCGTACGCGCGCGGCCACGCGCATGACGATGCCGAAGATGTAGCTGCGCTCTTCGCCCTCCCTCACGCTCGAGAGCTTGAGAGACAGCGTCAGGAAGACCTGCTGGGTGGCGTCGTCGGTTTCGGGGGGCGTGATGCCCAGGCGACGAAGCGAGCGCCAGACGAAGTCGTAATGCTCGAGCGCGAGCGCTTGTAGGCGCGGGTCGAGCGTGCGCACCGCGGGAGCCTCCCGCTTGTCGTCTGCCGTCAGATCTGCAGCACGTACCGCGAACATCACGACCTTGTGCGCGCTATGCCGGATGGGGGCTCGAGCGATCCCAAAATCGTCACGCATGAGGCTCGGCCTCGAGCTCGACCGCGCTCGGGAGTCGGGAGCGGGTCTCAGTGAAGGTGTGCGACGAAGGCTGCGCCCGCGAACGGGATGACAGCGGGGGCGTCGTAGACCACGGTGGCAGGCTCGAAGAAGAGCTGATAGCGGAGGACGGGGACGCGCGCGCCCCCGCTCACCTCGAAGGAGAACGCGGGATGGGCTTGCCAGGAGAGTCTGGCGGAGGCGCCGGCGGCGACCCACGATCTCGATTCCGAGCGAAATCGTAGAGGGGCGTCGACGGCGGCGTCGAGCCTGCCTACCTCACCTTCGGCGCAAGCGCCGACCCCCAGCGCACGCACACGAAGGACTTCGGCGCAGGCTCCCAAAAGCAGCTCGCTCCACTGCACGTTTGCAGTTCCGTCGGGCGTCACGAACCGCTCCTGAAAGCTGCGCCCCACCCCGAGCCGGACGGCCGGCGCAAGGGCACCTCGAAATCGGACCTCTCCGAAGAGCATGGGCATGACGATCAGCGAGCGATTGGCAGAAGCCTCGATGCCCGTGGCGAGAGAGAGCTCGAGAGATCGGCCGCTGCGAGCGGTCGAGGGCGCCGGAGAAGCCTCGACGACGGCGCGAGCCTCGGGTTGAGACCGAGCAGGCGGAAGGAGCGGCGTGAGCGATGGTGCAGGAGGCGCGGGGGTACGCAAAGCGCCTTCGTCGAGGCCGATCGCGGCCATGACCGCGAGCGCAGCCAGGACCTCTTCGCACGATGGCGATGACGCCTCGCGCTCGGCTCGTTCGTCTCCGACATCGAGCGCCAGCGTTCCATGGCTGAGGTCGCCGCGGCGTTCGACTCGGATCTCGACGCGCACGGCCGGCTCGCTGTCGGCCGCCTCGCGGATGCGCTCGAGCCTGGCCGTGAGGCGCTCCGCGAGCGGCGGACTCTTCGGGCAGCCCTCGTGGAGTCTCTCGACGGTGCGGACCGCGATGGGCCGTGGCGTCTCTGCTCGCGCGTGGCCGCCCGGGGCGAGCAACGACGAAAGCATCACACCCGCAAGGAACGCGACGAAGCCAGGGCGATGTCGGCTTCGAACGCCGCTCGGACTCACCATCGTTCGTTTCAACTCGCTCGCGTCGCCCGGCCCGCCTCACGGCCGTCGTGCGGCAGCGGCACGAGTCGAGCGGCGCCTCGACCGCACGTCGTCAGGGTAAGCGAAAGCCATCGTGCGGCCAAGGGCTGCACACGCCCACGGAAGAGCGGAGACGGGTGCACGATGCTCGAGCTCATACGTCCCCTCGCGCCCCTCGAGATTTGGGTTCTCGTCGTGGGCGGATGCCGCTCGGCAGCCGGACGCTCGGCCGCGCGCACGCGCAGCTACTTCAGCGCCTTCGCCATGCGTCTCACGGCTTCCTCGAGCAACGTCCGCGTCGTCGCGAAGTTGAGCCGCGCGTAGCCCTCGCCGCCGGTTCCGAAGATCGGTCCGGACGAGAGCGCGACTCGACCGCGATCGAGGAACGCCTTGGCGGGATCGCGTCCGAGGCCGAGATCGGTGCAGTCGATCCACGCGAGGTAGCTTGCTTGCGGGACGACGTAGCGCGCACGCGGGAGATGCTCGGCGAGGAGATCCGTGACGAGCCGCCGGTTGCGATCGAGGATCCGGAGCGTCGCGGCGAGCCACTCGCTGCCTTGCTCGAAGGCAGCGCGAGCGCCGAGCACGCCGAGATGGCCAGAGTGGTACGGCAGCTCGATCGGGAGCCGGTCGAGGACCGCGCGCGGTGCATCGTGACACGCGACCGTCATCGCGGCTTTGAGCCCGGCGAGGTTCCACGTCTTCGACGCGGACGTCAGGACGATCGACGTGCGCGCTGCGTCTGATGACACGGTCGGGAACGGCGCGTGGGTCGCCCCGGCGTGGGTCAGCGGGGCATGGATCTCATCGCTCAGGACGAGCACGTCGTGGTGCGCAGCGAGCTCCGCGATGCGCGCGAGCGTGGCCTTCGGGTGGACGACGCCGGCCGGATTGTGCGGCGAGCAGAGGATGTGAACGCGTGCTCCCGCGGCATACGCGCGCTCGATCGCGTCGAGATCGAGCTGCAGGCTCCCGCTCTCGGACCGGGTCAGAGGTGTCTCCACGACCGTGCGGTGGAGGCGCCGAATCGTCCACGCGAACGGATGGTAGACGGGCGGATCGATCACGACGCCGTCCCCCGGCTTCGTCGCGACGAGAAGGAGCTCTCCGATCGCGGTCACGACATCGGGAGCGACACGCACGTCGCTCGGAGCGACCTCCCATCCCCACGTCTTCCGCGCCCAGGGTGCGAACGCCTCACCGAGCCCTCGCGGGTCCGCGTAGCCGGTGTCGTCGTCCTCGACGGCGGCACGGAGAACGCGCTTGATGGGCTCGGCGACGGGGAAATCCATCTCCGCCACCCACGCCGGCAGGACGTCGCCGGGATAGACGCGCCACTTCGCGCTCTGGCGCCTGCGGAGATCGGCTTCGGTCACGAGGTCGAACGGGTGCTCGCTCACGACCGAAGCTTAGCCTGATACGAGCGGCGCCACGTCCGGATGCACACCGACGTCCCCGAGAACATCGACGAGCATGCTCGCGACCTGGTGTGCCATCCGGGCATCGTCGGGGTAGTCGAGCTCGCGATAGAGACGGGCGAGCCGCTCGACCTTGTCGATCCGCAGCGTCGACGTGCGGAGGACCTCGACGTGCGCGAGGAAGAAGAGCGAATAACCTCGGAAGATGCGCGCCATCCGGTCCGGCGAGAGTCGCCAGGTCTGCCAGGCGAAGGCGAAGTAAGGCTTCACCATGGCGGCAATGACGTCCTGGTGCTCCAGGATGCCCGCGCGCGCGTCCGCCACGTTACGGACGCCGCTCGAAGCGAGCATCTTGAGGAGGTAGTCGGGATAGAACGCCTCCTCCCCGAGCTCCTTGTCGAGGACGAGCGCGATCTTGCGATCGAGCAACCGTACCTCGGCACAATCGAGGAGTGCGTCGAGCGAGACACGATCGAGCGGCACCGGCGCCCCGCCCGCCTCGATCCGTGCGGGCAGCGCGCGTGCGTAGCTCTCGAGGTCGCGACGGATCGCCCCGAACTCCTGGTCCGCGAGCTCGAGGAGCCCCGCGAGGCGGTTCAGTCGTCGCCGGGCGACCGCCGGCACCTCATCCGTCGCCTTGTAGCCGAGGTCGTGCTCGATCTCCGCCCAGGCGTGCTCGAGGACCGTTCGCACCTGGACCTCGAAGCGAGCGCTCTCCGGGAGGCCGCCGCCGATCCGGCACACGTAGTGGAGGGATCGATAGCCGAACTCGGTCGGCTCTCTTCGCCGCTTGTCGGTCGAATGCCCGAAGTCGACGGGCAGTCGCGTCTCGACCAGCTTCCCGACACGATCGACGGCGTCCTCGAAGTACGTGATGACGCGAAGGCCGATCAGATCCGTGATCGTCCAGAGATCGGTGTAGCTCCGATCGGGTCGGGCGATCTTGCGCGCCAGGCTCTCTCGGCTCTTGAGCCGCAAAGAGACCGAGTGCGCCTTCAGCGCAGGGTCGGACGCAAGCAGGGCCTCGAGCTCCGTACAGAGCGCCTCGCCGCGGGCTCGCAAGGCTGGGAGGACGTCGTCGTAGTGTTCGAGGAGCGCCTCGCACTGCATGCAGCCGCTCATCTTCGCCGAACGCGCGCACAGCGTCGAGCACGAGGCACGAATGCGGATCGAGCACAGCCGTCGGCCTCGACCTTGGCTCGGGCGAATGCCCTTCGTTGCGCGCGGCAGCACCGATCCTCGCACGACGCGGCGGTGCGAGCTGCACAGCTCCGTGGAGCGGCGTGCTCACATGCTCGCTGCGATCGTCGGCGGACACGGCCTCACGTGTTGAAAAACGCGCTCTCAGCAAGCAGACTGCCCGGGCGTATGAGCCGCAACGTCGACGATGGCGCCGCAGCCCGCATCGGGTCAACCCTGCGAGGCAAGTGGGTGCTCGAAGAGCTCATCGGTGTCGGCGGCATGGCGAGCGTCTACGCGGCCCGGCACAAGATTGGCCGGCGCGACGCGATCAAGATCCTCCATCAGAAGGTCGCCGAGTCCGAGCAGCTCAGGGCGCGTTTCGAGCAAGAAGCACACGCGGTCAACGCGTTCCGACATCCAGGCGTCGTCGAGATCCGCGACGTCGACACGGCCGAGGATGGTGCGCCCTTCCTCGTGATGGAGCTGCTCGAGGGCGAATCGCTCGCGCAGCGGGTCAAGCGGGAGCACTCGCTCGACTCGCGCGTGATGCTCGACATCGCCGGTCAGGTGCTCGATGTGCTCGCCGCCGCGCACGCGCGCGGGATCGTTCATCGCGACATCAAGCCCGACAACATCTTCCTGTCGAAGGACGGGAAGGTGAAGGTGCTCGACTTCGGGATCGCGCGCGTTCGTTCGGCGGACAAGCGAGCCCTGACGACGAAGGCCGGCGTCACGCTCGGGACGATGGCGTACATGGCGCCGGAGCAGGCGCGCGGCGAAGAGATCGACGGCCGGGCGGACGTCTATGCCGTCGGCGCAACGATGTTCCGCTGCCTCGCGGGGCGCATCGTGCACGATGCCGACTCGCAGTCCTCGCTCGTCATGCGCGTCATCGCGCACGGCGCTCCGCGGCTCCGCACGATCGTTCGCGACATCGATCCGAACATCGCCGCCGTGGTCGATCGCGCGCTCGCCTTCGATCGCGAGGACCGATACCCGGACGCCGGGACGATGCTCTCCGATCTCCGGCTCGTCCAGGCGGGCATGGCGCCGCCCTACGCGACGACGGCGCCGGAGATCCCGGCGCAGCCGCGCGACTCACTCTTCGGCCGGGCGTCGAGCGAGGCGCAGGGCAAGCCGACGGTCATGCCGGCCAAGCTCCAGCAACAGCGCGAGCCCGTCGCGTTCGGGACGCAGGTCGGGCGCGTCGCTCTCGATCGATTCGCCGACGCAGCGAGACTGGCCCCCGAAGCCGGACCGCCGTCGGCGGCGACTCGCATGGGAGGCGCCGACGTCCCGGCCGATGCGTTGCCGTCGCTCGCCCGACCGAGCGCGTCGCCCACGCGGGTCACGCACGAGGCGCAGCCGGTGTCCGCGCCCACACGCATCTCGCACGAGGACGCGCTGCCGTCCGCGGCGCTTCCCTCGATGCCGCTGCCACCGCCGGTCGTCGATCGCGTCGTGATCGTCCCGTCTCGACAGGGCGGCGTGACCGTTCAGTCCGCGTCTGCCGGGGCACCGACCAAACAAAACCCGGCGAACGCCGGCAGCGACATCGCCACGCTCTACGGGCACGCTCCGCCACCGATGATGCCGCCACCTCCGGCTCCGGCGCCTTCACCGCCGGGCGCATCACCGGTCCTCACGCCGTTCGGCGAGCTGTCCGCGTTCATCCAGAAGCGCCCCTCCGCCACCTTGCTCGCGATCGGCGGCGGCGTCGCCGTAGTCGCCCTCTTGCTGATGGTCGTCGCAATCGCCTGGGTCGCGACCGCGACGAGCAAGCGTGCGGACGAGGCCGCCGCCCCGTCCGACGTCGCTCCGGCGCCCACGACGCCGCAGACGGAGCGCACCCGGGAGCTTCCCCCGCCACCTCCCGCTCCCCGCAAATCGCGCAAGTAGCCCGTCGAATCCGATCACTCCGCGGAGCAGTCGATCCGGCAGGCCACGATCGCGCGATGTAGACGAGCGGCGGATCGAGCGCTGCTCGGAGCGGCGCATCCCCAGAACGAGAAAGGAACGGCGCCCACCCTCACACCTTGGCGCCGTGAAAACTCTTGTCGGGACCGCAGAAGTTGCAGACCTCCGGCGGACCGACCACCCTCCTCGCGCGAGAAAAGGCATTGCTGCCGCAGGCACGATAAATGCTTAGTATTCTCTGGCTCTTCCCCTGACCGTCGCCGACGGCCCGGGAACGAGCGCAGGAGGATGTATGGCCTTGGTCGGACCGCTTGGACGTTACCTGCTGCCGCTGGCGGTCGTGGCCGTCCTCATCGCGTCCTTTGCGTCGTGTGGAACCGACGCGCTCGACGCGGCCGGTGACGGAACGAACCTCGGACAGCCCACCCCCGAAGCGTGCGCCACGCCGAACGAGGGCTGCCCCTGCCCGACGGCCGGAGCCACGGCCGAGTGCGGTCACGTCAAGCAGCAGTCGGGCGACTACGTCGCCTGCTCGATGGGGACGCGCACGTGCAACGGCGGCAGCTGGGGCCCGTGCGTCGGGAGCAACATCGTCACGAAGACGATCTCGCCGAGCTTCGGCGGCGGAGGCGTCGGCACGCAGGCGGTGACGCAGGGCCCGTGTCCGACGACCGGTCCGAACGCCAACCCGTGCGACCCCTACTGCAACCAGGTCATCGACGACTCCGGCATCTCCATCACTCCGTCGGCGACCAACTGCCAGTACTACGAGCCCGCCGACCGCTCGGCGTCGTACGCGGCGATCGCGAGTACCCACAGGGCGAACCCGGGCAACCCTGGACCGCCGGCGACGTGCACGGGAGGCACGAACGACAACTGTGGGCACGACGCGCGATGCGTGGGCACCGCCTGCCAGTTCTACGTGGCCGGAGAGACCGGAGCCTGCACCAGCGGGTGGGATCTGACGTTCGCGACGCCTTGCGACCAGGGCGGCGTCGACACCCTCGTCGTTTGCAATCGCGGCGCCTATCCGGCCAACACGGGCACCGTCTCCGGCGTGATGACGGCCGCCTCACTCCAGGGCCGATCCACGAGCGTGAGCCTCTACAAGGCGCCCGTGAGCTCACCGCGGCTCGGCACCTGCTCGATCAACCTGACCGCCACCCCGATCGCGCCCGGCACCTGCCGGAGCATCCCGATGGCGACGGCATGCCCGGGCGCGAACCTCACCACCGCGCCGCTCTCGCGCACCATCCAGTGGAACATGCCGGACTGGACCGCCACCGGAGACCCGGCGCGGGTCGCCGGAGAGTGCAACACGGCGAACAACTTCACGGTGTGGACGCAGGGCGCGCTCCTCGCGTGTCAGGGCGTCGGCTGCGGGACGGGCAGCGGCGTCACGCTCCAGACCACGGCCAACGGCGACTCGACCTGCCCGCCGGGACCCCAGATGCACGCGACGGGCACCAATGTCTGCACCAACGCCAACCGGTACACGGTCTGCCAGCAGGACTTCCGCTGCGAGAATCCCGGCGCGACGTCGAGCCAGTGCGTGTGGAACGGCGGACAGGGCTACTACGATCCGAACGTGGCCGGCATCGACCTCACCGTCGGCCATCCCTGCACCTCCCCTGCAGACGTGTTCCCGGTCTGCAACCGTGGTTCCGGGATGGTTCCGCCGGGCACGCCGATCAACATCCACGTTGGAGGCTCTTCTCCGCTCGCCAACAGCTGCGCGCCCGGCCCCATCACGTGCACGATGCCTGCGCCGTCGACGGGCATCGGCCCCGGCAAGTGCTTCAACGTCACCTGCAACGTATCCGGCAACACGTACGCCGCCGTCTCGATGACGGGCGTTGCGGAGGCGCCGGGCCTCTGCGCCAACAACCAGACCTACGCCAAGACGAACAGCTCGCCCGGATGCGCGAGCTGCACCGCGTGCGACACCCGGATCAGCGGCAAGGTCTTCGATCCGAGCGCGGGCACGCCGGCCGTCACGTACGTGAACAACCTTCCGCTCGCAGGGATCACGGTCTTCCAGCCGTCAGGGGCGCTCACCCCGCTCGACGACGGCGTCGCTTGCGATACGTGCGATCGCGTCACGTCGCCGTCGGTCACGAAGGCCGTCACCAACGCGGCCGGCTCCTTCACGCTCAGCGGGGTCACTCCCGGACCGGCCACACGGGTGGTCGTCCAGTCGGGACGATGGCGGCGCGAGATCACCGTGCCCGTCACCGCGTGCGTGAACAACACGCCCGTGGACGGCACCTTCCGCATGCCGCGTAACCGCACCGACGGCCTCGGCAACGTCGCCAACATCCCGAAGACGGCGATCGCGACCGGAAACCAGGAGTCGCTCGAGTGCATGCTCCTCCGACTCGGTATCAGCCAGAGCGAGATCCAGCGCCGGATCGGCTCCACCGATGCCCACCGCTTCCAGCTCTACCGAGCGACCAACGGGATGGTGACGTCGCCTGCCCAGCCGAACATCTCGGATCTGCTCAACCAGACGAGGATCAACGAGTACAGCGCCGTGATCCTCGACTGCGACGGCGGCGATCCAGGAGGCGGATTCAGCCAGAACGCGACGGCAGCGCAGCGCACCGTGCTTCGCAACTACGTCGACCTCGGCGGCCGACTCTTCGTTGATCACTTCTCCGGCTATTACGCGCTTCGAAGCTCACAGTTCCCGGTCACGGCGACCGACAATGGCACCGCCGGCACGACCACGCCTACCAACGGGCGCGTGAACGTGGGGACCTACCCGCAGCAGCTCTTCAGCGACTGGCTCACCAATGTTGGCGCAACGTTCTCTCCCCAGTGGATCCAGATCACCGAGGCGCGAAAGAACTTCGCCTCGCCGAGACCTGGCACCGTCGAGTGGATCGCCGGCAAGGACAACAACAACTGGGGTTCGGGCACGCCGACGACGCCTCCGGCGCCTCCCCGAAACGCCTCGGACTACACGCTGAGCTACTCGTTCGAGACGCCGTTCGGCGGAACGTGCGGCGGCGGAGGCACCGGCCGGACGATCTACAACAACATGCACGTGTCTCCCGGACGTTGCCGCAACGGCACGTCAGGGCTGCCGTGCACGAAGACCTTCCCCAACGACTGCCGACTCGACACCGCGCTGAACTCGGAAGAGAAGGCGCTCATCTACCAGTTCTACCAGCTGAGCGCGTGCCAGCTCGGTGGTGAGCCGCCGCCCCCTCCCCCCACCGCCGTCGACGTGACCGAGATCACGCGCGACTTCGAGGGCACCTGCCCGACGGGGACCGAGCCGGTCTGGCAGTTCTGGCGCTGGCAGTCGGTCACGCCGCCCGGCACGTCGATCGCCTTCCGCGCGGCCACGGCGGATACCCAGGCCGGCCTCCCGGCGGGCCCCGGCGCGCCAGCAGCGCCGATCTCGGTGGGCGCTGGCAACGCATCGGGCGCGACGGTCGCCGCGCCGAACTGGGCGAGCGACGCCAACACGATCGAATGGCACCTCGCCAACGATCCGGCGGGGCGCGGCGGCTCCTCGAAGCGCTGGCTCCGCATCTACATGCGCTTCAATCCGATCGGCGCGGTGGCTCCGTCGTTGACGGGCTTCCGCCAGGACTACAGCTGCGTTCCCGCGGAGTGATCGAACCGATGCGAATCGCCGTCGTTGGTCTCTTGATGCTCGGTCTCGCCATCAACGCCTCTGCCTGCAGTGACGAGGCACCGCCCGTCACCGAGGGCGGCGGCTCGTCATCGTCCGGCTCTTCGGGCAGCAGCAGCGGCAACGGCGTCGACGCAGGCAGTCTCGTCGACGGGCCGACCGGGCGCCCGGACCCTGCGCGTCTTTGCGATCCGCTCGCCCAGCGAGGCCAGGACGTCGAGGCGACGGTCTACTCCGGTGCGCCGCCGCCGGCGATCGGCGGGACGATCACTCCCGGCACCTACGAGCTCGTCCTCCTCGAGCGGTACACGGGCACATCCAGCGGGCCTCCAGCCGAAGATCCCGAAGGGGGAGAGCCGCGCCCGCCCACGTCGGACCCGGGGGGCGGCCGCGCCACCATCTACATCCTCGGCAACGCGCTCCGCTTCGTCGAGTCGTGGGGCACGTACGGCTCACTCCCGCCGGACAGCACTCGCGGCGTGTCCTACGTGGCGAAGGAGACCGCGCTCGAAACGATCGAGGAGTGCCCTTCCGCAGGGAAAACGAAGAGCATCCAGTACACGGTCCAAGGGAACAGCATCACGCTGATCACCGATACCTATCGTCAGATCTACCAGCGCTCGCTCGAACAGGGCGCCGAGTGATCCGGTAGAAAAGCGCCGCCTGCTGCCAGCGTGAAACGAGGGACGGCTCCTGCGGGTCGTCCCTCGTGCCGTCACGTCACCTGCTGCGTCACAGGCACTCGACGATGCCCTGAGGGTCGCAGCTCTTGCCACCCTTCGAGCACCCCCTCGCCACGAGGCACTGGCACAGCCCGTCGTTGCAGTCGGTCGGGAGAGCGACGCAGCCAACCTCGCCCGCGACCGACGAGCTCTTCACGCAGAACTGGCTCGAGTTGCAGCTCTTGCAGATGTCGCCGCTCGAGCCGCTGCTGCCGCTCGTCCCGCTCGTCCCGCTCGAACCGCTCGAACCGCTGGAGCCGCTGCTGCCGCTCGTCCCGCTCGAGCCATTGCTCGACTCACCGCAGGCGTCGATGGCCGAGCACGAGCTCGCGCCCGTGATGCAGGACTTCGTGCTGTCCGCGAACGACGAGCAGACGTCGCTGCAGTTCTCCGGCGTCGCCCCGCACTGTTTCGCGATGGCAGCGCAGACGTCGGAGCAAGACGGGGTGCCCGCCGAGCGCCCCGACGAGGCACCGCTCGACGAGCCCGACGCGTCGCTCGAGTCCGAGCTGCATGCGCCGAGAATTCCAACGACGACCAAGAACCCAAACGCCGAAACGCGAACGAGCATCGCCTTCCTTTACACTGTAAATCTCCAAAGTCCAGGACCATACGGTAGAGCTCCGGGCGCGCGGTCCCCCGAAGCGATTCCGCGCGACACGAACGTCGGCGCTGCCCCGACGAGAGCGGTGGACGTGTCCGTCCGAGTGCGGCTTCAGCGACCGAGGAGCGCCGCGTGCAGCGCTACGGCGCCCCCGATCGATCCTTCGAGCGAGCTGCTCGCGCATAGCGGATCGGCCAGCGCCGGGGCGACGCCCCCCGCGAGCATTGCCCCGACGACCACGCGGCGATCGAGCGGTGCGCTCGCCATCGAGGCATCCCCGCCACGAGCGCACGGACGGGAGTTGAGGAGCTTACGGTCGAGTTTGCGGTAGCATCGGGCCATGAGCACGCCCCCTGCGCCCTCGAAGCTCCTCGTCAACGGTGACCGCCTCTGGACCTCCCTGATGGAGCTCGCGCGCATAGGCGGCACCGCGAAGGGCGGCGTGTGTCGTCTCGCGCTCACCGACCTCGATCGTCAGGGCCGCGACCTCGTCGTCTCGTGGGCAAAGAAGGCGGGCATGACCGTGACCGTCGACAAGATCGGCAACGTCTTCATGCGACGCGCGGGCAAGAACCCCAACCTCCCGCCGATCGCGTGCGGCAGCCACATCGACACGCAGCCCACGGGCGGCAAGTTCGACGGCAACTACGGCGTGCTCGCCGGGCTCGAGGTCGTTCGTACGCTGAACGACCACGGCATCGAGACCGACGCTCCCATCGAGGTCATCTTCTGGACGAACGAGGAGGGCTCCCGCTTCGTGCCGGTCATGATGGGCTCGGGTGTCTTCGCTGGCGCGTTCAGCCTCGAGTCGGTCTACGCCGCGAAGGACGTCGACGGGAAGACGGTGAAGGAGGAGCTCGAGCGCATCGGCTACGTCGGTGACGAGGAGCCCGGCAAGCACCCGCTCGGCGCGTACTTCGAGGCTCACATCGAGCAGGGCCCCGTGCTCGAAGACGCGAACGTCACGATCGGCGTCGTCACGGGCGTGCTCGGCCTACGCTGGTACGACTGCGAGGTCACCGGGATGGAGGCGCACGCGGGGCCGACGCCGATGGCGCTCCGCAAGGACGCCCTCCAGGTGGCGACGCGCATCATGCAGGAGACCGTCGCCATCGCGCACCGCTACCCGCCCTATGGCCGCGGCACCGTCGGCTTCGTCCAGAACTTCCCGAACAGCCGCAACGTCATCCCCGGGCGCGTGAAGTTCTCGATCGATCTGCGCAACGTCGACAACGAGCGCCTCGACACGATGGACAAGGAGATCCGCGCCTTCATCGAGAAGACCGCGGCCGAGTCGGGCCTGAAGATCACGATCGAGCAGGTCTCCTACTTCCCGCCCTGCCCCTTCGAGAAGGGCTGCGTCGAGGCCGTCGAGAGCGGAGCGAAGACGCTCGGCTACTCGTACATGAACGCGGTCTCGGGCGCGGGGCACGACGCGGTCTACATGGCTCGACTCGCCCCCGCCGGCATGATCTTCGTGCCGTGCAAGGACGGCATCAGCCACAACGAGATCGAGGACGCGAAGCCCGAGCACCTCGAGGCGGGCTGCAACGTGCTCCTCCACGCCATGCTCGATCGCGCCCGCACCGCCTGATGCGGCACGGCTCGCGCTTCCTTCGCGGGGAGCGCGAGCGCCGCGCGCGTGGCACTAAGGTGATGCCACCACGCACGCGCCGGCCTGGCAGCGGGCGACCTTCTTCGTGCACGGGTAGACCAGGCAGTTCACGGCGGGCTTCGTGCACTTCCGCCCCTCCTCGGACGTGCCGAGCGCGAGACACGCGCACGGGGCGTCGGGGCAATAGCTCGCGTGAAGGCGGCAGTCGGCGTCCGTCGTGCACGCCGACTCGAGCGGTACGCTGAGCCGCCGAGGAGCCGCCGCGTCCCCCTTCGGCTCGCAGACCATCTGGATGCACGCACCGTCCGGCGGCGTGCAGATCCCGCAGCTCGCGTTGCAGCACACCATGCCGGGCGCGCACGTCGCCTCCCCGCACTTCACTCCGGCAGGCGCGCTCGCAGACGGAGCGGCGCTCGCCGAAGGCGCCGTCGCCACGGGCTCGATCGTGGCGGACGCCGTCGTCGCCGGCGCCGGTTCGCGCCCCACCTCCTTCGGCGCGCTCCGAGTGGTGCACGCAACGAGAAGAAGCAGCGACGACGCGATGACGAGGGTCTTCATGCAAGCTCCGAAAGTGCCGCGAGCAGTATGGCCGGGGTCGTCGTGAGTCTACGACAATCGACTGACGCAGCGATGCGGAGCGCGCTCCCGTGGCGGGCGCGTCGACGCGCTTCGAGAGCTGCGCATCGACATCGAGCGAACGTCGTTGCCGTGACCGCGAACCCCGCCCCTTGTTCTTGTAGCGGCTGCCAAGCTCGGAGCGAGCGATCCCCGTCGCCAGCTACCAGAGCGGATGCTCGCCGACGGGGCCGGACGATGCCGATGCGTCGCCGACCGCGCGGACCACGAGCTTGCCTTGCGGTGAGATCGACCAGGTGAGCGCCGACGAGGTCGACGACCATCCGGCCTTCCGCTCGGCGAGGAGCTCCTTCATCGCATCATCGAGCTCCGAAGGACCGGGGGCGACGCCTTGGCCGCAGCCGCTCTTCGTCGAGACAGGGACCACGATGCAGCGGGTCGGCTTCTTCTCATCGCCGAGCGCGCAGACGGTCTCCCGGTCAATGTCCTCGAAGCACTCCTCGAGCCCGGCGAGGTTCATGTCGGTGTTGCGCACCTCGGACTTCACGACGAACACCTCGCGATCGCCGAGCTTCCGCTTCTCACCGCCGGGCACCGTGGAGGCGTTATGGACGCCGAATGCGCCGGGCTCGAAGTCGCGCCCCAGCTCGGCGACAGGACGGAAGGTCGGCCCGTCGTGCGCGACCAGCAGGTACTGCGCCTCGTTGGTCGAGCCCCATCGCACGACCGATAGACGCGGCGTGCCCAGCGTCAAGGACACCGGAAGCGAACGGCAGGTGACCTCGTCACCTTCCATGACGAGCAGGTCCGCCTTCCGCTTGCTGAGGCAGCCACAGAGCGTCTCGATGCTGGCCGCTCCCTCCGCGCATACGAGCTCTCCGGCCAGGCTGCCGCCCAGCGCATCCAACCGTCGCTTGACCTCGGCGTTGTCGCGGAGCGCAAGCGACTCTCCGTACGCCCTGCGCGCGGCGTCGCTCTCGTTCTTTGCTTCGGCTATGCGGCCCGCGGTGTAGAGGATCTGCGCGCGAAGGTTCGGTCGCTTCGCGACGGCGAGGCCACGGCGCACCGCGGACTCCGCCTTCGCGAGATCGCTGGTGTTGAACGCGGCCCAGGCCGTCTCGGCGAGCAAGGTCGGATCGCTCGGCGCCGCGGCGAGACCGCGTTCGAACGAGGCGAGCGCCCCTGCCCAGTCCTTGGCGCGTGCCTTGGTTCGGCCTTCGTGGAGCGCGTGCGCGACCCGCGCGCGGTCATCGGAGGTCGGCCTCGAAGCGCCGGCATCTCGTGTGCCCACGGCGGCGTCGCTCGAGAGAGGAGCGACGGCCGCCGCCGCACCATCGGCAGGAGAAGCACCAGCGTCGGAGGTGGCCGCTGGCGTCTTCGAGCATGCTGCGAGGAGGAACGTGGTGATGGCGAGCGGTAAGAACGACGGTCGAGACATCGCGCGGACCATATCGCATCCGAACGCCTCCCGGGTCGCTGCGCTTCCACGCGCGCCGCTACCTCATGACTCGATCGCTCGAACGATCAGACGTCGTACGGACGGCCGTTGAAACCGGCGGCCGCCAGCTCGTCGGGCGTTCGCAGGTAGGAGTTACTGGCGGGTGAGAGCGTCCGGAGGAAGGCACGCAAGCCGTTCTCGACCGCCGTGTCACTCCAGGCGAAGTCGGGGCCAGAAGATCTCCCGAGGGACGAGGACGTCCTGCAGCGTCGCCGTCAGTCGGTCGAAGCGTCCTTATCGACGCCCTTGATGCACTGCTCGCGAATGGGCCCCTTGACGGAAACTTCCCCGGCTTTGAAGCACGCGCCCAGGTGCTTGTTCACCTCGGCCTCGGTTCCGCCGCATGCAGCCACGAGTGCCTCGGAGGCGCCCTTGCATGCTGTCAACTGCGCATCCTGGGCGCACGACTTGGCCTCGCTCCCGGTGCATTTGCTGCACGCCTTACTGAGACACAGATCCCAATGGAAATAGGCCTTACCGCAATCAGCCTTCTCGCTCACGAGCTCGACACAGCCGCCCCCGTTCAGGACAATGACCTGTCCGTCCTTCTCGACGATTGGCGCCCAGGTGTCGCCGTCCTCTCCGAAGACGCACTCGGCACAGACGGTGGACTCCTTGGCCACGATCGCCGCCTTCAGCTCGTCGAAGGTAGCGCTCTGCTTCGAGGCAATGAGGTCATCGATGACCTCGAGGACGTTCTCCTTGCAGGCACCAGGCTTGGTCCGCGGCGGCTGGTACTTCTCCGCACTCACGTCGAGAGGCTTCTCGTCGTAGCACTTGCCGTCGCCCCCATCGTCATCGTCATCATCGTCACCGTCAGGATTCGGAGGCGGCGTCCTGACATCCGGCTCGCTACCGCCATCCTCGACCGGGGTGACTCCGTCGTTGCTCGCACAGCCCGCCGCCGCAATGGCAACCACCATTCCCGTCAGTGCCGCAATGCTCGCAATCGCGAATGCCTTCTTGACCATCCCGGTGCCTCCTTCGCTTCCCGGACAGATGCGGGACAGTCCTGCCACAGCAAGAGCTTTGCCATGCGCGAGCGTTAGAGCTTGCACGCCCTCCACCACGCATCCTCGAAGGTCGACGACTCGGTATTGCCGGTTCCTCGTCACGGATCGCGAGAACGCACCACCACGCACTCGCTTCGATCTCGGGAGCAAGCCGACGCGCCACCGTCAATGGCGTCACACCACGCAGCACTTTCAACGGGTGTCACGAATTGCACGCGTTCGAGTCCTGACGGCCGATTTCCGACAGCGCGTCTCACTCGGAGAGAGAGACCCTGCAATCGTGCTCTGCTCTCCGACAGCGACCGAGGAGCGGGCGAACCTGCGCGTGAGCCGATGGTGACGAGACGTCGCGTGTCTCGTTCAGTCCTACCAGTTCGACATCCCGCCGAGGTCGTAGACGCGCGTGTAGCCGCGCGCACGGAGGGATGCCGCGGCGCGGGCGGAGCGTTTGCCGGAGTGGCAGTAGAGGACGATCGCTCCGTCCTTCGGCCCGAGATCGTGCTCGGCGATTGCGTCGACGGGCACGTTGTCCGCGCCGTCGACGTGCTTCTCCGCGTATTCGGCCGGGCTGCGCACGTCGACGAGCTTCGCCCCCTCGCCCACGAGCTTCCTCGCCTGCGCGCCATCGATGGTGCCGCCCGAGCTTGCGCTCGGCGCCGCCGACGCCGCCTGCTCGGCCGCCGCCGGCGGCGCCGAACGGTCACATGCCGCCAGGAAACAGAGGATCGCGAGCGTCATCGTGCACGGTCGGAACATGACGCGCAAAGTAGCATGCAGCGTCGCTCGCACGCGTGAAGCTCCGAAGGAGGTGTGACGCGCGCGGATGAAGCGCCGACAGCCTCCGACGCGGGGGCGGACTTCGTGTGACCGGCAAGGGCATGGCCTCACCACACGCATCGTCAAGACGGGACCGGACATGGATGTGCTCGACACGTTCGACGGCGAGCCCGTTCTCGTCCGCCGACTCCGGATCGCACGCTCGACGCATTCTCACGACACGGATGGAACGCCGCGAGCATCCAACCGGCTCCATGGCGCTCTCCTTCGGTCCCTTCGTTCTCGGTGGCAACGTCTTCGGCTGGACCGTCGGGCGTGAGGAAGCGTTTCGCCTGCTCGACGCGTTCGTCGAGCGTGGCGGGAAGGCGATCGATACGGCAGACGTCTACTCGAGCTGGGCGCCCGGAGCGCAAGGCGGTGAGTCGGAGCAGCTCATCGGTGAGTGGCTCGCCGCGCGGAAGAACCGCGGCCAGGTCCTCATCGCGACGAAGGTCGCCAAGTGGAAGGCGCAGCCGGGCCTTTCGCCCGAGAACATCCGTACCGCGATCGAGGGCTCGCTCCGTCGCCTCGGGACCGACCACGTCGACCTGTACTACGCGCACGAAGACGACCTGAACGTTCCTCAGCTCGAGTACCTCACGGCCTTCGACGCCCTCGTGAAGGAAGGAAAGGTCCGCGCCCTCGGTGCCTCGAACTTCACGCCGGACCGCCTCGCGTCGGCGCTCGCGCTCGCGCGCCAGAATGGGCTCCGAGCCTTCGAGGTCTCCCAAGACCACTGGAACCTCGTCGAGCGGGGCATCGAACGGAGCCTCGTGCCGCTGCTCGAGAAGGAGGGCCTGAAGGAGCTGCCCTACTGGTCGCTCGCATCCGGCTTCCTCACGGGCAAATACCGCTCCGGCGCCCACGTCGAGTCCGCGCGCGCCGGCAGCGCGTCGAAGTACCTCGACGATCCGAAGAACGTCGCGCTGCTCGGGTTGATGGACGAGCTGGCCTCGGCGCACGGCGTGTCGGTCACCGCGATCGCGCTCGCATGGCTGAAGGCCCAGCCCGTCGTCGCGGCGCCGATCGCGAGCGCGCGCACCGTCGACCAGCTCGACGCGCTCTTCGAGTGCGCCAAGGCCACGCTCTCGCCGAGCGACGTCGAGAAGCTGTCCGCCGCGACGGCTCCTCCGCGTGCGTGAGGAGCGTTCGTGGACGCCGTCCGACCGCTTCAATGCGGACGGGCTGCCGCGAGCGTGCCTCCGGTGAGGCGGTTTGCGTACGTGCTCATCGTGTACGCACCGCAGCCAATCATGATCTCCAGCGCCTGCGCCCGCGTATAGCCCGCGCCGAGGAACGCATCCCAGATCTCCACTCCGACGTCGCCGCGAGTCACGAGGAGCTCACGAGTGAAGGCGGCGAGCGCGTCCAGACGCGTGTCTCCGAGCGCGACGCCCTCGACAAGCTTCTCGGCGAGCGCACTCTGGTCGATCCGACGAAGCAGGCGTGAGTGCATCGTGATGCACACCTCGCACCCCACATCGCGTGCGATGACGAGGATGACGAGCTCGCGCTCGACCGGCGAAAGCGACGTCCGCTCGAAGGCCTGCGCCGCGGCACGGAACGCCTCGAACAGCGCCGGTGCGGTGACCATGCGCGCGACGACCGACGGAACGATGCCGAACTCGGCGCGCGTAGCCTCGAGAATGGGGCGCGCCGCTTCGGGAGCGGAGCTCTCGTCGAGATCACTAAATCCACGGTCGATGGTCATCGGATGAGCTCCTCTCAATTATTGTCAATGCAACTATTTACCCGACGGCTAGCACGAGCTTCGCGCTCCGCGCTCAGTCGAGGCGTTCGGCGATGCGGCGCAACGTCCGACGCGTGATCTCGAGGTCGCGCTCTGGAATGTCCCGTTCGAGCTCGGCGACCAGCTTGCGGACGACGGGCACGAGGGTCTTCTTGGCCTCGCGTCCCTTCGGCGTGAGCACGACGAGACGAGAGCGCGCGTCTCCGTCATCGACGGCCCGCGCAACCAGACCCGCCTTGCTCATGGAATCCACGATGCGGCTCATCGTCGGCGCATCGCGATGGCACACGCCGGCGAGGTCGCTCTGCGTGCGCCCGTCTCGCTCCCACAGGCGAACGAGGACCATCCACTGCTCTGGCGTCAGCTCGTGGCCGTGCTCGCGGAACGCGCGATACATTGCCCGCCGCGTCGTCTCGTAGAAGCGGTTCACCCAGAAGGCGAGCGCGTTCTCGAGGACGATCTCGTCCTTGTCGAACTGATCACGCATCCGCAGTCCAAGATGAGGGCACGGACGATATTTGTCAATGCAACAATTCCCCCGCTCGAGGCTCGCGTCCCGACGCAGTGCCTGCGCGCTCTTCGTCGACTTCGAGATGCTGCGCCGATGAGTGAGTTTCCGTTCACTTGAACGGTGCCCTACACGGGCCGTTCGAAGCCTCGATGAGCGCGTCGGCGAGTGCGCGCCGCATCGGACCGACGTTCTGCGGAGGCCACTCGAACGACCGCGATCGGGATCAACGCGGACGGGCGCCGGGACGCTTCATCATGCCGATGGCGCCGGGCCGCGCCGATCCCGGACGAGACCGATGAGCTCATGGACGTTGGGCCGGGCGAAGACGAACAGCCCGAGCACGTAGACGACCCCGCCGAGCACGATCTCGAGGGCGAGCTGAACGCCCGCCGGGATGTGCATCGGCGCGAGGAACTGCCGCAAGGCGAGGACGGAGAGGAACATCGGGGCACACGCGAGGAGCGGGCGCATCACGGAGATGAAGTAGCGTCCGACGGGGAGCGGCGTCACCAGCGCGGCCAGGCCGACGATGCTGACCGTGTAGACCGTGAACCCGATCCCGACGCCGACGCATGCCCAAACCGGACCGCCGAGCTTGCCCAGCACGGCGACTCCCGAAAGCAGTGCGATGGCACGGGCGACGCTCGCGATGAGAACGAGACGCGGCTTTCTCTCGGCTTCCAGGTAAGCGCCCGCGGGCCATGACGCCGGCTGGAAGATCGTCATGCAGCTCAACACGGTGAGGATGCCGGCCATCTCCGCCCAGCGCTTGTCGAAGAACGCATGAACGAGCGTCGGCGCGATCGACCCGAGCCCGACTCCGAGCGGCGCCACGACGAGCGACATGAGCGCGGCCGCCCGAACCACCGCGCCAGGGCGGTCCTTCGGATCCATCTTCGAGAAGGCGGGCATGAGCACGTCGCCCATACGCTCGGCGACATAGATCACGGGCGTCTCCGCCAAGCTGTACGAGAGCGCGTAGCAGCCCATGAGGCTCGGTCCGAACATGCGGAGCATGAGGACGTTGTCCCAGCTCGACGACGCGCGCTCGCAGAGCGCCACGAAGAGGATGGGCGTACCGTAGGCCAGCATCTTCCGCGCCTCGCGCCAGTCGGCCCCCGCGAACGAGAGCCACTCGGAACGGGGCACCTTCCGCACGAAGAGGAGGAAGGTCGTGGTCGAGCGCACGAGCCCAGCGATGACGATCGCGTAGCCGCCGTACCGGGACGCCGCCGAGAGCGCGACAGCGGTGAACGTCACCTCGCCGATGCTGTTGATGATGGCGACATCGCGGAACCGGAGCTCGCGTACGAGCAGACGCTCCGGCATCGACCGCGCGCGATCGAGCAGGTGTGCGATCGCCAAGCCGCCGATGTAACGGCCCATCTGGGGCGCCTCGACGAACTCGCCGAGTTGTCCGCGAAGCGAGTACACGACCGCCATCGCGAGCACACCCAACCCGAAGTGGAGCACTGCTGCCTGCGAGACGACGCTGGGCTTCGACCTGAAGGCGATGAGGTACTGCCCGAACGCGAAGAACGTGAGGACGTTCGCCGTCTGGATGCAGATGAGCGCGGCCGAGACCTCGCCGTACTCCGCCGGCGCGATGAACCGCGTGAGCACGAGGGTGCCGACGAGAGACACGACGCGCGCACCGAGTCCCGTGACGAGGTTCCAGACGACACCGCGTGCAGCAGCCTTCTCGATCGACATCTTCTGAACCGACTACACCGAAAGGGGACGGGGCACGATACGCGATAACGAGGCTGCTCGGGTGCGCAGGTTCGCTTCACGAAGACCCAGCTTTGAGCCGGGTATACACGTAGAGCAGGCCCAGGATCGTGACGTTGCCGCCCACGACGCCGACGACGTCCTTCCACCCGATCTTCACGTGGAACGTGTCGTCCGATTGCTTGACGATCCGGTACAGCGCGCCCGCGAGGCCGAACCAGACGAAAAGGAGCTGCTTGTACGTGAACGACAGGAAGAAAATGCCCACCGCGATCCCAGCCAGGGACACGAGCATCGCCATGGCGAGGGAGCGAAGCTCTTGCGTGAGGGACGCGTCTCGCCGGAGCACCGTGAGGGGGATCTTGAACGACGTCCAGAACAGGAGCGACCAGAAGACGAACCCGACGAAGCCGGTCTCCGTCGCGGCGAGCAGATACGAGTTGTGCGCCGTGAGATGGATCGGCGAGTCGACACGGTCCGCAAACTGATCCACGCCGACGCCGCGGATCGGAAACTTGAAGAACATGCTGATCCCCTCGTAGAGGAGCTCGATCCGCTCCGACGCCGACTCGTCCGCCTCGGCCGCCGAACGCCCGCCGAGCAACACGACCGGCAGCGCGCAGATCACCGCGAGCACGAGCCCCTTCCAGCGGTAGCGTGAGACGAAGTAGATCCCGAAGACCGTGCCGAGAACGAGCTGTCCGCCGCGTGACTGCGAGAGGATGACCGCGTAGAGCCCGAGCCCGAGCACGGCAAGGGAGATCGTCATGAGCACGGTCTTCGCGCCCTGTCCGATCCTCTCGCTATGTTTGGAGGGCATTCCGAGCGCGAACAGCAGCGGGAAGATCGCGCCGATGAAGACCGACAGCTCGTTCGGGTCGTCCAGCTGCCCTCGCCAGCGGACCCGACGTCCCGTCGTGAACGTCTTGAACAGACCGAGGCGCTCGCACCCCCATTCGACGTCGAACCGGATACCGTCGCGGCAATCGCCGGCAAGCCCACACTCACGGCCATCCGCGGTGTCCAGGTCGATGACCTGCTGCCCCTCGTCGTTCATCACCTTCTCGAGACACTGCGCGGGCTGATTGCCCTGATGGACCGCGACAGCGGAGACGAAGGCCCCGAGCAGGAGAAGGAGCCATATCATCCCTTTCAACCGGTCGAGGGTGCGCGCCCCGTACATGACGGCGAGCATGAAGATCGAAGGGAAAAGCGCGCGGTTCGTGCCGAGCTCGATCCCTCGCCCGCCGCCAAGGTTCAACGCGGTGATGAAGTAACAGGTCAGGACGAAGAGCCCGACCCACGGCAACTGCGGCGTGTAGAGCGGCTTCTGGCGACCGAGCGCCATCTCCACGAGAACGCCGAGGACGCAGAGCCCGGTGAAGACGTCGAGCAGCCGGAGAACGCCGAGGACCGGCCATATCTCCTGTGGCCGGATGACGAGGACGAAGACCAGAGCGAGGCTCGCGAAGAACGTCACGCGGTCACCTCGAGCCGGTCGCGATCACACGGCGAGCATACATCATGCAGCGATGGGTGTGCTGGCGGGCGTACGGCGGTACGATGCGCGGGACCGTGACGACCAGGACCTTCGCAGCGCTCGCCGTCCTCGCGATCGGGTGTTCGGGCTCGAGCGGCGCCTCGAGCGGCGTCACGAACGCGCCATCCACCGTCCCGACGAGCGCCCCGGAAATGCAGCGACCACCGCCGAGAACCGCGAGGCCGGCAGGGTCGTCGCGCCCGGCGGGCGCTCCCCCGACCCAGGCTGGGCTTGCTGGCGGTGCAGCGAGCGGATCTGGTGCGACCTTCCGGACGACCACGGAGACACCGCCGGTCGAGTGTGGCCCAAGCACGACCGGAAGGACGTTCGACGTCGGCGATGGCAAGCCTTACACGACGCTCGGGGCGGTGCCCTGGGCGAACCTCTCGGGCGGTGACGTCGTGCGGCTGCACTGGCGACCTCAGCCTTGGCGCGAAAAGATCCTCATCTCGCAGTCGGGCAGCGCGACGAAGCCCATCCGCTTCTGCGGCGTGTCCGGCCCGAAGGGCGAGCGTCCCGTGCTGGACGGTGAGAACGCGACGACGGACAAGTCGTTCGACTTCATCCACGTGGAGGGCGAGCGCCGCGGCCTCATCACGATCTCGATCCGTCGCGACGGTCAGAGCTGGGGGGACAAGCCTCGGCACATCGTCATCGACGGCCTCGAGCTGCGTAACGCGGCCGTACCCCACGGCTTCACCAACAGCCGCGGCGAGAAGAAGACGTACCTCGACCACACCGCCTGCATCTTCGTCGAGCGTGGCGAGCACATCGTGATGGCGCGCAACGACGTCCACGGCTGCGGAAACGGGCTCTTCGTCGCCTCGAATGACAGCGAGGAGGTCGTCTCACGCGACATTCTGATCTACGGCAACTACATCCACGGCAACGGCTCGCTCTCGCATCCGGACCGGATGCACGGCATCTACAGCGAGGCGATCGGCATCGTGGTCCAGAACAACCGTTTCGGTCCGAACCGTGAGGGATCGCTCGGCAACCAGCTCAAGGATCGCTCGACGGGGACCATCGTCCGGTACAATTGGTTCGAGGGCGGCTCGCGTGCGATCGATCTCGTCGAGCCCGAGGACAGCTTCGCCGTCGTGCGGCAGATGCCGGAGCGCCACGAGACGTGGGTCTATGGCAACGTCATCATCCTCGGCGCGCGCGCGTCGGCTCGCCCCATCCACTACGGCGGCGACAACGGCTCCGAAAACATGTACCGGAAGGGCACGCTCTTCTTCTACGACAACACGATGGTCATCACGACCAACGAGAAGGACCTGTATTACATGGCGGTCCTCCAGCTCGAGACCGACGACGAGTCCGCCGACGTGCGGAACAACGTCATCTACCGCTCGGGGACGACGCACCTCTCGTGGCTGCTCGAGAAGGGGACGGCACGCCTCGGTGTGAACTGGATCTCGAACGGCGTGACGACCGCGGTCGACCGCGGGCCGACCGTGAAGGTCAGCGCCAAGACCGAGATGCTGCCCGAAGGCAAGACGCTCAACGGTGACAACCCGAGGTTCGTCAACGCGGCCGCGGGTGACTACTGTCTCGGACCGAGCTCTCCCGCGCGGAACGCCGCCGGCGAGCTCGCTCCCCTTCTTCCTCCGGGCCTCCTGCCGACGCTCCAGTACAAGAAGCACCAGCACACCGTCCCGCGGCGGGCCGAGCGAATGGACCTCGGCGCGTTCGCGTGCGAGTGACACAATGAGCCTCGTTCTCCTCGACTCAACCAGCTCCCGCGACCCCCATTCGAGACAAGCACGATGATCAGGCGAGCCTTTCGCGCTCTTCGCGAACGACACCTCGAGACGTTTCTCTCGGGCTACCTGATCGACGCCGGCCAGCGCGCGTTCGCGCGCCGGACGGGTCCGAAGGTCGAAGGAGTCCGTCACCTGCTCGTCGCCGTGTGCGATCACTACGAGCCGCTCTGGAACAAGGCCGACCCGGCTCACGGCGCGCGCCGGGTCCAGGCCTGGCGCGAGGGCTACCCGCGGCTCGCGAGCCAGTACCGCGACGCCGATGGCCGACACCCGCGCCACTCGTTCTTCTTCCCCGGGGAAGAGTACCGCCCGGAGTTCCTCGAGCCGCTGGCAGAGCTCGCGCGTGACGGCTTCGGCGAGGTCGAGATTCACCTCCACCACGACGGCGACACCGCCGAGACGCTCGAGGCGCAGCTCCGCGACACGATCGCGAAGTTCATGAGTCATGGGCACCTCTCGCGCGCTGCCGACGGGTCCGCGCGCTACGCGTTCATCCACGGCAACTGGGCGCTCGCCAACCCGCGCCGTGACGGCAAGTGGTGCGGCGTCGACGAAGAGGTCCCGCTCCTCTTCAAGACCGGCTGTTATGCCGACTTCACGTTCCCTGCCGCGCCCGATCCGGCGCAGCCGAACATCGTGAACCGGATCTACTGGCCGACGGGCGACCTCTCCGCGAAACGCTGCTACGAGTCAGGCGAGCGCGCCCGGGTCGGCAAGGTCATGAGGGACCGGCTCCTGCTGGTGCAAGGACCACTCGCCTTCTCGCGCCGGTCCAAGAGGCTCGCTGTGTGGATCGAGAACTCGGCGCTCACGGCGGTCAACCCGGCAACGGCAGCGCGCGCAAAGACGTGGGTGACGCGGAACATCCACGTCGAAGGCCGGCCCGAGTGGGTCTTCGTGAAGCTCCACACGCACGGCGCACCCGACGCCCAGGCGGCGTCGCTGCTCGGTGACGGAGGCCATGCGCTCCACCGCGTCCTCACGACCGATTACAACGACGGCCAGAGGTGGATGCTCCACTACGTGACCGCGCGCGAAATGTTCAACATCGCGATCGCGGCCATGGAGGGCAAGACTGGCAATCCGAACCTTTATCGCGACCATGTCATCGCGCCGCCGCCGGCCGCCAAGGTCGAGCCCGTCGCGAACGAAAACCGAGCGGAGTCCCACGCGTCATGACCCTGCGGGTAGCGATCGTCGGCTGTGGCAAGATCGCCGATGGCCACGTCGAAGAGATCCAGAAGATGCCGGAGGTCGCGCGCGTCGTCGGCGCCGTCGATCTCGAGCCGATCATGGCCGAGCAGCTCGCCGTCCGTTACGGCATCGAGCACCACGGCGCCGACTTCTCGCGGATGCTCCGCGAGCAGCGCCCTGACGTCGTGCACATCACGACGCCGCCGGCCTCGCACCTGCCGCTAGCGCTCGAGGCGATCGACGCGGGCTGTCACGTCTTCGTCGAGAAGCCCTTCACGCTCCGGCACGAAGACTCGAAGAAGCTCGTCGCGCGCGCCGAGGAGGCGAAGAAGAAGCTCTCGATCGGCTACACGTACCTCTTCGACCCGCCGGCGCTGGAGATGCGGAGCCTCCTCCGGCAAGGCGTCCTCGGCGACGTCGTCCATGTGGAGAGCTGGTTCGGCTACAACCTCGAAGGCGCGTTCGGGAAGGCCGTCCTCGGAGATCCGAACCACTGGGTGCTGAAGCTGCCCGGGCAGCTGTTCCACAACAACATCGATCACCTGCTCAACAAGGTCGTCGAGTTCTTCGCGGAGGACGAAGATCTTCCGGCGATCTCCGCGTTCGGCTCCGTCCGCCGCCGCGCGCGGCTCGGCGATCACCGCGACCGGATGATGGATGAGCTCCGGCTCGTCATCCGCGGCAAGCGCACGACGTTCTACGGCACCTTCTCGTCCCACACCCGTCCGCCCGCGCACCAGCTCCGCGTCTACGGGACGAAGAACACCGCCACCGTCGACTTCACGATGCGCACCGTCACGCTCGAGACGCAGTCGACGCTCCCGAGCGCCATCGGCCGCCTCGTTCCGGCCTTCTCGCACGCGATGCAGTACGTGCGCGCGGGCGGCAAGAACGTCGGCCGCTTCGCCCGCTCCGACTTCCACTTCTTCTCCGGGCTCCACTACCTCTTCCGGGAGTACTACCGGAGCATCGTGGAAGACACTCCACCACCGATCTCGCATCGCGACATCCTTCGGGTCTCGGCGATGCTCGACGAGATCTTCGCGCAGCTCGACGTCCAGCGAGAGGAGCTCGGGTCGTGACCAAGACGCTCGTAACAGGAGCAACCGGATTCCTCGGGACGTCGCTCGTGCAGCGCCTCGTCGCGCGAGGGCGCACGGACCTTCGTTGCCTCGTCCGCCAGGGCAGCGACGTCTCGCATCTCGAGGGCGTCATCGAGAAGCATCCCGACGTCGAGCGCTTCGTCGGCTCGCTCGCCTCGGTCGATGCCGCCGCGGCCGCCGTCGAGGGCGTAGACACCATCTTCCACGTCGCCGCCGCGATGGGCGGCGCGCCGGCAGACATCTTCCTCAACACCGTCGTCACGACGAAGAACCTCTGCGAGGCGATCGCCCGGACCGCCCCGTCGCGAGGAAACAAGCCGCCGCTCTTCGTCCTCGTGAGCTCGTTCGGCGTCTACGGCGTCGCGGATCTGCCGCGCGGGACCGTCGTCGACGAGGGCACCCCGCTCGAGAACAAGCCTGCGCGACGCGACCCCTACTCGCAGGGCAAGCTCAGGCAAGAGAAGCTCTGCTGGGAGTACCACGACAAGGGCATCATCCGGCTCGCCGTCGCTCGCCCCGGCGTCATCTACGGTCCACGCGGCGGCGCGTTCTCCGCGCGTGTCGGTCTGAACCTCTTCGGTGTGTTCCTGCATCTCGGCGGGCGCAACACGCTACCGCTCACGTACGTCGACAACTGCGCCGAGGCGATCGCGCTCCTCGGCGACAGGCCGGAGGCGGCGGGCCAGGTGTACAACGTCGTCGACGACGATCTGGTCGACGCCGACGACTACCTGCGCCGGTACAAGCAGCGCGTGACGCCGCTGCGCTCGGTCTCTCTCCCCTACCCCGTCACGATGCTCATGTCGCACGCGGTCGAGCGCTATCACCGCGCGTCGAAGGGGCAGCTGCCCGCCGTCTTCACGCCGTACAAGACGAAGACGACGTGGAAGGGGAACCGCTTCAGCAACGAGAAGCTGAAGGCGATCGGCTGGCGTCCGATCGTAACCACCGAGCAAGGGCTCGAGCGGACGTTCGAGCACCTGAAGGCGCGAGCGAGCTGAGCTATGGTCGACGAGCCCCATGCGCCGATGGGGCTCGAGATAGGGCGTCACCATGCTGCGAACGATGAAGCTCATCATCAGCGACCTGCGCGCGAAGGCCGCGTGGGTCTACGAGGACGAATCGCCGAAGGCGATCGCGAAAGCGCTCGCCACCGACGGCACCGCCGCGATGATCGTCTACCGCCTGATGCAGGCCTCACGGCGGCACGGCCTCTCGCCGCTCGAGATGGTCTTCAACAAGGTCAACGCCGCCTCGGGGTGCATCATCGGCCGCGGCGTCGAGTTCGGGCCTGGCTTCGTGCTCATCCACTCGAACGGCGTCGTCATCAACGGCGCGGTCCGCGGGGGCGAGAACGTGCACATCGAGCATCAGGTGACGATCGGCGCGGAGAAGCGCCAGAGCCCGGTCATCGGCAACGGCGTCTTCATCGGCGCGGGCGCGAAGATCGTCGGCCCGGTCACGCTCGGCGACAACGCGCGGGTCGGCGCGAACGCGGTCGTGACGAAGGACGTCCCGGCAGACACGACGGTCGTTGGCATCCCGGCGCGGCCGGTGAACAAGCAGAACGGGACGTCACACTCGGCAGAGTGAGGGCCCGTCGGGGGCCTACCTCTCGCGCCGGAAGTACATCCCCTTCGCCTGCTTCTGGGGAATCATGTGCATCGCGTTCTTCAGCTGATGCTTCGCAATGTACTCGTCGACCGCGCGACGAGCGCCGACCGCGAGATAGTCATCGATCACTACGAAGCCCCCCGGCGACAGCTTCGGATAGAGATTCTCGAGGATCGCGCGAACGCCCTCGTAACCGTCGATGTCGACCCGAATGAGCGCGAGCCGCTCGATCGGCGCCGCCGGGAGTGACCGATCGAAGTACCCCTCGAGGACACGAAGCTCCGATCCGTGCACTCCATACCGCTCGACGTTCTGCTCGAACTCCGAGCGGCCGATCCGGAAGTAAGCGGCGTGCTCGTAGAGCTCCTTGTCGTCCTCCGAGCTGTTCTCGGTCGGGGCAGGATAACCTTCGAACGAATCGGCGGCCCAGACGAGGCGCTGCTGATGGCCACGAGCAGCACGTAGGGCTGCCAGCATCAGGATCACGGCGCCACCACGCCAGCAGCCACCTTCAAAGAAGTCACCGTCGACCCTTTCCTGCTCGATCGCGTAGAGCGTCTTCTGGAGGAACTCGAGGCGCCTCGATCCGCACATGACTTCTGCGCTGCGAGGCCACCCGACGCCTTCGCGCTTGTCCTCCAGAGTCTGCGGGTTGTGGATGAGCCTGACGATGCGAGGGTGCTTCGCCAAGCCCAGGGCGCGTCTGATCGCTCGCCCCTTCCACGTGAGACCGCGCGCCGGCGTGAAGACGAAATCCTCGTCGTCGAAGAGCTCACGCGTGAGGCACCGGCGGAGCAGATCCATGTACATGCCGGCCTCAGGTGACGGAGGTGGAGTCGCGAGGATCTCGGACGGGGTCATGGCAACGACAGCATAGGTGGGCACCGGAGGATGTCCACGACTGTCGCACGGCAACAGGTCCCCCCCCTTCACAGTGAGGGGCTGCGAGGGGCGTCGCGGTGATGATTGACGGGGCCTTCCAATTGCCGGATCTTCCCCGCGAGATGGCGAACGAGAGCCCAAAGGGCGGCGGTTGGCGTGGGGTCGGCGTCGTGCTCGCTACGGCTGCGCTGATGATCGGCGCCTCGGATATGGCCCTCCGTCGGGTGTCTCCGCCGAAGTACGTGCGCGAGGTGGCGGATGCTCTCGCCGACTACGAGCACGAAGACCCGACCACGCTCGTCCTCGGCTCGAGCCACGCGCGGACATTCGACGTCATGGATCGCATGGCACGCGAGCGAACCCAGGGACGGGAGCGCATCCTCTCTGTCCCGCTCGAGGCGGGGAACTTCACCGGGTTCGAGTGGGTGCTCCATCACCGGGTCGAGCCGCTCATCGAGGAGCGGGATGCGTCCGGCGCCAAGAAGCGACCGAGCCTCAAGCGCCTCGTGCTCGTCGCGGTGTGGTGGGACGCGTGCTTCGTCGACGGAGATCCGCCGAACTTCAACCTCCCGTCACGAGCCTGGACGTTCGGCGATTTCGCCGCCGACGTCGCCGCCCACGGCTTGAACGATCACAACCGCAACTACGTGACGACTCGCTGGCTCGACCTGTGGCACGGCAGCATCCTCGTCTCCGATCGCGGGCATGCGCAGGTGGTCGAGGCGCTCCACGACCGAGTAAAGCCGCTCTCGGCAGAGGCGAAAGAGAAGCAGTTCCAGTTCCGGCTGAGAGGTTGGCAGTCGATCATCGAGCGCGGAAAGATCTGCGGCGATCACCCGAAGGAGGTGGCGGCGGCGGATCGGATCCTGAAGTGGGGACAGGACAAGGGCTACGATGTCACGTTCATGCTCTATCCGCTCAGGCCGATCACGCTCTCGGACGATACTCGGCAGAACGTCCAGGTCCCGTTCCAGAAGACGATGAGGGACGTGGCGGAACGTCGGGGCGTTCGATTCGTCGACGCCACGTTCGACAACGGAGGGATCGACGACCCCGACTTCCAGGACTTCGACCACCTCACCGCGGCCGGCCACGAGAAGCTCAGCAACTGGCTCCTCGCCGACAAGTTCGCCTTCGTGCTCGACGGGCACGTGTCTTCGCCCCACACCACCGATGCCAGCGGAGGACGGCCATGAGCCTCTCCGAAGTCGAGCTCTTCTTCTTCTTCCCGGTCGTGTTCGCGGTCTACTGGCTGTTGCCACGGCGGGCCGTCGTTCAGAACGTGGTCCTCACGACCGCGAGCCTGTTCTTCTATGCGACCTGGAATGCGAAGCTCCTTCCGCTCTTCTTGCTGAGCACGCTCGTCGACTTCGCGGTGTTGCGCGCCTTCGCGCGAACCCCGGCGGCGGCGGACGACGCCCCCGAGGACGAGCGAGCGAAGCGAACCGCGACGCGGCGGCGCTGGCTGATCCTCAGCCTGGTCTCCAACCTCGTCGTCCTCGCGGGGTTCAAGTACGTCGGGGCATTCAACAAGCTGCTGGCGCTGGGCCTGCCTCCGATCGCGCTCCCGCTCGGCATCTCGTTCTACACGATGTCGCGGCTAGGGGTGATCATCGACACCTACTACGACCGGATCCCTCCCGTCCGATCGCTGCTCGTCTGGGTGACGTTCACCTCGTTCTTCCCGCAGCTCATCGCCGGTCCGATCGGCCGCACCGACCTCCTCGAGCAGTACGAACAGCCGCGCCGGCTCGAGGCCTCCTCGGCGCTCCGCGCGCTTCGCGAGGTCGGCGTCGGCTTCGTGCTCAAGGTGTACGTCGCCGCTCACGCGAGCACATGGGTGAATCCGGTCTTCGCCGAGCCTGGCGTCTATACGCGAAAGGCGCATCTGCTCGCCCTCATCGGCTATGCCACGCAAGTCTTCGCGGACTTCGCCGGCTACAGCCTCCTCGCGCTCGGTGTCGCGCGCGCGTTTGCCGTCTCGCTACCGGAGAACTTCAACTTCCCGTTCCTGAGCACCAACCCGATGGAGCTCTGGCGCCGGTGGCACATGAGCCTGAACCGGTGGCTGTTCGACTACGTGTACTCGTTCATGGTGACGGGCGAGGGCTTCATGAACGGGCGCCTCGGCCTCGGGCTGGTCATCGTCATGATCGTCTCGGGCATCTGGCACGGCTCCACGTGGCCGTACGTGGTCTGGGGCGCGATGCACGGGCTCTGGCTCTTCGCCCACTACCGCTATGACCTCCACTACAAGTCGCTTTGCCGGAAGGACCGCACCTGGGTCGCGCGCCGGAAGTCGGCCCCGTACCTGGCGCTCGGGTGGGCGGCGACGATCGGCTTCTTCATCATCGCGCTCGTGCCGTTCCGCGCGTCGTCGCTCGGGGACGCAGCGACGTTCTTCCGCGGCCTCGTGCTCGGCGGAGGCACCGAGACGCTCGACGCCGGGACGATGCACCCCGCGTTGGCTGTTCTCCTCGTCGTCCTTTACCACGTGCAGGCGATGCCGTTCTTCGACAGCGTCCGCGCGCGCTTCACCGCTGCCCCGGCCCCCGTTCGGGGGCTCGTACTGGGCCTCGTCGTCGTGTTCCTCATGATCTTCGCGCCGGTCGGCGCGGGCACGTTCATCTACGCTCAGTTCTGAAACGGAAATCCGAGCCCTATGACATCATCGGAGCTTCGTCAGCGCGTCATCGACTGGCTGGACGACAACTATCACTTCGGCGACGCGCAAAACCTGATCAAGGACGACGAGATGTCGTTCCTCGAGCGCGGCGTCCTCGACAGCCTCGGCTTCGTCCAGCTCTGCGTCTTCCTGGAGAAGACGTACAAGATCAAGATCGACAGGAAGAGCCTCACCCGCGCCAACTTCGACAGCCTCGGCAAGATCGTGCGCTACGTCACCGCTCACAAAGACTATCGAGGACCGAAGTGAGCACGTCTGGGGGAAAGCTCCTCTGCATGCCGGATCCCGATCGGATCCAGCGCTCTCGCATGACCGCGTTCCGAAGCTGGGTCTCCGAGGAGACGGGCGCCGCGCTCGCGGACGATCACGCGCTCTTCGAGTGGAGCACCCGCAACGTCGCAGCTTTCTGGAAGCTCTTCGTCGAGTGGACGGGCGTGCGCCTCGGCGGCGCGCGCGAGCCGGTAATCGAAGGCGCCGAGGTCGAGACGGCGACCTTCTTCCCGGGCGCCAAGCTCTCGTACGTCGATCACGTCCTCCGGCCGCCGGCGGACGAGAGCGCCGATGTCGAGGTCGTGATCGGCGTCGACGAGACGGGCGCCCGCGAGGCCCTCACCCGCCGAGAGCTTCGGCGGCGCGTCGCCTGTTATGCGCGCGAGCTCACGAGCCGCGGTGTCAGGCCGGGAGATCGCGTCGTCGGGATCGCACGCAACGTCCCGCGCACGCTCGTGCTTTACCTCGCGACACTGTCGCTCGGCGCGGTGTGGTCCTCGGTCGCTCCCGACATGGGGACCGAGCTGCTCGTCCAGCGCGTCGGCCAAGTGCATCCGAAGCTCGTGCTCGCAGACCTGTCGTACCCGTACCACGGCGCGCTTCGCGAGAACGTCCGCACGGACGCGATCAGCGAGCTCGTCCCGGGCTGCACGATCGTTTCGATGACCGAGGTCGAGGGCTGGGCGCCGGCCGGGGAGAGCCCGGAGCTCACGCTGGCCGAGCTGCCGTTCAACCATCCGCTCGTCATCCTCTTCTCGTCGGGCACGACGGGGCTCCCCAAGTGCATCATGCACGGGGCCGGAGGGACGCTCGTCGAGCACTGGAAGGAGCTCGCGCTGCACTGCGATCTCGGCCCCGGAGATCGCCTGCTGTTCCACACGACGGCCGGCTGGATGATGTACAACTGGCTCGTCTCGGCGCTCGTTACGGGCGCATCGATCGTCCTCTACGACGGCTCGGTGTCATTCCCGCATGCCGACTCGCTCCTCCGCTGCGTCGCCGAGGAGCGGTGCACCGTGTTCGGGACGAGCGCTGCGTACCTCTCTTATTGCAGGGACGCCGGGCTCGAGCCGCGGAGCGCGCTCGATCTGTCGAGCCTGCGCCTCATGCTCTCCACCGGATCGGTGCTCCGCGATCCGATGTTCGAGTGGGCGTACGAGAACGTCGCGCCGGTGCCCATCCACTCGATCTCCGGCGGCACCGACATCATCGGGTGCTTCGTCCTCGGCTCCCCCAACCTGCCGATCACGTGCGGCGAGAGCCCGATGACGAGCCTCGCGCTCGACGTGCGCGCCGCGAACGGAGGGGGCTTCGTCCGCGCGCCGGCCGAAGGCAGCGTGGTCGGCGAGCTCGTCTGCGTGCAGCCCTTCCCGTCGCGGCCGGTCGGCTTCTGGGGTGACGAGGACGGAAGCCGCTTCCACGAGTCGTACTTCTCCCAGAACGAAGGCGTTTGGACGCACGGTGACACCATCGAGCTCACGAGCCGCGGGACCGCGCGAATCCACGGCCGGAGCGACGGGATCCTCAACGTGCGCGGCGTGCGCATCGGCCCCGGCGAGATCTACAAGGTCCTGGAGCTGTTCCCCGAAGTGAAGTCCTCCGTCGCGATCGAACAGCGGGCGCCGGAAGAGCCGGGGGGCAGTCGCCTCGTGCTCCTGGTCGTCCTCGCCGACGGAGGGCCAGTCCCGCGGCCGCTCATGCTGCGGATCAAGAAAGAGCTCGCCGCACGGACGTCGCCGGCACACGTGCCCTCGGTCATCGTCGCCGTCCGCGACGTGCCTCGTACGCACAACAACAAGGTGAGCGAGCGAGCCGCGCGCGACGCCGCCAACGGCGAGCTCCCAAAGAACGTGACCGCGCTCAAGAATCCCGAGGTGCTCCGCGAGATCATGGCCGATCCGGAGATCGCGATCGTTCGCGAGAATGCCGTCCCGCTCGAGGAGAAGAACTGATGGATCCCGCCAAGGAGTGGAACCGCACGGAGACGCTGTATCGACCGGAGGCGACCGTTCATCGGTTGATCCGCGAGCAGGCGGCGGCCATTCCCGATCGGCCCGCGCTCGTCTGGACCGGCGGGCAGATGACCTATCGCGAGCTCGATCGACGTTCCGACGACCTCGCACGGCGCTTGGTCGACGAGGGAGTCGGGCCCGACATCCCGGTGGCGGTGAGCATCGAGCGGTCGCCCGAGGCCGTGGTCGCGGTGCTCGCCATCTTGAAGGCGGGCGGCTGCTACCTGCCGATCGATCCGCAGTACCCGAAGGAGCGGCTCACGTTCATCATCGGCGACGCGAACGCGCCGGTGCTCATCACGCGTCGCTCGCTCGCGAGTCAGCTCGGTGCTCTCGCGCCGAAGACGCTGTTCATCGAGGACCCGTGCGCGGAGGGTCCGGCGCTGGCGGAGCGCGTCGGGCCCACGAACCTCGCGTACCTCATGTACACGTCGGGCTCGACCGGGAACCCGAAGGGGGTCCTCATCGAGCACAAGTCGATCGTCCGGCTCGTCGGCGGCTCGAGCTTCATGCGGTTGAGTCGCGACATCGTCTTCCTGCAGGCGGCGCCGCTCGGCTTCGACCTTTCGACCCTCGAGCTCTGGGGGGCGCTCTGCCACGGCGGACGCGTCGCGATCTACCTCGAGGCCGTCCCAACCGGCCCGGGGCTCGCGCGAACGATCCGGGAGCACGGGATCACGTCGGCGTGGCTGACATCGTCGCTCTTCAACACCGTCGTCGACGAGGATCCGAAGCTGCTGACGGGCCTCTGCCAGCTGGCGATCGGAGGCGAGGCGCTCTCACCGCCGCACGTCCTCCGAGCGCTCGCGGCGCTCCCCGACACCGAGATCATCAACGGCTACGGCCCCACCGAGGTCACGACCTTCACGACGACGCACTCCATCCCGCGCGACACGCCGAAGGAGGCGAAGTCGATCCCCATCGGCAAGCCGATCGCCGACACGCAGGTCTACGTGCTCGACCCCGATCGGAAGGAGGTTCCGTTCGGCGAGGTCGGCGAGCTCTACGCCGGCGGCCTCGGCGTCGCTCGCGGCTATCACAATCGCCCCGAGCTCGACGCGGAGCGGTTCATTCCCGATACGTTCACAGGGAAGGGGCGCCTCTACAAGACGGGCGACCTCGTGCGTTTCCTGCCCGACGGCACGCTCGACTTCATCGGGCGCGCGGACAGCCAGGTCAAGATCCGCGGCTTCCGCATCGAGCTCGGCGAGATCGAGGTCGCGCTCTCGCACCTGCCGCAGGTGCAGGCAGCGGCCGTGATCGCGCGCGACGACGGCACCGGCAAGCGCATCGTCGCGTACGTCGTCCCATCGAAAGATCGCTTCTCCCCGGCAGAGCTCCGCGAGGCCCTGCTCGAGCGGCTCCCCGACTTCATGATCCCGACGCTCTTCATCCGGATGCCTGCGCTCCCGATGAACACGAACGGGAAGCTCGATCGTAAGGCGCTGCCGGCGCCCGAGAGCACGCGGCCGGATCTCGCCCAGCCTTACCGCGCGCCGAGCACGGAGCGCGAGAAGCTCGTGTGCCAGGTGTTCGCGGAGCTCCTCAGCCTCGACCGCGTCGGCGTGGACGACGGCTTCTTCGAGCTCGGCGGCAACTCGCTCATGTCGCTGCGCGTCCTGGCGCGGCTCCGCGACGCGGGTCTGCCCGAGATCGCCCCCGCCCTCTTCTTCGCCGCCCCGACGCCGGCCGGGCTGGCGCGCCGGCTCGACGGCGACGGAGGAGCGGACCGCGCTCGCGCGCGCCGCCGTGCGCCCGCGAACGCGCGGGAGCCGATCGCAATCGTCGGAATGGCGGGGCGCTTCCCCGGCGCCCGCGACGTCGAGACGCTCTGGCAGAACCTCGTCGAGGGTCGCGAGAGCGTGCGCTTCTTCAAGCCGGAGGAGCTCGATCCGAGCATCCGGGAGCAGGCCACGTCGGATCCGTCATACGTGCACGCACGCGGCGTGCTCGACGACGTCGAGATGTTCGACGCGAGCTTCTTCGGCATCTCGCCGCTCGAGGCTCAGGTGATGGACCCGCAGCAACGGCACTTCCTCGAGGTGACGTGGGAGGCGCTCGAGAACGCCGGATACGTCCCGGAGACCGTCGACGGCAACGTCGGCGTCTTCGGCGGCATGTACAACGCGACGTACTTCGAGAAGCACCTCCTCCCTCGCCCGGAGGTGCGCGGTCGCGTCGCCGAGCTGCAGGTCACGCTCGGCAACGAGAAGGACTACGTGACGATGCGCGCCGCGCATCGGTTGAACCTCACGGGGCCCGCGGTCAGCGTGAACACGGGGTGCTCGACGGCAATCGTCGCCACCTCCCTCGCGATGGACAGCTTGAGGAACGGCGGATGTGACGTCGCGCTCGCCGGCGCCGTGGCCGTCACCTGCCCACCTGCGAGCGGCTATCTCTACGTCGAGGGCGCGCAGGCGTCGCCCGACGGTCACACGCGGACGTTCGACGCGAACGCCGGCGGTACCGTGTTCTCGGACGGCATCGGCCTCGTCGTCCTGAAGCGCCTCTCCGACGCCGTCGCCGACCGCGACACGATCTACGCGGTGCTCCTCGGCGCGGCGTTGAACAACGACGGGAGCGAGCGCGCGAGCTTCACCGCACCGAGCCCGGACGGGCAGGCCGCGGTCATCTCGGCCGCGCTCGAAGCGGCCGGCGTCGATCCGCGCACGATCTCGTATGTCGAAGCGCACGGCACCGCCACGCCGCTCGGTGATCCCATCGAGATCGATGGACTCACGCGCGCCTACCGCAGGTACACGCCGGACCGCGGCTTCTGCTCGATCGGATCCATCAAGAGCAACGTCGGTCACATGACCGTTGCCGCAGGGGTGGGTGGGCTGATCAAGACGTCGCTCGCGCTCCACCGCGAGCTCCTCCCGCCGACGCTCCACTTCACGGCGCCGAACCCGAAGATCGACTTCGACAGCTCGCCCTTCCGCGTCACATCCACGCTCACCGAGTGGAAGAGGAACGGCACGCCGCGACGAGCCGGCGTCAGCTCGTTCGGCTTCGGCGGCACGAACTCTCACGTCATCCTCGAAGAGGCGCCGCCGGCGACGCAGACCGACGCCTCGACGCGCCCCTCTCACCTCCTCGTCCTCTCGGCGCGGACGCCCGCTGCGCTCGCCGAGGCGAGCACGAAGCTCGCTCGCTTCCTCGAGTCCAAGCCGTCGCTCGATCTCGCGGACGTGGCGCACACGCTCCGGCGCGGGCGGCGCGGCTTCAGTCATCGTCGCTACGTCGTGGCGCGCGACCTCGCGGAGACGGTGCGCCTCCTCGACAAGCCCGAGCCCGCAAAGGCGGGCGCGCGCGAGGCCCTCGCCGACGTGCCGGAGCTCGCGTTCCTCTGCCCGGGGCAAGGCTCGCAGTACTCGCAGATGGGCCGCGGCCTCTACGACGCGGAGCCCGTGTTCCGCGCCGCCTTCGACGAGTGCTGCGACCACCTCCAGACGATCACCGGCAACGATCCACGCGAGCGGTTCTTCTCCGACGATCCGTCGGCACTGACGGCCACGAGCGTCACGCAGCCGGCGATCTTCACGCTCGAGTACTCGCTCGCACGCCTCTGGATGAGCTGGGGCGTGAAGCCGAAGGCCCTCATTGGTCACAGCGTCGGCGAGTGGGTCTGCGCGACGCTCGCCGGCGTCATGACGCTCGCAGACGCGATCGCCCTCGTCCTCGAGCGGGGCCAGCGGATGCAGGCGCTCCCCGCTGGCAGCATGCTGTCCGTGCGCCTTGGCGCCGACGCGCTCGCTCCGAAGCTGCCCGACGGCGTCGTCATCGCCTCGGAGAACGCGCCGGGCCTGTGTGTCGCGTCCGGGCCGACGCCCGAGATCGCCAAGCTCGAGGAGCTGCTCGCAGCCGAGGGCGTCGTCACGCGGCGTCTCGTCACGTCGCACGCATTTCACTCGCCGATGATGGACTCGGTCGTCGAGCCGCTCATCGAGCGGATCGCGCAGGTCGAGCTGTCGCCGCCGAAGATCCCGATCCTCTCGACTGTGACCGGCAACTGGCTGACCGACGAGGAAGCGAAGAACCCGCGTTACTGGGGAGAACACCTCCGACGCCCCGTCCGCTTCGCCCCGGCGGTCGCGCGCCTGCTCGAGGAGCCGCGGCGTGCGCTCATCGAGATCGGTCCGCGCGCGACGCTCTCCGCGCTCGCACGTCAGGCGAGCGCTCCGAAGCGCGCGTTCCCGGTCGCCATCCCGAGCATCGCCGACGCGCCCGAGCGGGAGGTCGAGTCGATCTCGGCAGCGCTCGGACAGGTCTGGTCGCTCGGCGTGCCGATCGACTGGGCCGCGTACGGGGCGCACGAACGGCGCCGGCGCGTACCGCTTCCGACGTATCCGTTCCAACGCCAGTCGCACTGGGTGGATGCCCCCCTTCCGACGAAGGCAGCAGCGCCGGCGGCGCAAGCCCCCATGGCCGCGCTACCCACGGCTCCCATCCAGGCCCAGATCTCCGTGCCTCCTCCTCCGCCCGCCACGTCCACGGCGCAACGCACAGCGCAGCGCAAGGAGCGCCTCACGGGGCGCGTCCGCGAGCTCGTCGAGGACGTCTCCGGAATCGAGGTCGGCGAGCTCGATCCGGCCACGCCGTGGCTCGAGATCGGGCTCGACTCGCTCACGCTAACGCAGCTCGCGCTACAGGTGCAGCGCAGCGTCGGAGTGAAGGTCACGTTCCGTCAGATCATGGAGGACTTCTCGTCGATCGCGGAGCTCGTCGCGATGCTCGACGAGCAGCTCCCGCCCGACCCCGAAGAACCAGCGCCCGACCCGAGCGCGACCGTCCCAGCGAGCGTCGCGACGAACGAAACGCCTCACCCCATCTCCGCTGTCACTTCCGCTATGACAGGAGCGGCCATGGCTAGCCCGTACGTGCGTCAGGTCATCGAGCAGCAGCTCCAGATCATGTCGCAGCAGCTCGCGCTGCTCGGTAGCGGGAGCGTTCCGACCGTAGCACAGCCGTCCGAGGTCGCGACGGCGGCAGTGACGGGTCCAACGGCCGCGCCGAAGCCGAAGAGCGACGACGAGCCCGCAGGCCCGATGACCTACGACGTCAAGAAGGCCTTCGGCGCCATCGCGCGCATCCACACGTCGGCAGACACGATGACGGGGCAGCAGCGCGAAGCGCTCGCCGCGCTCACGAAGCGCTACAACGCGCGCACGCGCCGCTCGAAGGAGTACACGGCCCAGCACCGCGGTCACATGGCCGACCCGCGCGTCGTGAATGGCTTCCGCCCGGTCACGAAGGAGCTCACGTACCAGATCGTGATCGAACGCTCGCGAGGCAGCCGCGTCTGGGACATCGACGGCAACGAGTACGTCGACGTGCTCAGCGGGTTCGGCATGAGCATGTTCGGCTGGCAGCCCGACTTCCTGCGCGAGGCGGTCCACGAGCAGGTCGATCTCGGCTACGAAATCGGACCGCAGCACGTCCTCTCCGGCGAGGTGGCGCGTCTCTTCTGCGACGTCACCGGCGCCGACCGCGCAGCCTTCTGCAACACGGGCTCCGAGGCCGTCATGGGGACGATGCGCGTCGCGCGCACCGTCACGGGCCGGAGCCTCATCTGCTCCTTCTCCGGGTCGTACCACGGCATCTTCGACGAGGTGATCGTTCGCGGCACGAAGAAGCTGAAGACGATCCCGGCGGCGCCCGGGATCCTCCCGTCGTCGTCGCAGAACATGCTCGTCCTCGACTACGGCACGCCCGAGTCTCTCGAGATCCTTCGCCAGCGCGCCGGCGAGCTCGCGGCCGTTCTCGTCGAGCCCGTGCAGAGCCGCCGGCCGGACTTCGCGCCCGTGGAGTTCCTCAGGGAAGTGCGGAAGATCACGGAGCGCTCCGGCGCCGCACTCATCTTCGACGAGGTCATCACCGGCCTCCGGTCGCACCCGCGAGGAGCGCAAGGCCTCTTCGGCATCGACGCCGACATCGCTTCCTACGGAAAGGTCGTCGGCGGCGGCTTCCCGATCGGCGTCATCGCCGGAAAGCGCAAGTACATGGACGCCCTCGACGGCGGTCACTGGCAGTACGGCGACGACTCGATCCCGAGCGTCGGAGTGACCTACTTCGCCGGCACCTTCGTGCGCCATCCGCTCGCGCTCGCGGCGGCGAGGGCCTCGCTCCTCCGGATGAAGGAGGAGGGACCGGAGCTCCAGAGGCAGCTGACGGCCAAGACGGCCGGGATGGTCGCAGAGCTGAACGCGTTCATGTCGGATGTGGGCGCGCCGCTCCGCGTGAACACGTTCGCATCGCTCTTCCGCAACGCCTTCACCGAGGAGCTCCCCTACGGCGACCTCTTCTACACGCTGCTCCGGGAGCGAGGCGTTCACATCCTCGACAACTTCCCGTGCTTCCTCACGACGGCGCACACCGACGCGGACATCACGTTCATCGTCGACGCGTACAAGGGAGCCGTGAAGGAGATGCAAGAGTCCGGCTTCTTCCCGCCCGCGCGCGGCAAGGTCTCCGCGGCGAGCAGCGTGACGCACACGAACGGCACGACCAACGGCAACGGCACGACCAACGGCAACGGCACGCACGCGCCCACCCCGAACGGTGACGCTCCGAGCCGGACGCCGAGCGATCCCTTCGCGACGCCGCCGGTCCCCGGCGCGCGCCTCGGCAAGAACCGCGACGGCTCGCCCGCCTGGTTCGTCCCTGACGCGGCACGACCGGGTAGATTCCTGCTCTATTCGCCTCCGCCTTCAGGAGAATCGTCATCATGAGCAACCTCAGCCCGGTCGACTTCGATCCCTTCGCGGACGGCGAGCTCAGCAGCGCCGCGCCGGCGACCGCCGCGCAGCGCGAGATCTGGGTCGCATCCCAGCTCGATGCGGACACGTCGCTCGCATACAACGAGTCGTGCACGCTCGTCTGTCGAGGAGCGTTCGATCGAGCAGCGATGTGGGCAGCGCTCCGCGAGCTCCCGGCGCGCCACGAAGCGCTCCGCGGTACGTTCAGCGGCGACGGCAGGACGCTTTGCATCGCCGCCTCGCTCGAGATGCCCATCCTCGAGATCGATGCGACGCCGCCGAAGGACGGGGAGCACCTGTACCAGGAGGCCTGGCGGCAGGAGGCAAGCACGCCGTTCGATCTCGGGCGAGGTCCGCTCGTCCGCGCCACCATCGTCAAGGTCGCGCACGACGAGCACCGCATCATTCTCGGAGCTCACCACATCGTTTGCGACGGCTGGTCGTTCTCGGTGCTGCTCCGGGATCTCGCGGCGATCTACAGCGCCAAGAAGCAGGGCGTTTCACCCGATCTTCCGGCGGCGCACGCGTTCTCCGCGTACGCCCGGGAAGAAGAGTCGCGCGACCAGTCGGCGGAGGAGCGGTACTGGCTGATGCGCTGCGAGCCGCTCCCCGAGCCCCTCGATCTCCCCATCGACCGGCCGCGTCCGGCGTTCCGCTCGGTCGCCTCGGATCGTGTCGACCTCGCCCTCGCCCCCGACCTCGTGGCCGCCGTCAAGAAAGCCGGTGCGAAGAGCGGGGCCAGCTTCTTCGTCACGCTCTTCTCTGCGTTCGGCGTGCTCGTCGGCCGGCTGTCCGGACAACACGACCTGGTCATCGGGATCCCGGCAGCGGGTCAGAGCGCCGTCGGTCGCGACACGCTCGTCGGGCACTGCGCGAACCTGCTGCCGGTCCGCATGAACGTCGCGATGGATGCGCCCCTGTCGGCGACGCTGAAGCAGGTGCGGAAGACGGTGCTCGACGCATACGAACACCAGCGCTTCACGCTCGGAGACGTGCTCGCGAAGCTCGAGATCCCGCACGTTCCCAACCGGCTCCCCCTCGTCTCGATCCTCTTCAACCTCGACACGGGGATGGCGCCGGGCGGTCTCGCCTTCGATGGTCTCGACGTGTCGTTCCGGGCGAACCCGCGCATCGCCGAGACGTTCGAGCTCTTCTTCAATGTCTTCGAAGGCAACGACACCGTCGTCGAGTGCCAGTACTCGACGGCTCTGTTCGATCGCGCCACGGTCGTCGCCTGGCTCGGCGCCTACGAGTCGATCCTCCGCGCGTTCGTCGCCCATCCGGAGCTGCCTGCGGGGCGTTTGCCCGTGCTGTCGCAGGCGGACGCGCGGCGTGTCGTCGGGGAGTGGAACGCGACCAGTCGCGCATATCCGTCGACCTCGACGATGTTCGATCTCGTGGTCGAGCAGGCCGCGCGCACGCCCGACAAGGCGGCGGTCGTCGATCGCGATCAAACGCTGACGTACGCCGAGCTCGTGACGCGCTCGAGGTCGGTGGCCGCGGCGCTCGCGAAGCGCGGCGTCGGCGCGCGCGACCTCGTCGCGATCGTCGTCGAGCGCTCCGCGCTGATGGCCCCGCTGCTCCTCGGCGTCCAGGCGACCGGAGCGGCGTACATTCCGGTCGATCCGGAATATCCGGCGGAGCGTGTGGCCGCGTGGATCACGAAGGCGAAGGTCTGCGTCGTCTCGCCACGAACGAAGGCCCTGGCCGCCGGCGCAACGTGCGACGTAGCCTCGATGGAAGAGCTCCTCGCCGCCCCGGCCGGCGACTTCGCGGCGACCCCGTCGAGCAGCGACGCGCGCGCCTACGTGCTCTTCACGTCCGGCTCCACGGGCACGCCCAAGGGAGTCGAGGTCACCCACAAGAACCTCGTGAACTTCGTCTGCGCGATGAAGGACGCACCCGGCATGCGCGAGAGCGACGTGCTGGCCGCCGTCGTCACGCTCTCGTTCGACATCTCGGGCTACGAGATCTACGTGCCGCTCTCGGCCGGAGCGACCGTGGTCGTCGCCGATCGCGAGACGGCTCAGGACGGGCGTGATCTCGCCGAGCTGATGAAGAAGCACGCCGTCACCGTGCTCCAGGCGACGCCCTCGACCTTCCGCCTTCTCAAGCTGGCCGGTTACGATCCACGAGGTCTGAAGGCGCTCGTCGGCGGCGAGGCGTTCCCGCCCGACCTCGCCGAGTGGCTCCTCGCCGGCGGCGCGGACGTCACGAACTGCTACGGCCCGACCGAGACGACGATCTGGTCGACCACCTACCGCATGACCAAGGTGACGAACCCAATCCCCATCGGGAAGCCGCTCGCGAACCAGACAGCGTACGTCCTCGACGCCGACGGCGAGCTCTGCGCGATCGGGGCGGTCGGCGAGCTCTTCATCGGCGGCGACGGCGTCGCGCGCGGGTACCTCGATCAGCCGAGCCCGACAGCGGAGCGCTTCGTGACCGACCGCTTCTCCGACAGGCCCGGCGCGCGCCTCTATCGCACGGGCGATCGCGCTCGGCTCCGTCACGACGGCGTGCTCGAGTACTTCGGCCGCGCTGACGATCAGATCAAGGTGCGCGGACACCGCATCGAGATCGGCGAGATCGAGACCGGCCTCCACGGCTTCGCCCCGGTCTCGCAGGCCGGTGTCAGCGTCGTCACCGAGGATGGCGGCGACCCACGGCTCGCCGCGTTCATCGTCCCGAAGGCGGGCGAGACGGTCACGGCGACCGAGGTCCGCCGGCACCTCCGCAAGAGCCTTCCGGACGCGATGATCCCGCAGATCGTCAGGCTCGTGACCGAGATTCCCAAGACGGCGAACGGCAAGATCGACCGGCGCGCCCTCGCCAAGCTCGGCGCGGGCGATACCCGGCGGGAGCGCGAGATCGTCGCCCCGTCGACGGACACCGAGCGCTTCCTGGTGGACCTCTTCCAGCGCGCCCTCAAGGTCGATCGCGTCAGCATCCACGACAACTTCTTCAGCCTCGGCGGCGACTCGCTCAAGAGCATGGAAGTGGTGATCGAGGTCGAGAAGAAGACCGGCGTACGTATCCGTCCGCGGAGTCTGCTCCTCTCCTCCATCGCGGATACGGCGAAGAGCATCGCAGGAGAGCAGCAAGCGTGACCCCCTTTTTCTTCGGCGACTCGAAGCGGCCGCTCTTCGGCGCGCTCTCCGAGCCGCCTGTCGCAAGCCAGCGCCAGCACGGGGTGCTCCTCTGTCCCCCGATCGGGCAGGAGCACGTGCGTGCGCACTGGGCCTTCCGGCAGCTCGCGACAGCACTCGCGCGCGACGGATTCCACGTGCTCCGGTTCGACTGGTTCGGGGTCGGAGACTCGTCGGGCACCCTCGAGGACGCGACGCTCGATCACTTCGTCGAGGACGCCGCGACGGCCGCGTCGGAGCTCCGCGACATGACCGGCATCCGCCGCGTCTCGGCCGTCGGCCTTCGCCTGGGTGCAGCCTTCGCCGCGCTCGCGGCTGCGGACATCGACCCGTATCGGATCGTGTACTGGGATCCCGTCGTCGACGGCGCGGCGTACTTCCAGCGACTGTCGCGCCTTCAGCGAGAGATCCTCGTCGACCCGAAGCGCTTCTGGTGGGCGTGGCCAATGCCGGCGCGCGAGCTGCTCGCGAAGGTTCGCCCGCGGTCGGCGCAGCGGCGGCAGAGCGGGACCGACGAGATCGTCGGCTTCCGTGTCCCAGCCTCCTTGCGGCGCGCGCTCGAGAGCATCTCGCCGGATCAGGCCGTACCCGCGAACCGCTCCCGGCTCTCGATCGTGTCGTCCCGCGACGACGACGGGCACGCGGCGCTCGTGACTGCCTTCGAAGCTGCCGGCGTGTCCTTCGAGAAACGCGAGGTCGCCGTCGATGCGCGCTGGGACGACGCGAGCCAGATCGAACAGCTGCTCTTGCCTGGCGAGACCACCAAGACGATCGTCTCGCTTCTCTCGAGGAACACGTGACCACCTACAAGGACCACGTCCACAAGTTCGGTAAGGACGACGGGCTCATCGGGATCGCGACCGTGCCGGACGCGAACCACGCCGCAGAGAGGCCTGCCGTCCTCCTGCTCAACGCAGGTCTCGTACACCGCATCGGCCCGTTCCGGCTCTCGGTCGAGCTCGCCCGCCGGCTCGCAGCGCAGCACTCGCTCGTCTTCCGCATCGATCAGTCCGCGCTCGGCGACAGCGCCCAGCGTGGCGACGGCCTGTCCTACGAAGAGCGTGCCGTCGTCGATGCGAAGGAGGCGATGGATTTCCTCGGCAAGCGATACGGCAAGAAGCGCTTCATCGTCATGGGCCTCTGCGCCGGTGCGATGAACACGCATCGCGTCACGGTCGCCGACGATCGCGTCGTCGGCGCGTGCCTGCTCGACGGCTACGCTTATCGCACGCCGATTTACTGGCGCCGGCAACTCCTGCCGAAGCTCGTCAACCCGGCGAACTGGGCCCGCGGCGTCGATATGCTGAAGGACAAGGTCCGCGGCATCGCGACAACCAAGCGGGAGGAGGCCAGCGGCGACGACGACATGCCGGGAGCTGACGCCGCCGAGATCTTCGCCCAGGAGTGGCCGCCGCTCGCCGACGTCCGCCGCGAGCTCGATCGCGTCGTAGCACGCGGCACGCAGATGCTCTTCGTCTACACGGGCGGCTGGTCCGACTTCGTCGACGAGAGGCAGTTCGACGAGATGTTCGCCGGCCTGCGCGAGAAGGCGCGCATTCGCGTGAAGTTCTTCCGCGACGCCGACCACACGTACATCCTCCTCGCGCATCGCGAAGCGATGCTCGACGAGGTCGCCAGCTTCGTCGCGCAAGTACGCTGACGGCGCGACTTACGCTCGATACCGACGGCGGCCGGCGCGGATCCCGCGCCGAACCGACCTCATTCCCAATCAGGCTCGAGCGAGTATCGCGCGAGGCCGGCGGCAAAGCCGATGCCGTGAGCCGCGTGAAGCACCGGGAAGATCGCGGCGACGACCGGCGCCAGCGCGAGACTGTGGCGGCGCGAGACGCGGATCGCTTCGACGGCGGCGGCGGCCCCGTAGAGGCCGAACGCGAACGGCGCGATGGGCTGGAGCGGCGGGACGATCAGCACGGTGACACCGCCCGCGACCATGAGGAACGGGAGCACGGGGCGGACCTTCGGGAAGGTCCGATGCTTGAGGAGCGTGCGCGCGCGACCCTTCCCGTAGCGGAAGTACTGCTTCGCGAGGCTCCTGAAGGAGTCGCGGGGGAAGTAGTGCACGACGATCTTCTTGCTGAGGAAGACCTTGCCGCCGGCGCGGAGGATCCGCTGGTTCAGCTCCGCATCCTCGTTCGTGATCGCGCCGGCGTCGTAGTTACCGACGGTCTCGAAGACCTTCTTCCGGAACGCGCCGAGGAAGACGGTATCGACGAACCCTTCACTCTCGGCACTGCGATAGCTCGCGCCGCCGACGCCAAGCGGGCTCTCGAGCGCAGCGCAGAGCGCTCGCTGGAACCAGGTCTCGCCGATGGCTCGCTGCGCGCCTCCGACGTTGTCCGCGCCCGTCTCCTCGAGGACGGCGACGCACTGCGAGACGTAGTCCGGCGCGTAACGCGCGTGGACGTCCATCCGGACGATGATGTCGCCCTTCGCAGCCTCGATCATGACGTTCATGCCCGCGGACTGGAGACGGCGCGGGTTGTCGATGACACGGACGCGCCCGGGCCGGCGCTCGGCGATCTCCTCGAGGATCTCGCGCGTGCGGTCGGTGCTCATGCCGTCACCGACCAGCACCTCGATCGATTCGACGGGGTAGTCCTGCGCAAAGACGTCTTCGAGGCACGCCTGGATGTGGTGCTCCTCGTTGAAACAGGGGATGGCGATCGTCACGAGAGGCGTGGTTTCGGCGCCCTTCGGGCGTTTCTCCATCGTGCTGGCGTCCATCACTCTCTCCTCACTCGGACGTCGACGCGCGTCGACGGCATATCGTCGGGCAATCTTTGGGTCAGGACTGATCGGGCTTGGGGGGCAGGCTCATCGTCCGCGCACGCGGTATCACCGCGATGACGGGAAGCACATCGAGCTTCTCGATGTCGACGCGCTCGTAGATCCGGTCGTCGAGCATCGACGAGGCTGCCATCGAGGCGATCGAGAGCAGGACGCACGCCGCGAGCAGCGCCGCGAGCAGCGTCGAGCGCGGCTTCGAGGACGGCCGGACCGGGAGGTACGCCGGGTCGAGGATCGACACCTGGACGTTCCGGTCGTTCATGACCGAGCTCGCCGTCATCGAGGCGCGGAACACGCGCTCCTCGAGCTTCTGCTGGCGATCGCGGAGGTCGTTCACCTCGCGCTGGAGACGAGCGAACTCGAGCTCGAGCGCCACATTGCTGTTCGGCGCGACAACGGCCGCAGCACTCGCGCCGGCGTCGCCGCTCACCTTCGCGAGCTGCGCGCGGCGGTTGGCGATCTGCGCCTGGAGCTCGGTGAGCTCCTTGCGAAGCGCGGCCTCGTCCGTGGCATTCTTCGACGGCGGCGGCTCCTCTTCCTTAGGATGCCGCTGGTTCCACGCAACTCGCGCCGCTTCCACGGCGGCGGCCTGGGTCTGCTCCGCCGCCTTCAGGCGATTCTTCGCGGCGATGACGTCGGGATGTTTCTCCGTGTAGCGGTTCATCTTGTCGGCGAGGTCCGCGCGAGCGGCGACGAGCTCCGCGCTGTCCGGCGGCGGCTGGAACGTCGGCTTCGGCGTCGGCGACACCGGCTGGCCTTGCGCGGCCTTGAGCTCACGATCGATGCGCGCGGCCTTCGCCTCGAGGGACGCGAGCACCAGATCGACGTTTGGCGCGCTCACCGTGGTCGCGCCGCCCGGCGTCGCCGGCGCCAGCTGCGGGGCGATGCCCTGGAGGCGTGGCGTGAACTCGGGATGGGCGGCGACGAACTGCGCGAGCTCGGCCTCCTTCTTCTTCAGCTCAGCTTGATTGCGCGCGCTCTCGCTGTGCAAGAACTCCTCGAGCGTCTTCGCCGAGTCCGTACGGCGGTTCTCGGCTTCTTTGACGATGCAGTCAGCGAGCCGCCGCGTGACTTCTTGCGCCTGCTCCGGAGACGAGCCGACGAACGAGATCTCGAACGTGTCTCCGTCGCGTGCGCGGAACGTGATGTGCTTCCGCATCTCCTCGACTGCGCCGATCGCTTCGCCGCGAATGATCTTGTCTTGATAGAGATGCAGGTCGTTGATGATCGGCTCGAGGCTCTGGCGCGCCAGGAGCAGCTCACGGAGCCGCGCGCCGACGCGCCGGGCGCCGCCGCTACCGCCCTCCTCGCCCTGGAGATCCGAACGGATCGTCTCGTGATAGAGGATGAGCGTCTCGGATCTGTAGTCGCGCGGCCGCGTGAAGACGATCGGTACGACGATGAGGACGCCGACGACGAAGACGATGAGCCCTCGCTTCCAGAAGGACAGCGTCCTTCGGACCAGCGCCAGCACGCGATCGACCTGTTCACGAGGAGTCGGCTGTCCCATCATACGACCCGGCGGAGCATAACACGCAGGCTGGAGAGCCCTTCCTCGATGGGCATGTCCTCGATGGGGATGAGCACATGAGTCCCTACGACGCCGCGAGCGCCCCGAAGCCGTCAAGCGGCTTCGCACGCATCGTCGCCGGCGGCTGGATCGAGAACATGCCGAGGATCATGGGCGCGACCTGCTCGAGCGGGACCTTGTCCGAGTGCACGCGATGGCGGAGATCAGGCGTGCGGACCCACAGGATGCCGTCCGGGTGGTGCATACCGCTCTTGATGCCCTCGATCCGGTAGAGCAGGTCGAAGAAGCCCGTCGTGGCCTTCGTGACCGTACTCTCGATGCGGACGGACGGATCGAGCGTGTTGTAGATCTTGCAGCCGCAGAAGAGATCTGAGCCCTTCGGCTCGACGTTCAGCACCTGCGTTCCGTTCGCGGAGAGCGCGCGCAGCTTCTCGGCCGCCGCCGTCGCCGTGCGCTCGTCGGCGAACGTGACGTGGAAGTAGTGCGTCATGACCGGAGCAACGGTGAAGTCTCCTTCGACGCCCGCCCAGCGGATGAGCTTCTCGAAGTCCTTCGGCCGATACGCCACCTTCCCGCCCTGGTCCTCGAAGAGCAAGTAGGGTTGCTGCGAGAGCGCGGTGAGGAAGACGAGCGTCGTGTCCCGCCCCGCAAGCTTGAGGAGCTCCCCGACGAGGGCGTCCATCGACCGATAGCCGTATTCGATGGCGTCCTTGTACTGCGCTTGCTCCTCGGCCGTCGGCGCGACCTTGAAGAGGTGGGGGGCCATGTTCCGCCAGTGCATGTGCTGGAAGTGGGCCGTGCTGTTCGAGAAGTACGTGGCGAAATGCGGACGCTCCTTCTGCCAGTAGTGACGGAACACGTCGAGCTGAAGCCGATCGAGGATCGTCGCGCGCTGCCAGCGTGTCTTGCCCTTGGTGCGCTTCTCGCTCGCGAGCTGCTTGGCGATGGCGAGCGCGGTGCTCCGAGAGAGGCCGTGCCGCACCATGAAGTGGACGAAGCGCGCGTACTCCTTCGCTCCGAGCGGGACACGGTCGCGCGTGTGCTCCTGGACATTGCGCTGGATGAACTCGAAGAACGGCCGTAGCTCGGCGGGCTGCGGCTCGACGTGCGTCGACCACGGATCGGGGAGGATCGCGCCCTTGTAACCGGGCGAGACGCGCGGGTTCATGCTCCCGCAGACCCACGTGCGCAGCCCCGCGTCCGAGAGGACGTCCCAGAGCGCCGGCTGCGTGACGTGGTGGCCCTCGTCGAGGTTGAGCTGCTTGTGGTCCTCGTAGTTGATGCCGTTGTGGACGGTGATCCACTGGATCCACGGCTCGAGGTAAGGCGCGCGCTCCTTGGCCTCGGTGACGTAGACGTTCGCCTCGTCATGGAAGCGACGGAAGTTCGGGAGGACCCCACGGGCCATGAACTGCTGCATCAGCGAGGGTGAGAGCTCGTTGAATTCGATGAGGATGACCGAGGGGGCAGGCATGAGATGCACGAGGCTAGCTCCGCGAGACCTGATCGCAAGGCTTGCGGTTGTCATCCGGATGCGCGACTGAAGTCCCGCCCCGCCAACACAGGGCTCTTTTGGGGCCCCGCGGCCTGCAACCCCACGGAATGGGCCGGCCGAGCCCGATCGACGGGGCCCGCGCGTCGACCCGCCTCGAAGCGGGGACGCGGAGATTGGCTTCTACCTCCGCCGAGCGCGGCCGGGTATGGGGCGGCTCGCCACCGAGATGCTATCGTCGTTCCCGCTCGCCATGCGCCTTTCGTCCTTTGCTCTTGCGTTCGGTGTCTTCGTCGCCTCTGCGCCCCTCCTCGCCGCGTGCGCGTCTGCCGGGCCCAGGTACGACTACGCCAAGGAGCCGGATCCGCGCGGCCAGGAATTCCAGGTCGGGCCGCTCGATCAGCTCAATGTCGTCGTCTGGAAGAACCGGGATATGTCCGCCGAAGTGACGGTCCGCCCGGACGGGATCATCACGCTGCCGCTCATCGGGGACGTGAAGGCCGCAGACCGGACGCCGTCGGAGCTCCAGAAGGACATCGCCAAGCGCCTCTCGGACTACCTCCGCGAGGAAGAGCTTGCCGTCTCGGTCGGCGTGAGCGCGGTCAACAGCTACCACTTCACCGTGATGGGCGCGGTCGAGCGCGCCGGCTACTACACGTCGCGCACGTACGTCACCGCGGTCGAGGCGGTCGCGATCGCTGGCGGGCCGACGCGCTTCGCCGGCAACGAGATCACGATCGTCCGTGGCAACCCGCCGCGGAAGATCCCGATTGACCTCCGCCGTGCGACGTCGAGCGAGCACGCGAACGAGAACATCGTCGTCCTCCGCGGGGACGTGATCGTCGTCCCGTGACCGTCATCACGTGATCGCGGTCGTCAGTTCCGCGGGGTGACCGGCATGGTCATCGCCCCCTCCGGCGGCGCGGCTGGAGCGAAACCGACTTCCCGACCGCGCGATGAGCGATGAGCAAGCGGGCTGGCGTTGAAGACCCCCCGCCAAACGGCTGACAGCGCTATGGTGGACTCGTGCGCCCCCACGTAGCGGTCGTCAAGCGCGCGATCGACGTCCTAGGCTCGGTCGCGGGCATAGCCCTGACCTTGCCCCTTTACATTCCGATCGCCGCGGCTGTTAAGCTCGATTCACCGGGCCCGGTCTTCTTCGTCCAGCGACGCGCCGGACGGCTGATCGAGGAGCCCGGCCAGCTCCCACGCTGGGAGCCCTTCGACATGGTGAAGTTCCGGACCATGCGCGCCGACGCCGAGAAAGGCACCGGGGCGGTCATCGCCGCAAAGGGCGATCCTCGCATCACGAAGGTCGGCAAGTTCCTCCGGGCGACGCGCCTCGACGAGCTGCCCCAGTTCTGGAATGTCCTCAAAGGGGACATGTCCCTCGTCGGACCTCGCCCCGAACGTCCCGAGATCCTCATCAACCTCGCGATGGCCATCCCTTTCTTCGAGGAGCGCACGCGGGGCATCAAGCCGGGGCTGACGGGGCTCGCGCAGATCTCATTGAGCTACACGGGCGCGCCCGACCCCGACAGCGAGGTGGCGAAGCTCATGGACACGCTGACCAATCCGTTCGACATCCCCGAGGCGGAAGGCGCCCTGGCAGACGACATGCGCATCAAGCTCATGTTCGACCTCGCGTATGCCGCGGCCCTCGAGGACTTCTGGTCGTTTTTGAAGACGGAGCTGAAGATCGTCGTCCAGACGCCGCTCGTCATGCTCCGGTCCAAGGGGACCTGAGCTCGAGCGTCTGAGCTGAGAGCTCAGCGGCGTCGCGGCCCGTTGCCAGGCGCGCGCGGTTCGCTCGGCGGCGACGGGACGGAGGGACGAGGGGCGAGCCGGTCGGGCTGCTCGTCCTCGTCGTCCCCAGGACCTGCGGGTGACGTCCGGTTCCAGCGCGTGCCGCCGACGCCGGCCGGCGGGCGTTCGCGCCCTTCCTGAAGCGCGTCCGTTCCGTCTTCGTCGCGCACGCCGGGCGCATCGCCCCGATCGACCCGTTGGCCGAACTCCGCCGCCTCGCCGATGCCTGCGCGGCCCCGCCCGCGACCATCGACGAGGTCGCGTGGGTGGGACGACAGCCCCACGCCGACGAAGATCGAGTCGCGCAGGAACGACGGAAGCGTCGAGGACCTCATGTCATCCATGATCTGCGCGAGGAAGGTGTAGCGCCCGAACACCTCGATGCGCTCGGTCGGCCGCCAGATGAGCTCGACGTTGGCGTTCGCGGAATGAAAGCTCTGGTCGCCGCGTCCGCTGAGATCGACGAGGGTGCCGCGCAGATAGCCGATCGTCGCCGCCCCGTAGAGCCGGGCCGGTTCGGAGATCGGAGTGAACGCCTGGAAGGCGCCCTGGTGAGCCTGGATGGCCTGCCCCGTCAGCGGGTTCGGCGTCACGCCCGTGGAAGCGGTGACGCTCCAGCCGAGACCGGGCTCGATGTTGTAGAGGAAAGACGCGCGCGCGAACGGCGCGACGACGGTGTCGCTCGAGCCGTTCGCGCTCACGAGCCCGGCGGCACCGCCTGCCACCGTGGTGCTGATGGTTCGGCTCCAGTCGCGACGCCACCGGGGCCCACCGTCGGCAAGGACGAAGTCCTGGTTGCGGAACGGCGGTGCTGCGCGGACGATCGAATACCCGACGGACGCCTCGGGCCCGAAGGCGTCGCGCTCCCAAACGCGCTCGAGACTGGCGCCGAACTGCCCTCCGAACGAATCGATGGGCGGCGCCGGCTCGAGCGCCGTGAAGAACGTGGCCGACGCCCTCTGCCCGACGCGAACAAAGGGAGACAGCTCGTGGGAGAGCGCCTGGCCTACGGTCGACATGACGAGGTCGGTGCCCGTGCCGGTCGGCAGCAGCGCTGTGGGCGACTGCGTCGTGGGCGTCGTGAGCAACAGATTCGTCATCGTCGTCTTCGTGACGAATGCGTTCGTGAGCAGCGTCGTCTGCGGAGAGAGCTCGAACCGCCCGTTGAGGAAGAGCGAGTGTGCGATCTGGCTCGGGTACACCGTGTGGAGTGCCCCGCTGAACTCGTAGCCGACGCTCACCTCGGAGCGCGCGGTCCTCGACGTGAGGACGATGTCCGGAAGGATCCCCAAGTGCCAATTGTTGATTCGCTCGAAGGGCGCCGGCCTCTGCTCCGCGATGAACCCTCCCTGCACCCGCACGCGCTCGACGAGCGTGACCTCTGCGGCCGCCGTCGATGACAGCGTCGTCGCGAGCGCTGCTCCGCAAATGGCGATCGCGCAGGGACGATACATCGTTCGTGGGCTACCCGCCCCCTCCAACGAAGTAAACACCTTCCTGCCGCCGGAGCGCATCGCGCGATCGAGACGCCTCTCAGCCCGATCGAGGCCCCGATCGACGCCGCCGACGCGCGAGCATCGACACGAAGATGACACCACCTGCGAATACGAAGGCTCGGGGGGGCGCCGCGCCCACGCGGCACCCGCAGCCGCCCTCGTCGACCGTCCCCTGCGAGAGCGGGAGCGGGTCCGAGCCCTCCGCGCCTGGTGGGCTCTCGCCGGAAGCCGGCGGGGGAGGCTCGACGGCACCTCCACTGTAGATCTCCTTCGGTATCGGGTTGCCGAGGAACTCCCAGACATACTTCGTCAGTGTCTGATCGCTGCCGTCGAGCGACTTGCCCGTGGCGAAGCCGCGTGCGCCCGGGGCTCCGGGACCGGAATACGAGGCCATCTCCCCCTTGATCCGATCCTCGTTCGGGAACGGCCAGAGCGGCTCGTTGGTCAGCCTGTCCCAGCCCGGCTCGCCGTGGAGCGTTCCGGCCACGCCGATCTTGTACGTGACCTCGGCGCCCGCCTGACCGCCGTCCTTCCCCGCGGTCTTGAGCGGTGACCCGACATCGATGTGCGGGAGCCACCGGAGTCCGCCGCCGTTCAGCGCGTCGATGTCGGTCTTGTCGTTGGAGCCCGGCTTGGCCTCGGTACGGCCTCCGTAGTTCGCGCCGTTTCCCGAGAGCACGTTGAAGTCGGACACCGTGTGATCGGCGATGCCGAGCGACTCGCACTTGGCAAGGATCGAGCTGGTGAGCGAGTTCTGGATCGGTCCGAAGATCGACCAGCCCGTGCCGTGCGCCGCGCCGCCGTTGGGGCCGTTGTACCGCCCGCTGATGCCGCCGATCGTGAGGCGCGTCGCGTCGACGCGCGCAGCGACGCCGGGCCCCTGGTCGCCGTAGTAGCCGCCGGAACACCCCCAGATCACCGTGTCGCTGATGTTGCGGGTGCCGGAGATGCCCCAGTCGAGGTCAGCGGCATAGAACGCCTGCACGTTGAGGATGATGTTGCCGGCGAGCGTCTGGCTCGTGTCGGGCCCGTGATCGTCCTTGTTCTCGTTCCAGAAGCCGCCGTACAGCCTCCCGGCGCAGTGGGCCGTATCGGAGTCGAGGACGATGTCGTTCTGCCAAGCCGTGTGGAGCGAATCGTAGTTGACGAAGCCGGCACACTGGAGCGAGCCGGTCCAGTGGTCGTTGCGGGCGACCGACCGCCTGACGACGACGTGATCGGACTGATAGACGAGGACCTGATACCTCCCGCCTCCGAACGCGTAGCTCTCCTCCACGAGGACGAACGAGGCGTTGGGCCCGATGCCGATGCTTGCGGCATTACCGCTCGCGGGAGCGTGACTCGCTCCGCAGCGCTGGACCTTCACGTGATCGCTGTCGATCACGACGATCGGCGAGTTGTTCTCGTTCGCCTGGTTCATCTTCACGCGGAACCCACGAACGGCGACGTAGCTCTTACGGCTCACGTTGATCCCGAACCGGAAGTCGTTCGGAAATTCCGAACCGTCGATCAGCACCCCCCAGTCGTTCGCAGCCCGAATCGTCGTGTACGCGCCGGCGGTGCCGCTCGGCATGTTCGTGATCGACTCCGCGTACGTACCGTCGCCGACGATCAGCGTGTCGCCGCCGGCGAGCTGTCCGATCCCGTGGCGGATCGTCCTGCAGGGCGAGGCCTGCTTCGTGCAATCGTTGCCGCCGTCATTGCCCGTCGTCGCGACGTACCTGTCGGCGGCGCTCGCGATCGCAGGGGCGCCCCAGACGACAAGCAAGCACGCAAAGGACGAGATCACTCGAGCGGCGAGAAGACTCGCACGGACTCGAGGCTCGGACCTACCGGCAGGACTGGAAGGCAGCATCTGATCGACGGTCATAGCGGGCCGATGGCCGTGCTAGAAGTCATGATTCATGGCAGCGCACAGCACCTCAGGCGCCGACGCTCGCGGCTCGACCGACTTCTCGAACGGTTCCGGCGACGTACTCCGTGGCCGCGACATGCTCTGTTTCAGCCACGACTGGAGCGGTGACCCGCTCTCGAAGACGCATCTGATGCGCCTCCTCGCACGGGACAACCGCATCCTGTGGGTCAACTCGATCGGGTACCGCGCTCCGTCCGCATCGGGTCGCGACCTGAAGCGCGCGATCGAGAAGCTGAAGGCCGCTGCGCAGCCCGTCCGCGAGGTCGAGAAGAACATCTTCGTGCTGAACCCGCTCGCGATCCCGGCGTACGGCGTGAAGGGGATGCAGGCGCTCAACCGTCAGCTCCTGCGCCTGCAGGTACGGGCCGCGATGCGTCGCCTCCGCTTCTCGAGACCGATCAACTGGGTGTTCAACCCGGCGGCCGCGGTCGTCGCCGGCGCCCTCGGCGAAGACGTCCTCATCTACTACTGCGTCGACGAGTACACGGCATTCTCCGGCGTCGCGCAGCAGTCGCTCATCGATCTCGAGCGCGGACTTCTCCGCAAGGCCGACCTGGTGGTCGTATCTGCCGATCGCCTGCTCCAGTCGAAGCAGAAGGAGAACCCGCGCACGCACCTCGTGCGGCACGGCGTGAACTTCGCGCACTTCAAGACGGCGCTCGATCCGGAGACGAAGGTACCGGCAGAGATCGCGAACCTCCCGCGCCCGATCCTCGGCTACTTCGGCCTGATGGCCGACGACTGGTTCGACGTCGACCTGATGGTGCACGTCGCGAAGCGCTTCTCCCAGGGCTCGGTCGTGCTCCTCGGCAAGGTCACGATGGACCTCTCGCGGCTCACGGCGCTGCCAAACGTGCACTTGCTCGGCCGCAAGCCGTACGAAGCTCTCCCCGGTTACTGCAAGGGCTTCGACGTCGGCGTCCTTCCCTTCCCCATCAGCGAAGTGACGCTCAACGCGAACCCGCTCAAGGTGCGCGAATACCTCGCGGCGGGCCTGCCCGTCGTGTCGACGGCGATCCCCGAGGTCGAGGTCCTGAACCTCTGCCGCATCGGCCGGGACGCCGACGGCTTTGCGAACGAGATCGAAGCGGCGCTCGCCGACCCCGGCCCGACCGCGGAGCGGAGCGCATCGATGGCCGGCGAGAGCTGGGACGCGAAGCTCGACGAGATCCGCGGCCACGTCGCCGCGCTGCGCCGCTAAATGACCGAGCATGATTCAAAATCATGCTCGGCCCATTTAGACCTTGTCATCACGGGGCGGCACGCGCCGCCCCGCCCCGGAAAAGCGCGGTTTTCCGGGGTCCCCACCCCACGCGGCGCTCGCTTTGCTCGCTGAATTTTGATCGAGCTTCACGCTCGCCCATCTAGCCTCGACGACGATCGCCGGTGTCACTCACCGGGACCCGAGCGCGCCGGGCGTCGGCGGGTCTTCCTTAGGCCGCGGCTCTCCACGGCCGTGCTTCACGTACTGCATCGTCACCGCGTGCATGCCGGGCGCGATGCCGACGCCCTTGCCGTTCAAGGGGGCCGACGCAGACGGACGGAGGTCGAGCTTCGCGAGGTCGGCGAACATCGGATCGGCGCCACGCAGCGCCCGATCGAGGCCATTGAGCACTGCCATGCGCTTCGGCTCCTTGCCTGCGAAGCCCTCGAAGCCCGACACGTCTTCCGCGATCCAGTTGCCCGAGAGATCCGCGATGCCGGCGACCACCTGATCGCGCGCGCCGAGGAGCACGGTGGGCCTCCGCGGGACGCTCGGCACCTCGGTCGCGATGACGTTGTTACGCATGTCGAGGCGCTGGTCGTTGGTCGAGAGCTCGAACACCGCGGTCGTCTGCCACTCCTCGTGGGAGCCGTTCAGAACGAGCACGGTGTTGTGGAAGAAGTGGAGCGTGCCCTTGCGGTAGGTCTCGAGCAGTCCACTGTCCCCGCCGTAGTGCACCATCGATCCGGAAGCCTGGCCGCCACGGACGAGGATGTTGCCGTAGACCCAGCTCTCGTGGAACGCCGGGTCGGGGAGGTTCCTGTCGCGCGCTTCCTGCGAGTCGACGAGATCGATGAGGTGTGCTCCGTCCTCGATCCAGTTGTACCGGATGACGACCCCGGCGCTCCGCTCCTTGATGTTACCGCCGAGGTAGCCCTCCGGCCCCTTGCGCGGCGGGCCGAAGCGATTGAACTGGTAAACGACGCCGGAGGCCTCGTTGTAGACGTTGTGCTCGAACCAGTTCTTCGGGCTCGCATTGCCGTGGACGTGGTTGCCCTCGATGAGGACGTCCTGCGTGAGCTCGTCGCCGCCTCCCGATCCGATGAACAGGCCGTTGCCGTTCGAGTGGACGTGGCAGCCGCGGATCGTGATGTGACTGCCGCGCTGGACGAAGATGCCTGCAGCGAGCTCCGGCCAAGCCGTGCGCTGGCCGTTCTTGTCGAAGAACGCACGTGTCGGCTCCGCGTTCCTGATCTCGAGGCCCTCGATCACGATATGGGACGGCTGCTCGAGCCACGGGCTCGAGCGCCGGTGCCCGATGAAGACGAGGCCGCGCGGCTGATGCCCGTCGTACGGGTACTCCAGGGACGGCCGCGTCGTCGCCCCGTCGCCGTCGATCACGGGCAGCTCGCCCTTCGGGCCCTTCACTCCGCAGACGCGGATGGGCGCGTCCTTCGTCCCGACGCTGCCCACCATGAACTTCTCTTTGTACGGCTCGGGACGATGGTGAATCCTCACCGTGTCGCCGGCCTCGAGCTTCTCCCAGGGGACGTCGCCGATCGTCGTGTACTTCTGCCCGGGCCCGACCGGATGGTCCCTACCGCTGCCGGGCGCGCAGTCGCCCACGCTCTCGAACGGCGCGTCCGGCGCCGCCGAGCCGCGCGGCACCACGATCTTGGCGCTCGGGCGCCGGCCGCTGCTACCGCAACCGTGGTTGCAAGCAGCGAGCAGCGACGGGACGGCGAGCAAGAGCGCTTGCCGGCCCAGCCCCCGGAGACGCCCGGCACGAGCCCGCGAGGTTGTGGACGGCTGGAGACGACGCGCGTGCATGGCTAGGCGAGCGTAGCGTCGGGTTGGTGGCACGACCACCGGCAAGACCTGCGTGCCATTTTGCATCGCCCATGTCGGCTATCGCCGACGTCGAACAACGACCTGGTCACATCCATGAAGTCACCCCCCTGCCCTGGACGACGTGAGACATCCTCGGTAGGAGAAGCATCATGATGCGAGTCTTCTCGTCGGCGCTCTGGTGTCTGCCTGCGCTCCTTCTCTCGACGGGCGGCTGCGCCGATAAACGGCCGACCGCTGGCACTACGGGTACGAGCTCGGGCAGCGCGGGCTCGCATGTTGGCTCGAACGAGAACGGTGGCTCCAGCGGCACGAGCGGCGGCTCCAGCGGCACGAGCAGCGGCTCCAGCGGCTCCAGCGGCACGAGCGGCGGCTCCAACGGCACGCTCCCGGACGGGGGCGGCGGCTCCAGCGGCACGCTCCCGGACGGGGGCAGCGAGCTCGATGACGAGTTCGAGGGGAACGCGGTCGACAGCGCATGGACCGCGCTCAACCCACAGATGGTGGCGAGCACAGTCAGCGGTGGCGTGCTCCGCATGACGCCGAACCGGAACTGCGTCTGGTTCCACGCCGACGAAGGGCCGGGGCTCATCAAGCTCGTCACCGGAGACTTCAAGGTGACAGCGAACGTCCGCGCGCGACGCGCAAGCAATCCCTCGATGCCGGCCCCCGGCATCTACCAGTTCGCGGGCCTGATCGCGCGCGATCCCGCGGGCAGCACGGCACATGAGAACTATGTGTTCACCGTGATGGGCGAACGCGGCGGCTGGCTGACGAATGAAACGAAGAACACCATTCGTTCGAGCAGCGACGTGCACGGCCCGAACGAGGGCCGTAAGCACGCGGACGCCGAGCTCCGCATCTGCCGCATCGGCCAGGTCTTCCGGCTCTACAACCGGCCTCCCGCGGGTGGCCCGTGGAAGCTGGAGAGCACGTACGACCGAAAGGGCGCTCCCTTGCCGGAGACGCTAGAGGTCGGTCCGATCGCCTACACGTACACCAACTCCCCCGACCTTGTCGGCGAGTTCGACTACGTCCGCTTCGGAACCGTCACGACGGTCGCCGACTGCACGGCCGACTGACGGGCAGCCGGAGCTGACCGGACGGCTTTCGTGTAGGCTCCCCGCCGATGTGGAGCGTCCGCGGCAAGGTCTGTCTCATCACCGGCGCGACCTCCGGAATCGGTCGCGAGACGGCTCTCGGGCTCGCGAGGAACGGCGCTCGCCTCGCGATCGTCGCACGCGACCGTGCGCTCGCAACGAAGCTCGAGGCGGCAGCGCGTCGCGCAGGCAGCCCTGCCGTCGATCTCTTCTTCGCAGATCTCGCGGTCCAGTCGGACGTGCGACGCGTAGCGGGCGAGATCCTCGCGAAGCTCCCCGCGATCGATGTCTTCATCAGCAATGCGGGGATCGTGATGAACGAGCGCGAGCTCACCGTCGACGGCGTCGAGAAGACGTTCGCCGTGAACCACCTCGCGCCGTTCCTGCTCGCGAAGCTCCTCCGCGAGCGCATCGAAGCGGCCGCTCCCTCGCGGATCATCATCGTCGCGTCGCAGGTCGAGGCGCGTGGGGCGATCGACTTCGACGACCTCACCTTCGCGAAGGGCTACACGCCGCTCGGCGCCTACGACCGCTCGAAGCTCGCCAATGTCCTCTTCACGTACGAGCTCGCGCGACGCTTGCACGAGAGAGGCGTCACCGTGAACTGCCTCCATCCGGGAGTGATCGCGACGAATCTCCTCTCCGACTACGAGAGGAAGTCACGCCTCGGTGGAAAGCTCCTTCGACTGACCCATTCAGGGCCGAAGGAGGGCGCGGCGACGACGCTTCGCCTCGCGACCGATCCGAAGCTCATCGACGTCAGCGGTCGCCATTTCAAGCCGACCGGCGAGGCACGCACCTCGCCCGCCTCGTACGATCTTCAGCTCGCGCGCCGGCTCTGGGAGATCAGCGAGCAGCTCGTCGGTGAAGCCGAGGCACCTTTGCATGCGAAAGGTGGCGCTCTCGAATGAGTCCGATCTTCTTCGGCAAGTCCAAACGCGCCCTCTTCGGGATGCATCATTCATCCTCGTCGAGTGCGCGAGACTGACCGCTCCTTCGGTCCTCAGGAGGATCGGCGGAGGCGATCTCGGAAGCGCGAGAAGAGGGACTTCTTCGCTACGGGCTCCTGGGGCTCCACCGCCTTGGGTCGGATGGCCGACGTCGTCTCCGGTGTCTGCGCCGGAAGCTCCGCCGCGATCTGCTCCAGGTTCTGGAAGATCATCGCGCGAGCGCTCATGCGATACCCCGTGGCCTTCTCGACCTGATAGGTCACGTGCGCCGAGAGGAGCGAGTGCCCGCCGAGGTCGAAGAAGTTGTCCTGTCGACCGACGCGCTCGATCTTCAGGACTGACTTCCAGATGTCGGCGACGAGCTGCTCGTTCGCCGTCACCGGCGGCTCGAACGCGCGCCCTGCCCCGCGCTCTTCGCCCGATGGATCCGGGAGCGCGCTCCGATTCACCTTGCCGTTCGCCGTGAGCGGGAGCGCGTCCATCTCGACGAAGACGTGCGGGATCATGTAGTCGGGCAACGCCCCACGGAGATACGTGCGGAGCTCGGTCCCCGTCAGCGACTGCCCCTCTGCATGGACGATGTACGCGACGAGCCGCTTGTCGGCGCCGTCGTCCCAGACGATGACGACCGGCTGCTTGACCGCCGGATGTTTCTCCAGCACCGCCTCGATCTCGCCGAGCTCGATCCGGTATCCGCGGACCTTCACCTGGTTGTCCGCGCGCTCGAGGTACTGGATCCTTCCGTCGTCGCGGAGCCTCACGAGGTCACCCGTGCGGTACATCCGGCCCGGCCGGAACGGGTTGTCGACGAAGCGATCCTGCGTCAGCTCCAGTCTTCCGTGGTAACCGCGCGCGAGGCCGTCGCCCCCGAGGTACAGCTCACCGACAACGCCGGTCGGAACCGGCGCTCGGCGCCCGTCGAGCACGTAACACTGCGTGTTCGCGATCGGCCGGCCGATCGTGATGTCGTCGGGGTCGGTGATCCGCGCGCAGGTCGACCAGATCGTCGTCTCGGTCGGACCGTACATGTTCCAGACCTCCGGGACACGCGCGCACAACTCGCGCGCGAGGCCCGCCGGCCACGCCTCGCCTCCGCAGAGGATCCTCTGCAGCGCCGGCGTCGAGCTCGCGCCCTCCACCGACCAGCCCGCGTCCAGCATCATCCGCCACGTCGCCGGCGTCGCCTGCATCGTGGTCGCTCGGCTCTTGCGCAGCAACTCCAGGAGCTCGTGACCGTCGACCGTCGCGTCACGGCTCGCGATGACGATCGTCCCGCCGCTCGTGAGCGGAAGGAAAACCTCGAGGACCGAGATGTCGAACGAGAGCGTCGTCACCGCGACGAGCTTGTCGTCGGGGCCGAAGCCCGGCTCCCTCCGCATGCTGTCGAGGAAGCTGACGACGCCGCGGTGCTCGAGCTCCACGCCCTTCGGCTTCCCCGTCGAACCCGACGTGTAGATCACGTACGCCAGGTTCTGGCTCGTCGACTCGCACGCCGGCAGGCTGGACGGCTCGCGCTCGATCTCCGGCCAGTCCGCGTCGAGACGCACGAGCGCCGTGCGATCGCTCTTCGGGAGCTGTGACTCGAGCTCCGCCTGGGTCAGGATGAGCGGCGTCGCCGAGTCCTCGATCATGTACGCGATGCGGTCCTCCGGGAACGACGGGTCGAGCGGGAGATATGCGGCTCCCGACTTCAGCGTCCCGAGGAGCGCCACCAGCATCTCGATCGAGCGGTTGACGTGGATGCCGACCATCACGTCCGGACCGGCGCCGCGCGCCTTCAGGTAATGCGCCAGCCGGTTCGAACGTTCGTCGAGCTCACGGTACGTGATCGACGTGTCCTCGTACTCCGCCGCGATCGCGTCGGGTCGCACGGCGCTGACGGCGACGAACCGGTCGTGCAGCCGTTCGTGCTTCGGGTACTCGACCGTCGTCTCGTTCCATTCCTCGAGGAGTCTCTTCCGCTCCGCCGCGTCGAGCAGCGACACGTCGGCGATCGAGCGATCGGGATCGTGCAGCAGCACCGTGAGCAGATGCCGGAACTGCCCCACCATCCGCGTCGCCGTACGGTCGTCGAAGACGTCCGTCGCGTACTCGAAGAAGCACTGCATGCCCGAGCTGACCTCCTGCATCTCCAGCAGGAGGTCGAACTTCGACGTGCCGCTATGCACGTCGACGGCGGCGATCTCGACGCCGTCGAGCACGAACGCCGACTCCGGCGCGCGCTGCATCGCGAACATCACCTGGAAGAGCGGGTTCTCACCCGTGCGGCGGTCGGGGTTGACCGCCTCGACGACGCGCTCGAGCGGGACCTCCTGGCGTGCGAGGGTCGCGATGACGCGCTCGCGCGTCGCGCGGACGTACTCGCGGAACGTCGACGGCCCCGTCACGTCCCCGCGGAAGACGACCGTGTTCGTATAGAAGCCGATGGCGTCGCGTACCTCTTCCCGGTCGCGATTCGCGATCGGCGAGCCGACGAGGACGTCGCCCTGACCGCTGAGCCGCGAGAGGAACACCTGAAACGCCGCGAGCATCGTCATGAACAGCGAAGCTCGCTCTTCGCGCGCGAGCGCCGCGAAGCCCTCGGTCTGCTCCTTGTCGACGTTGAAACGCGCGAGCTTGCCCTTCGAGCTCGAGACCGGCGGACGCGCCCGGTCGAACGGGAGCGCCAGTGGCGACAGCTCTCCGCCAAGGGTGGTCTTCCAGAACTCGAGCTCGCTGTCGTGGACTCCGCTCGCCACGACCTCGTGCTGCCAGGCTGCGTAGTCGACGTACTGAATCGACGGCGCCCGGAGCGGCGACGGCTTGCCCGCGACGAACGCAGCGTACAGCGCCGAGAGCTCCTGGAAGTACAGCGCGAGCGACCACCCGTCACAGACGATGTGGTGCACGTTGAACCAGAGGACGACGTCGTCGGGCGCGAGCTGGTAGACGCTCGCGCGAACGAGCGGCCCGGTCGCGAGATCGAAGCCCTCCCTCGACGCCGCGTCGGCACGCGCGAACGCCTCCTCGGCGGGTGAGCCGGACATGTCCACGCGCTCGAGCTGGAAGGAGGATCGGTCGTCGATGCGCTGGACCGGCCTGCCGCCGACGTTCTCGAAACGCGTCCGCAGCGACTCGTGGCGCTTCACGATCTCGCCGAGCGCGCGCTCGAGGACGTCGAGATCGACGTTGCCACGCAGACGGAAAGCCTGCGGGATGTTGTAGACGGCTCGTCCCGAGTCGATTTGGTCGAGGAACCAGAGCCGCTGCTGCATGAGCGACGCCGGGAGCGCCTCGTTTCCGCCCACGTCGACGTGGAGCGATCGATCGGTGCGGCGGAGCGCCGGCCCCTCGTTCCGGCCGCTCTCACGTGCGGCCTCGATCTCGCCGGCGATGCCCGCGATCGTCCGCTTCTCGAAGAGGCTGCGCAGCGAGATCTCGACGTTCAAACGCTTTCGGACGCGCGAGAGGACCTGGGTGAGGAGCAGCGAGTGCCCCCCGAGATCGAAGAAGTCGTCGTGGATGCCGACGCCGTCGACGCCGAGAATCTCCTCCCACACGGCGGCGATTGCACGCGTGAGGTCGGTCTCGGGCGCGACGAAGGCCGTCGCGAGGTTCGGGCGAGTGACCTTCACCGCCGCGACCGGCGCCACCTCGTCCGCCGCCTCGGGCTTCGCCGGGCGCGTCGACTCGATGAGCGCGAGGAGGTCCTGCGACGAGACGACGACCTGCGGCGCGAGCGGCCCGGCCAGGATCCGCTCGAGGGCCTGCATGCCCTCCTCCGGCAGGATCCCCTGCTCGAGGCCGAGCTCGAGGATCGGGTTGCCGACCTTCGACCGCTCAGGCGCGCGGGCCTCGCTCGCCGCGCGATCGGACTTCGCCTCGATCGATCCCTTCGTCGACGCGGCGGCGAGCTCCGTCATCACGGCGCGGTCTTCGACCCGGCGCATGACGAAGTCGTCGATCTCGGCGATCACGTTGCCCGCCTCGTCGGCGATCCGAACCGCGTAGGTCGCGAGGTCGCTCGTCGCCGACGTACAGCGCACGTGGCTCCGCACCTTCGGCGGCATCTTCCCGAACACACGAACTCGACCGTACGAGAGCGGGACGAAGAACACCGTCTTCGGATCGAAGCCGGGCACGAGCGCCTGCGCGCCCGCGGTCGCGAAGTCGAGCAGCGCGGGATGCAGCGCGTAAGACTCGCAGTCCGATACGTGCTCTGCCGGCAGCTCGAGCGAGACGAGCGCCTCGCCCTCGCCGTACGCCACCGAGCGGCGGTTGTTCCAACGCGGGCCGAAGTCGAGATGGGCGTCGGCGGCCGAGTCGAACGTCTCGACGCGCGGGCACCTCCCAGCGATATCGGCGATCGCGATCGGGGCGGTCTTGCCGGCGCTCTCCCACCGAAGTCGTCCGATGGCGTGGACCGTGCCATCGGCGCCCGCGACCTTGCCCTCCCATCCGTCGCCCTGCCTTTCGAGCGTGACGGTGAGCTCTCGCGACTCGCCGTCCTTCACCACGAACGGAGCGAGGAAGGCAATCTCCGAGAGCACCGGCACCTTACCCGGCTCGGGCTTCTCCGCGAGGGCCGCCCGCAAGAGCTCGACGTACCCGGTGCCCGGAATGAGCGCGGTGCCGCCCTTGATCCGGTGCTCGCCGACGACCCAGTGCGTATCGGTCGCGAACGTGCTCGCGTAGACGCGCTGCTCAGCGGTGTCGCGCACGCAGCGGTCGAGGAGTGGGTGGACCGCCGGACGCTCGGCGGCGCCCGCACGACCGAGGCCGAGCGACCGGGCGAGCTCGGCCGCCATACCGACGCGCTGCCATGCGTTCCAGTTCACGGCCACGCAGAGCGTGCCGTCGCGTGCAGTCCGCGCGTGGGCGAATGCGTCGAGGAACGCGTTCGCGCCGGCGTAGTCGATCTGCCCGGCGAGGCCGGTGATCGAGCTGACCGACGAGAAGAGGACGAAGAAGTCGAGCCGGGAGCCGGCGAGCGCCTCATCGAGGACGAGCGTGCCGAGGGCCTTCGGTGTGAGGACACGCTCGGCTTGCTCGCGCGTCTTCATCTGGAGAATTCCGTCGTCGAGGACGCCCGCCGTGTGGAACACGCCGTTGAGCGTCCCAAAGCGCTTGCGCGCCTCGGCGACGACCCGGCGCATGTCGGCCGGGCTCGATACGTCGCCCGCCGCGACGAGGACCGACGCTCCGAGCGCCTCGAGCTCGCGCACTGCCTCTGCGCGCGGGTCGGCCTTTCGACCGACCAGGACGAGCTTCGCCTTGTGAGCGGTCGCGAGGTGGCGCGCGAGCACGAGACCGAGGCCGCCGAGGCCGCCGGTGACGAGGTACACCCCGCCTTCACGCACGCGCGAGGTCGCGCGCGCGCTTGCTTTCGGTGGATCGGAGAGCTGCTGCGCCCGCGGGAGCGAAGTCGCCTCGAACGTCTGCACGAAGCGGTCGTGACCGCGATACGCGATGACATGCTCGAGCCACGCGTCGGTCCGCTTCGCTTCGGTCTCTGCGATGAGGCGGAAGGCGAGCTCGGCCTCGTGCCACGTCCCGACGGCGGGGACGGTGAGGTCGACGCTGGTGCAGGTGACCGACGGGATCTCCTGCATCATGACCTTGCACGGCCCGAGCACGGTCGCCCGCTCCGGATGGGCGACCGCCTCGCCGGCGACCTGCGCTGTCCCGCTCGACGCGACGACGAGCGCGATCGGCGTCGCTGTGCCGCTCTTTCCGATCGCTTGCGCGAGCGCGAGCAGCGAATGGAAGCCGAGCGACTGCGCCTGTTCGTAGCGCGCCTCGAGATTGTTCGCCTTGGGCAGCTCGCCCGCGGTCCACAGGTGGAGGATCCGGCGCGGGACGAAGCTTCGCTTCTCGAGCCCCGAGAGCAGCGCGTCGTAGTCCTCGGGGACGTCGGCGCGGATCGTCGCATCGCGCTCGGAGATCGAGAGCTTCGTGCCAGGAGTCACGCGGACGACTTTGCGTCCTGCCGCGCGGAGCTGTTCGACGACGTTGTTGCCGAGCCGCGCAGAGTCGCCGCTCTCGCCGGCGAAGACGAGCCACCCCTCCTTGCCGTCCCCCGCCACGTCGGGCTCGCCGACGTGCTGCCGCTTCCACGACGGCAGGTAGAACCAGTCGGCAACGTCGTTCTTCTTGCGCAGGCTCCGCGAGGACGCCTGTGTCACCGTCGTCCCCGGCTCGATCCAGTACCGTTGGTGCTCGAACGGGTAGGTGGGGAGCGAGATGCGGCACGCTCCACGCCCCTCGTAGAACGCGTTCCAGTCGATCGTGACGCCCGACATCCAGAGGCGCCCGACGACGTCGAGCATGAACCCGACGTCGGAGACCTTCTCGGTCGGATGGCGGAGGACGCTGTGGACGACGCGCGCCCGGCCTGCTGCCGGATGCGCCTTGACGAGGCTCGTCAGCGTCCGCCCCGGCGCGAGCTCGAGCATCACCATGTCGGGATCGGCGAGCGCGACGTCGAGGTTCTTCGAGAACTGGACGGTGCTCCGGAGATGCCGCACCCAGTACATCGGGTCGGTCGCCTCGGCCTCCGTGATCCACGTTCCGGAGACGTTGGAGAGGAATGGGAGCTTCGGCGGCGAGAGCGCGATCTTCCGCGTGAGCTGCGCAAAGCTCTCGAGGATCGGCTCGAGCATCCGCGAGTGAGCCGCCACGTGGATCCGGATCCGACGGAAGTCGACGTCACGCGAGGAGAGCGCCTTTTCGAGCGCCTCGATGGCAAGAGCAGGACCGGCAGCGACCGTGATCGTCGGTCCGTTCACGACGGCGACGTCGAGCTCCGATCCGAGCAGCGGCTCGAGCTCTTCACGCGGGAGCGCGACGCTGATCATCGCGCCGGGCTCGACCTTCTCGAAGAGTTGCCCGCGGAGGAGCACCATGCGCAGACCGTCTTCGACGCTGAACACGCCGGCGAGGCATGCGGCGACGTATTCGCCCATGCTGTGCCCGAGCATCGCCGTCGGCGTGACGCCCCACGCCATGAATTGCTTGGCGAGCGCGTATTCCGTCATGAAGAGCGACGGCAGGGCCCGCGAGCCGTGCTGGAGCGCCTCGCTCGCAGCGTCCTCCTCCTCCGGTGACGGAAAGAGGAGCGGCTTCAGGTCCTCCTTCGTCATCGAGCGCAGGAGCCCGAGGCAGTGGTCGATCTCGGTCCGGAACGTCGGCTCGGTCTCGTAGAGCTCACGCGCCATGTTGGCGTATTGCGCTCCCCCACCCGGGAACAGGAACGTGACTGCACGCCGATCCTTCGCCTGCTGGGTGAGCACGCGCGCCGGATCGCGCGCGAGCAGCGCGTTGGCCACGTCGGCCGCATCCTTGCCGACGACGATACGGCGATGTGCGAAGTCGCGCCGTCCGAGGCCGAGCGTGTAGGCCGCGTCGGCGAGCGAAACCTCCGGGTGGGTGAGGAGATGGGTCGCCAGCCGTTCGCCTGCGCGATCGACCGCGGCGGCGCTGCGCGCGCTCAGCGTGACGAGCTCCTGGCGGCGTGCGGTCCCCTTCGGGCGCTCCTGCTCCGGAGCCTCCTCGAGGACGACGAAGGCGTTGGTGCCGCCGACGCCGAGCGAGTTGACGCCGGCGCGGCGCGGATGGTTCGACGTCTTCCACGGCGCGAGCTTCGCGCTGACGAAGAAGGGCGTGGTCTCGATCTCGAGCTGCGGGTTCGGCTTCTCGAAATGGAGCGTCGGCGGCAGCTGCTTCGCCTTCAACGCATTGACGACCTTGATCAGGCTGGCGACTCCGGCCGCCGTGTCGGTGTGGCCGATGTTGGTCTTGACCGATCCGATCCCGCAGAACCCGACGTCGTCCGTGTGCTCGCGGTACGCCTGCGTGAGCGCGGCGACCTCGATCGGATCGCCGACCGGCGTCCCCGTGCCGTGGCACTCGACGTAGGTGATCGTCCTCGGGTCGCAGCCGGACAGCGCGATCGCCTCGCCGATGCACGAGGCCTGTCCCTCCACGCTCGGCGCGAGATAGCCGACCTTGCTTGCGCCGTCGTTGTTGATCGCCGAGCCGCGGATGATGGCGTGGATGATGTCGCCGTCGGCGACCGCATCCTCGTAGCGCCGGAGCGCGACGACGCCGAGCCCGCTCCCGAAGACCGTCCCCTTCGACGCTGCGTCGAACGCGCGGCAATGCCCATCCGGCGAGAGGATCTCACCTTCCTCGTAGATGTAGCCGCGCCGATGCGGCATCTCGAACGTGACGCCTCCCGCGAGCGCGAGGTCGCACTCGCGCGAGAGGAGGCTCTGACACGCCATGTGGATCGCTACGAGCGACGTCGAGCACGCCGTCTGGACGTTGACGCTCGGGCCGGTGAGCTTCAGGCAATACGAGATACGAGTCGACAAGAAGTCCTTGTCGTTCCCCGTGTGACGCAAGAGGAAGAACCCGACCGAGTCGACGAGCGCCGGGTTCGTCAGGAGGTTGTAGGGCAGATACGCGTTGTGCCCCGAGCCGGCGAACACGCCGATCGATCCTTTGAACCGGTCCGGATCGACCGCGGCGTCCTCGAGCGCCTCCCACGCGCACTCGAGCATGTGCCGGTGCTGCGGATCCATGATCGAAGCGTCACGTGGCGAGAAGCCGAAGAAGCCCGCGTCGAACTCGTCCATCGCCTCGAGCGGCGCCCCCGACTTGACGTAGTGGGGATGCATCAGCTTGGCCGGATCCTCGCCGGCCGCCTCGAGCTCCCCATCGGTGTAGGCGGTCAAGCACTCGACACCGTCACGGATGTTGCGCCAGAAGCTCTCGACGTCGGCGGCGCGGGGAAAGCGCCCAGACATCCCCACAATCGCGATGGTGGTTGCGGGATCGAACGGCGTGTCGCTCATCGGTCGTATCTCTTCTTGCTCTTCGAGTGACGTCGGTCTGGCGCTCGGCCGGCTCAGCGGCGCTGGGGTCGGCGGTCACGCGCCTCGTTCCGCCGCGCCATCGCCGCCCTTCGCGCATCCGCGCGGTCCTTGCTCTTCTCCATGGTCTTCGACGTTCCGTCGCCGCCGAGGAACTCGGCGAGCGAACGGATCGTCGGGAACCGGAACAGATCGGTGAGCGCCAGCGGGCGCGACAGCACGTCCTTGAGCCGGCGCTGCAGCTGCACCGTGAGGAGCGAGTGTCCTCCGAGATCGAAGAAGTTGTCGTCGAGACCGACGCGGTCGACCGAGAGCAGCTCGGTCCACACGGCGGCGATCTGTGTCTCGATCCCTTCGGCCGGTGGGGCGTAGGCGGCCGCGGTCCGAGCCGCGGCCTTGTCCGGCGCCGGGAGCGCCTTCCGATCGACCTTGCCGTTCGGCGTCAGCGGGAACTTCGGCAGGACGACGAAGGCGGACGGCACCATGTAGTCGGGCAGCTCGGCCCGAACGCTCGCCTTGAGCACATCGACATCGATCGACTGGCCGGTCTCGGCGATGAGGTACGCGACGAGGCGCTTGTCACCCGGCGCGTCCTCGCGTGCCGCGACGACGACGTCGCGAACGCCGGCCTCCTTGCGGAGCTGCGCCTCGATCTCACCGAGCTCGATCCGGTAGCCGCGGATCTTCACCTGGAAGTCCATGCGGCCGAGGAAGTCGAGTGTCCCGTCCGGGCGGCGGCGCACCAGGTCGCCGGTTCGATAGAGACGGCCGCCCTGGCGGAACGGGTCGTCGACGAACCGCTCGGCCGTGAGCTCCGCGCGCTCGAAATAGCCTCGCGTGACTCCCTCACCGCCGATGTAGAGCTCTCCCGCCATCCCGAGCGGCACGAGCTCCCGCCGGCGGTCGAGGACGTAGAGCTGCGTGTTCGCGATCGGCTCGCCGAGCGAGACCGCGGAGCCGTCCCCCGCGACACGCGCCGTCGACGACCAGATCGTCGTCTCGGTCGGGCCGTACATGTTGAGGATGTCGGCGGACGTCGCTGCCCGAAGCTCCGCCGCGAGCGCGGCGGGGAGAGCTTCACCGCCGACCATGACCTTCGAGAGGGCGCGGAGCGCGGCCCGCGACTCTTCATCCGCGAGGATCATGCTCATCTGAGACGGCGTGCACTGCAGATGCGTCACCCCGTGGCGCTTCACCTGGGCGGCAAGCGTGTAGTCGGTGCCGGCGTCCACCGGGGTGGTGGCGAGCGTCTTCAGCTCGTTCAGGTACTCGAGGTGCTCGAGCACCTTCGCCGACGGCACGCCGTAGTCGAGGAGGCAGCCGATGTCGTCGACGCCGATCCCCTTCAGGCGATCGATGATCTTCAGGCACGACGCCGGCGTCCCGAAGAGACCGCTCGTCTCGTAGTAGCGGTTGAACGCGTGCTCGAGGACGGCGTCGAGCTCCTCGGGGCTGAGCTCCTGCTCGTCGAAGATCTGCGCCGGCGTCTTCCCCGACTTGTCGGCCTTCTCCTTGAACGTGGGGAACGTCCACGCCGCCGCCTTGATCAGATCGACGGAGCTCTTGAGGTATGCCTTCATCGGCTCACGCACGAGCCGGCGCACCTCGTCGGCATCCGGACCGACGAAGGTGTGGAGCATGACCGTCACCTGTCCCGGCCCCTCGTGCCCGGCGGCCTTGCGCGCCTCGCGGTAGACGCGGATCTTCTCGCCCACCTCATCGATCGTCTGGCCGAGCAAGTGGGTCAGGAGGTTCGCGCCGATCTCGCCCGCGGCGCGGAAGGTCTCGGGGTTGCCCGCGGCGGTGAGCCAGAACGGGAGCTCCTTCTGGATCGGGCGGGGGAGCGTTCGAACCTCGATCTCCTTGCCGATCGGCGACGTCACCTTCAGCGTCTCGCCGCGCCACAGCTTCCGGACGATCTCGAGATCGTCGAGCATCGCCTGCTTCCGGTCCTTGAAGCGCTCCGGCTTGTAGATCACGAAGTCGTTCGGCTGCCATCCCGACGCGAACGAGATGCCGACGCGGCCACCGGACAGGTTGTCGACGAGCGCCCACTCCTCCGCGACGCGGATCGGATGGTGGAGCGGCATGACGACGGACGCGGCGCGGAGGTGAATGTTCTTCGTGATCGTCGCCAGCGCGGCGGCGGCGACGGACGGGTTCGGGTAGAGCCCGCCGAAGGCATGGAAGTGACGCTCGGGCGTCCACACGGCGGAGAACCCGTTCTCGTCGGCGAAGCGCGCGCCTTCGAGCAGGAGCTTGTACTTGTCGCTCGCCTTGTTCTCGCCTTCGTCGCTCGCGAAGTACATGAGCGACATCGTGATCGGCAGCGCCTGGTTCGGAAGGTGAGCGCGCGCGAGCGCGGCATCGTCCGCCTTGTCCGAGTGGACGACGACCTTGAAACCGCGCGTGAGCGTCCAGAACAGCTCGAGGACCGAGATGTCGAACGAGAGGCTCGTCACGGCGAGCCAGGCCCCGGGCTCCTTGTGCTCGAGACGCTCGTCCATCCCGGCGAAGAAGTTGACGACGTTCCGGTGCTCGACCATCACGCCCTTCGGCTTGCCGGTGGAGCCCGACGTATAGATCACGTACGCGAGGTTGCTCGACGCGACCTTCGTCTCTGGCTTCGTCTTCGGAGCATCGGAGACTTCGCTCACGAAGATCGTCTCGCCGGTGTGAGCCGGGAAGCGGCCCGCAAGCTCGCGCTGCGTGACGAGCACTCTTGCGCCCGAGTCTTCGAGCATGAGCGCTAGGCGATCGCGCGGGTACGTCGGGTCGAGCGGGACGTAGGCGCCGCCCGCCTTCATCACGCCGAGCGTGGCGACGAGCATCTCGGCGCTCCGCTCGACCGACACCGCGACGAGAGAGTCCGGGCCGACGCCGAGCGCGACGAGACGATGCGCGAGCTGGTTCGCGCGCGCGTCGAGCTCGGCGTACGAGAGGGCCTGCTCGAGGTAGCAGACGGCTGGCGCATTCGGTGTGCGGGCTGCCTGCTCTTCGAAGAGCTGGTGAACGCAGACGTCGCGCCGGAAGTCGACAGCGGTGGCGTTGAAGTCGCCGACGATCCGCTTCTGCTCGTCCTCGGAGAGGAGCGGCTGCGCGCCAATCGGCGTCGTGCCGCTGCCAGCGGCGCCGGCGAGGAAGATCCCGAACTGTCGCTGCATCGACGCGATCGTCGCGCTCCCGAGGACGCGCGAGTCGGCGCACCACACCATCTCGCCGTTCTGTCCGAGCGCGATGGCGAGCGTGGCGTTCGCCGGCGGCGTGTAGTCGGCGACCGAAGCCGCGACCTCGATCGTGACCTGACCGAGCGCGCTGGTGATCGCCTGGGCATTCGCGGCGAGCTGCGGATGGCGGGCGATCGTGTCACGCGGATACGTCCCACGTGTCCGCACGCGCTCGAGCTCGGCGCCCACGGACGCCACGAGAGCGTCGAAGCCTGCCTCCATCGCGACGTTCGCGCGGAACGGGACGTGGTGGGCGAACCAGCGCGGAGCGTCCACGATGCGCTCGCGCAGCGCCGGATCGCCGAAGGCGACATCGAACTGCTCGGCGTCGCACACGCGAGCGAGGTAGGCGAGCACGGCAGCAACGATGGCGTCGCTCCCGAGCGACCTCGCGGCGTCGGGGATCACGAACGACGAGCGCGTGCTGCCCGAGTCGAGGAGCGCCGGATCGACGAGCGGGAGCTCGAGCGGGACGAGCGCTGCGAGCCGCTTGGTCCAGAACGACTCGTACCGGCAGAGATCCTCGTGAAGCGCAGTGAGCCGCGTCGACTCGTCGTCCGAGATCCGCGGCAAGGTCGAGCCGACACGAAGGCCGTGCCGGGCCGCCCACTCGACGATCGCGACAGGGCTGCCGGAGAGGCACGTGAGCTCACGAACGGCGAGCGCGCCTTCGCCGCAGGCGACGACGAGCTCGTCGTCGAGCGTCAAGATCGTCCCGGGAGCACCGCTGCCGTCGACGCGGGCGGCGCTCTTCACCGCAACGAGCTCGTCGCCCGCGAGGATCTTCGCGAGCGTGAGCGGATTCTCGACGGGGCCGAAGTCGAGCGCACGCACGACCGCCTCGAGCGCGGTGGCGTCGCGATCCCAGCGCAGCGTACCGGCAGACTCAGGACGCTTGTGGCGTGCGAAGTAGTGCTTTTCCGCCGGCGGTTGCGGACGCGGCTCGGCGCGGCCCGACGTGAGCGCATCGGCGAGCGGGCCAAAGCTCTCGATCGCTGCTTCGTAGCAGCGCGTGTTGAGCGTGTAGCTCGTCTCCTCCGCCCCCAGCTCGAACGTCGTCTGGTGATAAATGGCGCCTGCGTCGACGTCCTCCGTCATCGCGTGCCACGTGATCCCGTGGCTCTCCTCACGATTGAAGAGGGCCCATGCCGTCGCGTACAGGCCGGCGTACCGCGGGAGCGGGCCGTCGTGGAAGTTGATCGCGCCCTTGCGCGCCTTCGCGATGACGTCGCCCGGGATCATCGTGAGGTTGGTGATGCTGAAGAAGTAGTCGAACGGCTCGGTCAGCCGTGCCGCGAGATCCTTCCCCGGCGCGACGACGGGAAGGCCCCGCTCCTCTGCCCAGCTCACGAGCTGCGGCGTCGCCGTGATGACACCACGAACGACGTGGCCTCGATCGAGCCAAGCCTCCGCGCAGTGGATCAGGAGCGACTCGCTACCAGCGAGATAACACGAGGACACTTGTTCGCGCATGTTTCGCCTGCCGTGGGATGGGAAAGGGACCCGCAGGGTAACGACCTCTCAGCCGGCCGGAAAGGGCTGCGATCTCACCAAATGGGTGACAACTTGGGGCTCGCGCCCCCCCTGCAGTGGTGTCGTCAGCGCTCCGCCACGGGCGGGATCTGGACGCTCGTCACGAGGATCTGCTCGGCCGAGAGCTCGCTGAACTTGCCGGAGACCACCGTCCCCGCGAGGAAGCCGCCCACGTCGCGAAGGAACACGCCTCGAAAGGCCCCTCGAAGCGAGGGACTGCGCTCGAGCTTCGTGATCTCGATTCGGGCATCGGCGAAGTCCATGAACTCGTTGGTGCGCGGATATTGCGCCTTGTAGAGCGACTCCTTCGCCGAAAAGACGATCATTGCGAGCTGCTGCCGTTGGTCGAACGGCGCGGCCTCGACGAACGCGCGCTCCTCGTCGACCAGGATCCTGGGCCACAGGTCCTCGGAGAGGCGGAGCCGGTCCTCGACGTCGATGCCGAACGTGCCAGTCTCGTCGAGCCGGCCCACGGCGGCGAAGGCCTTCTTGGTGCAGTGAGAGATGCTCCCGGTGAATCCCTCCGGCCAGATCGGCGCTCGCATCTCATCCTGGAGGATCGCGACGTCGTTCACTCCGAGCTGCGCGAGCGCAGCGCGCGCCAGCTTCCGTCCCGTTGCGAACTCGTGCCGACGCTTGTCGACCGCACGTGCGACGAGCAAGGCTTCGTTCGGGTGAAGCGAGGCTGACGCCGTGAAGTCGATCGGGCTCGTTCGGACGACCACCGGCCCCTCGAATAGCCCATCGAGCTCGTGCATCGCTCCTCCGGTCACACCAAGAATCGCCGACGCGAGTGGCAGGTCACCGAGCTCGCCTGCCGGACATGCTCCCGCACGAGGTCGCTCAGGACGGCTCGCGCTGCAACCAGTCGACGACGCTCGCCAGGCCGTCGTCCAGCTTCACGCGCGGTGACCACCCGAGCTCCTCGCGGGCCCGGGTGATGTCTGCGAACGTCGCGTCGACGTCACCGAGCGGAACGGGAGCGCGTTCGATCGTCACCGGGCGATTCGCCGCGCGGCTCATCGCATCCACGAGCTCAGCGAGCGTCACCGGCGCGCCCGACCCGAGGTTGTAGGGCCGCGCGCCCTTCGGCGCCTGGTCGATCGCGGCGACGAGACCACGGACGATGTCCTCGATGTGCGTGAAATCGCGACGCATCGAGCCGTCGCCGAACATCGTGATCGGACGCCCGGCCAGGATCTTCCGGAGAAAGCTCGTGATCGCCATCTCCGGGCGCTGCCACGGTCCGTAGACGGTGAAGAAGCGGAGCATCGGCGCGCGCATCTCCGGCGTCTTCCGGAGCATCGAGCTGACGACGAGCTCCGCGCTCCGTTTGCTCGCCGCGTACGGAGATTCGGGCACGATCGCCGGTGCATCCTCGGTCGCCGGGAGAGGCGTCGCGTTGCCGTACACGGACGAGCTCGACGCGAAGAGGAACAGCGAGCAGCCCGCGTTCTGCGCCGCCTGGAGCTGAACGGCCGTGCCCTCGACGTTGACGTCCTGGTAGCGCGCCGGATCGACGAACGAGGGACGCACGCCCGCGAGTCCGGCGAGATGAAGGACGCCGGTCACCCCGGCCGAGAGCCGTGCCGCGAGCTCACGGTTCGTGACGCACCCCTCCTCGACGCTGAAGCGGTCACCGTGCTCCTTCTGCAGGACCTCGGCGTGGCGTCGCTTCAGTCGCTCCGGGTACGGCTCGTTCGAGAAGTCGTCGAGCACGCGGACGGTGTCCCCGCGCTGGAGCAGCGCCCGCGAGAGGTGATGACCGATGAAGCCGACGCCTCCCGTCAGGAACCACGTGCTCGACATCGGCCGGCGCTACCTCTGGGACGGGCGATCGAGCGCCCGGCCCGACGCGTGCGCGACGCCGATGCCCTGGTAGCGGAGCCCCGCCTTGAGGACGTCGGCGGGCTTCCAGATGTTGCGTGCATCGACGAGCAGCGGATTGGCCGAGCCGCTCGACACCAAGCGCTTCTTGATCTCGCCGAAGTTCGGCGCGCGATAGCTACGCCACTCGGTGAGGAGGATGACCGCGTGCGCGCCGTCGAGCGCCTCGTAGTCGCGATCGACGACCCTCACCTTGGAGCCGAACAGCTTCCTGAAGTTCGGCCCGGCCTCGGGATCGTGGCCGGAGACGTTCGCGCCCTTGTCGAGCAGGACACGGGCGAGCTTCACGGCCGGAGATTCGCGGATGTCGTCCGTCTCCGGCTTGAATGCGAGCCCCCAGAGCGCGATCGTCTTCCCCTCGACACCGTCGAGCGCCTTGTCGACGAGTTGCGCGAGGAAGTGAGCCTGCTCCTCGTTCGCGAGGTGCGCAGCCTCGGCAACGCGCATCGGCACGGTGTGCTCGCGACCGAGCGCGACGAGCGCCTGGACGTCCTTCGGAAAGCACGATCCGCCGTAGCCGGGGCCCGCGTAGAGAAACTTCTTGCCGATGCGCGAGTCGGTGCCGACGCCCATGCGGACCGAGTGGATGTCGGCGCCGGTGGCGTGGCAGAGCCGCGAGAGCTCATTCATGAACGAGATCCGGATCGCGAGCATGGTGTTCGACGCGTATTTGATGAGCTCGCTCGAGCGCGGATCGGTGACGACGAGGCGCTCGCCGGAGAGCTGGAGCGGCGCGTAGAGATCGCGCATCGCCTGCCGGGCCTCTTCGCTCCGCGCGCCGACGACGACACGGTCGGGCTTGAAGAAGTCGTTTACTGCGTCGCCTTCCTTCAGGAACTCGGGGTTCGACACGACCTCGAGCGTGACGTTCGCGGTCGTGAGCCGCGCCTGCACCGCGTCGCACGTGCCGACGGGGACGGTGCTCTTCACGACGACGAGCGCGTCCCGCGTGGCCGTCTTCGCGATCGTGTCGGCCGCCGACATGACGTACGAGAGATCCGCGGCGCCGTCGGAGCCGGGCGGAGTCCCGACCGCGATGAAATAGGCATCGGCCGAGTCGAACGGCGCCGGGATCGACGTGCCGAAATGCAGGCGGCCGTTGCGCTGATTTCGATGGACCAGGTCGGCGAGCCCCGGCTCGTAGATCGGAACATGCCCCTCGTTCAGCTGCGCGACCTTTGCCGGATCGATGTCGTACACGAGCACGTCGTGACCGAGATCGGACATTCCGGTTCCACTCACGAGGCCAACGTAACCCGCGCCGAAGACGACGATTCGCATTGAGGGGCAAAAACTATCCCCTAGGGCCACCAGCCGGCAAGCGTGCCGTCCAGCCGTGTCGGCGGGCTTCGCTCCACCGGGCTCCACGGGGGAATCAGGAAGGTACGCCGGGCCGCACGGCGCCACTCACCCGTTCGTGCGACCGGCGGGGCGCGACGTGCCGGACAGGAGATCGACGATCTGCTGCGTCGACTCTTTCCACGTCATGAGCCCGGGCAGCGCGACGCGCTTGGCGTCCTGGTCCGGAACGCCTCTCTCGCCCCGCGCCGCGAGCGACCGCTCGATCGCAGCCGCGAGCGCGCCGACGTTCTCGGGAGGCACGAGCGCGCAATCCGTCCCCTCGGCGATCTCGGCGACGCCTCCGACCTGCGTCGCGACGAACGGCGTCCCGCAGGCAAGCGACTCGCGGAGCACGTTCGGGACCCCCTCGGAGCGGCTGGCAAGGATGGTCAGATCGGCGGCGCGGTACCAATCGGGCAGCCCTCGCTGATCGACCTTGCCGGCGAAGTGAACGACGCGGTCCTTCAAGCCGAGCCGTTCGGCCTGCGCCTCGAGCGCCGCCCTGCTCTTGCCGTCGCCGACGAGGTAAAGCGAGACGTCGCGCGTCTTCGCGACCACCGCCACCGCGTCGATGAGCACGTCGATGCCCTTCACCGGCAGAAGGCTCCCCACGGCGACGAGCATCCTGCCGCGCGGAGTGATACCGAGCCTCTTCCGCGCCTCGACGGCCGAGCCCGGCGCGAAGAGGTCCTTGTCGACGCCCTGGTAGACGACATGGACCTTGTGCGAGGGGACGCCGAGCGCCCTTACGGCCCGCGCAAGGTCGCGACCGACCGTGATGACGGCGCTGTTCGCGTGGAGCGCGTCGATGACCGCCCGCTGCCGGCGCCCCGGCTCACGCGCGAGGACGAGCACGTCGGAGCCGCCGACGATCACCCCGGAGGGGATCCCCGCCGCGCGCGCGAAACGTGCGGCCACCGCACCGTCCGGATGCGCCCAGTAGCTGAGGACGGCCTCGGGGCGGAACTGGTCGAGCACGCGCGTCAGCGCAGCGCGGCTCGAGAGCGCCATGAACCGGTCGTACCGGCTCTGGAGCACCCGCGGCGGATAGGCGTACGTCGGGTATTCCGTCGGGATGCCGTCGAGGCCGTAGGCGGGCCGCGGATCGCGCCCACGCGGCTCCAGCCACCCCTTCGGCGACACGACGCGCGCCTCGTGACCGAGATCCACGAGCGCCCGACACACGTGCTGGCAGTAGATGCCGAGCGTCACGTTCCACGAGCGCGGGAAGATGCTGCTGAAGAAGAGGACTCGCATGGCCTTGTCGTTCGGTCGCTCTCGTCGTCTCGCTCAGGTGCGCTGCCGGCACGAGAGGTAGAGGTCGTAGTAGCTGCTCGCCATCTTCTCGGCGGAGTACGTTCGCAGCGCGTGCTCGCGCCCTCGCTGCGCCATCTCCTGCAGCGCACGCAGGTCTGGCTCGAACGCACGTAGCGCCGCAGAGGAGAGCGCCGCCTCGTCGCCGTTCGGGACGAGGAGCCCCGTACGCTCGTGCTCGATCGCGGCGGGGATCCCGCCGACGGCCGTCGAGATGACAGGCAGGCCGGCGGCCCACGCCTCGATGAGGCCGATCGGGAGGCCCTCGGTGCTCGAGGACAAGATCCAGGCGTCCGCTGCGGCCAGCAGCGCTGGGACGTCACTGCGCCCGCCGGTCATGTGGACGTACTGCCGCGTCGGCAGGGCGTCGACGAGCGCTCGGACGTCGCCCCGCATGGGGCCGTCGCCGACGATCACGAGCCGGCGGTCGTCGCGGAGGAGCGGGCCGACGGCTCGCAGCAGGAGCGCGTGGTTCTTCTCCTTCACGAGCCTGCCGACCTTCACGAGGACACGTGCGCTCGCCGGGATGTCCAGCTCGCGCCTGATCCTCGAGCGGGCGCCGTCTTCGGCCGGGAAGCGAGAGAGGTCCGTCCCGTTGACGATGACCCGTAGCTTGTCGGGCGTGCACTCGGACGCCCGACGCGCGACCTCGGCGGTGGCCTCCGAAACGGCGACGAAGACGTCCGCCGCCGTGGCCGCTGCTCGCCGTAGCAGGTGGGCGCGCGACGACACCGCGACGGTGCCGTGCTTGCTGTGGACGACGGCGGCGCGCGCGAGCTTCCCCCCGGGCGCCCCGTAAATGAGAGGCAGCTCGTTGTGCGTGTGAACGACGTCTGCACCGTACCTCCGGAACCACCGTGCCAAGCGGAGGGGCAACGAGAGATCGGTGCCGCGCCACTTCGGGACGGCCTCGAGGGTATCGACGACCCCCTGGAACTCGGCGGCCATCGCCCCGCGCACGTTGCTGAGCGTCACCACGGAGACGCGGTGACCATCCGCACGCTGCGCCCGTGCGAGATCGAGCACCACCCGCTCTGCACCCCCGACCTCGACGGACCAGAGGACGTGGCAGATCGAGAGGGGCAAGCGCCCGCTAGCCGTGCGCGAGGACACCTTGTCGACCGAGGTAGCGTTCAAGCTGCGGACTCCTCTCGTTTCCAAGCCAACAGGTGGTCATGTAGTCGACGGAGGGGATAGCCAATACGCCCATTCGACGCACTCGCAAGCCTCCCGGCTCTCGTCTAGAGTCCGTCCTGGGCCTCGGCCCGACATGATCGACAACCTCGTCCGTGTCGTCGTTCCTTCGAGCAACGGTTCGTACTGGATCGCGAGGACGGACGATAGCGTGCTCGGACAGCCGCGTCGCAGCATGAAGGCGACCATGGTCGACGAAGGCTCGACCTACAACACACACGATCGGGAACCTGCTCACATCCGCTCGCGGAGCATCATCGTCGAAGGGGGAGCAACGTGAGGACGGCGGCAATCGCTAGACGGGTCGCGGGGACCATCGCTGTGAGGACGCCCGCCGCCGCGAGGCGCCTGGCCGGTGCCGTCGTGCGCTGGAAAGGAATCCTCGGCCTCAACTATCATCGGATCGGTGATGGTCGGCGAACCATCTTCGATCGCGGCCTCTACAGCGCCACGGCAGAGGACTTTGACGCGCACGTCCGCTGGCTCAAGGCAAACTTCGACGTCATCGCCCCACGCGACGTCGACACGGCAGTCCGTGCGAAGCGTGGCCGTCACGTCATCGTCACCTTCGACGACGGCTACGCCGACAACCACGAGCACGCGTTCCCGATCCTGAAGTCGCACGGCGTCACCGGCACGTTCTTCATCGCGACCGGGTTCATCGACGACCCCCGCCTCCCCTGGTGGGACGAGATCGCCTGGATGGTTCGCACGAGCAAGCGGTCGGGCGTGGAAATGCCGGGGTTCCTCGACGCCCGCGTTTCGTTCGACGAGCCCGACCGCGAGCGGGCGGTTCGCGCGCTGCTCCATGCTTACAAGAAGCTGCCCGACTCCATCACGACGAAGTTCCTCGACGCTGCCGGAGGAGCGACCGGCACCGGAAGGCCTCCGATGGACGTCGTCGATCGCCAAACCGTCTGGATGACCTGGGACATGATCCGCGAGATGCACGCGGGAGGGATGACCATCGGCGGACACACGGCTCGACATCCCGTGCTCTCACGGCTCTCCCGCGAGGAGCAGGCGAAGGAGATCGCGATGTGCGAGCGCCGGCTGAAGGAGGAGCTCGGCATTCCGATGACGACCTTCTCGTATCCGGTCGGCACCCTGGACGCGTTCAACTCCGAGTCGCGCGCATGCTTGCGCGAACGTGGTGTGCACACCGCCTTCTCGTACTACGGCGGCATGCGCAGCCTCCGCGACTGGGACCACTACGACATCCGCCGGATCGCGATCGAGCAGGACACCAGCTTCGACGAGTTCCGCGCGATGGTCATGTTTCCTTGGACGACCTAGCCCCGCTCGCTTCGACGTGGCCATCGGCGATCTCGCGCGCGAACGGCCCTTCGCTCAACGGGCGGAGCGGCGGCGGCGTACGAGGACGGCGAGGGCGCCGAGCCCCGTGACCAGGGCGACGCCGGACAGGTTCAGCGCGCAGCGCCCAACGGCGCGGCAACCGCAGCCGCCATCGTCTCCCGGAGCGGCACCGCCGCCGCCGACGCCGCTGCCGCCGCTAGGGTCCCCGTTGGTGTTGCCGCTCGATGTGCCGCCGCTGCCTGGCGGAGGCGCCGCGGTGCCCGAGCCGACCTCGAAGGCGCCGATGTCGAGCGCCCCCGACGCCACGCGCGCAATCGGCGCGGTCGACGGCTGACGCGACGGTGGCACGGACGTCGGCGCTCCGAGCGGGTTCGGAAACTCACGTCCGGAGACCGAGGCCGGGTTCGCAGCGCCCTTGTCGACGAGCGGGCTATCGCCCTTCGGCCGCACATCGAGCTTCGCCAGGTCGACGAGGCCGGGATCGCTTCCCGTTAGCGTCCCCTTCCAGGCCTCGGGCGCGCCCGTGAGGCCCTCCTGGACCCAGTTGTTCGATCCCGCGAGCGACGGTCCGTTCACCCATCGCACCTCTTTCGTCTCGAACAGCGGCCCGGTCCCCTGCCCTGCGCGGACGAACGCGTTGTTGTGCATCTCGACGGTGTCGACACGCAGCATGGCGCGTACGGCCGAGTGAGCCCCACCCGCGCCGATCACGAACGTGTTGTTGACGAAGCGGTAGCGCCCGCTGGTGTCGGCCTCCTCCTTGTCTCCGCCGATGCGGACGAGGTGCCAGTTCTGCGGGCCGCCGCCGAGGATCACGTTGCCGACGACGTCGCTGTCCTCGCGTGCGGGTGTGGCCGGGCTCTTGTCCGGGCCGATCATCTCGAGGGCGTGGTAGTGCGCGCTCTCGATCCAGTTGAAATAGATCTCGTTTCGCTGCGAGCGCGTCTTGACGTTGTTGCCGCCGTTGCCGTCGTGGACGTAGCAATGCTGCATCCGGAACACGGCGCCCGGATACATCTCTTGCCCCGTGGTCATGTAGATCTGGTGCTCGAAGGTCCCGTTACCGCACTTGTAGAACTCGCTGTGCTCGAGCGTGAGCGAGCCGGCTTCGTCATCGTGACCGAGCAGCCCGTGGCCGGGGCAGTCGTGCACGACGAAGTCGCGGATCGTGATGTCGTCTCCCTTGTGCACCACGCACGTGTGAGCGGAGCCCGTCACCTCGAGCGACTCGAGGACGTAGTGGCTGCCGTTCAGGACCATTCCGAGACCGTCGAGCACGCCACTGCCGCCCCCCGAGATGACCGGACGCTTCCCGTTCACCTTGATCCCGCGGATGGTGATCTTCTGCGACGCCGTCCCGCTCTGCGCGGCTCGGAAGAACACGCCCCCTGCATACGTCGCGTCTCCGTCGACCTCGACGATGTCGCCTGGCTTCAGCCTCTGTTGCACGGCCTGGAGGTCCTTGTGGGCCTTCGCAGGACCGACCTGGTAGGTCTCGGCGGTAGCGCTGCGGGCTAGGAAGGTCGCGACGAAGACGCTACCGAACGTCAGGAGTGCGCGGAGCATGCGGTCGAGGGTACACCTGCGCACCGTCGACAGCATCACGGACGACAGGCATCGCTGGCCATTGCGCTCCGTTGCATCGAGCACTCACGCTGGTTGCGTCCAAGCCGCGTGCCCCTGTCGGACATCGAGCAGAATCTTGCGGTGCAGCACGCATCCACACCTTCGCCACCTCGAGCCGCGGATGACGCCATCGTCGACAGCGCCGTCGTTCACACCAACGGCGATGCTCTGGCAGCATCGGCTTCGCTCACGGGGGGAGCGGCTCGTGAGACGGCACCACGATCTTCCTCGGTGACTGGTCGCGCGCTCCGCGATCCCTCTGGCCTCGCCAGTACCAGCTGGGCGCGCCTCCGACGGCGCCCGTCGACCGTCTCGCGAGGGCGGCCTTCCCGACCGCCACCGCGGCCACCTCCGCCCCGCTCCTCCCTGCGACCGTCACGCAGCACGTCCCCGACGGCTGACTCGACGGTCCGGGACATCGGACGCGCTCACGGTATCCTGCGGCCGGCCGGGTCCGCGGGTGGTTGGGCCACAACCACGGATGGTTGGGACGCAGCCGGGCGCATCCGAGCTCAGCCGTTCGACGTCAGGCCGAAAACGCGGTCGAGCTTCAGAAGCTTGAACACCGCGAGAGGCTGCTCGCGCGCACCGACCACCACCACCGTGCCTCCGTTCGCCTTCACGCGCTTGAAGAGAGACACGATGGCGCCAACACCCGAGCTGTCGATGAGGTTCAGCTTGTCGATGTCGACGGTGACTCGGCGCGGTCGGTCGGCAACGACAGCGTCGATCACCGGGCGGATGTCACGGACCGTCAATGCGTCGAGCGCGCCTCCGAGTTCGAGCCGCGACTCGCCGTTGTTGTCCGTCCTGACGCAGTTCATCTCAGTGGCCATCGTTCTCGCTCGCTGCAGCCGTCCTCTTGGTCAACGAAAGCACGTTGGGGGTGCCGCTGTGATAGACGACTTCGTCCACCAGGGCGTGGATCATGAAGACCCCCATCCCGCCCTCGGGCAGGCTGTCGAGGTCGGGGGGCTTGAGTCCCGCGAAGTCGACCTCGTGTCCGGTGTCGCTCAGGCGCAGCGTGATCTGCTCCGTTGAGAACTCAGCCTCGACGTCCAGCATTCCATCGGTCCGGTCTCGATAGCCATGGATCACGATGTTGTTGAACGCTTCGCCGAACGCGGTGATTAGCTCATGGCGGAAGTTGCGATCGGCCTTCGCGACGTGCCCGACGATCGCCGACACGATGTCGATGGCGAGGTGCCGCCGCTCGAGCGACGCACGTAGCCTGAACGCCATTCGGGTGACAGAGCTCGGCTCGGGGTGAAGAGTCGCCACCACCGGGGCCGACGCTAACAGTGAGCTGTGGGCAGGACAAGCGGGACGGCGCATCCTGCCGAACGCTCGATGTCCGCGCCACCGGAGCATGACGATCGGCGTCGTGCGCAGGATCTGCGTCTCCATCCGCATGCGTCCACTAGCAACACGCGGTACCTCATCGTGCTCGCGCCGTCCGAACGTGTGCAGAGCGCAACGACCTCGCAAACGGTTGGAAACTCTACGGCGACAATCACCTTCGTGGGCGGCGCGACGGGGACGATCGCGTTCTCGACCGACGGCACCGGCGGGCACGTACGCTGACGGGCGAGCTCTCGATCGATGCGAACCTCGCCACGAGCGTGCAGCAGATCCCCGTGCTCGTCCGTAGCTCGGCGCGGCGGGCGCATGACTGTAGCGTCGCCGCGACACCCACGACTTGACTGTAGCGTCGCCGCGACGCCGACCGTTGAGGCATCGAGGCCTCGTCGCAGCGATCGGCACGCGATCCGTCGGTCGGAGCTACCGGCGGTGTTTCGACCCACGAACTGACTAGACCGACGGAGATACACGCGCCTCCGAGCCCCGAAAAGATGGGCTTGCTGCGTGTCGCGCCGCCTCTGGCGGAACGACACCCCTCGGTCCTCACCGTCATCGAAATGAGTGACGACACGTCCCACGGCAGTCGTTGACTTGAGCGCCGATCCAACGGAACCTCTCCCCTCCTGGGGGCGGAGGTTTCCGGGGAGACTCGTCGGTCGAACTCGGGAAATTCGCTAGCTCGACATGGACAACGGAAACGCCCCGAATGGCCGCAAAGGCACCTACTGGCTAGTCGGGGTCGAGGGCAAGGCGCGGAAGGTCCGCCTGCCGATCAACACGCCGCTCCTCATCGGACGCGGCGCCTCCAACCATATCGTCCTCGACGATCCGCGCATCTCGCGACAACACGCCCGGCTGGCGCCCGAGAAAGATGGCGCCGTCATCTACGACTTGAACAGCGCGAACGGGACGATCGTCAACGGCGTCGCGGTCTCGAAGCACAAGCTCCAGCCCGACGACATCATTCGCTTCGCGCGCTACGCCTTCCGCATCGAGCACATCGTCGACGCGGACACGCCTCCGGGCGATGTCGAGACGCCGACGCTCGTCGCGACCGAGAGCGTCGCCCGGATGCTCGTCGCGCGAGAGTCGACGGGCTCGGGTGAGCGCCACTTGGTCGACCTGACGCAGCTCGAGGACGCTCATCAGAAGCTTGGGACGCTCTACGGCTTCATGAAGGCGATCAGCTCGACGATCGACAAGGGCGAGCTCCTTCGCCTCATTGGAGGGAAGATCCGCGAGGTCTATCCGCTCGCACGCGCCGTCGCAATCTACATCCGGAACAGCGGCGGACGCGGTGGCGGCTCGTTCCAGCTCGCACACTTCACAGGGGCGAGCATCCTCTCGGACGAGCCGGCGCTCCCCGACGACGTGAGCGAGGGGCTCCTCACCTCGGCGCAGGCCTTCCTCACGGGTGAGTCACCCGAATCGACGCGCGCCCCCGGCGGGACGGACATGTTCGCACCGATGATCGATCGAGGCGAGGTCCTCGGTGTGATCCACGTGGCTGCCTTCGAGAACCGAGCCGCGTTCTCGAAGGCGGATCTCGGGCTCCTGAACGGCATGGCGGCCACGTCGGCCATGATGCTGCAGAACACGCGGATGCACGACGAGACGCTCCTCAGGGACCGGCTCAAGTACGATCTCGAGCTCGCCGCGAAGATCCAGAAGAGCTTCCTTCCGCGCGAGGTGATCTCGGTGGAAGGGCTCGAGCTGTTCGCCGAGTACCGCGCCGCCTACACGGTCGGCGGCGACTTCTACGACGTCTTCTGGGTCGGGGAGGACAAGCTCGCCGTCTTCATCGGCGACATCTCCGGCAAGGGCGTGGCAGCGGCGCTGCTGATGGCGCGTATCTCGAGCGAGCTCCGGGTGGCGGCGCTCGCCCACGTCGAACCGGCCGCCGTGATGACCGCGATGAATGACGCGATCCTCGCGAGCGATCAGCCGGAGCTCTTCTTCACCGCGATCTATCTCACATTCGACGTGAAGACCGGCGAGATCAACCTCGCCAACGCCGGACATCCGACGCCGTACTGGTGTCGTCCGGGCAAGCCGCTGGAAGCGATCACGGGCGGCGCCGCGAGCGCGATCGGCATCCTGGACGACCCGGGCTTCATCGCCACCTCGTTCTGTCTCGAACAGGGAGAGTCGCTCGTCCTCTACACCGACGGCGTCGTCGAGGCAGCCAATGCCCGAGGCAGCCTCTACGGCTCGGAGCGCCTCGAGGACTGTCTCGCCGGCGTCACGAGCACCCGCCCGAACGACATCGCCGAGCGCATCCTCCGGAGCGTGGAGGAGCACGCGATGGATACGGCGGTGAGCGACGACCTGACGCTCTTCATCTGCCATCGCACGAGCGGGCGCATGGCTACGCTCCAGCCGCAGCGCCGGAGCGGCCAGATGTCCGCGGTGAACGTACCGATTCCGCGCAACCCGGTCCCGTCCACGGAGCCGCGCTAAGGTACTCCGGCGATGAAGCTCGCCGACGGGACACGCCGGCGAGCACGCTCGATCGCGTTTGGCCGACACGTCGCTACCCATGACGTCGTCGGCGGACCGAGAGAGATGCTCGGTCCGGTGGCCTTCACCGCAGCCGACCTCGAGCCGCCGCCCGAAGCGCGTGCCGAGCCGTGCTCGCGTACGGCTCGGCTCGGCGCACGGCACACTCACATGCGCCGATCGCAAGGCCGCATCGGATGAGCGCCTCCGTCGACCGAGCGGCCCGAACGGAGGCCCACATCAAGCGATCACCGCCTTACCGGCGTTGGACCGAGCGCTCGATCACTCCGCGGAGCACCTGGCAGAGGTCGCTCGGCAAGCAGGGCTTCGTGAGCACGAGCATCGCTCCGCACTCCTCGGCGCGCTTCTTCTGATCGGGCTGAGCATTGCCGGTGAGGACGACGATCGGGATGTCCTTCGTGCGCGGATCCGCGTGGAGGATGCGCGTGGCTTCCCATCCGTCCATGACCGGCATCGCCAGGTCCATCACGATGGCGTCCGGATGCGCGCGGAGCGCACGGCGTACGGCTTGCCGTCCGTTCTCTGCGGTCTCAGCCCGCATGCCCGCGTGATCGAGGTACTCGGCGTACATGTCCCGTGTGTCGGAAACGTCGTCGACGACGAGGACGAGCGGCGGCTTGGAGACCGAGGCCGTGCGAGGGAACCCAACCATCCGGCGCGCTATGTAGCAACGTCCGGACCGCAGCGGACGATCAAGCGCGTGTCGATGTTCGATGCAGACGTCTGCGAGTAGTTTGAGCGCGACCGCGGGTCTTCGGAGCGCGAGCCGATTTCGTAATGTCGAGCTCGAGATCGCTGAGGCGCTGTCGAGACGGTATGCCGGTGACCCGTTTCGTCAGGCGCGGCGACTCTCACTGGGAGCGCGATGAGATCCCCCTTCGACTCCAGCGACTCTTCTTGGTGGGCAGTGCACGGCGCATCGTCGAGCTCCCCGCCCGCAACTTCGGTCGAGCTCGAGCAGACGCTCTACGAGGCGGTCGAGGACCTCGTCTCCGACACGCCGGAGCCGGCGTGGGCAGCGGACGTAGCTCCTCCGTCGCGCGGCGTCTTCTCTCCGCCCGACGACGAGGTTGCGCTTCGCGAGCTGCTCGCCGCGACCGAACGCGAGACAGTGAAGGATCTCGCGCTCGTCCGTACCGCGGCCGCGCTCATGAACGATCAGCCGCCGCCGTCGGCCTGATCCCCGCCGTGAGCGTCAGCCTGCGCTCGTGATCGATCACACGCCGTGGCATGACGCTCAGCGTCGTGCGCGTGGTCGATCGTGCCCAATCGGCTGACGCTCAGCGTCGTGCGCGTGAGCGTTCGTAGGCGATCGGCGTGACGCTCAGCGTCGCGCTCGCGATCGATCGCAGGTCCGCGCGACGTCCAGTGTCGTGCTCGCGATCGCTCGCGCGCCATGCTCGTGGTCGAGCACATGCCATCGCGCGCACTCGCGATCGAGCGCGCGCCGGCGTGACGCCCAGCGTCACGCCCGCGCCACCCGCGCAATCAGCGCTGGACGAAGAGCTTCTCGGCGATCTGTACCGCGTTCAGCGCCGCGCCCTTGCGGAGGTTGTCCGCGACGACGAACATCTTGATCGCGCCCTTCACGGCGAGGTCATCGCGCACTCGACCGACGAACACCGGATCGGTGCCCGTCGCGGAGAACGGCTGCGGGTGATTGCCGGGCGCGTACGCGTCGTCCATCAGCACCACCCCCTCCGCGTCACGGAGGAGCGTCTTCGCTTCCTCTGCCGTCATCGGCCGGTGGAACTGGACGTGGACCGACTCCGAGTGGCCGTTGATGACCGGCACGCGCACCGTCGTGGGGGACACGCCGATCGTGTCGTCTCCCATGATCTTGCGCGTCTCGTTGACCATCTTGAGCTCTTCCTCGGAGTAGTCGTTCTCCCCTGCCTTCCAGTCGCAGAGGACGTTGAACGCCATCTGTCCGGGGAACACGGCGGGCGTCACCTTCTCACCGGCGAGCACCGAGCGCGTCTGCTGGAGGAGGTCCTCCACCGCCGCGTGCCCCTTGCCGCTCGTCGCCTGGTAGGTGCTCACCACGATCGTCTTGATGCGCGCAGCGTCGTGCAGCGGCTTCAGCGCGACGACCATCTGGATCGTCGAGCAGTTCGGGTTCGCGATGATGCCCTTCGGACGGACCTTCGCCGCCTCGATGTTCACCTCGGGCACGACGAGCGGGACGTCGGGGTCCATGCGCCATGCGCTCGAGTTGTCGATGACGACCGCTCCGGACTTGGCCGCGATGGGCCCGTATTCCCGCGCCACGCTCGCGCCCGCGCTGAAGAGCGCGATGTCGACGCCCTCGAAGGACTTCGGGCCGAGCTCTTCGATGACGACCTCGCCACCACGAAACGGGAGCTTCTGCCCTGCGCTGCGCTTGCTCGCGAGCGGCACGAGCTTCGACACGGGGAAGCTCCTCTGCTCGAGCGTACGAAGCATCTCGCGACCGACAGCGCCGGTCGCGCCGGCAACGGCAACGACGAAGGAGGCTTTCGACATGGTGCGTTCCATACCAGGACTGCTCGATATGAGGAGAGCTCGTGAGAGCTTGCGTGAGCTGATCCCACGCACATCTCATCACACGAAAGAGGCGCATCTCCAGAATGGGGCAAGCTCTCCTCTGCTTGCGCTTACGCGCGCTCGCCACGCGCACGCCCGACCGAGCTCGCGCGGGCAGCTCGAGCGCAAGCGTCCCTGCCCTCACCGATCGAGCCTCGGGCTCTCGTCCGCGAGCAGCAGGCGTCACGTCGCGGCGATCGACGACAGCGCGGAGATCCGCCTCCACCTCGACGGCGACGGCATCGCCGAGCTGCGAGCTGCGTGGCGGCGCCGCGTCCTCGGCTCCGCGCCTGGAGGTCGCTCCGATCCGACCGCTCCGCTCGTCAGGAGGGCGTCGCCGCTGTCCCGGGAACGAAGGACCTCGCGTGTTACTCTGACGAGCGATGCGTGCTTCGGTGACAGGCATCGTCGTGCTCGCGCTGCTTGCTGTTGCGTGCGGTCGCTCTGGAACGGGCGCCCGAAACGCGGAGATGCGCAGCTTTCGAGCCGTCGGTGTCGGCGCGAGCGTCGATCCCACCGTCCATCCGGCAAGGCTCTTGCCCGAGACCGTGGACCAGACGACGACCTACGGCGCGGAGGCGGGCGGAGGAGCGCGCGTCATCACCGCTGGGCTGCGCGTGGTCACGTCCCCGAAGGGGGCGATCGTCGCAGCCGAGGATCGTCTGCCCCAACCGCCGCAGAGCACCATCGCCTTGCCCGAGCGGCTCGGCGGAGGATTCCTCTTCGTCATCGGGACCACGTTGTGGCGGGCCGATCACTGGCTCGGACCGGCAAAGCCGATCTTCGCGTCCGCTTCGCCGATGCAGGCCGTCGTGCCGGGGCTCGATCGCGTCTACGTGCGCGCGCAGAGCTCGGTCATCGCGCTCGACGGGCGGACCGGGCAGGTCCTCGATCTCGGACCGTGGCCGGCGAGCCCGTACGTTGCGAGCTACGCCGCTGCCGATGGCTGGCGTGCGGCCGCGGTCACGGACCTGCGTGGTGTCGTCGCCACGTTCGATGCTGGGGCGACCTGGCGAACGCTCGACCTCCCGATCGAGCCGAAGGAGGTCGTCGTGTCGAGCGACAGCCTCGCGATCGGCGGCTTCGAGGGCGGGCGGAGCGAGACGTGGTACGAGCTCCGCGCCGACGGCAGCGTCGCCCGGATGGGTGGAGCGCCGCGTGACGTGAAGACGAAGCTCACGCCGACCGCGCCTCCACGCCCGACGTCGTTCGGCGGCTTCCCCGCGCCGGGCGGGCTCGTGATACCGGCACCGGTCCCCGCACCACCATCGACGACGGCGACCTCGCGGCCGGGGAACGACGTGCACGCGCGCTCGGACTCCGACAAGGACGATCTCGCGGCGAAGACGTTCGGCAAGAGACCGCTCGCGACCGCCATCGAGGACGGCTGGCCGCTCACCGACGGGACCGCGGTGATCGCACGCGACGGCTCGCTCGCACGAGTGCGGCTCGCCGACGGCGCGCTCCTCGAGCTCGTGCGCGACGCCTTCCCACTCGAGTCGGCGCGGTGTCATCCGGTGACGCTCACGCGGCCGAGCGCGGCCGGTGCGTTCGGCTTCGTGTGCGGCGAGCCGCGCGGGACCACGGTCATCTACGCGTACGAGCCGTTGCGCGGACGGCTCGCCGAGCTCAAGCGCTTCGACCGGCCGCGCGTCGTCACCTCGTCCGGCAACGGCGCGCTCGCGGTCCGCGGTCCGTGCGCCGAGGACGGCGAACCGCCGCCGCCGCCGCGCCCCGAGCCGGCGAAGCTCGAGAAGACCGACAAGAGCAAGGACGACCACGAGCACGATCGGCCGAAAGAGCCGGCCGCGAAGGCGCTTCGAAAAGCGAAGGACGGGGCGACCGCCACGGACGAAAACCACGAGCCGAACGCGACAGCGAGCGCGAAGGAGCATCCGCCCGCCAACGAGGTGCATCCTTACTGCGTCCTCGGACACGACGACACGTGGCGCGAGATCCACGTGCGCGGAGACGTCGGCGGCGAGCGAGTCGTCGTTCTCGCCGACGGTCGCATCGCCGTCGTCTCTCCACCTCAGGGCGTCGGCACCCCCGCGCGGCTCACGCTTCTCGAGCGCGCCGCGGGGCCGAACGGAAAGGCGCGCGCGACGACGATCCCGATCGTCTTCCCGCGCGTCCCGAACGACATCGGTCGCGTGCTGCGCCTCGGGCTCTGGCTCGACGGCTTCGAGGAGCGTCGTCCCGGTGTCCTCGGCGGATGGATCGAGGCGGGCGGCGTGATGCTCGGGATCGAGATCGCGCTCGACGGAAAGGCGACTCCGGGTCAGTACATCCGCGACGCGGGCATGCCGTTCGTCTCGGGGCGATACGGACTCGGGTGGACAGCTTCACGGCGCGGCTACGAGACGACCGACGGCGGAATGACGTGGTCGAGCATCGACCTGCCCGATCCGCTCGTGCCTGTCGCGAAGGTCGAGCGTCGCGCGTGTGGACCGATCGGCTGCCTCGCACACGGCTGGCTCCGCGTGGGATGGGGAGACTCGAAGCGCTCTCCCGCGCCGACGCCGCCCCCGCCGTATCGACCGACGAACGCGAGCCTCGCGGTGCCTCAGGTCCAGCTCGCCTGCGAGCCGCTCGCTTCGCTACCGCAAGCGCCGCCCGCGCCCCGCAAGCCCCCGACGCTCCCGAACACGGTCCCGGCCCGAGCGCGCCTCGGAGGCTTCGGCGGTCCGCCCGTGCTCGCAAGCTTCAACGGACTGAGCGAGCTGCCGCCGTTCTTCTCGCAGCCCGCGCAGGTGCTCCGCGAGTCGGAGCGCGGGCTCAACATCGAGGTGCGTGAGCTCGCGGAGCGCTACCCCAGCGTGGGCTCGCTCGCTCGCATCTACGGATGGGGACCGAAGACCGGCGACTGGGATACGCTTGGTCGCTGGCAGGTGAAGTGGCTCTCGCCCTTCGCCGGGTGGCCCGAGGTCCGCGCCAGCCTCGCGTCCCCTCCACCGCAGATGATCGTCGACATGACGCGCGCGGCGGCGACCTATTACGGAGGCTACGGGATCGCCCAGAGCAGCTTCCAGCTCGCGCCGGCAGACGACGCATCGCACGCGTTGCTCGTCGGCAAACGAATCGTGCGCTCGGAAGGCGTGGTCTACGAGCTGGAGGCCGAGCGCGCGCCCATCGAGGTCCGTCGCGCGGACGGCGAGCCGTTCGGCGAGATCGAAGGCATCGTGCGCGCAGCGGGCCGCTGGTTCATCGCGACGCCGCCCGCACCGGGCACGACACCGACGACGATCATCTGGCAGATCGAAGGCGGCGTGGCGCGCGAGCTCGTGCGCGTGCCCCGCGCGACGAACGACGCGCAGTCCTCGTCGAACGGACGCACGAGGCTCGCCCGTCGCTCCGACGGTCGAGCGATCGCGCTCGTGGTGGATGGTCAGCCGACGGCAGAGCGATCCTCGAGCGTGCGATGGGCCCTGCCGATCGATCTCGAGAGCGGTGCTCTCGGAGAGCCCGAGCCTCTCGGCTACGTCGACCTCGCCGGACGCACGCTCGACGCCTGCACCGATGACGTCGCTGGGTGGGTGCTCGACACGTCGATCCCCGCCTCCTCCGTACGCGTGCGTCTCCCGCACGGCAGCGGCTCGCTCAACGGCGTCCTCGCTCGGCTCCGACTCACGAGCGCGCGGGCGTGCATCGAACGCCTCGCCGGCACCTACGACGGTCAGACGCAGGACCGCACCGCCCAGCTCACGCGGCCCGGCACCAGCAGCATCCGAAGCACCACGCCCCTCCGCCCCGGCGAGCTCTTCGTCACCGCGATGAGCGCGCAGACGCGTTTCCCGCTCAAGTGCTCGGTCGACCGCTCGGGGAAGTGATCCCAGGACGCGGTCAGCGTGCCGCTCGAGCTATCGGCAGGTTATTCGCCGCACCGCGTCGTGCAAAATCGCAGCAAGACCTCTTGCAGAAATGCATCGACGCTCGCCTGATCGGCTGTGAACAAGCGCAAGAAATCCCGTATTTCTTGAGATGACGAGCTCTGGCACGAACTTCGCATCATTCCTGCCTGCTCGCGTGGAGTGCGGCTGCCCCCCCGGCCCCTTCGCGCGAGCTTTTTCTTTTTGTCGCAACGCGAGCGACCCGAGGCCCCGAACGCCTCCGCGCGCCCCTTCCCGCCGCGTCCGTTCTCCCGCAGGTCGGTTGCGAGCGAGTTCCGGAGGGTTTGTTCGGAAGCGGGTCGCGCGACCACAGGTTCGATGATGGCCAAACGGGAACCGCCCGCCCCCTCGGCGAGCCTCCCGCTTCCTCGCTCGATCGAGGGTGGCCGGCAGAAGGAGGCGTGAACCACCGCTTCGGAACGGCATTCCGGGACGCAGTCGAGGCGTACGGCCGAGCTGTTTCGGCAAATGCCGAACCGCGTTGGAAGCTATTCTCCGCGCGAATGAGCTCATCCTCGCTCGGCAGATCGCTCGGCCACGTGTGCCTCCTTCTCCTCGTCGCCGCTTCGTGCTCCGACGATCCGGCGCCCCCGAGCACACCGCGGGACCAGCTCGAGCCGGGGGAGACCTGCGACAACAGGCATGAGCTCAAGCTCACGATGGATCCGCCCGAGGTGATCGTCGCTCCAGGCGCGACGCGCCCGGTCCGCCTCACGATCGAGCCCGATGCGTGCGACCCGATCACCGCGCGCTTCGCGTCTGCGAATCCTGCCGTGGCGGTGGCTCCGCGCGAGGCGCACTTCGATCTGCGCCATGCGACCTTCGACTTCCTCGTGACGGGAGGCGCCCTGGGCCGAACCACCATCACGGCGTCGATGGCCGGAAAAGACATCAACGACGTCCCGTACACCGCGACGGTCGAGCTGCCGATCGACGTCCGTGATCCCGCGGTCCCCACGTGCGACGCCACGAGTAACGCGGCGGGAACGCTCGAGGCGAACAACGTCGCGCTCCACGGCCAGGGCGCGCTCGCGAAGGCCGCCGTCTCCGCGCGCCCCGAGGCCTTCACGCGAGCGGACGAGTTCTCCCTGCCTGCGTTCCCGGGCGAGGTCGCGTGCCATCCGGAAGACCTCACCGCGAAGCTGCCGAACGCGAAGCTGAGGAGGCTCGGGCCCGCGGTCACCTTCACCGCGCGCGCGCCGCTCTCGATGGCGAAGCCGCTGCGACGCGACATCGATTTCGCGATCCCGGTGAACCCCGCGTCGTTCCCGTCGGGCGCGCGGCTCCGTCACCTCACCATCCTCTACTCCGGACCGCGCGCGAAAGAGCCGCGCCCGATCCCCGTGTCGAACGCGCGCATCGAGGCAGACGGCAACGACTACGTCATCAAGTTCGCATCGCCCTGGCTCGGCACCTACCAGGCGGCGGTTGCGGAAGACGCGGGCCTCAAGCGGCGGACGCGCAAGCTCACGCACCGCGCAGTGATCGGCTTCTCGATGGGAGGCGGCGGCGCGGCGGTGTTCGGGCTCCGCCATCATGATCTCTTCGACGTCGTCGCGCCGCTCGGTGGACCGAGCGACTGGACGTGGCTCCTCTGGTACCTCGAGCAGTATCCGCTCGGCGGGTTCTGCCCCGCCGGGCAGACGTGCGAGAAGGTCGCGCCGAACCGCTACCCGCTCGACGAGCCGTTCGCCCACACCATGGACTACGACCACTGGTGGTACGAGAAGGGCAACGGCAACGGCGGCAGCTTCCCGCGCTCGGAGTACATCCAGATCTTCGAAGACCTCGCGCTCTCGATGGGCAACGGCAACGGCTGGAACCAGGAGTCGGGGCTCCTCCACATGGCGCCGGGCCCGAAGCCGAGCGATCCGTGGGTGAAGGGTCCGGACGGCCTCGACTGCACGTACACGGTCGAGCCGATCAAGGACGACCCCAACGAGAAGAAGCAGCGCGAGCGCGAGGCGGCATGCCGTACCTGGCGCTGCGATCCCAAGAACGCCTGGAAGGCGGAGACGAACTACTTCGACGACGAGTTCAACCCGGACGGGACGAAGCCCGTGATCTCGTTCTGCGACGGCAACCAGAACGGCGAAAGCCCGTACACGAACACGTTCGCACCCGGCGGTCAGAAGCCGGTGAACCTGCTGCTCGCCGTCGACCTCAACGGCAACGGCGTGCGCGACGAGGGCGAGCCGATCATCCGCAGCGGCCACGAGCCCTTCAGCGACTGCGGGGCCGACGGCCTCTGCAACCCCGACGAGCCCGGCTACCACCCGGAGAACAACCCGGATCCGAACCAGGACGATTACGACTACCTCCTCAACCCGAACGGGCTCGAGGGCAATCACCGCTGGGATCCGGGCGAGCCCTTCCAGGACGTCGGCCTCGACGGTGTCCCCAACACCGCCTCGCGCCACGTCGCAGGCGATCCGGGCGAGGGCGACGGCAAGTACACCGAGACGCCCGGGCTGAGTAACTTCTACGCGAACGACCCGCACAGCATGCTCGCGCGCCGGACGACGGACCTTCCCGGCGGCCCGATCACCGACGCGGCGCTCCAACGCGTCGACATCCTCACCGATGGCGGCGTGCGCGACCTCTTCAACTTCGCCTCGGTCGCGAGCCACCTCAAGGGGCAGGTCTTCGGGCGCAACGGCGCGAACGGGCTGCCGCTCCGCTCGGTTGCATTCTACAACGGCTTCGACATGCTGCCGGGCCAGGTCCGGGGCAGGCCCGACGACTTCTCGCCGGCGCTTCTCCGCTGGGCCGACATCGCCGAGATGCCGAGCATTCGCTACGGCGATCTCGACGCGAGCCGCCAGCAGATCGAACAGGGCGACGGCCAGCACGTCGGGAAGGCGAACCAGCTCCTCTTCCGCCTCGAGACGGCATTCTTCTACGTCGGACAGCGCTGGCCCGACGCGGACCGCCGCACCACGATCGACTCGCGCGACGACGCGGCCACGACGACGATCAACGAGCTCGGCGTCGAGTGCGAGGTATTCGGCAAGTGCGAGAAGATCTTCACCGGCCCGACGACCAAGCGCACCGGCCCGATCGCGGTGTCACTCCCGCCGGGCTACGCGCAGAAGGACAACGTCGCGCGCAACGTCCGCTATCCGGTCCTCTACGTGCTCCACGGGTACGGCCAGGATCCGCGTGATCTCGAGGCCGTCGCGATCTTCACCAACAACTTCATGAATGGGACGAACCGCTCGTACGCGACGCGGCTCCCGAAGTTCATCATCGTCTACGTCGACGGCCGCTGCCGCTCGCCCGACGGCAAGGACGAGTGCATCCGCGGCACGTTCTACATGGACTCCGCCCGCGACAACGGCGCCAAGATGGACGCCTGGTTCAACGAGGTCGTGCAGTACGTCGACCAGAACTACCGCACGATGCCCCCGAGCGAGGTCGAGGTCACCGAATGAGCACCGAGCAACACACACGCTCCGCAGCCGTGCGCGAGAGCGCGACGCGGGAGGTTTCGTGATGTCCGACGGCGGAGCCCCTCTTCGATTGGGACGCGCGCAGGGAAGCGATCGCTGGCTCCTCGACGATCGGCCGCTCAGCGGCGGGGACATCGTGCAGCTCTGCTGCTCGGGCGGCTGGCTCACCGGACGCTTCGAATGCGACTCCGGCACCGGCGGCGCGCCGACGTTCTACTTCTCGATCGAGCTCGGGGCCGGACGCGTCGAGCAGCAGAAGCTGATCCTGCCGGAAGGTGCGCTCCTTCGCAGGCCGTGAGGGCGGCCGAGAGAACAGCGGCTCCCCGAGGACGCTCCCCACGTCCTCGGTCTCCGACTGCTCGGCGGTTCGACGCTCAGAGACGACGCGCGCTCTTGATGTGAATCTGCGTGAGCGGAGCATCTTTATCGAACGGACCACCTTCGCCCGTCGGCACGGCCACGATCTTGTCAGCGACGTCCATGCCCGACGTGACCTTGCCGAACACTGCGTAGCCCCAGCCGGTCGTGTTCTTGGCGGTGAAGTCGAGCGGCTTGTTGTCGGCGACGTTGATGAAGAACTGGTTCGTGGCCGAGTGCGGCGCATTCGTGCGCGCCATCGCGATCGTGCCGCGGACATTCTTCAGCCCGTTGTCCGCTTCGTTCTTGATGGCGGGATGGGTGTCCTTCTGCTTGTAGTCGCTGTCGAACCCACCGCCCTGAATCATGAAGCCGGGGATCACGCGATGAAACAGCGTGCCGTCGTACGCCTTCTCGTCGACGTACGTCAGGAAGTTCGCCACCGTCTTCGGTGCCTTTGCCGCGTCGAGCTCGATCTCGATGTTGCCGAGGTCCGTCTCGAGGACGATGCTCACCGGCTTCGGCACTTCGGGCTCTTCCGACCCCTCGCCGACTCCGCTATCGGATTCGGTGTCGGGCGATCCCGCATCGGGCCCGGGATTGGGGTCGCCTGACGAGGAGCTCGAGCAGGCGAGGAAGAGGAAGGGGGCGAGGAGGAACGAGCACGCGGTGCGCATGCCTTAGGCCACTAACAGTCGCGTTCGTGGCAGCAAGAGCACAACGAAAGCTCTTCCGTACTTTTGTCGTACTCGCGGCTCGAGGCGTAACCCGGCTGCGCCGATCCAGAGAAGGAAGGAGCGCGCTCAGACCACGCCGAAAGGACCTCGATCAATTGGGGCTCGCGCCCCGAATTCAGGTGAGCGCGCTCTAGCGGACGACGCCAGCAGCGGACGCACGTGCAACATACACGTAATGAATCCGCGCCCCAAAGCCGGACCGCTCGAGCTGGTAGCGGAAGCCGGCGGCACGGAGGGACCGCTCGAAGCCGGCGGAACCGCCTTCGCACCACACCGCGAAGACTCCGTTGGGCGCCAGCGCCTTCCTGACTCGCAGCACCGCGGAAGGTCCGTAGAGGGGATCGTTCGGGCGAACGCGGGTCTGCGGGCCTTCGTACATGTCGAGGACGATGGCGTCGAACCTCGGCACGTGGGCGTCTCGGGCGACGTCTGCAATGCGGACGGCGACGTCCACGACGTCCACCGTCACGCGCGGATCACGTGCGGCCTCGGCGGTCAACGGAGCAAGCGGGCCCTTGCACCACTCGACCACCACCGCGTTGAGCTCGGCGACCGTCACCACGGCGTCGTCCGCGAGCTCGTCGAGTGCGGCGCGTAGCGTGAAGCCCATGCCGAGGCCGCTCACGAGGACGCGAGCACGCCGCCGCTTCCGGAGCCCCGCACACGCCAGCCTGGCGAGTGCGTCCTCCGAACGGTGAGCCGCGCTGGTCATCAGCACGCGGCCGTTGATCGTGATGAGAAAGTCCTTCTCACCCCGGCGCCTCAAGTCGAGGGGGCCCTCAGCCGTGGGCACAGATGCGAGGGTTTCCCAGGGACGTGCCAAGACGAACGAACCCCCTATTCCATTGATCGCCTCCGGAATCCAGCTCGCTCGTTCTGCCGCGCCTTTCCGACGTGAGACCTCGCAATCGCGGTCCACGTCCGACGCCTTCGGAGGATCGCGCCCGAGCACGTGCGCGGCATGCACGACATGCGCGGCGATCCAGCGCCGGGCTCAGCCGACCACGAGGCTGAAGGTGTCGTAGACGACGACCTCGTCGCCTTCGATCTCCGCCTCGTACGTCCGCTGATCGCCACAGAGGCCCTTCGGCCGCTGGAGCTTGCCGGTCCGAAGCTCGAAGACGTAGGCGTGCATCGGGCAGACGACGCAGTCGTCTTCGAGCCACCCCTCGGCGAGGCTCGCACCGGCGTGGTTGCACGCGTCCTCGATCGCGAAGACCTCTCCATCGGACCAGGCGACGAGGACGTCGAACGGCGGATGCGTGAGCCGCACGAGGCCCTTCTCCTTCACCTCCGCAACCGAGACCCGCCCGACCTCTTTCTTCGGCGCCATTCCGAGAATGACCGTCAATTGAGGACCGTGCCCTTCGTCTCGCCCAGCATCGCCCCGTGCTGCGCCGCGAGCTGAGCCATCACCATCCGCACGCGCGCTCGCGGATCGAGCTCCTCGAGGATGGCTTGCCTGACCTGGGCGTCGACCACCAGCTGGAACGCGCAGATGTCGGCGAGTGCGCCGGCCTTCGCGCCGCTCGTCTCGGTCCCGCGAAGCCCCTTCGGCATGCGGAGCTCGAACTTGGTGTCGTGCTTCTTCACCTCGGTGACGAACATCCTGGCGGCTGCGAGGAGCGCCGCATGGTCGGCGTCACTCACGGTGACGTCGACCTCGTGGAGTCGGCTCGCACGCGCACGCTTGTACGGGTAACGCGGCAGCTCCTCGACGACGAGCTCGTCCAGATGCACCCGTGCCGAGCCGGCAACGACGATGTTCGATCGCCCGTCGGGCAGCGGCTGGTGCTCGACGATGACACCCACGGATGCGACCTCGGCGATGCGCGCGCCGCTACGGTCGACCTGCGCGATCACGATCGCGCCGTCGCGGTCGAGGCAGTCCGAGAGCATCGCCCGGTAGCGAGGCTCGAAGATGTGGAGCGGCAGGAGCGTCTCTGGAAACAGCACGACGTTCGGCAACGGAAAGACCGGAACGTCCGCGAGGGCATCTTCTTCGAGTCGAGTCATGATCGGCGCAGGTCAGGGCCCGAAGGCATCCACACAGCTTCCGTTCATCGCAGCGGGCGCGTCGAGCGCGACCCAGGCGACGAGCCGCGCGATGTCCTCAGACGTCATCGCGGGGGAGAAGCCACTGCCCCGCAGCATATCCGTGTCGACGGACCCTGGCATCACGCACATCGACTGGAGCCCCGTACCGCGGAGCTCTTCGGCGAGGGACTTGACGAAGCCCACCGTGCCCCATTTCGACGCGCAGTACGCGCTCAGCCGCGGCGTGCCCATCGTCCCGGAGATGCTGCCGATGGCGATGAATCGGCCGCTCCTCTCCGCGAGCATCGGCCGGAGGAAAGCCCTGGTGACGAGGTACGTGCCCTTGAGGTTCACGTCGAGCACCTCGTCCCACTGCGCCTCGGTGGTGTCGAGCACGGACGTGCGATGGACGATGCCGGCGTTCGAGACGACCACACGCGGGACGCCGAATTCGACGAGCACGCGTGAGGTCGCGCTCTCGACCTCCGCCGAACGCGAGACGTCGCACGGGAGCGCGAGCGCCTTCCGGCCTCGGCGCACGATCTCTTCCGCTGCCGACGCGAGCGTCTCCTGTTTCCGCCCGAGCAGCGCGACGTCGCAGCCGCGATCGGCGAGCTCGAGGGCAATCGCACGTCCGATACCACGACCACCGCCGGTAACGACCGCGATCACGGCGCCGCTCCTCGACCAACGCCGAGCGCAAGATGGGCCTCGGCAACGCGATCGGCCGGACCGCGAAGCGCGACGGTCTCCACCCGCGTGCCGACCGAGCGCTCGCCGCGAGCGATCATGCAGCCGTGCGCGAGGACGAGCCGGCAGCCCACCCATTCGGGCGTCAGGACGGCGTCGAGATCGTCGACGACGCTCTCGCCGATCTTCTCCTGGAGCGCGAGCCGCCGCGCATGCGCGTCGACGAGCGCTGCGACGGTCCCGAGGCCGAGTAGGCGCACCGTTGCCTTGAACGCGACCGTGGCAGTCCCGAGCGACGGGAGGAGGTGATGCGGGCACGTCGTGACGACCGGAACGTCTCGGACGACCACGAGCGTCGGTGAGGTCGTGTCGATGGCGCTCGCCTCGACGAGCCGCCGCGTGTCGATCGCGTAGCCAGTGCAGAGCTCGTCGACGAACATGTCGGCGACGCGAGCGCCGGTGCCTCGAACCTCCGGCTCGTCGCGACCGAGCGCGCGGAGGAAGGCCTCGATGGCGGCCGCAGCCGCTTGACGATCGGCCGGCGGACGGGACGTGGAGGGAGCCTGGCTGCGCTGAGGCATGACCCGCGAGCGTACCAAAGCCGCGCGCCTTTCGCTCGGCGCGCCGACCTCGGGCATGGCCGATCAGCCCGCGTCGCTTGCTCCACCACCGGGGACGGGGATGTCGATCCAGAGCGCCGAGGCCGTCGCCTCGGTCTCGAGCACGACGTCGCCCTCGAGGAGCTCCGCCCCGTCGCCCGTTTCGAGCGAAGCGCCGCTTGCCCGGAGCGAACCGGAGAGCGCGAGCAGATAGCCCGCCCGCCCTGGACGCACCTCGAGCCTGGTCTCGCTGCGAGAGCTCAGGTCCAGCCACCACACGCGCGCGTCGCAGCGCAGCGGCATCCCGTCGTCACCCGCCACGAGATGGCGGCCCGCGCTCACGGACGGCAGCTGCCGCTGGTAGTAGGCCGCCTCGCCCCCGTGGACGTTCGGCGAGAACCAGAGCTGCAGCATGCGCGTCGCCCGCTCCGTGTCGTTGCCCTCGGCGTGGACCATGCCGTCGCGCGCCGAGATGAGCTGCGCGCCGCGCGGGCGGACGACGGCGTCGTGCGCCTGGTTGCCGTGATGGCTCAGGTCGCCGTCGAGCACGATGCTCAGGATCTCCATCTCGCGATGCGGGTGGAGCGGAAACCGGGAACGCGGCGCGAACGTCGCATCGGCGAGCACGACGAGAGGCCCCATCGGGCGCCCCGTACCGGCGTGCTCGCCGACGGTGGCGACGAAGTGGTCCTTCAACCTCAGCCACGAGAGCTCGGTCGAAGGCAGGGTGTGCGAGGGCCTCGGTCGTACGTTGCTCAAGCTGCCTCCGGGACGGGCGCGCGACGGGTTGCAGCCGAGCGCCGTGGCCAGCCCCAGCTGGCCGGCACCGATGACGAAGTCACGTCGGCTCATCACCACGGCTTCAGGAATAGGCGCCCCGGGCGCGCTTGACGACCCCGCGAGGACGCACACAGCATGTGCGTTGATGCACATGTCCTGGGAAGACCTCCAGACGATCGAGTCGCTCGTTCGAACCGGCAGCGTCGTCGGAGCAGCACGGGAGCTCGGACTGCGGCACTCTTCGATCTCGCGCCGCGTCGACGCGCTCGAGCGCAGTCTGGGGGAGCCGCTCTTCCTTCGTGGTCCGCGGCTCCGTCCCACCACGCTGGCGACGGCGATCGCCGCTCGGGCGACCGCAATGGCGAAGCACGCCCACGAGATCGAGGCGCTGATCGAGGGAGAGCGGCGCGCACGTGAGCTTCGGATCGTGATCACGACCAACGACGTGCTCGCGCCACTGGTCTTCACCGCGCTCGCGGGGCGCGCGCTCGAAGAGACGGTGCAGGTCCGCGTCTCCGACGTCGAGGCTGAGCTCGAACCGGGGACGACCGATCTCGCGCTCCGGCCAGGGGGTCAGCCGTCGGGAGCGCTACGCGGGTGGCGGCTCGGTCGGTTGCGCGTCGGCATCTTCCGGGCGCGGTCCGCCCAGCAAGGCGCGCGAACGTGGATCTTGCCGTCCGCCGATCTCAGGAAGCGCTCTTCGATGCGATGGTGGAAGTCCGTGCCCGACGACGCGGAGGGGCGTGTCGAATGCAACTCACTGCTCTCGATGCGCGACGCCTGCATCGCCGGCCTCGGCCGGGCCGCGCTCCCGTCGCTGCTGGCCGCCCACGACACGCGCCTCCAGCTCGAGGAGGAGATCGACGGAGGGCCGCCGGTCTGGCTGTTGGCGCCGGCGACCCGCCGTGCCGATGCCCGGCGAAGACGCGTGGCTCAGCTCCTCGTCTCGTCCATCCGCAGCGCGCGCGGCGTCTGGGTCACGTGAGAGCACCGGAGAGCACCTGAGGAGCGTGCTCGCGTGGCTGCGACGCGCGCGCCGTGCCACGAACCTCGAGCTCGTCGCAGCCGGTCGCGCAGAGCAATGCCTCGATGGCGGCTGCGGCAACCGCCGTTCGACGATCCACGGCGGACGTGAGCTGGAAGGACTGTGGCTGCCCGGTGGTCTGGCCCGTAAGCGTACCAAAGCCCAGCGCCTTTTCGTTTCGCCCAGGTCGGAGAGAGCCGGCTGGTGAATGGGGCACGACGATTGCCCCGAGAGATCGCGGTGCGCGCTCCACCTCTGCTTCTCTTGTTCGCCTCGGCCCTGGCGCCGCCGGCCGCGACGGCTGCCGAGCCGCCGTCGATCGCGGACGATCCGCTGTTGCAGAGCCATCTCCTGCATCGGCTCGTCGAGCGGGAGCGCTCGCCGCTCCTCGTGCCGCAGAGCATCCGCCACGCGCAGGTCCCGCTGCTGCGCCCTCCGTACGTGGCCCATGCCGTCTCGGCGCTGGACTGCGAACACGCGACGCACGACATCACGCTCGACCCGGAGACCGGCGTCACGAAGGCAACCCTCCAGCTGCAGGTGAAGGCGACGCACTCGCCGCTCGCATCGGTCAGCTTCGCGTTCGATGCCGGCCTCGAGACGGAGGGCATCTGGGCAACGGACCGCAAGGTGATCGTCGGGCAGGCGATGCTCGCACCGATGCGGGTCGTCCGCGTCGACCTCGACCCGCCGCTCGCGCCCGGCGCGTCGACGGTCATCACGATGCCCTACGCGGGGACGCTCTCGTGCGCGACGGCGGACGGCGGATCGATCACCTGCTCGAAAGGCGCCGAGTTCTCGTACTTCGCCCACCAGTCCATCTTCCCGTACGTCTTCGATCCCGAGGCTCCGGAGGACTTCGTCCTCGACGGGCTCACACGCGACATCGTGCTTCGTGTCCCCGCTGTGCACGACGTGGTCGCCACCGGCCAGAAGATCTCCGAGACGCTCGATGGCTCGACGAAGATCTCGAGGTGGTCGATCGACAAGCCGCTCTCGCGCGTCGTTGGTCTCTACGCCTTCGCCGGGAAGCTCGGCCTCCTGCCTGTCGGGGGTCGGACGGCACCGACGACGTTCATCTTCCCCTCCCCCGAGAAGCCGATCGATCGCGACCTCGTCTCCTGGTCCACGCCGGCGCTCGAGTTCGTGGAGCGCACCAGCGGCTCGAGGCTCCCGTTCGATCGCAGTCTCTCCCTCGTGCGTCTCCCTCAGACGTTCGGCGATCCCGGCACGGCCACCTTCGGGATGACCCTGCTCTCGGACTCGTACGCTCGCATGGGCAACATCCTCTACGAAGAGACGTGGGCGCACGAGAACGCGCATCTCTTCTGGGGCGTCGTCGTCCCGGAGACGAACTCGAACGAGAGCCGACTGATGAGCGAGGGCATGGCGACCCTCACCGAGATCGACTACACGTTCGCGCGTCACTTTCCCGCCGAGGATCGCGACCTCTATCTCGCCCGCCGGTTCCTCCCGATGGGGCTCGACCTCCGCGTCAGCGGAAAGGACCTCCCGCCGGCGCAGCTCACCGCGGGAATGGATCTCCCGCAGGACTTCCGGACGCGTCGCTACACGCTCTGGGCCTACTATCGGACGGCGATCACGCTCGACCACCTCCGCGTGACCCTCGGCGAGGACGTCTTCTCGAACGTGCTCACCGACTACGTTGCGCGCTGCCGTTTCGTCGGCTGCCGTCCCGACGTCCTCCGCGAGATCGCGAGCGAGAAGAGCGGTAAGGACATGCAGCCGTTCTTCGAGCGCTGGGTCACGGCCAACGAGCGCCCGCGTGTCCTCGTCGGCTTCATACCCGCGAACGGCGGCGCCGACGTCGAGCTCACGAAAGGCGACGACCGACCGATGACACTCGAGCTCTGGCTCGGGCTCGCGAATGGAGCCCGAGTGAAGCGCCGCGTCGACCTCGGGCCGCACACGACCCGCATCCGTCTCGACGCGCCCGCGCCCGTGCTCACCGTCGCGGCGAGCCCACGCCACGACGTGCTCGTCGACGTGCGCTCGCTCGTCGACGGAGACCTCGACTTCGACGGCGAGACCGACGGCTTCGACGTGCTGCGCTGCGCACCCCTCGTCGGACGGAGATACGACTCGGTCGGCGCGACCGGGCTGTGGAACGTCGACGAGAGGTTCGACCCGCGCTGCGACGCGAACGGAGATCTCGCGATCGACGATCAGGACCTCGCCGCGATGGCCGCGCAGTTCGGCAAGCTGAGGGCGCGATGATGAAGGCGCTCGCTGTCCTCGCGACCCACGCGGCCCTTCTCGTCGCCGGCTGCAGCAGCAGCTCGGATCAACCGAAGAAGGCGCCGTTTCCGGCACCGGCGAGCTTCGCGACGGACGAGCCGGCGATCGGCAACCATATCGTGTACCTCCGCGGCAGGTCCGAGAGCCCGGGAGCCGAGCGCGTCGTGCTCGACGTGGTCGCACAGGGAGCGGGGCCGAGCGTGCACGGCGCGGCGTTCCGGCTCAGCTGGGATACCGCCAAGCTCGCGTTCGTGGAGGCGCACGTCGGCGCGGTGTGGTCGAAACAGGCCGTGGCTCTCGCGAAGGAAGGGCTCCCCGGCGAGCTCGTCGTCGTGTGGAGCGAGAAAGGGAACAGCCCCGGTGTGGACGCAAGTGGCGAGACGGTCCTCGGCTCGATCGACTTCCGGCTGAAGACGGGAGAGGCATCGACGCTCGCGTTCCGGCCCGATCGTTCCACGCTGCGCGACCGGGACGGCGCGCCCGTGACGGTCGAGTGGCGCGGTGGTCGGATCGCTCCGCGCTGAGCGACGGGCGCGAGCCGGAGCCGCCGAGCGCCAGCGCCATGGCACGACGGATGCTCCGACGCCGAGAGCTGGAGGAGTCGACATGACGCGTGACGATGAGCTTCGTCCTCGGCGCGTTGCCCGTGCCGTCGCGGGAGCGAACGCAACGTCGATCGACCCGAGCCGGAGCGTCGAGTGAGTGAGATGCCGCACGAGACGGCGCTCATCGGCACGGTCGCGGTCGGGCTCGGACTGGCTTTCGTGTTCGGCTTCGGAGTGAAGCGCGTCGGCCTCCCGCCGCTCGTGGGCTACCTGCTGGCGGGGGTCGCGATCGGCCCCTTCACGCCTGGCTTCGTCGGACACACCGGCCTCGCGCAACAGCTCGCCGAGATCGGCGTCATCCTGCTCATGTTCGGCGTGGGCATCCACTTCTCGGTCGCCGATCTGCTCGCCGTTCGTCGCGTCGCGCTGCCGGGGGCCATCGCGCAGATCGCGCTCGCCACCGTCCTCGGCGCAGTCGTGGCTCACCTGTGGGGCTGGTCCTGGGGCGCCGGGATCGTGTTCGGCGTCTGCCTCTCCGTGGCGAGCACCGTCGTCCTCCTTCGCGCGCTCGAGGACCGTGGGCTGATCGACTCGGTCGACGGTCGAATCGCCATCGGCTGGCTGATCGTCGAAGACCTCGCGACCGTCCTCGTGCTCGTCCTGTTGCCCGCATTCGCGGCGGCGATGGGCAAGAGCCCCGAGGCGGAGGACGTAAATGAAGCAGCGACGAGCGGGCCGCCTCTACCGGTGACGCTCGGCATCACTCTCGCAAAGGTCGGCGCCTTCGTCGCGCTGATGTTCGTCGTGGGGCGACGCGCGGTGCCATGGTTGCTCGAACAGGTCGCTCGCACAGGCTCACGCGAGCTCTTCACGCTCTCCGTGCTCGCCGTGGCGCTCGGCATCGCGGTCGGTTCGGCCGCGCTCTTCGGCGTCTCCGTCGCGCTGGGAGCGTTCTTCGCAGGCATGGTCGTCAACGGCTCCGACCTCAGTCACGAGGCCGCGACGGACGCGCTCCCCCTCCAGGACGCGTTCTCGGTGCTCTTCTTCGTCGCCGTCGGGATGCTGTTCGATCCGGCCATCTTGGTGCGGGAGCCGCTCGAGGTGCTCGCGGTCCTAGCGATCGTGATGGTCGGAAAGTCGCTCGGCGCGGCGATCATCGTGCTGGTCTTCCGCCATCCGGTCCACACGGCGTTGCGCATCTCCGCGAGCCTGGCGCAGGTCGGAGAGTTCTCGTTCATCCTCGGCGCACGCGCCGTGACCCTCGACCTGCTGTCGTCCGAGGCGCAGAGCCTGATCATCGCCGCGGCGCTCCTGTCGATCAGCCTCAATCCCCTCGCCTTCTGGGGGGCCGAGCGAGCCAGCCGATGGCTGAACGCTCGCCCCGAGCTCCTCCGTCCCTTCGAGGGACCAACGGGGGCGCTGGTACAGCTCCCGAAGGGGAACGGCGGCGGTGAGGAAGCGCCGAGCGACCACGCCATCGTCGTCGGCTTCGGCCGGGTCGGTGGCGCGATCGGCGCGACCTTCGAGGAGAAGGGGCTCCCGTACGTCGGCATCGAACAGCGCCGGGAGATCGCCGAGCCTCTCCGAGCGAAGGGTCGCCCGCTCCTTCACGGCGACGCGACGCGACCGGACGTCCTCGCAGCGGCGCACGTCGGTCGAGCGCGTCTCCTCGTGGTCACCGCTCCGGATCCTTTCCAGGCGCGCGCGGTGGTCGAAGCCGCCCGCGCGGCCAACCCCGCGATCGAGACGGTCGTCCGCGCGCACAGCGAAGACGAGCGAGCGTGGCTCGAGGAGCATGGCGTCGGGCTGGCCCTGATCGGTGAGCGTGAGCTCGCCCTCGGCCTCGCCCAGTACGCGCTCGTGCACATGGGGTGCGGCGAAGAAGAAGCGCACGCCACCGTCGACGCGATGCGCGAGCGCCGTGAACCGAGGGTGCTGGCGCCGGCGTGAAGTATTGCGACGAGCCGGACGGGTGATGCTCGAGCGGGCGCCGTTCTCCCGTCACCGATTCGATCGAAGCGGCGAAGATGATGCGTGGAGCGTCTTCTTCGCGGCGACCTGCTGCTGCGCCGGCGCCGGACTGACGAAGTAGACGAGATAGGCGCCCCACGCCGAATTCTCCGGGCGGTAGTGCGTGACGACCACGCGCACCGCGAGCGGGCCGGGAGCAAGCAGCTCCTTCGGGAACGTCATGTCATCGAGGCTCTGCGTGACGGCCACCCATCCACGCAGCGGGTGCCCGAGGCGCTGTGCCTCCGTCCCGAGCGCGCTCTCGAGCGCCGCCATCGGCTCGCGCTGCCCGGCGTGCACGAGCCTGGCCTCGTCGACGAGACTGGGGACGTCACCAAACGCGCTCGCAGGAGCGAGCCCGCGAGCGGCCCGGTGCTGAGCGAGGCGATTCATGACGCGCGTCGCGTTCGCCTGATGATCCTCGGCGCCGAAGAGCGAATACGTCGTGATGACGACGCCGAGGCCGCTTCCTTCGATCGGCGTCGGTCCGATGGCGATCTGCCGTGCACCGGGCTCGAGAAGCGTGAAGCGCCCCATCGGATGCTCGAGCGCGTAGTCGACCCAGCTCGACGCCTCCTTCGCGCCCGAGAGCATCGTGCCGAAGAAGCTCCCGTCGCGAATCGTGCCCTCGATGTCCCACCCTGCGAGGAGCCCGAGCGCGACGACGTCGGTCGTGTGAGCATCGGCGGTCGCCTCGGCATCGAAGAAATGGGCTGCGAGCCGCGCGTTCACGTCCGCTTGTTTGGGCGCCAGCGTGAGCGCTCCGAGCTTGGCGCTCGTGCGAATGCGGTTCACCCCTTCGAGGACGGAGGCCACGACGTCCGCCTGGGAAGCGCCCGCGTTCGAGCTCGCCGTTCCTCGAGCGAGCTCCACCGGCTCGCGAGGGTCGCGCCGCGCAAGCAGGAGCGCTGCCGGACGGAGGAGGATCCGCCCGGAGCTGCGCTTCAGCACCTCGATCCACGCCCAGGAGTCGTCGTCGCGCATCCGGCATTCGAATGCGAACTGCGGGAGCTCGACGCTCGGGTTCGGTTCGCATCGCGCGACGCCGTCGCGCCCCTGATTGACGAGCGCGATGACCTGTTCGACGTCGGATGACGCCGTGCCTCGAACGGTCACGACGCCCGGAGTATCCCCCGGAGAGAACGTGACCCCGCTCTCGTCGTGACCGCTCGCGATCATCAGGACCGCTTGCTTCCCTTTTCGCGTGAGCCAGGCGCCTGCAGACTTGCCCTTGAACGAAGGCGGGAGCGCGATCTGCCCCTTCCACGCCTGGAGCAGCTGTTCGTCCGAGACCTCGGCGGGCGCGTCGCCGGTCAGATAGTACGTCGCCACCCCCGACGGGCTCGTGCTGCCGCACGCGCCGACGATGAATCGTTGGACGCGCTCGTCGGGCTCGGCGCGGTGCTCGGCGCGAAATCGTCCCAGCTCGCGGGCAACACAGCGAAGCTCGCGCGTGAAGGTGTGGTCTTTGGCTGCCGCCGAGTGCTCGACGAGGAGCTTCTCGACCGGCGAAGAGCCCGGAACATCGCTGGTGTCGACACGCCACTCGGGGACCGCGGCAACCGCACGCGCAGGCCGCGGCTTGATCGGCGAACGCGCGACGCTCTCGAGCGCGTCCTTCGTCGGGAACGGATTCGGAACCGTGAGCGCCTTGGGCGACTTCGCGTCCGGGCCACCGCAGCCCACGTTGGTCAGCGCGAGCACCCCCATCAAACCGGCCGAGAGGAGCGAGCCGTGCACGCGACGGACTTGGAGCAGCATGCCTCGCCATCTATCAGCCGCGCCCTCCCGCTTCAATACGTGTAAACCGATATAGCCGTGAAGCCAGCGGCTACAGCCGATTCCGCACTTGGAGCTCGGCGTGGTCTCCGCCCAGTCCGGCCCTCACCGCAGGCTGCGCACGCGCTCACGTTGGGCGCGATACTCGACGATCTCGCCGCGACGTACCGCGATTCTCCAGAGGAACACCGACGCGACGACGCAGACGGCGACCGCAACCGGCGACGCCTCCACCCCGAAGTCTCCGCCGGAGATCGTGGTCGAACCAGTCGGCGACGAGATGAGGAGCGACGACGTGACGGGAGTCCCCGAGACGCGGATCCCGAAGACGGATCCCTGCGCGTAGTTCCATCCCAGGTGAAGGCCCCACGCGAGCCAGATACGTCGCGTGACCATGTATGCGATCGCGAGGAGAAGGCCGGCCTCGAGCATGATCGCAGTCGCAGCAATCAGCGTCGCTCCTGGATTGCCGAGATGGAGTGCGCCGAACAGCGCCGCTTGGATGCCGAGCGCGGCGCGCGAGCCGATCGCCTCCTCCGTGATCTTGAAGACGAGGGCGCGGAGGAGGATCTCTTCGAGGAGCGCGTGGGGAGCGAACTGGACGAAGCCCGTCACGAGGGCCATCGCACTGCCTCCCGTCTCGACACGATAGAGCCCGAACATCGCGAGCAACGCGACGGTGACGGCGAGGAGGGCCGTTCCGCCGGCAACGCCGACGATCCACTCGGTGAACGCGCCCTTCAGCGCGAGCTCGCGCGGCGGTCTGCGCTCCACGACGTGCGCGAACGCCGCCAGCAGCGCGAGGAAGAGGACGATGACGGCCGTGCTGGCAGCGATGGACGCGCCGATCGGCGCAGCCTTCATCGCAAGGAGCTCGGCGAATGTTCCCGGCAGGATGAAGATGAAGCCGATGAAGATCCGGACGGGAGCGACCTGGATCGCCCGCTGCCACCACGTCTTCCGCAGGGCCTGGCTGAAGAGGTCGGAGGCGGGCATCGGGCTGGCTCGCAAGCAGCGTCGAACGTAGCAGGCGTGGTCGTGCGCTCACGAGACGGAAGTGACTGCCCCGACGAGCAACATGTCGCGCCGCCTGATGCGCTCTCGATCGTTCTGGTAGCCTCGGGCGAATGCGCTTCCCGCTCGCGCTTTTCTTGGGCACTTCACTCGTCCTGACGGCCGCAGTCGCGTGCACGGCGTTCGACGCTGCCAACCAGCAGCCGCAGCCGCCCGCGGACTCGGACGGAGGACCCAACGCCAGCGACGCCAATCAGGGCGGCGAGCCGGACGCGAACAACCAACCGGACGCGACCGACGACGCGTCGACGTGCGCCCACGATTGCGGCGGCGCCGCTTGCCAGAACGGTGCATGCGTCGCGATCCCCGTGCTCGACGACATCGACGACCTCTTCGGCATCACCGCCGACGACGCCGACCTCTTCTACTCTCGCCGCGCGGCGCTCGGCGGCATCGGCCGCCTGGGACCGAACGGAAACGCGTCCGAGTACGTCCCCATGCTCGATCGCCCGAACGACGTCGTCCTCGTCGGCCCCCGCCTCTACTTCGCCGTCGAGGGGACGGCGTCGATCAAATACATGGACCGCGCGGCCGTAGTACCGGTCTCCGTGAGCGCGACGGCTACTCCCCTTCGCCTGAGCGCCGACGGCAGCGGAGCGGCCTGGCTCACGGCCAGCTCCGTCGTCTGGACGAGCGGCGGCCTCGGCGACCTGACGAGCCAGTCTTTCGATCTGGCCGCGGTTGGAGAGGCCACCGCTCTCACGGTGGGCAATGGGAAGACGTGGATCGTCCGCGGTGTGAGCGGCGGCGCGCACGCGCTCGAAGTCTTCGGACGCCCGGGCCCTCGCACGGAGACCGTCCCGCTCCCCGCCGCGAGCGTGACGGCGATCGACAACGGGGCGAGCGGCGTCTTCCTGGCCGCCGACACAGGGGTCATCGTCGTGTCGAACGCCGGCGGCAGCAGCGTCGCAGAGACGGTGGTGCCCCCCGTATCGCTCGGAGGAGAGCCTCGCGGCATCGACGAGCTCGATGGTGTGCTCTACGTCGTCACCGACAACGGCGATGTCTGGCGCGTCAAGCCGGACGGCACGGGGCTCACGCTCCTCGCGCGCGCGCCGGCCTGCACCGGCGAGAGGATCGCGGTCTCCGCGAGCTGGGTCTACTGGACGTGCATGGCCTCGAGCACCAACAAAGGATCGATCCGGAAGACCCCGCGCCGGTAGCAACGACGACGCCTCCGAGCTGCCGCTCCGATCGTTCGGACACCACGGTCTCATCGAGCAGCCCACGCTGCGAAGGTAGAGCTCTGCTCACGATCGCATGCGCTCGGCGCCGTTTTCTGCCAAGTAGAGCGCATGAAGATCCGAGCCCTCATGCTCCTCCTTCCGCTCGTGCTCGTTGCTTGCGCACCGAACGCGAAGGCGCCCTCGACGAGCGCCGACGCGCCGCCTGCTGACCGCGACGCGCCGCCTGGCCGCGCCGACAAGACGACCCTCATCAATCATCGCTGGGCACTCGAGTCGGCGGTCGACGCGCAGGGCAAGCGAATCGATGCCTTGTTCCCGGGCCCCAAGCACACGCTGACGTTGAGCTTCGAAGCCGATAGCGCCGGCGTCTCCGGCGGCTGCAACCAGATGGGCGGCGCCTACACGCTCGATGCGCAGAGCCAGCTGGCGATCGGCCAAATGCGCTCCACGATGCGGGCCTGCGAAGACGCGCTGATGCAGGCCGATCAGGCGATCCGTACGCTCTTGTCGACGCCGCAACGAAGCCACGTCGAAGGGAGCGCGCAGCCGCGCCTCCACCTCGAGTCAGGCTCGGGCGAGACCTCGATCTGGGTCGGGCAGCCGACTGCCGAAGCACGCTACGGCGGCCCGGGCGAGACCATGTTCCTGGAGGTCGCCCCCAAGCGCATCGCCTGCAACCATCCGATGATCCCCAACCATCAGTGCCTGCACGTGCGCGAGATCCGCTACGACGCGCAGGGGCTCAAGCAGTCGCCGCCCGGTGAATGGCAGCCGCTGTACGAGAACATCGAAGGCTTCGAACACCGCGCTGGAGTGCGTCACGTTCTGCGGGTGAAGAAGTTCAAGCGCGCCGCGCCCCCCGCCGATGCCTCGTCGATCGTCTACGTGTTCGACATGGCGGTCGAGACGGAGCAGATGCCCGCCGACGCCAAGTAACGTCGGCGCGGCGCGCGACGACGCGTGAGCCGACGCTCACGCGTCGTCGTACGGAATGAGCTCCACTCGACCGTCACGCCCTGGCCGAACGACGGCGGCGCCGAGGCCAGTCCGAGTCCCTCCGGCGAGCGAGCGCAGTTCGTACTGTCCGCTGCAGTGCAGGGCCAAGGTCGAGTCGTCGATATCGGCCAGGGCAGAGGGCGCGTCGAACTCACGGGCCTCTTTCCGCTCGGACGGCTCGCGGACAGTGATCGTTGGCGGCTCACGATCCGATCGTCGGATGGGTCAGCGCGGGCTGACATTGTCGCCCATGACGAGGGCCAATTCAGCGGTCGCGTGTAGACCTCAGTCCTCATCCGCGCGGGTGTCGCGTCGGAGGGACCGCCTGGCTCTGGCCGATACGAGGTCGATGCTCACTCTCCCGGCTCGAAGATGATGGGATAGAGGATCCTGGCAACCTCACCGTCGGGCTTCGGGAACCGCAAATTCCTGGCTTCCTGCACCACGCAGGCAACGACGCTTGGGTCGGAAACCGTCGCCTCGGCGGCCTCCGACTTCGCGACATGGCCGGCCTCATCGATGACGAACATGATCGTTATCGTGCCTCGAAGCCGAGCGTCGCGTGCGAGGCCCGCCTCATAACATTGGAGGAAGACGCCGAATCGGGCGCGCACCGATGCTTGAACGAGCTCCGGCCAAATGCGCCGTCGTACGCCGTTTGCATCCGCGTCGGACCTGCCCTCCATCCACTCAATGGCCATGCGGTCGCGCGCGCATTGGGCGACTGCAGCGTCGACGTCCGTTGCGGCGTATGCGGCACGGAAACAGTCGATCCTGGGGTCACCGGTCGACCGAATGTTCGCCGGTCTTTCGGAGATCGGCGGCGCAACGTTCGCCGGCGTCGCGGAGACCGTGGGCGCAGCCTTCGCCTCTGGCGCCTGACCGTGCGACACGCGGTCCGGTGACCCGGCGCACGCAGCGAGGATAACGACCAGGACAGGCGCGGCACGACGCATGGCGTCGCGGACCCTACGATTCCGGCCGAGCGCTGTCGATCCGTATCGAGGATTCCTCGCTTCGCCCATATGCGCCTCGGGGGGAGCGAGCTTCCGATCGCGCCCCGATGATGCACACGACGCTCGTGCGAAGGCGATTGCCGTCGACGGCCAACGAGGTCGCGGATCCGCGGCGCCGCACAGCGAGACAGTGTCAGCTTTATTTTCGCTGCGCGCGCAGCTCGTTGCCCTGCTTCACGAGCCCTCTCAACTCCTCGCCAGTGATGACGCCCCAACTGCCTTGCGGATAGTCCCTCGTGCGCTCGCGTTGCACCCACCACAGCTCCTGGGTCTGTGGATCCAGGTCTGGCTCATACTGAAACTGAAATGGAAGATCGCCACGGTGATATGCGCGCGCGATGATGCCTACGCCCTCGACCTCGAGCCCACCACCGTCCGGCAGTAGCGCCGTGCGCCACTGCTCGCCCGACTGTGGCGCGAGCGCGAGCGCAAGTGCAGCCGCAATCGTGCCGTCGGGGTCGTCCGTCAGGGTGAAGCTGCGCGTTCTCGGCACACGCGCGTCATATCGATGATGCGTCTCATGGGTTGAACGGGCCTCCCTTGGCGAAGGCATCTTGATTGATCAACCAAGTATTCAAATCGAGAACGCCCGCAACGCGATCCGGACCTATGCGCTCCGCGTGTTCGCTCACGCGGACGAGTACGACGCAGAGCTCGCGGAGTCGCTGCTCGCACCTCTCTCGGGTTGGGAGTCGCGCACTGCGACACGAAGCGCGAACGCGTCGCGTGGGGTCCATCCTCGACGTGCAAGAGCACGTCTGCGGGGTCTCGCCTGCGCGCCACGCCGGATCTCCCGGCACCTCGACGCCCTCGCTGCGAAGTCCGTGAGTAATCCGGGCTAGTTCAAGTGACGCGAGCGCATGCTCTGAGCAATGGGCTTCCTCCCCGAGAAGCCCTCCGTCAACGCGTGGTAGTGCGCGACCTCGCTCTCGCCGTACCTCCAGCAGAGCCAGACGAGCTTGCCGTCGACGGTGCCGTAGAAATCGAGAAGGCCCATGCGCGCGTCCTTGAGCACGGCGCCCACGTCCTCGATGGCCTTCCAGCCCGCGCGGTAGACTTCGATCCGCGAGACGAGATCGCGCTTGAGCGCGCGCAGGTCGGCCGGATCGGACGGATCGAGGACGATGCGGTCGGGCACGTCGCCGAGCTCGCGGCCGAGCTGGATCAGCAGGCTCTCGATCTCCGAGCGACGCTCGAGCTGTTCCTTCACCGCGACGCTGAGCTTCGGGACGAGGTCGTTGACCTCCTCCAGAGTGAAGACGCGTGAGTCGCGATGTTCCACGCGCGTCAGCGTATCACGACCGCATCGATTCGAGCGGGTCCGCGGTCGCTGCGCGCCATGCGGGCACGACGCTCAGCAGCACGAACGGACCGAGCACTGCGATCGTCACGCCGAGGAGCTGCGCGACGTCGACCACCGGAGTGAGCGAAGCCCGCGGATACAACACGCTCCAGCCGACGAGCGCAGGCCGGAGCCCCGGGGCCCCGAGCCAGAACACCCACGCATAGCCGAGCAGGAGACCGAGCGCCGTCGCTCCCGCACCGACGAGGATCGACTCGAAGAGCTTCGCCCACAGAACGTCGCTCGTGGACCAACCGACGGCCTTGAGGACCGCGATCTCGCGGCGCTCGTCGGCACCGATCCCGCTCGCGCGATCCCACGCGAGGACGAGCAGCGCCAGGATCGCGGGGATCGAGGCGCCGAGCACGAGGCCGGCGCGGCGGCCGTACGAGAGATGATGGACGCGCTCGAGGAGGTCACGCTCGATCACGCGCGCCGTCGGGAGGCGCTCGATGATCGTGCCGGCGACGATTCGCGCCTCGGCCGGGTTCGCGAGCGTGACCGCGAGGTCGGTCGCGTCCCCGTCGGGCAGCCCGAGGAGCGCGCGCGCGTCGTCCTCGTCGCAGAGGATGACGTCGGCGGTCCAGAGGTCGAGCGACGACTTGAACGTGCCGACGAGCTTCATCGCATGGGCGCGCGGGTCGGCGGACGGAAGCCCGAGCTCGTCGCCGGGGAGCATGCCGAGGAAGTGAGCGAGGTCCACGCCCGCGATCATCTCGTGCTCGCCGGGCACGAGATCACGGCCGCTGTGGAGCGCGCCGTTCGCGACCGAGATCGGGGGCACACCGCGCGGCGTCCCGACGACGGTGACGTTGCCTTGCAGCGCGGGAAGGAAGATGTAGCCCCAGACCCGCGGCGTGACCTCGCGCACCGAAGGGATGTCGGCGATCTTGGCGCGCTCGCTCGCCGGGATCGTCGTGGGGCGGCCACCGACGAGCTTCTGCACCACGATGTCGGGATGCGCAGCATGGGCGCGCTCGGCCTCCCCCCGGAGCGATTCGGTCAGGAAGAGCACGGCGGCGACGAGCGCGACGGCGAACGCGAGGCCTCCGCCGAGCGCGATCGAGCGCGCCCTTCGGCGGGCGAGCGCGCCGAACGCGTGTGCGAGGAGCGATCCCTTCATCGGCTCCGCGCTCCCTTCTCGATGAGCATGCGTGCCGGCGAACCTGCCGGCCTCGAGCGCTCCGCCGCGGCGGACCACACGTCGAGCGGCGGGGCCATCGCACCGCCGGCGGGATCGGGATCGGGCAGCGCCGGGCCATCGGCGAACGCCGCGCCCGGCTCCTCGATCGAGGGGGCGCGAAGCCAGCGCGCGCCGCCCGAGAGCGCGAGATCGCTCGACGGAAGGCGAACCGCGACCGCCGCGAGCGCGGGCTCCTCCGCACGGCGCGCCGCGCGACGCGCGCGCGCGTCGACCGTGAGCGTCGCGACCACGAGCGCAGGGCTCGCGAGGAGGAGGAGGCCGATCGCCCTCGCGCGAGCATCCGTCATGAGGTCTGGAAGAGCATCAGGAGCTTCGTCAGCACGAAGTCCGCGATGAGGATCGCGATCGATACCGCGACGACGGAGCGCGTGGTGGAGAGGCCGACGCCCTCGGTGCCGCCGGTCGTTCGCAGGCCGAAATGACAGCCGACGATCGCGATGATGTACCCGAAGAACGGCGTCTTCGCGACGCCGGCCACGAAGTCCATGATGCGGACGGACTCGAGCGACGAGTTGATGAAGAACGTCGGCGAGATGTCGAACTGCGCCGCGCAGATGATGACCGCGCCGCCGACGCCGAGCGCGAGCGCGTAGACGCTCAGCACCGGCATCACGATGATCGCCGCCAGCATCCGCGGCAAGACGAGCTTCTTCGCCGGATCGGCGCCGAGCGCGCGGATGGCGTCGACCTGCTCGGTGACGTTCATCGCTCCGACCTCGGCCGCCATGCCGCTCGCGATGCGGCCGCCGACGATGACCGCGGTGAGCGTTGGCGCGAGCTCTCGGCAGAAGGAGAGCGATACGACGCGCGGGATGTACTCGATGCCGCCGAAGCGGCGGAGGCCGAACGCGAACTGGATCGTCATGACCATGCCGATGAAGACCGACGTGACCGTGACGATGCCCAGCGAACGAACGCCGAGGGACTCGAGCTGCTGGATCGTCGAGCTCAGCTCGAACGGCCGCCGGAAGAGCGACTTCGTCGTTCGCGCGGTGAGGAGCGAGACCTCGCCGAGGTGCTCCAGGAACTGGCGCCACCGCGTCGCGTGGTACTCCCAGAATTTCGGCTGCGCCGGCGGAGGCGGGACCGAGAAGCCACGCTGCATCGACCGACCCGACATCGGCGGACGGGACTCCGGCCCGCTCCCCGCCGACGGATCGTGGAGCCCGACGTCTGCGGGAGGGCCGGACGCACCGGATCCCGGCTTCATCCGACGACTCCAGAGCCACGCAGAGTGCGGAAGCCGCGCACGAACGACTCGAACGTCGGCGCGCCGCCCTCGGAGCCGGCCTGCGAGCCGAGGTAGATGAAGTCGTAGATGCAGCCGTCCTTCGACAGGACGAAGACGTCGATGAACATCGGCACGCCGTCCCACTTCGCCTTGAGCTTCGTGTGGAGCGCCTCGCGGCTGTCGAACGGCACCGTCTCCTGGCTCAGGTACTCACGCTCGGTCGCGCCGATGAGCAGGTGGTTCGTGAGCGCAACGAGCGGCGTGCGATCGTCGGCGGAGAGGCAGCGTGCGTTGAGGAGCACCGAGGCGGCGTGCGCTTCGTCACGAAACGCGAGGCTCGCGTCGTCGACGGCGATGCGCTTCCAGCCGGCCGGCGGGTCCGGGAGCTGGAAGGCGATCGGACCTTTGCGGTAGACGTTGCCGTCGAACGAGCCGGTCGCCTTCCCTCCACCGCATGCGGCAGCCCCCGACGCGACGACCGCGACGAGACCGAGCCCAAGAAGCGACCGGAGCCGGGGCCACATCGCCCGATCAGATAGCATCGCCTGCGCTCGAAATAGAGGTAATCTCTCCGGCCCGATGCCGGTGCGCCTCTACAATACTCTCACGCAGAAAATCGAGGACTTCGTCCCCCTCACGCCGGGGAAGGTGAAGCTCTACGTCTGCGGCATCACCGTCTACGACCTCGCCCACGCCGGCCACGGCCGGACGTACACCACGTTCGACGTGCTCGTGCGCTTCCTCCGTGCGCGTGGCTTCGAGGTCAGCCATTGCCAGAACGTCACCGACGTCGACGACAAGATCGTGAACCGCGCGAAGGAGCGGGGGGAAGATCCCCTCGCGCTCTCGAAGCGGATGGGTGAGCTCGCGGACGCGCACCTCGAGGCGATCGGCTGCGCCAAGCCCACCGTGATGCCGCGCGTCTCGACGACGATCGACGGCATCGTCGACATCACCGAGAAGCTCATCCGTAATGGCCACGCCTACGTCGCCGAGACCCCGCAGGGCAATGACGTCTACTTCGCCGTCCGCGACTTCCCTGGGTACGGGAAGCTCTCGCGGCGCAACCTCGACGACCTCCGCGCGGGCGCAAGCGAGCGCCTCGCCGAGGGAGCGACCGACATAAAGAAGGACCCGCTCGACTTCGCGCTGTGGAAGGCGGCCGGTCCGGACGCCTTCGGCTTCGACAGCCCGTGGGGCAAGGGCCGGCCGGGATGGCACATCGAGTGCTCGGCCATGGCCTTCGCCGAGCTCGGCGAGCAGATGGACATCCACGGCGGCGGAATGGACCTCGTCTTCCCGCACCATGAGAACGAGATCGCGCAGAGCGAGGCGTGCAGCGGCAAGGAGTTCGCCCGCTACTGGATGCACGGCGGCTTCCTCGAGATCGACAGCGAGAAGATGGCGAAGTCGCTCGGCAACTTCGTCACGATCAAGGACGTCCTCGACAAGAACGATCCCGAGGGCTACCGCTACTTCGTCCTCGGCACGCACTACCGCGGCCCGCTCTCGTTCGACGTCGAGAAGCACCCCGACGGGCGCGTCACCTTTCCGGGCCTCGACGAAGCCGAGCGGCGGATGGACTACCTCTACGCGACGCGCGACGCGCTCGTGAGCCTCGCCGGCGATGCCGAGCCCAGCGAGCCGAACATCCTCCAGGGCCAGGCGCAGATCGTCGCCGAAGCCAAGGAGAAGGTCCTCGAGGCGCTCGACCGCGATCTCAACACCCCCGTCGCGCTGAGCGTCCTCGCGGAGCTCGGCAAGGCAGGCAACGAGATCGTGATGCAGGCCCCGAAGATGCGGAAGGACCCGGCGAAGAACGAGGCGATCAAGAAGCTCGCGGCCTCCGCCGTGCGCGCCCTCGACGCCGCGTGCGCGCCGCTTGGTCTCATGCAGGCGAAGTCGGACGCGTACTGGGCGCGGACGCGGGAGCGCCGCCTCCGCCTCCGCGGCCTCGATGCCAGCGCGATCGACGCGAAGGTTGCCGAGCGCGGCGAGGCCCGCAAGGCGAAGGACTTCGCGAAGGCCGACGCGATCCGCAAGGAGCTCGGCGAGGTCGGGGTCGAAATCTTCGACGCCGCCGACACGAGCAGCTGGAAGATCGCGCTCTGACCGGACGCGCGCCCGACACGCATCCGCTCTACAGCCGCGTCGAATGAGCCGGTAGCGACCTCCGACCGCGGTGTGCGACGTCCGCCCGTCGCACACCGCGAGCGCCTCGTCCCGGCGAGCGGGTATCATCGGTGCCATGCACCGCCGCTTCAGCGACCGCTCCGAGCGAACCGCGCAGCAGCGCGCGTCGGACGCGAGCACGGCGTGATGGCGAACATCGAAGCGGGAGGTCCGCCTCGCCTCGAAGCGCGGGACGTGCGCTTCACCGTTCGCGGCCGGCACATCGTGGACGGTGTGTCGTTGTCGCTGGGCGCAGGCGAGGTGGTCACCATCGAGGGGGCGTCCGGGAGCGGAAAGACCACGTTCCTCCGCATCCTCGCGACGCAGGTCGAGCCGGACGCCGGTACGATCCTCCTCGACGGCACCGATGCGCGCGCGATTACGCCGAGCGTGTTCCGAACGCGCGTGGCGTACGTGCTGCAGGAGTCGCCGATGTTCGACGGTACGGTCGCGGACAACGTCGCGACCGGTCCGCGACTTCGCGGAAAGACCATGAGCGCCGGCGCGATTGCCGCGGCGCTCGACCGTGTCGGGCTCGCCGGGCTGAGCGGCCGCATCGCACGAGAGCTGTCCGGCGGCGAACGGCAGCGCGTCGCGCTCGCCCGAGCGCTCGCGAACGAGCCGGACGTGCTCCTCCTCGACGAGCCCACGTCGGCGCTCGACCCGAGCTCCGCTCAGCGCGTGCTCGCGGTCGTGCGCGCGCTCGCCGACAGTGGGCTCGCGGTGGTGCTGGTGACGCACGTCGCCGAGCACGCGCTCTCCCTCGGCGGACGACACCTCGTCTTCGAGGAGGGCCGCATCGTGGGCACCGCCGATCAGCGCCCGGAGACCACGTGAGCTACGTCGAGGTCTCGCTCCCAAGGCTCGCGATCGCGCTCCTCTTCATCGCGATCGCGTGCGGCGTGTCGTGGCGCCTTCGGCTCGGTCTCGGAAGCGCGCTCGTCGTCGGGGCGATCCGAGCCGCGGTGCAGCTCATCGCGATCGGCTACTTCCTCGTCTTCCTCTTCGCACACGAGAGGGCGTGGCTCGTGCTCACGGTGCTGATCGCGATGCTCCTCGTCGCGGCGCTCACCAGCGCGCGCCGGCTCGAGCACGGCCCGGGGCTGCGCGTGCTCCTGCCCTACGCCCTCGCAGCGGTCGGAGGCGGCGCCGCCATCGCGCTCTTGCCGCTCTTCACGCTGATCGTCGTCCCGCATCCGTGGTTCGAGGCGCGATACCTCGTTCCGCTCAGCGGGATGATGATGTCGAGCGCGATGAACGTGGTCGCGCAGGTGTTCGAGCGCGTCTTCGCGATGGCGCGCAGCGAGCGAGCCGTGATCGAGCAGCTCCTCGCGCTGGGTGCATCGTCCGTCCAGGCAACGCAGTCGCACACACGCGCGGCGGTCCGCGCGGCCCTCATCCCGACGATCAACGGTCTGGTCACCGTCGGGCTCGTCGCCCTCCCGGGCATGATGACGGGACAGATCCTGAGCGGCACGGCTCCAGGGCAAGCGGTCCGTTACCAGGTCGTGATCATGTACCAGCTCGTCGCCGTCGCCGCGGTCTCGGGCGCGCTCGCAACCCGCTTCGCGCGCCGGATGCTCTTCACGCCGCGCGAGCAACTCCGACGCGATCCCGAGCTTCGTTGAGAAGCTCGCGGGGCTCGGCAAAGCTCCGCTCGCTCGTCTCCCGACTGTCGCGCAGGCACGCGATCTGCTCGTTCCCGCGTGCCGATCGTTCGTCCCCGACACCGCGGCCGGAGGAATCGGTGTGATCTCGGGCGGAAGGACACCACGTGGCAGCTCGTCTCCTTCGACTGCGGCGCGCATCATTCGCGCGTAGCGCGCAAGACTTGCGCGTGGTGCTCGTCGCGCTGTTGGCCATCGCCGCGTGCTCGTCGGAGCCCGACGGCGCAGGCGGCGGCGGCCGGTCGAAGCCGAAGCCGGGCGCGACGCCTCCTCCCGCCTGGGTCGACGGGAAGGGCGAGTTGCTCGCGCCGCTGCCAGCGCATCAGCAGGCGACGACCTCGAGGTTCTCGACGCACGACGTCTGTGCGCAATGCCACTCGGCAGGAGACACGGCGCTCCGCGACGAGAAGGGACGCGACGTGTCCCCGGTCGGTACGTGGAAGGCCTCCCCGATGGCGCTGGCAGCGCGCGATCCGTACTACCTGGCGGTCGTCGCCGAGGAGCTCGCCTTTCGCCCCGGCCTGAAGCTCACGGTCGAACGGACATGCACGCGCTGTCATGCGCCCGAGGCCTCCGTCGAGCTCGAAGCGGAAGGGATCGGGCCGAGCTTCGCCACACTCACCACCGGCACCACGCCCGAGGCACACCTCGCGCGTGAGGGCGTCGCCTGCACGGGCTGCCACCAGATCGCCGATTCGAACCTCGGTACGCTCGAGAGCTTCTCGGGCGCCTTCGTGATCGAGGACGCGCGCCTGATCTACGGACCGTACAAGGATCCGCGCGGCGACTTCATGCGCACGATCGCGAACTACTCGCCGACGTACGGCGCTCACGTCTCGCGCAGCGCTCTCTGCGCGACCTGCCACACCGTGATCACCCGACCGCGCGACGCGAAGGGAAACGTCGGCCCGAACTTCCCGGAGCAGACGCCGTACCTCGAATGGGCTGCCTCGGCGTACGCGACGGAGGGAACGCTCGGGGAGCGCTCGGCCGAGTGCCAGGACTGTCACATGCCGTCGATCTCCGACGACGAGGTCGAGCTCGAGCTGGCGATCGCGAAACAGCCCGACGGATTGCCTCGCCGAAAGCCGTTTCGCCGGCATGGGTTCGCCGGCGCAAACGTGGCGTTGTCACGGTTCGGGGCGAGCGATCCGAGCTGGTTCGGGGCGAACGTCACCAAGGAGGAGCACGAAGCGCAGGCCCGCTCCGCGGAGGCCATGCTTCGACGAGCCGCGACCGTCGAGGCGCGCGAGGTCCGACGCTCCGGCGATGGGATCGAGCTCGTCGTCAGCGTCGCGAATCAGTCGGGCCACAAGTTCCCGACGGGCTATCCGTCGCGCCGCGCGTTCCTGCACGTGCTCGTCACCGCTCCCGACGGACGCGTCGTCTTCGAGTCCGGCAAGACCGACGCCTACGGTCGTCTCGTGACGTCGACCGGTGCGCTCGCCGAGGCGAAGACGTTCCACCCTCACCTCGACGTCGTCGACCGAGAGGATCTCGTCCAGATCTACGAGTCGGTGCCCGTCGACAACCAAGGCAAGGTGGCTCACCGTCCGCTCGACGCGCTTCGCTACGCGAAGGACAACCGCCTCCTGCCGGTCGGCTTCGATCGACGGAGCCGATTCTCGGCGTACATCTCTCCGGTCGGGACCGACGCCGATCCGGGCTGGGGCCACGAGGACACCGTCACGTATCGGATCCCGAAGGCGCCGGCGGCATCCACGATCGTCGTGGAGCTCCTCTTTCAGGTCGCGCGGCCGTCGGAGCTCGAAGCCCTCGCGGTGCGGCCCACGCCGGCCGCGCGCCGACTCTTTGCGTTCGCCGACGCCGCCCCGCTCGCGCCCGTGCTCGTAGCACGGGCCGAGACGCGAGCGCCCTGACGCGCTGAACAAGCGCCGGGCCCGTCGCGGCTAGTCGATCACCAGAGCCCGATGCTGAAAAGTCCGAGCCTGGTATCGGCGTAGCTGGCGGCCACGAGGAGGCGTCCGTTTGCCTTGTCGAGGACGGCGGACGGGTTCGAGATTTTCTCGTGCCCGACGGAGATGTCCGTATGCGTGCAGGCGGTGCCGTCGAGATTGCACCGAAACAGGCCCATCGTGGAGAAATGGTCCGGACTCACGGCAACGACGAGGAGCTTCCCGTTGGCGGTGTCGATCACCGCCGAAGGGCTGCGCCCGCTATTGTCCGGTTGCCCCGCGGAGATGTTGGTCGGCAGCGTGCAGCCGGCGTCAGTATCGAGATCGCAACGCACGAGGGCGGGCCTGCCGGCGAACGTGAGGTTCGGACCGACGACGAGGAGCTTTCTGCCCACGGCATCGACGACTGGCGCAAGACGGTCCCAGTACGAGCCACCTGCGAGGAACGAAGAGAGCTCCTGAAACGTGCAGTTCGTTCCGTCGAGGTTGCAGCGAGCGACTCGAGATCGAGCGTTGGTTGCGTCACCCATGACGACGAATACCTTGCCATTGACCTCGTCGAGGACAGCTGACGGATACCGGGCGACTCCCACCCTGCCACCGTCTGGCGACATATCCCTGGACGAGCAGTTGCCGGTGGCGATGTCACACCGATACAAGAGGGACCGGTCAGCGTCATCGCGGTTCGCCACCGCCACGAGCACCTTGCCGTTGGCAGTGTCGAGCACGGCGGACGGACCGCGAATCCTTGGGCCCTCTACGGTGTGAGCTCTGGCACCGCTGCCGTCGAGGTTGCTGCTGAAAAAGCCGAGACGGCTGCCGTCCAAGACGGAGGCCTTCTGCGTCGCAACGAGCAGCTTGCCGCTGGCCGGGTCGATGACGGCCGACGGAGTCGTCCCGCTGTACTCTCCCGCCGGATGGGAGATGTCTCTGAGCTTGCAGTTCGTCCCGTCGAGATTGCAGTGGACCAGGCCGAGTCGGCCAGTCGTCGGCACGCTCGTGATCGCGACGAGCAGCTTGCCGTTCACGTCGTCGACGACCGCCGACGGATCCCGTCCGACGCCGCCGCCTTCCACCACCGTGATGTCCACGAACACCGGGAAGTTGTCGACCGCAGGCGTGGTCGCGCCCGGACTCGTCTCGCCTTCGTCGTTGGCAGAAAGCGCGATCAAGTGAGCGCCGCCGTCCGGCACCGAGGCGTCCAGCTCGTAGGTGATGTCACTGCCCGTCTTGGGGAGCGAAGCGAAGGCCGGCCCGAGCGTCGTCGAAGGGTCGGATGCCCAGTAGAGCCTGTACGCGTTGACGTCGCTCTCGTCGGGAGCCTTCCCGATGACGACGGTCCCTGCGATGAAGCCGGGCCTCGGATCCTGATCGCGTCCAAAGCGAAGTGAGCTCGGCGCATGACGAGGCCGACCGTCTCCATCAGTTCCCCCGGAGCTGTCTGCGCCGCCGTCGCTGGCGGTCCCACCACCGTCGCCGCCCGTCCCACCGTCCGGCGGCGTCGCGTGCGAGTCGGAGCTCTCGCTACCGCAGCCCGTGCCCGCGCCGAAACCATAGAACGCCGCGACGAGGGCAAGTGCGCAGAGACGCCACGTCCCGACGGTACGAGACCGTCGCGACGCTAACGCAACGGCTTCGCTGTTCGACAAGCGGCTAGCACTGTACTTCACGGTTCGACTCTCTTCCCCACGACGTTGTCCGGCCCCGAGTCTTCCAGCTGAACAGGAAGCTTGGACGCGGTAAATGGGCAATCCGTCTCTACAGAGAAAGACGGTGATATTGCTGATGGCCGCAGCAGGCTTCGATCGCCCACCGCGAGATTCACCCTGCTGACGGAGCGAACGGGTTCTCCACCCAGCGCACGAAGGTGACGGCGCGGCGAGCGAGAAGCGCTCGGCAGCCAACAGGGGCATCGAGGCAGTGGAGTGCCGGTCGACGCGCCGGCGGGCGCTCACACCGGCGCCGCCAGCGCCTCAGGCCTGACGCGGCGCCACCGCGCGAAACGAGGTCGCACGCAGGTCCCGGGACATCGCAAACGACACGCGCATCGGTCGCCGAGGTCCGGGGACCTTCACCGACGACACGTCGCATCGAACGGAAGGTCTACGGACCTTCCTTTTCCATGCAAACCGCCGAAGATTGCGTCCTTCGACCACACGCCCACGGCGCTCGATCGCCAAAGCGAGGTCCGGGGACCTCGCCCGGGCTCACGAAGGTCGAACGCCAAGGTCTCGGGACCTTGCACGGCGCCGCGCGCATCGGTCGACGAGATCCCGATCGGGCCGGCCCCTCGATGCGCAGCGAGAAGCTAGTCGGTGCCGAGCTTGCGCTCGATGGCCTCGAGGTGCGCGCGCACCTCGGGATCGGTGGTGCGGAGGTGCTCGACCTTGCGGACCGCGCTCATGACCGTGGTGTGATCGCGGTTGCCGAACGCGCGCCCAAGCTCCGGGAAGCTGCACTTGAGGCGCTGCTTGCACAGGTACATCGCGACGTGACGCGCGAAGGCGATGCTCTTGTGGCGGTCCTTCGAGAGGAGATCGCTCGTGCGGAGCTTGAAGTGGTGGCAGACGACGCGCTGGATGTCGTCGACGCCAGCCTCGTTCGGGCGCGGGCTCGTCGTGGCCGCGAGCTCCTGCCGGGCGAAGTCGAGATCGATCAGGCGACCGAGGAGCGACGACTTCGCAGCCAGCCGGATGAGCGTGCCTTCGAGCTCGCGGACGTTCGAGCGGATCGTCTGCGCGAGGTAGAGCACGACCTCGTCGGCCAGCTCGATCTGCTCCATCTGCGCCTTCTTGCGAAGGATGGCGACACGCGTCTCGAGCTCGGGGCCCTGGATGTCGGCGACGAGCCCCCACGAGAAGCGCGACACGAGACGCTCTTCCATCCGCTCGAGCTGCTGCGGGTACTTGTCGCTCGTGACGATGATCTGCTTGTCCGCCAGGTGGAGCGCGTTGAACGCGTGGAAGAACTCCTCCTGCGTCTGCGTCTTCGAGGCGAGGAACTGGATGTCGTCGACGAGCAGGAGGTCGCAGCGCTCACGGTAGCGGCTGCGGAACTCGCTCATCCGGTTCTCCTGGAGAGACTGGACGAACTCGTTCACGAACTTCTCCGCCGACACGTACAGGATGCGCGACTGCGGACGCTCCGCACGGATGCGATGAGCGACGGCATGGACGAGATGCGTCTTGCCGAGGCCCGTGCCACCGCACAAGAAGAGCGGGTTGTGACGCGGACCGCCGCCGCCTGCCGCGCCGATCGCCGCAGCATGGGCGAGCTGGTTCGACGGACCGACGACGAAGTTCGCGAAGGTGTACTTCGGGTTCAGCCCCTCGAGCGGGGGCGGCGTCACCTTCGCCGTGACCGCACGGCGCGAGACCGGAGACTCGTCCTCCACCGGCGCGAGGGCCGACACAGCGTCGTCCGTCCGGACGGCGTGCGTGCCGTTCGCGACGAAGTTCCGAACCCGCATTCCCGAGGCCACGGCCTCCCCCAAAGAGGACGCCACTGGACGCTCCAGCTCGCCTCCCACGCTCCACGCAATCTGCACGCTCCACCCCGTCTGGCTACGCAGGTAATCGACGAGGGTGGGGAGAAAGTGTTGATCGACCCATTCGCGGACGAACTCGTCACGAGCGCGCAGGCAGACGACCCCATCGGTCATGCCGTCGTACTGAACGCCAGAAAACCACTGCTCGAAACTCGCGGGGGACTTTGCCCGCGTGAACGCCACTGCTTCGTTCCAGAGCGATTCGTGATGCATCTCCATCCGTTCCAGCGAATGAAAACCCTTGGGCGCCACGCCGGCGCCCCACCTTCGTTCATCTCGATCCGACAAACCTCGATCCTCGCGGACCTCAGGTCGGACCGGCCCCACCACTATTCACAAGTTCTCCACAGACCTGTGGACACTGTCCTCGGGAGATCGAACGCTCGCTCGTGGACAGCTCCGACATCTCAGAGAAAGCCTTTTCCGGACAAAGGTCCCCTGGCCTTCCGCGCGGCACTGACATTCGGCCAGCATCGCGTTTCGGCGAGACTCGTTGCAAGTTCCCGACATTACGGACGATCGAGGATGAGTGCTCCGCAAGGTACACCCGCACCCAAGATGCCTGAGCACCTCGCCGCAGGGCCGGAGCACTGATCGCCGACCTCCCGTCGTGACGGAAAGATGGAGCTAGCACCGTCTGCGAACGCTCGTCATGTCCATTGTGTCGAAACCTCACAACTCGATGGAAGGATGCGGCTTTATTCCTTGTAAACCGCCGACAAATTGCCGGCGGTGCGCATGCAATTTTGCGCGTCGCCGATAAGTCCACGTCGTCCCACCTGAATCGGTGCGTTACCTGGCGGACGCATTTCCAGCTGGTCGGTTTTGCCGAGCTTCTTCGTGTCAAGAGTGGACGATCTGCCGTGATTTTCGGGCCGATCGCGTGAGACCCCCGATCACGTTTTCGCCGAAAAGTTGTCCTGGGGCACCGGGGCCTGGTTAGGGTGCCCGGCGGTGCAACTCACTTCGAGACACGGCGCCGGGCTCCGGTCGCGCTTCCGCTACCTGGCAGCAGGGTTCGTTGCCCTTGCAGCTTCTGCGTCGTCGGGGCGTGTGCATGCTGCACCTTCCTCGACCTCGATCGAGCAAGGCTACGAGCTCGGAGAGGTACAGCACCCGCGCTCGGTCGCGCTCGCCGGCGCCCAGCAGGTGTGGGGCGGCTCGACGACCGCAGTGTTCGTCAACCCCGCCAACCTCTCGCTCTATCGCGTCTATCACCTCGAAGGGCTCGCGTCGTTCGGGCCCGAGGCAAGACGCCAGAGCTACGGCGGCGCCGTCGTCGACTCGAGCACGAGCCGCCTCGCGGGCGGATTCGGAGGCACGTGGTCGCAGATGGATCCCGACGGCATTCGCCGTCAGTGGACGGACTTGCGGCTGGCGCTCGCCTACCCGCTCGGTGATCGCTTTCACCTCGGCATGACCGGCCGTTACATGCGGGTGAACCAGGGCGCGACGCGCGGTCCGTTCGGCGCGAGCCTCGCTTCCGATGGCACGTCGGGCGAGCCCATCGTCAACGAGTTCACGTTCGACGCGGGCGCCGCCATCGCGATCACGGAACAGCTCCGCTTCGCGGTCAGCGGGCGCAACCTCACCGCACCCGGCACGGGTCTGATGCCGCTCGGCGTTGCGGGCGGCCTCGGCTGGTCGAACCAGACGGTCACCGCCGAGGCCAACACCCTCGTCGACTTCACCACGTTCGGCGCCGCGCGCATGCGCATGATGGCCGGCGCGGAGATCCTGCTCGCCGATCGGATCCCGCTGCGCGCGGGCTACCGCTACGACGCAGGCATGAAGACGCACGCGATCGGTGCCGGTGCGGGCTACGTCGATCGCCGCTTCTCGATCGAGGTCGGAGGACGGCGCGACGTCGTCGCCGATCATCCGTCGACGATGATCTCCGTCGGGCTCCGTTTCTTCCTCGATTCGGGCGGCTCGAGCGGCAGCGGCGGCGGCGGCGAGAGCGACGGCTTCTAAAGCGTCACCCGCGCGGGCGAACGCTACGGCGCCTTGGGCTGGGCGTGCCACATCCGCACGCAGAGATCGTCGGTCGCGCGGCGCACGGCGAGGACCGGCGCGATCGCCGACGGACGCTCGACCTGAGGCGGACGCGGGATCATGCCCACGGCGAGCGGATGCGGATCGGCGTCCGGCCCGCAGAGCTTCGCCTCCACGCGCGCGAGCGGGGATGACGGAGGAGCGGCGGTCGCGACGATCCGACCGAGCGTGAGCGGCGTGCCGCGCGAGGCTCCGAGACGAACGACGACGGAGGTGGCGCCGGATGTGTCCGGCTCCGTCGCATCGACGAGCGAGCGGATCCGCAGTGATGCCATGTTGCCGCGAGCGAACGCCGTCGTGAGCGCATCGGCGGGGACGTTGACGACGATCCCGGCCATGGTCTCGCGACCGAGGAGCGGATGGGCATCCAGCGGGCGCCGCGGCACGCGCTCGATCGTGAGGACCTCGCCCGCGTCGTCGTCGTCCGGCTCGAGCTCGCCGTCACCGACGCCGACGAGTTGCGCGTCGATCGCGCGCGGACCGGGGGCGCCGAACGCGACGTGAAAGCGAAGCGCCTCGCCCTTCCAGTCGCCGCGCGGGAGGTTCACCTCCTCGACGATGGAGATCGCCTTGCCGTGGCTCGTGACCTTCACGCGCGCCACGCTCGGAAGGGTCGCCAGCGGAACGAGAGGCGCCACTCGCTTCGCAGGCGCATCGAGGCTCGGCTTGGATGCGCCCGGCTTCGATGCGCCCGGCTTCGATGCGCCGGGCTTCGTCGCGCCGGGCTTCGTCGCGCCGGGCTTCGTCACGGGCGGCGCGGCAGGCGCGGGGCGCGGGCTCGCCGCGAAGGACCCGAGGAGGATGGTCACGGCAAGGGCCCGCCGTGCGCCGGCCCTCAACCGAGCGCCTCCTCGAAGCTGCGCGCAGCCGCACGAGCCGCGCCGGGCTCCGGCACTTCACCCTGCCACACGGGGCCCGCACCGATGCTCGCGAAGTGCGCGCCGGCGCGCGGGTTGTCGAACCAGTCTTCGTCGAATCGATCGACGAGATCGCGAACGACGCCGTGGGTGCGTACCGCAGCGACGAGCCGCGCAGGAAGGTCGATGCGCGCGTTGCCCGCGAAGCCTCCGAACGACCACGCGACCGCGAGGTCCGACGGGAGCGGAGCGCCGAAGACACGCGCCGTCAGCTCCTCGAGCTCGTCGCCGCGGACGGAGTCGCGCATGCCGGCGACGAACATCGCCGCGGTCGTCCGGAGCGTGACGAAGAGGACGCGCGTGAGCGCGCGGGCGTGGGCGTCGGCCGAGCGCGCGGGCAGACCAAGCTTGCGCTTGGCGAACACGCGATCCGAGACGGCGACTGCGAGCGCTCCGCCGAGAACGAACGCCTCGACGGGGTACGGATCCCGCGCGAGCGCGAACGGGAGCGACCGCGCCACGGCTCCGAGCCGGAGCGCGGCGCCCCACCGGGAAGCGGCTCGGAGGAAGCTCGCACCACCCAGGGCGGGAGGGAGGGCGAGAACGCGCGGCGCGCGCGGCGCGATCGCGCGGAAGACCTCCTCGAGCCACCGCGTCCCGAGACGGGCCGGCCATCCTTCGCGCGCATCGCGCCCGAACGCGTCGAAGACGAACGCCGCCGCGGCACCTTCCGCCGTCACTTCGGTGCGGCGCCGGAGGTCCTTGTGCAGCTCGCGGGCGAGGGGCTCCGTCGCGTCGAGGACGGCTCGCGCGAGGGCATCGAGGTCGTTCGTGCTCGCGCCCGTCGCGAGCGCCCACGGATGGTCGAGCCCGAGCCGGCGCGCGGCCTCGAAGCGGCGTGCGCGGAGCTCCTTGCGCACGGCGGCCATGGGCGCAGCGAGGTCGACGAGCCTCTGGAACGCGGTGCCGGCAACGGCCACGGTCGGCGCTTCGATCAACGCACGTCGTGCTTGGTCGAAGGAGACGAGCACCGTCGCGGGCTCACCTCCGCCCGTGTGCTCGCGGGCGAGAGCGCGGGACGCGAGCGACGGATCGGGCGCATGCGCCGCGTCGGCCTCGTCGAGGCCGAGATCCCAGCCCACGCGCGCCTGGAGGAGCTCGTGGACCCAGCGCAGGAGCGCGTCGCGATGGGGCGCGTGGACGGGGCCGGGGTCGAGGGCACGCAGTCCCGTGAACATCGACTGCCCCGCCACGTCGCGCACGCCCGCGAACGGATCGCGCGCGCGAGCCTCCTCCCGCGCTTGTTTCTGACTCGTCGCGAGGCGGGCATGCTCGCGCTCGAGAGAGCGCTGCGCCCGAGCGACGCGGCCGTCCACCGTGGCGAGGTCGAGCGGCCCCTCGAGCGTCATCCGTGCACCGTTCCGCGCGCATCGCGCTCCGCGAGCGAGCGCACGATCCCCGCCTCCGCCTCGGCGAGGGCCTGGAGTCGCGGCTCCACCAGCGCGGCGAGCGAGCCCGCCGCGCGGAGCGCCAGGTCGACGTACTGGCGGTAGTGACGTGCCTCGCACGCGAAAAGCTCTTCGTAGAAGGCACGGAGGTCGGCGGGACAGCTCTCGGGCAGCACCTGGATGAGGAGCTTGAAGCGCTCGCAGGACCGCGCCTCGATGAGCGCGCCGACGAGGAGCCGATCGACGACGAGCGGCAGATCCGTCGCAGGGAGCCGGTTCATCGCACGGCGGAGCTCGGCGGCGTAGTCGTCGACGGGCGGCGAGCCGAGACGGAGCCCGCGAGCCTCGAGGAAATCGACGACGCGCTGGAAATGCTCGAGCTCCTCCCGCGCGATTTCCGTGAGCGCACGCACGAGGCCGAGGTCGCTCGAGTGCCGGACGACGAGCGACAACGCGTTCGTCGCCGCCTTCATCTCGCAGTGGGCGTGATCGACGAGGACCGCATCGAGGTCCGTTACGGCGCTCGTCGCCCAGGCAGAGTCCGTCGCGGCGCGAAGGCAGAACATGCGTCCGAGGGGATAGCACGGCCGCCCTCGCGCGCCGAACGCCGGTGACGATCGCGCGCGCGCGTTCCCTCGGGCTTCAGCTACCGCTCTTCGCGGGCGGCGCCTCTTTGGGCGGCGCGGCCCGGCGCGATGCTCCAAGGCTGCCGCCCCACGCGGCAAAGCCGACGGCGACGCCGATGGTCACCGCCCCGGCCACCAACGTGGCGACGGTGAAGCCCGCCCACGCGATGGCGGTCGCGATGAGGGCAGTCACCGCGCCCGACATCGCAGCGACGCGCGCGGGACGAACGCCGCTCCCGAAGCGCCCGACGATCACGCCGCCTCCGAACGCGGCGAGCGCAAGGCCGAGGATGCTCGGGAGCGCGACCGTCGCCATGAGCCGAGCGCGCTCCCCCGACGTCATCGCGGAGAGCGCGAGGTCGATGGCTTCCTTCGAGGCATCGGCGCCGAAACGGGCGGCCATCACCCGTGCCGAGAGCGCGCCTGCGACGTACGCGAGGGGAAGCCAGCCTGCGAAGATCGCCACCGTGCCGAAGCCCACCCAATGCCACGGCGGACGGGCGTCGTCGCCGGCCTCGGGCTCGGCAGCACGAGGCGGATCGTTCGAGAGGACGGGCAGTCGGCGGCGCTCGGCCATCGGGAGGGCCCAAGCTTACCTCGCAATGTGCTAATCGCGAGGCCGTGAGCTCGCCCTTCGCCGAGATCGACCCGCAGAAGAGCACGAGCGCGATGGACCTCCGTGTGCGCTTTTGCGAGACGGACCTCATGGGGATCGTCCATCACGGCTCGTACCTCGTGTACTTCGAGGCCGGCCGCGTGGAGTGGTTGCGACGCCGCGGCGTGACCTACGCCGACTGGGCGAGCCGCGGCGTTCACCTGCCCGTCGTCGAGGCCCACGTGGGCTACAAGGCTCCCTCGCGCTTCGACGACCTGCTCGTCGTCGAGACCACGCTCGCCGAGCTCCGCTCCGTGTCGATGAAGTTCAGCTACGTCATCCGTCGCGGCACGACGACGATCGCGGAGGGGTGGACGCGCCTCGGCTGCATCGACGACAAGCACAAGCTGCTCCGCATCCCGGACCACATGCGCGACGTGCTCCTCGCCAGCGAAGCTACCGCCTGAGGTAGATCTCCGCGCCGGCGCGGATCGACACGACGAGCTCAGCCGACGGCGTTGCACGCGCCGTGGATGACGGCGCACGAGCCTGCAAACAGCACGGCCAGGACGAACAGGATGATCGTGACGACCGCGACCGGGCTCGTCCCGTCTGCACGCACGAACGGCAACCGGCGCGGCGCGTGGCCGGGCGGGAGCGTCCCCGGGGGCGGGCTTGCCCCGTACGGCATCAGCGGCGCGTGGAACCCAGCGGGACCGGTCCCCGGTGGCGGGCTCGGCGGCATCGGCGCTAGCCCCGGCGGCCGCGTACCGAGCGGCGGGCTCGGCGCCGTCATCGGAAGCGGGGTGCCGCGCCGAGGGGTGATCGTCGTTCGCTGCGGGCCCGCCACATGACCGGGCGGCGCGGCGTGCGTCGCTGCCAGCGGGTGCGCCCCCGGCGCGACGACGGCCGGCGGCGGAGCATGCGGATGCGCCGGGACGACCGGCGGCGGCTGCATCGTCGTCGAGCCGCGCGCACCGTCACGCGCCGCGACGAGCGCGGCCCAGAGCTCGGAGACGGACGCGAAGCGATCCTTCGGATCGACCGAGAGGGCGCGCCGACAGACAGCCTCGATCTCGTCGGGGACGTTGGCGCCGCGCGTCCGCGGCGTCGGCCGTTGGTTCGGGTCGGTCGCCGCCCTCATGATGCCGACGACGTCCCCCTCGTCGACCGGCCGCCGATCCGTGAGGAGCTCGGTCACGAGGAGCGCGAAGGCGTACACGTCCGTCGCGAGCCCCGTCGCGCCGATGCGTGGATCGAGCTGTTCGGGCGTCGCATAGAGCCAGGTGAAGGACGCGAAGGTCCCCTTCGTCCCGGCCGACTCACCCTCCTTCATGATCTTGGCGATCCCGAAATCGAGCACCTTCACCTGCGGCCCGGGCCGGCCCTGCGTTTGCCCGGCGAGGAGGAAGATGTTCGCCGGCTTCACGTCGCGATGCGCGACCTGCTGCACGTGTGCCGCGGCCAGACCATCGGCGACGGGCTCGAGGATCGCGAAGGCCTCGGCGAGTGAGCGCCCGCGCATCCCGCGCTGGCGGCGCTCGGCGAGATCGTCCGCGAGCGAGCGGCCCTCGAGCCACTCGAGGATCATGAACGGAGCCCATGCCCCGAACGGCATCGTGGCCGCACCGAAGTCGAGCGCCCGGACGATGTGGAGAGAGGACTGCGAGAGCGTGTAGAGGAGCCGCGCCTCGGCCCGGAACTTCTCGAGGACGAGGGCGTTGATCCGCGGGTCGCCGCCGTCGAGGCCCTTCAGGACCTTGATCGCGATCGGCTGGTCGAGGGACAGGTGACGCCCGCGATAGACGACGCCGAACCCGCCCTCGCCCACCACCGCGTCCGCGCGGTACTGGCCCTCGAGCAGCGTGCCCGCGAGCCCGAACGGGTCTTGGAGGAGGGCACCCTGGTTCACTGCCCCCCATGTCTTATCCCAGGCGGTCCCGGTCATCACCCGAAAGACGCGGAGAACCTCCCCCTCCCCGGGCGCCTTGCTGTACGCTGTCGAGCCAGCACCGATGGCATCTCCGATGCCCGGCGGCCCCCGACCTCATGCGCAAGCTCGTCCTCGCTGCCGCCCTGGCCGCGCCCCTCCTCGCCTTCGCCGTGGGATGCAAACATCCCGGTTCGCAGAAGCTCGAGGGTCGCTGGAAGGGACAGAAGGCGGAGGGCGTCCCCGATACGGCCCAGCTCTCCGCGAACTCGTTCGCGACGAACACCGAGATCATCGCGCAGGGCAATCAGATCTCGATCCACACCCCCGGCGGGCGCAACGGCACGGGCGCGATGGCGACATACACGGTCGACAAGGAAGATCCGACCACGCTCGTCATCCACACCGATCGCGACGGCAGCGCCGAGACCTTCACCTTCAACGAGAAGGCGGACGTGATGGTGTGGAAGATCGACGACCGGCGCTCGATCACCTTCAAGAAGGTGCAGTAGTCGCGAGCTCGAGCCCGAGCGACGGGCCGAGCTCGAGCTCAGCGTCGGACGGCTTCGCGCGCGATCCGGAGAGCGATGACGCGCTCGCCGCGTCGGACCTTCACGAGGACGTCGTCGTGGATCGGCCCCGAGAGGCGGGCGCGAGCTTCGGTGATCGACGCGACCTTCGCGCCGCCGACCTCGATGATGACGTCACCCGCGACGAGGCCGCCGCGCTCGGCCTCGCTGGTCTCCGACACCGCGACGACGACGACCTCCGGCCCCTCGAGCCCCGCGGCCGTCTCGCCGAGCGTGATCGCGACGCCGCCCGTCGCGATCGGCTCCTTCGGGAGCGACTCCCCACGCGCGATGACGAGCTTCACGTCGCCCGTCGTTCGACCGGCGCGAACGGCGACGTCGGTCCGACGCGTACGGCCGACGTCGGCAGCATACGCCTCGAGCGCGATCGTCCCTTCGCCGAGCTCGCCGAGGCGGAAGCGCCCCTTCCCGTCGGTGACGGCCATGCCGGTCATCGTGGCACCGACCGGCAGATACGTCGGGACCGCATCCTTCGCCACGCGCGCTCCGGGGATCGGATCGCCTCGCCCGTCGACGACGACGCCCTCGACGACGCCCTCCTCGACGAGCTCGAAGCGCGGCACCTCGGTCGGACGCCGTCCGCCGCGGTCCTCGATCACGATCGCGCGCTCCTCCGGCGCGCGACCCGACAGGCGAACGCGCAGACGCGCGGGCCCGGGCGCGACGTCGCCGATGGTGAAGAGCCCCTCGCCGTTCGTCCGTGTATGGCGGACGCCGGACTCGGTCTGCAGCGTCACGGCCGCGCCGGCGAGCGGCTCGCGACGGCGGGTGACGACCTCGCCGGTCACACTCTCCGCCGGCGCGAGCTCCACGACCAGCTCGGGCATCTCTGCGGTCGTCACCACGACCTGCGTGGCCCGGCCGGGCGCACGCACCTCGATCCGCGCGGCGATTCCTCTCGCTCCAGCGAGCTCGGCCCGACCGCGCGGATCGGTGAACGCCGTCACGCGCAGCGCCTCGCTCGGATCGAGGCTCGCCGCCGTGACCTGCGCGGCTTCGATCCCGCTGCCGCGGTGATCGGTGACCTTAACCGGGAGCGGCGGGCGCGGCTCGGGAAGCGTGATCTCGATCGTCTTCTTCCCCGCCTCCGGGACCGTCAGCTCGACGCGCGCCACGACCGTCGTCGGGTCCTCGTCCCGCGCGACGAGGATTGTGACTGCGTCGGGGAGCGCAGCGAATGCGAACGAGCCGTCGGTCCCGCTGCGCGTCATGTGCTCGAGCGAGCCACGTGTCGCGAGCGCCGTGACGTGCGCGCCGGCCACCGGTCGCCTTCGCGCGTCGACCACGCGCCCTTCGAGATCGCCGCCACGCTGGAGCACGATCTCGACCCGCGCCTCCTTGTCGGACTCGAGCAGGACGACCTCGCTCATCGCCTCGACGTACTGCGGATGATGAACGAGCGCGCGAACCCGGCCCGGAGTGACCGGCGTCGCGCGGAACGTGCCGTCACGTCCGGAGACCCACGGATCGGCCTGGACCGTACGGCTCGTCACCGATGCACCCGCGGGCGCGCTCCCGCCGAACGAGAGACCGACCGCAGGGCCGTGCGGGATCGCCGGCACCGGGCCCGGCATCACGCCGAGCTCGCCGGCGGGGAGGAGCGGCGACGGCCCCTTGAGCTGCGCGGTGAAGTGCGCCTCGCGGAAGGACATGCGCGACGGGTCCTCGTCGATCGGCATCCCCTCGAGGTCGGTGCCGATGACGCGGATCGTCGCGCCGTCCACCGCATAGCCGCGCGCGTCCGTGATCTTGCCGATCAGCACGCCGCCGCGCGCGAGCGCGATCTTCACCTCGGACGGCGAGCCCTCGTCGAGCGCCACCGCCGCCTTCGGGACGAAGCCGTCCGCACGCGCAGACAGCGTCGCGGGCCCGCGCGTGATCGGCCCCAGCACGACCCGACCGCGCTTGTCGGTGACTCCCTCGATCGGAAATGGAGAGAGACCACCCTCGGCTAGCGTGAGACGCGCGTCACGCACGTCCTCATCCGTGGCTGCGTCGACCACGTGCGCCGTGACCATCACGCCGGGCCCGAGCGCGAGTCGCACCGTCTTCTCCTCGCCCTTCGTGAGGATGAGCCCGAGCTCGATCGGCGAGACGCGCGATCCGTTGACCGCACGGAGCGCGTAGCTGCCGCTGTCGAGGCCGGCGATCCGGACCGTTCCGTCCTTCCCCGTCTCCGCGACGCGCGCGGAGTCGAGGGCCGGCGAGCCGACGAGGACCCGCGACGACGGAGCCGGCGAGCCGTCCTCCCCGACGACCTCGACGACCAGGGCCCCCTGCTTGCCGAGGACGATCACGAGCAGCTGCCCCTCGGGCACACGCCGCTTCGTCACCTCTTCGAACCCGGGCGCGCGCGCGATCACGGTGTACGGCCCCTCGCCGAGGCGTCCCACACTCGCCCGACCGCCGATGCCCGTGCGCGCACCGACAGGGAATGGATCGGGGCCGCGAACCTCGATCTCCGCTCCCGCCATCGGCGCGCCTTGCTCGTCCTTCACCTCGACCTCGAGCGTGTGCTCGGGACCGAGCTCGAGATCGAGTCGCCGCGCGCCCGCGACGACGACGACCATCTGCGAGGCGCGTGCGCGCCCGGGCGCCTCGGCGACGATCCAGTGCTCGGCCTGCGGCAGGTCCCGGAGCGTCGCCCGGCCTTCGCTGTCCGACTCGGCCTCCCCGGCGGCGTGCGCACGTCCGTCGAGGATGGCGAACGCCCGGACGCGCGCACCGGCGATCGGGTCGCCGTCGCCGTCGCCGCCCTGCCCAGGCACGCCACGAACGACGACGTCGAGGATCCCATCGCGGCCCGTGATCTCCCTCGGCACCGCAGGCGCGACCAGCTCCACGACGGTCGCGCGGAGCGCCGACCCAGGCCAGCTCGCCACGAAGACGAGGCCCACGAGCGCGAGCAGAATGGCGCGGAGGCGGAGGAGCATCGAGACGCAGGTAACCAGAGCACAACAGAGGTGCTCCCTGAAGCTTCCGTTGTGTCGCCCCGGCCGACAGTTCTGCTACTTTTTCGATGTGGCGCGTTCGAGCAGGCTCGGGAGTGGGCTCGGTGCGCTCGTGCTCGGCTTCGGCCTCGCGGTGGGATGCGGGACGGAGCGGCCACCCGTGTCGGGCGATGGTTCGGGTGCCGGCGGCGCCGTCGGCGGCGGCTCGCAGTTCAACACCGACGCGGGCTCGGGCAAGCCTCCGGGCTGCGGGACGAAGCCGGACGGCTCGCAGTGCGAGTGCCTCGATGTCCCGCTCTTCGTCGACCCCCCGACGATCTACTTCGTGCTCGATCGCTCGGGGAGCATGGGATCCCCGGACAAGTGGAATCAGGTCCGCGTGACGGTCGGCAAGATCATGCGGAGCCTCGGGCCACGCGCGAGCTTCGGCGCCGCGATGTTCCCCGCAGCAAGCACGACCGACGCCTGCCTTCCTGGCGACGAGATCATGTCCGTGCGTGCCGGCGACCCGCCGTCGTCCGGCGTCGACGGTCCCACGACGTCGGCACTGCTTGCGTCGACGCGCGTGACGCCGGGCGGCGGAACGCCAACCGGCCCGACGCTCGAGCTCGTGCGGACGCGCCTCGACAAGATCGCGGGCCAGAAGTTCGTCATCCTCGCGACCGACGGCGCACCGAACTGCAACCCGAACGCAGGCTGCGGTTACGATCGGTGTCAGCTCAACATCGAGAACCGGCAGGGATGCCCGAAGGAAGGGCCTCGCAACTGCTGCGAGCCGCCGGACGGGCTCCGCGAGAACTGCACCGACTCGGCATCGACGCTCGCCGCGATCAGCGGGCTGAAGACGAGCGGGGTCCCCGTCTACGTCGTCGGGCTCCCGGGCGCCGCTCCGTATGCGTCGCTGCTCGAAGAGATGGCGACGATGGGCGGAACGGCGCTCTCGACGAGCCCGAAGTACTTCGCCGTCAACGCCGCGAGCGAGGACGTGATGCTCACCGCGCTCAAGAAGGTGGCCGCGAAGATCACCGGCACGTGCACCTTCGACCTCAAGGAAGAGCCCGCCGACGCCTCCCTGGTGAACGTCTACATGGACGACGTGGTCCTCCCCTTCGAGCCCGTCAACGGATGGACGATCTCGGGCAAGACGGTCACGCTCGTCGGAGCCGCGTGCGAGCGGGTCAAGAACGGCGACGCGCTCGACGTGCGCATCATCGCCGGCTGCCCGCGCATCGAGCCGCGCTGACCCTCGGCGCGCGCTTCAGTGCAGCGTGTGCCAACCGCCGTCGCGCTCGATCTTGAGTGACACGCTGACGGCGGTCGCCGTGCCGGACACCGGGCCGACCATGCTCGCGGAGACGGGGGTGAACGGTCCGTGGGACTCGGCAGCGCGCTCGGCGGCGAGCCTCGCCGCGATGCGCGCGTCCTCGATCGCCTCTTCGCGCTCCCAGCGGGCGAGGATCGCCTTCGAGCGGCGGCGGCGACGAACGTAGGCGGCGACGAGCGCCACGACGACGAGCATCCAGATGACGCCGCCGCCCGTCAGAACGGGGATGACGGAGAAGCGACGCTCGAGATCGCCGCGCCACTCGAACTCGAGACGGCGGAGGTCACTTCCGTAGGCATCGGCGACCGCGCGCTCGAAGGCCTGGCCCTCGCGCACGCGGCCGATCATCGCCGTGAAGCGAAGGCGGTCCGACTTGCGCGTGAGGAAGCGCATGAAGTCGGCGCTCTCCGCGTAGGCGATGCTGACCTCGAAGTTGTCACGCGGGAAGCTGCGATCGAGATCCGAGAGCGGAAGGAGCGTGCCCGAGAGCGTCGCACTCCACAGGGTCTGGAGACGCGCCGCCGCGCGCTCGCCGGAGAGCGAGATCGCGAGGCCTTCGTTGAACCAGACCGGGACGTGTTTGCCCTGGACCGCATCCTCGAGCGCGACGTGGGCGAGCTCGTGCCGGAAGACCTCGTCGAGATCGACCGCCTCGGCGCCTCGCGGCTGGAGCATGCTCAAGAGGACGAGATGCAGGCCGTGATACGCGACGCCGCTGGCGTATTCGGGAGGGGGCGCGTGGGCGGGCGCGAGGCGCGCCATGTCCGCGACCGTCGGCGCGACGCGGACGGTGACACGCGAGAGCACCGGCTGCCCGAGCGCCGCCGTGAGCTCGGCTTTGATCGTGTCGGCATCCCGGATGATCGACGCGACACGCTCGCTCGCGTTCGGCGGATACGAGAGCTCGAGCCACCCCATGTCCTTCGTGATGTACGATGGCGGGACCGGCGGGATCGTGACCTGCGCGGTCGGCAGGACGATCGGCACGTCGTGCGGGACGACGAACGTTGGACCGTGCGCGTCGTCGCCGCCCGCTCCTGCAGGCAGGGCTCCGATCTCGGTCGGCCTCGCGGACGCAGTGAGGCTCCCGAAGCTCACGGCGAGCGCGGTCAGCAGCGCGAACAGGAAGCGAGTCCAGCGAGACATCGTGAGCGGTTCGATGCCGGAACAACTCCGGCGGGGTCGGGCTTCCCGACTCAGCGAGGAACCCGCATCTGAAGATGGATCGGGTCGTTGCTCGTGTCCTGTGCGGCAAAGAAGAAGAACCCGCCGACGAGGGCCGCGGCGCCGACCGCGCCCCAGAGCCACGGCGACATGTAGAACGGCCGGCTCTCCTTCCCTTCCGAAGGGAGCTTCGGCGGAGTGCCCTGCAGCTGAGCCACCACGGGCGCCGGCGGCGGCGGGAAACGACCGGTGAGCGAGGTCACAGTGCCGCGCCAGCCGGACTCGTTGGGCTCGTAGCGCGCCGCGTCGAACTCGCCCGTATCGGCGAGGAAGAGCCTCGCGCTCACGAGCGCTCGGGGACCCGCGGCCGAGGCCTGGGCGACCGGCGGGGTCACGCCCGCGTCAGCCTCGACGGACGGGACGGAAGGAGCGACCGACGCCGCGCCGCCGTCGACCGGGGCGCCCTCGTCCTTCGTCTCGCTCTCCTTCGTTTCCTTTTGCTCGACGGGAGCCGGCGTGCGGCTCACGACGAGCAACGCCTGGACGCCGAGCTGCTGCGCGATGCTCGCGAGGAGCCGACGACTCGCCGCGTCTTCGCCGGTGACGCCGGCGCGGAGCTCCGCGAGCTCGCGGATGTCCTTCGTCGCGGACGGCGGCGCGGGATCCCCGGCGAGGATGCGCGCGCGGAGCTCGTCGAGCTTCCGCGGGCGGAGGGAGCTTCCGTAGACGGCACGCGCGAGCGTGAACGCCTCCTCCCGCGCTGCGCCGCTCCCGAGGACGGCCACCCCTTGCCCTGCCGACTTCGGCGACGTAGCGAGCGTCTCCGTCGGCTCGAGCGGCGCCGCTTGGACCAGCTGCTGGTCCGAGACCGTCACCGTCGCGAGCGCCGCGAAGACGAGGAACACGCGGCAAGCTCTACGAAGGGAGGACACGGGCGGCGCCAATCTAAGCCGATACGTCACCGGGTCAAGCCAGGCTCGGGTGGGTAGCGGAGGTGCATCAGGAGCCGAGAAGCCCGAGCACGAAGGTGTGCATCGGGGCCGTCTCCGGGAGCGTCTGCCGGAGCGTCGGATTGAAGCGCAACAGCGTCAGCCCGACCATGATCACGAGCACCGCGAGCGGGACACCGGCGATCGCCATCGGCCGCCATCGACCGAGGAGGCGCGACGACGCGATCGTCGTGATGACCGCAAACGCCAGCGCGTCGACGAGTGCCGCGGCGGTGTGCATGCCATCGGCGCGCGACGTCCGAACGCCGACGAGCATGATCCCGATGAACGCGCAGCCGGCAGCGATGCCGATCCCGAGCTTCTGGAGGCTCGTGCCCCCGCGCGCGAGCACCGTCGTCACTCGGCGCGCGAAGAGGGCGACGACGACGCCGGTGACGACCGCAAAGATCGAGAACGTGACGCCGGCGAGCGCCTTGTGGTGCGTGGTCTTGCTGAGCAAGGCGCCGAACGTCGACAGCAGCCCGAGCTCGATCACGCACCACCACAGGACGCCCATCGCGAACAGCGACGCGCGCTCGCCCGCGAGCAGCTGGACCCCGACGCGCGCGCGCCGGAGGACCGCAACCGCCGCGACCGCGAGCGGTGTGGAGAGCGCCGAGAGCACCAGCCACTGCTCGAGCGCGCGGGACGCGGAGCTCGCGTCGCCCATGCGAAGCGCCGCAGGGAGCGAGGACACGACTGCCGCCAGGACGCCGCCCGCGACGATGAAGCCGAGCCGCATCACGCTCGAAGAGCCGTCGCTCTCGGGCTCCGGCTCGCGTGCGAGGCTATGCAGCGGCGGCTGAACGCTCATGGGGGCGGAGCACTATAGCGAACCGACGAGGCATCGCGTCCAGAACGCGTCAAATCGGTATGGTCGAGCCGCTCGAGCGGGCAAACGGCCCTGGCCGCGTCGAACGGATGAGCGCGACTAAGAGCGCGTTGCGCGTATGTGCCGCGAGCGAACCTGCACGCGGTTCAGAACGCGTCGATCGACGTCAGCGGGGGCATCTTCACGATCGCATCGACACGCGACGCCAGCCGCCCATCGGCATCGGCGAGGCCGAGCGCAACCGCATCCGTGACGGAAAGCCCGCCGTAGAGGATGGCCGCGAGGCCGGCGCGCGTCGTCCAGAGAGCGCGCGGCTCCCGAACATCGACGCTCCCGCGCGGCGGCCCGACCTCGGCTCGCCCGTCCAGCACGCGAACCCCGACCGCGATGCCGTCGGGCTCGTCATCGTCGGAAGAGCGCACGACGACGTCGAAGGCACCATTCCCACCGTAGCCTCGCGCGACGATGGCCCGAGGGACGTCCTCGATCCTCACCATCGGCCCACCGACGATCTCGCCGAGGCCGTGCTCGACCGCATCGGTGCCGAAGCGCCGTCCGTCGGGGTCCACGAGCGCACGCTCGAGCGGGTCGGTCTCGGCGACCTCGAGGATGATCTCGGCGGCTTGATCGCGCATCCCTGCGAGCGCCCCGAGGAGTGCGCGGCGCGTCTCGTCGTCCTCGGCGACGAGCTCGTCGACCTCGACGAGCGTCTCGGCGTGGAACTGCTCCTGCGCGAGCGTGAACGCGACGTATCCCGTGGCCTTCGCGTTGCCCTGCCCCACACCCGGGCGCCGCCCCTCGCATACGAGCGTCATCCGTCGCTCGCGCGCGAGGAGCATCTCCCAGAAGCGCTTCGGCCTCGTGATCCATCCGCTCGCCCGCTCGGCCGCTCGCGCGTGGAGGCGCCGGATCGTCTTGTCGTCCCCTGGGCGCACGCCGCGAACGCGACCGCGAGCCAGCGCCCGCCACGCCCCGGGGACCGAGCGCGTATCGATCGCGAGGCGCTTGCGCGAAGACGTGGTCGCGTACCCGAGGCGCTCGTAAAAGCCGTGACGGAAAGCGTAGAGCATCGTCAGCGCGTCGCCCCTCCGGTCGGAGAGACCGTGGAGGTAGCTCATGAGCGCGGTGGCGATCCCCCGTCCCCGCGCCTCGGGCGCGATGCCGACCGAGGCGATCCCGCCCACCTTCACGGCGACCCCGCCGAAAGAGGCCTGGAACGGGAAGAGGAATGCGTGCCCGACGACGGCCCCCGCGTCCTCGACCACGACGAGGTGTTCGAGCCCGCCGAACGGATTATGCGTGAAATTCCGCTGACGTGCCTCGACGTTGCGTGGGTCGGGATAGGCTGCGAGGTGAATCTCGACGAGGCGCTCGAGGTCGCTCTCCTTCGCCCGCCTGAACCGGCTCATCGTCCCGCTCTTTCCGCATCGACGGATCGGCCGGAAATTGGGCCGTCTCCGATCGCGCATGTTACGCGCGATCCGATGCTAGCTGAACACGCGCACACCGGGACGAGGTCCGGCTCGAACGGTTCGAACGGGGCGACCAGCGCCCGGCTGGGAGGCGCACGAGCCGACTTCGTCGCCGGCCTCGGCCGCAAGGTTGCCGACCTCCGCGCGACCCTCGCGCGTGTGAAGGCGAACGCCGACGACGTGGCGGTCCGGGACGAGCTCCGCCGCAAGCTCCATGCGCTCGGCTCCGCCGCCAAGATGATGAAGTTCGACGCGATGGACCGCGGCATCGCCGAGGCGCTCGGCACGCTCGACCGGGCCTCGCGCGACGCCGTCCTCGACGAGATCGATCTCGATGCGATCGAGCAGATCATCGAGGACCTGCCGGCGCTCGCCTGGGGCGACGGGCAGGCGCGCTCATCGCGCGCAGAGGCCATCGAGAAGGGCACCGCGCCGAAGTACGACGTCCTCGTCGTCGGTCCGGCGCTCATCGCCGAGGCGCTCTGCGACGACGACACCTCGCGGGTGCAGGCCACGTTCACGTGCGAGACCACGCCCGACGCGCAGGCCGCTTACGACGTCGTGCGCACGACGGAGCCCGATCTCGTCATCCTCGATGCCGACCTCGTCGCCGCGACCGAGCTCGTCGAGGCGCTGATGGACGACCCGCTCACCGAGACGGTGCCGATCGTCGTCGTCGGGAGCTTCGTCGAGCAGGGCGAGGCCGCGCGCTACGTCGCGATGGGAGTCGCCAAGACCGTGAGCAAGCCGACCTCGCGCGAGGCGCTCCGCGCAGTCTGCGAGGAGACGCTCTCGCCCGATCGCGGGAGCGTCACCGCCCACGCCGTCCTCGGCGAGCCGACGCTCGAGGAGCTCGGCGATCGCCTTGCCGCGGAGCTCCGCGAGGCCATCGTGGGCCGCGCCGATCCCGCTGCCCGCGGCCGTCGCATCCCGCTCGGCCAAGGCACCGAGGTACTCGGCGCCGTCTGGGGCGCGATCGCTCGTGTCCGCGAGGTCGTCACCTCGCGCAGCGACGGCGCAGTGCGCTTCGCCGGCGGCCCCGAGGGCGCGCTCACGCCCGCGCCGCTGCTCCACGAGCCCGACATCGCCCGCGGCGATCGCCACCGCACGCCGAAGCGCGGCAACGCCGCCGAGGTGCGCCTCCAGGGCCGGCGCGTCGTCGTCGCCGACGACGATCCCGGCGTCGTGTGGTTCCTCGCCGACCTCCTCAAGACGGCCGGCTGCGTCGTCCACGAGGCCTTCGACGGTCAGCAGGCGCTCGAGCTCGCCTACAGGAGCTCGCCCGACCTCGTCATCAGCGACATCCTGATGCCGAACCTCGACGGCTTCTCGCTCTGCCGCGCGCTCCGTCGGGACGTCGCGCTGCGCGATACGCCGGTGATCCTTCTCTCCTGGAAGGAGGACCTCCTCCAGCGCGTGCGCGAGCTCGGCGCCGGCGCGGCGGGCTACGTCCGCAAGGAGAGCGACACCCGCGCGATCATCGCGCGCGTCCGCGAGGCGCTCCGCTCGCGCGGACGGATCGAGGCGCGCCTCCGCGAAGAGGGCGAGGTCCGCGGCCGCCTCGATGGCGTCACCATCCGCACGCTCCTCGAGATCGTGTGCGCAACGCGCCCCGAGGCGCGCGTGTCGGTCCGCGACGCGTCGTTCCTCTACGAGGTCGAGGTCCGCTTCGGTGCGCCGCATCGCGCGACGCGCACGGACGGGGACGGGAGCTTCCTCAAGGGCTCGAAGGTGCTGACCCAGATGCTCGGCGTGAGCGCGGGTCGGTTCACCGTCACGAACAGCACGGCGGCGGTCGAGGCCGATCTCGACGGTAACCTCGCCGCGCAATTCGCCAAGCCGATCGCCAAGGCACGCGCCGCGATGTCGCTCCTCACGGGCACGAGGATGAACGCGGTCGCCCGGATCCGCTTCGACGAGGACGCGCTCGCCGACTACCTGAAGGCCACTCCGGAGCGCGCTCGCCTCGTCGCACGCCGCCTCGCGAACGGCGCGTCTCCGCGCGAGCTCATCCTCTGCGGCGGAGCCGAGCCCGCGCTCCTCGACGACCTCCTCTGCGATGTCTCGGCGCGCGGCCTCGTGATCGGCATCGAGGGCACGGACGGCGAAGACATGCTTCGTCCCGCGGTCGCGGACGTCCTCCAGCACACCGACACGCGTGCATCGTTCGCACCGCACGCCGCGACGCCCTCACCGGTCCCCGCCCTCGCCGACGCGCTCGGTGTGAGCGCCGAGGTCGCCGCGAGCGCGCTCCCGCTCTGCTCCGACGAGGAGTCCGCGCCGATCTGCACGAGCCCGACGCCGGGTGCCACGACGTCGCTCGAGGACGCCATCCTCCGTGAGGTGATCCACAGCTCGCCCGAGCCCGCGCTGGCGCTCCCAACCGTCGACCCGGCGGTCGTCGTTGCTCCGGCCGAGGCCCTCCGCCAAGAGCCTTCCCCTTCCCCTGCGCCTGCCCCGACCGCATGCGAGGAAGAGGACCACGGGCCCCCTCCGGCCGAGCAGATCCTCGCCCTCGGCGAGGCCACCGTCGTCGACAACACCGTCTACGGCGAGGAGCGCTCCATCTCCTCGATCGCGCCGCCGGTGGCGGCTCTCGCCAGCGAGGGCGAGGACGACGAGCAGGACGAAGAGCAGGACGAGGCCGGCAACGACGACGCGGTCTTCGCGGGCGAGCTGAAGCGTGAAGACCTCACGCCGTTCGCCTCCGTCACCGCGACTGAGGACGACGAGGCGCCGGCGCCCTCGCCCGCGCCCAAGCGGAAGAAGTGGCCGATGGTGGCGTTCGTCGCGGCCACCGGGGTCGTGGCCTGGGCGGTCCTCCACTTCTCGACGAGCTCGGTCAGCCTCCCGCCGCAGCAGCAGAAGCAGCTCGAGGCGCCCGCGCCCGAGACCCCGCTCCCGCCGCCGGCGAAGACGGCCGCCAGCGAGGACACGACCGACAAGGTCTTCTACACGCCGGTCGTCACGACCGAGACCTCGCTCCCCGCAGGCCACGGCGTCATCGACGTCTCCGCGCCCGCAGGCGCCGTGGTGCTCGTCGACGGCAAGGAGCATGCGCGCGGGTCGACGAAGGTAGAGGCCTCGCCGGGCGATCACGACGTCCGCGTCCGCCACGACTCCGCCGGAGAGCGCGCCTACACGATCAACGTGCGCACGAGCCGCGTCGCCCACGTCCGCTTCGAGTAGGCCTCCCCGTCCAGGGAGCGAAGCCCCGACGCCGCGAGCGCCCGGCTTTGAGCGCGCGGGCGTTCGCGGTAAGGAGGGCGCGATGCTGCTCTCCCGCTTCCCGAGCGCCCGCGCCGGCGCGATCGCTGCCGCGATCGCGCTCGCGACCGGCTGCTCGAAGGGCGGCTCGGGAGACGCGCCGAGCGCCGGCACCTCGCTCGCCGCGAGCGCCTCGAAGGCTCCCAGCACGAAGGGCGCTCGGGTCAGCGACGCACCACACGACTCGGCCGTCATCGACTTCCTCGCAAACGCGGAGGACTGCAGCTTCGGGCACCGCGGCGTGCTCCTCGATCTCGGGGACGCGACCACGCGCTCGCGCATGAGCGGGGCACGCCTCGCGAAGCCGGACGTGGAGGTCCGCGAACGCGAGGGCGCATCGTGGGCGAGCATCCGCGCCCGCTCGCTCGAGCTGTCGTTCATCTCGTCCGCCGAGCTCAAGTCCGAGGCAGGGATCATCATCGAGGCCCGGGCCCGCGGCGGCCTCGCGAGGAGCGCGTCGGTCTACCTCAACGGGAAGCCCATCGGCACGCTCTCGCTCACCAAGGGCGAAACGACGATCTCGGCGGCCCGCGCGCAAGGCGTGATCGCCCGCGGCACGAACGAGCTCCTCCTGCGCTTCAACGGCGGCTCGCGCGCGCAGCACGATCAGCTCGCGGAGATCGACTGGATCCGCGTCGGCCCGAACGACGGCGACGCTCCCTACTCCGCGCCCACGCGCAGCGACGCGATCACCGCGGTGTCGATCTCCGGCACGTCGCGGCGCGCGGTCTCGCTCCGCGCCCCGGGCTATGCGCGCTGCTCGGCGTTCATCCCGAACGGGAGCGTCCTCGAGGGCTTCATCGGCGCGACGGGCGGCGAGGCCGAGGCGGAAGTGCGGGTGCTCGTCGACCGATCGGAGCCGCGCGTCGTCGGGACGTTCCGTCTCGGCGGCCCCACCGATCCACCAGGCTGGAGGCCGATCTCGATCCCGCTCGGCGACATCGCCACGATCGCGGGCGTCGAGCTCGTCGCGAAGAGCAGCTCGAAGGGCGCACGGGTCGCGTTCGCCGAGGCGCGTGTCGTCCCGCCGGCGCCGCCGGACGAGCCCTCCGAGGAGGTCGCGCCGCCGAAGGCACGGGGGGTCGTCCTCGTCGTGATGGGCACGACGTCGCGCCGGATCTCGATCCATGGCGGCTCGGTCGCGATGCCGGAGCTCGCGAGCCTGGCGAACGGAGGCATCGTCTTCGACGCACACCGCGCGACGTCGAGCTACGCCAACGGCGCGCTCGGCTCGATGCTCACCGGGCTCTCCCCGCGCGAGCACGGCGCTTCGGACGCCGACGCCGTCCTGTCCCCGACCGTCTTCACGATCGCCGAGGCCACCCGGCAGGCCGGCATCGTCACCGGCATGTTCACCGCGAACCCGACGACGACCGCTCCGTACGGCTTCGCGCGCGGGTGGGAGACGTTCGAGGTGCGTCTGCCGGGGCACGGAGACGACGAAGCATCGACCGCCATCTTCGACGAGGCGGGCAAGTGGCTCGACGCCCACAAGAACGATCGCTTCTTCCTCGTCGTGCACGCGCGCGGCGGGCATCCGCCGTGGGAGGTCACGAGCGAAGAGCTGAAGGAGCTCCCGCCGCAGGGTTATCAGGGCAGCCTCGAGCCCAAGCACGCCGGCGAGGCGCTGGCAAAGGCACGCAAGGCGGGCGGCCGCTCGTTCGCCGATCCCGATCGCGAGCGCGCCTTCGCGCTCCATGCAAAAGCGCTCACCGCCCACGATGAAGCGCTCGGCGCGCTGATCGGCCGCGTTCGCACGCTCGGGCGCGAGAAGGACACGGTCTGGATCGTCACCGGCGACGTCGGGGTCGACGCGGCTGCGCGTGTCCCCTTCCTCGAGGACGACTCGCTCGAGGAAGGCGCCCTCGCGATCCCGCTCGTGCTGCGCGGGATCGGGAAGCCCCCCCGCGAGCGGGTGCCCACCGCGACCAGCGGCGTCGACATCGCACGCACGGTGCTCGAGTCGTTCGGGCTTCCTCCGCCGCCGCAGCTCCGTGGCGAGAGCCTCTGGGCGTCCGCGGGAGAGAAGAGGCCCGTCGTCGGTGAACGACCGCTCGTCGCCGCGACGACGACGCGCTTCTCGGCGCGTTGGGGAGCGTTTGCGGTCGTGGGCTCGCGCGGGCGCGAGGTGAAGGTCTGCAACCTCGCCCTCGACCCGGACTGCGTCAGTGACGTGCGCCCGAGCCACCCGCTGGCGGCCGAGGCCCTGCGCTCGCTCGCCTGGAACGAGCTCGTCGTGAGGGGCGCCGGGGCCGCGAGGAGCGACAAACCCGACAAGGCCGCCGCCCCAGCTGAAGCGGCGTCCGCCCGCGCGGCGGCCGACGGACCGACCTCTGCCGCACTAAAGATCTGGGGCCGGTAGATCAATCGCAACGGAGCTGCTGAATTTCGCCGCCGAGCATGCTACGTCTGGGCGCTCCTCTGGAGAGGTGACCGAGTGGCCGAAGGTGCATGACTGGAAATCATGTGGGCGTGCAAGCGTCCCGCGAGTTCGAATCTCGCCCTCTCCGCTAGTTTTTCGTTGTCGTCGTTAGCCCTGGTCCGTGAGCGCGCCCCGTCCTTCGGGGCGGCTCGCTGACCGGGCTCCAGCTCCCGTCGAATCGTCCGGATCTCGTGCCCTGGTCGAGGCACGAGATCCTTTCGCGCGCTCGGCCGTCGGAAGGGTCATCGCACCGCTTCCGCCATGACGATGCGCGCCTGCTACGATTCGAAGGCCACGCGGGCTCGCGTGGATGAGCGTGATGGACTGCCAGACGTTCGACTCGTCGCTGCTCGACGCGCTCTATGATGAGCTCGACAGTGATGCGTCACGCGCCATGGATGAGCACGCGGCCGAATGTGAGCCGTGCGCGACACGCTTCGCGCGGCTGACCCGGACGCGCGCGCTCGTCTCCCCTGCCCTCGAGGCGACGCCTGCGGATGGCTTCGAGGCCCGCGTCCTCGCGGCCGCCGAGGCGGCGACCGATTCGACCCCGGCCGCAGGCCGAGCATCTTCCAGTGAGGGCGACCGCATCGTCCCCACTCGGCCGGCCGAAGACGAAGCGAACCCGCTCGCGGATCGGGCGGAGGCCCCGAGCCGTGCGGAGCGCGGCGGAATCGTCGCCTTCCTCTCCCGCCCGCAGTTTGCGATCGCGGCGACGTTCGTCCTCGTCCTCGGGGCAGTCGCGCTCCTGCAAAGCACGCATGTGAAGGGGGACGCCGCGCCGGCCGCTGCGGATCGGGCGGCGGCCGCCGAAGGCGCGGCTCACGAGCCGGAGCCCGCCCCGGTCGTCGCTGCGAGCGCAGCACCACCGAGCACGGCGCTCGCTCACGCGACCGCACCTCCTTCTCCCGTGGCCGCTGCACCCCAGGCAGCTCCCGCGAGCGAGAAGAAGAGCGAGCTCGAGGCACCGAAGGCGAAGGCGAGCAGCGTGGCTTCGCGCGGGTCGGCAGACCCGGCCTTCGACGCCGCGAAGGCGCTGTTCGACGCGAACCGACATGCCGAGGCGCTCCCGCGGTTCGAGGCCCTGGCACCGTCGAATCCGCTGGCCGAGCTCTACGCGGCGCGCTGCATCGAGCACACGCGGGGCTGCGGCGCTGCGATCGCACGATACGACAGCGCGGCGCGGCGGAACGCCGGCAACGAGAACGGCAGCCGCGCGGCGCTCGAGGCCGCGCGCTGCGCGAACGGCTCGGGTCAGGCGAGCGCCGCACGAGCGCGCTACGAGGCGCTGGCGAACGACGGCCATGTCGCCGGCGAGGCGCAGGCGGAGCTCGACGCCCTCGAGGCACCGCACGCGGCCGCGAAAGCGACGAAGCCGGTGGTGCCGCAAGCGACCGCGACCGCTGCTCCGCCGAAGGCCGCACCGACGGCTCCCGCGGAAGCCCCCGCCCCCCGCTGAGCAACCGCATCGCGTCGTCCCGATCGAGCTCGGCACCACGTGCGACCAGCGCGCGGACACCCCTGCACCATACAAGAACTGCAGAACCGTGCGCGTGACGACGCGGGCCTCCGTCGAACGTCGCCGGTCGTTGCTCATCGCGGTCCGCCGCCTCTGAGTGCCTTCCGTGGAGACGAGAATCGTCCACCGTCGAGGTCGTGGTCATCGGTGCCCGCGATCCGTCTGGCGGCTTGTGGCGGGGCGAAAGCTCTATTAGTCGGTCAGCACGAGCGCGGAGTCGCGTGGGTAGGAGGGTAGTACCGTGTCGATCGTTCAAAACCTTCGGTCATTGCCGTTGTTTCAGGGGATCCCGGAGGCGCGCCTCGAGCAGCTCGTCACGACGTTCCGAACCGTGACCCACAAGGCGGGCACCGTGCTCTTCCGCCCGGGCGATACCGCCACGCACCTCGAGCTCCTCGCGAAGGGCGAGGTCGCGATCGAAGAGCCCGCCGCGGAGCAGAAGCAGCCGAGCGACGTCCCGCCGGTCCGCTTCGAGCTCCGGCCGCTCGCGCCGCTCGGCGAGCTCGGCGCGCTCACGGGCCTCCCGCGCAGCACGACGGCGACCGCGACGACCGACGTGGAGCTCCTCTCCGTGAAGGTCGGCGACCTCCTCGGCTTCTTCGAGGCGAACGGCGACATCGGGCTCGCGTTCTACAAGAACCTCCTCGGGCTCGTGACCGACAAGGTCCGCCGCGATCGCAGCCGCATCGAGGACATGCGCTCGAACATCGTCCGGACCCAGAAGTCGATGAAGAAGCTCCGCGAGGTCGTCCTCGCTGCTTCCGAGACCGAGATCTCGAAGCCGGTCTTCGAGACGCTCGACGCGCTCATCGACAACAACCGCCGAGCGAACTACCGCGTCAACCCGACGGCGTCGTACGCCGCGCAGGTCCGTCTCGACGACGGCCGCCTGGTTCCCGTCCTCGAGGTCTCCGAGGGCCACCTCAAGATCGCCGGCCGTACCCAGGACCTCACGAAGGACCCGTCGTTCTGGGCCGGCGTCCTCGTCGTCCCGACGACCGAGATCCTCCTCAGCGGCACCGTCGTCCGCGAGGACTCGGGCGGCGTGGTCGTGAAGCTCGACAAGCCGATCGAGGAGTACAAGGTGAAGCTCGACGACTACACGACCCACGTGCAGCTCCTCGACTTCGTCGTCTGATCCCTCCGCCTTCCACGAGGCGCTCGAGGCGCGGGAGGCGCGCGAGCATCGAACGGCAACTCCCGTCCGGCTCGCGCGCCCAACCGTGCTAAGCGTCGGGCGTGCCCACGCTCCGCTTCGAAGCCGGCACCCTCGCGCTCGCGGGCGCGGAGAAGGACGATCCTCGCGTCCCCGAGCCGCTCTCGTGGGATGCGAGGTCCGCGTGCTTTCGCGCACCCGCCGTCGCGTACGCGTCGGTCGTGCTCGCGCTCCGGCGAGCCGGCTTCACGTACGAGGACGAGGCGCGTCGCTACGAGGAGCTCGCGCACGGCGCCCGCGTCCATCGCGAGCCGCGCTTCTACCAGTCGGAGGCGCTCGAGGCGTGGAAGCGCAACCGCGGCCGAGGGGTCGTCGTCCTCCCGACCGGCGCGGGCAAGACCCAGCTCGCGATGATGGCGATCGACGATCGACGGCGGAGCACGCTCGTCGTCGCGCCGACGCTCGATCTCGTGCGCCAGTGGTACGACGTGCTCGGCGCGACGTTCGGCGTTCCCATCGGCGTCGTCGGCGGAGGCGAGCACGACGTGCGCCCGCTCACGGTTACCACGTACGACTCCGCGTACATCCACATGGAGCATCTCGGCTCGCGGTTCGGGCTGGTGGTGTTCGACGAGTGCCACCACCTGCCGAGCCCGACGTACGCCCTCTCCGCGCGCCTCGCGATCGCGCCGTTCCGGCTCGGGCTCACCGCGACCCCCGAGCGCGCAGACGGCCTCGACGCCGCGCTCCAGAACCTGGTCGGCCCCACCGTCTACCGTCGCGACATCAGCGAGCTCGCCGGCGAATACCTCGCCGAATACGACACCGAGCGTGTCGAGGTGGAGCTCTCGCCGGAGGAGCGCGAAGAACACGACGCCGAGCGCCAGATCTACCGCGACTTCGTCGGCATGAACGGGATCGTCATGTCGAGCCCGCGAGGCTTCGGCGAGTTCGTCATGCGTTCGGCCCGCACCGCCGACGGCCGCAGGGCGATGAAGGCGTACCGACGTCAGCGCGAGCTCGCCTTCGCCGCGACCGCAAAGCTCGCGTACCTCGAGCACCTGTTCTCGGTCCATAAGAGCGATCGCGCGCTCGTCTTCACCCAGGACAACGCGACGGCGCATCTCGTCTCACGAACGTTCCTCGTCCCGGTGATCACCCATCAGACGAAGGTGACGGAGCGAAGCGCGATCCTCGCCGGATTCGCCGCCGGCACCTACAGCGCGGTCGTCACCTCGAAGGTGCTGAACGAGGGCGTCGACGTCCCCGACGCGAACGTCGCCGTGGTCCTCTCGGGCAGCGGCTCGGTGCGCGAGCACGTCCAGCGCCTCGGCCGAATCTTGCGGCAGCGCGAGGGCAAACGTGCCGTCCTCTACGAGATCGTGACCGCGCGCACGACGGAGACGTTCACGAGCGACCGGAGGCGCGAGCACGATGCTTACCGCTGATCTCGTCGACGCGCGGCGAAAGGACGGCGAGCTCGTCCTCCGCCCTCTCGATCGCGAGGGCCGCGCCGAGGCGCTCGTCGTCGCTGCGGCGCTGCTCGATACCGCGCACGCGTTCGTGGGCAAGCGCCGCGAGGAGCTCGACGAGGCCTGGACGGCCGCCACGACCGACACTGCGCCGAAGCGCTACAAGCTCGTCGCCGGTCTCCGCAAGCTTGTCTCCGATGTTTGTTCGTTCGAGGCCGAGACCGACGTCGATCCGGCGGAGATCCGGCGCGTCCTCTTCTCGCACGCGAGCGAGGTCCGAAAAACCGCCGCCGAGGGAGCACGCTTCGATCGCGCCGCGGTCGTCACCGAGGCGGCGCGGCTCCTCTCGATCGATCCGGAGGTGGCAGAGCGCGCCCTCTTCGCCGATCTCCGCAGCGAGCACGTCCTCCGCGCGGCCCCGTCGTTCGACGCCGAGCACCTGGTCGATGCCTGGGAGCTCGGTCAAGCGCAGGCCGTGCTCCTCACCGCCGTGCGGATCACGTGCGAGGTGTGGTCCGCATCGGCCGGCCTCGTCCGCGCCTTCTTCGCGCGGCTGAAGTTCCACAAGCTCCTGTTCTCCATCGAGCCGATCGAAGCGAAGCCGGACGACGACACCGCGAAGGAGGCATCCGGCGAAGGCTGGCGGGTGGTCATCGACGGCCCGTACTCGATGTTCGACGCCGTCACCAAGTACGGGCTCAAGCTCGCGATCGCGCTCCCCGCCCTTCGCTCGCTCGAGCGCTGGTCGCTCGTCGCCGACATCAAGTGGGGCAAGACCCGCGAGCCACTCGTCTTCCGTCTCTCGAGCGAAACGTCCGAGAGCGGCACGAAGAAGCGCGCGAAGGCGAGCCCCGACAAGACCGCGCGTCCCGAGTCCGAACCGTCGCCGCGATCGAAGAAGGGGGCGCGCCCCTCCCCGCCTCCGGTCCACGTCGAGCCGCACCTCGGAGACGACGTCCGCGAGCTCCTCGATGCGATCAACGCCCTTCAGGGTGGCTGGCGCGCCCGTCCGGCCACCGTACTGCTCGACGTGCCCGGCGAAGGGATCTGCGTGCCCGATCTCGAGCTCTCGCGTGACGGCGACCGCGAGCCCATCTACGTCGAGATCCTCGGCTACTGGAGCCGCGACGCCGTCTTCCGCCGCGTCGAGCTCGCCGAGCGTGGCCTCGGCGCCCGCGTCGTCTTCGCGGTGAGCTCGCGTCTCCGCGTCAGCGCGGAGGTGCTCGACGACGCCGTCCCCGCGGCGCTCTACGTCTACAAGGGCAAGATGAGCCCGCGCGCCGTGCTCGACCACGCATCACGCCTCACACCGGGTGCGAGCGACCGCCGGCCGTCCCGGTCGAAGAAGTAGCCTCGCCGAGCGAGGTTCGAGCGCGCGCCGTTCGTGAGCACGCACGAACCGCGCTCGAAGTCCCCGACCAGGAATCGCCCCATCGACCTCGCATGTCGGGCACAATCGAGCGATGGTCGGCCGCCACCGTACTCGCCACCGCTTCGCGAGGCTCATGCTCGCGACGGGATGCGTGCTCGCCGTGCAGCTCACGGGCGGCGACGCGCACGCGGACGACGGGCCGACTGGGAGCCCGTATCGGCTGAAGTGGAGCTACGACAGCGCATTGGTCGCGCTCGGAGCAGCAGGCACGATGACGGCGGTCCTCGGTCATCCGAAGCCGACCTGCCACCCGAGCTGCGAGCCGCCGGAAGCGATGCTGGGCATCGACTCCGCCTCGATCGGCAACTACTCGCCGCGCGCGCACAGGCTCGCGAGCCTCGCCGTCTTCGGCCTCGTGCTCGCCCCGATCGTGATCAACGCGGCAGACACCCGATTCCACGGCTGGGCCGAGGACACCTTCGTCATGCTCGAGTCGGTGTTGCTCGCGCAGGCGATCACACAGGTGACGAAGTCGGCCGTCGGTCGAACCGCGCCGTTCGTCTACAACCCGCGCGCAGCTCCGGAGGACATCGACAGCGCCGACGCCTTTCGCAGCTTCATCTCCGGGCACAGCTCGACGGCCTTCGCCGCAGCGACGTCTTATTCCGTCACGTTCTGGAAGCGACACCCGAGGAGCCCATGGAGGTTCGTGGTCCTCGGCGTCGGGCACGCGCTCGCAACCGGCATCGCTCTCCTCAAGATCGAGGCGGGCTACCACTACGCGACCGACGTGACCGCCGGCGCGCTCGTCGGCAGCGCGATGGGCTTGCTCGTGCCCACGCTTCACTCCGAGTGGTGAGCGCTCGCCCAACGAGACCGCCTTCGCCCACGTGGCTGCCACCAGGACGATCACGCTTCAGCGGTGGTCGAGGCGCGCTACGATCGCTCGGCCATGGATCGGTCGCGCGCGGTCCGGATCAGCAAGCGGATGTCCCTCGCCCTCCGGCATCGCCCGGAGGCGCTCGGTATCACCCTCGACCCGAACGGGTGGACGACGATCGAAGCGCTGGTGCGCGGGCTCGAGGCACACGGCGAGCGAGTGACGGCGGATGACATCGACGAGATCGTCGAGACGAGCGACAAACAACGCTTCGCGCTCTCCGAGGACGGAACGCGGATCCGCGCGAACCAGGGGCACTCGGTGAGCGTCGATCTCGGCCTTCCAGCACGTGTACCGCCCCACCTGCTCTTCCATGGAACGGTCGACCGCTCCCTCGCGCCGATCCGGGCGCAAGGGCTCGTGCGCGGATCGCGGACGCACGTGCACCTCTCGGCCGACGTCGCGACGGCTCGAATCGTCGCTGCGCGACGCGCGGGCGAGCGCGTGCTCCTCCGTGTTCGCGCGGCGGCGATGCATGAGGCCGGCTTCACCTTCTACCTCTCCGACAACGGCGTGTGGCTGACGGAGAACGTCCCGCCGGCATTCATCGAAGTCCCGTAGCCTCGCGCTCCTCGAGGATCGCGAGGATCGCGGCTTCGGCGGCAGACCAGTCCGGCGTCGCGACGATCCCCGGATCGGCCGACACGCTCGCCCCGAAGAGGAAGCGATGAGGGACGAGGTTCGCCATCGGGGTCAAGACGTCGATCCGATCGTCGACGAAGAAGCCGATCCCGAGATCGACGCAGATCCCGGCCTTTTGCTTCCGCTCGCGGCAGAAGCGGAGGTTCTCGCGACCGATTCCGGTCGCCGCGTGGAAGCCGTGATGCTCGAGCCAGCGACGTGATCGGCTCTCGATCTTCCTTCCGCACTTGGAGACCAGCCACACGTTCCCGTCGAAACACTCGACGAGGCGCGCGATCGCCTGGAAGGCGCCAGGCATCGCCGGGGCCAGCAGCGCCTCCTCGTCGGAGCCGGCGCCGACGAACGCCGTATCGGGTCCGTCGCCGTGGATGATGACCCGCCCGATGTCGATCCCGAGGTGACTCGGGGCGGGGAGCTTGGGGTGTCGTCTCTTGATGTTCATGATGCCGGTGAAGATGCGCTCGCGATCTTCAACGGCAATTCATCATTCGTGATCATCTATCATCGATGGTGAATGCTCGATTCGGATGCCCTTCGCACGTTCGCCGTGTTCGCCGAGGACACGAGCCTCTCGGGCGCCGCGCGCCGCCTTCACCTGTCGCAGCCCGCCGTGCACGCGCAGCTCAAGCGCCTTTCCGAGGAGGTCGGCGCTCCGCTCTACCGCCGCTCGGGGCGGGGCCTGGTCCTCACACGTGAGGGAGCCGACGTCGCCGCGTTTGCGCGTGACGTCGCGGAGCGAACGGACGACCTCCTCGCCAGGGTGCGAGGCAGAGAGGTCGGCGCGCGCGTCGTCCTCGCGGCCGGCGCCGGCGCTCTCCTCTTCATCCTCGGCGATGGGATGCGTGCGTTCACGCGAGAGCGCGCCGAGCGCCTCGACGTCGTCACCGCCGACGGGCGCGCGGCGATCGACGCCGTCAGCGCAGGCACGGCGCACGTCGGCGTCGCGGCCGACCCGCTCCCGGACGACGTCGAGGGCCATCGCCTGACCGACGTCCCCCAGGTGCTGGTGATGCCGCGAGACCATCGACTCGCGAAACGACGCAGGATCGCGATCGCCGACCTCGACGGTGAGCGCCTCGTCCTTCCCCCACCCGGGCGACCGCAACGCGCCACGCTCGACGCGGCCTTCACGACCCGCGGGATCGCCGTCCGTGCCGGGGCGCTCGCGGTCGGCTGGGAGCTCGTCGTTCATCTCGTCGGGGTCGGCGCGGGGATCGCGATCGTCAACGCGTCGGTGCGGATCCCACGCGGCCTCGTCACCCGGCCCGTTCCGGAGCTACCGAAGGTCCGCTACACCGTCTTCACGCGCCCCAGCCCGCGCGAGTCCTCGGCCGCTCTCCTGCGCCTGCTCGTGGAGCACGGCCGAGCGTGGGAGCGTCGCGTCGGCACCATCTCCCGGTGACGCAGTATCTTGGGCGTCGTGCCCGAGCGGCGACGCCGATCAGGACGGCAGGTCAGCGCTCGCGGGCCGCTGAATCACGAACGCGTCGTCGCGCTCGAGCCATGCGCGCGCGTCCTCGACCGCGCCCGCGGCGATCGTCGGGTCGACCGGCACGCCGTGCTCCTCGAGGGACGAGAGGTCGTGGATCTTCGCGAGCACTCCGGGAAGCGTCGACGGGATCGCTCCCGACGGCAGCAGCTCGCGATAGACGGCCGCGACGAGCGCCGGATGCCCCTCCTCGATCGGCGCCTCGAGGCGCGCGCGAAGCGAGGCGGCCATCGCCTCGTAGGCCGCACGTACGGCATCGCCTGGAAAGCCGGCCTCGAGCACGACGTGAGCGAGGCGGAGACGCTGGCGCGCGAACGCTTCCGTCGCACGCATGTCCGGCCGGCGACGTGTCGTCGGGCGCGTCGTGGCCTCGACGTCGTCTGGATCCGCCCCGATCGCCTTCGCGGCCGCGATCGCGACCGCGGCCGTCGTCGGCGCGCTCGCCTTCTCTACCGTCACCTCCATGCCGTCGTCGCCGTCGTCCGAGCGACGAGCGACACGCTCGTTCGCGTCGTCTCCATCCGAGCCCACGACCGAGAGCTCGCCGGCCAATACGTCCTTGGCGTGCCGGAGGAACATCGTGAAGCTCGGCGCCTCGAGCGCGTCGACGCCGCTCGTGCCGTCCGTCGCCGCGCTCCGCACGGCGCGCTTGCCGGCGAGGGTCCCTTCGATGCCACGCTCGATCCCGGTCTCCGCGCAGAGGTAGGTGACCGAGACGCCGCGCGTCTGACCGAGGCGATGCGCGCGTGCGATGCGCTGATCGAGCCGCGCCGGGTTCCACGGCAGATCGAGGTGCACCACGTAGCTCGCGACCTGGAGGTTCAGTCCCACGCCGCCGGCGTCGGTCGAGAGGAGCACCGTCTTGTCGTCGTCGTTCTTGAACCGCTCGATCAGCGCGGGGCGCGCATCCGAGGGGACGCCGCCGTGGAGCGTCAGGTGTCCGACTCCGATCGCATCGAGGCGCTCGGCCGCGACCTTCAGCATCTCGGTCCACTCCGAGAAGACGAGCACCTTGCTCGTCCCCTGCTGCGCGATCTCGCCGACGAGCGCAGCGAGCTCGTCGAGCTTCGGTGCGTTGTCCTTCGACTCCGGATTGCACAGCAGCGCCGCGTTGCACGCCTGGCGTGCCTTGAGGAGCGATGCCTGGAGCCGCTTCTGCTCGGCTGGGCTCAACGGGCGCCGCTCGGCGATCTTGACGAGCATCGCAGCGGCGCGCCGGTACGACTCCTCGAGCTCCTTCTGCTCCTCCGATAGCGCGACGTAGCGTGTCTGCTCCGTCAATGCGGGGAGCTGCGAGAGCACGGCCTCCTTTCGCCGCCGGAGCACCACCGGCGCGATGGTCCGGCGGAGCGCGGCGAGGTTCCTGTAGCCGACGATCTTGCCCTTCGCGTCGTCGGCTCGCTCCTGGAAGTCGAAGTTGAACTTCCACAGTGGTCCGAGCACGTCGGCGTCGACGAGCTGGAGGATGCCGTACAGGTCATCGAGGCGGTTCTCGACCGGCGTCCCCGTGAGCACGAACAGGAAGCGCGACGGGATGCTCTTCAGCGTCGCCGCCGTCTTCGTACGGAAGTTCTTCGCCCGCTGCGCCTCATCGAGCACGAGCACGTCGGCCTCGAGGTTCTTCACGAGGGAGAGGTCGCGCCAGGTGAGCTCGTAGTTCAAGACGACGTATGGCGCGTCCGAGGCGAACGCAGCGCGCCGCGCGTCGGCGCCGCCGACGATGACGACCGCCTGCGCTCCCGCGTAGCGCGCGATCTCCGCTGCCCATTGCGCCTTCAGCGATGCGGGGCAGACGACGAGGATGCGCTTCGCTTCTCCGCGACGGCGAAGCACCTCGCAGGCAGCGATCGTCTGCACCGTCTTGCCGAGTCCCATGTCGTCCGCGAGGACGGCCCGACCGGCACGCACGAGGTGAGCGACCCCTTCGCGTTGATACGGGAAGAGAGGCTCGGCAAGGACGTCCACACCGAGCTTCCCCGACGCGATCGCCTCGCCGACGTTGCGCGCGCGCTCGTCGCGGTCCTTCTTCTGCTCGAGGATGCGCGCCGCCGCGATCGCCGCCTGGGTGACGCGGGCCAGGCCGAAGTCGCGTGCGTGGGCGAGGACGGCGGAAGAGGTATCGAGCTCCCGGCCCGCCTCGGCACGGGGACCGAGACTCGCGTGCGCAGCCGGGACATCGTCGCGCTCGCGCTGCCCATCTCCAACAGCGAGCGTGGCGAGGTGCGCGACGACGCGATCGACACCGCGACCGACCGCGACGACGGTGAGCGGGCCCGGACCGTCGGCACGGCCCGCGCGCGCGGTGACGACGACTTCGTCTTGCACGCGCGCATCCCGCGGAAGAGAGGCGACGACGCGGCGAATGCGCGCATTCCCCTTCGCCGCGCGACGCACGGCAGCGATGTGCTTGCACGCGCCGAGCATCCCGAAGAGGAAATCCGGGCACGAGCAAGCATCCTCCTCTGCCCGCTGGTCGACCAGGTCGACGGCGTAGGTCCCGCCACTCGCGCCGCTCACGAGGAAGCTCCCGTCGGTCTTTCCGACGACGATGCGGAACTCCTCGACGTGCGCACGATGCGTCCGCACCTCGCGCTCGAACCGAACCACGCTCGCCTCGTCGGAGAACGACGCGCACTCGGGAACGACCGTGCGCTTCGGTCGAAGGACGATGCTCTTCTCGGTCGCGCGCTTCATGTGCGTCAGCTACCGCAGATCGCAGGCTCCGAGAAGAGAAGCCGATGCGCTGCGCGCTGTGCGAACAGGAAGCAGGAAGGCGGCCCCCGGAGCGCCGGGAGCTGTGCCGTACCTCCCGCGCTCGGGTTACTCTGGAGGTTCATGCGCCCGCGTCTCTGGATCCCCTTCCTCCTCGCAACGATGGCGTGCGGCGCTTCCCCGAGCGAGGAGCCGGCTCCGGCCATCGAGCCGCCGAACGACGCAGGCGCTGGTCCGGTCGACGCGGGCGTACCCGACGTGGTCGCCACCCCCGACGCCGCTCCACCGGAGGTCGACATGGCCGCGGCGCTCCTCGCCAAGCTCGGCACGTGCACGGCGGTGTCCAAGTCGCCGTTCGCGACCGACAACGGCAAGACGGCGAACGTCGACGTCTGCGGGATGAAGAACGCCGTCTACTGGCAGGCCGACATGGACATCGACTGCGACGGCAAGGAGAGCCCCGTCTGCAGCAAGGCCACCGATCCCTCATTCCAGAACCAGACGGCCATGACCGACTCGAAGGGCGGTCCGCTCGACGCCGCGACGGTGCCGTTCGTCGTCGTACCGCAGCCGAGCAATCGCTGGGACTATCGCGCTTCCGACCTCGCACTCGGCACGGTGGTCGCCGTCATCTACGACGGCAAGATCGAGTACGGGATCATCGGCGACACCGGCCCGACGGCCATCATCGGCGAAGCCTCGTATGCGATGGCGAAGAGCCTCGGCATCAATCCGGATCCGCGCATCGGCGGGATCGGCTCCGGTGTCACGTACGTCGCGTTCACCGGCAAGGATGACGCGGTAACGAAGAATGAAGACCACGCCGAAGCCGTGACCATCGGCAAGCGACGAGCGGCTCAGTTCCTCGACGAGAACTGACTCCGCCAGCGCGTGACGAGCCGCGCTCCGGCGTCGCATTACCCACATCGCTCCCCTGATCGCGGAGTCGCGTTGCGGGACACGGCGATCGTGCTGCGAGAATCGGCTTGTTTTGCCGGTGAATAGGCCTCTTCGCACCAGCGTCTTTCGGTCATGAAGAGACTGCTTGGCTTCGTGGGGGCGACGCTCTTGGCCGCGTGCAGCGCGGTGTCTGACGGTCGAGACGAAGAGGGCGGAGCGAACGCGAACGATCGCTCCAACGGGAACGCGGAGGGCGATCGACTGGAGACCGGCGCGATGGCCGTCTCGCCGAGCGGCGCCTACATCGTGGCGCGGCGAAATACGACGACGCTGATCGTCGACGTTCACGATCAGCGGCTCACCGAGCTCGACATCGTCGGCGAGCGCTTCGTCTTCTCGAAGAAGCGCGAGGTGGTCTATGCCGTGCTCGCGAACCTCGAGGGCGTCGTCGCGATCGACCTCGCCACGACGAAGGAGCTCTGGCGCAGCGTCCCCGCCTTCACGTCGAACGCCGGAGCGTTCCTCGCGCGCGTGACCGACGACGACACGACGCTCCTGATCGCCGACTACGACCGCATCTTCGCCCTCGACCCCGCGGACGGAGACGTCCGGAGCGCGACGTCGTCGGTCGGCATCCGTCCGGTCGACCTCGAGCTCCTCCCCGGCGATCGGCATGCCGTCGTCGTCGGCTCGACCACGTGGGCCGACGGCGGCCCGCACACGCCCGTCTCCCTCGTGGGCGTCGCCGATACGAAGGTCACCACGATCGACGTCCCGAACTGCGCCGCGCCGATCTCGATCCTCCCCGACGGCTCACGCGCGCTCCTCTCGCCGACGTTCTGCACCGCAGACGCGGAGGCCCGCGCGAAGGGCTGGAGCAATCCCGATCCCGTCAGCATGATCGACATCGACGCGAGCGCGGGGAAGCTCTCGTTCATCAAGAACCTGCCGGGCTTCGGCCCCGTCTCGCTCCTCGCCGACGGTCGCGCGGTCGCATACCTCGATACGAAGCGGATGGACCCGTCGATGTTCGACGACAAGGCCCAGATCCCGGGCCCGACCGCCGATCAGTATCACCTCATGATGATCGAGCCACGCTCGATGAAGTTCGATCTCCACCCGATCGGAAAGCAGCTCCCGCGCTTCGCTCCCGGGAAAGACGGCACGTCCTTGCTCGTCGACGCATCGGTGATCGTCGTCCGCAACGAGGTGAGCGCCTCGGTGACGATCGACTCGACCGGCAAGATCACCGCCGAGGTGAAGGGCGCCTTCGGCGACACGAGCGGAAGTCTCTTCGGCGTGTTCGACCTCGGGACGAAGACGTACGTCCCGTTCGCCGGTCCGGCCGCCTCCCTCGATCGCTTCGTGCAGCTCGGCGACGGCTCGCAGGTGTTCACCCTCCGGAACAACGGCCGCGGCGGTGACCTCTTCGCCGTCGACGTCGCCGCACGCACCGCCGTCGATCTCGGGCGCTCGCTCCGCGACATCGGCATCCTCCCCGACGGCCGCACGCTCGTCCTCCGCATCCGCCTCGAGCCCACCGCCGACGGTTACCTCCGCGAGGAGTTCTGCTTCTCGACGGACGGACGCTCGTGCACGACGAGCATCCAGTACCGCTCGCCTACGCCCCAGCACGACCCGTGACGATCGCCGCGATCGACGAGTGGACGACGACGATAGTGCCGATCGCCCCCCCGACGCGCTCGCGTCGAAGCGAACGGCATCGTCGATGCTCACTTCGGGAGAAGCGGTGTGGAGACGAGCGAACGCAGGGACATCCCGCTGGCGTAGGCATAACTGGTCCACCTACCCCAACCCCAGATCGTTGCAGCGAACAGGCCGTCGCTCCGGAGATGATGCGCGCCGTAGTAGCAAGTCTTTCCATCGGAGGTAACGCCAGGTTCGGAGCCGACCGAGAGATCGACGCGCGCGTATTCGTAGGCGCCGCGCGTGCCGATAGGACGAAATGCGGTCACCGGACCGCCGAGGCACTCGAGCGAGACGTCCTTGAATTCCCCGTCGGTCTTCGCGCGGATGATCACGAGCGACGTCTCTGCGTACGTCGGGTCGGCGTAGAAACTTGCGTTCGTCAGATACTGCTCGGCGGGAACGACGTTGACGAACTCCGGATCTCCCTTCGTTTGCCAACTGCGCCCACTGCCCCAATAGTCACCATTGCTTCCGGTCATGTATGCGGCCAGGTAGATCGGGTGCTCGGCATCTTGCGAGCGGACGACGAAGGGCTCTCCTACGCCGGCGCCGAACGCCGCGACCTCGCCAGCGTTCAGCGTAAGCGGTGCTCCGCGCGGGACCTCCGGATCGTAGTCGAGGCGCGTCCCGTCTCGCGCGGCGAGGATGCGATACGGCATCGGCTCGTGCTCGTCACCGGTGCGTGGACGATAGCCGACTCCAACGTATTCCGAGCCCCACCGTTCGAACGCGGGTATCTGCGCGCCGAGGATGTCGCACGTACTCACGTTGGCGGGAACGTTGGCGCAGGTGTGCGCGGCGAAAGTGCTCGTCGGCTTCGTGGAAATGATGGCGCTTCCCGTGAGCTCCTGTGGCTGAACCAACTGCAGAAACTGCCCCTTCTGAAGTCGGTAAGTCGCCGGCACGCCCGCCGGCGTCCCGACCACGCCGACACCGTCATGAACGTCGGCCTTCGGGTAAATCGTGACGTCGGTATCGTCCTCGGAGGCCACGATCTGGACGCCGGGTGAATACGTACGCCACGCCTCCCACGCGTTGACCAGGATGTTCTCCTTCGACCAAGACGCGACCGGGAGTAGGAGCGTCGCCGAAGGAATGGCACTTGCCGCACCGCCGAACGGGTAGACCGCCGCCGCGCTCACTGGGGCGCTCGTCTTCAGGTGGAAGGACGAACCGAGCTGAGTCCCATCCGGGTAGTAGTCGCGGAGGACGGCAGGAACGACCCCCTTCGGGCAAGCGACGTAGCGGGGATTATCAATAGGGGATTCGCGATCGGAGACGAAGAGAATGACGCCGTCCCCCGGCATGACCGCGCCAACATGCGGGGCCAACTTCGCCTCGCCAGGGAGGGTGCGGTAGATCGCCTTGGAGAGGTCGAGCGCCTTCCCTTCGAACTCGATCCCGACGTCGACCGGGACGGTGGAGGTGTTGACGAGGTACGTGGCGTAGCAGCTGTACGGCCAATCGTTGTGAGTGGTGAGGAGCGGAGGCTGGAAATAGAACTCGCAGCCATTCGTGCTTCCCTCCGTGGCCACGGCGTCGCAGGGCTGCCTGCAGGAGCCCCCACCACATGCGAGCTCGATCGGGCAGGGCTCGATCTCGCCGCTGCATCGGATGACCGAGCGGCCGTCGAGCGAGCAGCGATCCGCGCAGGTCCCGGCATCGGCGTCGACCTCGCTGAAGATCTCCGGTGGAGGCGCGAAGGTCTTTCGATCTCCGCCGCATGCGGCCGCGATCAAGATCGCAACTCCGAAGACCGACACGCGGATGCGGCCCGACAATCGCAGGTTCATGGCAAGCTCACCTTCACGGGTTCGAGGCTCGACCGTCGCATCTTCTCATCCCCCAATTGCCCATAATAGTTACTGCCGACACAATAAATTTCGCCGCTCGTCAAGAGAGCGCATGTGGCGTCGCGCGTCGTTCGCACCTGCGCGACGCGGCCCGGCAGTCCGGCAATCTTGACGGGTCGAACGGCATGGTTCTTCGTGCCGTCTCCGGCTTGACCGGCATTGTTGTCTCCGAGGCAATAGACGCTGCCCGAGATTGCGGCGGCGCACCAGCGCGAAGGCAGGAGGACATTGGGGTAGCGCGACTTATCGAGAAACGTCGGCGTCGTGGCGATCTGCACGACGGGCTCCGGAGCCGATACCCGTCGAGGGGTAACACCGACGTCATTCCCCCAGCAGAATGAGTCGCCCTCTGCCGCCACACACGCGCGGCTCTCCACCGCGTCCACTGCGCTGGTGGGCGGCAGGGTCGTGGGCAAGGACACCGGATCGGGGAACAACGACGTCTCGCGTGCGACCAAGCCGTTGACTCCCCAGCTCTCGGACACTCCATCTTCGCGAACGATGAACGACGCCTCGTTGACGGCCACGTCCCGGATTGGTGCGCCGGGCCCGAAAGGAACGGCGCGCGGCGGATGCGACGGCTCGCGCATGAAGGGAGCATCCGGGGCCACTTGGCCGAACTCGTTCGATCCCCAGCAAACGACCCCATCGTCGACCAACGCACATCCGGTTCGTTGGTACACGCTCACCTTCTTTGCTGGCGGGAGCGCGAGCTTCACGGGCGCTGATTCGGTCGTGACGCCGCCGTCCCCCTGAAGGAATGGCCCCGTTCCCCAACACCACGCGCCGCCGTTGCGATCGACGGCACACGTGTGGTCGAGCGTTACGATGTCCGAGAGACCGACGACACGCGCGGGGGTCGCGCTACCGGTCGTCGTTTCGCCGCGACCGAGCTCGCCGTTCGCGTTGGCGCCCCAGCACACGACCGTTCCGTCGTGGAGGAGGGCGCAGAAGCTCTCGCCACGCGAGGAAGCGAGCGATACCGCACATGATGGGGAGTCGCATTCGACCGTGAGAGGCCCTCCGTCGAACGTTCCCGCGTCCGAGGGAGAACCGTTGGGCGTTCCGTCACTCCCGGCGTCGAGCTGGGACGAAGGCTCCGCGGATGCATCCACAGGAGCTGCTTCAGCCGCGTCGTCACGTGCGCTGGAGCAGCTCGTGGAAGCCATCACTCCCGCAGTGCATGCAAGTAGCGCGAGCAGCCCGCCCGCATGACGGTCAAGGTGTCGTCTTGTGGAGCGCATAGCGATCTCCCACTATCCAGATGTTGGTGGCGGACGTCCCGCGAATCCGATTGGCCACAGGCGACGGGACGCCGTTGTGCGCGGTCGACGAGAGTTGATAGGTCCCGCCGTCGTCCCAGATTCGCGTCCCCCGAGCGGCGATGCCGCGTGCCACGTCGTGGCCTCCGACGAGCCATAGGAGGTCCTCCGACTCGCGCCAGAACGAGGAGACATAGCTACCTGCCCCCCCCGCCCATACCGCCGGCGGGACGACGGTGTCACGCGCGGAGTAACCTTCGCCATCCGCGATGATTTGCACAGCCGACATGCCGACTACATTGCCAAAAAAGACACGACTCCCGCCCAACGACTGAAGGTCCAGTGGCAACTTCACGTTGCCCAAAAAGAGCGGAACGTCCTCGCGCGCCATGCAATTCGGGGAACGAACAGCGTCCGCGACTCGACGATACCCTTCGCTCGTCTTGCGAATGACGAAGCTACACAACGCGCCGGCCGCAAGCTTGCCCCTCGATCCGGCAAACCATATGTCGTCACTTTGCGTCCCCGCAATACCAGTAAAGATCAGTTGCTCGTCTGCGTCACCGAAGTCGTCAGCGACGTACTCCACGACCCATTCGATCTTGCCCTCACTTTGCCTCTCCCCCCGAAAAACAGTATTCGAGTACCAGACGTAGACGTCATCGGCCCCCGTCCCCCAGACGCCGAGCGCAAGAGCCCTATAAGACTTTGTGATATCGGCCTCGATCGTCTGCGAGTTGTTGTCTTCGAGTCGGGAACTGCTCCACGACCACGCCGTGGCCGGGGGAACGGGCCTTCTCCCGTGGAAGACGGTTCCGGGCGACACCGTGTAGTAGACCTCCTCGGCGCTCGGCGCCCAGATCCTCGTTGCGAAGTCCGCGAACGCCTTCTCGTTCTGGCTGTTGTCGTCGATATATCGCCACATCGAATCGACGCTCGTCCATTCGAGGACCTTGACCCCCGCGTTCTTGCTATCAGCGATGGCGAAGGCGCGGTCCGGAAGCGGCCAGATGTCTCTCAGCACGAGGTCCGTATCGGGCAGTGCCGTCTTGCACCACCCGGCCGCGTTGCATGGAGGGCCGCTGAGGTCGATGTCCGCGTCGTCGCTTCCGACGACCACGTCTTCCACGGAAGCATCCAAGACCGAAGGCTCCGGCTCCGGCTCCGGCTCGGTGCTCGGGCGGATCGGCTCTTCGGACGTGGCGCACGCGGCGATCGCCACGAGACCGATCGCGATACCGCCGCCAATCGCAAGCCGCTTCATGGCTTTCCTCCGAGCGAAAGGACCACCCCTTCGCCACCAATCCAGACGTGTTCCGAGTCCGATGCCCAGACGGTCGTGAGGTTGGGGCGCCGCAAGCCGAGCCCGCCGATCTTCACGCGCGACCAGCGGATACCATCGTAGTGAAGGACGACCGCCTCATTGCCGACCGCCCAGATGTCCGAGGCGGAAGTTCCCCATATGGCGTTGAGATGGACCCCTGCAGGTACGTCCGAGACGACCTCCCAAAGAAGCGGGTCGCCGGTATAGTGCCGCACGGTGCCGTTGAACCCGACCGCCCATACGTCGGACGCGGAGGCTGCCCATACCCCATAGAGCGCGTTGCGGGTGCGGCTATTGTAGTGCTTGAACGTCGGGGAAGCGCCGCTGCCGCCGGTCACACGCACGGCGGCGCCGTCCATGCCGACCGCCCAGAAGTCGTCCGCCGAAACGCCGTGCATGCCCATGAACGAGCCTGCATCGAGCACCTTGACCTCACCAGCGAAGACGCCCGCGTCCGCGACGCGCACACGAATCAATGCTGGCGGGTTCGGCAGGACCAGAGACGTTTTTCCCGTCGCAAGCCAGAACCAGTCCGAGCCTGGCGAACTCCATCCGAAGGTCACCCTTTGAGAGCCCCGCTTGAACGGGCCGGCAGGAACGAGACTCGGCGGAGCGTGCTCGGTCCAGCCGTCAGAGCCGAGACCGCCATCCGGCGGATCGACGAGGCCACGCGAGTAGCTTCGGGAGGAGGTCTGAACCCCATTGAAGCCAATCTCGGATGTATCCCGGAGCCACAGAGTCTGAAGTCCAGGCACGAGCCCCATCGGCGAGATCTCGCTCGCGGGAAGCTCCGAGCGCACCCACGACGTTCCATCGAAATGGCGCTGCGCACCGAGTCCGCCGAGCACCCAGACGTCGTTCGCCGACCGACCGCGGATGAGCTGGACAGTCATACGCATGTCGAGGTGATCCGGCCCGCCCGTCGGCTTGTTCGGATCGAATAGCCCGTTGGAGCAGAGGACGTCGGCGGAGCAGGCCGGCGGAAAGTACTCGCAATCGGCAGCGCATGGCACCGCAGCATCTCCGTCTGCGGAAGCGTCTGCGCCGGAGTCGCCGACCGAGGCGATGTTTCGCTCGGGTTCCTCGGAAATTGTCGTTTCGTCGGAGGCGGCGCACGCACCGAGCCCCGAGGAGGCGAACGCTGCGAGCGTTGCCACTGCTGCGAAGCCGAATCGAAGCCTTTGTCCAAGATCATAAGGGGTGGGCCATCGCCCAATCCCGTTGGAGCGCTTCACCGAGCTTCCTCCTCTTCCTTGCTGCACGGTTCTACGACGCAACGACCTCCCGCACACGCCTGGCCAGCCGCGATGTCGCAAGTAACGCCACATCCGCCGCAATTCAGCGGGTCGCTGAAGATGTCCACCTCGCAGTCATCGTCGACATTGCCGTTGCAGTCGGCCCATCGGGCACCGCATTCGCGCTTGCACACACCGTACTCGCAGCTTCCTCGACTACGCTCGGTGGCCTCCGGGCATACTCGTCCGCAGCCGCCACAGTTGTAGGGGTCCGAGGTGAAGTCGGCGCAAACGCCCCACGGCGGCTCGACGGCGTACATTGCGCAAAAGGTCTGTCCCGGCGGACAGACGCACCTAGGAGTCAAAGCCAAACCGCTGCCGAGATCGACGCCACAGACCATTTTTTTGGCGGGGCAGTTGTCATCGCATGCAGTGCAATTTTCGTTGGTGCCGAGCGAGACTTCACACCCATCGGAGTTCGGCTTGTTCAGATCGCCGTTGCAGTCGGCGTGACCTTTTTCGCACTTTAGCCAATTGCATTGCCCCAGAATGCAGCCGTAGTACGCGTTCGGCGGGGGGGGCGGGGACCCGGGGGCGCCAGCCCGATCGCAGACGTTCCCGCATCCACCACAGTGCGCGGAACTGAACTCGACATCAAAACAGGCCTGGTCCCCGGCCTTCGCTGGCTTACAGTACGTGTACGGAGTTGGACAACCACATTCCGGCGTCCCCGTATCCATCAGGCATGGGGCCGTCTCCGGGTCGGCACACGTCTTACCGCAGGCACCGCAATTTTCGTTGGTCTTCAGGGATGTCTCGCAACCGTTATCGACGATCCCGTCGCAATCGGCGACGAAGTTGCGTTCGGTGCATCGGAGGACGCACTGGCCCTCGACGCAATCGTATCGTTCGTCGCCGCGCTCGCCGGGGCAGGTCACGCCGCACGCGCCGCAGTTGTTACGGTCCGACCTCAAGTCCGCATCACAAAGGAACTTCGAACCCGGGCACGTCGTAAATCCCGTCGGGCACTTGTTCGACGGGCAGTATTCGGTGAGCTCGCGGATGGAAGCCTCCACGGACGCATCAGGCGGCGACACGAAGGACGGCGGCGGCGCGCTGATCTCGCCGACGACGACATCATCCGAAATCGTGCCGCTGCAGGCGATGACGAGGATTCCACCGCAGACAGCGATCGTGACGCCACTGGAGAGTCTCGAGCTCATGGCGTTCCCACCCGACCGAGGACGGATCGCACGCGGTCGGCGTACGGACTCTTCGGATTGGACTGCAGGAACTCGTGTGCAAGTCTGCCCGCCTTCTCCCGACTGCCAACGAGCGCCAACGCCTCGATTCGCATCACCTGTCCTTCGTTCGAAAATTGACCCGCGGGGAATTCGCTCTCGTACCGCTCGACGGACGAAAGACACGCAGAGCCGTCGCCTCCGCGAAGCGCGCGTCGAGCCATTTCGATGAGCTCGAGCTCACGACGGAGCGAGGAGACCGGCGCTTCGGAGCCAGCGGCTCGTGCCGCGTCTGGTCGCTTCGGCGGTTTGGCCGTCGCCGTGATCGGTTTCGGTGGTGGGGTCGCGACCGAGGGCAACGTCTCGACGTCCTGCGACGGGAGCGAGGCCGAAGGTAGAGCAGACGCCGAGCCGGAGCTTACGCGGTCGGCGGTCGCGACGATTTCCGTCGCGACGGTATGTGCGCCAGCGACCTCCGCGACGGGAGGCGATCGGTCCTCCGATACGGCGTAGAGCACCGTGCCGGAGAGCACGGCGGCTCCGAGCGCTCCGGCGATCCACGCCTTCGTATCGAAGACCGAGCGGAACTTGTCGATCGACGGAGCCGACTCGTCGAGCGGGTGCGGCTGCCCTTTCTCGATCTTCGCCAGGAGCTCGTCGATCGGAGGCGTCGGCACCTCCGCGGAGCGGTACGAGGAGACGAGCGCGCTGACCACGTCGTCCGTGTGCTCGAGTCGTTTCATGATTCACCTTGCGATCGCTTCCGATGCCTCTCGAGTCGGCGCTGGAATTCTTCGCGCGCGCGTCGAACACGCGAGGCTGCCGTTGCTCGAGGGACGTCGACGATCTTTGCGATTTCGGTCAGCGTCATTCCTTCGATCTCGTGGAGGACGAAGGCGCTCCGAAGCTCCTCGGAGAGCCCGGAGAGAAGGCTGGCGAGGAGCGCGCCGGCCCGCTTCTGATCGACGAGAGCATCCGGGCTCACCGCCCCGGACTCACCGGCCGCCTCCTCGATGTCGTCGGTTGGTTGCTCACGTACGTACCGCCGGCGGACGGCGTGAGCGACGCGCACGGCCGTACTGAACAGGTAGGATTTCTCCGCGCCGGGCCGGACTTCGTCGATGCGCTTCGCCGCGACGAGGAACACGTCCTGGGCCGCGTCGTCGAGAGCGTCGGGCGGTACGCCGAGTCCTCTCAGGAAGCGATGAACGGCCGGGAAGTATGCCGTCACGCACTCGCGGAGGCGCGCGCGCGCTGAGGAGTCCGAGCTCACGAGGCTGCCTTGGCTCCGCAGCATCGCGGTGACCAGCGTTCCTGCGTGCATACCGTCAATGCAGCTCGGGGGCCGATCGTATCAATCAATTTTCAGAAGCGATGGGTGACCCCGGCACCGGCGCCGAGAACGAGGGGGGCGGCGCGGGACACGAGCTCATCCGGTTCCAGGCGGATCCGGTGGCGGGTGATCGGTACGGTCAGTCCGACGCAGGCGTCGAGCGAGACGCGCTCGCCGACCCGAAAGCGCACCGCTCCGAGACCGCCATAATCGAGCCAAAGACGCTGCTCGTCCCGCGCCGCCGGAATGTTCGTTGCGGCGGCGGCGGACAATGCGCCAACGCTGCCCTGCAGGCATGCGCTTGCCTCCACGCGGGGGCCCAAGGCGAGGGCCACCGGACAGAGCTCGGCGAATGCAGCGGACAGCGTCATGTCGACATGGCCGCCTGTCACGTCGATCGTCGCGGGGAGTGTCCGTCGCCCCCCGAGGCGAGCTTTGGGCGCAAACCAGGGAAACGGCGTCACCCACGCGAGCTCACCGAAGAGCGCTCCTCCGGCAAGGGTCCCGGCCACTCCTCGACTGACTTCGATGCGAGCGCCTAGGCCGACGTGAGGCCCCGAAACGCCGCTCGGTCGGTTCGGGGCCGAGGCAGGTGGCGCCGTGTGAATCGGGGTCGACGATCCCGGTCGCGCCGGCCGATTTGCCGGCGGTGTTTCCGAGGCGGGCTTTTTTCGTGGTTCGGTCTCGCCTGTGGGCGGAAGCGGCTGCGGACTCGCCCCACCCGCTCGAGGATCCAGCGCGAGGGCGACGGCCACGGTAAGGCCGAGGGCGACGTCGCTGCAGTCGGGCCCCCGAATCTCGGTGCCGGTGGAGACCTCACCGGAGGGCGAATGAATATCGAGTCGACCGATGTACAGCTCGTCCCGAGACTCGATTCGGAGAACGAAGCGGCGCGCGCGGGCACCCGGCTCGGCGATCTGCCAACCGTCGGCACGGGCTTCGACGTCGGACAGGATCTGCCCACGCGACGGGCAGCTGCCCTCCGCGACGTAGTCGAGATGAACGGCTTCCTTCTCCGGCTCGGCAGCGTGAACCGTCGCCGACACGGCACAGAGGCTCGGCAGCACCAAGCAAAGCGGGATCACCCGCGTCGAGCTCGGCCGAAACATCTGCCGACGCAGCCTAGCATCGAGCCGTGGTGCCGAGGTCGTTCAAACGGGACGTTTGGCTCGAGGCGGAGGTCGAGCGGGATCTCGAGCCCTCGAGGCTCTCAGCCTCCGCGTCGGAGTCGCTCGAGCTCAGCCTCGAGCTCCGCGACGCGAGCCTCGGCAACGCGTTGCCCTTCTTCGGCAGCGCGGCGCGCCTCCTCGACTGTCGGAAGGAGCTCGCGCCCCTCCGCGTCACGAGCGAGGCGGAGGCACGCTGGGTACGAGGTCTCGTCGATCCGAGCGGGCGCGATCACGAGGGAGAAGCCGAGCACGAGTCGAAGTCCGAGTCGGGACGACCGAGCTTCACTAACGCATCGGGCGCGAGGCACTTCTTCGGTCGAGCGGCGTCGAAGTACACGAACTGATCCGCTCCGAGCGTGTGCTCGAGCCCGATCGCCGCGCGGAGGATCTCCGCGAGCGCTCTGCACGAGTTGAGATGCCGTCGGCTCTGTCCCAAGTGCTCGTCCTCCGGCTCCGCTGAGGGGAACTTCACGGGACGCACGGGACGCACGTGGCGCAGCGACGCTCGAAGAGCGTCGGCCGAAGGCGATGCGCGGAGAACCGTCATCGCCCCCAGTTTAGCCTCGTGGCTTCGAGCGGCCATGCTCGCGCTCGAGCACGCGGCATGCCGCAGGGGTCGCTCGAGCGATCACGAGGGCCTGCAGCTCTCCCGCTGGCCCCGGCCGGCCCAGGCCTGGCCGCGGCACCACCGCGCGCTCCAGCCTCGCATCGGTGGCCTCGATGCGGCGGAGCGTAGAGTCCGACGACGCCCGTGACTCCTACCGCGACGCGTGCGGGAACTCGGACTCCGGGAATGTTCCCTCCAAGAGCGGCTCGAGCGCCACGGCTGTGGGGCGTAGGCGCAGGAGGCGGAACAGCTCCGCACTGTTCACGCTCTCGTGCTCCTTCTCGAGGTGGATGCCGAGCTCCTGTTCGACATCGGCCTCGCGGGCGCCGAGCATGAGGATCTGGGCGTGCGGGTAGTCGAGGAGCTCGACATCCTCGGCGGAGATCCATCGCCGACCACCGAACAGCTCCGCGAGGCGCTCCGGATAGCCCGGTCTCTCCCGCGGCCCGGACATGCTCGGCGGCGATGGGATATCCGGGTTGCGCACGGCGACGACGTAGCTCGCCTCATTGCGGATCTCGAGCTCGCGCTGCGCCGGCCCCGGCTCCTCCGGCAGCTCGAGGGTGTACGCGAGCTCGGTATGGTCCCGGTGCACGACGAGCTCGTAGCGAGCCTCCCCCACGGGCTTCGCGGCCGCGACGACACGTTCGCCTCGCGTAGCGGTGAAGTACCGCTCTTCGTCCAGCTCCTTCCGCACCTCGGCGGGGTCGCTCGTCGCCAGGGTGACCATTGCCCAGTTGCGCTCGTTCGGATCCGCACGTCCGGGCTGGATGTCGGGGAGCCGCTTGCGTCCGACGACGAACATGCGAAACCAACGGCCGCCAGCTCGCCGCGTCGCCATGACCATGTAGAAGCGCTGGACGTCCTCGAGGGACTCCACCTCCACCTTGCCGACGCGCGGTCGGTAGAAGAAGAAGAGGTCACCTTCCTCGAGCACGCGGCTCGTCTCGCTGGGCTCGGACATGCTGCATGGAGATGGAAGATGCGTGCCCGCGACGCGGTCCGGCGTGAGGACGAAAGTGCCGACTGTGACATGGTCTCGCTACGCGCACGCACGAGCAGCACGAGCTCAGTGAAGCCTCATCGCAAGAGCCTTCGGTTGGCCTGGCGCCGAGCGCTCGAATGTCCTACCCGCTTCACGCATGCCGGCCACCCTCTCTCGCTACCAGTACTTCACGGCTCGCGACGGCCTGCGAATCGCCTACCGCAGCGGGGGGTCCCGACGATGGCGAGCCGGTTCTGCTGGTTCACGGCATGGCCAGCCGCGGCAGCACCTGGCAACACGTCGCGTCCGTTCTGATGAAGCGAGGACGGCGGGTCATCGTGCCCGACATGCGCGGCCATGGGCGCAGCGATCGCGCAGCCCGGTATCCGCTCGAAACGTTCGGCGCCGACACGATCGACTTGCTGGACCGATTGAATCTGCGCGCCGATGCCCGAGTGGTGGGCAGGGATCGAACGGATCGATCGTCCCGTCCTTCTGCTCGGTGCCAAGCGCAGCCATGTGCCGGTATCGCGCCAGGCCATGCTCGCGGAACGACTTCCACGCGCGGAGCTGCACGTCATCGATGGCGGACACCGGCTGCACACCGAGCAACGCGAGGCTTTCCTTGCATCAGCGCTGCCCTTTCTTGGTGCGGCGGGCCCAGGCTGAATAGGGCGGATCTCAGCCTCCGCCCCGCTCGTGAATGCCCTCAGACGTCGTCAGGCCAGCTCCTTGAGCGGTACGTCGGCTCGAGCGAGCTTCGTCCGGTCGACCTCGCACTGCTTCGTGATGAGCGCCTTGCCCTGCACGTAGTCCTTCGTCAGGTTGACGCAATCGAGGGCGATGACGCGTCCTCGACGGAGGTACACGACCGAGAAGCTGCGCGTCGCCGGGTCGCCGCGAACGACGATCTCGTCGTGATCGAGCCACAGCCCGACGGTCTGGAGGCGGAGATCGTACTGATTCGACCAGAACCACGGCACGGCGTCGTAACGCTCGGCAGGACCTAGCGTGCCGGCGATCGACTTCGCGACGACGGCGGCCTGATCGTTCGCGTTCTGGATCGATTCCAGCCGGAGCGGCCGTCCTCCGACATGCACGTTCGGATGCACGGCGCAGTCTCCGATCGCGTAGACGTCGGGGAGGCTCGTCTTCCCATGCAGCTCGACGACGACACCGTTCGAGCCCTCCGCTCCTGCGGCGAGCAGCGGGTCGACGGCGGCGTCGATCCCGATGCCGACGACGACGAGGTCGGCAGGCACGACGTCGCCGCTCGCGAGCCGGACGCCACATGCACGACCGTCCTTCTCCTCGATCGCCACCACCTCCGCCGAGAGGCGGATCTCGACGCCACGGGCGCGGTGCTCTGCTTCGAAGAAGCGCGCTAGCGGCTCGCCGGCGACACGCGCGAGGACGCGCTGCTGTGCCTCGAGCACGGTCACCTGCTTGCCCATGTCGCGGAGGACGGCCGCCGCCTCCAGGCCGATGTATCCGCCGCCGATGATGACCGCGGCGGAGGTCGTCTCGAGCTCCTGGCGCATCCGATCGACGTCACCGAGGTCGCGGACGTAGTGGAGGCCCGCGACGTGATGTCCGGCGCACGCCAATCGGCGCGGTCGGCCACCGGTGGCCCACACCAGCTTCCCGTATTCGATCGAAAGCCCGTCCGCCGTCGTCACGCGACGCGCGGACGCGTCCACCGAGACCACGCGCTGTCCGAGCCGAACGTCGATCGCGCGCTCCTTCCAGTACGACTCGGGACGGAGCAAGAGCTTGTCGATCGGCTTGGCGCCCGCGAGGTACTCCTTGGACAGCGCGGGCCGCTCGTACGGAAGCACGGGCTCGTCGCCGATCATCACGATGGAGCCGGTGAACTTCTGCTGGCGAAGGGCAATGGCCGCCTGCGATCCGCCCTGTCCTGCACCGACGATCACGACATCCGCGCGTTCGATCATTCTTCCTGCCTCGTGGTCGACCCTACCGTACGTCGCTCGTACGGCGTAGGGGGTAGAAGCCGTCGAATGCCACGGCCAGGATGCACGTCAGCACGGTCGAGCTCGGGGCTCCGTCGATCGCGCCCGAGCCGATGTCGCTGAGCGAGTCGGGGCTCTACCTCCGAGGACCGCGCCCTGACGCCTCTGAGGCGCGGGCAGCGACGGGCCCAGGCCGGAGGCGTGCTCTCTCCGACCACTGCTTGGGCATTGGCCCCGACGACGGTCACGAACTGGACGCGTCGATCGACGAAGGGGCGTGATGCGCCTGACGCTCCTCGCCCTCGTCCTCCTCGGCGCCTGTGTGCCGGCGCTCGGTTCGACCAGCAGCTCCAGCGACGGCGATGCGACGGCCGGACCTTCCGCGCCGTCCGCGTGCGAACGCGCCGTCCCGGACAGCGGCGACGAGCTGCCTCCGCCCGATGTGGCGGCGCCCTACACCGGGCCACGCTCTCCGCCCCTCCGCAATGCGCGGCTCCACAACCCGATGCCCGGTGGCGTCCTCGGCGGATGGCCTGGCGACACGGGCCTCGACATCGCCGGCAATCGCCTCGACGTGTTCGCGATCGCCGCCGGCACGCTCGACTACTCGGAATGGGGTCACACACGATGGACGCGCGGTCGGGACACGCCTTACAGCGTCCGCCTCGCGCTCGATGAGCCGATCCAATGGGGCGAGCAGCGGATCACCCACGTGTACTATACACACCTATCGAAGCTGGAGACGCAACAGGCAGAGGGCTCCCCGCACCGGAAGCACGTGGAGGCAGGGGAGCGGATCGGCGTGTCCGGGATCGGCAACGGCGTCCCCCACCTGCATATCGGGCTCCTGCTCGACAATCAGGTCGAGCAGGATTCGTGGACCTTCATCCTGCGGGAGGGAGACATCCGCAAGACGATGGGGAGCTACAAGAACGGCGAGCTCCTGCCGCCCGAGTGACGAGCACCGCTCCCGAACGCGTCAAGCCAGCCGATGGCGCGTTCAGGTGGCAGGAGGATCCCACCAGATCGCGCCCTTGTTCCGAACGACGTCGGCGGCGCGGCGGCGGACATCCTCCAGCTCCGGCTGCGACAGCGGCTGGAAGCGTTCCACCGCGCGGAACGCTGCGTCCTGCTCCCCCGGCGTGCTGAGCCCGAGGAGCGCCACGTCCGGGTCGTGCGTGAGCGTGACGCGAATGCAGTCGTCGACGGACAACGTCGGTGCCAGTGAGCTGGGATCGACTTCGGGCGGGAGCGGCTGACCGTAGCCCGTGGTGCTCGCTACGAGCTTGCCCGCACCGAAGGTCTTGAAGCACACGGTTCCGACGCCGCGCTCTCGCGCCAGAGGGAGGAGCTCGTCGGTGTAGCGACGATCGGCATGCGGACCGACGGCGAACATCACCACGTCGCAGAGGCCCGAGAGAATGGCCGCACGAACGACGTCGGGATGGTGGCTCGACACACCTCGGAAGCGGCAGCGTCCCAGGCGACGCAGTTGCTCGAGCTGGCTCATTCCACCGCCCTCGGACACGAGGCCGTTCCAGTCGTCCATCCGCGAGACACTGTGGAAGACGAACGCATCCGGAGAGAAGCCGAGGCGCGCGATGCTCTCGTCGGCCTGCGCCGCGACGGGACGGTCGAGGTGATCGATCTTGTCGATGACGAAGATGCCGTCGCGGCGTCCGGAGAGCGCCCGGCCGACGATCTGCTCGCTCACCCCAGCTTCGTACGCGGGTGCCGTGTCGACGACGTTGATGCCGGCGTCGAGCGCTCGGCGCAACACCGCAGCGCACGCGTCGACTCCGAGAGCGGCGTCCGCGAGATCACCGGCACCGAGGAGCGTCGCGTCGAAGTCCGTACGGCCGAGTTTTCTTCGCGGTGCGAATCGCATGGGCTATGGCCTCCTCAGAGACCGCGAACGTAGTGCGTGCGCGAGATCGCGAGCAAGCCGCCCGCGCAACGTCGCCGAGAAACGCAGGATGGCGCCCTGATGCGTCGGGGGTCGGCATGGAGGCTGAACGGCCGTATCCGTCGAGAGCGCCCACGATCGAGCGCGAGCGCTCGAGCGGGTGCTTGCGACGCCGCGTCCGTGTAGAGTGCGCCGCACATGCCGGAAGGGCAATCAGGCCCGTATCAGGTGCGCTCGAGCGGCGAGGCTCGCTCGGGCGCGACTCGAACGCACGACTCGCCGCTCGAGAGTCGAGAGCGACAGCGCGGAATCGCGATGGGCATCGCGGCCTACCTCGCGTGGGGGTTCATGCCCCTCTTCTGGCCGCTCGTGAAGCCTGCCTCGGCGCTCGAGATCCTCGCGCACCGGGTCACGTGGTCCTTGTTGTTCGTCGGCGCTCTCCTCGCGCGCGCGGGCGGCCTCCGCAAGTTGCTCACGCTCGGCCGCCGGCGCTTCTCACTCCTGGCCGTGGCCTCGCTACTGGTCGGCTGCAACTGGGGCTTGTACATCTGGGGCGTGAACTCGGGCCACGTCGTTGAAGCGGCGCTCGGGTACTTCATCAATCCCCTCCTCACGGTCCTGCTCGGCGTCGTCGTCCTGCGCGAGTCGATGCGACCGGCGCAGTGGGCGGCGATCGCGATCGTGGTCATCGCGGTGGTGGTGCTCGCCTTCGACTACGGCCGGCTGCCGTGGATCGCCCTCGCCCTCGCCGGAACGTTCGGCGCCTATGGGCTGGTCAAGAAGCAGGTCGGGGTGTCGGCGCTCGAAGGCCTCTTCGTCGAATCGGCCTTCTTGTTCCTTCCAGCGGTGATCTACCTCGTCGTCCTCGAGACGCGCGGCACGGCAACGTTCGGGCACGGCTCGCCATCGACGTCGGCCCTGCTGCTCCTCACCGGCGCGCTCACTGCGATGCCGCTCCTCGCATTCGCCGGCGCAGCGAACCGGATCCCCCTGAGCCTCATGGGCCCGCTGCAGTACATCTCCCCGTCGCTCCAGTTCCTGTGCGGCGTCTTCGTGTACCGCGAGGCGATGCCGACCTCGCGGTGGCTCGGGTTCGGTCTCGTCTGGGCGGCGCTCGGTGTCTTCCTCGTCGACGGCGCGCTGGCGCGGCGCGGACAGCTCGCGACGAGCCGCAGCTCTCGCGGGCGCTGACGGGAAACGCGCTACCGACGCGCGATTCGCTTCGGCGCTGACGCGCGCACACGGAAGTAGTCGCCGAGCACCTCGCGGCCGACTTCGTTGCCCTTCATCCGCCACGTGACGTCGTTGGCGAGCAGGACGGAGATGGCAACCTCGGGCGCATTCGCCGGAGCGAAGCCGACGAACCAGGAGTACATGCGCGTCGGCTTGTCGCCGATCAGCGTGCCGGTCTTCGCCGCGACGGGCACGCCTTCGAGGCTCGGGCGGTTGCCCTTGCGGAACACCTTCGCCGCCGTGCCGGAGCGGGTCGTGATCTGCATCATGCGCGCGAGCTCCGCAGCGGACTCCGAGCGGATCGCGCGGCCATCCTCGACGCGCGCGGGATCTTTGGTGGCGGTCTGGAGTCGTACGCGCGTCCCGCCGTTGGCGATGGTCTGGACGGCGAAGAGCGCGCCCAGCGCCGAGGTGCGGCCGTTCCAGAACCCGGCGGACGCGCGTGCGAAGCCGAGCGGGTCCTCGGGGACCGTGATGTGCGAGCGTCCGACGGCGCGGTCGATGGGCACGATGCCGTCGAGGCCGAGCAAGCGGGCCTTCGCCTGGACGTCGGCTGGCTGAGCGTGACGGAGCGCGAGCTTCGCGATGGCGACGTTGATGCTGTGCCCGACGGCGGTACGAAGCGGGATGCACGCTTCGCCCGGCACGTGCACGTCGCGCAGATCGCTCAGGTCGATCGAACGCTCGCCGCCGGAGTAGCACACCGTCGATCCGCCGGTGGCGCGTCCCGAGTCGAGGAGCGCCGAGACGGTGGCCAGCTTGAAGACGCTCGCCAGCGGCGCGAACGCAGCGCCGACCCGATCGCCGCCGCCGACGCTCGCCCAGGCGAGCACGCGCCCGGTCTTCACGTCGCTCATCACGATGGCGCCCTCGTGCGGGGCGGCCGTGCGCAGCCAGCGTTCGGCGCTCGCCTGGAGTCGCTCGTCGACCGACGGCACCTCCGCGCCCGAGCGCTGCGCGACGAGCAGGACCATCCAGAACGCGGCGATCCCCCACAGCGCGCGGAGCATCCCCGTTCGGTACGCGAGGCCCCGAGGTACGGCCAAGTTTCGCGAGCTCGCGAACGCTGACCGCCTTCGATGACGCCGGCGTGCACGGCGTCCCGGCATCGCATGGGTGAGCTTCGGACCGGAATGATCCGCCGGCTCACCTCGCCTACGTTCTCAGCGCGGGACGGGGGCGGTCGCGGGATTGAGCGGCCGGCTCCCCGAGCCACCGGCGTAGCCGTAGCTCGCGTACGGGCCGGTGCCCCAAACGGTGACCGAGAACGGCCCCTCGCTCTTGGCCTCGTGCCTGCCGTAGTCGCACAGCCCCTTCGGGAACATCTCCGCCTTCCCGGAGATGTTGAGGTGCACCCACGCGAACTCGTACTCGCCATCCTTGCCGATCGGCTGGAAGCCCTCGATGGGGCCGGCGCACTCGAGCTCGACGGGTTGAAAGCCACTCGACGTCTTTCGACGGACGATCGTGAGGCCGGTCTCGGGGTACGTGTGGTCGGTGAAGAAGACGTACCGGTCGAGGAACTGAGCGGCCGGCACGACGTTGACGTAGTCGGGATCGCCCGTCGTTCCGTAGAACGACGAGGCCGTCATGTAGACACCGGCGTAGAACGGATGCTCGGTGTCCTGGCTCGCGACACTCACGATCGCGTCGGTGAGGAACGTCTTGGCCTCGCCTGCCTCGAGCGTCTCCGGAGCCCCGACGGGACGCGCCGGATCGTACGTGAGCTTCGTTCCGTTGGCGGCACCGACGAAGCGCCAGAGCACGCGCTCGCGGATCTCGGCTCCCCCCGCCGCCGGGATTCGCGTCGGGTACGGTGCAAGGACGTACTCGCTACCCCACTGCGAGAGCGGTGGGATCTGCTGATGGAGGAAGTCGCACGCAGAGCTCGTCGACGGGAGGTACGTGCACTCGGAGCCGCCGAAGAGGCCGATCCGCTTCGTGGCCTCGATGGCGCTTCCAGTGAGCTCTCCACGCTGGGCGAGCTGGAGGACCTGCCCCTTCGACAGCTTGTAGGCGCGAGGTTGCCCCGCAGCCGTGCCCTGAACTCCTTCGCCGTCGGAGATGTCCGCCTTCGGCAGGATTCGCACCTCGGTGTCGTCCTCGGCGGCGATGATCTGCAGTGACGTCGGCGCGATCACCTCGTACGGCGAGCTTCCACCGGCCATGCGCACCCCCGCGGCCGTCACCGCGAGGTAGTTCGTCTCCCATGCCGACACGGGCAAGAGGAGGGTCGCCGCCGGAACGTGGGACGCGGCGCCGCCATACGGGTAGATCGAGTAAGCGCTGATCGGCGCGTCCGTCTTGAGGTGGATCGCGCGCTCGATCGCCGTCCCGTGCTTCAGAGGATCCTCGAGAAGCGCCGGCTCGACCGGGCAGGCCAAGAACTCCGACGTGCTCAGCGTGTTGGGCGTGCCCTGAGAGAGGAACACGATGGCCACGCCGCCCGGCGGGATCCCGTCGGTGAGCGGCGTATACGTGATCCCGCTATCGACCTTCTTCGCCGAATACACCGCCCGCGAGATGTCGAGCGGCTCGCCGCCGAATTCGGCCGTCACGTGGACGGGCTTCTCCCACGTGTTCGCGATGAACGCCGCGAAGCACGACGGGGTCTGGCGCATCGCCTCCTCCGGAGGCAGCGTGTAGAACGAGCAGCCAATCGACCCCTTCGACAGCTCGGCAGCGAGGCACGGATCGACGCAACGCCCGTCGCCGCAAGCGAGCCCTTCACCGCACGTCTCCGCGACGGTCTCTCGTTCGTCCCCTTCGCAGGAACGAAGCACGCTCTTCAGGTCGCCCGAGCATTGAAGGTGACACCTCGGCTCGGGCGCCACGTCGACCGTCCCGCTGTCGAGCTCGAACTCCTGCTTCGGCCCCTCGAGCGAATCACGACTCGTGGCGCTGCAAGCGCCTACGACGAAGCACGAGACCGCGCCCGCCAGGGCGAACAGCGTCGAGACGGTGCGTGCATTGACCATGACTTTGGACTCCACGATGTTCAATCGACGTAGCGGCTCGGACTTGGGACGATCAGCGGAAGGTCACGATCGCCGGGGTTGGATGCGGATCCGTATCGAGACTGCCCTGTCCGAGCTGTCCGTATTCGTTACCTCCCCAGCACTGCACGGAGCCGTCCTCGAGAAGGGCGCACGTCGAGGAGTCGGTCGTCACGACCTGCACCGCGTGTCCGGTGAACTTCTCCGCTCGACGCAGCGCGAAGACGCGCTCGCGATCCGTCGGCGGGTCGATGCCGAGCTGCCCCCACTTGGCCTCGCCGGCGCACTGGATCGACCCATCCGTCAGGCGAATGCACGTCGTACGACGTGACACCGACAGCTGCTGCGCATACGCGCTGGTCATCATCACGGCGTGTGCAGGAAGGGTCGCGTTGCTGGGAAGCCCCGTACCGAGGGCGCCGTAGGCTCCGGAGCCCCAGCAGTAGACGCTACCGTTCGCGATCGCGCACGTGTGCGCCGCGCCGACGGAGACGTCGCTCACGCCGGCGAGCGATGGGATCACCGCTGGCACCGGATCCGGATTGAGCGATCCGTAGCGGCCCGCAAGCGTGCCCCACGAGAGGAGCGTGCCGGTGTCCGTGATGGCGTACGTCGAGACCTCCGAGGAGCCGGCGCGAACGACAGCGAAGCCCACGAGATCGGCGCGCCCAGGTCCGAGCACGGCGTCGGTCGCCGGGCGGGCGAGCTGGCGGCGCAGGTTCCCGCCCCAGCACGAGAGCCCTCCGGTCTTCAGGACGGCGCATGCGCTTCGCTGGCCGAGGTCGACCCGAACGGCCGAGTCCCCGCCGAGCGCGACGGGCGTCGCGTACGCGTGCACATCCCGATCCGACTGCGGGCGCTCGGCTTCGAGCCCGAGCTGTCCGTAGTCGTTCGAGCCCCAGCAGTACACCGAGCCGTCGCCGCGCGTGGCGCAGGTCGCGTTCGCGGCGGCGCTGATCTGGCGAACGTCGGTGAGATCCGTCACGACGGCGGGGCGGGGCGATTCGCTCGGGGCCCGTTCGCCGCCATCCCCCGGCGGCGCGCCGTTGCCGATGGCGCCGTAGTCGTTCGTCCCCCAGCACTGCACCGTCGCGTCCGACATGCGCGCGCAGAAGTGGTTGTATCCAGCCGCCAGCTGGAGGACGCACGGCTCGACCGCGCACTTCACCGGTACGTTCGACGGGTCGAAGGGCGGCGCGGCGTCGCCGCCGTCGACTGCATCCGGGGGCGAAGCATCCGGCGTGTCTTCGGGAGGAGTGACGGAGCCCGAGTCGCTCTCCGTGAACACGGGGCGCGCTTCGTCGTCACCGCACGCGCAGAAAGCGACGACCGCAACGCACGAGAGCGCGGGAGCGAGGAGAGCACGGGGACGGTCCAGCACACGATGCTGCTTCATGGATTCACTCCGGACGTCTTCCGAAGGACTGTTCCGTCACCGACGATCCAGAATTCCTTCTTGTTCGGTGCGCCCCAGATGGCGTTGAGGTTCTTCACGAAGGGGAACTTGTCGACGGTGACGCGCGATGGGGACCACTTCGTTCCGTCGAAGTGACGGATGCGCCCGCGGTCGCCCACGAGCCAGATGTCGCTTTTCGAGGTGCCGTAGATGCCGCGCACGGAGGAACCGAACTCCTCGCCGCCCCAGACGACCGCTCCGGCATCGCCGTCGGGCGGATGGATCGCGCCGGACCAGACGTTGCCCTGATTCCACCAGTTGTTGCCCGCGATGAACGTCTCCGGGACGTGAATCGCTCCGACGACCTCGAGCAGGCTCATGCTTCCGAAGCCCGTGTGGACCTCCACGCGCTCGAAGCTCGTTCCGCCGTTTCCGTCGCCGCGTCCGTGATAGACGCGTGCACCTTGAGGGGTCGCAGCGATCCCGGTGGCCGCGAGCCACATGTCGTCGGGCCTCGATCCCCAGACGGTCGTGAACGCGACCCCCTCGCTCTCCATCGGATCGTGCTGGAAGTCGTTCGTCGGATCGCCCGTCGGCCCGCGGTAGCGGAGCACGAGCCCCGCTTCCCCCTCCCAGCCCGAGACGCCGCCCACGAACCAGACGTCGTTCGGACCGAAGCCGTGGATCGACCTGACCGGAACGGTCGGCACGTACGAGATTGCGGTGAACGTCACCGACGCCGGCGTCGCGCCCTGGCCGTGGAAGATCCCCGACTCACCACCGATCCAGATGTCGGTCGGTCCGCTGCCCCAGATGGTGGAGAGCGGGCTCGGCACGTTTGCGTGAACGATGAACGCGGTGCCGTCCCAGCGCAGGACATCGCCCTTGTCGCTGACCACCCAGACGGTGCCCGCGCCGTCGCCCCACACGGCTCGGAGCGAGTCCGAAACGGGCACCGGCAGGTGGCAGAGCCCGTCGGGGCTGCACAGAACCGACGCGTCCGCATCGGCCCCAGCGTCCTCGGCCGCGTCGTCGAGGCCGCCGTCGGCGGGCTCTTCGCTCGCATCGACCTCCGGAAGCGGGTTGCCTCCGTCGATCTCGGGCTCGGGCTCGAACGAGCCCAGTGTGTCGTCTTCGCTGCAGGCGCTCATCGAGGCGAGCGCGGCGGCTCCCAGCACGAGAGCGAAGAGCGATGCGAGCGACGGAAGAGATCGAAAGGGGGTGATGCCTCTCATGGCGTTTCGACTCCCGAGTTTCGGTGGAGGACGACGCTGTCGCCCACGATCCAGACGTCATCGGCGGAGCTCCCCCAGACCCCGCGAAGGTTCGGCGGGAAGCTCCCCACGCCGAACTTGGCAGAGACGGACTCGAAGGTAGTGCCGTCGTAGTGGAGGATGGTTCCGTTGTCGCCGACGACCCAGATGTCCTTTGCGCCGGTTCCCCAGACGGCGCGGAGATTTTCGGTCGTGGGCACGTCGACGATCGCCCAACGCTTCGGGGTCGCGTTCGTCCAGTGACGAACGGTGCCACGATTTCCCACGGCCCAGACGTCACCGGAGCTCGAGCCCCAGATGGCATTCAGGTCGTACGGCGATTGGGTATCGTACTCGACCCAGTCGACCGCACCGGGTCCGGGCACCGCGTGAATGGCACGCCCGTAGCGCGTGGTCGCGGCCGTCGACATCCCACCGACTGCCCAGATGCCGTCGGGACCGCCGGACCAGAACCCACGCACGAGGAAGTTCGTACCGGCGAGAGACTGATCCCAGGACGTCGCGCCGGCGCCCCAGCGCCAGAGGTTCCTGTTGGCCGCCCGCGTCTCGCCGGGAGGAACGAGCTGGTAGGTCGAACCTCCGAGCCAGACGCCGCCCTCCGGAGGGACCCATGCCGCGAGGAGCAGCGCCTCCTGCTGGACGTAGCCGTTGGGCTCGTAGGCCGCGCCTACGGGCTCGAACTTCTCCCAGGTCGACGCGCCCGCGAAGCCCATCGAGTGGAACAGGACGGCCCGCGAGCTCACGGCCCACACCTCACCGGACGGACGCCCCGCGACGGCGAAGATCGTCTGCCGTGTGTTCGTCGGCGTCTCGACCCACGCCTTACCGTCGAAGTGCATGAGCGCTCCGAACGATCCTCCGACCCAGACATCGTCTGCGCGAGAGCCCCACACGCTCGTGAACGACGGTCGCGTGTTGGGGATCGAGACCGGGCAGAACGCGACGCCGGAGGCAGCGCAGTCCTCCTCCACGGGAGGAGGCGCACAGCCGTCCATCCCTGCTTCGCAGCCGGCATCGCCCGGAGGGGCAGGGATCGTCGACGAGTCGGGATCGTCGCTCGCTAGCCGGCCGTCGGACGCGGTGTCCGCGCAGCTTGGCATGAACCACGCGAGACCAAGAGCGACAGGCAAGTAGCGCATCATCGGAGCCCTCATCGCGTCACCGGCTCCCCGCCGTCGCATTCGGCCATCAGGCAGCGCCCCTCGACGCACGGCTGCCCGAGCGCGCTGTTGCAACGATTCCCGCAGGCGCCGCAGTTCGCACCGTCGTACGAGACGTTCGTCTCACAGCCGTCGGCCGGGTTCCCGTTGCAGTCGGCCCACCCCGGCTCGCATTCGGTACCGCAGATGCCGCTCACGCACGTCGCGATCTGGTGGGCGCCGCGCAGGTCGACGAACGGACACGCGTGATTGCAGAGGCCGCAGTGCTTCGGGTCGGTCGAGATGTCGACGCACTCGTTGCCTGGCGTCTGGCAGCGAGTCTCGTTCGCGCGGCAACCGCAGACGACGTCGCCCTTCGTGAGGCGCATGCACTCGACGCCGGGAGCGCACTTCTTGTCGCAGGCCCCGCAGTGCTCCGGGTCGATGAGGCCGTCGCCGATGTCACGCTCGACGATGACCTCGCAGCCATCACCCTGCGGGTCCCGGATGTCGCCGTTGCAGTCGGCGAATCCCTGGACGCACTTGAGCTCGTTGCACTTGCCGAACACACACCCCATGTCCGTATTGGGAGGCAGCTCCGGCGGCGGGAACTGGGGCCTGCAGACTCGTCGGCACGCGCCGCAGTTGAAGTCGTCGGAATCGGTGTAAGTGCAATAGCCGCCGCAATCGGTCATCCCCGGAGGGCACCCGCAAACGCCATTGATGCAGCCGACGCCGTCCGGGCAGGCGTTGCCGCACTGACCGCAGTTGTTGCGATCGGTCAGGACGGAGGCTTCGCAACCGTCGTCCGGGAGCCCGTTGCAGTCGCGACGAGTCTCATCGCACTGGGGCTCGCAACGGCCTTGGTAGCAGACTCCCTTGACGCCGAACTCGTAGAACTCTTCGCACGCGTGCCCGCACGCACCGCAATTGTTGTTGTCGGTGAGGAGGTTGTGCTGACACTTGAACGGCGGGCGCGCGGTCGGGTTCGGCGAATCGCACGTCGCAAACGGCGCCGGGCACTCGGTTGCGAGGCACATCAGCGGCTCGGGCTCGATCGCGTCGCCGCCCGCGTCCTCCACCGGAGCAAGCGGGGGCGGCACCGCGGCGTCGATCTCGGGCGTCGCAAGGACGACCGGCTCGTCGAGCCCCGCGCACGCGGCCGTCAGGCCGGCAACGGACGCCGTCGAGAGGACGAACGCAACGATGCGACGCCGGTATTCGGTCGAACGACCGGTGACAGTTCGAATGTCGTTGTTCATGTCGAGCTTCGCCCCGATGAAACGAGGTTTCGTTACTGCGACCTGTCGAGCACCGAGCGCACGCGGCCGGCGTACGGGCTCGTCGGGTACTGCGAAAGGAACTGGCGCCCCGCGGCTCCCGCCGCGGTGCTCTTTCCGGCGGCCGCGAGCGCTTCGACACGCATCGCTGCGACCTCCTGCACGAACGCACCATCACGGTGCGCTTTGCCGTAGGCGTCGATCGATTGAAGACACGCGTCGGCTTCGCCTCGTGAGAGCTCCCTGCGAATGCGCTCGACGAGAGCGAGCTCGTCGCGGAAGGAGTCGACCGCCGGCGCCTTCTCCATGCCGGTCGCCGACGGAGCCGCGAGCGGCTTCGGCTTCGCTGGCGCGACGGGAGCCGGGGGAAGATCCTCGACCCTCACCGACATCGCGGGCGGCTCGATGACGGGTGCTTCATCTGCGACGACGACCAGAGGGGCCTCACTGCGGGCCGGCGGCGCCACACGTGCGCTCGAGGCCGCGCCGTCGTCGCGGCTCCATTCGTAACCCGCGCTCGTCAACGCGAGCACCGTCACACCGAGGCCGACCCAGGCCCACGTGCGGCGAATGGGGCGAGGCGCGAGCGGGGACACCGCGGCGCCGGCGGCCAGAGTCGAAAGGGTCTTGTCGATCGAGCTGCGCTGGGGCTCCCCGCCCTTCAGCGCCAAGACGAGGCGCGCGAACTCCGGATCGACGTCCCTCAGACGCTCACCGCGCTTCATCGGCCACCTCGCAAACTGTTGCGGTGACGCTCGAAGCGCGTTTGGAACTCCTCCCGCGCCCGACGCAGCCGGGAGGCGACGGTGCCGACCGGTAGCTCGGTGAGATCCGCGACCTGCTGCATCGTCAATCCTTCGATCTCGAAGAGCACGAACACCTGCCTTTGCCCCTCATCGAGCTCGTCGAGCAGACGGAGCGCGAGCTCGCGAGCTTGCTTGTCGTCGAGCTCCTGTTCCGGGGTGGGGGACGTATCGACTCTCGCTTCCACGACCGAGTCGTCATCGAGAGGGGCCTCGCGGACGAACTTTCTCCGCGCGGCCTGCGCGACCTTGAACGCAGTCGCGAAGAGGTATGAGCGCTCACTGCCAGGTTGAATCCGGTCGAATCGGCGTGCCGCAACGACGAAGACGTCCTGCACCGCGTCGTCCACCCAGCGCTCCGGCACCCCCAGGTGACGGAGAAACCGCCAGACGTCACCGAAATACGTCTCGACGAGCCGCCTTACTGCCGCATGATGCGCATGCCGGCTCACGGCGCCGTCGTCCTCGTCGGACGGCCCCTTCGCACGCGACACAGCGTGTGGCAGCGCAGACATTTGACATTGATGTTGCGAGGAGGCGCGTTGATCAAAAAATCTCCGCCCCCCGTGCAGATCACGTCGAGGGACTGATTTTACCTGCGGATCCGCGCAGCGCAGCGCAGGGAGCGAGTCACTCGGCGGTCCGAGAGGTCAGAAGCGATGGTCGAGCTATGGATCGTAGCTCGACCACGCGGCGCGACGGATGCGCTCTTGCGCATCGAAGTCGGTCGACTCGAACGCGAGCGCCCGATGCCGGGCCGCGCCGCTCAGAAACGCACGCCTCCCACGAGCCCGAGCGTGACGCCGACGTTCGGGGCCAGCGAGACGAGCGTTCCCGTCGAGAGCTTGAAGCGGTTTCGGCTGATCGGCAGGACCATGGATGCCGCACCCCCGACGAACCACCCGCCGGCGATCGACCAGGTGACCCGGGCGGAGATGCCCGCGTCGATCCAGGTCTTCGCCGTACGTCGCGCATCCGAGCTGCCACTCGCATTCGCGCGAAGGACTCCGAGATCGCTCTCCACACACGGCATGATCTCGAGGCGACCGTTCGCGCTCACGAATCGAGCCGGGCACAGCCGAAGGACGGTGGCGGTCCAGAGAAACTCGGTCGTCACGGTCGAGCGCTCGATGCTGCGAGGCAGGCTCTGCCTCACACCGAGCGCGAGCGAGGGGCGCAACCAGCGCGGGCGAACGGAGCGGTCGTGACCGCTAAGGACGAACGGCTCCACCTCGAACGCCGCCGACACGACCGGCAGGCCCCCTGACACGACGGCCGAGGTGAGCTCCGCCCTCGCGTCGACCGCGAAGGCCACGCCCCGCTCCGTCGGCTTGCTCGGTGGCGGTGGCGGACGCGGCGTCTCGGGTTGCTTGGGTGGAGGTGGAGGTGGAGGTGGAGGCGGCGGAGGCAGTGGCTCGGCCACGGGTCCGGGCTCGCTGCGCTGCTCCGGGAAGAAGGCCGACGGATCGATCGCCACCGCCACCGCGATCACCATCCCTCTCGCCACGGCCTCGCAGTCCGGGCCCATGATGGTGCGCGACGCGTTCGCGTCCACCGCATCGGAGTCCGGTTGCGACACCTCCAGCGTGCCGGCGACGCGCCCGTCGCGAGGTTCGAGCTTCAGCCGGAAGTGCCGCGCCTTGTCGCCGTCGGCAGCGAGCGTCCAGCGCGAGGTGTACTCCCGGACCTTCTCGATGAACTCGTCGTAGCTCGGGCAGCTCGGAGCGGCCTCGTAGTGGATCCGGATGCGCTCGCGCTCGCCCTGCGGCTCGCGCTCCTGGCCGAACGCCTGCGATGGCAGCACGATCAGCGGCAGCCCGACGACGAGGCCGCCCCATGTTCGCGCACCTCGGACCGACCACCGGCGAGAAGGTGGCCGCCGCTCCGACCGTGCACCTGCATCGCCCCGTGCCGGGCGGATCGCCGGGCTCGTCGATCTGGGGCTGTTCCAGGTCCTCACTTCGTCATTTGCGGCGGGAAGTGAGTAGGAGACGCGAGGCGATGCAAGTCGTCAAGCGCCTCTCCTGCCCGGCCTCAGGTCGCGCGCGGTGGACGGCCGAAGCGAAGGATGAGGCCGAGCCAGCCGCGGCCGAGGTAGAGCAGGTTGATCGACGCGTAGATCCAGAACATCACGTCGAGCCGCCCCGCGAGCGCGAAGAGCCAGATGTGGCTCGGGTAGTGGTTCAAGAAGCGGAGGAACGTCGTGACGAGGCTCCCGATCCGCCCCACCAGCGACTTCGGCTTCTCCGCCACCACCGTCTCGTAGTGCGCCTCGACCTGAGAGGCGCGGCCGCTCACCTCGGGCCGGCGTACGAAGTTCGTGAGCGACGTCGCCGAGGCGAGGATGATCGCCGCGCCGGTCGCCGCGAAGAGGAAGCCCGGCGTGCCCGCCGGCCACTCCGTCCCGTCGATCCCCAGCGCGCCGGAGCGCCAGAAGCGGATCGGGAGCGCCGCGGCGAGGAGCACCGCCTTGATCTCGTCGGTGAAGAAGTCGAAGAGGTGGCCCTCCTTCGACGCGATCTTCTTGTGACGCGCGAGCATGCCGTCGACGCAGTCGAAGCAGTACGACAGCTCGAGGACGGCGACCGCGACGAGCCCGCCGCGGTAGTCCGGCAGCGCCACGAAGAGCGCCGTCGCGATGACGAAGAGAAAGAGGTTGAGGAGCGTGATCTGGTTCGGCGTAGCCGGCGTCTTCGCGACGATCCCGACGACGAACGCCGCGATCGGACGCATGAAGTAGACGTTGAAGAGGAGGTCGTGCTTCTTCCGCGTCGCGCGGTAGATCTCGATCGACTTGCCGAACATCGACGTTGTTCTCAGACCTCGGAAAACAGCTTGTCCATCTCCGCGTCGGAGAGGTCACGCGTGTTCGTGCGGAGCGCCTCGGTAAGGTCCTCGTGCGAGGTCCCGTTCTCTTCGAAGTGAGCCGCGGCGCACTTCGGGTGGAGGTAGCCCGCGCCCTTCATCACCGACATCCCGCGCTCGATGTCGCGCTCGTAGGCGACGCGAAGCTCGCCCTTCGCGATCGTCTCGCCGCAGCCCTGACACTTCGCGCGGCCCGACGGCGCCTTGTCGGCGTGGGGATAGGGCGGCGGCTTCTTCGCGTCGGCCTCCGCCATGAGGCGCTCGAGCTCCGCGCGCTGCTCGTCCGGGATCGGCGGAAGGTCGCCGCCCGCTGCGATCGTCGCGCGAAGCTCGTCCGTCTTCGCGCCAGCCGCACACGTCATGTGATGCCAGCGGTAGGTCGTCTCGCCGCCGTCGGCGAACTGGTTCTCGACCTCCTCGCCGAAGCGAAGCTCCCCTTTGGCAATCGGCTTCCGGCACGTCCGGCAGCCTGCGCGTCCCGACTTCGCTTCTTCGATCGTGTGCGGCATGGATCTCCTCGTGATTGAAGAGCCGTCCAAGAGCTTGGACGGCCGGGGAGCTCGAGGGGTGCAACCCCTCGAATGAAGAGAGAGGACGGAGCTCGAGGGGTGAAACCCCTCGAATGAAGAGAGAGGACGGAGCTCGAGGGGTGAAACCCCTCGAAGAAGAGAGAGAGCCGGCGACGTGCGCCGGCCGGTGTCACATTGCGCCGAGCTTGCGGAACTTGCCCTTCGGGCCCTTCTCGCCATCGTCCCCGAGGCGCTTCTTCCGGTCCTCTTCGTAGAGCTGGTAGTTGCCGTCGAAGAAGGTGACCTTCCCGTCGCCCTCGAAGGCGAGCATGTGCGTCGCGATGCGGTCGAGGAACCAGCGATCGTGGCTGACGACGACGACGCAGCCCGGGAAGCCGAGGAGCGCGGTCTCGAGCGCCTGGAGCGTCTCGACGTCGAGATCGTTCGTCGGCTCGTCGAGCAGGATGAGGTTGCCGCCCTCCTTCAGCAAGCGTGCAAGATGCACACGATTGCGCTCGCCGCCGGAGAGGTCCTTGACCTTCTTCTGCTGGTCGGAGCCCTTGAAGTTGAACCACGAGCAGTAGGCGCGGCTGTTGACCTCGCGCTTGCCGAGCTCCACCGTCGGGTTGCCGCCGGTGATGACCTCCCAGACGCTCTTGTCGCCCTGGAGCGCATCGCGCGACTGATCGACGTACGAGATCTTCACCGTCTCGCCGATCCGGAGCGTGCCGCCGTCCGGCTTCTCCTGACCGATGAGCATCTTGAAGAGCGTCGTCTTGCCGGCGCCGTTCGGGCCGATCACGCCGACGATGCCGGCGCGCGGGAGGAGGAACGAGAGGCCGTCGACGAGCGTGCGCTCGCCGAAGCCCTTCTTGAGCTCGGTCGCCTCGATGACGAGGTCGCCGAGACGCGGCCCCGGCGGCAGCGAGATCTCCGTCGGATCCGCCGAGCCATTCTGCGATTCGGCGAGGAGCGAGTCGTACGCGGCGAGGCGCGCCTTGCTCTTGGCCTGACGCGCACGCGGTGAGGCCCGGACCCACTCGAGCTCTTGCTTCAGCTTCCGCTGGCGAGCCGACTCCTGCTTCTCCTGCTGCGCGAGGCGCGCGGACTTCTGCTCGAGCCAGCCCGAGTAGTTGCCCTGGAACGGGTAGCCCTTGCCGTGATCGAGCTCGAGGATCCAGCCGGCGACGTTGTCGAGGAAGTAGCGGTCGTGGGTGACCGCGACGACGGTGCCCGAGTACTCGTGGAGGAAGCGCTCCAGCCACGCGACCGACTCGGCGTCGAGGTGGTTCGTCGGCTCGTCGAGCAGGAGCATGTCCGGCCGCGAGAGGAGAAGACGGCAGAGCGCGACGCGGCGCTTCTCGCCGCCGGAGAGGTGCTTGATCTCGGCGTCGCGCGCCGGCACGCGCAGCGCGTCCATCGCGAGGCCGACATGGCGGTCGAGGTTCCACGCGTCGGCGGCGTCGAGCTTGTCCTGGAGCGTGGCCTGCTCGTCGAGGAGCGCCTGCATCGCGTCGCCGTCCATCGGCTCGCCGAGCTTGTTGCTGATCTCCTCGAAGCGCGTGATGAGGTCCTGCGTCTCCTTCACGCCCTCGCTCACGGCATCCCAGACCGTCTTCGCATCGCCGAGGTCCGGCTCCTGGGCGAAGTAGCCGATGCGCGTGCCGGGATGCGGCTTCGCCTCGCCGGCGAACTGCTTGTCGACGCCGGCCATGATGCGGAGGAGCGAGCTCTTGCCCGATCCGTTGGCACCGATGACCCCGATCTTCGCGCCCGGATAGAACGCAAGGTGGATGTTCTCGAGAACCCGCTTGTCGGGGGGGTGGACCTTCGTCACACCCTGCATGGTGAAGATGAACTCGGGCATTTCGGGGCGGGGAGTCTACCTCCCTCTGCGACGAAGTGCGCGCCCCAAACATCGTCGCCGGCGCGCCTCGTTGACGGTGGGTTTTCGGTCGCGTTGGGTCGCGTCGCAGGTGGCTGCGCCGCAAAACGCCTCTCTTGATCCTGATCCGCTCGCGCCGCTCGGCCGCTCGAGCCGACCGACCTCGTCCGAACGGGTGACAGGCCGTCGGGGGATTGATGGCAACGGTTTCAGGGTCCCGGCCGACCCAGGAGCCCATGAGTCCGTTCGCCCCCCGAAAGCTCGCGCTCGCTTCCATGCTCGCCCTCCTCTGCGGAGCGATGAGCCTGGGTTGCTCGTCGGACGATGCGCGAGCCCCGGCGCCGAAGGACGAGGTCGAGGCCGTCCCCTTCCCTTCGACGAAGATGCTCTCGCCTGCGGATCTCGCCGAGCTCGATCCGGACGCGGGCGACGGCCGCCTCCACTTCCGTCGCACGCCGAAGAGCCTCGAGGGCGTCGGCCCCGGCGCGATCATCGTCGGCGGAGCCTCGAGCGCTGCGCCGCATGGCTTCCTCCGGGTCGTCGTGGATGCCGAGCCCAGCGGCGAGGGACTCACCCTCCGCACCGCGATCGCGCCGCCGCAGCTCGCGTTCAAGAAGCTCCACGCGCGCGTTGCGCGGCCGGTATCGCTCGACGACGGCACGCTCGTGACCCACGACACCAGCGCGCCGCTCGGTCTCGGCGGCAAGTCCGAGCGGACCGCACCGGTGAACGTCGTTCTGTTCGACGGCGACGGCGACACGACCACGACGAACGATCAGCTCCGCATCGAGGGCGCGTTCTCCGGCGCCCTCACCTACGACCTCTCGCTCGACATCGACTGGGGCGACGTCCTGGATCTCCCGGAAGCGGTCGCCACGTGCATCAAGAGCCTCACCAAGCTGGCGCTGGGAAAGAAGCCGAGCTGCTCGGTAGAGGACCTGCTCCCCGAGGTGAAGGTCGTCTTCACCGTCGATCCCCGCATGGCCTCCGAGCTCCGCGTCGTCGGTCAGGCTGCACGCTCGTTCGACAAGGACTTCGAGATCGCCACCGTGCATCTCGCTCCGATCATCCTCGGCCCTTTGGTCTTCCTCCCCACGCTCGACGTGATCGCGAACGTCGAGGGCGGCGCGAGCGCATCGTTCCGCGCGGGTGTTAAGGGTCATCTCGAGCTCACGAGCTCGGTCTCGGTCTCGGTCTGGTCGCGCAACGCCGGCCAGCCGAAGCTCGCACCGGTGAAGGTGAAGGACAGCGGCTTCGAGATCGAGGAGCCCGAGGTCGGCCTCCACGCTCACGCCACGGCGAAGGTCGGCGTGCGCCTCGGCATGCCGCTCTACGGCTCTCTCGGTCCGTACGCCACCGCGCAATCGTCGCTCTCGCTCGCCGCGGATCCGTCGCAGACCCCGTGCTGGGAGCTGAGGAGCGGCCTCGAGAGCAAGGTCGGGGTACGGATCACCAGCCCGAATCTCCCGGTGCTCGGTCACGTGACGCTGGTCGACTGGAGCTCCGCTCCCTTCAAGCCGCTCGACGTCGTGGTCGCGAGCGGCGCGTGCAAAGATCCGCCTCCGGGCGCGTCCCACCTGCCTCCGGGCAGCGGCCCTGATGCTCCGGCGCTCCGTTCGCCGACGTTCACTCCGTGGTCGCAGCTCCACGAGGGCGGTACCGACGCGACGGCCGCGTCCGGTCCGTCGTCGACCGGCATCGTGTTCTCCGATCTCTCGCGCGCGATCGACAACCGATGGCTCATCGCCGGAAGCGAGGCGCGGTCGCTCCTCAAGGTCGACGAACAGGGCACCCCGGTGTGGCGAGCGCAATACCTGACGGATACGGGGATCGCGCTCGGGGTCCTCCGCACCGTCCCCTCGCGCGACGCGGGGATCGCCGTCCTCGCAGCAGGCGACGCCGGCAGCTCCTTCGAGCTCCTCCGCGTCGGGCAAGCCGGCGGCGTCGCGTTCCGCCGCTCCTATTCGCTCCCGCTCGAGGCCTGCGCGACGCCGGCCGCGCGGGTCCTCACGAACGACGGCCCCGCAGGTACCGGCACGGGGTTCATCGTGGCCGGAGAATGCTCGAGCCAGGCCAAAGCGTTCGTCGTGCACCTCGATGCGTCCGGCGGTGTCCTCGGCGCCCGGCTCTGGACGGACGCGAGCAGCGATGCCGCGATCTCGCCGACCGCGATCACGCGAACGGGCGCCAAGGCCGAGCTCGTGCTCGTAGGCGACGCCCGCGGCGCGCAGCTGGGCGACGGCATGTTCGCCGCGCGTCTCGACGACTCCGGCGAGCTCCACACCGCGCAGGGCTATGTCGCGTGCGAGACGTCGTTCAACCTGTCACCAACCGCGGTCATCCCCGCCGAGTCCGGCGGCATCACCGTCATCGGCGGGAGCCATGCCCAGAGCCGCGCCTTCGTCGCGCGCTTTCGCGAGAACGGCGACGTCGGCTTCGCCACCTTCCCCGGCCTCGTCGACGGAAGCTCGCCGGTCTTCGTTCCGAGCGCGATTGCAGAGCTTCCGACGTCGGGCTTCGTGATGAGCGCGTCGACGCTCGAGCTCACGGGCGACGGCGACGCGAACGTCGCGGCGGTCGCGCTCGTCGGCCTCGACGCCTCCGGGCGCACGATCTGGTCGAAAAGGCACGCGCCAGCTCATCCGCGTGGTGCGCGCGCCGCGTCATTCGCAGCGCTCCAGCTCACGACCGACGGAGGAGCGCTCGTCACCGCGCTCGCCGGCGATGCCACGACGGGAGCGGCCTGGACGATGAAGGCGCTCGCCAAGGATGGCTCGCTCGGCGGAGCGCCGGTCGTCACATCTTTGCTCACGCTCGACGACGGGCCGCCGTGCGAGGTGAAGCGCGCTGTCTTCGCGCCGAACGTCTCGGATATCGAGATCGTCGCCGAGACGCGCGGCGTCAAAATGGAGAAGCGCTGACGCGACGCTTCGTGTCGTTTCGGGCATGCGAGCGACGGAGCGAAAAGCTCGGTGTCGTCCTCGCGTCAGATGGGCATCAGATGCTGAGCTTCATGACGGATCCCTTCACTCGAAGGAGAATGACGGTGTGCGTTGGCCGGTGCACACCAGGGCCGGGCGCACGCGCTCGGGGGGAATTAACGCGCGCGCAAAGTTCACTTGTTCAATGTCGCCAGCGAGGCGTTTTCATCAAAAATTCGTCACTGCCGTAACTAATTTTTTTCCCCGAAGTGACGACGGCCCCTTGTTCGCCCCGGAGAGGGAGTGGGCGAACAAGGGGCCGTATGGGTGTTGCGGAGAGCGAGCTGCTCAACCGTTCCGACGGCGGCGGCGGACGGCGACGCCGATGACGGCGAGGCCGAGCGCAGCGCCTGCCCAGAGCGAGCCACGCGCGCCGATGCCAGCGCCGGCTGCCGCGCAGTGCAAGGAGTGCCCGTGGTACTCGTCGTCGACGGCGTCGAAGCCGTTCGTCGGGAACCCGTTGTTCGTCGGGATCGGACGCGCCTCGCAGGAACCGATCACGAGGTCAGCCGTCTTCAACGCGACGTCGCGGCGAGCGATGTCGAAAGACGTGACGTTGGAATCCGAGACAGCGAGGAGCTCCCCCTGGTTTCGGAGCGCGCGTCGCGGATTACCGGCGACCGGGAGCAACACCCGCTTGGCGAGCGAGTCTTGCGACCAGTCGATGAGCTGGACGCCTCCGCCGAGCCCCGCGCAGCTCGACGCCCCACTCCCGGAGGTCGAGCCGCCGGAGAACGGGACGGCGACGAGGCCGTCCTCGAAGATGCGGAACGCCTTCTGGATGCGGTCCTGATCCTCGGGCATCTCGTAGGCCGTGATGTTCTGATCGTTGTTGAAAGCGGTCGAACCGAACGCGACCCGGCCGAGCATCGTGGGCTTGTCCATGTCGGCGACGTCGAAGAGCGACACGTTGAGATGCCCCTTCGGGTCCGTGCGATCGAGACCGAGCCCGAGGACGCGGTCGCCGTGGGGCTCGAGGTGGAAGACCCAGCCCGGCATGTGGAGCTCGCCGCGCTGCTTCGGCGCCGCCTCGTTCGAGAGATCGATGATGAAGAGCGGGTCCGTCTGCTCGAAGGTGATCGCGTACGCGCGCTCACCGTCGAAGCGCACGGACTTCAGGGACTCCTGGCGCGGAAGGCTCAGGCTCGTCTTGCCCATCGCCTGGAGCGAGCGGGTATTCCAGATGTGGAACGTCTGGACCTCGGGGCTGCCGAAGCCGTTCGCGGTGTAGCCGGCGCCGCGCTGGCTGATGACGCGGAGGACGCCGTCCTTCTCGTCCATCTGCCAGCGGCTGAGGATGGCGCCCGTCGTCTCGATGTGCGCGCCCCGACCGAGCTTCCCGAGCGGGTCGGTGATGTCGAGGACGTCGATCACGCCCTCGTTCGGACCGCTCCCGTACGACGGCGCAAGCTCGCCGTGACCGCCGACGTACAGGCGCTCGTTCGTGGCGACGATGCTGCGCTTGAAACCGGTGCTGCCCCAGCTCGAGCCGTACTGCGCCCCGCTTTCGAACGCGACGTGATCGACCTGCCTCATCGCCGCCGGAGACGAGACGTCGAACGACGTCACCATCGTGCGCGGCCTCGCCCCACAGCCGTAGCAGGACGCGTTCTCGTAGGTCGCGAGGTAGAGGATGTCGCCGACGATGCGCGAGTCGGCGATCTCGCCGGGTACCGCGAACGTCGCCACCCGCTGCATGAGCCCCGGATCCTTCACGTCGACCACGAGCACGCCCGCGCCCGCGTCGGGGCTCGTTCGAGTCGCGGATGACGCAGGCGCGCCCGAGCCACGCGTCTCTCCCTGGTCGGCACGTGACGGCTCGTTCTGCTGCCCCGTCACCGTGTACGCGCCGTTCGCCATCACGACGAGAAGGTCGCCGCGGAGGTACATCTCGAACGGCTCGCCGGGGAGGTACGCCTGACCGAGCATCGCCAGGCGGCCTGGCCGCGAGACGTCGATGATCGAGAGCGTTCCCGACCTCGACATCGCATAGAGGCGGCCACCTTCGAGCTGGACGACATCGGCCTCGGCGACGGCGCGCTCCGCGGAGCCGTTCTCGGCGCCGGCATTGCCGGAGCTCGAACCGGGGTTGGCCGTGGAGCCGTTGTTCGAGTCGCCGCTGCTCCTGCCATCGGAGAACGCGCTCGATTCGGAGGAGTCGGCCGCGCATGCAGCCGAGGCCGCGGCGGCGAAGACGACGGGAAGAAGCGAGAGGGCGAAGCGGTTCGAGGAAGGCATCGGGACCACCGCATCGCAAGCGTCGCGCCATGGCTCATCCAGGAGCACAGGCCTGAAAATCCCTGCAAATTGGGTCGACGACGGCAGCGCCACCCCCTGGCGGCAGTGTCACGTCCAGGAGCGCGATGTCCGACCCACGCGGGGAGGCCGCTCGGGTCAGGCCTTCGACCGTTCACAGAGGTTCCACGTGCCGCCGTCGCCGGGGCGGCTACACCTTAGAAGAGGAGGTACGGCGGCAGGAAGTCCGAGAGTCCCGGCGAACGACCCATTGAACCTCCGCCGCCCGCCCCTACGAGGAGACCATGAGCAGCGCGTACCGTTCGGCGTACCACCACCTCGTCGGCGTGCGCCTCGCGGAGATGAAGCTCGCCCGGGAGACGGTCGAGCCGCTCCTGCCCCGGCTCCGGTCGATCCGCGCAGCTCGCATCGCGCGCGCGCTGGCCGGCGGCGTCGGGATCGCAGGCGCGATCATGACGGCCGTCTGCGCGTGTCTCGACGGCTACGGCGTCACGTATGCGCTGCTCGGCAGCGGTGCGGCGGCCCTCACCACATACGTGCTCGCCCGCCTCCTCTTCGCGTTCGGAGGTGCGCACGAGTGGACGCTGCCGAAGCTGACCGGCGAGCTCGACGCCGACCTCTCTCGCATCGAGTCGAGCAACCCATTCCGCCCGATCGCGCGAGACCTCCAGGCGCTCGAGGTGTGGAGCACGACGCTCCCGCTCGCGGCGCTCTCGCTCCTCATGCCGCTCACGCTCCACTACGGGGCGCTCGCGCTGGTCGCTCAGACCTCGCCGGCGTCCTTCGCGGGCTGGATCCGTATCTCGCTCGTCATCGTCGGCCATGCCCATCTCGCGCTGGCGGGCCTCGCGGTGGCCTTCGGGCGGAAGCTGACGAAGCTGACCGGCGAGGGCATCGCCTCGCTCCCGATCCACCGCGCGTGGGCGAGGACGTGGGCCATCACGAACGCGGTCTCCGCGGTGCCGGGCCTCCTCCTCCTGGCCGTCCCGCCGGTCCTCACCGCGATCACCGGGCTCGCGTTCATCCCATTCATGTTCGTCTTCATGCGGCGCCGCCTGATGAACGAGCGCAGCGCGATTGAGCTCGCCGAAGAAGCAACGACGGCGCGCATCGCTGCCGATGCCGGGGCGCAGCTCGAGGCCCTCGCGGAGGTCGACTGGGCCGAGGTCGCTGCGCCCGAGGCGCCGGCCCTCCGTGCGCTGCGCGGGTGACGCGCGGGTCAGCTCGCCGTGCTCGAGCGAATCTTCGCGACGCTCTCCGCAGGGAGATCGAGCGTGACGATGTCACCCTCGACGAGCTTCGTGTCGTGACGCGGGCGCGTGAGCTTTCCGCCTGGCTTCCGCACTCCGACGACACGGCCGTCGATGGCGTCCTCGCAGAGCATGACGGTCCGGCCCCACCATCCCGCAGGCGCCGGGACCTCCATGTCGACGCGCATGCTGCCGTCTTCGAGGTAGTAGACGCCACGCACGCCGGACTCGGTCGCCTGGAGCGCAGCGAGCGGGCCGGAGAGCGCGCTCGTGCTGAACGTCTCGTCGACGTCGAGCGCCGAGCGCATCTTGCTGGCGACACGCTGATCGAACATTCGCATCACGACACGAATGTTCGGGTTCTCTCGCTTCGCGTCGATCGCGACCTCGAGGTTCGCCAGGTCATCGTCGGTCGCGCAGACGATCGCCCTCGCCCGCTGGACGCCCGACTCGAGGAGCAGCGCGTCGCGCCGAGCATCCCCGTAGAGGACGGGAAACCCGAGCTCCTCGGCCCTCGCCGCGAATGACTCGTCCTTGTTCCGCTCGATCGCGACGACCGGATACCCCAATCGCTTCAGCGCCTCGACGACGCGAATCCCCACGTGGCCGAGCCCGCAGACGACGATGTGATCCCTCATCCGATCGGTCATGATCTCCACCCAGAGTTTGTGCCGCTCGTCTGCGTCGAACAACGACGCGCCGACCCTGACCACGCCGCGCAGGATGAGGCCGGCACCGAGCAGCGGCGTGATCCAGAAGATGCCCCGAGCGATCGGCGCGTGCGGGAGCTGCTGCGTCGGCTCGAAGAACAGCTGCGTGTACATCCCGTACAGATCCGCGCCGAAGTCGTCGAGCGGCTCGTGGTGGCGAGCCATGTCCCATCGCAGCACGATCGTCGCGAGCAGGATGTACGCGACGAGCCCGCCGAGCCACGGCGCGAAGCGGCTCAAGAAGTGCCAGAAGAACAGGCTGCTCACCGAGGACGGGCGAGCGAAGACGGGGCCGGAACGACGCGTCATCGACGGGTCGAGAGGTAGCGGCGCCGGCCGGGAACGGCGAGCAAAAACGTGGGCTCCCGCCGCAAAGGCGCCCAGCGTCCGCGCAAAGCAGAGCCTTCGGCCGGCCTCACATGACGAGAGCCGGGGCCTGAGGCGCGGGACGAGCTCGCCCCACCAGCCGAGCGCCGGATCAGCGGATGCGCGCGAGGCGGCCGGGCATCTCTCCCGTGAAGGTGCCGTTCTCGATGATCGAGCGACCGGCCACGAGCGTCGTGCGATAGCCCTCGGCGCGCTGGAGGAGGCGCTTTCCGCCGGCGGGGAGATCGGCGACGAGCGCCGGCCGCAGGAGGCGGAGCGCCTCGAGATCGATCACGTTGAGATCGGCGCGCTGACCCAACGCGATCGTGCCGCGATCGGTCAGGCCGATGTAGCGGCTCGTGTCATGGGTCAACATCTTCACGACCTGCTCGACGCTGAAGCGCCCTCGCTCGCGGCTCTTCGCCCAGTGCGTGAGCATGAACGTCGGGAAGCTCGCGTCACAGACCGTCCCGACGTGGGCACCTCCGTCCGAGAGGCCGAGGAGCGCGAGCGGGTGACCGAGCATCTCCCGCACGGCGTCGAGGTCGAAGCCCGCGTAGTTGTAGACCGGGAAATAGAGGAGCTCCTTGCCGTCATTCTCGAGGAGGGCGTCGTAGATCACCTCGAGCGGTCGCTTCCCGGTGCGCATCGACTCCGCGAAGAGCGACTCCTCCCTGGGCGGCTCGTAGTTCGGATGCTCGCCGAGCCGGAACATGCGCATCGAGATGAAGTCGATGTTCGCGAGGAAGCGGTCGGCCATCGGCGGCACGTTGCTGCCGTCGCCGGCGATCTTCTCGCTCTTCTCGGAGAGGATGCGCGCCCGGAGCTCCGGATCGCGCATGCGACGGACGCGCTCCGCGAGCGGGAGCATGGCGATCGCCTTGTAGCTGGGGAAGCCGATGAACGGATGAAACGTCGCCTCGAAGCCGAGGAGGACGCCGATGCCGCGCGCTCCGACCTGGAGGCGGATCGGGATCCCGCGCTCGTTCGCGTTCTCCGCGCGAGCGATGATCTTGCGCCACTGCGTCGTGTCGAGATCGCGCTGCATCAGCGAGAGCGAGAGCGGGCGACCGGGAGCAGCGGCGGCCATCTGCTCGAGGACATCGAATTCGGCGTCGAAGCGGTCGGCCGACTTCTCCATGTCGAAGTCGGAGACCGCCTGGAGGACGCCGTGCGAGAGGCCCTCGAGCGCGGCGGAGATCCCCGCGAGCTCCCGCACCGTCGCCTCGGCCGACGGGGTCTCGCTCCCGTCGATCGAGCGATGGTTGTCGGTACGCCCGGTGCTGAAGCCGGCGGCGCCGAGCTGGAGCGCCTCGCGTACGAGCTCACGCATCGTCGCGATGTCGTCGTCCGTGGCCGCGCTCCCCGCGAAGGCCCGCTCCCCCATGACATAGACACGAAGCGGGTCGTGGGTGATCTGGCTGACGACGTCGATCGTGCGCGGGCGCGCGTCGATCGCATCGAGGTAATCGCCGAACGACTCCCAGCTCCACTGCATCCCCTCCGAGAGCGCGGCCCCAGGGATGTCCTCGACGCCTTCCATCAGCTCGATGAGGCGCCGGCGGTCTCGGTCGCGCACCGGAGCGAAGCCCACGCCGCAGTTGCCGATCACGCACGTCGTGACACCGTGCAGACTCGAAGGCGCCATCTCGCCGTCCCACGAGACCTGCCCGTCGTAGTGCGTGTGAAGATCTGTGAACCCAGGCGTCACAATTGCGCCCTCCGCATCGATCACGCGGTCCGCCCGTCCCTCGCAGGCGCCGATCTCGACGATACGGCCGTCCTTGACGCCGACATTCGCACGACGCGACGGGGCGCCCGTTCCGTCCACGACGGTCCCGCCGATGATCTTGAGGTCCATGACCACTAGAAGACCACGGTTCGCGCGCTGCCGGGAGCCACGTCGGAGCGTGTCGGATGCAGGAGCTGGGCCCGTCTCTTTCGCGCGGAACAATCGTTCTCCGGTGGTCAGCACGACCGCTCCGCGCTACGGGATCGGCCCACCATGCAGCGCGTAGTTTCCATCGCTCTCGTCTCCCTCGCCCTCGGCAGCGCCCTCTTCGCGTGCAGCAGCACACCGCGCGCGGAGCTCCCGGCCGACGGCACCGGCACCGGCGGCGACGACGACGACGACGGGCCCGGCACCGATCCGGAACAGGGCGGTGAGCCCGGAGCGTGCTCGGTGACGTCGAAGGGCAGCTCCGGTGTCGTCCTCAAGGGACGCGTGCTCGCTCCCGAAGGACCGATCGACGGCGAGGTGCTCGTCGACGCGAACGGGACGATCACGTGTGTCGATGCGAGCTGCTCTTCGAGCGCGGGGTACAAAGACGCGACCGTCATCGCCTGCACGGGGAGCGTCATCTCCGCCGGGCTCATCAACGGCCACGATCACACCGACTACGCGTCGGCATCTCCGATCGTCCACGGGACCACGCGGTGGAACCATCGCCACGGCTGGCGCACGGGCGCGGGCGGCGAGAAGGAAGTGAGGTCGCCGAGGCGCTCGGAGGACACCAAGGTGATCGCCGCTGCCGAGCTTCGCTTCGTCCTCGGCGGCGCCACGAGCGTGAACGGCTCCGGCGGCGTCCCGGGTCTCCTGCGAAACCTCGCCAACTACCAGGACAAGAGCCAGCTCGAAGGCCTCACCGGCCCGACGGTCTTCTTCGACACGTTCCCGCTCGGCGACTCGAACGGAACGATGATCACGAACGGCTGCAGCTACCCGTCGACCCGCTCGGCAGGCAGCGCGTTCGCCTCCGGCGCGATCTACTCGCCGCACATCTCCGAGGGGCTCAACGACGCCGCGCAGAACGAGTTCACCTGCCTCAAGTCGACGTTGATCCGCGAGAAGACCGCGATCATCCACGCCGTCGGCCTCGACGCGAACGACGTCGACGTCATCGCGAAGGCGAAGGCGAAGGTCGTGTGGTCGCCGCGGACGAACATCGACCTCTACGGCAACACGGCGCCGGTGACGCTCCTTAAGACGATGGGCGTCACCATCGCGCTCGGAACGGACTGGCTCGCGTCGGGCTCGATGAACGTGCTTCGCGAGCTCGCCTGCGCCGACTCGCTCAACGAGAAGTATTTCGACAAGGCTTTCGACGACAAGGCGCTCTTCGAGATGGCGACGACGAACGCCGCCGTCGCGCTCGGTATCGAGTCGCAGGTGGGTTCGCTCGCGCCGGGGCTCCTCGCCGACATCACGATCTTCTCGGCGGCGGCGGGCAAGGACTACCGCGCCGTGATCGGCGCAGGCGTCGAGGACGTGCTCCTCGTCCTGCGCGGAGGCAAGCCGCTCTACGGCGAGGCTTCGCTCGTCGATGCGCTTGGGACGGGCACGACCTGCGCGGCGCTCGATGTGTGCAAGACCGAGAAGAAGGTCTGCGTCGACACGCCAGGCGTGACGCTCGCCGACATCCAGACCGCCGCCGCCTCGATCTACCCGCTCTTCTACTGCAAGGGCGAGACGCCGAAGGACGAGCCGAGCTGCGTCCCCTACCGCGACACGTACCCGAACGGGACGTCGGCCACCGATCGTGACGGCGACGGCATCCCCGACGCGGACGACAACTGCCCGTCGATCTTCAACCCGACCCGCGCGCTCGACGGCGCGAACCAGTCGGACGTCGACGGCGACGGCGTGGGCGACGCTTGCGACGCGAAGCCGCTCGTCGCGAACTGAGGATCGACGAAGACGCCGACGCGCCTCGCTCGCGGCACGGAGCGTGGCATAGCAGGCGGGGGCCCCTCAGCCGGCTCGGACGATGTGTGGTACGAACGGTCCGGGGCTGAAAATGGAGGCTCGTTTTGAAGTTGTTTCGAGTGAATCTGCGTTCGCTCCTCGTCTTGCTGGTCGCCTGCGGTGATTCAACTCCTCTGCAGACGCCGGATGCCGGCGAGCCCCTGGCGGACTCCGGCATCGAAAAGCCCGACGCGGGTGGCGAGACTCCGGACGCGGGCGGCGAAACTCCGGACGCAGGCACCGAAACTCCCGATGCAGGTACCGAAACTCCCGATGCAGGTACCGGAACGCCCGACGCGGGCACGCCTCCCTCGGTGAACGTCATCGACAACTGGGGCTTCGAAACGTGGCCCGGTGCGCTTCCGGAGAAGTGGCTCGGGAGCACGTCGAACTTCACCTCGACCAGCGTGGAGAAGGTGACGGCGGGCGCCTTCGAGGGAGTGAACGCGGTCCGGCTGACCAATCCGTCGACCACGCACAAGCGCTTCACCACCCAGGCGAAGTCGATGCCCGCGGGCCGCTACTCCTGCACCTTCCAGGCGCGAGGAACAGGTGAGGTTCGCAACGCCTTCTTCGGCAGCGACTACTCCACGTATTCGGCCTACACCCCGGTCGACAGCACGCAGTGGACGAAGCTGGCGTACGGCTTCAACCTCGCCAGCGACGTCTTCGACACGTTCGAGCTCATCTTCAGCGTCCGCAATACGAGTGGCGATCATCTGCTCATCGACGACGTGCACTGCGTGCGGGCCGACGAGCCGTGTGACCAGGTCAGTTGCGAGGCGTGGGAGCGTTGCGTGAACGCCACCGCGACCTGCGAGCCGCTCGCCGGCCGGTGCAACGTCGACATGAACTGCAGCGAGTGGCAGGTCTGTGATGGGACCCACACGTGTGTCGTCGCCCAGAATCGCTGCGCCCGTCACGCGGATTGCGCGAACGCCCCAGGGACGCCGGTCTGCGATATCGCCACCCATCAGTGCGTTCCGGGCAACCCGTGCGCGGGCGTCACGTGCGGCAACCCGGCCACGAGTTGCAATCCGACCACCGGCGTGTGCGAGCTGGCCGCGGGGGGATGCTTCACCACCTACGACTGCCGCGGGGAGCTGCCCGCGTGCGACTCGGCCACCCGGCGCTGCGTTGCCGCCGACCACCCAGCGAACATCATCCGCAATGGTGGCTTCGAGTCCTGGAATACCCATTACATCCCGTACCAGGGGAATCACCTCATTCCAGACTACTGGTACGGCATCGACAATGGGCTCACCGACCCGGGCACGGAGATCAAGCCCACGCGCCTGGTGCGCTACACAAAGGCGGCGCACGGAGGCTCGTCGGCGCTCCAGTTCGTCGTGCCGATTCAGGTCGCGGAGCGATTCTCGCTGGAGAAGTTCAACGTCCCGGCCGGCAACTACTCCTGCTCGTACCGGGTGCGCGGCCACGGCACCATCCGCCATCGGAGCTATTCGAGCGCCGGCTGGAGCGTGCAGTCCGACTTCCTCGCCGTCGACAGTGACGAGTGGCAGCCGGTCTTCTTCCGATTCGCCGGCAACGTGCGCGACTGGCGCCTGTTCTTCTACGCGAGCCGCAGCGAGGCCGACCGCGACCACCTCCAGGTCGACGACGTCGTCTGCACGAAGGACTGAGGTTCGGAGAGGCTGCAGCCCTGTCGAGGATCAGGGCTGCAGCCAGAAGACTGAATCCTGGTCCGCGGTCACATCCCTCTGGCAAGCCATCGTCGAGCTGTTCGTGGCCGGCTCGTTCGGTGCTGATTGACGTGAGCCCGTCGCAACATCGAGCACAAACCACCTTTCCATCAAACGTCTCGTCGTCGAGCAGGACCGCCCGGGCAAGGGCATGTGCCATGCGCCGGGCTGTCACTGGTTCTTGCGCCAGCTCGTCGAACGCCACGACCTCGCCGAGCACTGGAACGCGATGCTTCGCGACGCGGCGAAGGCCGACCCGCGGCTCCAGGTCGTCTCGATCGACTCCGTCTTCTGCAAGGATACGAAGGTGCCGTGCGACGACTCGTTCGGGGACGGCCTCGCGAGGCCGGACGGCGCTCATTTCTCCGCGACGGCAGCCCCCGTCGTCGCGCGCGCGCTGCTCGATCTCGTCGCGCGCACGCGATGACTGCTCGGGCGCGTGCGCAGGCGGAGATCGTCGAGGTGGCCCCGCGGTTTCGGGTCGTCACGCACCCCGTGGAGTCGGAGCGGGCAGCGCGAACGAAGTAGTCTTCGCTCGCTCGAAGGCTACGGCGCGAAGCCGCCGACCCCGCCGCCAGGCGGCACGAAGATGGCGTCCGGGTCGATGTCGACGCGGACATCGTCGACGAGGTAGCTCGTGGTGAGGCCGCCGCTCGCGCCGAAGCTCAGTTTGCTGTCGGTCGACGGGGTATAGATCCGACCGAAGCAGTAGGACGCCCACGTCGTCGGGAGCGCGAAGCTGACGTTCAGCACCTGGCTTCCGCCGCTGGTCACCGTCGCGACGCCGCTGGCGGCCGTCGACCCGAGCGCGCGAGCCTTGAAGCAGAGTCGCTGGGCTCGGTTCGGCAGGAAGAGGAGCTTCTGGGTCGAGGCTGCAATCGCCGTGGCCTTGCTGGGCCGAACCTGGAGCGCGAAGTCCGGTGGTGCGTTGATGTTGGTCGAGGTCACGCCGCGGGGGACGAAGTTCGCGGGCCCGAACGTGGTCGTCCAGCCCTCGCGCTCGTCGATCAGATCGAAGCCCTGCGTCGAGCCGTCCTCGATCAGCTGCACCTCGCTGATCGCGCCATTGAACGCGGCCGTGGTGCGAATCGCGAAGAAGGGGGCGGGATTGGCGTCCGTCTTGATGACAGCCGTCCGGAGGACGGTCGAGCCCGGCGCAGTCGCGAGCGCGGCGACCGACCAAGCAGGTTGATTCGAGCGCTCGAAGCCGACGCTGAGCGCGTACGCGCTTCCGGCGCTGTTGGTCCGGACGCGCACGCCGACCCGGTACCAAGTGTTCGGCTTCAGGTTCAGACTCCGGTGCCGGAGGACGAGCCCGCCAGCGACGAACTCGACCCGGGTCTCCTTTGTCTCGTACTCGAGGAATACGAAGCCGCGCTCCCAGAGCACGTTGCGACGGCGGCTGTCGAACCCGAGCCAGTAGGAGCTCCGCTGGTTCTCGCCTCGCTGGCGCTCGATGTCTTCCTGGACGTCGAAGACGCCGTTCACGCTCTTGTCGACCGATCCGACGTACCCGCTGAAGTTGTAGCTTCCGGCGGGGAAGTTCGACTCCTTGATGTTCTCGAGGTAGCCCGCCCCGGAGTAGGTGCCGGGAGCGAGCAGGCCCGAGTCGAGGTAGGTCCGCATCGACCACGCCCAGCGCGCGGCGCTCTCGGTGGTGTTCGCGAGCGTCGTCGGGCCAACGAGGATCCGGTGCGTGTTCACGTCGACGTTGCTCGACCCGCTCGCGCCGGGCTGCGCCCAGGTATCCATCTTGATGCCGACCGGCGTACCGGCGGGGCCGCCGAGAACACCGCTCCACATGCTGGCGTTCGTCTGCACGACCTTGCCCCTCGAGTAGAGCGGGACGCCGAGGTTGCCGGTGCTCCCATTGAGGACCGCGTTCCACCAGATGGAGTAGACGTCATCACCAACGGCCGGCGCTCGTGTCTCGAAGTCGAGGTAGCCGTACTTGTCGCCCGGGTTGACGCCCGTCGCGCTCGGGTCGCAGTAGAGCACCGCGAGGTCGTGACGGGGCCAGCCGTGAATCAGGCGACGGCACTGGAACGTCTCGATGTTCCGCTCCGTCTCGTTGGCACGGAAGGTCATGAACGTGAGCGTGCCGGTCTGAAACACCGCGGCCTCGGCGGGCCCGCAGTGCGCTGCGGTCAGCACGGTGTTCGGACCGATCATCGTTGCGGAGCAGCCGCCCCAAGCCGGGGAGGCAAACGCGACGCGGGCGATCTTCGGATCGCCGTAGTAGCGAAACGCGTATTCGACCTTGCCCGGCAGCTCCGCTGCGACGGGCTGCGCGACGCGCCCAAGCTCCTCGCCCGGATCGGCTCGTTCCTCGGCGACCGTCGGCACGCTGCAGCCGGCGGCGATGGCTACGAGCGCGACGGCGCACCCGGCGGGAGCGACACGCCGGCTCCTCGGAGAGCGGTGGTCAGCGAGCGGCGTGGAGCGGCGTTCGTTGCGGTACATGGAGTTCCTCCCAGATGGCTTCGCGGCGTCGACGTCGCACCCCCATGGCGCTGCGTCCTCTGTTGCGAGCCTCGACCCGAAGCAGGCCCGCTTGGCTGGACTCCGGGTCGGCCCACGTCGCGGCACGGCGCGAAGCGGCGCCGGCTGCGCACGAGTCGAATCGAGGCGCTACAAACTCATCCATCAGCGGCGGGCTGGCAAGCCCACCCATCTGGTCAATTGGATGACGGAGCGTGTCTCTCGACGTGGCGCGGACACCACGAAATACGCGCTACGCCGCTCGCCGCCTGCCCTGGCACGAGGTCAGCGCGCTCTCGGATCGTCTCGCCCGCTCCGCGTGCTCGTCAGTGGACCTTCTTCATGTCCGCGAGGACTCGCGTGGCTTCGTCGACCCAGAGGTCGCGCGCGAGGGTGTCCTTCCACTTGTCGAGGCGCTTTTGCGTGCGCGCATCCGTTGCCGGCGCGCTCTGCGCCGAGAGCGCTGCGACCGCCATCACGGGCTTCGGCTCGTGCTTCTTCGGATCGAGCGCGTCGAGCTCCGCCTTCATGCGCTTGTACTCGGCCTGCCAGGCGTCGCGCGCGAGCGGCCTCTGCGATTGGTCTTTGCGCGCCTCCATCAGCTTGGCGAACTTCGTGACGGTGGCGAGATCGGCATTGGCGCTCGTGCGGGCAGAGCTCGCGGCTGCGAGGTCGGCCGTCTTCCAGGTGTGAGGCACCTTCGCGAACGGCACCGGCGCGATCGTCGACCATGGAATCGCGTGGAACAGCGTGCGCTCGCCGGACTCGACGAACGACGTCGGATCGGGCAGGAGGACATCGGGCACGACGCCTTTCAGCTGCGTGGAGCCGCCGCTCACGCGGAAGTATCCCTGGATCGTGATCTTGTAGAGACCGAGCGGATCGGCCTGCAGCCGCTGCTGCCGGACGTTGCGATCGAGATCGATCACGGCCTGCACGGTGCCTTTGCCGTGCGTCGCGCTCGACCCGACGATCACGGCGCGCTCGTAGTCCTGGAGCGCCCCCGCCACGATCTCCGCTGCCGACGCACAGAAGCGGTCGACGAGAACGACGACCGGTCCGTCGAAGGCGACGGACGTGTCCGTGTCGTGCAGGACCTCGACGTTACCTTTGGCGTCCTTCGTCTGCACGACGGGCCCTTCCTTGATGAAGAGCCCGGTGATGTCACGCGCGTGCGTGAGAAGCCCGCCGCCATTGCCGCGGAGGTCGAAGACGAGCGACTTGACACCCTTCTTCGTGAGCTGCGTCAGGATCGTGCGCATGTCATCGGTCGCGTTCCGCTCGCCCGGCCTCTTCGCCTTGCCACCCTCGCCGTAAAAGGCTGGAAGATGCACGTAACCGACATCACCGTTCGTCTTCGTCTTCAGGATCGCGCCCCGCGCGTAGGTCGCTTCGATGCGGATCACGTCGCGCGTGATGGAGATGGCCTTGATGCTCCCATCCGGCTTCTTCACCGTGAGGACGACGACCGTCCCCTTCGGCCCCCGAATCATGCTCACGACCTGGTCGATCGGCATGTCCGTCACGTCGACCGGAGCTTTGCCGTCCTGCGTGACGGCCTGGATCAGGTCCCCGATCTCGAGCTTGCCTTGTTGCCACGCGGCGCCGCCGGGAACGAGGTCGTGCACGAGGACATAGTGGTCCTGCTCGCGCAGCGTGGCGCCGATTCCCTCGAGGCGGCCGGTCATCGCGATATCGAAGTTCGCTTCGTCGGCCGGAGGCAGATAGTTGGTATGCGGGTCGAAGGCGGCATTCATCGCGTTGATGAACGCCTGCGCCGGTTCGAGCTTGTCGACGGTGCCACGCCGCAGAAACTGCGTGGCGAACTGCTCGGCGACCTCCTTTTGCACCTTGTCGCGACGTCCCTCGAACGTCGCCGGGATTTCACCAAGCGCCTTCTCGGCCGCCGCATCGCGCTTCGCATCGTCGGGGTCGGCCGACTTGTCCTCCGGCTTCGGATGGGCACGCCGCTCGAGCGTCTCCTCGAGCTGCTGGATTCGCTCCAGGGCCTGGAGCTTGAGCACACCGCGCCAGCGCGCCGCGAGCTCCTCCTCCGTCTTGCAGAACGCACGCTTCTTCGGATCGGTCTCGATCGACTCGTTCGCGGTGAAATCGAGCGGCGTCGCGAGCGTCCGCGCGATGACATCCGCGACGACGCGGCGCCGATTCGCGAGAAGCGCGACGCCCTTCCGTCCGAGCACGAGATCGCCGGCGCGGAGCTGGTCGTCCATCTCCGTCTCGAAGCGTGCGAGCTTCTGCACGTCGCTCTCGAGCAGAAACAGCTTCCCGCTGTCGATCTGCTCGATGAAACGCTTGAACGCCTCCTTCGAGACCGCATCGTCGATCGACCGTGCGAGCACGTGCTCGAGCGAGAGAAGCGAGCCGGCGGCGCTGGCGATGAGAGGCTCGCGCGGATCACGCGGGGACTCAGGGAGCTCCCCATCGGCGGCGGACGCGGAGGCGCTCGGCGAGGGGGCAGAGGGAGGGGAAGCCCTTCCGTCGACCTTGTCCGCGGTGCGTGGCGAGCTGCACGAGAGCACGAGCGCAAAGAGAAGGAACGACCGGCGCATCCGCAGAAGGTATCACGCGTTCGCTGCGTGACCCCGCGTCGCTCGCTGTGAGCTTCTGCTGCTGCGACCATGGTGCGAGCCCCATCCGGAGCTCGTGGGATCTACGAGAAGCTCGTCCTCTCCGAACACGGCAGAGCTCGATAGGACGCGACGACCGACGAGCGATGTGGGTTCGACGCGCCAGACGGCGAGTGGTTGAGCTCGTCGGGAGCGCTGCGCGTTCGGACCGCGCCAAATCCGGCTCGTCTTCAGCACGAGAGATGGGCGCGCGATCCCGACGATGTTACGGAGAGGGCCGCGTACTCGCTCGCGTCGGCCATCGCGGCGGCGCCGATGCGTCGCCAAAGGAGTCGGACCATGCGCAATCACCTCGTCGTCGTGCTGCTCTCTTCGCTGGGTCTCTTCGCCTGCGGGGGCGCGAAGCAGAACGCGAAGGACGAAGCGAACTCGTGGGGCAACTTCACAGGGAAGTACTCGTCGGCGCCTGCGCCACGCGAGAGGTCGGAGAGCGCCGAAGCTTCGAAGAAGGAGGCCGAGCCGAAGGCCGACGAAGAGGCGACCCCGACCGGGGAAGCGGCGACCCCGACCGGGGAAGCGGCGACCCCGACCGGGGCAGCGGCGACCGCGCCGAAGAAGGCTTCGCAGGCCATGGTGAACGGTAAGTCGGTCTCTTCGATCAGCGTCGAGGCGTTGACGGAGGCATCGACGAACGCGTTGAAGTCCGCGTTGGTCTCGAACGGCATCATCACCGGTCCGAAGTACGAGCTCGTGCAGGTGGAGCTCAAGACGGCGACGGTGCAGATCATCCGGCCAGCGCAGAAGCCCGCGCCCAGCGGTCTGGCGGTCCCGTCGCCGAAGGCGAAGTACGCGGAGCTCGAGCCGAACGACGCCGGCTGGTACGACGAAGAGGCCGACGTCCTCGTCATCGTCAACGGGGCGAAGAAGCCCGCCGCGCAGAAGGCGCTCAGCGCGATCGTCACAACCCCGTGACGAGGACGGCGCAGCCCTCCTGAAGGCCCCCGACATCGATCAGGCAGCCTCACTATCTAGATCTAGCCGAGTGAGCTGATTCAGCTCGGGCCGCGTCGCTCCGGCGTTGGCCCACGCTGCGGGGGGGGAACACGCCCCAGGAGCGGGGCGGCGGCCGTCAGTCGTCGGTGGCGCCGTCGACGAACGTCTCGAACCGCTCGCCGCCGGTCAGCTCGAGGAGCGCGCGGGCCGCGGCGATCTCGAGGCGCGCGCCCGAGCCCCAGCGCATGTAGAGGCGCACGGCGGCGGCGCCGTCGAGCAGCGCGGCCGGCGGGATCTCTTCGCCCTCGGAGACTCCCTCGCCCTCGATCGCCGCCGAGGCCGGCGAGACGAAGGCGTAGTCGACTGCGTCACCCTGCGCCGCCAGTCGCCACGGCCCCTCGAACGCGACCGCCTCGACGCCGCTCAGCGTCAGCGTCGCGCCGTGGGACCAGACGCCGAACAAGCCCGGTGACTCGGCGCGGTACGCGCAGAGATGCGAGAAGCGGAGGACCGCGGACGAGTCCTCGAGCACGGTGAACGACGCCACGACGGCGTCGTGGAGCTCGAGGAAGTCGGGGCGGTCTTTGGCGGTCGGGGTCGGCATGACGGCTCCCCCTTCTACCCCAGGTCGATCGGCTTGGAGGCCGGCAAGATCGGCGCGTCCGCCGCCTGCGCTCTCGTCGCCGGGCAAGCGAGCGGCTTCGGCGCCTCAACGGGGCTTGGAATTGGAAGGGGAAAGCAGCCGTCAGAGCCAGATGCGGGCGATGCGCATGCGCCGCTGATCGTTGGCGTCGTTGACGCCGACGACGAGCAGTTGGCGCCCAGTGATCGCGGCGCCGTACGCCCGCCCGGTCGGCAGCCGTACGAGACCATTCGCGAGCGGTCCGAAGGAGGTGTCACGATCGCCGTTCGGCGTCAGCCGGAACACCTCGAAGGTCGTCACCGTGTATGCGCCGTTGACGACATAGATGCGCGAAGAAGAGTCGATGGCCATGCTCGTCGCGAAGCCACCCGGCGGACCGGCGACGAGCGCCTTCCCGCTCGTTCCGAACGTTGCGTCGATGTCGTTCGTTACGCGGAAGGCGTGCATCGAGTAGTTGCCTCCCGGGTAGTCGAACGCGCCGACGACCGCCTTGCCCCCCTGAACCACGAGATCGGTCGCGGCTCCCTGGTACGTGCCCGAAACGTCGACGCCGTCGTCAGAGCCGCTCGACCGGAAGCGCCGTACAAAGGAACGTTCGTAGGGCGGCCCGGCGGGCGACGAGTATTGCCCCGCCACCCAGTAGGTTCCGCTCGGCTCGACGGCGAGCGCTTCGATACGCGGCGACGTACCGGTCTGCGGCGGAAGCGAAAACGTCGCCGTTCCGCCGGTAGCGAACGACGTGTCGAGGCCCCCGTCGGGCAAGTAGCGTTTTACCGCCGCGCTGCTGCTCGACGTGCTTCCGCCCACGTAGAGGTCCGCGCCGAGTCGTCCGAGCGCGCCTCGCTGGAAGTTGCCGCTTCCTAGGTCGGTCCCGATACCGTTGGCGCCACCCCATGCCGGGTCTGGCACGCCGGAGGCGTCGACACGGAAGAGCTTCACCGAGTTGAAGGCGTTCGCGGCGATCGCAACGGCGCCGTCGGGCATCAGCTCGATACGCGGACCAAGGGCCTGCGCGAGCGTGACGAAGCCGCTGCCGTTCGGTCCGAATGACGGGTCGAGCGCACCTTCGGGCGTGAACCGCGCGACGAGGAGGGCGCCGGCCGAGCGCGCCGAGCCTGCAACGACGAAGCGTCCGTCCGGCTGGACCGCGACGGCGTTCGCGGCGCAGTCTCCGTCCGGCGCGATCTCGAAGTAGCCTTCACCGTCGCCGAAGAAGAGGTCGAGCTCCCCCGATTTGCCGGTGATACGTCCGAGTGCCTCGTGCGTGACGGATCCTGCCGTGGCGATGACGCGGAAGCGTTGCTGCGGCGCGTTCGCTGCGGCCTGCACGGAGATGGTGGCCTCACCGGTCGCGAGCGAGACGGAAGACGCCCCGAGCGTCACGGCGCTCGCGGGCACGCCGGCGTCCGGCAACGGTTCGACGGCGAGCGTGAGTGAAATGCTGGCAAGCTCCGACGAACCTCGCACGCGGAGTGTCGCCGTTTCGCCGGGCGCTAGATCGAACGTCGCGGGCTCGAACGAGAAGTCGTACGCGCTGGGCGCGTCCTGGCTTCCGTTGGCTGCGTCGCTGCCGCCGTCGTTCGCGGCGTCACTTGCGCCTTGGAACGTCGGGTCGTCGCCCACGCACGCGTTGGTCCACGCGATCAACGCAAGCATGCCGCTCGATACCGCGATGACGGAGCGGTAGTGATGCCTTCCGTTTGCCGAAGCCATGCGTTGACCCTACTCTCTTTTCGGCTCCGCGAGCGGCGCCATCCGTTCCCGGTCCTCGCCCCCGGGACCGACGCTGCGCTTCGGAGGTCGCGCCGCCGATCTCGCGCGAGTCACGTCAGCCGGCGTCGCCCGGCGCATCCTGACGGGGGCGGAGATGCCCTCGGGGCGGCACTCGCTCTCGCTCGACGCTGCATTGGACCCGCTCTGGCATTCGCCGGCAGAGACGCAGCTCCGGATGGCGCTCACGACGACTTCGAGCTCGTACACGCGGCGTGCGGCGAGACGCGTCTTCCTCACGCCGATCTCCGTGACGGAGTGCGCGAGGCGATTGAGGTTGGGGACCGAGAGCCGATCGAAGTCGGCAATCCGCACGTGACGTGGGCCACCGCCGAGCACCAGGTTGTGGAGGATCGAGAACCCGACACTGAGACCGCCCACCGCGACGGCGCCGTCGCGGAAGCAACGTTGCTCGTCATCGGTGACGAGCTGGCGGTTACGTGAGGTGCGAAGTCGGAAGTAGGTCTCCGGATCGGGCAGGTGGACCGCGCAACGCCGCCACGGAAAGACGGCGACGACGGAGCTGGCCAACAGCTCCGCGCGGCGCTCCACGACGACGCGCTCGCGAGCGCGCACGGAGCCGCGATCCGGGTGCTCGATCGCGAAGAACTCATGGCCGAGCTCCTCTCGCAACCGATGTACCGCGAAGCTCAACCGCCATATTTCCGTACATCTCCAGAATTCGCGAGCAGAGGTCGCGAGAAGTTGCGCGCAGGTCCGCTGCGGCGCCGAGAACGATCGACACGACGTCGCGGTGCTCGTCTACCGGCCCGCGAGCGCCGAGGCCAGGACGTGGCCTCGCCGCGGCGAGGTCGAGCCGTGGCGCAAACTCGCTCGCCGGCTCGCCGCGCTTCGCGAGAGTCGGAGTGAGCAAGTCCCCTCGAAGTACGGCCGCTGGCGTTCAGCAATTTGCGAATTGCGAATGGCGCGCTATCGTCGTGAAGTTGCCGTGGACCTCCGCCTGAAGCCCCAGGATGTCGTCGTCGCGCTGAAGCTCGTGGCGCACGCGGGGGAGCCGTGGACGCAGCCCGAGCTCGCGAAGTCCCTCCACATGAGCGCGAGCGAGGTGAACCACGGGCTGAAGCGGCTCGAGGCCTGCCAGCTCTACAACCCGCGCGAGCGGCGAATCATCCGCAGGAGCTTGGAGGAGTTCCTCGTCTCGGGGCTTCGATACGTCTTTCCCGCCCAGCTCGGCGAGGCGGGCAAGGGCATCCCCACATCCATCAGCGGCTGCTCCGCCCTCTCTGCAAAGCTCCTCATCGGCGACGAAGACCATATCGTTTGGCCTGCGAAGGGTCGCGCTGCCCGCGTGCGCGGCCGCACCCTCGCGCCGCTCTATCGCACCGTACCCCAGGCCGCGGCCGATGACCCTGTGCTCCACGAGTACCTCGCGCTGACGGACGCCCTCCGCATCGGCCGCGCGCGTGAACGAGCCCTCGCGAAAGAAGAGCTATCCAAGAGGCTCGCCGCGTGACCACGCGTCGCGACAAAGCTCGCGCCGCCATCACCACCATCGCACGTGCGCTCGCGGGGCGTGGCTTGCCTGCCTGCGCGGAGGCTGAGACCGGGTCCCATTCCCCACCTTCCTCCCCACCGGCCGAAACGGCGCGTAACGCATGGAACTTGATGGCCTTGTCCCCGCCGAGGTCGCAACAAGGCCGAACGGGTTCTCCTCGATGCGCTGCACGAGCCGCGTTTCGTCCGTTCCGAGCAGCGAGGTCATCGTGCGGGAAGACCGATCAGCGCGCCCAGAGCTCGAGCTCGATCGCGTCGAACGGAACGGCCCGCACCTTCGCGTCGCCGGAGAACACCTCGAACACCCGGTAGCCGCGCTCGTCCTTCTCGAGGATCTCGAGCGTGCGCGCCTCCGGATCGACGAACCAGACGTGCGAGGGTTCGTGCGGCGGCGCACTTCCTCTTCCGCGCGGAGCCGAACGTCGTCGACGAGCTCCCGACCCTCCGCGCCGCTGCGGCTGCGCGAAGCGCGGTTGTCGCCCCTGAACGCGCGCCGGCACACGCTGGCACAGGGCGCGACCCGACGATCGGGCGATGGCCGCGTATCCCCCTGTTTTCTCGGGCCCGGTCGACGAGGGCACGGCTCGTGCTGCAGCGTCCGGCCATGACGACGCTTGCTCGCTCACCGCTCCTTGCCGCGATGCTCGCCACCGCCGCTGCCCTCTCCGCTTGCAGCTCCGACGATGACGCCTCGTCCGGGGCCGCAGCGTCGGTGAAGGAGGCGCGCTCCGCGCTGAAGCACGACACCGCGCCGAACGTCGCGTCGGCGGAGATCGCCGAGGTCACTCGCGGCGACGCCGCGTTCGGGCTCGACGTCTACAAGCAGCTCGTGACAGGCGGCTCGAAGGACACAAACCTCTTCTTCTCCGGGCACAGCGTCTCGCGCGCGTTCGCCATGCTGTGGGGCGGCGCACGCGGCACGACCGCCGCGGACATCGCCAAGACGTTCCACTTCACACTCCCCCCCGAGAAGGTGCATGCGGCGATGAACCGGGTCGCCCTCGACCTCGCGAGCCGCAGCGCGGACGGCGGAGCCGGCTCCGACGGGAAGGGCTTCCGCCTGGCGCTGAACAACTCGTTCTGGGGCGAGCAGACGACCAAGTGGGAGAGCCCGTACCTCGATCTGCTCGCCGTCAACTACGACGCCGGGATCAAGCTCGTCGACTTCGCCGGCGCGGCGGAGTCGGCTCGCACGAAGATCAATCTCTGGACCGAGGAGAAGACCGAGAAGCGCATCAAGGACCTGCTCCCGACGGGCAGCCTCGACCAGAGCACGCGCTTCGTCCTGGTGAACACCGTCTACTTCAACGCCGCCTGGGCCTCCGAGTTCGTGCCGACGACGTCGCCGTTCGCCTCCCCCGGCGGCTCGTCGAACGTCCCCGCGATCCAGCAGACGAGCGACGAATTCCGGCATGCCGCGACCGACGACGCCGAGGCCGTCGCCATCCCGTACGAGGGTCACAAGCTCGAGATGATCGTCGTCGTGCCGAAGGAGCTCGAGGCGTTCGAGGCGAAGCTCGACGGCGCGCTGTTCGAGTCGATCACCGGCGCGCTCGCGCCAGCGAACGTCGACCTGACCATGCCGAAGCTGAAGATCGAGGGCGAGACCATCAGCCTGAAAGAGCAGCTCTCCGCGCTCGGCCTCTCGAACATCTTCGGCGGCGGCGACTTCACCGGGATGAGCACCTCGACGCCGCTGACGATCGACGACGTGTACCACCAGGCCTTCGTGAAGATCGACGAGAAGGGCACCGAGGCCGCAGCGGCGACGGCGATCGTCGGACGCGAGACGTCGGCGCCGGTCGATCCTCCGAAGAAGGTGGTCGTCGACAAGCCCTACCTCTTCTTCATCCGCGACGTCCCCACCGGGGCGGTCCTCTTCACGGGCCGCGTCGTGGCGCCGTCGTTCTCGCAGTGAGCAGAAAGCTGGTCGTCCTCATGACGACTCCATCGTGACGACTCCATCGAGCCGGGCAGCGCTCGCGAAGACGCTCGGCTCGTGCGGCGGCGCACTTCCGCTTCCGCACGAGGCCGATCGTCATCGACGAGCTCCCTCCGCGCCGCTGCCGTCGGGTGCGCCCCCCCCGCACGAAGAAGCCCGCCGAGAGCACGGGGCCCTTCACGCCCACGCTCTGGGGATGGGCGTTCGCGGCCAGCTATGCGTATCCGGCAGGTATGGCGCACCGGAAGCTCGTCACGACGCCGCTGGTCGCGTCCGGTGACGACTTCAGGCGCGTCTCAGCCCCACTGAGCGGACGTCGCCTTCACCGCGTCGATCTCGTGATCGAGCTCCATCGCTGCTCGGGCAAGCTCCTCGCTCGATCCCGCGAGGTGGCGTCGGTACTCCACGTACGCCGCGTCGAGGACCTTGGTGGCCGCGCTCATGGCGTTCATGCACATGACGACCGGCGGAGATCCGAGGTACCGATCCGCTGCGAAGCGGTTCGCGCTGCCAAGGTGCTCGAGGAGCTTCGCAGCGCTGTTCTCGAGCGGCGCGGGAATCGCCTCTGGCCCGGGCCACCGAGCGACGCGGACCGTCGCGTCGAGCGACTCCACGAGTGAGGTGAGCACCTTGCGAAAGGCCGCCACACGCTGGTCATTCATTGAATTGTTCCGGGAGCGGCTGAGGTCCCGGAATGATGCCGGCGATGTCCGGATCGACGCCCGGCTCGGCCGTCGCGCGCGCGCTGGGCTGCGCGCGCCGTAGTCTCATTTTCTCCGCCTTGTCTCGCTGCTTATCGAGCCGAGCGCGTTCTTTTTGACGTTTCTGAAATGTCGTACTGGATGCCATTCGCGGGTCACCTCGTAGGGGGCCTGACGTGGATCGCGCATCGTGGCGGTTCGGGGACCACATTGCAAGCGCGAGCGCTCGAACATCTGGTGCTTGGCCGTTTGGCGTGTGCGCGTTGTACGCGCGAAAGACGTCGTACGACGTCAGGTTACTCACGACCCGCGCGCCGCCTTTGAACGCCGTGACTCGAGCGCGCGCTTCTTTGCCGCGCGTTCGACCTCGGCGCGACATCCGCGCTGGCACGCCGCCACGAGCTCGGTCGCGGCCGCCATCGCGTTCCACCAAAGCCCTTTGCCTGCCTGGTTCGCGACCTTCACGCACAAACGTCGGATCTCGTCCGGCGCGTTCATCCCTTCGGCGTCGAACGCGTTCACGATCGTGCTCATGTTGCGAGTCTGACGCCGGCATAAGCACGTCGGGGAGACCGTCGATGACGGTGCACCCCGATGCGCCGTCGCTGGCGCGTCCCGTCTCCGTCACAACGCTCGCACGTCGCGCGGTCCGGAACGTTCGCGATTTGGAGATTGTTGGAATCCATCAAGCCTCGGTGGTCGCTTTTCTGGAGTCCGAAACCGCGCGCGGAGGAATCGAGTCGAAATCGCGAAGAAGAGGAAACACGCGTACATGGAGAGCGTAGTACGCGCGTCGAATCGCGCTCGCTGGCGCCGGTCGATGTCGCAGGTCGCTACTCGGGGTCAGGTTCAGGTCAGGTCACGTCTTGGTCACGACGACGCTCGGCCGCGAAGGAATGCTTGCGGGATCCGCGTCGACGCGTAGAGTCGACGGCTCACGACACTTTTCGTCGCTCACGACGCTCTCTCGTTATCCGGGATCGCGACACGCGCTGCGAAGCTTCGTCTGATCCCACCCGGAACCGGCTGCGCTCACGTCGAGCGCGCCGCGGGCAAAACCGAGAAACAAGAGAGAGCAACACATGAACAATCGTCTTTACGTCGGCAATCTTTCGTACGACGTCACCACGGACGGGCTCCGCAGCCAGTTCGCCGAATGCGGTGAGGTCAGCGACCTTCACGTCATGATGGATCGTGAGACTGGGCGCGCCCGAGGCTTCGCGTTCGTCACGATGAAGAACGAGGCGGACGCGTCCAACGCCATCTCGCAGCTCAACGGCGCCATGTACGAAGGGCGCCCGATGCGCGTGAACGTCGCCGAGGAGCGTCCGCGTGGCGGTGGCGGCGGCGGCGGGGGAAACCGCGGCGGCCATCGCGGTTGGTGATACGCGCTCGTCCGCGGGCGCCGAACCGTCACTGACGGACTACGGTACCGTTCGCGCGCGCGACCCGCGATGGGTTCGCGCGCGCGACTGTTTTGTGACGCGCGTTGCTCGATGCGCGCTCTGGTCGCGCGACGCGTAGGCGAGTTGAACGCGGTTGGCGAGAGGCGAGGCGCATCGGGAACGGGGCCGAGGGCCTGGCGGCAGGAGGCCGGTGACGACCGCGCTCTTCGCGCTTCCCGATGGCATCGACGTGCGCCCACCGTCGACGTGGACGGCGTCCTCGATCTCGCCTCGACCGCGGACGACTACGCGTTCGCGAACGTCTTCGCGCGCCGGGGTCCCACTGGGCCGAAACGGCGCGTACCGCAGGCGCGAACGAGTGGGTTCAGCGCGCCCAGAGCGCACCGAGCTCGAGCTCGATCGCGTCAAACGGAACGGCCCGCACCTTCGCGTCGCCGGAGAACACCTCGAACACGCGGTAGCCGCGCTCGTCCTTCTCGAGGATCTCGAGCGTGCGCGCCTCCGGATCGACGAACCAGACGTGCGAGACGTCGTTGGCGTGCCAGACCTTGGGCTTGTCCCCGCGGTCGAGCGACGCCGTGCTGGGCGAGAGGACCTCGCACACCCAGTCGGGGGCGAGCTCGAAATAGGCCTTGTCGACCGGCATCTCCGGCATGCGCTCGCGCCGCCACCCGGCGAGATCGGGTACGACGACGTCGCGGCCCAGGTGAATCTCCGGCTCGTCGAGGATGAGCCAACCGCCGGGGCCGCCGCGGCCCCGCTTGAATGGAGGCCCGAGCTCCTCGCCGAGCGTCGACGCAGCTTGCGCGTGCTTGGGCGCGCGGCGCGGGTGCGCGTGAAGGACGCCGAACAACGATCTGCCCGGTCACGTGCGGCGGGAGCGCGAGGATGTCCTGATAGGTGGCGTCCTGCTTGGCTGCCTCGGCCATGCGTCCAAGTGTACTCCCAGGGTGGCTCGCTCGCGACCGGGTCGCCACAAACCGATCTCGCGTACGCGACGTCGTCGAAGCCGAACGCCTCGCATCGGGGCGAACGAAGCCACGGCCCGTCGCAATCCAACGGCCGGCGGGTAGGCCACACCTGTGCGGTAAGAGAAAGCGCGACGCTTGCCAGCGCGCTGAGGTGGATGTGCCCGCGCACTTGCTGCTCGCTTCGGCCAAGACGCGGCGGTAGCCTCCGGCAACGTCGCTCGCAGCATTGCGACGACGAACAACGAACCGGGGGGAAACGCGCGCGGGCGGGGCGTGCGCCAGCACAGCACCATGTCCGCGCGTCGCTTCTGCCTCGAGGAGGGGGATCTCCCATGGCAAAGAAGAACGAGCAGGACGCGGCGACGGGAAAGGCAAGCTTCGACCGCGTGCGGTCGACCCTGAGCGCGCTCCCGGCGAACGCGATCGCGCAACCGAACATGGACCTGCAGAGCGCGGCGATGGCGGCGCTGGTGCTGGTCGATCGCGCCAGGCACGGCGAGCGCCCGGCGCGCTTCGCGCTGCTGCCGGCGGCGCTCTTCGCCGCGAGCACCGTCGACGATCTCGAGCACATGGCGAACGCGGCGCTCCACGTCGACGTCGAGGCGCTCCGTGAGGGCGCGGCGAACACCAACGTGAAGGTCGACGTCGCGTTCGTGCAGCAGGCGACCGAGCTGCGCGAGCGCATGCTCAAGACGGCGGAGTACAACCTCGGGCACAAGGAGACGGTCGCCCGCGAGCTCGCCGACATCCGGACCGGGACCGGGTACCTCGATCTCGCGAACGACTGCGCGCGCCTTGCGGCGCTGTACGCGGCACACAAGAGCGACCTCGCGATCGACAAGCGCTTCTACGACGCCGCCGACGCGGATCTGGCGACCTCGCTCGCCGGCGCGATCCGCGGTGACTACCGCGCCGCAGCGACCCGCTCGGGCCAATACGCCGAGCTAAGGCCGCGCGTCCTCTCCGAGCTCCTTCGCCTCTACAACGAGGTCCGTGCGGCGGCGCACTTCCTCTTCCGCGCGGAGCCGAACGTCATCGACGAGTTCCCGGCCCTCCGCGCCGCTGCGGTCGGAAGCTCCACGCGCCGCGCGAAGAAGCCAGCCGACGCGCCGGAGGCGAACGGCGGCACCGCCACCCCGATCGACAGCCCCGTCTGACGGCGTCGCGAGCATCTCGAGATGCCCGGAGCACGGGGGCGGGGGCCTTTCCGGCATCTCGAGATGCGGGGTGCGCGCGGGGTTCGACCACTTGGAGCATCTCGAGATGCGGGGCGCGCGTGGATTCGATGATTTGGAGCATCTCGATATGCCGCTCGAGATAGCACTCCGCCCCCTTGGAGCTTCGCGCTGACTCGGTCGTGCCGCAACGTGCGAGCCAGTGCTACGCAGGCGCCGAGCTCGCGCGGCGCTGATACCTCGTCCGCGAGGTTGGCCGGGCGACGAGGATGCAGAGGGCCAGACGGTACGGAACGCTAGCCTGCGCCCTCTCCCGTCACCTTGCCTCCGCTGTGGCACTCGGAGACACTACGGCAATGACGGTTGCCTTTGGGCCTGGCCGATGCCTCTACATGATCCTGCTGCCAGGGACGCGCGAGCGTGGAAACGGCATCGATGAGGAGACGGCGTTCGCCCACCTGGACCGAAATCTCGTCAACGCGCAGGAACCACTCCGCGTCATCGCGTCACTTCCGATTGAGATCGAGCAACTCTTCGAGCCCGACCTAGGGCTCAAGGTGCCGCCGTCGCTCGTACCGCATCATGCCGTCATCTTCGCGTTCGAGGACAGCCCGGACAGCGCCGAGATGCTGGAACGCTTTCCTTTCGCAGCACTGTTCGACTTCCGCAACGGCGTGGGTTTGCCTCCCCAGCGTCCCGGACACGTACATGTCTCCGTTGGAGATAAGGACGCTGCTGCCTTCATTCTCGAGCGGTGGGCGCAGGAATCTCGCGCTGCGATCGATCGCGTTCGACCGTTCTGGCCTCCCGGTCTCCTGACAAGAATCGACGCTCACGTGAACGAGTTTGAGAATGGCCAGCTTCCGCCGGAGAAGGCCCCGATGCTCCCGCTGGATCAGCAGCTATGTCTGCATCCGAACGGCCACCTCCGAAATCTCTCCGCCGGACAATGGGGAAGCCGAGTTCGCGTAGGGGGCGGCGAGTTCGTCCCGCCCAGTGACACGAACGCCATCCGGGCGCGGCAAATCATGCTCGCCGACGAAGTCCTCTCCCTCGCACGCCCACGAGTTGGAAAGCCGACCGCGAACCTCGTCGTGCCCGCCGTCAATCCGTCCTACACGAAGGGCATGGCCGCGGCCCTAGCCGCGGGCGGCTTGCCGAGAGAGTTCGTCTCATTGATCGTCCAGGCAGAGGGCTACCACTACCCCTTCGAGCCGGCGCCGGGCCTACGCGGCGAACAGCTCCAGGGCCTTGCCGCTCTCCTGAGCGAACGTCAGCAGGAGCTGAACGTGGTCGATGCCGTAGCGACGCTGATGGCGGCGCATCGCGGCGACGTCGTGTTCCGCACGCCCCATGTCCCCGGTCGATCGTTCGACGACATGCACGACCTTGCTGCGATGAACTGGGACCACGGAAAGATCCCGAAGACCGTCGAGCGCTGGACGCGCTACGGCGCTTCCCTTGCCCGCCAGCTCGGTGAACCGCTACTGGAGTGGCTCATTTCGAATGCCGGTGCCGTACGTGCTTTCTCCGACCTTCCCGTTGAATGGGCGATGGTGAAGGGGGCGCCGCTTCACTTTCACATCCCAGTGCACCGTATCCCGCTAGCCCCTGGAAATACCCCGGTCCGAGCACTCGCCGACCTCCGACCCCCGGTTGTATGGAGCACCGCTTCGGACGTACGCGTCCTCATCGCGCTCGCACATAAGGCCGAGGACCCCATCATGGCTGTGTGGACTCCCGTCGAGCAGATGGCTCGCGAACTCGGGTTCCCGGTGGTCGTGGTCACGGTTCACGACGAACAACAACTCGTCGACGCGGTGAATACTCACAAACCACGGCTCCTTCTTCTGAGCTCCCATGGCAACGTCGACAAGACCGGCGCCCACCTCGCGCTCCCAGGCGGAAATTCTAGCGTCCGCCTCAAGCTGTCTCACGCCCCAGATGCTGCACTCGTAAGCGCTTGCCGCTCAGATCCCGTCACGCGTACCTACGGCAGCCCTGCTTCGAACCTGTTCTTTGCCGGGACGCGCGCCATTCTGGCTTCATACCTCATTCTGACGGAACCTCACGCGGCAACCGTCGCAGTCCGATTGTTGGCAAACCTCAGTGCGGCGCTTTCGGGGGAGCTCAATACTTCCACCTGGCGCGATCTCGTGTGGTGGACGCTAAGGTCATCCCGACCTGTCGATGTACTCAGCGCTGCGGAGCGCTATGCGAGGAGTCAACGGACTGCACCGGGCAACGTCATGGAGCTCTTCGTACGGTTCACTCACGAGCACCGGAGCAATCCTGAGCTGCTGGATTGGACGCGCACGCCGGAGAGGCTGCTTGAGATGGCGCGAGGAACCCCCTTCGCGAATGCGGTGACGTCGGTTGTGGCGCGCTGCCTGTTTCGCCCCGAGTCGATGTTCTACACGCAGCTCGGGGAACCGGAACGCATTCTGCTTGGACCGAGATGGGACCGGCTGATCGTCAGGAGCGGCCCGTCATCTGCCGACGGTGACTTGGAGCGAGAGCGAGACTCAGAGGCCGCTGTGGCGTAGCAAGGTTGTGCAGTCGTTTCGGTTCGGGTCGAGGTGTCTCTTCGGATGAAGAGCATCTGCGAAATGCGATCGTCTTCGCTCTCACGCAGGGCGTTTGGGCAGCGGCCTCGAATCCCCGAAACACGAGGCAGCTCGCTCCGCAGGCTCGACGCTCACCGCGTGGAGTTGGTGGCGCGCGTTCACGCGCGCCACTCGTGCTCCTGATCGACGACCGTTGCGAGGAGATTCCCGAGCCGCTGGGGCTCCAAGTCCGAGTTCGGGCCGTTGACGGTGCGGAGGAAGTTGCAGCGAACGACTCGGATGGCTTCCCCGTTCGCCGCCACGTGGACACCACGTTCGACGGGACACGAATGCTCGCTCTGGTCGGGTCGCACCGTCTCCCCACACGACGTCCACGCGATGTCCGAAAGCATGCAGCGATTGGGCTTGTCTTCGACTTCGGCGCGCGCGGCTCTCTCGGCGGCGATCCCCTCGCGCGCCATCGTGAGCTGCTCGATGAAGAAGGCCTCGATCCCGAGATGGCGCGCGTCATCTTCGTAGAGCCACTCGACGAGCTCCATTCGACCGTCGGCCTGACGCGTTCGGCGGTCGAAGAAGAGCATGCCGGCATTGTTCTCCGAGCGACCGATCACGAGCGCGGCCTTGGCCACCTCTACGTCGGTATCGCAGTCTTCGAACGTCGAGGTCGCGTCCTCTTGCGCCTCGGCGAGCGCGTCGGTGCCGAGGAGCTCCCAGCCGGGCCTGACGCCGCGCCAGCCGTTCGCGTGGGCGAGGAAAGCGACGTAGTCCGGCGGCAGTTCGAGCTCCCTCGCCAAGGGCGCGAGAGCATCGGGATCGGCGGGCGGATTCGGCTTCTCGACGAAGTCGTATTCCCGAAGCGCCTCGTGCTCACGAATCGCGCCATGGAGCGCATCGACGATCCCCGCGGCACCAGGATTGTCCGCGCGCACATCGCAAAGCAGAGCCCAACGCTCTTCATTGAGCTCGTAGAAGCGAGCAAGGTCGAGCATCGCGTCCTCCTCGGGCAACGACGGCCCCTGTCGCGTCGGCTGTGCGCTCATGATCTCGGCGATTGCCTGCTTCAAGAGCTCCTCCGACAGTTGCAGCGGCGCAGCGGCGGCGCGGGCGGGAGGCTCTGGCGGCCTCTGCACATACTCTTGGAGTCCCTCGGCACCGCCGAGCCCATAGGCTCGCAGTTGGTCGACGAGCGGCTCGACCGCAGACATGACCGCATCGCGCGTCGGTCCGTCGAGCGCATCGAAGAATTCGAGGAGGGTGGCCTCCTCACCCGTCGTCAGGAGCGAAGCGTACGGCATGAGATCGTGAAAGACCTCGGGGATGACCTCGGGATGGAGCGGTTGTCCGCTGTCGTCGAAGAGCCTTCTTCGGATCGCGCGCACGCGATCCCAGGTGGGGCCCTGCAGCTCGTCGGCGAACAGCGTTGTCGGCATCGCCCGCGACTCTCGCACGAAAGTGCCCCCACCGCGGAGCTCGGGTCCGCCACCACCTTCGATTCCCGCCGACATCGGGAGCCCGCGAGTTGCCACTCCACACAATCAGCACAATCAGCGCCACGAGGCGGAGACGCCCTGAACAGCGGGAGCAGCACAGAACGTCAACTCGGAAAGTCCGCATGGCGAGCTCGGCCCACGGCCACCTTCGCCGCCGCAACGGCGCAGAGGTGACTATGCGCACCCCGCGCAATGAGGGGTGCACACGCTGGGCATTGCGCAGCGGCCCGCGTCCCGAAGGCCAGCAAACATCCGGCAAAGGACACCGGCACATGCGTTGCCATTCGTACAGCCGACCCGATGAAATGGACGACCAACACGTTTGCCGGCGGTCATCTGTCGACCGTCATGGCCCAGACGATGCTGACCGGCAGAGCCCGGGAGCGATTCCTCGCGCGGGACGGAGAGCCGGGCGCGCGGGACGGTGAGGACGCGACCTTCTCGCCCCGCTTCGAGGTCAAGTGCCCCGTCGTCTAGCAGCGCTCGGGCGCGATCGATTCGGCGCCTTCTTCACCGGCGTCGAGGCCTCGTCGCTGACCTCGGTCGGCTCCGCCAGCGCGATCCGCCGCGCGATCTCGGCAGCGGCGCGCACCATCGGCGCGAGGACGTCGGCCGGGCTCGCATCGCTCGCCCACGCGGCAGGCGTCCCGAGCTGGCGCAGCACCGCGCCATGCGTGGCGGGCTCGTCGAACGTGAAGTGCAACGCAGGCAGAGCCTCGCGCGGGCGGTCGTAGTCCGCCGCCGCGAGCTTGCGGAGCTTCACCGTCGGAACCTCCGGCGCGGCGGCCGCGGCGGCCTTCGCCTTGCTCCCCTTCTTTGGCGCAGCCTCACTTGCTCCACCGCGAGCAGCGCGCAGAGCATCGAGCACTTGCTCCTTGGTCTTGCCGCGCAGCTCGAAGAGCAGGAACGGATCGCGGTCGAGGGCTTCGCCGAGCACGTAGTGGGTCGCCGCGACGTGCTTGCACGGGTCGCCCCAGTCGGGGCACGAGCAGCACGTCTCGAGGTCGGCGCGCTGCTTCGGGAAGAGGCTCACGCCCGCCTCGACGAAGGCCTCGTCGATCGCTTGAGGCATCTGCCCAGCGAGCAGCTCGGCCGAGAACTGCGCCTTGCTCGCCATCGCCGCGATCGCCTTCTTCCACGCAGGCTCACCGAGCTGCGTGAGCGTGATGCTGATCTTGTACGGCAAGGACCGAGAGCCCGTGACCTTGGCCGTGACGGCTCCGCCCTTCACGACGAGCTCGTGCGTCCGGCCGGCGCGCGCGTAGGTCCGGCCGCGCGCGAGACGACCGGAGTCCCCGCGCAGCACGTTCTCGAGCGCCTCGATCCAGCGCTGGCCCCACCAGGTGGCTCCAGCCTTCTTCATCCGAATGCCGCGCTCGGGCGGTGGCTTCTTCTTCGGCGCGGGCATGTACCAGCCGTAGCGGCTCCACCGACTCATCGGCGCACCTCGGTCCGAGCCTTGGCAGCTCGCCGTTTGCGTGGCCTCGATGCCTCCACGACACCGGCGTCGTAATCATCGGAGGCCGTGACCGCCCCCTCCGAGAGCGCGAACAGCTCGCGCAGCTCGCGGCCATCGAGCTCGGTGATCCACTGCTCGCCCGCGCCGACGATCTTCGAGGCCAGCTCGCGCTTCTGCTCGAGCAGCCGATCGGTCTTCTCCTCCACCGTGCCCGCGCACAGCAGTTTATGGACCTGCACCGCGCGCTTCTGTCCGATGCGATAGGCGCGGTCGGTGGCTTGGTCCTCGACGGCCGGGTTCCACCAGCGGTCGTAGTGGAACACGTGGCTCGCCGCCGTGAGGTTGAGGCCGGTGCCGCCCGCCTTCACCGACAAGACGAAGACGCGCGGCCCACGCGGCTCTTCCTGGAAGCGGCGCACCATCTCGTCGCGCGTCTTCTTCGGCGTCCCGCCGTGCAGGAAGATCACCTCGACGCCGAGGGCCGCGGCGAAGTGTAGGGCGAGCTTGTCTCCCATCTCGCGGAACTGCGTGAATACCAGCGCCTTGTCTCCAGCGGCCAGCGCCTCTTCGAGCATCTCGGTCGTGCGCGCGAGCTTGCCTGAGCGCCTCGGCAAGGGGCCGCTCTCGCCGAGGTACTGCGCCGGGTGGTTGCAGATTTGCTTGGTGAACGAGAGCAGCGCCAGCACACGCCCGCGCCGCTCGATCCCGTCGGCCGCTTGGATGCGCCGCAGCTCCTGGTCGACGACGGCCTTGTAGAGCGTTGCCTGCTCGCGCGTCAGCGTGCAGACCACCTTCATCTCGTTCTTCGGCGGCAGGTCCTGGATGATGGTCGGGTCACTCTTGAGGCGGCGGAGGATGAACGGGCTGACGATGCGCTTGAGCCGTTCGGCGGCCTGCTCGTTGCCATAGCGCTCGATCGGCAGCGCATAGGAGCGGCGAAAGGTTTCGAGCGGACCAAGCAGCCCGGGGTTGGCAAACTCCAGGATCGACCACAGCTCCGCGAGGCGGTTCTCGACGGGCGTACCGGTGAGCGCGAAGCGATGGCTCCCGCGCAGACCGCGCGCGGCGCGCGCCGTGGCCGAAGAAGCGTTCTTGATGTTTTGTGCCTCGTCGAGCGCGACGACGGACCAGTCCACGCCCGCGAGCAGCTCGGCGTCGCGACGGAGCACGCCGTACGTCGTCACGACGAGCGTGCCCGGCTTCTTCGGGAAGTCCTTCACCGACCGTGCGCGCCCTTCGCCGTAGTGCCGCACGATGTTCAGCGACGGCGCGAAGCGAAGGGCCTCGCGCTCCCAGTTGCCGACCACCGAGGTCGGTGCGACGAGCAGCGCGGGCCGTCCATCGCGCGGGCTTTCATCGAGGCGCCGCAGGAGGAACGCGAGGAGCTGCATCGTCTTGCCGAGGCCCATGTCATCGGCGAGGCACGCCCCGAGGCCGAGCGAGCCCATCGTGACGAGCCAATTCAGGCCGCGCTCCTGATACGGGCGCAGCGTCGCCTGGAGCGAGGTTGGCGCGCGGAGCTCCTTGCTGCCGCCGCTCTTCAGGCGCGCCACCAGATCGGCGACGACCCCCGACGCAGTGACCGCGACCGACAGCTCGCCTTGCCGCGCCTCGCCCGCGAGCACGGCCTGGATCGCCTCGCGCGTGCTCATCCTCGACGAGCCGCCCGCGAGGCGCCTCTGGATGTCGCCGAGCTCGCGCGGATCGACCGCCACCCACGCGCCACGGAATTGCACGATCGGCGCCTTCTGCTTGGCGAGCGCGGTCAGCTCCTTCGCGGTGAGCGGCTCATCGCCGATGACTGCCTCCCAGTCGACCTGGAGCAGCTCGTCGAGGCCGAGCCCGGCCGCGCCCGCGACGACGCCTGCCACCTTCTTGCCGTTGCCGCCGACGCGCATTCTGAGCCGCAGTCGGCGCTGGCCTGCGGCGGTCAGCTCGCCGGGTACGATGACGCCGAAGCCGGCGTCGGCGAGCGTCGCTGCGCCCTCGCCGAGGAACGTCCACGCCGCCTTTGGGTCGAGCGCGATCGACTGGGGTCGTGCGTCGGCGAGCGAACCTGCGAGCGGTGGGTAAAGCCGCGCCGCACGCCCGAGCGCCTCGAGCAGCGACTCTTGGGGATCGCGGAACGCGCGCCCGAGCTTCTCGAGGCTGCGCCCCTTCGTCTTCCATACCTCGGAGGCGGGGACGAGGAGACTCGGGTCGTCGGGCGACTGCAGCAGGAACCGCAGCGTGAACGGCTCGCGGTCGCCTGATGGCAGCTCTAGCCGGAAGCACGCACGTAAGCGATCGCGCGCGCCGAGCGCGGGCTCGCTCCAGCGGGTAAGATCATCGACGACGGAACGTTCGGCGAAGCCGTCGGTCTCGAAGCTCCGCTGCGATGTGCCGAGCGCCGTACGCCACCGCTCGTCCCACGAGGCGTTGCCCCTCGATGAAGCTCTCGCCTTCGTCGCGGGCAGGCCTGGCCCGCCCTGGGCGGCGCGCACGAGCGCGTCGACGAGCGCATCGAGATAGGCCCGTAGAAGCGCGTCGGGCGCCCACACCGCGTCGGTACCAGCAGGCACCGCATGTGCAGCGGGCGGCATGCTCTTGGCGATGGCGGTGACCTTCGCGGCGTCGTCACCAGCCGCGAGCGCCGCTGCCCAGCGGGCTTCGATGCGACCGGCTCGGCGCGTGATGGTGGGGACGACGCGCTCGCGTGCGACGAGGTCCATCGCGAGCTTGCTCGCGACCACCCACGTTGCGAAGGAGCCCGGCAGCGCCTCGACCTCAGCGGCCGGGACCACCGCGAGCTTTGCCATCGTCGCGAACAGCGAGAGCTTCGTCCCGCCCACTTCGCGAACGCCGTCCGCCGTCGCCAGCGACGTCGACCACGGCTGGCCCTCGACGGCGAGCGCGGGAAAAACGCGCGGCGCTGGCTCATCGCCCCAAAGGAAGAGAGCCTCCACGTCGGGCAGGAACACGAGGGGCATCAGCTTCCGTACATGCCACGCGAGGTCATCGCGCGGGAAGGCCGATCTTCTCGTGTTCCCATTCACACCGACGTCGACGTGCCGGTCTCCGAGCTCGCCGTCGGCTTCCGCTCACGCGCACTCTACCGCGAGCGCTTCGTCTGCCTCGTGTGCAGGGGGAATCCGCTGGTCGAGGTGACGCATCGACCTCGCCACGTGGACGTCGATGCACCACGTCTTCATCGCCCCGCGCGGCACGCCCGTCGGGTGTCGTCGAAGCGACGCTGGCGCAGCTCGGAGGGCGCCGTCGCGTGGCGCTGGCGGCACCGCACTTTCTCCTCACGTCCCACGTGGTCGCCCGTCCGACTCGACCGTCGCCGTCGGCGCATTCCTACTCCGGTTGGGCTGAAGCAGCCTCTCCCGTAGCGGCAGCGACGTCAGCCGCGACACGTCAGGGTTCAGCGGGCTAAGCTTGATGACCGATGGCGGAGGAAACGAAGGCTGGAAACGGTGGCGCCGCGATGCCGCGCATGCGGACGTCCGCGCGCGCCGAGTCGATCACCGTGGAGCGGCTGATGGAGCTCGTGTCCGCGGGCCGCATCCGGATGCCCAAGTTCCAGCGGGAGTTCAAGTGGGGAGCTTCCGACCAGCGAGACCTCTTGGACAGCATCTACCGCGGCTACCCCGTCGGTACGCTTCTGCTGTGGAAGAACCCGCCCAGCGGCTCCGAAGCCACCCGTGGGCTGCGCGGAGCAGCACCGACACCGCACGGCGAGCTGTTCCTCGTCGTCGATGGTCAACAGCGGATCACGACGCTCTGGAACGCCCTCGGCCGCAAGCCCGAGCCGAAGGAAAGCGCGCTGGTCTTCGAGATGCAGTCCGAGACCTTCCGGAGCAGGCCGCTCACCCGCGACGAGCTGGAAGGACTGCCCCCGAGCGGCTGCTCGGAGGATCAGCTCCCAGCGGTCCCCGTGTACCTCCTGCTCGACGCGGCCTTGCTCTCCGAGTGGGTTCCGCAAGAGCTCTCTCGCGAGACGAGACGTCGATACTTCGAACTGGGCAAGCAGCTTCGCGAGTACCAGCTCGCCACCTACACCGTCGAGAACGCGGACATGGAGGTGCTTCGCCACGTGTTCGGCCGAGTGAACACCTCGGGAAAGCCGATGACGCGCGACGAGGTGTTCGACGCCATCGTCGGCTCCCGCGTCGTGGAGGGCGATGACGCTGGGCTCCAGCTGATCAATGCCTCCATCCAGGACGTCGGCTTCGGCGAGATCGATCGCTCGACGCTCCTCAACGCGCTCGAGGCCATCCGAGGGACGAAGCTCGGCGGGCTCGATCCGCGCCATCTCGCAGCGGAGCAAGCGGAGATCGAGCTCGATCGCGCGCGCAACGTGCTCGGTATCGTCGTCGGGTTCCTGCAATCGCGCGTGGGGGTGCCTCACTATCTCGTGTGCCCGTACGCGCTTCCCGTCGTCGTGCTCGCACGGTTCTTCGCGCTCTTCCCCCAGCCGCGCGAGCGAAACCTGATCTTGCTCAGGAGGTGGTTCTGGAGGGGCTCGATCGCGCAGCGCCTCGGCGGAGCGTCGAGCACGCTGCAACAGCACGTCGACGATATCCGCGAACGTGACGAGGACGGCTCGGTCCAACGCCTGCTGAAGCGCACGGGCAGCCCCGAGGGGGTCGTGGTGGATCCAAGGGTCACCGAGAAGTTCTCGGCGGCGACCGCCCGCGGGAAGGCCCAGCTATGCGCGCTCCTCGCTCAGTCGCCACGCAATCTCGTCACGGGCAAGGTCCTCGAGATCACCGAGCTGTTTGCAGGCGGTAGTGCGGACGTCCTCCGCCGCATCCTCCCCGGCAGCGACGCCCGAGGGAGCTCGCTCGCCGGCAAGCTGCTTCATCCGGCGGTCCCTTCCAACGTGAGGCGCCTCATTCTCGCGTGCGAGGACGAGGGCGCGCTGATGTCCCACGGCATCGATGCGACGGCCATGGCGGCCCTCCGCACTGATGACGCCAAGGGCTTCCTCGAAGCCCGCGCGGCGATCCTCGACCGCTGGATCCGAACGTTCTTCGACGGCCGCGCGGAGTGCGAGCGATCCGATGACCCGCCGCTGCCCTCGTTCGCGCGCCGAACCGCATGAGCGCTCGTGTCTTCCTCGACGAGACATTCGTCGGACAGCTCACGCCGAACGTCGCCACGCAGACGACGGAATTCGAATTCGACGCGAGCTATGCGGTCCAGGGGGCACGTCCCGTCCTGGGGCGCTGGTTCGAGGACCATGACATCTCTCCGCCACGTCGCTTCGACGGCTCGCCGCTCCCCAACTACTTCCGCAACCTGCTGCCCGAAGGCGCGCTGCGAAAGTTGATCGCGAGTCGACTCGGCGCCTCGTCGCTTCCCGAGTACTCGATGCTCCTCCGTCTCGGAGGGGATCTGCCCGGCGCCATTCGAGTACTCAGCGACGAGCTCGACGAGAGCCCATTGGACGAGCAGGAACGCGCGGCCCGTCCTCCCCACGATCCATTTCGCTTTGCGCTCACCGGCGTGCAACCAAAGCTCTCCCTCTACGAGGCGGCCGACAGGCTCAGCGTCCCCGTCGAGGGTGAGCAGGGATTCTGGATCGCCAAGTTCGGGACTCCCGCATATCGAGAGCTCGTGCAGAACGAGCACACGATGCTCCGTTGGGCGACGCGCTGCGGGCTGAACGTGCCGGAGCATCGGGTCATCCGCGCGCGGGACATCGAACGCCTACCGGAGCACTTCGATTCCGAACAGCCCGCGCTCCTCGTCCGCCGCTTCGATCGCGAGGACGGCGGACGTCGCATCCACCAGGAGGACTTCGCACAGGTCTTCGATATCGCACCGGACGACAAGTACGTCTCGGAGCACGTGGACCTCGACTGGGTGCACTACGGCTCGATCGGCGCGGTCGTCTTCCAGCTCTGCGGGTTCGATGATTTCGTCGAGTACATGAAGCGCCTCGCCTTCTTGGTGCTCTCCGGCAACGGCGACGCGCACGTGAAGAATTGGGCGCTGGTTTACCCGGATACGCTCCGTGCCCGGCTCGCGCCGGTGTACGACTTCGTCGCGACCGTCCCCTACAGGGATCGCCCGGAGTCCCCCGCGATGCGATGGGTCCAGCCCGATGCGCCGACCCTGGATCCCGGCAAACCGCTCGTCGATGTGACGCTCGACGACCTGCTTGCGGCCGCTTCGTATGCCGAAGGGGCGGATACCGCAGAAGTCATGGAGGAGCTGGAGCGCTTCATCGGAGTCGTGCGTGGCGAATGGTCCGCCGTCGAGCCCGACGCCCCGCCCTTCACCAAGAAAGTCGTGGCGGCGCACCTCACCTCCACGAAGCTGCACTGACCAGCCATCGAGGCCAGGGCCGACGCGTTCCTGAGCGGCGACGCCGGCCTCGCGAAGTGCCCCAACGTGAAGGTCGAGGTCATCGCGCCGAAGCGGGTTCGGGTTTGCGCGACTCTTGCCCACCGCGCCTCGTGGACATGGAAGACATCGGGACGCGACGTCGACCGCCGAGATTCGCTTGCGGGATCGGCGGCTCTCCCGGAGCCTGTGCATCACCGACAGCATGCCGAAGAAGCCCTCCACGAAGACCACGCAGCCGAAGGCGATCCCCCGCAAGGCGGCGACGCCCTCCGGCTCGCGCACGACGAAGGGCATCGTACCGGGGACCGGCGACGAGGGCCCCAGATGACTCGACGCCGCGATCCACACTCGTACACCCGAGTACTCCTGCCCGAGGCGGACCTCGCGGAGCTGGTCCTCGAGCTCGCCACCCCGCTGCTCGCCGATCTTGGCGCGAGCCCCCGGATCGAAGCGGCACGGCGGACGCTCGATCTCGTGATCACGTTCTGGAACGCGCACGTGTTGGCATCGAAGCTCTGGGAACGCCCGCGGCTGAAGGAGCTGAACGAGCTCAAGAAGCGGATGCGCGGACGAAACGCGTCCCGTGAGGACGCGATCACGTTCGACCTGCTCACGTCGCGCTGGCGCAAGCATGCCGCCGAACCGCGACTCGTCGAGAGCTGGGTCTATGAGCACGACGACTCCGGTACCCCGCGCCTCACGTGCACCATGTGCCTGCCGGAGGGCGTGAAGGAATGGCGGCCTCCGCCGATCGAGGCGCGAATCGCGATCGGGGGCAGGTTGCTCGACGAAGTACGGATCGCACTCGGCGTAAACCAGTTCCTGACCTTCCCCGTGAGCCGGCATCACGGAGAAATCGGTCCGGACGGTACGGCCACCATCTACGCGACGATGCCCACCGCTCTCCAGCTCTTTGCAGAGGGCGTGCTTCCCCGCCTTCGCTCGAACGACGCCGTCGAGGTCATGGTCAGCGGCCGCCAGCTCGGACCAATGGTTCTCGCCGAGATGCGTTGCAGCAGCAGCAGCCCCAACTTGAACGATCTCGCGGTCCTCGTATTCAAGCCCCGCGCGGACAGTCATGAGTGAGTACCAGTGCTACGAGTTCGCTGCGCTCGAGCGACCGCTGTCCGCCAAGGAGCTCGCCGAGCTGCGCGAGATCTCGACCCGAGCAGACATCTCGCCGACGCGCTTCTGGAATGAGTACCAGTGGGGTGACCTCAAGGCCGATCCCGCCAAGCTGCTCGAGCGCTACTTCGACGCCCACCTCTACTTCGCGAATTGGGGCACGCGCCGCCTCATGCTTCGCCTTCCGCGCGCACGCTTCGAGCCGAAGATGCTCGCGCCATACTTCCCGCGTTCCCATGCGGCGCGCCTCGTGACCGCAACGGGTCACCTCGTGCTCGATCTGTCCAGCGAGGAGGAGGACTTCGACTACGTTGAGAGTCCCGGCTCGCTCTCGACGCTCGGGCAACTCCGCGCCGAGCTGCTCCGCGGCGACTTGCGTCCTGCGTACCTCGCATGGCTGCTGGCCGTACAAAACGACGAGGTCGACGACGCGAGCCGCGAGCCTCCCGTGCCGGAGGGGCTCTCGCAGCTCACCGCGGCACAGGACGCGATGGTCGAGTTCCTTCGCATCGACATCGACCTGCTGGGTGCAGCCGCAACGGGGAGCAAGCCCGAGGCGGATGACGGCCCCCAACTTCGCCAGTGGGTGGCAGAGTTGCCCGCCAAGGAGACGACGGCCTGGTTGAACCGTGCGGTCGAGCAGCCGGATCTCGCGCTCGGCAACGAGCTGCTCCGGGCCTTCCGCGCCATGAGGCAAACCAAAGCGTCGCTGCCCATCCGCTCGGTGGCAGAGCTTCGCGCCCAGGCGGACGCTTTGCGCGCCGCGCGCGAGCAGGCGGCGGTAGCACGCGCGCGGAAGGCAAAGGCCGCCGCTGAAGCCGCGCGGCAGCGACACCTCTCGAAACTTGCGAACGACGTCGATGGAGCGTGGACTCGACTCGCCACGCTGGTGGCCGAGAGCCGCTACGACGAAGCGTTGCGCGTAGCGATCGAGCTACGCGATCTCGCGGCGCGGGACGGTGAGGATGCGAACTTCTCGACTCGCTTCGAGGCGTTCCGCAAGATCCACATGCGTCGACGCGGCTTCTTCGACCGCTGGAAACGGGCGGCTCGATCCACATGATGTGAACCACCATCGCGCGGGCTCTCATCAAGCCGCCGCAGGAGGAGCGCGAGGAGCTGCATCGTCTTGTCGAGGCCCATGTCATCGGCGAGGCCGCACTCCTGTCGAACGCTGAAGCATCGACCTGGAGCGCCGCCGCGACGGCGCAGAGGTGACGATGCGCGGCCCGCGCAAGGAGGGGTGCACACGCTGCGCATCGCGCAGCGCCCCACGTCCCGAAGGCCAGCAAACATCCGGCAAAGGACACCGGCACATGCGTTGCAAATCGCGCAGTCGACCCGATGAAATGGACGACCAACACGTTTGCCGGCGGTCATCTGTCGACCGTCATGTCCCAGACGATGCTGACCGGCAAAGCCCGGGAGCGATTCCTCGCGCGGGCCGGAGAGCCGGGCGCGCGGGACGACTCGACGCGGAAGGCGTTCGCGAAGATCTACGGCTGGTCCCCGCCGGCCGAGCTCGGCGAATGGCAAGCGGTCGCGAAGGCCTACGCCAAGAGCTTCGAGGAGATCTCCGACGTCTGGATGCTTCGTGACCCGATCTCGTATGCGCTCGGGCTCGAGAAGTCGTTCAAGCTCGACAAGCGGATCAACACCGGAGACTTCTGGATCACCGCGCTGACGGGGCTCGAGCTGTTCGGGTCGGACCCGTCCGGGGACAGCTGCTTCGTCAGTACGCTCACGACCGGCCGGGGCGACGGCGCCGAGGTCCACATCTTCAACCACGAGAACGGTGAGCTCGACGTAGGCCGCTTTGGCTCGATCGCCAACTTCATCGCTTCGTACTTCTCACCCCATTCGAGCGACGACGACGGCGACTCCGAGGAACATCCGTGGTCGGCGGCGGCCACGAAGTTCGACGACGCGTTCGAGAAGAGCCTGCCGAGGCAGCCGGCCTGGGCCTCCGCCGATCAGCTCTTCTCGCGCAGCCACTGGCTGATGGACCTGCCGACCGGCGAGAAAGGCTTCGAGCTGGCCCGCAAGGTCGCCAGCGCGCCGCCGTTCGCGGTCTGGCTGGAAGAGCGTCCGCGGCTCATCGAGCACCCGGTCCTGATCCACTACTGGACCATGGCCCACTACTTCCTCGGGAACGTCGAGGCGTGCCGCGAGGCGATCGCGATCGGCAAGAAGGCGCCCGGACGGCTCGCCTCCGCGCTGGCCGGCCTCGTCGAAGGCCTGCTCGACGAGCCAGAGGCGGCGCCGCTCGGAAAACTCTCGGCGAAGACGCTCGCGAAGCTGCGCGAGGCCGTGCGCAAGAACGCAGCGCCGGAGCTGCTCGATCCCGCCAGCGCCCCGGCGACCACGAAGACGAAGCGCACGGGCAAGGAAGCGGCGGCGAGCCCACGGCAGATCCAGGCGCGCCTCGCGGCGGGTGAAGATCCGTGGGCGCTGATCGCCGAGCTCCCGGAGGACGTCGCGGTGCATGACCTCGCGCTCCAGTCGATCGTCTCGTCGAAGACGGACGAGGAGCTCGCCGGACGGATCAAGCAGTACTTCAGAGAGCGCACCTGCGACGCCTACAACACCTGGCCGTACGATCCGACCGAGTATGACCGTCGGCTCAATCCGGTCATCGCGGCGGCGTTCCGCTCCGGGCTGCGCTACGACGCCGACCACCCGAAGGCGTATGCAGGGATCACGAAGACGCTCGCCATCGCCGACGACGACTTCGCGATGGCCGCCTTCGAACAGGCCATCGACGAGCTCGCGGTCGAGGACGCTCGCGTCGAATACGTGATCGAAGGACTGGCGAGCAGCGCTCACGCGCGTGCAGGAGCCCTCCTCGAGCGCGCCGCGCTCCGCTTCTTCGCGACGCTGGAAGAGGCCAAGGAGCGTAGCGCCAAGAAGGCGAAAGAGGGCCCGACGCTCGACAACATGTTCCGCGTCGATTCGCACTTCGCCGAGGCGCTCCGCGTCGCGCTCCGCCGCGACGACGACATCGCCGTGCGGCTCGCCGAGAAGACCCTGTCCTTCCATTCGAACCTGCAGCTCTTCGGGACGGCATTGGGGCTCGCGGTGCGCGTCCTGACCCGCCGCGAACGAGAGAGCGCTCTCGAGTGGGCACACGCCTATGCGGCGATGGTCATCGACCGCCGCTCCGGCTCCGAATGGATCGAGGACATCGCCCAGGCCAACGTGGCCGAATGCGCGATCGCGATCGCGAAGCTCGCCGAGCGCGATTACGCGATGGCCTTTCTGCAGGAGAGGTTCACGGCCGAGCGCGAACATCTCCAGGCCGATCTCGCGCTCCGCGGCGCGCTGCTCGCCGGGCTTCTGATCCTCGACCCGACCAATCACGAGTATCGCGGCTGGGTCGAGCGGCTGCTCGGCAACCGCACCGGCGCGTTCTCGGTCTTCAGCGTGCTCCGCGGGATCGAGGAGAGCCGCGCGGACATCCCCGCTTCCTGGGTGCTCCCGCACGTCTATGCGGATCGGACCTCGCTGTCACCGTCGCAGACGGGAGAGGGAGTCGTCCAGGCAGCAGCCCGGCGGGCGCTTGCGGTCCTCGGCGCACCGCCGCCGCCGCCGTTCGACGACAGCGACGAGTTCGCATCCCAGCTCCCGGACGACGGGCTGGCCGCGGCGATCGTTCGGCCTGAGCGCCACCGGCTCTCGAACGTCTTCGAGCGCATTCGCGTGAAGAACATCGTCCACCCCGACATCGTCTCGAACGGCGGCGCCGTCCTGCGCGACCTCTACGCATGGTCGGCCGACGATGGGGACCGAAGCGACAACCGTGCGCGGGTGGAGGGGCTGCGCGCCCTGCGCCTCCAGGGACCGGCCGCGGCTCCCGCGCTCGCGGCGTTGCTCGAGCTGCCGCACATGTCCCTGGAGGATCGCGGCTGGGCGCGGATCACCCTCCGCTACTGCGGGCAAGAGGCCGACGTCCGCCGCTGGCTGCAGTCCGCAACCAACGAAGAGGTGCTGGCCGAGTTGACGCGGCCCTCGCCGCGCTTCGTCGCCTTCCCCGACCTGCTCGCCGCGCACCTCGCCGCCCGCATCGGCGAACGGGCCAAGGAAGCGTGCCTCGCCGCCGTCGAGCGCAGGCTGGCCGACGTTCCGCGGACGTCCGACTATGCCGGCCCGGGAGATCCGGCGCTCATGCTCCTGCCCTTCGTCGCAGCACCCCTGGGAGCCGACGCCCGAGCGCGCCTCCGCTCGTGGGCGAAAGGCTTCGATTCGCACTACTCGCCCCGCGCGGTCCTCGAGCAGGCGGGCAAGTTCGAGCCTGAGCCGCTGTCCCACGATTGGAAGGGACCGCTCGTCGTCGAGGCCACCTGCGTCGGCGAGTCCGTCCGGTATCGCGTCGAGCTCCTCCTCGAGCGCGACAAGCTCGTGTGGAAGAGCTCTACGGATGGCTTCACGATGAACCATCTCATCGACGAATCCCATTCCGAGCGCGGCTCGCTCGACTTCGAGAGCGCCGACGCTGCGCGCGCCTTCGCCGACCTCGAGCTCCGCGCGCTCTCGCTCCGTGGCTTCCGCCGCCCCGCGCCCGCGCCCGCGAAGAAGACGAAGACCACGAAGCGACGTTGACGCCCCTCTCGACCGGGCGCTCAGAAGGCGATGCGCGGGTCCGTGATCGTCGCGGAGCCGCGATAGTGCTTTCGCAAGATGAGGAAACCGCCGCGTGCATCGAACGTGAAGCTCGAAGGCGCGCGGCCGAGCGGTGTCCGAAGATCGAAGCGCATCGTCACGTCGACGTGATCCACGAACGTCGGGTTCTTGCTCGGAGAGAACCCGATCGTGAGGACCTCGCCGGTTCCCTCGTCGACCCATGCCGATCCTTTGAGCGCATTCTCGGCGGCGACGAGTGGCTTGAAGGCCACCCGCACGTGCGACGTGTGCCGGAGATCCCGCTCCGCGAGCGTGAACGTGTAGCGAGGCTGCTCGGATGCGAGGAACGGCAGGTGGAGATCGCGCGCCTTCTCGCCCTTGCCAGCTTTCCTCTCGGCGCGGCGCTTCTCCGCCTTCTTGCGAGCCTCGGCGGTCTTGTCCGCGCCGTCCTCGAGGTAGCGTAGGACCTCGGTGAAGCGCTCGGCGGGCGTCGCGATGGAGCGAACGACCATCTCCTTCGTCCCGTCGACCTGGCCGCTTCGATCGAGCTCCTCCATCTTGCCGCTCAGGGTGAACGAGCCTCGTCGCTTCATCTCCTCGAACTGTTGCGCGTGCCGCGCGAGGCGTGAGAGCAACGGAGAGAGCGCGTCCGTCGTGGCAGGAGCGGCAGGTGCATCGCCGGCCCGGCCGACCTGCGGCGAGGCGACGAGAGCGAGCGCGACGACCGAAGCGAAGGCGAGACGTGAGGCGCGCATCGCCTGGAAGCTTGAGCCTCGGTCCAGTACCGAGCAAGCCGGGCGACTCGACGCCTGCAGACAATCGATGCGCCGCCCCTCGATCGCAGCGCCTCGCATCGGGGGCTCGCGCGATGCCAGCAACGCCCTCGCCTCCCCGAAGGTCTGACGCTGGCGTCGGGTGCGCTTACATCGGCCCCTTCGGCTGAGCTCCACTGCCTGAACGTCGATGCATTTTTCGGGATCGGATCGCGCCTGGAGATCGATTCCTCGATGTGACAGCCGCGGCGGCACTAGCCTCGACGACGGGACCGAGCATGGCCGAATCGTCGTCTTCGACCTTCCGTGACCGCGCCGAGGCGGTGAGCGGATCGGTCTGGCGATGTCTACGCCGGTTCGGCGTCCCCGCGTCCGATGTGGACGACTGCTTCCAGGCCATCCTCCTGCAGCTCCACGCGCGCTGGGATCGCCTCGGCCTCCTGCCCGTTCAGGAGCTCCGGAGCTATGCGTGCTGCATCGCCATCGGCGTCGCGCGCGATGCGGCCCGCGCACGCCGGCGCACGGAGCAGGTGTCGACGCCGCTCGCCGAGGAGCTGCCCGCCGAAGGCACGCCCGAGACAGTGGCCGAGAGACAGCAAGACCTTGCTCGCCTCGACACGATCCTCGCGACGCTCACCGACGAGCGACGCGAGGTGTTCGTCCTCTTCGAGCTCGAAGGCCTCACCGGCCCCGAGATCGCCGAGCACCTTGGGCTTCCTGCCGGGACAGTCGCCTCCCGGCTCCGTCGCGCACGCGACGACTTCGAGGCCGCGGTCTCGCGAATGCGCGCCGTCGATTCACGGAGAAACCGTTCATGAGCCAGTTCCCCAAGAGATGGATCGACGAGCTCGGCGAGGGCGACGCGCGACGTCTCCTCGAGAGCGCCCGCTCCGACGTGCCGCCCGCCAGGATGGTCGCTGCCGCGATCCTGACGGCCGACAAGAGCACGAGTGCTGCGGAGTCCGCGCCCGAGTCGACCGTTCGCATGTCCGGCCGGAGCCGTCGCGTGCGGAACACCGCGCTCGTCACCGGCGCGCTCGTCATCGGCGCTGCCGCGCTGATGGCAGTAACGCGCGAGGAGTCGCGGACGAGCACGAGCACGAACACGACGGAAGTGCCGCGCCGCGCACCGGCGAACACGAACGTGAACGTCGACGTCGACGAGCCGGCGACGACGCCACTGGCCGAAGGCACCTCGATCGCCGAGCTCCCCGACGCTCCCGTCGCGCCGCGGCCAGCCGCTCCCCCCGCCAAGAGCACCGAGCGGACCGCCGATCTCCTCCGTGAGGCGAACCTCCTTCGAGCGCGCGGGCAGTGGGCCGAGGCCGCGACGACGTACCGGAAGGTGATCGATCTCGGGCCCGACTCGGCCGAGGCCTATCCCGCCGACGTCGCGCTCGGCAACCTCGAGCTCCAGCAGAACCGCCCGCTCCCTGCCCTCGCCCGCTACGAGCATGCGCTCGCGAAACATCCCAGCGGCGCGCTGTCGGAGGAAGCTCGCTGGGGAAAGGCTCGTGCGCTTCGCGCCGCCGGCCGCACCGCCGAGGAGCGCGCCGCGCTCGAAGACTTCCGCAAGCACCATCCCGACAGCCCGCTCGCGTCCGTCGCCGCGCAACGTCTCGCCGAGATCGGAGACTCGAGATGAGCCTGCGCTCTTCCCTCTTCCAGCCATTGCGACGGTCGCCGCTCGCTGGGCTCTTGGCCGGCGGAAGTGTCCTCCTCGTCACGTGGGCGGCCGGCTGCTCGACGTACGACGACCGCATCGGGTACGTGGCGGCGCCGCCGGTGCAGCAGCCGCCGCTCTCACCGTCGACCGCCGACGCCTCGGTCGATGGCAGCGCCGACGCGGTGTACTGCGCGACCTCGGAGTGCCCGGCACCGTACGCGACGTGTGGCAACTCGCAGTATCGCTGCGACAAGAACCTCGACAGCGACAACTACAACTGCGGGGCGTGCGGAGTCGAATGTCCCGGCGCCAACGACACGACGGTCGAAAAAGTGCTCCACGCCGACTGGCGCTGCAGCTCCGGCGCCTGCGCGATGTCGTGCATGCAGGGGTTCAGCAACTGCAACGGCTCGCCCGGCGACGGCTGCGAGGTCAACACGCAATGCGACCCTGACAACTGCGGGGGCTGCGGGATCAAGTGTGGCGACGGCGTCGAGTGCATCCTCGGCACGTGCGGATGCAAGCCCGGTCTCACCCAGTGCCAGCCCTCGACGTGCACCAACTACGACATGCGCGCGTGCAGCGCGCTCGACGTCGACGACGAGAACTGCGGGGCTTGCGGTCACGCGTGCCCGACAGGTGACGACAACCCACCGCACACGTATCGAGGCTGCGCGAACAGCGAGTGTGATCACTACAAGTGCGAGCGGTCCTGGGAGGACTGCAACAACGACCTCCAGAAGGACGGGTGCGAGGTCGATGTCGACAACGACCCGAACAACTGCGGCGCGTGCGGCTTCAAGTGCGCCGCCGGCCAGAAATGCTCCGAAGGCCAGTGCCTCTGCGAGCCCGGCGCGCAGCTCTGCGAGTTCATGCAGGGCGACCCGCCCGCGCTGAAGTCGTACTGCTTCCACGTCGACGTCGATCCGAGGAACTGCGGCGCGTGCGGGCGCGCTTGCCCCATCCCGCCCGACGAGAACGCGACGCGTGCCTGCCGCGACGGCCGCTGCATGGTCGAGTGCAAACCCGGCCGCGCGGACTGCGACGCCGACACGAACAACGGCTGCGAGACGTCGACCGACTCCGACCCGAACAACTGCGGCGGCTGCGGGATCAAATGTGACATCGCCGCGGGCCAGCCCTGCATCCGCGGACAGTGCGCGCTCGCACCTTGCCCGGAGCGTCCGGTCCAATGAGTACCACCAAGCTCGCTCTCCTCCTCTCCTTGCCCGTGGCGCTCCTTGCCGGCGCCTCCTGCGCGGAGAGCTCCGAGAGCGCTCCGCCGGGGGACGACGCCGGCACCACGGACTCGAGCATCCCGCAGGCCGATACCGGAACGTCCGATGCGAGCCCGGACGCGGGGACGGATGAATGTGTCGGTGACTGGTGCTCGATCGCGCTCGAAGGCCTGAAGGACGTCGGGCTCAACGCCATCTGGGGCACTGGACCGGACAACGTCTGGGTCGTCGGCTCACGCGGGTTCGCCGCGCGGTTCGACGGGACCAAGTGGGAGGTCCGGCGCGCGAACACGCTGCTGGCTCTCTTCTCGGTCTGGGGCAGCGGCCCGAACGACGTCTGGGCCGGCAACAGCGGCGAGGCGATCTTTCACTGGGACGGCTCGAGCTGGAAGACGTCGAGCCTCGGCTTCGCGACCGACGATCCGCGCGCCGTCCTCCGCATCGCGGGCGCGGGCCCCGAGGACGTCTTCGCCCTCGTGGAGCCGAGCTGGAACTTCACCAGCTCGTGTCCGAGCGCGTGGGGCTTCGATGTCCAGGTCGCCTGTCCGAAGATCTACCGACGCTCGCGGATCGAGGGTGAGCTCGCGTGGCGGGAGGCTTCGAGCTCGTCCTACTCCTGCGAGAACGTCCTGATCGATCGGACGTTCTGCGTCGACCTGAACGGGCTGTGGGTCGATCCGAGCGGCCAGCCCTGGGCGGTCGGTCAGAGCGGCCGCGCCATCCGCCCGCGCGGACCGGCGGCGCCTCCTCTCGTCAGCGGCGGCCTCGACGAGACGCATGCGATCATCCCCCTCGAGGGGATCCACGGCACCTCGACGGACGACGTGTGGACCGTGGGCGGAGGCGGAACGATCCGGCGCTTCGCCGGCGGCAAATGGCAGGTCGTCCGCTCACCGACGACCGCCCATCTCCGTGCCGTGTGGGCTCGTTCGGCGAACGACGCTTGGGCGGTCGGCGACGAAGGTACGATCCTCCACTGGGACGGAGCGACATGGCAGCCGTCGCCATCTCCGCTCACCGAGCGTCCGCGTGCGCTCTACGGAGTGTGGGGCGACGCGAGCGGCAACACCTGGATCGCCGGCGAGCACGCGCTGCTCCGTCACCGGCCAGAGACGACGGGCCGGCCATGAAACGAGCTCTTCCCATCAGCGTCTTGTGCATGATCGCCGCCGCAGCGGCGTGCGCCGATTCGAACGACGATCCCCGCCCGCCGATCGACGACACCGACGGCAGCGTCACGCCCCCTTCCGAAGGCGGCCTCGGCCCGGAGACGAGCGTCGAGGCCGGCACCGACACAGGGACGGAGGCCGGGGTCCGATCGCGTTGCAACGAAGAGGGCTGGTGCCTCGTCCCGCTCCCGGATCCGCAGGCCCTCGGGGTCAAGAACTTCCGCGTCGTCGGCCTCGCGATGGACGCCCCCGGCAAGGTGTGGGCAGCGACGAACTCGTTCTCGCTCGGCGATGGGAACGACACGTCCCATCTCCTCCGCTACGAGAACGGAGCGTGGACGCCCGCGTACGGCGTCGGGCCGCTTCAACCCGGTCCCTTCGAGTACACCCTGAAGGCGCTCGCCGGTAACGGGACCGGCGCCTTCATGGCGGTCGGCGAGAGCTCCTCGTGGGCCGTGTGGCCGAAGCCGGCGATGGTGCTCCGGATCGAGGACGGCAAGATCATCGAAGAGCACCCCGAAGGGCTCGTCGGCCTCGCCGCGGTCACCTTCACGAACGAAACGGACGCGTACGCGCTCGACAACGACGGCAGGGTCTACAAGACGACGATCGGGGGCGCCGGTCCCCTCGTGTGGACCGAGCAAACGGTGCCGCATCCCGCAGGTCCAGGCGGATGGCCGCGGGGGCCGAAGGCGCTGTTCGCCTCGACCGACGGCAAGCTGATCCTCGGCGGCGAGGACGACTCGTCGTTCGAATTCCCGCGGCCCAAGTACCTCGATCGGCAGACGGACGACGGCTCGTGGGTGACGACGTTCTTGCCCCCCTCCTACTTCGATCTGATGGCCGGGGTCTCCGTCGCTCCCGACGCGGTCTGGCTCGCTGGCCCCCACTTCATCGGCGGAAAGCAGCTGCCGACGGAGGCGCCGTCCCCGGACGCGCCCGACGCGGATGCCGGGGAGCCCGTCTGGAGCACCGTCGCCGCCCCCTACCCCGAGTTCATCATGCGGTCCCTCTGGGCCCGGAACGCGAACGACATCTGGGCCGCGGGCTACGTCGGCCGCGTCTTCCACTTCGACGGCACGACGTGGAGCGACGCGAAGCCCGCGCTCCATGGGATGCCGATGACCATCGAGTGGCTCTCCGCCATCACGGGCTGGCCTGCCACCGGGGAGGTGTGGGCCGGCGGCGATAGCGTCGTCATGCACTACATCCCGAAGGGAACTCCATGAGGCTTCATCGAGTAGCTCTCGGCGCGCTGACCTCGATCGCCGCGATCCTGCCGGCGACTCTGTCCGCGTGCAGCGACGACCCCCAACGCGTCCTCGTCGAGGACGCAGGCGACGAAGCATTTATCGACGCGGCGGTCCCCGAGACTGGACCAACAGGCGAAGCCGGCCCACGCGATGCGGACGTGGTCGATCTCCCGCCGCGGAAGATCGAGTGCGCGGTCTCGCCGTGTGTCATCGAGATCGCGACCGCCGAGCGCTCGACCTGCGCCCTCCTCTCCGACGGCACGGTCCGTTGCTGGGGCTCGAACGACTACGGTCAGCTCGGCCGTGGCCCGATCGACGCCGACGTCGACGACGCCCCGGCGCCGGTGGCGAACCTCTCGAAGGTGACGCAGCTCTCCAGTGGAGCGAACGGATACTGCGCGCGGGCCGAGGACGGCGTGGTCGCGTGCTGGGGCGACAACCAAGCCGGTCAGCTCGGACCGGACGACACGGGCGCGACGTCCTCCGACGTCCCCCGCGCGATCACGGGGCTGCCGAAGGCGCGCGCCGCGTTCATGGGCGAGGGGATCGCCTGCGCAGCGCTCGAGGCCGGCGACGTGATGTGCTGGGGCCGCAGCAGCTCGGGGAGGATCCCTGCGCTGCACGACGCCGGCGAAGACGTCGTACCTCCGACGAAGATCGACCTCGGCGGTCACAAGATCGTCTCGATCGCGCCGGGGCGAACGGCGATCGTCGCCTTGAGCGAGGACGGCACGCTCCTCTCGTGGGGGCGCCGCAGCCGACCGCAGACCGAGAAGGTCAACACGCTCGGACGCGAGGTCGCGCTCGACTACGCTGCGCCGGGTCCGCTCCTCTCCCCGGAGCGAGCGACGCTCCTCGGTGGATGGGGTGAAGCAGCGACGGCCGCGGGCGGAGGTGCCGCCTTCCGGTGGGGCGTGCTCGTGGACCAGCGAGGCCCGGTGCTGCCGGAGCCGGTGCCCTTCGCGACGAGCGCCAAGGCGCAGTGGATCTCGATCGGGCCGAGCGCACAGTTCTGCGCCGTGCTCTCGGACGAGAGCGTCCGCTGCATCGGCTTCAACAACTACGGCCAGCTCGGCACCGGAGACTTCGACGCCGTCCAGGTGGTCCCCGCGAAGGTCGCGGAGCTCCCCGGCGTGCCTGCGCGCGTCGCCACGAGCGGCTATCACGCGTGCGCCGTGCTCGTCACCGGCGCGGCCTACTGCTGGGGGCTCAACTCGCGAGGTCAGCTCGGCACCGGCGATTTCTCTCTCCGCACCACCCCCACCCCCGTGAGGTTCACGCCGTGATCCGGCCCCGCGTCCTCTTCTTCGTTGCTCCGCTCGCGCTCGTGCCCGCGCTCGCGATCGGGTGCAGCACCAGCAGCCAGGCCCGCGATCCCTTCTCCCCCGACGCGGCGCCCGCGCCCACGACGTTCGAGCCGACCACGTGCTCCGAGCCGCCGACGTGCTCGACCGATCTCCTCTCGGTGGTCGCCTGCGAGAAGGCGACGCCGTGCGGGCCCGGCCTCGGCTGCCTGAAGGGCGCCTGCGTCCCCGCGTGCGAGGCTGCGCTCGCGCAACAGAGCACCATCGGCTGCGAGTACTTCGCGACGATCCCGAGCGACGTCATCATCTCGCAGGGCTCCTGTTACGCGGTGATGATCGCGAACGTTTGGAACACGCCGGTCGACCTCGCGCTTTCGTGGGGCGACCGCAAGCTCTCGACGAGCTACATCCGGCGGCCGCGAGGAGCCGGCTCGAACATCACCTACGAGCTACTCCCCGACGGCAAGCTCCCGCCGAACGAGATCGCGATCGCGTTCCTCTCCTCGCGCAAGCCGGCCTCTGGAAGGGACTGGACCGGCACCCCGTGTCCCGCCGAGGTGGGCGCCGCGATCACCGAGGAAGCGTGGGTCCCGAACGGCGGACGCGGAAAGGCGTTCCACCTCGAGACCACCGCGCCCGTCATCACCTACGACATCTATCCGTACGGCGGCGCTCCCACCTACTTCCCGAGCGCCTCGCTCCTCTTGCCCGTCTCGGCGTGGGGAAAGAACTACATCGCGATCGACGGCTATGGGGCGAGCCCGGAGATGCTCAACGGGACCTTCTTCCCGTACATGCAGATCGTCGCGGCCGAGGACGACACGACGGTGAGCCTCCTCCCGCCGGTGACCCTCCGCGGTGGTCCGAACCTCCCGGACGCCCCGCCCGGCGTGGTCTACACGACGAAGCTCGCGCGCGGCGAGTTCCTCCAGTTCTCGCAACGTGACGAGGTGAACGGGACGCTGATCGAGTCGGATCGTCCCGTCGCGGTCGTCGGCGGCAACTCGTGCGCCGACATCCCATTCGGCAAGGACGCGTGTGATTCGCTCCACCAGGCGCTCCCACCGATCAGCCTCATGGGCGACGCCTACGTGGCGACCCGCTACCGCGATCGCCGGTCGACGAACGACACGAACCTGGAGATCGTCCCGTGGCGCATCGTCGGTGTCGTCGATGGGACGGAGCTCCGCTACGATCCCGAGATCCCGGACGCGCCGAAGACCGTCGGGCGCGGCGAGACCGTCGAGTTCCGGGCGCCGGGCCCGTTCATCGTCCGCACGCAGGACAAGGCGCATCCGATCTACGTCGGGAGCTACATGACCGCGGGCGACCTGGCGCCCTACCACCCGAGCGCGAGCGACTTCACGAGTGGACACGGCGATCCCGAGTGGGTCAACGTCCCGCCGCTCGATCAGTTCATCTCGAACTACGTCTTCCTCACCGATCCCACGTTCGGGAACACGAACCTCGTCTTCGTCCGCTCCACCGCGAACGGCGGTGGTAAGGACGTCACGCTCGACTGCCTCGGCCCCGTCACCGGCTGGCAGAAGGTCGGCTCGAGCGACTACGAGATGGCCCGCGTCGACCTCATGTTCCGGGGCCAGCCCGTCGGTGAGTGCGCGAACGGCGCCCACCGCGCGTGGAGCGACGCTCCGTTCGGCCTGACGGTCTGGGGCTTCGACGACTATGCGAGCTACGGGTACGTCGCCGGCATGTCGGCGAAGCCGCTGAACGAGGTACGCGTCCCGGTGATCAGGTGACGGCTCAGACCTTCGCAGTCTGAACACCTTCCGGCACGGGACGGAACGCTGCCGAAGCGGTCGGGTTGCACGCTCGAAGGCGCGCGTGAGATGATCGCGGCCCGATGAGAGGAGCGCGCGAAGCACGGCCGCGCCTGTTCGCGGTGGTGGTCGCGTTGTTGCTCCCTCTCGCAACGCATGGAACGGCTCGCGCGGAAGAGACGCCGGTCCGGATCCTCATCCGCACGATCGTCCCGCTCGACGAGGCGCTGCACGAGCGTACCGTCGGCCAGGTGAGCGATCTGCGGGCGAAGGTCGAACGCGCGACCGACGCCACGCTCGAGCCGTCGCTGACCGCACGCCTCGCGCAGGCGCGCTCCCTCGCCACGCGCCGGGAGGCAGCGATGGTCGTCTGGTTCGAGCATCCGCCGGACGCGGGGCCAATCGTCTTCATCGCCCTTCCATCGCGGGAGCGCGTGCTCGTCCGCCCGGTCGCCGCCAGGCCGAACGACGTGATGGCCCGGTCCACCTCGGCCATGCTCGAGGCTGCCTCGCTCGTCGTGCGGAGCGCGCTTCTCGCCTTCGAGGCGGGCGCCCCGCTCGGCGTTCCGAACGAGGAGCTCACGCGCGACGAGACTCCAGCAGCGCCCCAAGAGCCGGCGCGGGAAGCGCCCGCCCCGGCTCCTTCACCGTCGCGTCCAACGCGACCGCGCCAAGCGCGACCGAGCGTCCCCGCCGAACAGCCCGTGACGTGGCGGCCCTTCGTCGGAGCCGGCTGGCAGGTGACGATCGACGGCCGGAGCCCGGCAGGCGCGCGCGCCGGTGTGCTCGAAGGCGGCGTTCGCTACGGACGGTGGGCCGCGCTCACACGCGGGTCGCTCGGTCTGCCAAGCCACACGCGCGGCGAGCTCGCGTCCCTCGACGTGAGCAGGCACAGCGCCAGCATCCTGTTCGGGTACACGTTCGCGCGCACGAGCTCCGTCGAGCTCGAGGGGCTCGCCGGGACCGGGGCGGTCATCGTCCGCCGCACGGCGTTCGCGCGCGACGCGAGCTTCTCGCCGACACCGCCGACCACTCTCACGACGCCAGCCGGCGTCGCCGAGGTGCGCGTCTCGTGGACGGCGTCGCGTTCTCTCCCGGTGCGCCTCGGCCTCGCGGCGGGCGCCGACGTCCTCGTCCAGCCGCCATCGTTCTCGTACGAGTCAGCACGTGGCGTGGTTCGGCATCCGGCGTGGTTCGTGGAACCGCGCCTCGGATTCGTCGCTGTGCTCCAGCCCTGACGAGGCTAGATACGAGCATCGACGACACACTGCAGCGCGCACGCCGTGCTCAGGCGCGTCCAGACCTGGTGCACTACGCGTGAGGCTCGAACGCCCACGCGAGGAGCTCGAAGGACTCGGTGAGCGGTGTCAGAAGCGGAAGGCGGGTGCCGATCGCGGCCCTGCACGATGCTCAAAACCTTCAGGGAGCCGCGACGCGAAATAGCCCGCGAGTCCTCATCGCGCGACCCTCTCTCCAAACGACCTTCCGGTAAACCCGGCCTCGCCGTCGACCTTTAGGCGGTAATACCGCCCTTCGGCGACCGGCAGCGTCGTATCGAACCAGAGCGCTTCCGTCGCGCCAGGAAGATCCACATAGCTCGAATCGGCATCGGCGGCCGAACGTTGCCACTGATAGGTAAAGACAGCCCCCGCGCCAGGATGCCCTTGCTCCGCTGTGGTGGAAACGGAGGGACCACCTCGGTAGACGAGGGTCACCTGATAGAAGTGAACCGTGCTCGGATTGGCAAAGAACTCCGGCGGCTCAGACGGTTCGAGGCGTACGCGACCCGCGACCGGGTCCCATGTGGCGGAGGACGTCACGAACAGGCCCCCGCTGGGTTGGATCGCGTCCAGGAACGAGACGGTTCCCGCGCTCATGTTGGCGAAGTCCGCCTGATCGCGCTTGATGACGCAGTGATTGAGGATCGGCTTCCCGCGGGCGCCCGTGTCGGTGTCCGAGGCTCTGCGCTCGTCGTTCTCGTACGTGGCGACCACGTCGTAAGTGTGAACCGCACCAGACTTCGTGTCGGGCGTAGTCCACGCGAGAAGCACGCCGTCGGTACGCGTTTGGGTGACGGAAAGGGCGGGCGTCGTCACGGTCCCCTGGGTCGCGCCCGTGTCCGAGTGGAATCTGACGGCGTCGGGGGCGACCGTCGCAATATCGCTTCCGTCTCGACGAACGACGTATCCGGTTAGGCGCGGCGCAACGCGATGGCCGCTGCTCGGGCTGGACCATGGGCTGAGTCGATCGCCGTAAGCCGCAGCTACCGTGTATTGATGGCTCGTTCCCTTGCCCCCGAGGGGTGGGCCCCAAGTGATTTCGACCACGGCAGGCTGAGTCTCGTCACTTGCCGCAACGGAGGTCGGCTTCCCCAAGTCGGACTCCGAAGCGCCGTCGTCGTCGAACGTCGTTTCGGTTGCCGGGACGCGGGCCACCTCCTTGCCGTCGCGTCGAATGACATACTCCGTAATCGCAGCGCTCGTCGTCGGGGCGCTCCACGTCAGATGAACGTGGGAGACGATGTCCTGGCTTGCAGTGAGCCCCCACGGAGCCACGACCGTCGGATCTTCCGGGCCGCTGTCCGGGTCTCTCGTCTCCCCATCGGGCGCGCCACCGTCTGCAGCTTCGGAGTCGAGGTTCTCGTTGGCGTCGAAGCTTCCGCCGTCGGAGGTTCCACCATCGAGCGAAGCGCCGGTCGATGCGCCGGCGCACGCTCCGAGGTACGAAGAGGAGAGAAGGGTGAACGCGACGCAAAGAGTGATATGCGTCGACGCGCCAGAACGACGTACGTTGTGCATGAAGCTCTCGCAGAAGGGCTACGCCTGAGGCAACAGCAGTCGAAGCATGCCACAAGAGGACGCGCGCGCCACTGCCGACGTTCCTCTCTAAAAGGCATTTCGGGAGCCGCACTCGATTCAGTCGCATCGTGCGCAGCCTGCGCATCGTGCGCAGCCTGCGCATCGCGCGCAGCGTGCGCATCGCGCTGAAGAAGCGCTTCTCCGACGGGACGTTCGCGGTGGTTCTCGATCCGCTCTCGCTCCTGACGCGACGGTGCCCGACGCCCAGGCAGGTTCCATACTGCGGGCGTCCTTGCGTCGGCTAGCACGCCTTCATCTCGCTCTCCGCATCGGGGGCCATTCCGTGCGCCCCGTTTCGCGACGACATAGCGACTCCCATCAGCAGGCTTTCAAAGGCGAAGAAGCGAGAAACCGTGCTTGCGCGCGCCCCCGCGTTACCTCGGGAGAAGTCGCGTGCGCGAGATCGCGGGCAACGAGCGCAGCCACGGTCGCTACACGGGCAGAGGTCGACGTGCGCGCGTGTTGACCAGCGGACCACGCGGGGCGACGATCCGCCGACGATGCCCGGATGGAAGCCCGAAGGCTACTGCTCTGTCAGTCCGTACCTCCTCTGCGCGGAGCCACAGCGGACGATCGACTTCTTGGTGGCCGTGTTCGCAGGGCAGATTCTCCGCAGGTATGAGCACGCAGACGGGACCTTGATGCACGCAGAGGTCAAGGTCGATGACAGCGTCATCATGCTGGGCGGCGCCCGGGCGGGGGCACCTTCGGAGCAGCCGCACTTGCACGTATACGTACCCGACGTCGACGACGCATACCAACGGGCGTTGGAGTATGGCGCTCACCCGGTTCAGGCCCCGATCCGCAAGGGCGACGAGGACAAGCGAGGTGGAGTCCGCGACGCGAACGGCGTCACCTGGTGGCTCGCGACGCAAGGAACTCGGTGACGATGCGGGCGTGCGCGAGGGTCACGCGCTCGCGCCCCCTTATCGTGCATGTCCTCGAGCGCGCCGAGTGCGGCCTCGACCTTCGGCACGCCGTCTGCGTGCGGCCCATCTCCGCGACCTCCGACCGCGTGGGTAAAGCGAACGGTGAGCCTCGGCGCCGAGGTCGCTTCAACGCGTGGCAGGCGCCTCGTAGGAGCGCGCGCGTTCGAGCACGTCGTGGCGGAGCAAGGTCATGTCCTCGCGGCGCTTCGGCTTGACGGCGATCGACACGCCGCCCGGGATCTCCGAGACGGTCAACGTCGCGTCGGTGGAGTTGATCGGGCAACGCTCGTCGCGTACGGGATGGGCCGCGAGCTCCTTCGCCCGCTCGCGAATCGCGCGCACGCCCGCCGGCGTGCCCTCGGTCACCTTGACGTCGACGCCGTAGGCGGCGTTCGTGACGGTCGTCTCGGCGTTGGGCACGGCGCTCGGGCACGTCTTCATCAAGCCCGGTCCGAAGAGCTTGGGCGACGCGAGCTGCGCGCTGCGCGCCTCGACCTCGCGGCGAAGCCACGCGAGCTCGGTGGGATGCGACGGCTTGAGCACGATCGCCGCCCCGTTCGGGATCTCGCGCACGTCGATCCTGGTGTTCCGCATGACGACCGGACAGCGACCGAAGCGTCCGTTCCCGGCGCCTGATCCCTGATGCTCGCCTCGCGTCTCCTCGGCGGCCGCCCTGAGGAGCCCCCCTCGTCTACGGATCTCGTTCGTCGTCGCATCGCCGGTGCCCGTGATCTTGAGCTCGACGCCCTCGGGCACCTCGCTGACGAGCGTCGTCGCCCCCGGGACGACGCTCGGACAGCTCAGGAGGCGGTCGCCCGCTGCCGCAACCGGGCCGCTCGGGATCGAACGTTCTGCCGCGGTGAGCCTGCTCTCGCTCGTCGGCTCCTTCGGATGCGCGTGACACGCGGCGATGACGATCGGAATCACAAGACACATCCGGCGTGCGTGAGACATGACGTCGCCCTCCTTCGGTCTCGAGACGATCCGCGCGTGCACGTGCTGCGCCGCTCCTCCGGCACCGAGCGCCTCGCAGGAAGACCGTACCGAGCCTATGGAGATCGCAGCGAACACGAGCGTTCGCTCATGATGTGAACGTCGGCGCCCGGTCACGCCGCACGTGCAGGCTCACCCCAGTGCAGTCGCGAGGCGAGGCGGCGAAGCCGGAGGGAGTTCGCGATGACCGACACCGAGCTGAGGCTCATCGCTGCCGCGGCGATCATCGGGCTCAGCGTGACGTGGAAGAACGGGTAGAGCACGCCCGCGGCGACCGGGATCGCAAGGACGTTGTAGCCGAACGCGAGCATGAGGTTCTCGCGGATGTTCCTCATCGTCGCTCGACCGAGCTGGATGGCTCGCACGACACCGCCGGCGTCGCCCTTCACGATGGTCACGCTCGCGCTCTCGATCGCGACGTCGGTTCCGGTGCCCATCGCGATGCCGACGTCGGCGGTCGCCAGCGCAGGGGCATCGTTGATCCCGTCGCCCGCCATCGCCACCACGCCGCCGTCCGTCTTCAGGGCTCGGACCTTCTGCGCCTTCTGCTCGGGGAGCACCTCCGCGACGACGTCTCCTTCGTCGATGCCGAGCTCCCGGCCGATCGCGAGCGCGCTCGTCCGGGCGTCCCCGGTCAGCATCACGACGCGAAGCCCCATCATGCGCAGCGACGCGAGCGCCTCGCGCGCCGTCGACTTGATCGTGTCCCCGATGACCCACATGCCTGCGAAGCGATCATCGACGGCCGCGAACGACACCGTCGCTCCGTGCTTGCGATACCGCTCCGCTCGTTCGAGCGCGCGGTCCGACACGGTGAGACCGTGCTCTTCGAGCAGCGCCTGCGTACCGAAGAGGACGTGAGAGCCACCGACGGTGGCGTCGATCCCCTTCCCGCGCACCGCACGTGTGGTGACCTCACCCGCAGCCAGCACGATGCTGTCCTCGCGCGCTTGCTGGACCACGGCGCGCGCGAGCGGATGCTCGCTCGCCGCCTCGGCAGCGGCAACCACGCCGATCGTCTTGTAGGGCTCGATCTCCGGCTCGAGGTCGACGTTGAGGACGCGAGGCCTTCCTTCGGTGAGGGTGCCGGTCTTGTCGAGACCGACCACCGTGACGCGTCCGAGCGTCTCGAGCGCGTCCGCGTCCTTCACGAGCACGCCGCCGCGGGCGCCGGTGCCCGTCGCGACCATGATCGTCATCGGGGTCGCAAGTCCGAGCGCACAGGGACAGGCAATGATGAGCACCGCCACGGCGCTGATGAGCGCCTTCGCGAAGGTCGGCTCCGGGCCCAGCAGGCTCCATCCTGCAAACGTCAGCACGGCGACGGCGATCACGCTCGGCACGAACCGAGCGCTCACGTGATCGACGAGGCGCTGCACGCGCGCCCTCGATCGGGCCGCCTCTCCGACCATCGCGACGATCTTCGAGAGGAGCGTATCGCGACCGACACGCTCGACGCGCACGATGAGCGCACCGTCCCCGTTGAGCGTTCCACCGGTGACGGCGTCGTCCTCGCCCTTCTCGACCGGAAGCGGCTCGCCCGTGATCATCGACTCGTCCACGAAGGAGTGACCCGCGACGACGGAGCCATCCGTCGGGATGCGCTCGCCTGGTCTCACGCGCAGGAGATCCCCGACCACGATCTTCGACACCGGCACTTCCTCTTCTTCGCCCCGCTCGTCGATCCTCCACGCGGTCTCGGGAGCGAGCTGGAGCAGCGCGCGGATCGCGCTCGAGGTGCGGCCTCGCGCCCGGAGCTCCATGACCTGGCCGAGCAGCACGAGAGTGGTGATGACCGCCGCCGCCTCGAAGTAGACAGGCAAGCGCCCGCCCGACCACATCGACGGCGGGAACGCATCCGGCACGAGGGTCACGATCACACTGAAGACAAACGCCGCGCTCGTGCCCATCGCGACGAGCGTGAACATGTTGGGCGAGCGGGCCTCGATCGACTTTGCCGCGCGCTCGAAGAACGGCCATCCGCCCCAGAGGACGACCGGGGTCGCAAGGGCGAGCTGGATCCACGCGAGCGGGCGCGCGCCGATCACGCGCAGCACCGGGTCGCCGGGAATGAGGTCGGACATCGCCAGAAGGAAGAGCGGGAGCGTCATCGCCGCGGAGGCGAAGAAGCGGCCCTCCATCTCGGTGAGCTCGGCCTTCGCGGCCGGATCTTCGCCGCCGCTCACGACCTTCCGCTCGAGCGCCATCCCGCACTTGGGGCAGGTGCCGGGCCCGAGCTGCACCACCTCCGGGTGCATCGGGCACGTGTACTCGACGTCGCCCTCGCCAGGCGTAGCCGGCGACTCGCGCGTGGCAGGCTTGGGCTCGAGGTAGGCCTGAGGATCCTCTCGGAACTTCTCGAGGCAGCCCGGACGGCAGAAGTAGAACGTCTTCCCTTCGTGCTCGAAGCTGTGCTCCGCGGTCCGCGGCTCGACGAGCATCCCGCAGACGGGGTCCTTCACGCGCTCGCGCTCGGGCATGATCTCAGGGGCACTTGCGGAGCCGTTGCTGCCGGGTTCGTGGGGCGTGGCCATCGGTCTTCAGCGCTTGCAGAACGAGCACCAACCACCCTCGCGCGCGGCCTCTCCGCCAGGTCGAAACACGACAGGTCCGCCCGACGATGGTGCAGCTCGTGAAACGCGAACGAGAGGAGGAGCGGCGAGCGCGTCCACGTGAATGCCTTCGCCAGCTCGACGAGCGCTGCAGGCGCGCGATGAGGCAGGTGAGAACCCCAGACCTGGATCGTCAGCTGCGCGCCGAGACACACGAACGCGTAGGTTCGTGAAGCTCCGCCGCTCGCGATGCACACGCCGAAGAAGAGGAGGACGAGGAACCACTCGGCGATCTGACGCCGACGCTTGCCCGCCGGCGCGCGCCGCGCCGCGATGAGCGGCGCTTCGAGATACGCGAGCGGCGCGATGAGCAGCGCCTGTCCGATCCCGAGTCGGCTCCCCTGCCCCTCGAAGTCATCCGCCGCGCCGGGCCGAGCGTGATGGACCATGTGAAGCGCTCGCGCAGCCGCTCCGCTCACGCCCATCACCACCCCACCGAGCGAGAGCGCGATCTCGTTCGCCCACCGAGGCAGCCCCAGCGCCCGATGCATCGCATCGTGGGAGAACGCAAAGACGGATACGAACAAGAGCGCCGCCATCACCACACGTCCGAACGGCGAGTCGAGCGCGAGGAGCCCGAACAGCGGACCGATCGCGAAGGCGAGATGAAGGAGGAACGTGCGCATGCAGCGCCGAGTGCGCGGCCCGTGCCATCGTGAAAGCCCCTCGAATCGAGCCTGAACGGCGCCCACCGTCCACGCCGTGGACACCACGCCAGCGGGAGGTGTCCACGCCGTGGGCAGCAGCTCTCGCCATCATCATCGTCGGCGAGCCCGCCCTACGCTCTACACGGCGTCAGGCACGCGCGGCATCGACCTTGCGACAGGGCGGGCATGCTCGTCCCCTCGGTCCTCTTGCTCGTCATCGGCTCGCTCGGTGCGTTCGACATCGCCTGGTTCCACACGTACAAGGGACGTCTCGTCGAGAAGGCCGAATGCCGGAGCGAGGTCGTCCTCCACGTGATCCGCGGCGTCGTCTACGCGGTGCAGTTCGTCGTGGTGCCGAACGTCGAGATGCGAGGCCGCTGGCTCGCGCTGCTCGCCCTACTCTTCGCGATCGACATCGTCGTCGGAGTCGCCGACATCCTGGTCGAACCGAAGAGCCGAGCTCCTCGAGGCGGTTTGTCCGGCGGCGAGTACCTCGTCCACATGGTCCTCAGCGTTCTCGTCGGCGCCGAGCTCTGCTCCGTCGCCGCGCACGCGTTCCCGCTCGCGCACGAGCCGACGGCGATCGCGATCGTGTCGAGCGTACCGACGTGGCTCCGCGCCCTGCTCGGCGCGATGGCCGTCGGGTCGCTCTCCTGCGCAGTCGTCGAGGGGCTGATGCTCGGCGAGTCCCGGCGCAGCGCTGCTGCTCCGATCCACGTGCGCGTCCGCCTGCGTGCGCCGCTCGAGCGCGTCTGGAACGTAACGCAGGACCATCGCCTTCACCCGAGCTGGGACCACCGCTTCGATCGCATCGTCATGGGCCATGCATCCGACGACGACGCCCTCCCCGTCGGGAGCCCCGATCCGCGCATCGGGACCGGCACCACGATGCGCTACGAGAAGCGCGTGCTCGGCGTGACCATCGGCGGCTGGGGTCGCTACGACCTCCACAAGCCGATGCGCCAGTCGACGTTCGCCTTCGGCTCCGACGATCCGCGTTCGCTCATCGCACGCGGCGCCGGCCTCTGGCTCTACTCCGACGTCGGTGATGGTCGCGTCGAGATGTCGACGTCGTACACCTACGAGGTCCGGTGGGGCGTCTTCGGACGTCTCTTCGACCGCCTCGTCTTCCGCCCGCTGTTTCAGCTCTACACCGAGGCGAGCTTCCGCCGGCTCGCCCGCGACTACTTCGGCGAGCGAAGGCCGCTCGTGCTCGGCCGCGACGGTCGCCGGCCGAAGCGCTTCGCCGTGCCTGCCCGCGTCGCGGCCGTGTCGTGATACCCAAGGAGTTGGTGTCGCTCTCGACCTACGCGCTCCTGTCGCTCTGGGCGGCGACGCTCGCCGTGGGGTTCTCGGCGCTCCGCATGGGCCGCGCGAGAGCACGCCCCATGGCCCTGCCGTCCCTCTTTCTCGGAGGATGGGTGGCCGGCCTCGTCCTGCTCGAGACCCGCGCGGACGCTCTCGCGGAGCGCGTGTTGCCGCTCGGTGTCCTCCTTGCCGGCGCGTATGCGCAGGCGACGTCGGCCCTCGCCGGATCGACGCGCACCGTCGTCCGCGTCGTCTGGATCGGAGCGATCGCGGTCGCGCTCCTCGGGCTCGCCGCGCCGCATCTGCTCTACGGCCCGGGCGCGCGCGGACCAGGTCCGCTCTTCTGGCCGCTCGGCATCGTGATGGCGACCGGCTCGCTCACGATGCAGGCGCGGATCTTCCTCCTCGCGCGTGAGGCTCCTCCCGGAGAGCGCATGCTGCGCGGAGCGCTCGCCGTCTCGAACACCTTCGCGGCGATGGGAGGGGCGGGCGCGATCGCGCTCCATGTGACCGGTCTCGCGCCCGTCGGGCTCGCATCGGTCCCGCTCTTCGTCTCCGTCATCGCCTCCGCGGTCGCAGTGCATCAAGCCGAGCCGCCTCGGGTGCGCGCGATGATCCTGCAGTCGTTCATCCTCGGAGCGGTCACCGCATGCGTCACCGCGTTCGCGCTCGCCGGGCTCTATGCGCTCGTGCCGCGAATCGCGCCCGGCGTGGCGCTCGACTCTCCCGTCGGACTCCTGTTGCTCTTCTTCCTCGCGCTGCCGCTCGATCCGCTGCGGCAGGCAGCGATCGATCGCGTCTCGGTGGCGTGGTTCGCACGACCGATCGCGGCGCGCGAGCTCTCCGTCGCGGTGGAGGCCGAAGAGGCACGCGCCGATCAAGCCGAACGTCTCGCCGAGCTCGGACGGATGGCGAGCGCCGTGGCCCACGAGCTGCGCAATCCGCTCGGCGTCGTCCTCGCCGAGGCGAAGCTGCTCGAGCGCGAGGGCGCGAGCACCGAGTCGATCGCCGCGATCAGACACGAGGTCGATCGCGCGCGCCGCTTCATGGATGATCTCCTCCGCTACGCGCGGCCGCGACCGCTGGAGGCGACCGAGATCGACGTCGCCGAGGCGGCACGGCGCGGCGCCTCGCGGGCTCGACTCGCGCTCGGCTTCGAGGAGGGTCGCGTCGTGTTCGCGCCCCCGGACGTCCGCACCACGATCGAAGCCGATCCGGATGCGGTCGCCGACGTCGTCGCGAACCTCGTCGGGAACGCGCTGATCGCGACCAAGGACACGAACGGCTCGGTGCACATCGCGATCGAGCCGGACGCGAAGCACGTCGCCCTAGTAGTGACCGACGATGGCCCCGGTGTCCCCGCCGAGATCGATGCTCGCCTCTTCACCGCCTTCACGACGGGAAGAGGGCGCGACGCTGCGCATCCGGGAACCGGCCTCGGCCTCGCGATCTGCGCGCGCCTCGTCGAGCGTCACGGCGGTTCGATCCGTCACGAGCGTCCCGAGCGCGGCGCGCGCTTCATCGCGACCTTCCCACGCACCATCGTGCGCTAACCTGACGGCGATGGCGCGCGAGAAGGTCCTCCTCGTCGACGACGATCCCGGCTTCCGCCGCGCGTGGACGCGTGCGCCACAAGCTCGCCGCCGAGCATCACTTCCTGCCGTCCGCGCGGATGAAATCGACGAAGGCGCGAAGCGCGGCCGACATGTGACGACGGCTCGGGTAGTAGAGAAAGGGGCCGGGGAAGCGTAGCCACCAACGCTCCAGAATCGGCTTCAAGGCGCCGCTCTCGAGGTGCGGCTGTAGCCAGTCCTCGAAGAAGTAGAGGATACCGGTGCCCGCGATGGCGGCAGCGACCAGGAGGTCCGATGCATTCCCGAGGTTGCCGACGAGCGGGCCGGGCGGATCGATCTTCAGGACCTCTCCGTCGCGCTCGAACTGCCACGCAATGGGTGCCCCGCCCGGGAAGCGAACGCGCAGACACGCGTGCTCGAGCAGCTTGCGCGGGTGGCTCGGGCGTCCGCGTCGTTCGAGGTAGGCGGCCGACGCCGCCAGCGCGAAGCGCTGCTCGCGCGGACCAATGGGGACCGCGATCATGTCCTTCTCGAGCGTCTCTGCGTAACGAATGCCCGCGTCGCAGCCCGCCGCGAGAATGTCGACCAGCTCGTCGTCCGCCGTCACTTCGACGCGGATATCGGGATAGGCGGCGAGGAATGGCGGCAAGATCCGAGGGAGCACGACCCGCGCCGCAACGGTGGGAACGTTCAATCGCAGCGTACCGGCCGGCTGATCGCGAGAGCTCTTCACGACGTCGAGCGCCGACGCAATTTCAGCGAGCGCGGGGCCGAGCCGATCGAGGAGGCGTGCCCCCGCCTCCGTCGGCGCGACGCTGCGGGTCGTGCGATGGAGAAGGCGAACGCCGACCTCGGTCTCCAGCCTTCGCACTGCCTCGCTCGCGCTCGACGCGCTCGTGCCGCTCGCGCGACTCGCCTCGCGGAAGCCGCCGGCGCGCGCCACCGCGGCGAAGACTCGGACGTCGTCGAGATTGACTGCCACTGTTCGCCCTTCCGTACAGGCCGTGCCGATTCGAGCCACTTATCGTACAGGCCGCCCCGGCCTACCGTCTACGTCATGACGAATCTCGCCAAGGTCGGAACCTTCAAGATGGGCAGTCGCACGGTGAATCGTTTCGGATACGGCGCCATGCAGCTCGCCGGCCCGGGCGTGTTCGGGCCGCCGAAGGACCGCAACGCCGCGCTCGCCGTGCTGCGCGAGGCGGTGAGGCACGGCGTCGACCACATCGACACGAGCGACGTGTACGGACCGCACGTCACCAATCAGATCCTTCGCGAGGCGCTGCATCCGTATCCGAAGGATCTGGTGATCGCCACGAAGGTCGGAGCGAAACGCGGTCCGCAGGGGTCCTGGGACCCGGCGTTCTCCGCCGAGGACATCACGAGCGCGGTCGAGGACAACCTCCGGAATCTCGGCGTCGACGTGCTCGAGGTCGTGAACCTGCGCGTCATGTTCAACGCGCAGGGCCCCGCGGAGGGCTCGATCGCGGCGCCGCTCTCCGCGCTCGTGAAGCTGCAGCGCGAGGGCAAGGTCCGTCACATCGGTCTCAGCAACGTGACCGCGAAGCAGGTCGAAGAGGGGCGCGCGATGACCGAGATCGTGTGCGTGCAGAACCTGTACAACCTCGCGCACCGGCACGACGACGCGCTGATCGACACCCTCGCCGAGGCCGGCATCGCGTACGTGCCGTTCTTCCCGCTCGGAGGCTTCTCACCGCTGCAGTCCTCGACGCTGTCCGACGTCGCGCACCAGCTCCGCGCGACGCCGATGCAGGTCGCGCTCGCGTGGCTCCTCCGGCGCTCGCCGAACATCCTTCTCATCCCCGGGACGTCGAGCGTCGAGCACCTGCGCGAGAACCTCGCCGCGGCCGATCTCGAGCTGCCCGACGACGCGATGAAGGCGCTCGATCGTATCTACAGCGACGCTCGCTTGCGTTGACCGCCCCCGCAGTAGTGTTGATGCCCTTGCCCAATCCGCTCTCGGGCGTTGCGCGAGGCGGCTGAGGCACGCCTTCACGAAGGACCTTCAAGGGCGCACGGCCCCGCCGGCGCCGCGATGACGCGGCATAGCGCGCTTCGTCGCCACCTTCCCACGCACCATCGTGCGGTAACCTGACGGCGATGGCGCGCGAGAAGGTCCTCCTCGTCGACGACGATCCCGGCTTCCGCCGCGCGTGGACGCGCATCCTCGCAGCGGACGGCTTCGACGTGATCGAAGCCGCGTCCGCGCCCGATGCGCTCGCCGCCTTCGAGCGCGCGAAGCCGCGGCTCGTCGTCCTCGACCTCATGCTGCCTCCTTCGGGAACGCCCGAAGCCGGTGCGGAGCTCCTCGAGCGGATGCTCGGCCTCTCCGCCGACGCGAAGCTGATCGTCGTCTCGGGCACGGGGGAGACCGCGCTCTCGCTCGCGCTGGTCCGCCGAGGCGCCTACGACTTCCTCGCGAAGCCGGTCGACCCCGACGTGCTATCGGCCGTCCTCGCGCGCGCACACGCGCGGCTCGCGCTCGAAGATCGCGTGCGCGATCTCGAGACCGCGCTGCCGCCGCGTGCAGGCGGGCCGCTTGGTAGCGCACCGGCGTTCCTCGAAGCGAAGACGCTCGCGACCCGCGCCGCGGCGAGCGACGTCCCCGTCCTCCTCACCGGCGAGTCCGGCACGGGAAAGGAGGTCTTCGCGCGCCTGATCCACGAGCAGAGCCGGCGCGTGAAGGCGCCGTTCGTCGCGGTGAACTGCGGCGCGATCACGCCGACGCTCCTCGAGTCGACGCTGTTCGGTCACAAGCGGGGCGCGTTCACGGGGGCGACATCGGACGCGAAGGGCTTGTTCATCGAGGCCGACGGCGGCACCCTCTTCCTCGACGAGATCGGGGACCTCGCCGGCGATCTCCAGGTGAAGCTCCTCCGCGCGCTCGAAGCACGCGAGGTCCTCCCCGTCGGCGCGAGCAAGCCGGTGCAGATCGACGTGCGCTTCGTCTCGGCGACCCATCGCCCGCTCGCGGAGCTCGTCGCAGCAAAGACGTTCCGTGACGATCTCTACTGGCGCGTCCGCGGGATCGAGGTAGGGCTCCCGAGGCTGGTCGACCGCCCCGGCGACGTCCTCTTGCTCGCGCAACACTTCCTCAACCAGGCGCGCGCCCTCGTCCCCGGATCGCGCGAGCCGCGGTTGTCGGCCGATGCGCAGCGCTGCCTCGAACGTCATGCGTGGCCGGGCAACCTGCGCGAGCTCCGAAACGAGATGCAGCGCGCGCTCGTCCTCTCCGGCGGCCGTTCGGAGATCCTGCCGGAGGATCTCTCCCCCGAGGTGCGCGGCGTGACCGCGTCTCCCGAGGAAGGCGAGCTCGAAGGGGCGACGCTCGAGGAGAAGGTCGCCGCGCTCGAGCGCCGCGAGATCCTCCGCGCCCTCGGCGAGACGAAGGGCAACAAGAGCCAGACCGCCGAGCGCCTCGGCCTCTCGCGCCAAGGCCTCCTCAACAAGATGGCGCGCTTCGGGATCCGCTAGGCGCCCGAACACGCTGTCTGGAGAGCGCCCTGGCGCGGCAGGGTCGGATGATCTTCGCGTTCGTCGTGGCAGCGCTTCTCACACTGCCGTGCGTCGTCGGGCTTGCCGGGATCGTCGCGCGGCCGTCCGTCGCCCGACAATCTCAGGGCGCGCCCTGAGCGCCGAAGGCACGAGCATCGCCGCGAGCCGTCAGCGCTCGGTGGAGCCGCTCCGCGATCAGCGCGAGATCTCGATCCGGTCGATCGTGACCGGACTGATCGGGCGATCGTCGCTGCTCTTCGGCACCCTCGCGATGTCACTCACGACCGAGATGGGCGAGCACTCGCCGAAGATCGTGTAGTTGCCGTCGAGCTGCCGCGTGGCCGCGTCGGTGATGAAGAACTGCGAGCCGTTCGTGTTCTTTCCTCGGTTGGCCATGCAGAGGAGGCCCGCTCGATCGTGCGTCGCGCCCGGCCAGATCTCGTCGACGAGCTCGTAGCCCGGGCCGCCGGCGCCGGTGCCGAGCGGATCTCCGCCCTGGATCATGAAGCCCTTGATGATCCGGTGGAACGTGGTCCCGTCGTAGAAGGGCCTCTTCACCCAGCGGCCATCCTGGTTCTGGAACGGTCGCGTTCCGCGTGCCAGTCCCACGAAGCTGGCGACCGTCACTGGCGCCTTGTCGTCGTAGAGCCGGCAGCGCAGCGTGCCGTGGTTCGTCGTGATCGTCGCCGTCAGCGGCCCGCTCCCTTCGAGCCCGGCGGTCGCATCGGCGAGGGAGAATTTGCCGCCCGTCGGATCGCTTCCGTCGGGCGAGTCGACTGCGATCTCGGCGACCGGCTCCGAGGGCGCAAGTCGCTCTCGAGGGGCGGGAGACGCCGGCTCCTCCGGCGCCTCCGGCGCAATCGGCACCAGCTCGTACCGCGGCGGCGGAGCGCCGGGCGGCTTGTCGAGACACGCGACCAGGAGGGTCGAGGCAAGCGCGAGCGATGTGAAGCGGATCGAGAGCATGGCGCCATCCTACTCGGATCGGGCGCCAGTAGTTTGCGCGATGCCTGCGTGTGCCCGGCGGCGGAGCTCATGCGATGCTGCAGGTTCGAGGGAGGCACGGCCGGTCTCGACACGGTGCTATGCGCGCGCACTCGACGACGGCGAGCGCTACACTCGTAGGCCGTGGAACGTGTCTTTGCCAGCACCGAGCCTCTCGATGCGAAGGGGCATCGCGTCCTCGTCTGCTCCGATCGGTATGTCGAGCCGACGGCCGAGCGCGTTCTTCCCGACGGCGCGGTGCACCTGATCTTCAACTTCGGAGACCGACAGGCGGGCGAGCGCGGCGCCGAGCTCGCGTGCTTGGCGATGGGCGCAACGTGCACGCCGACCCGGATCGTGCTCACCGGCGCGGTCGAACAGTTGTGCGTGCGCCTACGCGTTGGCGCTGCCTCGGCGGTCCTCGGCGTTCCGGCTGGCGAGCTGGCCGATCAGGGCGTCGCGCTCGACGCGATCTGGGGTGCGGATGCCACCGAGATGCTCGAACGCCTCCACGCCTTGCCACACGGCACTGCGCGCGCGGCCCTCCTCACGGAGCTTCTGCGCGCGCGCGCCCGTCGCGCCGACGCGCCGTCTCGCCCGACGCTCGAAGCGGTGCGCCGAATCGCGGCGTCCGGCGGTCGAATCCGGGTGCGGGAGCTCGCCAACGACCTCGGCCTCGGCGAGCGACGTTTGCAGCAGCTGTTCCACCAGCACGTGGGCTTGTCACCGCGGGCGATATGTCGACTGGCTCGCTTTCGCGACGTGCTCGGTCGATGCAGCCGGCGGAAGCAAGCCTGGGCGGAGCTCGCGCTCGACGGCGGCTTCTACGGTCAGGCTCACTTCTCGAACGAGATCCGGGCGTTCACCGGCCTCACCCCCGGCGACCTCGCGCGCTCCGGAGATTTCGGGTTCCTCCAAGAAGACTGCCTCGCGCGCAGCTAGGGTCTGTCGCATGCAAACCCTCCGAGATCGAATCGCCATCGTCACGGGTGCGAGCCGCGGCGCTGGCCGCGGGATCGCCGTCGAGCTCGGCGCTGCCGGCGCCACCGTTTACGTCACCGGACGGAGCACCCACAGCGCTCCCGCCTCCGGCTATGGGAGCTTTCTCGAGAGCACCGGGATGAGCGTGATGCCCGGCTCGATCGACGACGCGGCCGATGAGGTGACCGCCGCCGGCGGCCGCGGCATCCCCGTCCGCTGCGACCACACCGATTCAACTCAGGTCCAAGCGCTCTTCGAACGGGTGGAGCGCGAGCAAGGCAAGCTCGACATCCTCGTCAACAACGCGTGGGGCGGGCACGAGACGTTTTCACTCGCAGCTTTGAACGCTCCCTTCTGGGAGCAACCGCTCGCGCACTGGCAATCGATGTTCGAGCACGGCGTGCGCAACCATGTTCTCGCATGCCAACTCGCCGCTCCGACCTTCCTCCGCCAGAAACGTGGACTGATCGTCACGACGACGTTCTGGGATCGCGATCGCTACCTAAAGGGCAACCTCTTCTACGACCTCGCCAAGGCGGCGATGAATCGCCTCGCCTTCGCCGTTGCCGAGGAAATGCGCCCGCATGGCGTCACCTCGCTCGCGGTCTCTCCGGGCTGGATGCGGACCGAGCTCGTGCTCGCCGGCCACGAGGCCGACGAGAGCAGCTGGCACACGCGCGCTGCTCTCGCCCGAACCGAGTCGCCGCGCTATCTCGGCCGCGCGGTCGCTGCCCTCGCCGCCGACCCCGACGTCCGGAAGAAGAGCGGCACCGTCCAGCTCGTCGGCGAGCTCGCACGCGAGTACGGCTTCACCGACGTCGACGGCCGCGTGATCCCGCCGTTCGAGATCTGACGTGCGTGTACGCAAGGAAGGCACGTCCGCTTCCCCGCGGGTGACACCCGCGCGCGAGAACACGTAGCTCAGCAGATCGACTCGGAGCCCCTTAAGAAGGTGGCCACCTCGCCGTTGGGGAGCGAACCGGATCCCTGTCCGCCGGTACGCGCGTGCCCGAAGAACCGGCGACGTGCGACCGGCTCCCTTCCTCGAATACGAGAGTCGATGAAAAAGCCGTCTTCACGCCGCCGTGTTGCAGCGCTGGGCCTCCTCGTTCCGTGTCTCGCCGCCCTCGTGGCGTGCTCGTCGGACGTCGGCGACACGCCCCGGTCGGAGCCCACTCCTCCCGACAACACGACGCCGGACCCGACGCCCCCTCCGCCGACGACGCCCGACGGCCAGGAAGATCTCGCGAGCCTCGTGTGGAAGCCCCAGTTCGCGCCCGACTACAACAACCTCACCGCTCACCCGTGGGTGGAGCCCGTCAGCAAGGCCCAGCAGGACACGGTGGTCGTTCGCGCGGACGAGCTCGAGTTCCTCGCGGCCGAGAGCCCCGAGGTCCGTGATTGGGCCGTCGGACGCGTCATCGTCTCCGCTCCCGGTGAAGGCGCGGGCAAAAACCCGCTCGGCTTTGCGCGGCGGGTCGTTTCGATCCGAGACGAGGGCGAGAAGATCATCGTCACGACCGAGAGCGTCGGTCTCGAGGACATCGTCACCGGCGACTTCCAATCGACCTACGATCCCGCGAAGGCAACCGAGGTCGATCTGTCCAAGCTCGATCTCGAGTGGGCGGCCGCGAACCTCTACACGAGCTCGCCCTACGTCTACATGCCGGGCGAGCCGCTCCTCGACGACTACGCCCTCGACGAGCTCGACTACATGCCGGGCGATCCGTTCTTCGGCAAGATCGTGAAGGCCGTCGGCGGCGCCGCCAAGGCGGTCGTGAAGGTCGCGCAGAACGCCTACAGCGCGATCACGCCGTCGAGCTTCAACGGCTCGATCTCGATGTCGCCGTCGATCAGCGGAGGCGGCTCCTTCGATCTGTTCCGCAACATGCAGTACAAGAAGCAGCTCAACGGCGGACGCTACCCCGTCGAGCTGTACATCAAGGGCAGCGCGGACGTCACCGCATCGGCCCTGGTCAATCCGGGCTTCCAGGTCGGAGCGACGATCCCGAACGTCCTCCACAACAAGGCCGATCGCTTCGCAAGCTGGATCAACGTCGACGCGCGCGCGGAGGCGAAGGTCGGCCTCAACTTCGACCTCGAAGCCGGGATCTCGTCCGCCGGAGGCAAGGCAGGGAGCGCGCTCGAGGCGTCGCTCGAAAAGGACGCCGCCCTCGCACAGGACGTCCTCACGCGCGCGCGGACGTCGATGTTCGGCGATCCGGACATGAAGCCCGCCGGTGGCTGGCGGCGGCCGATCTGGATCTCGAAACCGTCCACCCAGGTGCTCATGGCGGGCCCCGTCCCCGTGGTCCTCGTCTCCACCGTGCAGGTCGACGTCGAGTGTGGCTTCGAAGCGAAGGCCTCGATCACGGGCAAGGTCGCGTTCGAGCAGGCGTACACCTTCAAGTTCAACGCGCGCTACGAGTCCGGTTCCAACCCGAAGCTGACCGGCCCGACGTTCGACAAGCGCTCGCGTCGCGACGTCCAGGTGCTCGGCAGCGGAAGCCTCGCGGTCACCTGCGGGCTCATCCCGCGCATCAACACGATGCTCTACGACACCGCCGGCATCAACGTCGGCATGCGCGCGTCGCTGGTCGCTCAGGCGAGCTACCAGTCCAAGTGCGCCGAGACGACGACCACGCCGAAAGGCGAGGTCGGCGTGGGTCTCTACGGCAACCTCGGCCTCCAGCTCGGGGCGCGCGTCCAGGCGCCCGGCTCGAGCTACGCGGGCAAGGCAGGCCAGAGCGCCGGCTTCGACATCGGCCCGATCGAGCCGTGGAACACGCAGTTCAGCATCTACGAGCACACCTGGCAGCTCGCTCGCGGTCCGGGCTACTGCACGCCGCTCTGCATGAACGGGACGCGTGACGCGGCCGAGACCGACGTCGACTGCGGCGGCGGCGCCTGCCAGACCTGCGCACCGGAGAAGAAGTGCAAGGTCAACTCCGACTGCAAGAGCGGCACGAGCTGCAGCGGCGGCAAGTGCAAGGCGACACCGTGCTCCGACGGCGTCGTCTCCGGCTCCGAGACCGACATCGACTGCGGAGGCACCTGCGCCACGAAGTGCAGCGTGGGCAAGGGATGCCAGTCGGCCGCCGACTGCGCCTCCGGCTACTGCAAGCGGAGCGCGAGCGCCGGTCTCGGCGTCTGCGTGGCCGATCACTGCGCGGACGGTGTGCGCAACGGCGACGAGTCCGGCGTCGACTGCGGCGGCGCCACGTGCGGGAAGTGCAAGACCGGCGCGCTGAGCGCGGTCGACAACGATTGCGAGAGCGGCTTCTCCGACGGCACCTACTGCGTGGCCTCGAGCTGCCAGGATCGCAAGGTCTCCGCCGGCGAGTCCGACATCGACTGCGGTGGCAATAGTGCGTGCAACCGATGCGGCGTCGGCCAGTCGTGCACCGCCCACGCCGATTGCAGCCGCGGTCCTCACGCCCTCCTTTGCGTTGCGGGCAAGTGCTCGCGCCCGCTCGCCGTCGGTTGCGACGACGGCGCGTGGACGGGCAACGAGACCGATGTCGACTGCGGCGGCAGCTGCGGCGCGACCTGTCAGAACGGCAACGCGTGCAAGCTCGACGCTGACTGCATCTCGGGCAACTGCCTCGCCGGAGCGTGCGTGGAGTGCGTGAGCGGAGCTCAGTGCGCGAGCAACGTCTGCAGCGCGAGCCACACGTGCTCGGCTCCGAGCTGCAACGACCAGACGAAGAACGGTAACGAGACCGACGTCGACTGCGGCGGGTCGTGCTCGACCAAGTGCGCCGTCGGCAAGGCGTGCTCGGTGGGAGCCGACTGCGCGAGCGGCGACTGCCAGGCGAGCGTCTGCAAGGCTCCCCCGGCCAGGGACGTCCTCGTCTTCGTGAGCAGCGCGGCGTATGACGGCAACCTCGGCGGCCTTGCCGGCGCGGATGCGAAGTGCCAGGCGCTCGCCGGCGTGGCCCGTCTGCCGGGCACGTACAAGGCGTTCCTCTCCGACAGCACGACCTCCGCGTCGGCGCGGCTCAGCCGACCGGGAGGCGCCTACAAGCTGGTCGACGGCACCGTCGTGGCAGCAGACTCGGCCGCGTTCTTCTCGAGCACCCATGCCTCCCCCTTCCTCCTCGACGAGAAGGGCATTGCGACCGGGGGCGAGGTGTGGACCGGCTCGAATTTCAGCGGAACGGGCTCGGGCGGCTGCGGCGACTGGACGTCGACCTCGGGCACCGCTCAGGTCGGCGCCGCATGGCAAGCGACCTCGCAGTGGGCGAGCCTCTACATGCAGCACTGCAACCGGACCAACGTGCACCTCTACTGCATCCAGCAGTAGCCCACGCACGACGCCAGCGCCGGTGAGTGAAGCGGAGGATCGCCACGCGCGGTCCTCCGCTTTCGTTCTCGTGAATCAGGCGAGCCGCCAGCGACGATGCACGAACATGACCGCAACGACGAGAAGCGCGACGAACGAGACTGCCCCGCGCCCCCGCGACGTCGTACAACCGGCCCCGCGGGCGCCGATGCTCACCGACTCGCCCGAGGACGACGCATCGGGAGCTGCCCCTGCATCGACATCGCGAGGCTCGGCAGCGCCGAAGGAGACGGTGAGACCGTCGTAGGCGCCATCCCCTTCCCCTTCGTTGGCGATCTGGAGATAAGCGACGCGAGCTCCCGCAGGCACGTCGAGCTCCGCGAAGAGTGACGCTCCGCCCTCGGGAACGACGCGCGCCGACGCGTCGGACGACACCTCGTTCGCGCCGTCGCGGCTCCACCGGATGGGACGATCCCACGACGCGAGGACCACCGGTCGAAACGGCGTCCCCTCGCGACCGAACAGCGGCGGAGACATGCGCCGCGCCGCGAAGGCGAGCGTGACCTTGCCGGCGCCGGGAGGGATCTCGGTCCGGAGCTGCATCATACCGGGCGCGATCACCTCGGCCGTCGCGTCCGTCCCCGGCGCCGCGAACCAACCTACTGGAGCGCGCAGCGGCGCGTCGGGCGCGAGCGTCACGATCGAAGAGCAGCGCGGGAGGATCCCGCCCCGAGCGAGCTCTTGTTCGAGGAGCGGCTCGGCAGAAGGGAGCTCCGCTCGTAGCGCCACACGGAGGAACGCGGCTAGCTCCTCGAAGCCGAGATCGCGCCGGCCGGGAGACAATCCGAGCGCGCGGTAGACGGCAGCATCGAATGCGCCGCGGCTCGATTCGTCGAGCGCTCGTCGCGTTCGCCAGAGCGCGCCGGATAGGACGCGCGAGTCGTTGTGAGCCTCACCCACAATCGATCGCGGACAGGCCTCGTCGCCGTCGATCGATCGCAAAGCCGCAGTCGCCGCCGCCGATTCACTCGCCGCGTATTCGCCGACGACGGGATCGTTCGTCAGGGCCGCCGCGAAGTAGTCCGCGATCGCCTCGCCGATCGCCTCCGGCTCCGCGGTGATCCCCTCCTCGGTGAGCCGCCACCCGCTCACGCGAAGCGTTGCATCGACGAGCGCATGGGTCACCTCGTGCGCAACGACGTCACCGTCGTAGGCGAAGTCGACCTTCGTCCCCTGACCGAACCAGACTGCGCCGCGTGTCACGCCGTAGAGCGCGCGAAACGTCTCGCCTTCCGAAGCCCCTGCTCCCGGAAGGAAGAACGCTCCTGCATACGAGACGAGCTCTGCGTCCAGCGCCCCCGCGGCGTCGAGATCACCTTCGAGCAGCCCGGGCGCGATCCGGAGCGAGGTCACGAGCTCGAGCGGGCGCTCCGCCAATGCCGGCACCTCGGTGCCGCCATCGAGAACGCGAAAGAGCTCGAGCACGCGGGCGGCATGGAAGAAGGCCGAGGCCTCCGCGAACGCGTCGGCCTGCTCGCGCCCGAGCCGAGGCTCCGGCCGCGGCGGCTCGACGAAGTCGCCGGCCCCCGACGCGAGCGCGACCTGTTCGAGCCCACACACGCGGATCGCGCGCGTCGCTCCCGCGAACGCGATCGTCCGCGTCCCGCCGCGATCGACGCAGCTCCGCCCCATGAGATCGGCGCTCGTCAGCCGATCGCCGCTCGTCGCGAACGGCAGCGGCAGGAGCGCCGGGCTCGGCGTCCGCGTCGGATTCTCGGGATACGTGAGCACGCTGGCGTGCTTGATCTGGTCGCGGGCTTCGAGCACTCGACCGGTCACCGCATCGACGACGATCCGCGGCGCCGTCGGAAGCCCGTGCGCGCGACGCGGCGCGATGACGTAGGCGAGCGTCCCTCCACGAGGGCCCGCGTGCACGACGAGCCGCGCGTCGTCCTCGTCGATCGGCGCCCGCGAGAACGGTCGCGCCCGCATCGCGGCATCGGCGCGCGAGAGCACTGGACGCACGTTGTGGGGCAACGCGCGCTCGACGTCATGCACCTCGAGCGCGCCCCACGTCACCACTCCGCGACCGAGGACGGGCAGGCCGTGGAACACCTGCTCGCGTCGAACCACGTCACGATGGCGCGCCGTTGGCGTCGCGAGCGCCACGGACTCGACCGCGAGGGCGGGCGCTCTACCGAGCTGCGGCCGCGCCTCGGCGCTCGCCGAGCACGTCGTCATCAGCGAGGCCACGAAGCAGAACGAATGCGCAAGTCGTCGCACGCGTCGCTACTTCAGCCAGTTTCTCGCTCCAGTTCAAGGACGCCGAGAGCAGCCTCCACCTCCCCCTCTCACCTCGCCGAAGCTCGACGGTGCGAACGGTCGATGAAGGCGCCCCGCTCGCGACGTTCGTGGATATCGATTAAGCGACATTGAAGGTCTGGGCGCACACCGATCGACCGCGACCGACAGCATTTGCCGATCTGCTCGTCTCGTTCTGTGAGCTCCTCACCTGAGGTCGAGCGGATGAGATGAGCGAGGGTATCGTCGTTCGAGTGGTCGATGTCACTGAGCGCCGCGCGCTCGGATGGCTCGTCGCGGTCTCGGCCGGGCTCGGAACGGCGGCGATCATGCTCCACATGTGGAGTCCTCACGCTGCGCTCGGCATCGCGAGGGTCTGGTCGTTCGGGATCGCGGCTGCCGTGTGGGCAGGAGGAACGCTTCTGCAATGGCGGCCTCGTCCGTGGGTGACGACGGCGATCATCCACGACAACACCTTGCACCTCGGACGACGGACGGTTCCGCTCGCGCAGATGACCGGGGTCAAGGTCGCGCGCGGCCGGCGTGGATTCAGCGTTGCGATCGGCGAGCGCCAGCGCGGCGGACAGTTCCTCGAGATCGAGCGCGAGCCGGAAGCACATCGACTCGTCGAGCAGCTCGGCCTGACATGGCCGGGAACGAGAGCATGCCGGTTCACGATGCGGGGAGACCTCCTGCGCACCACGCAGCAGCTCGTGAGCGCGATCGGAATCGTAAGCGCGCTCTCCTATGCGATCGCGATCGGCGCGCTCGATGGCCTCGACCTGAAGGTGCTCTTCGGCTTCCCTCCGCTCCTCGCGGGGATCCTCGCGAGCGTCCTCTTCGTCGCGCAGCCGCTCATGAGAAGCGTCGTTCGGATCGGCCAAGAGCGCCCGCCCGCTGGCCCCGGCGCACACAGCGCGGTCGACGATCACCTGAGGCTCCATCAAGCCGCCGCGGTGAGCGCGGACTCGGCGGAGGCATCCGAAGCCCCTACCGCCTTGCACGCCCGCATCCTCGACCAGGGCCAAGAGACGACACGCTCGTGGCTCGAGCGTCTCGACACCGTCGGTGAAGGTGAATCCAGAGTCGCCTACCGGAGCGATGCTCCCACCGCCGAAGAGCTTCGCCAGATCGCCGAGAACGAAGCCGCGCCGGCAAAAGCTCGACTCGGAGCGCTTCGTCTTCTCGCGCGTCGTCACGGTGGGGTCCCGGAAGACCTCCGCGCTCGCGTGACGAACGATCTCGGTCGACGTGTTCGCATCGTGGTCGAGCCGAATGCGAACTTCGAGGCTGCCGCCGACGAGCTCGAAGCCCTCGGCCCCGCGTTCCGCGCCCGCCTCGACTAGGGCTGGGTGCGCGTGTCGCCGAAGCTACGAGAGGCTTGCCATGGATCATGCGGCCCTGCATCTCTGCGGAGATGCGAGGCCGTATTCGACTTCGCGATGAGTAGGGGCCTACTTCGTCACGAGCGGCGCCGTGACGAGCTTTCGTGTGGCCATTCCGCTCGGATACGCGTAGCTGGCGAAGGCATCCATCCCCCACAACGTCGCGGTGAACGCGCCCTCGCTCCGCAGGTGATGGGCTCCGTAGTAACAGAGCTTGCCGTCGCTCTTCAGGCCTGGCCTGCGGCGGTCCGAGAGAGTGACACGCGTAAACTCGTATTCGCCGCGCGTGCCGACCGGACGAAATCCCGAGACGGGACCACCAAGGCACTCGAGGATGACGTCTTTGAACTCGCCGCCCGTCTTCGCCCGCACGATCACGAGTGACGTCTCCGCGTACGTCGGATCGGCGAAGAAGCTTGCCGAGCTGAGATACTGGCCCGCGGCTACCACGTTGACGAACTCCGGGTCGCCCAGGCCGTTGTAGTCTCGGGCGTTGCCCAAGTAGTCGAAGCCGGCGCTGGTCATGTGGGCGGACAGGTAGATCGGATGCTCAGCGTCTTGCGTGCGAACCACGAACGCGTCCCCGACACCGGCGGCGAACGGGACCATCTCGCCGGCGTTCAGCTCGAGCGGCGCTCCGACCGGGACCTCCGGATCGTAGTCGAGACGCGTCCCGTCCCGCGCGGCCATGATGCGGTATGGCATGACCTCGTGCTCGTTACCGACGCGCGGGCGATAGCCGACGCCGACGTATTCGGACCCCCACTGTTCGTAGGCGGGGATCTGCTGGTTCGCGATATCGCACGGCCCGCGATAGGCCGGGACGTTCATGCAGGAGTGCACGCCGAAGGTGCTCGTCGGCTTCGTCGACGTGACGAAGCTGCCCGTGAGCTCCTCGTTCTGGGCGAACTGCAGAAACTGCCCCTTCTTGAGGCGATACGTGGCCGGCGTCCCGGCGCGCGCGCCCATGACTCCAACTCCGTCTTGGATGTCGCGCTTTGGAACGATCGTCACGTCGGTGTCGTCCTCCGAAGCCACGATCTGCACACCAGCCGGAGCGAGCACGGCCGAGCTCCAAGCATTAATCAGGAGATTCTCCTTCGCCCACGTTGCGACCGGCAGGAGGAGAGTTGCCGTGGGCATCTCGGTGCTCCCCCCGCCGAACGGGAAGATCGTCGCCGCGCTGACCGGGGCGCTCGTCTTCAGGTGGAAGGACGACCCGAACAGGGTCGTTTTCGGATTGAAGTCGTAGTACAGCGCGGCCTCGACTCCCGGCGGACATGGATAGTGACCAAACGATCCGGGCGAGGTCTTCGAGGCGGGGTCGTCCGAGACGAAGAGGACCACGCCCTCCCCCGGCGAAACGGGCCCACTGTGCCGGGTCAACGTCGCGGCGCCTGACTCCGTACGATAAACCGACTTCGAAATATCGAGCATCTGCCCTTCGTACTCGAGCTCGACATCCACGGGCACCGTAGAGGTATTGACGATGTAGGCCGCATAGCAGCTCTGCGCCTTGTTGAGCGCGGAGAGGAGCGGCGACTGAAGATAGAACTCGCAACCGTTCGAGCTCCCTTCGGCGGCTGCGGCGGCGCACTGCGGCTGGCATCGTCCACCGCCACACGCGAGGTCGGTCGGACACGTCTCGACGAGCTCGTCCCGACAATTGACGACGGAGCGGCCATCGAGCGAGCATCGGTCGTCACACCTGCCCGCGTCTGCGGACGGACCGAAGTCACGCGGGGGCGGAGTGACTACGACTCGATTTTCTCCGCACGCGAGCGCGACGGAGAAGATGAGCCCGAGGACCGCGGCGGGCGCGACGCGCCGAGCACGCACGATCATGGCAACCTCACTTCCACCGGCTCGAGGCTCGACCTTCTCATGATTCCGTTACCCAACTGTCCGTAGTAGTTGCTGCCGACACAGTAGATTTTGCCATTCGTCAAGAGGGCGCATGTCGCGTCGTAGGTCGTCTTCACCCGGGCGGCGGGGACCGGAAGACCGGCAACCCTCGCCGGCCTCGCTGCGTGCTCCTTGGTGCCGTCGCCAGCCTGTCCGGAGGTGTTGTTCCCGAAGCAATACACGGAGCCCGACGCCGAGACGGCACACCATCGTGCGGGGTTGACGACCTTGCTGGGATACACGGAGCGGATGCTCTTCGTCGTGGCGACCTGCACGACGGGCTCGGGCGTCACCACCCGCCGCGGGATCGCTCCAACGTCATCGCCCCAGCAATAGGCGTCACCACCCGCTGCGACACATGCGCGGGTCTCCGCGACGTCTACGGCCGTGAGCCGCTCGAACATCGTGGCCCGAGGATTCGGATCGGGGGACAGCGACGACTCGCGCGCGAGGAGGAGGTTGGCTCCCCAGCTCTCGGATGCGCCGTCCTCGCGGACGATGAACGTGGCCTCGTTCACAGTGAGGTCTCGGATCGGAGCCCCGGGCCCGAGGGCGATCGCCGTCGGCGGATACATCGCATCGGAAGGCTCGTCGCTCGTCACTTGACCGGACGCGTTCGAGCCCCAGCAAAGGACGCCACTGTCGACGAGCGCGCATGCGGTTCGATCGGACGCGCTCACTTTCTTCGCGGCCGGGATCTCGAGCCTCACGGGCTCGAGCTCCGTCGTGACGCCCGCGTCGGCGGCCCGGTACGGCCCCTTCCCCCAGCAGAAGGCGGCGCCGGCCTTGTCGACCGCGCAGGTGCGGTCGAGCGCGACGATGTCGGTGAGCCCGGGGACGCGAGTCGGCGTGGCGCTGCCGGGCGATGCCTCGCCGCGACCGAGCTGGCCTACCTGGTTGTCGCCCCAGCACGCCACCGTCCCGTCATGGAGCAGTGCGCAGAAGCTCTCGTCCTGCCCCGCCACGAGCGCCGTGGCACAGGGCGGAGACGCGCATTCGATGGGGAGGAGGCCTCCGTCGAACGGCGCGGCATCCGGGATGGAGGCCGCGTCAGCGTCTTCGTCTTCGTTCGGACGAGAGGCGTCGAATGAGGCGTCCGGCTCGGAGGCGCCAGGGTCCGCGTCGCGTTCGCTCGAGCAGCTCGCAGATGCGATCGCTCCCGTCGCGCAGAGAAAGACCACGAGCGCTGCCGGAGGGCACCGGTCAAGGAGTCGTCTTGTGGAGTGCATAGCCTTCTCCTACCGCCCAGAGGTTCGTGGGGGACGTACCTCGGATTTGGGTGGGCAATTTGGTCAGCGGAGCGCCGTTCAGCACGGTCGACGAATATTGATAACTGCCGCCATCCCCGATTTCGGAACCTCGCATGACGACGCCCCACCTGGCATTTTGACCGCCTCCGGCCAACCAGAGGCGATCTGCGGACTCACTCCACGTTGCGGTCCACCGCGGCGCGCGAACAACGGCTGAGGGTACCGAGCCGACGGTCACGGAGAGGCTTTCCCCTTCCATCGTGAGCTGCGAGTACTGGTTCGGTGGCTGGAGAAGAAAGAACCTACGGCCGTCGGAGGTGTGGAATTGCGACGAGAGTGCGTTGCTGGCCCCGCTGGGACTGGGCAGCGGCGGAGGGCCTCCATCTCGCGGCGTACACTGCCTGAATGTGGCGACGCCGTCGGCGATCCGGTGGTACCCCTCGGGCGTCCTTCGTATCAGGATCTCACAATTGATAAAATTACCGCCAAACCGGTATCCACGGAACCACACCTCGTCCGGGCGCGTCCCGGCAGCGCCCGTGATGTAGAACACCTCGACGGGGTTGTCGGCGTCATCGACCGTGTGCTCCGGGACCCAGCCGAGCGCGCCGCCATCTTCGCTCGCTCGGCGGAAGATGGTATTCGAACGCCAAGCATAGATATCACTACCGACTCCCCATACGCCTAGAATGAGATCCTTCGCATCTTCAGTGCGATCAGGGACGTTCTCGGGGAGCCGCTCACGGCTCCAAGACCACGCCGTTGCCGGCGGGGCGGGGCGCGTTCCGTGATAGATGGTGCCGGGGGCGGCGGCGTAATAGACCTCGTCGGCATTGGGCGACCATATCCTCGTTGCATGATCGGCGAGAGCTTCGTTCTGGCTGTTGTCGTCGATGTAGCGCCACGTGGAGTCAGCTTCGTTCCATTCGAGTGCTCGGATGCCGAAGCTGCGGCTCTCGGCGAGCGCGAAGGCCCGACCCGGCAGCGGCCAGATGTCCTTGATCGTGAGGCCGACGTCGGGCAACGTCGTCTCGCACCACCCGTCCGAGCTACATACGGCCCCGCGTGCTTCGACCGGCGCATCGCTCGCGACGGCCACGTCACGACCTGCACCCGCATCCGCAAGCGCCTCGTCCGGCTCTGCGTGCGGCGCTTCTGTTTCGTCGTCGGATGCTGCGCACGCGGCGATGGCCAAGAGCGCGCTCGACACACTGCCAAGAACGAGAAGGCGCCTCATGGCTTTCCTCCGAGAGATAGAAGCACTCCGTCTCCGCCGACCCAGACGTGCCCCGGTCCGGCGGTCCATACCGTCGTGAGATCGGGGCGACGCGAGCCGAGCCCACCGATCTTCATCCGCGACCAGCGAGTCCCGTCGTAGTGGAGGACGATGGCGTCATTGCCGACGGCCCAGACGTCGGAAGAAGACGAGCCCCAAACGGCATTGAGCTGCGCTGTCGTAGGGATGTCGGCAACGGGCTCCCAGACGGCGGGATCGCCGACGTAGTGCCGTATGGTCCCAGCGAATCCGACCGCCCAGGCATCGGACTCGGAAGCGGCCCACACCCCGTAAAGCGCGTTCCGTGTTTGACTGTCGTACAGCTTGAAGCTCGGCGAATCGCCATCCGCGTTGGTCACGCGCATGGCGACGCCGTTCATTCCCACCGCCCACACCTCCTCCGCCGAGGCGCCGTGCATGCCGGCGAACGTGACCGAGTGCGTTTTTGCGACGTTGCCTTCGAACGTCTTCGAGGGGGTTACTCGCAGGCGGGCGAGGCCTCCCATGTTCGAGCCTGCACTTGTCCGCATCGTCGCCAACCAGAGCCACTCGGCCCCAGGGGCCCCCCAGCCGAACATCAACCGCTGCTGGCGGATGTTGTAGCCCGGGGCTGAGGCCATGGTGGGCGCGCCGTGATCCGTCCAGCCGTCGACGGAAGCGCCTGCGTCGACGCCCGGGTCGACGTAGTTTCGTGCGAACACGCGGTCGAGCCCCCCGACCCCGACTTCGTATCCGTCGCGAAGCCAGAGCGCCGCTATCGTGGGCAAGCGTCCGAGTGGCGATTCGACAGCGACGGGAAGTTGCGAAGGGCGCCACGACGTGCCGTCGAAGTGAGCGAGCGTTCCGAGCGAGCCGAGCGCCCACACGTCGCTTGGCGAGCGGCCACGCACGAGATGGATGCGCGTCCGCGGATCCAGCTGCCCCGGCTCCGCTACGGGCTTCGTCGAATCGACGAGCCCGTTCGGACAGAGAACATCCTCGGAGCAGGTCTCCAGGTAGTACTCGCAATCGACCGTGCAGGGCGGGGCAGCGTCGAGCGGCGCGCCGGAATCGCTCTCAGGCACCGGTGCGGGCGGCGGCTCGGATGGGCCGGCAGGCGCGACCTCGTAGGTGGCGCATGCGCCCAGCCACGCCGGCGAGCCCGTCGCGAGGACCGCTGCCGTCGCAACAGCGAACCGGAGTGGACGAAGTCCAGCTTCGCTGGACGGAGGCCGCGAAGGAACAGGCGGATTCGGCGAAGGCCGAGCCGGATCGAGCTTGCATGCCCTCATCGCGCTTCCTCCCCGTCATCGCACGGTTCGACGACGCAGCGGCCGCCGGCGCACGCCTGCCCGGCCGCAACATCGCAGGTGATCCCGCAGCCTCCGCAGTTCTGCGGGTCGCTGAAGGTGTCCACCTCGCAGTTGTCGTCCAGGTTGCCGTTGCAGTCGGCCCATCGTCCGAAACAATCGAGTTTGCACGTACCGGACGAGCAGACCGGAAGGCTACGTTCCGACGATCCGGGGCAGACTCGCCCGCAGCCACCGCAGTTCTGCAGATCGGAAGCGAAATCGACGCAATTGCCGATGAAGGGCTCGGTAGTCGTGACTCCGCAGAAGCTGAGGCCGGGCGCGCAGCCGCACACTATACTCGGCGGAAAGAGATTCTGTATGCAGTTCATGCCGTTCGCACGACAGTCGTCGCCACAAAGGCTGCAGTTGGCGTGCGTTCCGAGCTTCGTCTCGCATCCGTCGGAGCCCGGCATCCCGAGGTCCGCATTGCAGTCGGCAAAGTTATCGCGGCACTTGAGGTTCCCGCATCGCGAGCCGACGCATCCGTATTTTGCATTCGGCGGAAGGGGAGGAGCCCCCACGGGTCCGTTGGGGTCGCATTCGTTTCCGCATGCTCCGCAGTGCTTGTCGGAGACGTCGACGTTGGCGCAGGTGAACTGATCAAGCGTCTCGCCCGGGCAATACGTGTACCCGTCTTGACAGCCGCACCTGGGCAGAGGCTCATTTGGATACTTGATACACGGAAACCCATCGTCGCACCTATCTCCGCACGCGCGACAGTTGTCGCTCGAGCCGAGACGCACCTCGCAACCGTTGTCGACGAGTCCGTCGCAATCCTCATAACCGCGTAGGCACCTCAGCACGCAGCGACCTTCGATACAGTCGAAGGCCTCGGATTCGGTCTTGGCAGGGCACGCCGCGCCGCACGCGCCGCAGTTCAACGGATCCGATCTGAAGTCCACGTCGCAGACAAACTGCGATGTCGAGCACGTCGTATATCCCGTCGGACACTTGTCCGAGGGGCAATAGTCCGTGAGCGTTCTCTCGACTGTCCCTGCCTCCGGCGTCGCGAAGGGAGCCGGAGGATCCGTGCAGAAGCCGGCATCGCAGTCGGAGCCGATGACCATGTCGGACGTCGCACACGCGGTGACGACGACGATCATGGCGAAAGACACGGTGATCGAAGCGGCAGCCTTCATGGCGTCTCCGTGGTGGTCGTCGGCGCCCCGGCACAGCTCATCACGACGCGGCGCGCGAGCGGGTCCGAGCCGCGGTTCTGGAGGAATGCCCGTCCCTCACGCACCGCTTGGTCGACGCGCCCTGCATGGCAGAGGACCACGATGCGTTCGGCGATCCGCTCGTCCTTGAGCACCCCGTCAGGGAACTCCCTCGAGTGCTCGTCGAGGAACGAGAGCGCGCGTGCGTCTTCGCCTCGCCGGAAAGCGCTCTCCGCCTCCGCGAGGAGGCGCGCTTCGCGGGCGAGCGTGTCGTCGCTAAGTGAAGGCTTGGAAGGCCCAGCCGCCCTGATCCTCCCGGCGGGCCCGGCGGGTGGATTCGCTCGCGGCGTCGCCTGCGGCAGAGAATCGACCGAGACGACGGGGACGCCGATCGGATCTGCGCTCGCGATCTCGATCTTCTCATCGACCATCGCAGGCGGCGAAGCCGGTGAAGCCGTCACATCGGCCGCAGGGCTCTCCCTCGAATGGATCGCAACAACGCCGGCGGCGAGGAGCGCGACGCAGGAGAGGCCGCCCCACCACGCGATGCGCGGCGTCGCCGAAGGAGAGGCGGCGCTCGTCGAGCCGGCCGCGAGGGTCGCGTCGATCTTGGCCGACAGGCGCTCGAAGTCCGCCTGTGACGGCTTGTATCGCGTCGCGATCGGCGCAAGAAGCGATTTGCCCTTGGGAGGTTCTTGGCTCACTTGAGTCTCCAACGGTCACGTGCTGTTTGCCGCTCCAGGCTCGTCGCGACGTGCTCACGCGCGAGCCGCAGCCGGCTCCTCGCGGTGTAGATGTTGATGCCGAGGATCTCTGCGACCTCGGTCACGGGTCTCTCTTCGATCTCCGTCAGGACGAGGACGGCCCGTTGCTCAGGGTTCAGCTTGTCCAGGATCGCCTCGAGGCGCCGAGCGTCTTGCTCGGCCTCGGCAATGCGATCGGGGCCATGTGCGCTCGACTCGGGTACCGTCTCGAAGCTCGCCTCCGAGTCCCAGCCGCTCGTCCAGCGTCGAGAGGACCGCTTGTGCCGTTGCGTGACGCGGTAGAGGATGGAGAAGAGCCAGCCTCGTATCGAGCCTCGGTGCTCGTATTCGTTCATGAGCCGGTGGACGGTCAAGAACGTCTCCTGGACGACGTCGTCGACCTCCTCCGCGCGGACTCCGAGCCGGTGCGCGCTCTGCCAGACGTATTCGAACTGCGTACGGTAGAGCTCTACGAAGACCGCCGCGCGATCTTCGTGCGTGCGCTCGCCGGGACCGTCGTACTCGAGCGAAGCAGGCGAAAGCACGCGCATCCCTCCCTTTAACTTCAGGTGGCGCGTCGAACGGTCACTCGAAGTGGGCTACGGAAGGACGATTTCGACCCCCACCCCCGAACGAAGCGAGAAGACGCCTGGCTCGAAGAGGGTCGCGTTGCCGTTCGCGGTGGCCAGCGCGATGTTCGGTGCTCCGATCGCCGCTAGGAGGTCGACGCGAGCGACGACCCCGAGCCACCTCGTTACCCGCACTTCGGCGAGGCCGCCGGCCCCGGCCGCGGGCCAGATCGCACGGGCGACCTCGGGGTTCCGAATGCCCACTCCGGCGGCTTCGACGGCGCGCGCCTCGACGCTGGCGCACGCTCCTACGTCGAAGCGCCCGAACGGGACCACGTAGCAGCCGAAGAGCCCCGCCGTGCGCATCTGGAACGAAGCTCCCGCACCCCGCTTCTCGTCGAAGATCGGTTGCTGCGCGTGCCAGACGCTGCCCACCAGGCCCGCGCGAATGCGCGCCATACGAAGGTGGACGTTCAGCGCGAGCCCCGCGGATGCGTCGGGAAGCGCTCCCACGTCGAACACGCCGTAGACTCCTGCGCCGGGGCGCACGAGGTCGCGAGATGCCTGATGCTCTGCAGCGACAGGCTGAGCGGCCGGGGGCGACGACGGCTTGGGCGATGGCGGCGGTGGAGCGGGCGCCACTGGCTCCGGCTCCGGCTCCGGCTCCGGCTCCGGCTCCGGCGAGGGTGCGAGCTCGGCGGGCGGACGCGCGTCTCGCGTCGAATCGATCGCCAGCGCGATGAAGACGGCCGCAGCCTCCGCGAGCGCTGTGCACGATCCCGCGCGGACGGTCCTCGTCCCACGCGCGTCCGCAACTTCCGTCGTCAGCACCAACTCGACGCGATCGTCGGCAACTGGACGAATTCGTGCAGTCGCCGTGACCGTCGCTCCCCGCGGAGGCGGCTTGCTCAAGAGATGCCTGACGCGATCGGTGACGTCTTCCGCGGTCGGGCACGTCGCCGGGGCGTTCCACGTGAGCTTCAGCGGGAGCTGCGATGCTTCATCGGCGCGAGCGATCTGATGTGGAATCAGCGTCGCCAGCGCCACGCCGAAGGCAGCCCTTCGCACCCCCGGAGTATCGCATCATGTCGCTTCGAATCTTGCGGTCTCTTTCCTCGTCGAGCGCGAGCGGAGCGCTCGCACCGATGGCTGAGCTTGCCGCGTTTACCGGCTATCCTCCACCGCCGGCGACGGCACGTCGGAGCTCTCGCCGGAGCGACGGTCCACGACCGCGGCGTCCTTCATCGAACGATGTCGGGACGCACCGTGTTGAGCGGACGGAGCCCCATTCCGCCGGGGTAGCCGTAGCTGTTGTAGAAGTCCATGCCCCAGACCGTGATGGCAAACGGTCCGCTGCCGGAGATCTCGTGCCGGCCCGCGCCGCAGCCAGGCTGCCCGCTTTTGGCGTCGAAGCGCACGACGGCCATCTCGTGCTCCTCATCGATCCGACGGAAGCCGCCGACCGTACCGAGGCAGTCGAGCGAAACGTCGGGGAACACTCCGCCCTTCGCCGCGCGAACGACGACGAGCGAGCTCTCCGCATACGTCGGGTCTACGAGGAAGACGTAGCGGTCGAGATACTGATCGGTCGGGACGATCGGCACCAGCTCGGGGTCGCCGATCTCGCGCGGCGTCTGGTTGCCTCCGCTCATGTAGCCGTAGACCGCGATCGGGTGATCGACGTCCTGGCTCTCGACGACGAACGGCTCGCTGCTCGAGAACAGGGCGATTTGACCGCCATCGAGCCTCTCGGGCGCGTCCGCCGGACGACGGGGACGATAGCGGAGCGTCGTACCGTTTCGCGCCGCGGCGATGCGGAACGGCATGAGCTCGGCCGCGCCCGCGGATCGCGACGGCGGCGTCGGCGCAGCGTAGCGCGAGCCCCACGCCGTCGTCGGTGCGAGCTGGGTGCTCGACATGTCGCAGGCCGAACGGTTCGCCGGCACGAACATGCACTCGTGCGTCGCCCAGTATCCGACCGGCTTGTCGGCCGAGATCAGCGTGCCATCGAGCTCCTCCTGCTGAGTGATCTGGAGGACCTCGCCAGCGGAGAGCGTGTAGCTCCCATTCGAGCCCGCCGCGATCCCAACCACGCCGCCTCGAGGAGCGATCTCGGCGCTCGCGTGCACCGTCACGGTGGTCGCGTCCTCTGCCGCCACGATCTGCAGACCCGGGCTCTTGCGCGCCCCGATCGCGACCAACCGCGGCGCCGGGCTGATCACGAGATGGTCGGTCCCCCACGTGCGCACCGGCAGCAGCAGCGACGCGCTGGCGACCGCGGAGTGTCCCCCGCCGTAGGGGTAGATCGAATACGCGGTGACCGGTGCGGAGCTGCGTAGCCGGAACGACTGGCGCCGGCCGGTTCCGCCGATGCCGAGCGGCGTCGTCACCGCTGGCGTGATGCCGTCCGGACAAGGCACGTAGAGGCCGGTGGGCTCGGAAGGCGTCGACTCCGCGAGAAAGAGGATCGCCGTCTGCCCAGGCGCGAGGTCACCTTCGAGCGGCAAGTACGTGATCGGCTCTTTACCGCTCGCAGGCCCGACGAGCCGCGCGGCGCTGGCCACATCGAGTGGCTGCCCAGCGAGCTCGACGTCGAGGCGTGCCGGAGTGCTCCACGTGTTCGACACGAAGACGGCGAAGCAGGCGTCCGTCACCTCGCCCTCGGGCGGCACGGCGCGAAACTCGCAGCCGACCGAGTCGGCGCTGCCGGTAGCCTCGCACGCAGGTACGCACGCACCCTCGTTGCATCCCTGATCGGGCGCACACTCCTTGATGACCCGCTCCTCCGTGCTGCATGCGTCGAGCACCGCGCGTCGATCGCGCGAGCAGCGGGTCTCGCCCTCGCAGCCGGCGTCGCGCTCCGAGACGTCAGTCGGAAGCGCAGGCGGGCGATCGAACTCCGCGCGATCTCCGCCACTACAATGAAGCGTGGCGAGGGCCGCGAGCGCAGCACACGTGGCGACGGTGGCCCGAAGCTCGAAGAGGCCGCTCACGGTTTGATCCTCTCGGGCCGAGGATGCAGCTCACCGTCGCGAACACGGCGGCCGAGCTGACCTTCGAGGTTGCGGCCCCAGCAGACGATGCTCCCGTCGACCAGCGAGGCGCAGAACGCCCCGCCCTTGGCGGACGCGACCGACCGAGCCTTCGCCGGCAGCGCGACGGTCACCGGCGCCTCGGCGCGGAGGAGCTCCTCCGGGAGGGAGCCGAGCTCGCCCCACGCGTTGCTGCCCCAGACGAACACGCGGCCATCGGCATCGACGGCGATCCGCTCTCCGAGCTCGAGCAGGCGTGTCCCGTCGAGCTGAGGGATCACGTTCGCGACCCGGTCGCCTGTCGACGTGCTCCACGCATACGCGCGATCGTCGGCGATGAAGCGGTAGGCGCCGACCCACCGGCCGTACGTGACGACGTCGATTGTCGCCGGCGAGAGATCGCGCCCCTCCGCGAGCGAGCTCGGGCGGCCTGGCGCGGTCCCCCACGAGACGATGCTCCGATCCTCCGTCAACAGGAGCAGCGCGTCGTGGGTGCCCGAGAATCTCCCCACGCCCAGGCCGATCTGACGGACCGGACGCGTCCCTTTCCACACGCGCGTGGCGCCGCCGTCGGAGCCTTCGGGGAGCAGCGATGACCAGGACGGCCCCCAGCACCACGGGGAACGATCGTCACGCACGACCGCGCAGCCCATCCGTGAATCGGCGACGACATGAGCGGCCGGGGGAAGCCCCTCGACGCGGGAAGGAGCAGAGGAGAAGCCTTGCTCCGGCTGCGTTCCCCAGCACCAGACCGATCCGTCGTTCCGAAGCGCGCAGCTCGCGTCGCCATGACCGACGGTCAGCTCGACGACCGAGTCCAGGCCCGGCACGGGCATCGGCGTCGCCGCGAGGACCGGATCGGTCACCGGCACACCTCGCCCGAGCGCGCCTTGCGGTTTCGGGTTCCAGACGTCGAGCTCTCCGTCGCTGCCCCAGCACCAGACGGCGCCTTGGGTCGTGAGCGCGCAGATCGCGTTCGCGCCGTTGCCGGCGACGCGCTCGAAGCAAGGTTCGACCTCGCACGCGAGCGGCGGCGCCGTCGGCTCGCCGGCGTCGGGCGCGCGTGCGTCCAGGTCCGGCCGCGTCGTGTCGCTCGTGCCTGCATCGAGATCGTGAACGTCGTTGCCACCGGCATCGCGTTCGAGGTCGACAGGCGCGAGCTCCTCGGAGCCCGCACACGCGGCCAGCGACACCAACGTAAGGACGACGATTCGAGCCGTGCGCGCCATCACGAGCCTCCCTTGTGACGGAGAGCGAATCCGCGCACGGGCCCGCCGATCGCGCGCGGCTTCTCCTCACCGACGATCCACGTATCGGTTCCGTTGGACCACAGCGCGTGGACCGTGAAGCGCGGGTAGCCGCCGACGGTGATTGGAATCATCTCGAAGGAGCTTCCGTCGTACCGACAGACCGTCGTGCCGTCCGAGACCCATGCCAGGTTGCTCCGCACGGCGGACGCGAGCATCGGTCGACATGCGGGGATATCGTCGCCGTTACGCTGCACCTCCGGGGCGAGCAGCGTGCCGTCGGCGGTCACGGCCCGCATGCGCGTCGTCCACCCGTCGTAGCTCCACAGGCGCGCGTCGCCGGGGCCGGTCCCATGGATATGCCAGGGGGTGTGGCCCACCGTCGAGGCGTCGACCGCGTTCACCCAGCCGCCGTCGAGCGTGCGCCGCAGCAGGACCGGCGTGTCCGTCGGATCGTAGCCCGACGCGAACACTCGATCCGATCCGAAGCCCCAGACGCCATACGGAACTGCCAGAAGCGGTTGGCCCGAGCTGCCACGCTCGCGCTCGGCGACCACATGCCCGGCGTCGTCTTCTCCGCGAACATGCCAGAGGCCCTCGTACCCCCACGCAAGCCAGAGGTCGCTTGGCCCCGCGGCCCATGCCGTCCCGCTCGAGCCGGTCCGGATCTCGAGATCGCTAGTGACCGCGCGCCACGCAAGGACGGAGTCACGCCGCGCCAGGTGCGCGACGGCCGGGGCGGAGCTCGACCCTGGCCCCGGACCGTCGCCGAATGCCCAAACGTCCTCGGGGCCGGTGCCCACGATGATCTTCGCGCGGACGCCGGGCGCGCCGCCATCCGGCCACGTGAACGCCGTCTTCCAAGCCGTCCCGTCCCAGTGCAGGATCGAGCGGCTGCCGCCGGCCCACAGCGAGCCATCGCTTGCGCCCCACACCGCGTACAAGACCTCGCTGGTCGGCAGCTCCGTCAGACAGAACCCGCCGTCGCTGCACGTCGGAGCCGCCGGCTTCGCGTCCTCGTCCGACGCGTCACTCGAAGCATCACTCGCCGGAGGCAGCGATGCGTCGGCGTCCGGCGTCACGAGAGGACTGCCGGAGTCTTCCATCGTGCTGGAGAGAACGAGACCGTCGTTGTCCGCACACGCCCATGGGCACGCGACGACACCGAGCAGAACCACGAAGCGCAGTGCCGAGCTCTTCATTTCTTCTCACCGCTCCGCTGTAGCCGCAGCGTCGTTCCCTCACCGACGAACCACACGTCGCTCGCGTCGGCCCCCCACACCGCGCGCAACGTCGGCCGCTTCGCGTCGCGATCGAATGGCGTGGGCACCCGCCACCAGGATGTCCCGTCGAAATGGAGAATCGTGGCGAGGTCACCGACGATCCAGACGTCGTTCGGCGAGAACACGTGAACGGCACGCAGGTCGACCGTGCTTCCGGTCTCGACCGTCAAGAACCGACGAAGACCGTCGGCGTCGACGCCGAGGCGGCGGACGAGCCCGCTATTTCCGATCAGCCAAACCTCGTCGCCTCGCGCGTACACGTCGGAGAGCGCGGTCGTGGAGTGGCTATTCCACTCCTCGATTTGCCACTTCTGCCACGGTGGAAGGTTGCCACCGGCGTCGGGCATCACACGCAGAGCCCGAAACACCTTTCCACGGTCGCCGGCGGCCCAGACGGTGTTCGCGTCCGGCACGCTCACGGCGCGAAGGAACCCGTCGTCGTAGTTGAGTATCACCGTATCTACGCCGGTCGGGCCCTCCTCCGACCAAGGCGACCAATGCACGAGGACGTTGGCAAATCCGAGCTCGCCGCGCGCGACGTTCCATGCGGCGCCGTTCGCGGGTCCGCCGAGGTCGGTTGGGCGCGAGAGCAATCCTGGAATCTCCGATGCCTTCGAGAGCGCGTCCTCCTGGCGCTCGAACGTGGTGCCCGTCGGGCCGCGCCAGCCCGTCGAGTGCACGAGGTCGCTCCCGTCCATGAACCAGACGTCATCGCGGCGCGACAGCCAGATGCCGCCGAGCGTGTTCTGACCGGACGCCGCACCTTGCCAGGTCGCCGGCGACGACCACGCCGTGCCGTCGAAATGGAGCACGGTGCTCGACGCGCCGACCGCCCACACGTCGTCGGGGCCGGAGCCGGCGATCGCGACGAGGTTGCGCGTGCGCGGGATCGGCGCCGGCACCTCGATCGGGCAAGGTGCTGTTGCGGTGCACTCCTGGACGGGAGGCAACGGTGCGAAGTCGGTGACGTCCGAGGCGTCGTCGGGACCGGCGTCCGAGAGCGAAGCATCCGTACCTGCTTCCTCGACCGCGGGAGGGACGACGACTTCGTGGGCCTCCTCTTCGCGACCGGTCGCGTCGGACTTCGCGCACGACACGAGCAGCGCGACGGCGCCGGCGCTCGCCGCGGCGAGCCGATGAAAGCGTGCGTACGAAACGCTCATCGCGGCACCTCGGGGTTGCAAGCCGCCTTCACGCACTGACCTTCCACGCATGCTTGACCAGCGAGCGGGCAGCGTTGCCCGCAGCCACCGCAGTGGTCCGGATCGAGGCGGATGTTCGTCTCGCAGCCGTTGCCCCTGTCACCGTCACAATCGCGATAGCCGCCCTCACACTGGAAGCCGCAGACGCCGTCGGAGCACGTGGTGAGCGCGTGCGTTCCAGGCGGGCTGACCGGACAGGCGTTGCCACAGCCACCGCAGTGCTCCGGATCCGAGGTGAGGACGAAGCAACCGAGGACGCCGCTCGTCTCCGGATTGCACAGGACTTCGCCTGCCTTGCAGCCGACGCACTTGCTTTCGTGACAGCGCTCGCCGGCGCCACACGTGATGCCGCACCCACCGCAGTTGTTCGGATCGGCGATGAAGTCCCAGTCGGCCGACTCGCATCCGTCCCCGTCGTCGCTCTGCAGGTCGCCGTTGCAGTCGGCGAAGCCCGACCAGCACTTGCGTTGACCGCACGCTCCGCCGGAGCACCCGACGTACGCATTCCACTCGGGGTTCAGGTCCTCATAGGGGCACTGCACTCCGCACGCACCGCAGTGGCTGTCGTTCGCCAGGAAGTCGACTACGCAATCGTTCCCGCAGGGCTTCGCGTTGGGGCCGAGGTAGGCGCAGTCGCACGTGCCGTACGCGCACCCGACGAGACACACGTTCCCGCAGGCGCCGCAGTTGTACCGATCATTCTGCAGCGCGGTCTCGCAACCGTCGTCGACGATGCCGTTGCAGTCACCGGCCAACCCGGTGCACTGCATCTTGCATTGCCCGTCGACGCAGGTCCATTTCGTGTTGTAGTCCGACGGGTCGTCAGCACCGGGACAAGCGTTTCCGCAGGCCCCGCAGTTGAAGTCGTCGTGCATCAGATCGGCGGTGCAAGGGAAGCGATCGCCAGGACACGTCGCGCGTCCCGCCGGGCACTCGGTGGTGTCGCACATCACCGTGCTGGGCACCGAGGCCTCGGTCGAGCCGGCGTCGTCCCCGCCGAGCGCCGGAGGATTCGAGCCCTTCTCGAATGCGCCGACGATGACCGCATCGTCGGGCGTTGCGCAGGAGGTCGACGCGAGGAGTGGGGCGAACAGCGCGAACACTCCGAGAACGACCGCGCCCCGCTTCGTCCAGGGTCGACGAGTAGACCACGAGCTCTTCATCGCTCACTCCACTGTTTGATCGAGGACGCGACGAACGCGTTCGACGTAGGGCGTCTCACCGTGCAGCGCCAGGAACCGTTCACCACGCGCACGCGCCTGCGCTCGGTCACCGGACATCGCCAGCGCCTCGATGCGCATCACGTCGACCTCCTCTGCGAGCAGTCCGCCTTTCGCGAAACGCTTCTCGTATGCCCTCACCGCTTCCAGGCACTCCCCTCCACGGCCGTTCGCCAGTGCTGCACGCGCCCGCTCCACGATGGCGAGCTCCTCGAGGAAGGGGTCCGCGGCGGGCGTCTTCGAGGGCGCAGCCGTCGTCGGTACCGCGCGCGGGAGATCTTCGACGCGAACGGTTTGCGGCTGCTCGCCCGGCAACGTGTTCGCTGCGTTCGGCGCAGAGCGCGGCTCCTCGGGCGCGAGCGCGATCACCGCTGGTGACGACGCGAGCGAGCCCCCGCCGGAGAACGGCGTCGCCGCCTGCTCGTTCCGGGGCGTTTGCGCGACGGTCGCGATGCCTGTCGCGACGACTCCCAGGACGCCGAGCCCGACGACGAGCCACAGCTTGAACGACGAGCTCCCGCCGGCCCCCGCCGGCGCGTTGGCAGACGCGCTTTCTGCCGCCAAGATCCGCGCCGCCGCCCGTTCGAGCGCGCCGGCGGGAGGGCCGTCGCGATCGATCATCGATCGGATGCGCGCGAGATCGGGGTCCGACTCGAAGAGGCGCTCCGGCTCTCTCATCACAAGCCTCCCACGCGCTTGCGGTGCCGGTCGAAACGAGCTTTGAAGTCCTCGCGCGCTCGCCGAAGGCGTGAGCCCACGGTGCCGATCGGCAAGCACAACAGTTTCGAAATCTCGATCATCGTCATCCCATTCAGCTCGTACATGACGAATACGGGGCGTACGTCCTCGTCGAGCTCGGAGAGGATCCGGTAGACGAGCTCGCACGATCGCTTCGCATCGAGCTGCTCTTCCGGATTCGGTGCAGCCCCGAGCTCCGTGTCGACGTCTTCGTGCAGCGCCTCGCGGTGCGCTCTGCGCTGCAGATCCCTGTTCACGCGGTACGCCGTTCCCAGGAGGAACGATCGCTCGGAAGCTTGCCCGCCCTTGATGTCGTCGACTCGACGGGCCGCGACGAGGAAGACCTCCTGCGACGCGTCTTCCGCGAGGTGGGCCGGGACTCCAAGCCCGCGTAGAAACTTCCAGACCGACGCGAAGTGGTCGTCGATCAGCTGACGGAGGCGTGCGCGTCGACCTTCTTCGAGAACGCTCGCGCTCTCCAAGCCTTCAGACGCCATCGGGGGCACCGGGCACGCCGCAGCCATCGCTGGTAAATGTGACGGGCACCTGTGTTTGCTCACGAAAAATGACGAAAGGGTCCGGTGGGTGCTCAGAGCCTCAAACCAAGGCCCAACCCCACGGCCAGACCGAGGGCCGGCGCCTGCGACACGAGCTCGGTCCGTGGAGCCGAGCTCCGGATCGAATCAAGCTCGACCACTTCGAAGCGGGGGCGCGAGAGCGGCGCGACGAGACTGGCGTGCACCGTCATGAACCACGGCGCAGCGAACCGCCACACGCCGAGGAGCGTCGCGCCGGCGTCGAACCAGCGCTTGCTCGTCCGTTGCGCCAGCGGAATACCCTGACTCGTGGCCCGCTGCACGCCGATGCTGCCCTCGACACACGGCGCGAGCTCCAGGCGCTCATGTGCGAGGCGGAGTCGAAGCGGGCACAGGCGAGGGCTCACAGTCGACCAGAGGAAGTCCGTACTGCCTCCTGGCACCCCGATCGACGTCGGTAGGCTCTGACGCAGCCCGAGCCCGAAGGAGGGGCGAACGACGATCGAGGGACTCGTTCGCTCCTCGACGTTCACGAGCGACGGAAGCTCGTAGTCCACGAACGCCCCGAGCACGAGCAGAGGTCGGGAGACGACCGCAGTGGTCACCTCTTGGCGTAACGCGAGCGACAGCGAAGAGCGCGATGTGGGCCTCGGGTCGGCATCTTTTCGGGGCGCGAGCGCAGCGGGGGAGCGAGGCCCGGCCCGAAGCGTCGGGCGCTTCGGCGGAACGTCGGGGCCCTGGACGTCCTGATCAGGAAGCGGCGGCGCGGGGGCCGGCTCCGGCGGCAAAGGAGAAGTGTCACTCTTGTTCCTCTCCGAGGTCGAGGCAGCAGGGTCGATGACGAGGGCGACCATCACGGCGAGCGCGCGCACGACGGTGGCGCAGCTCGGGCCCGATACGACCCGGCGAGTCTTGCGCGATCCCACGGCAATCTCGAGGGTGCCCGCCCACGCGGCATCCGGACGTTCGAGCGCGACGAGGAGCTCGTGAGAGGCACCCCCGTCATCGACGAGGCTCCACTTCGCGGTGTACCGGCGGACGCCGTCGAGAAACTCCCCGCGCGAAGGGCAGGCGGCTGGTGCGCGGTAGTCGACCCGAATCGAGACGTCCGAGGCCGGCGCTGCGTCCGCGCGCGCTTGCGGGATCGCGACACCGCCCACCAGGACCGCGCCCGCAGCGACCTGGCGACATCGGCGGCGCAGGAGGACCACGATGGCGGACATGACGAGCTCGTGAGGCGCTTTCTGGAACGCAGCCTAGCAGTCGCGTCGCCGCCATGTCCTCGCCGCGACCACTGGCAGAGCTCGATCCACTCTCGCTAGCCGGAACGAGCTCCGCCACTGCACGCACGTGCGTGCGATTCGGCTGTGGCGTTGAACTAGCGAGAATTTCCGCTTGAGCGCGAGCGGAACTCCGTGCTCGCATCCGGTGGATGCGGAAGGCTATCGTCCGATAAGTCGCTCGCTGGCGGATCCGTATGGGACGATGGGCTGGACCTCTGCGCGTGGCGTGTACCGCCGCCGCGCTGTTGACTATCGCGCCTCCGTCCGCCGCGGCTGAAACTGGCGACGAGCCCATCCACGTCGACTACGCCGCCGCGCCCGGGTGCCCATCGGCAGGGCACTTTCTCGACCAGCTCCGTTCCTTCACGACCCGGTGGGTGCTCGCGCCTCCGGACGCGGAGGCACGACGCTTCGTCCTTCGAATCACGAGCGCAGGCGATCGTTACGTCGGCAGCTTCGACCTGCAGTCGGCGCCGGGCTCCAATGTCCGACGCGACGTTCGTGGTGAGACCTGCGAGGACGTCGCATCGGGCCTGGCGGTCGCGGTCGCGCTCGCGATCGATGCGCGGGCATCGGCCGAGCCGCCTGGCCCCGAACCGCACCCCGTCGAATCCAATCGCATCCCACTCCCCGAGCCCTCGCCACCGCTCACGACGGACGATCGCCCCCCGTCCCCTCCAAAGCATCCCGCTCCCCCATCGTCCGAGGAGTCCGAGCTCCGCACGCTCGTCTCGGCCGGAGCGCGCCTGGACGCCAACGGCGCGGTGTCCGTGGTCCTCCCGACGATCGTGGCATTCGTCGACATTGCCTGGCGCGTCCCGGTCCGCCGCGCGCCACTCTTCGCCGTCCGGCCCGTCCTGCGTGGAGGAGTCCGTCAAAGCTTCACGCGGACGGCCTCCGCTGGTGAGGGCGGCGCGGACATCCAATGGAGGACCGGATTCGTCGAGCTCTGCCCTACGCACCTCGCGCTGCCAGCGCGCATCTCGCTCGAGGGATGCCTCGCGTTCAACGCCGGGCAGCTCTTGGCGGAGGCCCGCGGTCTCCCGGAGGCGCACGCGACGCGCCTGTGGCTCGACTCCGGCGTCGAGCTCGGCGCCCGCTGGCAGGTGCATCGCCACGTGTTCGTCGCGCTCTCCGCGGGACTCTGGTACCCGATCATCCGCGACCGCATCCGTGTGGAGCCCGACAGGATCGTGTCCGAGGCCCCGCCGCTAGGGCCGTCAGTCGGCGTGGGCGCTGGCTATCTGTTCTGAAAATAGTGGGACAAAAACCTGGTCGAGGTGGATTCATCCACATGACGGCCGCGCCCCTCACCGCCTTGAGGCTCCAGGAGCTCGAGGACGCCGCCGTGGCCATGCCCCAGAGTCGACTCGACAAGGAGCGGCTTCGCCGGACGGCGGTCGACCACTTCGACGACGTGTGGCGTTTCCTTCGAAGCCTGGGCGTCCCGCCCGACTTGGTCGATGACGCGGCACAGGAGGTCTTTCTCGTCGCTGCGCGCAAGTTCTCGACCGTGACCCCGGGAGCGGAGAAGGGCTACCTGTTCGCGGCATCCGTCTACGTCGCCCGGAGGGTGCGGCGGAAATTTGCTCGGGAGGAGCTCGCCCCGGATCCGGACGACGGCTCGCTCGAGCTGGCTTCGTTCGAGACGCCCGAAGACTCCCTTGGTCAGAAGGAGCAGCGACATCTGCTCATCCGTCTGCTCGACGGCCTGCCGGAGGAGATGCGCACCGTGTTCGTGCTCTACGAGATCGAGGGGCAATCCCTCTCCGAGATCGCCACGCTTCTTGGAGTTCCGATGAACACCGTGGCCTCCCGATTGAGGCGTGCCCGCGCTCGATTCGACGTTCGATTGCAAAGAGTGCAGGCCAGATTGCGAGGCGAACCGTGAAAGTTCCCCGACGACTGAATGAAGAGAGCGAGCTCTTCGCAAAGCTCGTGGCGGACATGAAACGCGATCGCCCCTCTCCCGAGCCCCTCGAGAGACTGCTGGGGGCGATCAACGCCATGCCGGACATCGAGCCGGAGCCCGCGAAGCTCGGCGGCAAGAAGCTGTTCCTCCTCGCGAGCGCCGCTCTGCTGGCCGTCGGCGCCGCTACCCTCATGGCGCAGTCGCTGCCGGCGGGGGCGCCCTCCGCGCCGGGTGTGATGGCCGACACGCCGGCCCCCGAGGTCGTCGTCGTGGTTCCCGCACCGGCGCACGAGGTTCCCTCCACCAGCGTCGCGGATCTCCCGGATGTTCCGCCTCCGGCAGGTTCGTTCGGGTCGCGTGCCGCCGCGGCGCGCGCCGTTCCGACCGCTGCGGCGGCGTCTCCGCCGTCAACGGGACAGGAGTTCGAGATCATCGTCGCGGCGCGGCGGGCGTTGACGGGAGGGGACCACGATCGATGCCTGTCGCTCGTCGCGCTGTACGAAAGAGAGTTTCCGACGGGGCAGTTCGCGTTGGAGGCCAAGGTCATGCGCGTCGAGGCGACCGCCGCCGGCGGCGAGCGCTCACGCGCGGCGGCGCTGGCGCGTGAGCTCCTCGCGCGCGAACCCAAGAATCCCTATGAGGCGCGCCTGCGCTCTCTACTGACGACCATCGAGGCCCAGTGATGAACCGCAACGTTGCCTGCGCTGCCATTTTGACCGCCACGGTTGGCGCGCTCGTGTTCGCATGCGCGTCACCCATCGGGGATGACGTCCTCCTCGTCGCCAACGACGCCGACGCCGGCGGTGCCATCAGCCCCCCTATCTTCGTAGCCCCGGATGCCTCGGACGCGCAGGCGGACGTCGACCAGAACGTCAACCTCACGCCGTATTGTCCCTCCAACGAGTGTCCTGAGGGGAGAGCGACCTGCCCGAGCTCGCGCTTCCGGTGTGAAGTGAACCTGCGGACCGATAGAGCGAACTGCGGCGCGTGCGGTGCCGCTTGTCCCAACGACACCTTCACCGAAATCTATGAATGCGTCGAAGGGAAGTGCGAATTCGAGTGCAAGAAGCCGTATGGCGACTGCGACGGCGTCGCCGACAACGGTTGCGAGACCAGGCTGGACTCCAACGATAACTGCAACGGATGCGGAGTAAAGTGCGAGGACCCAACCAAGCCCTGTGTTCAACACAGGGTCGGATACGGGTGCGGCTGCGAGGACGGCAAGGTGTACTGTCCCGCCACCAACAACTGCGTCGATCCGAAGAATGACGACGACAATTGCGGCGCCTGTGGCAACCGTTGCGATCCGACCGGCGGCGGAAAACCCGCATACACCAACATGTACTACGGGTGCGTCGACAGCAAATGTGACGAACTGAAGTGCAAAAAGGACTGGGGCAACTGCGACGGCCTTCTGTCGAATGGGTGCGAGACGTATCTGGTCACGTCGGCCAATTGTGGCGCCTGCGGCGCCGCGTGTGGGGCCGAGGAGAAATGCAGGATCGATCCGCAAGGAGAAGGATTCCCTTTTTACTTTTCTAAACCGCAATGCATGTGCCCGCAGGGCATGACGTTCTGCGGCTCGTGCCAAGAAGATGGTTGCAGGGGGCAGTGCTTCGACCTCTCCTCGAGCTGGGAAAACTGCGGCGCTTGCGGCCTTCGATGCCCGGCACCGCCCTTCTTCGGTGCTACGGGCGGAAGCACCTGCAACTACGGGATGTGCGAGCTCCAGTGCTTCGAGGGGCGGGCCGACTGCAATGGAGACGCAAAGGACTACTGCGAGACGAACATCGACAGTGACCCGATGAACTGCGGGGCCTGCGGAAGGGTCTGCGACGCGATCGCCGGACAAGCATGCGTCGGCGGTGAGTGCGTGGTCGAGCCGTGCAAAGAAGAAGACGCCGGAGTATTCACGCAATGAGAGTAGGTTGGTTGATTCTCGTCGCAGGTGTCGCGGCGTGCACCGCAGGGGGCATCGACACGACCGGGCTCGCCGACGACGCCAGTGTGCCCGTGCCCGAGCCCGGGCCCCCGCCCGTAGCCGACGGCGGTCTCGATGCCGAATCGGGTAGCAACGACGCTGGGCCGTGCACCGATTGCGAGTATTTCCCCGAGACGTGCACCTCGGATGTCCTCTGCCCGAACGGACCGTTCGCCCCCGAGCATCCCGGCGGCTTCGACAAGCGAACCCGGATCAACGTCATCCGTGGACGCTCGCAGAGCGACGTCTGGGTCGCCGGCGCGCTCGGTGCGCTCGCGCACTTCGACGGCGCGTCCTGGAGGCGCGAGGACCTCGGGACTCGTGAGTCGATGCGTGGCCTCTGGCTACGCGATTCGTCCGAGATTTCGCTCCCGTTTCTCCAGCGAGCCTACGGGCGTGGTGTCAGCCTGCCGGATGGAGGCCCGCCACCGTCCGCCGACGGCTGGAGCGCACTTGCTCCTTCGTACGCCGCCGGGCAAGCTCCTCCGGGGGCAGGGTCGGCGCAGCTCGTCTCCGCGTGGGCCGCCCCGGGGGCCGAGTGGCTCTGGTGCCTCGCAAGAGGGATCTCGGCAGGCGGGATTTGGCGTCTTCGCCAGGGGTCGACGACGCTCGAGGGCTCGGCCGTCATTCCGGCGAGCACCTGCAACTCCTCCCCGTGGTGCAGGTTCATGTCCAGCGTTCACGGAGCCTCCGCCGACGAGCTCTGGGTCGTCGGGGAGTCTGGAGCGACGGTTCGTATCACGAATGCGACCGGCGCCACGCCGACCGCCAAGGAGTTCGACAGCCAGACGTGGACCGCGCTCAACGGCGTGTGGGCTGCGTCGGCATCCGAAGCCTGGGCCGTGGGCGTGATGGGCACTATCCGCCACTACAAAGGCGATCCTGCACAGTGGGATGTCGTCTCCGATGTTCCGACCCACGTCGATCTCAACGCGGTGTGGGGCTCCTCGTCCACGGACGTCTGGGCCGTCGGCGATGAAGGAGTGGTGCTCCATTACGACGGAAAGAGCTGGTCGCGCGTGAAGGTCGCTGGGCTCGGCGCAGAGCGTCCGAACCTTACGGCCGTCTGGGTCGCCGCCGGGGGGCACGTCTGGGTTGGCGGTGAAGGCGTCGTGCTTTCGCTAAGAGGGAAACAATGAGGGCCTCATTCTTCGCAGCGTGCGGATCGGTCGCGCTCACCGCGCTCGGCGCCATCGCGAGCTGCTCGAGCGATCGCGGCATCCGTGAGACGAACCAGGACGACGCAGACGCGGAAGCAACCGGATCGGCGGACGACGCGCAAGCGTTCGACGCTGGCGTGCCCGACGAGCCGCGTACCGACAGCGGAGCGCGCGACAGCGGAGCACGCGACAGCGGGTCGTTCGACGGCGGGCCGCTCCCGGTGGTCTGCGCCTCGGCTCCTTGCGCGACGTCGCTCGTGACGACTCGGGGGCGCAGCGACGACGACAACGCCGAGGGATTCTGTGCGCTGCTCGACGACGGCAAGGTGGCGTGCTGGGGGGCGAACGGAGCCGGCCAGCTCGGTCGCGGAGCCGGCGCCAACAGCGTTACCGCGGCGCACGTCGTCGGGCTCTCGGACATTGTCCAGCTCGACCACACCTGCGCGCTCGACAGCGACGGAGGCATCTGGTGCTGGGGCACGGGGCCCTTTCTCCGTAACGACGCGGGCGCCGTCACTACGGAGCGCACGCCGCTCAAGCTGGCCCTGCCGCCGGCGAAGAGCGTGGGGCTGGGGGTCGGCGTCGCATGTGCGTCCGTCGATGACGGCGTCACGTGCTGGGGAGAAAACTCCTCGAGGATCGTCTCGGCCGAGTCGGCCGCGGTGCTCGCTCCACAGGTGATCTCCGTTCCTCCCGGCGCGTCGATCCGCGACGTCGTCGTCGGCAACGCCGCTTTCGTTCTTCGCGAAGACCGTGAGACCGTGAGCTGGGGAGCGAAGACTCTCATCGCCCGCGTCTCGTCGCTCGCGGTCGACCCGTACCCTCGCCCCATCGCGCTCGCCGGTGTCTCCTCGATCGACGTCACGAGTGACAGTGCGTGCGCGACGGCGGCGGGCATCGGCTACTGCTGGGGGCGCGCCATGCGCCCAGCGACCTTCACCGATCTGCCCTTCGAACGCGGCCTTCCGGTGCCCGTCGTGACCCCGGAGCCCATCGTTCAGATTGCTACGACGCGCAGCATCGAGGCCTGGGTCTCCAACAAAACTATCATTCAACCGCAGCGGTGGTGCGCTGTCGCCGCGTCGGGCAACGTCTACTGCTGGGGCTACAACGCGAGTGGTCAGGCCGGCGACGGGACGACGGACCACGCGCTTGAAGCCGTCCAGGTCGACCTCCCGGAGCGCGCCGTCGAGGTGAGGACCATGCCCGACGCGACATGTGCACTGTTGACGAGCGGAGAAGTCTATTGCTGGGGATCCAACGATTACGGTCAGCTCGGAAGCGGAACGATAGGCGAGCCGAGCTCCATTCCACAGCGGGTGGTGTTGCCATGAGCCGCGTACGAATCTCTCGCTGCGGGGTCGCCGTCGTCCTCGTCGTCGCGACCGGTGGCATGTACGCATGCGCGGAGAACCGGGCTAGGTTCGAGCAACGGAACGAGACGTTCGAGGTCGACGCCGGCGCCGGCACCACGGACGACACGGACCCTCCGGACTGTCGCCACCAGTGCTCGCTCGACGGACGCTCGATCATCGACACGTGCACCGACACCATCGTCGAGACCTGTAAGCCCGATCACGTGTGCGGTGGCGCTGCGTGTCTCGCGCCGTGTGAGGCCGCCGCTGCCGATCGTCACTCGAACGGCTGCGAGTTCTATGTTCAGGCGCCTCTCTTCCGCCAGAATAATTACAGCCCGCCGATACCTCCGTCCTGTTTCGCCACGTACGTCGTCAACACCTCGAACCAACCCGCCGAGATCTCCCTCGAGCTCGAAGGGAAGACCCTCGACGTCTCCAAGTCATTGTTTCGCACGACTCCGGGCAGCGCGGAGTTGATCCCGCACACCGGGCCAGTCGCGCCGGGTGAGAGCATGATTCTCTTCCTCTCCGACGCGACCCCTGAGCTTGCCTCTTCACTCAAATCGCACCTGTATTACGTTGCCTGTCCGAGCGGCGTGGTTCCTGCCGCGACGACCGATCGACTCGGCGGCGCCACCCAACGGGGCTCATCCTTCCGGCTCTCGACGACGATGCCGGTGTCGCTGACGTCCATCTATCCGTACGGCGGCGCCAAGAGCACCATCCCCGCCGCGACGCTCCTGCTCCCCGTCGCGACGTGGGCGAAAGAGAACATCATCGTCAACGGCTGGGAAATGAACGTGTACGGCGGGCCCAGCGCCCAGATCGTCGCCGCCGAAGACGACACGGAGGTAACGATCATCCCGAGGCGCAACCTTCAGAACGGAGTGGGCATCACGGGCGGTCGGGCGCACCAGCCGATCAGCTACCGACTCGACAGAGGGCAGCATCTGCAATTCGTCCAGGACGAAGAGCTCACCGGCAGCATCGTCACGTCGACCAAGCCGACGACGGTCTTCGGCGGACATGCGTGTGGGCGCGTTCCAGCGATGGCCCCCGCTTGCGATGTCCTGATGCAACAGATTCCAGCTTTCGAGCAGTGGGGATCCGAGCACGTCGGCGTCGGATACCGCCCGCGCGCGGGGAACGAGCACGAGATGGTGCCGTATCGCATCGTCGCGGCGAGCGACGGGACGCGGCTCGACTACGATCCTGCCGTCCCCCCCGGAGCGCCTACCACGATGAACGCAGGCGAGGTAGCGACGTTCAGCTCCGGGACGGGAGACGCGTTCGTCGTCCGTACGCAGGACGTCGACCATCCCATCTACGTCGCGGCGTACATGACCGGCGCGGACGGGGACGGCCGCGAAGCGAAGAACTACGGAGGTCGCGGCGACGCGGAGTTCGTAAACGTGGTTCCGACGGGCCAATATCTGAACTCGTATAGCTTCTACGCGGACCCGACGTACGCGGAGACTTCGCTCGTCATCGTGCGCGCAAAGTCCCGTGGCGTGTTCCGAGACGTGTGGCTCGAGTGTGCTGGCAACCTGACCGGGTTCAAGCCTGTTGGAACGAGGGGTGAGTACGAATACGTCCGAGTCGACCTCTCACGTGAACGTGGCTCCGGCGACAAGTTCGACGCCGGCGTTTGTCAGTACGGCGTACAACGCATGCGCAGCGAGGGGCCCTTCACCGCGACGATCTGGGGGTGGGATCAGTACGCCAGCTACGCCTACCCCGGAGGAATGGCCCAGCGAAAGCTCGTGAAGAAACCGCTCGTGCCCGTGCACTGATTCGGTAGCCCTCGTTCCGTCGCCGCGAGCGCTTCTAGCGCTCAGCTCGACTCGCTCACCTCGACCGTAGCGTGCTCTTCCGTGACGGGCCGCAGCTGCCCGTCACGGATTCGTTTCAAAGTCGATGGTGACGCGTGACGTCGCCCCCGAATCATCCGCCGCGATGACTGCTTCCTTGCGACTCGAGCGCATCGACGTCTTCCTCAACGGCGCTGCGTTTGCCGTCGGCAGTGCCGTCACTCGAGGAGCCGGCATGATGCGAGGGCTCGTCCGCCGCGCGAGCGGGCTCGAGGCCCCTTCCTCCGCCGCCGTGGCTGCCGGGCTGGTCCGCGGCGTTGCGACCCTGGCACCTTCATCGCTCGGGACAATCGGCGGCACTGCCGTCGAGATCGCGGGCGAGCTCGCCGTGTTCGCCCTCGCGACGTGGACGGTTCGAGAGTCGTCGCGCGACGACGAGGTGCTCATCGGAGCGATCGCCTTCGTGGAACACCGCGGGCTCTGCAGCGCCCACGCTGCAGAGCTCTGGCGCGTGGCGGTCGGAGCTTCCCCCGCGCGACGCGAGCTCGTCGTGCGCGAGGTGCTCGCGCTGCTGAAGTCGGCGGCGCGAACGGCGGCCAGCCAGCCGCTCGTCTCGGTCACGAAAAACCTCCGCGTGATCGGCGTCGCTCTCACCTGCGCCGATGCCTGGGTCGGAATGGGCGAAGCGGCGCGTCTCGTCGAAACTACGAGAGGCTTCGCCATCGATCACGCGCGCGACCTCTCGCAGGAGCGTGCGCTGTCCCGCTTCGACTATCCCCTCGCCGCCTGACCGCCAGGCGCGCCGCTGCGTCGCGCTCGCTTCGCGTAGGCGCCTCGTGACGTGTGGCGAACGCGATCGACCGGAAGAGCTGGCGCCGCCCGACCTTCGGTGTGACTCTATATCGAGCATGCCGTCGAAAACGTGGTTCTTGCCTGGGCTCGTCGTGATGGGAGCCCTCCATGCGTGCACTGGGTCGGCGCTTCAAGGCGGCGGCGGACCGGATGGTGGCCCCGACTCGCGCTTCACGTTCTCTCCGCCCGACGCGGCGCGCGCGTGCGGCCACGACGACGACTGCGTGATTCTGCCTGCGCTCAGCAATTGCTCGAGCTGCTGCGGAGAAGGCGCGGTCGCGCGTGGCGAGGCGGAGCGCGCATACGCGGCCGTGGTCGAGGCTTGCCGCACGCCCGGAGCGCCGGACAGTTTTACGTGCGACATGGCGTGCGGCTCCCTCCGGCCAGCATGCTACGAGGGGACGTGCGTCACGTTCGCAGACGCCAACACGGGCGGCGATCCAGCCCCCGCATGCCGGAGGGGCAGCAGCACGACGGACGGTGGTGCGTCAGCGCCCGATCTCGGCACCGGACCTTCGTGCGGCGCGCGCGTGGTGAAGACCGGATTCGAAGAAGGACTCGATCCGTCGTGGCGTTCCACCGACTCAGCCTCGTTCCGAATCGATCGTGACGAACCACTCGCTGGCGAAGCCAGTTTGCGAGTCAGCTACAAGCAGAAGGACGCTTACCTCACGATCGAACAACCCGACGCATGCGCGACGCGAATCGCGTTCACGCTCCGCACGCGTCTCCTCGCGAGCGGCGTCACACTCGCGCGGATCGTCGCAGGCCAGGGGTCTTGGTTCCATGTTCGCCTCGACGAGTGCGCGCTCTCCGTTTCGGAGGAGACGCGCTCCGACACGGCGGCCGGGCTCGGTGCCGGCGGCAGGACCTGGCCCGTGCCGGAGGACTCTCCGGTGCGGGTCGTCCTCACGCTCGACCTCCGCACGAAGACGCTGGCGACCGCGGTCGCGCCGCTAGGCGAGCCGCTCCCCGAGCCGCAAACCGTGGGCGTTCGCGGCGACCCGTCCGGCACGGGCGCCATCCGCGCGATCGAGCTCGGATCGGCTCCCGGCATCATGTCGCCCGGCGTAGGCGCGGTCTGGATCGACGACCTCGTCATCGACTGACGCGTCCGGGGGCAAGCTCCTAGCTTGCCGGAATCTCCAAGCCGTGGACGAGAGCAACGCGTAGGTTCCTCGTCGTGACGCGATGGCGCCACCGGAGCAATGATGCGCACGGCATCATTAACGGGTTCAAGATCGCCTACGAGATTGCCGGGCGGGGTCCCCCACTCGTTCTCCACCCTGGCATGTTCCAAGTGGGCTCGCACTGGACCAAAGCCGGCTACACCTCGACACTGACGACGAGCCACACGGTGATCGCGATCGATCCGCTGGGCCTCGGTTGCAGCGACGGCCCGGAGCACCCGACGGCTTACGCGCTATCCAGACGTGCCGAATACGTCACCGCCGTGCTCGATGACGTCGGCGTGAAGAAGGCCGCGTTCCGGGGTTACTCGTTGGGTGCGCTCACCGGCTACGCTGTGGCAGTACATGCACCGAAGCGACTAACCCGACTGGTCGCCGGTGCCTTCGACCCCATCACCGGCGCTCGCCGGATCCCGCACCGAATGGCCTGGTCTCGGAGCCAGGCCGCTACTTGACGGGATCGCCGACGGTCTGGCAGCCGAGGACGACGTCGATCTTGCCCTTCGCGTCGGCCTTCGCGGTCGCGCAGGCCCCATCGCAGAGCAAGATCTTCGTCGGCGCGCTCGCGCTGTCGTAGCGCCAGCCGCCGACGTTCGCGCAGTCGGCACTGTAAGGGAGAGTCTTGGGAGTGCCGCCGTCGGGGGTGAACTGGATATTGACCTTGTTGTAATCGAGGGTCTTGCCCTCGGGCGGAGCCGGGATCGAGTACTCACACGTCAACGAGGCGCCACGGATGGTCTCCATCGCGGCGGCGAAGCTCTGACCGACGGCCCCCGCGTTCGCAGTCGAGATGATGAACGCCGCGTTCGTCCCGCCAGCGACAGCGAGCGCGTTGAGATCGGTGAGAGCGCCGCCGACGCCGATGACATAGGTCGGGATCGTCGCCGCCACGGCCTGGGCGACGCTCGACGTCGTCGCGATGGTGTTGTTCGAGCAGTACTCCGGAACGCCATCCGTCGCGAGGACGATCACCACCTTGCCCTTGCCCGCGAGCTGGGCCTCCACGGTCTGAGCGTAAGCAACGGCTCCTTCCATCGCATAACGAGTCGGCGTCCCTCCGGCGCCCGTGAGGGAGCTCATTCGGGCAGTCAGCTGATTCTGCGTGTCCGGGAGCAGGACGTTCGCCTCGGCCGGCGTCTGATACGAGGCAGCCGTGCACGCGGCGCTGTTCGACGGGAGGCTCCCGTTGGCGGGGAATGGAATCAACGACGCGGTGATGCCCGCCGACCCTGCGTTGCCGAAGAACGACGAGAGCGCGCCAGTCACCTGCTTCCAGCGCGAGTTGGCGTTGTTGCAGTCCCTCGAGTTGCTGTCGCCCAGGATGCACATGCTTCCCGACTTATCGAGGACGACGACCATGTGGAGCGGCAACCGCTCGGCCTCCGCCGTCGATGTCGCGCACGCCTTCCCGGTCCCGTCGTCGTCGTCATCGTCGTCTCCGGCGCCTGGACCGCCGAGTCCGTTGCCGTTGCCCTTGCCCTTGCCATCGCCGCCGAGCTGGCCGGTCCCGGGCCGCTCATCGAACTCCGTCGGCGATGCCTCGGATCCACACGCCGCAACGGCGAGGAAGACGGCGGTGGTCGCGCAAACGACGGTGGTGGGGCGGCGGTTGACCATGATCCACGCCCGGAGCAAATTTTACGCCCCCGGTGGACGTGCCTGAGAGAGACGAGATTGTTCGTCAATTTCGCGTCGAAACCGCTGCATGCGCGTCCCGCATGGACCACGGAATACTCAGTTACTGCGCAAGGACGATCCGGTGTTGATGCCGTACATGCGCGAAGGTCGATGACCAGAGCTGCCATGTAGGCGAGGCTTCGCCGCGCGCCTCCACCACGAGGCGGCATGAATGTCATATGTGCTGGACCAGAACGCTCCCAGCGCGACGAGGTCGCCGCCGAAGGCGACCTGCTCGCGGAAGGCCCCCTCACCCACTCAAGGCGGGCTGATGCACGAACCGGTGGACGTATCGCAGACGAGGAAGCCAGTGGCGCTGGAGGGTGCGCAGTCGGCGTTCGTGGTGCACGGCATGCAGCCGCTGTTCACGGTGCACAGCCCCGGACAGGTCGTCGGGGCACTCTCGACGCACGTGCCCGCCTGGCATGCCTCGGCCGGCGTGTGGACGTTGCCGTTGCACGAGGCGGGAGCGCAATCGCTGTCGGTCATGCACGCGATGCAACCCTGGGCCGGGTCGCACATCCCTTTGGGTGCAGCGCAGGTCTCGGGCTCTCCGGCGACACACGTGTTCGAAACGCACGTGGACGCGGGCATGAAAGTATCGTTGTGACACGTTGGGGCTGCACAATCCGCATCCGACCAACACTCGACACATGCCCCCGCCTCGCAGCCGATGGAGTCGTCTTCGCCGGCATCCGACTCCGCACCGGCGGAGCCCGGGTCTGCCGAGCCCGAAGCGAGCGTTCCGACGGCGGACGAAGGGTTGCTCTTCGCGGGCACCGAATCCTGCGGGCCTGCATCGAGCTTGCCCGTGTCCGCCAGCATCGGGTCGAGGTCGTCGCTGCTTCTGCAGCTCTGCGTTCCGACGAGCGCGAAGGTACAGAAGAGAAGAATCGGGACGTGGCTGGTCGAGCGGATCATCCTGGGCCTTTCGGTGGCGGTCGAGGCGAGCGTGAAAGCCGGACGGACGCGTGATGAGTCCGCCGCCGAACGGCGCCGTCGCCCCGCGTGGACGTACGCGAGACGCTTCGCCGACGCTTCGACGACGCCCTCCGCCGCTCGGTCAAGGACGCCGACGCGTGCGCCGCATCGTCATCGTCCGTTTGCCCTCACGCGACCCGCGCTCGAGGCGCAGGGTCGAACGAGAGGCATGCGCGAGCAACGGCATCCGTTCGGTGTCTGTCGCTCGTGCAAAGCACTCGACGTGCCACGACCGCGACGCCCCATTCTTCGCGAACGATGCGCAAGACGCTGTTCATCCGAACGCGTCATCGTCGACCGTCCGTCGCCGTGCGTCGACATGGTGACGCATGTCAACGCGCTGGCGCCGACGACTCCATCGGCAACGTCACGCCCAGTCCAGCGGAAGCCGCAACCCGAAGCCGCGACCGTTCAGCGCCTCCGCTTTCGCGCACGAGCGAAGCTGCCCCGCCCGCCGGTCAGCGGATCGGAAGGAGCGGCTCTTCGACGAGCGTCCGCTGTGCCATGCCGCCGGTGAAGGCGTAGCTCACGGCTAGGTCCCAGCCCCAGAGCGTGGCAGTGAACGGGCCTTCGCTTCGCATCCGCTGGAGACCGGTCCGGCAGACGCTGTCGCCGAAGCGATCGCCTGGACCGCCTGCCTTCGAGAGATCCACCCGCGCAAACTCGTATTCGCCGCGATTGCCGATGGGGCGAAAGCCAACGCCCTCGCCCGTCGCCGCGCCGATGGTGCCGGCACACTCGAGCCAGACATCCTCGAAGCGGCCGTTCTGCTTGGCGCGAACGATCACGAGCGACGTGTCCTCGTATGTCGGATCGGCATAGAAGCTGTACGAGCTCATGTACTGTCCCGCGGGGACGACATTGACGAAGTCGGGATCGCCGCGCGACGACAGCGATCGACGCGTGACGAAGTCGCCACCGCCTCCGCTCATGTAGGCCGCGAGGTAGATCGGGTGCTCGGGGTCTTGCGTGCGAACGACGAAGGGTTCGCCGGTCCCGGAGCTGAAGACGGCTTCTTCCCCTGCGGCGAGCTCGACGGGCGCTCCGCGCGGCACGACCGGATCGTAGTCGAGGAGCGTCCCGTCACGAGCAGCGACGATCCGGTAGGCAACACTCTCGCGCTCGTTGCCGAGCCGCGGCCGGTAGCCGACGCCGACGTATTCGTGGCCCCATTGCTTGAACGGCGGGAGCTGCTGATGGAGCGTGTCGCAAGTGCCGACGTCCGTGGGGACGTTGGCGCACTCGTGCCCGGCGAAGATCGTCGTGGGCTTGTTCGAGCGGACGAGGCTGCCGGAGAGCGACTCCGTCTGATGGAACTGCAGGTGCTGCCCCTTGTCGAGCTTGTAGGTCACCGGACGTTTGGCCGCGGTACCGACGACGCCGACGCCATCCTGGATGTCGTGCGTCGGAACGACCGTCACCTCGGTGCCGTCCTCCGCGGCGACGATCTGGGTGGCCGGCTTCCAGGTGTTGGCCTGCTCCCACGCGGTGACGATCATGTGTTCGTTCGCCCACGAGGTGACCGGCAGGAGGAGCGTCGCCGACGTGACGTAGCTCAAGCCAGCACTACCGAATGGGAAGATCGCGACCGCGCTCACCGGCGCGCTCGCCTTCAGTTGAAACGAGTCGCCGATCCCGGTGAAGACCTGGTCGATGTCACGGGCGTACGCCGGCACGGCGCCCTCCGGACAGCCCACATAGAAGAATCGCTCGGCGACGCTGCGCTGCTTGTTCGGGTCGCGGTCGGCGACGAAGAGCACGACGGTCTCTCCCGGCGGGATCGGTCCCGTGTGATGGGTGAGGGTCGGGCCATCGGGATTGGTGCGGAAGACGGCCTTCGAGAGGTCGAGCGCCTGCCCTTTGTACTCGAGAGCGAGATCGACGGGCTGCGTCGACACGTTGACGAGGTACGCCGCGTAGCAGGACTGCGGGCGCTCCTTCAGCCTTTGCGGCATCTGAAGGAAGAACTCGCATCCGTTCGAGCTCTTGTCTGCCGCGGCCGCCGCGCACGGCTCCTGGCAGCGCGCGGCCCCGCAGGCTTGGTCGGGCGGGCAGGTCTCGACGACCTCGCCGGTGCACGTCTGCAGGATCGAGCGTCCGTCGAGCGAGCAGCGAAGGCCACACTGCGGAGCGTCCGCCGACGCGTCGACGACGAAGCTGTTCTCCTCCACGAACGACGGACGATCGTCGGCGCAGGCACCGGCGACGAAGAGCGCGAGGCCGGAGACACCAATGGCCGCGAGCGTACGCCTCATGGCAGCACCACTTCCTGAGGCGTCGGATGGACGCCTCGCACCTTCTTGTTACCGAGCTGTCCGTTCACGTTGGTACCCCAGCAATGGATCTTGCCGTTGGTCAGGAGCACGCAGGTCGAGCTCGGCATCGTCCTCACCTGCACGGCCGGCGCCGGGAGACCGGGTACCTTCACCGCGTCGAACGCGTAGTCCCTCGTTCCGTCGCCGACCTGGCCGCTCGCGTTGCTTCCCCAGCAGTAGACATCGCCGCTCGCGCCGACGGCGCACCAGCGCGGAGGTTCGAGGACCGAGGCACCGCCGTTCGTCACCGTGATCGGTGTCGTCGTCGCGATCTGCACGATGGGCTCGGGCGCGACGACGCGCTCGGGATAGCCGCGATCGAAGACCGGGTGCTTCGGATCGAGCCTGGCTCCCCAGCAGTAGCCCGCTCCTCCGGCAACGGCACACGCATGCTCGGTGACGGAGTCGAGGAACGTGACGCCGGCGAGCTCGATCGTCGCCGGGTTGGGATCGGGGAAGAACGAGGACACCCGGGCGAGCGGAGGGTTCGCTCCCCAGCTCAGCACCGTGCCGTCGTCACGGAGCAGGAAGGTCGAGTCACCGAGGACGAGATCACGGATCGGAGCGCCCGGAGGCAGCTCGATCGCTCGGGCAGGCGCCATGCCGCTCGGAGGGACGAGGTTGAGCGGTCCGACCTGACCGTAGTAGTTCGCTCCCCAACACTGCACGCCGCCGTCGATGACGGCGCACCCGGCCGCCGTCGACACCGCGACGCGCTCCGCCGGCGGGAGCTCGAGCTTCACCGGAGTCCGCTCGAGGGTTCGAGCGGTCGGACTGCGAAGGAACGGGCCCAAGCCCCAGCACCAGATCTCCCCGCTCGCGTTCACTGCGCATGTGTGATCGAGCTGGCGAGCTTCCGAGATGCCGACGACAAGCGCCGGCTCGGAGCTGTCGTAGGTGCCTCCGTCCTCGCCACGACCGAGCTGACCGTTGCGGTTCGTTCCCCAGCAAACGACGGTGCCGTCGTCGAGGAGCGCGCAGTAGCCTTCGTCGCGCTCGAGACCATTCGACGTCGACGTCGTCACGAGCGCCTTGGCGCAAGGCTGGCTCGTGCACACGACCGGGCGCGGAGCGGCGTCGAACGCGACACCGGCGTCCGATGGCGACGCATCGGCGTCACCGCCGTCGCTCGTCGGCTCGGGGCGCGCCTCGGGTGCTGCGTCGGCCGAGCCGTCGGCAGCTGCGCCGGCATCACCGTCGCCGTCGCTCGAGCAGGCCGCGATCGTCGCGACAGTGGCTACCGAAGCGAGGATGGCAAGCGGGATTGAAGGGCGGCGATCAGGGAGTCGTCTTGTGAAGGGCATAGCCCGCTCCAACGGCCCAGAGGTTGGTTTCGGAGGTACCGCGGACTCGGTAGAGCGGTACGTCGAGAGGGATGTTCGTCAGCGAGACGGTCGAGGTCGCAAGCCCGGTCGCGCCAGCGTCCACGTCGGTAGTGTCGCCGCGCACGAGCTGCGAGTAGCCGCTCAGCCAGACTTCGTTCGAGGTCCACCAGAACGAATAGAAGCCCTGCGGCTTGCCGCTCATCGCAACGGGGGTGACAGCGTTCGAGCGAACGACGTAGTCCGATCCCGACGTCGCGAGCGTGACCAGCTCACGCCCTTTGAGCGCGACGATCGCGTCGTCGCCGAGGGGGTGAAGATCCGTGATCCACCCGGGCGCTGTGCCGAGAAAGAGCGCGCCGTCTCGTGCCAGACACGGCGTCGCGGCGGAGTTGCGCGCCACACCGTCGACGATCCGCACGATCCCGTCGACCGTCTTTCGCGCCAGGATCGGACAGCCGTCGATCCCTCGTGCTCGAGCGCCCGCGAACCAGACGGCCTCGCTCGTTCCGCCGACGGCAAGGATGAACAGATGTTCGTCGAAGGCTTCGGTGCCCTCCGCGACGTACTCGACACCCCAGGTCGGCGCGCCGCCGTCCTCAGACTTCAGATGAAACACCGCATTCGAATACCAGGCATAAACGTCATCTCTACCGACCCCCCAGACACCGAGCGCAGACAAATTGCCATTCATCAGACGAGACGACGGATAACCGTGATCGTGCGCTGCATGCGTCGGCCCAGCGGCAAAGTCGACCAGCCGATCGCGCGTCCATGACCACGCCGCGCCAGGCGAAGGCCGCGTCCCGCGGTAGACGAAGGCCGGCGCGATCGTGAAGTAGATTTCGTTCTCGCTCGGCGCCCACATTTTTCCGACGTACGGACCGAGACCGAACTCCCCCTGCGACCCATCGTCGATGTACTTCCACCCATCGGTCGCCATTTCCCATTCGAGGACCTTCACGCCGAGCGTGGCGCTCTCCGCGACGGCAAATGCGCGCGTCGCGAACGGCACGATGTCCTTGAGGACGAGATCGGCGTCGGGAAGGTCCGTCTTGCACCACCCGGCAGCGCTGCAGCGCGGGAAGACGACGGCGCTGTCCTCCGGATCCGCAGGAACATCCGCCGTCGCCGCGTCCGAGATCGGAATCGACGGAGGAGGACTCGGGTTCGAACGGAGCTCTTCGTCTTCCGACGAGGCACAGGCGCCCGCTAGCGCGAGCGCGAACAACGAGGATGCGAGGAAGAGCGTCCTTCTCATGGCTTTCCTCCGAGGGAGAGAACGACGCCTTGACCGCCGATCCAGAGATGGCCCGGTCCGGGCGACCATACGACGTCGAGATCGGGGCGCCTCGCTTCGAGCCCGGCGACCTTCACGCGCGACCAGCTCTTGCCGTCGTAGTGGAGGACCGTGGCGCGCTCGCCGACGGCCCAGATGTCCGTCGCCGAGATCCCCCAGACGGCATTCAGCGTGGCGCTCGTGGGGACGTCCGCGACGACGTCCCAACCTCCCGGATCGCCGGTGTAGTGGCGAATCGTGCCCATCCCGCCGACAGCCCATACATCCGTCGGCGACGCGGCCCAGACGCCGCGGAGCGCGTTCGTCGTCCGACTATTGTGCGGCGTCGCGACCGGCGCGTCGCCCTGGGCGCCGGTGACGTGGACCGCCATTCCCGCGGGGCCGACGGCCCAGAGATCGTCTGCCGAGCTGCCGTGGATCTTCGTGAGCTTCCGGCAGCCGAAGTAGCCGCACGCTGACCAGGGGATCCCGTCGGCGATCTCGAAGATCCCCGAAGGCGCGCGCCGAAGCCTCCAGAGCCCACTGGTCGCGTCGTTCTCTCCGACGGATTCGGTCGCCAGCCAGAGCCATTCCGCGCCCTCCGGCGCCCAGGCGGACTTGAGGTACTTCCCCGAGTTTCGATACGCCGCCACCATGGTGACCGGGGCCTGGACCGACCAGCCGCCATCGGACGTCCCCGCCGCGTCGGCGACCTCGATGCCACGTGTGTAGGGGACCTCGGGTCGACCGAACGCGACCTCGTCATTCGCCCGGATCCAGAGCGCGCGCATCGTCTCCCTGGTGCCGGACGCCGAGCGCGACCAAGACGTCCCGTCGAAGTGCGCCAGCATCCCGAGCGCGCCGGCCACCCATACGTCAGAGGCCGAACGTCCCGTGATCGCGTAGACACGAGCGCGCGCATCGAACGCTCCGCCCACGGTGGCCGGCTCGAACGGACCGTTGGGGCAGAGCGCGTCCTCGGAGCACACGTCGGGGAAGAGCTCGCAGTCGTCGCAGACGCCGGCTTCGGCATCCATGCCCGCGTCGGCCGAACCTTCGGACTCCGGCACCACGCGCTCGGGCTCGGGCTCGGGCGTGCTCGAGACGCCCCCGTCTTCGGCACATGCGACGATGCTCGCCGCGATCCCGGTCACGATACCAGCCAGTAGAAAGAGGCGCATCTTCATCGCGGGATCACTCCGGCGTCCGACTCGTCACACGGGGCCACGACACACCGGCCCCCGACACACGCCTGACCGGTAGCCTCGTCGCAGGAGATGCCGCAGCCACCGCAGTTACGCGGGTCGCGATCGGTCTCCGTCTCACAACCGTCGCCGGTGTTGCCATTGCAGTCGGCAAAACGTGAATTGCACACGAGCCCGCAGGAGCCGTAGGAGCAGATCGGCGTAGCGTTGGGAGGGGGGTTACCGCAGCTCAAGCCACAACCACCGCAGTGGTTCGGGTCCGACGAGAACTCGACGCAGCCCCCGAGGCAGGTCCCTCCGATGCAGGATCCGCAGAACGACTGCGTGCCCGGACAGGCGCAGAACGGTCGACGCGTGAGCGGATCGAGGGCGCAGAACGTCCCCGGGTCGCAGGCCTTCCCGCACGCGCCGCAGTTCTCGTCCGTGGTGAGGGGAGTCTCACAGCCGTTCTCGAGCTCGAGGTCGCAGTCGTCGCGACCGCTCTCGCATTTGAGGTTCCCGCACTCGCGGTCGAAACAGCCGTAGTACATGAACGGCTTCGGCGGCTCCGCGCCGGGCCCGCCGGTTCGATCGCAGACGTTGCCGCAGGCCCCGCAGTTGTCGTCGTCCGTCTCCGGGTCACGACAGGGCCACGTGCCGCAATAGATCCAGTCGTTCGAGCAGCCGCATTGGTACTTCAGGCCCTCGTCCTGCAGGCACGGACGCTCGGGGTCAGTGCACTTGATCCCGCACCCGCCGCAGTTGTCGTTACTCGGTCTGACCTCGCAACCGTTGTCCGGCAGCCCGTCACAGTCGTACGCCGGCATGTTTCCGGAGCTGCAGACCATCACGCACTCGCCTTCGACGCACGTCCAGCTCTCGCTTGTCCCCGTCGACCGTTGCGGGCAGACATGGCCGCACGCACCGCAGTTTTGCGAGTCTGACCGCAGATCGACCCCGCAGCGGAAGCGCGATCCCGGACACGTCGTCCAGCCGGCGGGGCACTCGCTCGAAGGGCAATAGAGCGTGAGCTCGTCGTTCGTGCCGGCCTCACCCGCGTCGGGATCTTCTCCGAAAACAGGAGCGCTCCCGCCGTCAGCGACGCCGTAGCCCAACGTCCGGTACTCCGACTCCGAGCACGCGAAGATGAAGATCCCCGCGCCGGCCAAGAGCACAGTCGCCGTGCGCACCGCGCGGCGTCGCTCCTTCGTAGGGAGCGCGGTCACGGCGTCACCTCGAGGCCGAGCGCCGACTTCACCCGCCGCTGGTAGGCCGAGCCGGGATGGGCCGCGAGGAAACGCTGCCCCTTCGCCGTGGCTTCCTCCTGCCGCCCGATCGCGGCGAGCGCCTGGATCTCGAGTGCGTCGGCCTCCTCGATGAACTGACCGGCGCGGAAGCGGCGATGGTAAGCGTCGACCCGCGCGAGCGTCGTCTCCGGATGCTTCGCGGCGAGCGCCGCACGCGCGGCGTCGATGAGCGCGAGCTCGTCTTCGAGCTCCGCGACGGCGCCACCTCGCCGCGCCACGGACGGAGCCGCCTTCGGCGCGGCTTCTTCCACGGGCGCGCTCGGCAGATCATCGACACGCATTCCTTCCGTCGAAAGCGATGGCGACGGCAGCGACGACGACGGCGCGCTCGGCAACGAAGGCGGCGCCGAGGTCTCGCCGCCCGGCGCGTCCGATCCGAACGCGGAGAACAGCGCCGCGCCTGCGACGCACGCAGCGACGAGCGAGAGCATCGTCTTCGCGAACGGCATTCCCGAGCTCGCGCGGCCATTGCCCGCGTTCGACCGCGCGGCGTGGTGAGCGGCAACCGCCGCGAGTGTGCGCGCCTGCGCCGGCGTCTGGTCGCGCGGTCCGTCGGCCTTGGCCGACCGAAGTACGCTCGCCAGATCCTCCGGGAGGTCCGAGTCGAGCAGCGGCTCGAGCTTGCTCATCGCGCACCTCGAACGATGCGCGGGCCGCGCGACATGAACATCTCGCGTGCGCGACGCAAACGCGACGACACTGTCCCCTGGGGAGCTCCGATCATTTCCGAGATCTCCGGCACTGTGAGTCGTTCGAGCTCGAAGAGAACGAACACGGCGCGGAGCTCGTCCGGCATCGTGTCGAGGATTGTCTGGAGCAGCGCGCGCCCCTGGGCGCCTTCGAGGTCTTGCTCGGGCGTCGGCCGCACGTCGACCTCCGCCTGGACGCGCTCGTCGTCGACGACTTCGTAGCGGCGCTCCACGCGCCGGCGCACGTGGCCGACGGCGTAGACGCACGTCTGGAACAAGAAGCCCCGCTCGTGGCGGATCGTCTCGAGCTTGTTCGAGGCGATGATGAAGACCTCCTGGACCACGTCCTCGATGTCCGCTGCCGGGACGCCGAGGCGCTGCGCGCTCCGCCACACGAAGGCGTGGTGGTCTCGAACGAGCTGTTCGATCACCGATGGGCGTGACGCCACCTCCGATTGCTCCTGGTCGCTCGACTTCGTCGCCACCGCTCGCGGAGCCGCCGTGTCGGTCAGAGCCAGGGGTCCCGGCGGGCCCCCGGCAAAGAGCTGCTCAATCGACATCCCATCGTCGTGAACCGCGATCTCTCCGCGCCGATCACGAAAACGTCATCGGCGATGAAGGTCGTCGAGCCCACGCTACCGAAAGCGGGCGACGGCGACGACCCCGGCGCTGCCCTCGAACAGCACCGCCGGCGCGGCGTAAGCGACCCGCGGCGGATCCCGCAGGTCGAAGCGTGGCCGCTCGAACGGGACGAGGAGGGTCGCGGCAAGCTCGACCGCAAGCCAGGGTGCCACGTTGACGCCCGTTCGGACTGCGCCGCTCCACGCCGCCCACGGGGCGCTCACCTTCGAGAAGCGGGGAAGGTCCGGCGCGTTCCCGGTGAGCGATCCCACGTCGACCCCCAGGAACGCACCGACGAAGGCAGGACCGAGTGGGGTGCGCGCCCCCGCCTCGATGCGCGCGCTCTTCAGGCGGAAGCGCACCTCGCCGGCTTGCTCCGGCGCGGTGATGAAGTCGGACCATCCCCACGAGAGCCGGATCGCCGGGGCGAAACGGTCGCGCTCACGCGCGCGGGCGAGCTCCGCGTGCACGCGCGCTCCCCAGGCCGGCTCCGTCGCGCGGAGGTGCGCGAGGGCGACGCCCGCGCTCCACGTCCACGACACGATCGGCGGGGGAGGGTTCGGTGGAGAGCGTCGCTGCGTCCGGCGACGTGGCGGCGGCGGCGCGACGGGCGGTTCCGTCTCGGGCAGAGCCAGCGGCTGTGGCGCCGCCGTCTCGGCCGACGGAGCCTCGACGCTCGGCTCCGTCGCGTCCGACTCCGAGGCCGGGTCGAGCGCGATCGCAACGAAGACGACGAGGGCCGCGGTCACGGCCTTGCACGCCCCACTGCGGATCTCGCGAAGGTTCGGCTCCCGCCCGGGTTGCCGGATGACGAGATGCCCGACAAACGCTTTCGCCTCACGGACGACGCGCACGTCGAAGGAGCGCGTGTCCGAGCCGTCGACCCAGCTCTCCTGGATCCGCGGGGACAACGAGACGAGGAAATCGCGCCGCGAAGGACAGCCGGAGGGAGCCTCGTAGGTCAGATGAAGCCGCGAGGCCGAGTCCTCGGCGCGCGCTTCCGAGGCCCCGACCAGGGCGAGAGCCATGATGGCTCCCCTCAGCGACGAGCGCGTCATCCCGAGAGGACGATACATCAGCAGACGCCGCGATGGCGCCGCGTCACATCCCCGCTCTGCGTTCGCGAGCGTGCGCCGCGTCGTCCCTCTGCGACGGTGCAATGAGCTCAGCCGGCGCGTTGAAAGCTCCCGCCCACCGTCCAGTCAGAGGAGCCGAACAAGAGCGAGCAGCGACGATCTCGCGCGCCTCGGAACCAAACGCGGCGCCGGTTGTCCCCGACTGTCATGCCCTTCGACCCCATCGAGCTCGCGAACGAAGTCCCCGACGAAGCGACGTTCGACCGCGCCGTGCTCCATGCACTGAATCGTGACATCGGATTCGACGCGGCGTTCCTCACCATCAGAGGCGAGCGGGCCACCGCGATCGACATCGACGCGAAGAAGCTGGACGCAGCGATCGCGCGCGACGAGTACGTCGACGACCTCGCTCCCATGAAAGCGGCGGCTCTCGCAAAGCGAGGCGTCGCGGTCGACACGCAGGTTCTCGGCGAACAGCGCGTTCGTACGCTTCGCTACCATCGTGAGCTGGCAGCGCCGATTGGCGGTCGTCATTCGCTCATCGCGGTCCTCGCGGTGCGCGGCATTCCGATCGGCGGTCTCATGCTCGGTCGTTGCGGCTCCGTGTTCTCAGACGAGCAGATTTCTCGCGTCGAGTCGCTTCTCCCACGCATCGCGATCGCGCGCGCGTCCTTTCGGCTGCCGTGGTGGGGCGGTCCACTACCGACACCACGCTCCACGGGCGCGAACCGACTCGCGGAATGGATCCGTGGAGAGCGCATTCACGAGCGCGTCACCGATCGCACACCCGAGATCCTCGTGCGTGATCGCGCTGGATATCGCGAGATGGTCGCTGCCGACGAACGCGGCGAGCTCGTGTGGTCGCGCGCCGCGCTCGACGAGCCCGAGCGCTCGGGTTGGTTCTACATCGATCTCCTTCATCTCGCTGCGGTCCGCGCCTCGAGCCAACGTCGCGTTCTCTTCATCGGAAGCGGCGGCGGCGTGAGCATCCGCCAATTCGCGAGGGTCTATCCGGGAGCAACGCTCGACGTGGTGGAGTCCGACGAGCGAGTCATCGCGCTCGCACGTCGTTGGTTCGCGCTCGACGCGGTTCCGAATCTCGCGATCACGATCGACGACGGAGCATCGTTCCTCCGGCGTGCGCCGAGCGAGACGTGGGACGCGATCATCGTCGATGCCTACGACGGCTCGGTGCTCGCGTCGCCATTCGCGAGCCGCGCGTTCTTCGCAGACGTACGCCGCACGCTGCGTCCCGGCGGAGGGCTGGCGTTCAACATCATCGGCGTGCTGGGCGGTACCGGCGAGCTGCAGCAAATCGAACGAGCAGCGCGTGCAGAGCGACTGGACGTGCGCCTGGTGCCCGTGCTCGATCCCGGCGAGGCGTATTCGCCGATGACGTTGCGTAACGTCGTCCTCGTCGCGCGCCGCTGAGGTCACGTCAGATGGCGCGTGTGCGCCCGACCTTCCGGCCGCCGCCGTTCACGCTCCGACGTTCTTCAGCGCCTCGCCAGCGCTCGCCAGGTCCGGCGCCGGAATGGCCTGGGCGAGGTCGCCCGCGAGCCTCGCTGTCGCTCCCAGCGCGATCGTCCGAATTCCTGCTCCGAGCGCGGACCGGATCCCCGGAAGGCTGTCTTCCACGACCACCGCTTCGTCCGGAAGCAGCTGCAGCGTCGACAAGACGGCACGGTAGAAAGCCGGATCGGGCTTAAAGTGTCCGATCTCGTACGCACTGAAGATGCTCGACGCCGAAAAGTGCCTGATGAGGCCGGTCACCGAGAGGCTGTGCTCGATCACCTCGCTGTCCACGAGGGTTCCGTCACAGTCGAAGAGGATGGCCTTGATGGTCATGAGTTGCGTTGGAGAACAGAGCTGACGATCTAGCTCGAGGTTCGTTCATGTAGCACCGTCGAGGTCCGTCGCGCGTCGCATGTCGACGCGCGACGGAAGACGAGTTGCACGAGCTTTCGCCCGGAGCCCGCCTCGCTAGATTTTGTCGACGATGACGAGCTGGCGACTGTTCGCTCCTATCCTTGGCGGTGCGCCTCGGCGTAGCGGAGAGCTCGCAGATCGCTCCGGGCAAGGTGAGCAGGCGGCGCGTGAGCCTATGCCCGAACGATGGGCATGGCGGGTGCCGCGCTTCGTCGTGAGTCTCCTGCCGGTCCCGCTCACCCTCGCCTTTCAACTCGCGTTCTGGTCCCTGATTCGGCCGTTCGGGTTGTTCCTCTTCGTCCAGGCCATCTACATCAGCTCGTGGATTGGAGGTCTCTACTCCGGCCTCGTCAGCACCATCGCGAGCGCGGTCATCGTCTTCTACTTCTTCGTCCCCAGCGAATGGGCATTCCTGCCGGTCGAGCCCAGGCACCTCCTCGTCCTGACGCTGTTCACCATCCTGGGCGTCGTCATCAGCCTCTTCCACGAGCGCTTCAAGCAGGCGAACCGCGCGCTCGGCGAGTCGCTCGCGCAGGGCCGGCGCACCAACGGTCTCCTCCGTCGCGCGAACGACGAGGTCAGCCGCCTCTACGAGAAGACGAAGGAGATCGACGAGCTCAAGACGCAACTCTTCGCTGGCGTCAGCCACGAGCTACGCACGCCGCTCACGCTCGTCCTCGGTCACGCCGAGCGGTTGATCGCATCGGCAGCCACGGACGCAGCCGTGCATCGTGACGTCGAGGTGATCGCCCGGAATGCGCGAACCCTCGTCCACTACGTGGACGACCTGTTGGAGGTCACGAAGCTCGAAGCCCGCGTCGTCGAACCGGAGTACACCGAGACGGACATCGCGCGGCTGACCCGCTTCATCGCATCCCAGTACGAGAAGTCCGCTAGCGCCAAGGGCATCACGTACGTGCTCGATGCACCGAACGCGCTGCGCGGAGAAGTCGACGCCCCACGGCTGGAGCGAGTGCTCTCGAACCTCCTGTCGAACGCGTTCAAGTTCACCCCCGAGAGTGGTCACGTGCGCCTGACGATGCGGGACGACGACGCGAGCGAGCGGCTCGTCTTCGAGGTCGCGGACAGCGGGCCGGGGATCCCGCCGAACAAGCGAGACCTGGCGTTCGAAGCCTACTTCCAGAGACGACCGACGTCGGGGGTCGCGGGACCGGGCGTCGGGCTCTCGATGGCGATCGCGCGCGCGCTCATCACGCTGCACGGCGGTAGCATCCGGATCGCGGACGCCCCGGAAGGAGGCGCCCTGTTCGTCGTGGAGCTGCCCCGCAACGCTCCTTCAGGGAAGGTCGTGAAGCGGATCGCGACCGCGCCACCCCGGGAGGCCGTCCGGGTCGAGGCGCCGACATCCATCGAGGATCCTGCTCAGCCGCGAGCGCGCACAGCCGAGCTGTCAGGTCGGGAAGATCGACCGACCGTCCTCGTCGTGGAGGACAACCCCGACATGAACGACGCCATCTGCGAGGCGCTGCGCGGCGAATACCGGGTCGCGACGGCGTTCGACGGCAAGGAGGGGCTCCGATTGGCCCTCGAGCTGGTGCCAGACCTCGTACTCACCGACGTGATGATCCCGCAGATGAGCGGCAAAGAGCTCGTGCACGCGCTCCGTGCTCACCCAGCGCTCAGCACGACGCCGGTCCTCATACTGACGGCGATCGCCGACGACGAGGCGCGCGTGAGGCTCCTTCGTGAGGGCGCGCGGGACTTTCTCGCGAAACCCTTCCGCCTGGAGGAGCTCCTGGCGCGCGTCGAGAGCGCCGTCGCGCAGTCGCGCGCTGAACGAGCAATCCGCACGCTCAGCGCTCAACTGGAGGCGGTCAGCCTGGCAAGCATGAGCGTCGCCGAGGCCGTCGCACGGTTGCCCAGAGAGAGCGTCGAGGCAGTCCTCCACACCATTGCGGCGCAGGCGCAGACGTTGACGGGAGCCGAGTACGTCGCGGTCGGATTCGGAATCGATCCGGAGAAGACCTTCGACCCATGGATCTTCGTCGGCATGTCGGAAGAGCAGGCTGCCGCGATCGGTCGGCTTCCGAGACCCGTTGGGGTCCTCGGGATCGTTGCCCGCGGGGATGAAGCCATGCGCATGCGCGACGTGCGCAGGCATCCAGCCCACCGCGGACTCCCACCGGGCCACCCGGAGATATCGAGCTTCCTGGGTGTTCCGATCCGGTACCGCGACCGCGTCGTGGGGCACGTCTATCTGGCGAACAAGCGCGGCGCGGACGAGTTCACCGAAGCCGACCAAACCGTGGTCGAGATGCTGGCAGCGCGTGCGGGCATCGCGCTGGAGACGGCGCACCTCTACGAGGCCGAGGGGACCGGGCGAGCGTGGCTGGAGGCGGTGATCGAACAGCTACCGGACGCGGTCGTCTTGCTCGACGCCAGCGGGCGCGTCTCCACGCTGAACCGAGCGGCCACGACGCTCCGCGGCCAGGACGACGGCCGCCGCGATCCGCTCGGCAACCCGCTCCCTTTCGAGCTGCACCTGCCGAATGGCGACTTGTTGCCTCCCGAACAGATCCCTTACATCCGCGCGTTCGCACGAGGCGAGACGGTCATCGGCATGGACCTCTCCATTCGGAAGGCGAGCGGCGAGCTCTTGCCGGTATCGGCGAGCGCCGTCCCCATCCGCGGACCGCAGGGCGAGCTCAGCGGCGCGACCGCGCTCTTCCGCGACGTCTCCGCCCAGAAGGAGCTCGAGCGAATGCGGGAAGAGTGGAGCGCGGTAATCGCGCACGACCTTCGCCAACCGGTCGGAGTCATCAGCCTGGCCGCAGATCTGGTTCAGCAAGCTCACCTGGGCCCCGCCGCGGCGGCGAAGCATCTCGAGCGCATTCGAAAAGCGAATCGGCGCTTGAAGGAGATGATCGACGATCTGCTCGACGTGACTCGACTCGAGTCGCATCGGTTGACCATCACCCCCGCGAAAATGGACGTTGCAGCGACGGCGCGCGAGGTCTGTGATCGAATCGGTGGCAGCTGCGCCGGCCACGTTGTCTCGGTGCGCCAGTCGGGCAGCGCTCCTTTCGCCTGGGCGGACGTTGGCCGGATCGAACAGGTCATCACGAATCTCATCACGAACGCCTGCAAGTATGGCCAAGCCGGGGAAGAGATCCGAGTCGATGTCGACGGCCGCGCGGACGAGGTCGAGGTGAGCGTCACCAACCATGGGCGAGGCATTGCCCCCGACGAGCTCCCCCGTGTCTTCGAGCGCTTCATGCGGAGCGAGAAGAGCCGAAGCTCGGGGATCGAGGGCATCGGCCTCGGACTCTACATCTGCAAAGGCCTCGTCGAAGCTCACGGCGGCCGCATCTGGGTCGAGAGCACGCCGGGCGAGACGACGACCTTTCACTTCACGCTGCCAGCCCGCCCCGGCGACCGACAACGAAACCAGATCCCGCCGCGAGGGTGACGAAGATAGAAGTGTCAGCAGCGCGTCCAGGCTTGCCTCGAGCCGCAATCCGAAGCTCGCGGAGGAAGCTGGACTTCGCAATCCGCCCGACGCGGGGAGATCGTGAAGCGCTACGCCTTCGCCTTCATCCCGCCGGAGATCGCGCTCCACAATTTCTTGCCGTCGAGGCTGTCGTCCTTGAATGCCGCTTCCGGAAAGCGCTTTCCGGCGACCTTGCGCGTGGTGTCCTTCAACCGGTGCGCGACGTCCCGCCTGGCGACAATCACGGCGTGATCCTTTTCGATGAGCACGTTCGTCTTCAGCGTGCCCGCGACCACGAGGGTACCGGCTTCGTATTCGGCCCAGACCACGCCGTCGATCGAGAGATCTCCACCCACCAGGAGCTCGCCCTCCGTCTCGACCATCGTGCCCGTCATCGTTCCGCCCACGGCGATGCGGGCGGCTTCGTCGTGGGCAAAGCGGCCTTCCGCGTGGAGATCACCAGTGACGAGCCAATCGGTGCCGGCTCCGAGGAGCGCGTCGCCCTTGACGACGGCGTCGCCGAGGACGATGCGCGCCTTCTGGTGATCCTTCCTCGTGATCTCCGTGGGCTTCGTCTTCTTGGTGGCGGACGGGAGCAAATCCCCGAGGACGAGAGCGAGCGCGAGCATCTCGTTGGGATCGAGGGACTCGAGATGTTTGGCCGCCGCCTCCCAGCTGGCGATGCCGTCGGCGTCGATGAGGTCGAAGAACGGATCGAGGTCTTCGTCGCCGTCGGCCCACTTGGCCTTGTGCAACTTCGCCTTGCGTGCCTTCCACGCTGCGCGAGCGGGCGCCGTGTCCAGGCCGCCGGCCTTCTTCTGCACAGGCGGAGCTGGCTTGCCGGCTCGTAGGAGCGCGAGCATCTCCTTCTTGTTGCCGACCTTACCGGCGCGTTGCAGTGCACTGTCCTTCTTGCCGTTGGGATATGTGACTTCGATGCTGGGATTGGCGCCAGCCTCGAGGAGCGTTCGAACCGCGTCGAGATTCCCCGTCATCACGGCGGCGATGAGGGGTACGTCCGTCCCGCGACCGTCGATCGGAGCGCCGAGCTCGACGAGGAATCGGACGAACGACGCATCCCCCGTCTGCGCGGCGTACGCGAGCGGATTGTTCGCACCGACGGTGGGACCGGCGGAGCCGCCTTCGAGTGTCGCGCCGAGCGCGAGCAGCGAAAGGACGCGACCGCGCCTTCCTGCTCCCGAGGTGGCGATGTTGCCGACGCCCATCCCTCGATGTTCGATGGCGTCCGCACCGGCCGCCGCGCAGAGCGATTGCAAGAACAGATCGGCGGGATGGGCCGACGACTTCGGCTTCTGGCGAAGCACCCATTCGATATACGAGGGGTCGTCGAAGAACGGCTCGAGTCCGGCGCAGGTCGTGACCACGGTAGGGTAGCGCGCTTCGTCGCCATCCAGCCATGAGCTGTGAAGCGGATGCGCCTTGATCCAGGCGAGCAGTTGCTCGAATCCTGCTTCGGGCTTCCCTCCGGCGCGGGCGCTTGCCCAGGCCGTTCCCATGCGCGCCGCCCGACGCGCCGCTTCGGACACCACGTTCGTGCGAAGTGCACACGCTTCATCGGCGAGGCGCGCGATTTCGGCCGCTTCCTTCACGGTCGCGCCCACGCACCGGAGCGGCAAAGGCCACGCGAGGGCGAACGCTCGGGCGCGTGCCTCGAGGCTCGGCTCGTCCGAATCGGCGGACGACGTGACGTCCCTGGTCTCGTCGACGATGCGCACGAGCAGTGCCTCAGCTTCGGAGGCCCCCGAAGCGGGATCCATCAGGAGCGCCCAGGCGAGGTAGTAGAGAGCATCGACACGGTTCGGCGCTTGCGCGACTGCCGATCGGAGGACCGCGATCCCCTCCGTGCGCGTCTCCGCTTGGTCCACGAGGTCGTTGCCACATTCGAGGAGCGCCGCGATGTCGACTTTGGTCATCGACCATTCGTATATCAGACAATGCGGGTCGGGCTTCTTCTCGGCCGCTTCGATACTTGGGTGCGCGTCGCGCGGATCGATCCGTGTGCATCCTGGTGGAGAGGGTGAGAGCGCGCGGGCTCAGAGCTGCTGCAGCCGCCACCAGGCGTCGGAGCGGATGAGCGACGGGTCGCCGTCGCCCGTGTGCGTCTGCGGCCCGTACTCGTGGCCGCCCACGAACAGCGTCGTGGCGCCGGCGTTGGTGTGCACGCGGAGCGCGCGCAGCTCGGCGTGCCCGCTGGTGGGCGGGAGGAGCGAGTCGAAGCGCTCGACCACCCGGCGGCCCTGAATCGCAGGGTCGTCGCTCAGCCGGACGAGGAAGGGTTGGCCCTCACCCGAGACGCTGCGCCCCGAGGGGTTCTGTACCCAGCCCTCGGTGCCGCCCACCCAGAGCTGGGACCCGACGTAGGCGCCGCTCTGCGCGAGCCCCGAGTCGAGCGCGTCGAAGCTGGTGGTCGCGAGCGGCGCGCCCGCAGCGCTCAGCTCGGCGACCATCACGTGAATCTCGGTGTTGTCGCGCCCGAGCTCGCGGCGGTGCCGACCGAGCACCGCGACGCGCCCCTCGCCTACGGCGATCCCGAACACCTCGTCCTCGACGTCGGGCATGCCGACGACGGTCGCGAAGGCGACGCTCCCGTCGCGGTCGAACCCGCTCACGAGCACGTCCTGCGTCCGCTCGCGGGGATGGAGCTTGTCGCGCAACAGCTCGAGCGAGGTGCCCATCTTCGTGTTGTGCGACTGGATGCGGTTGCTGTCGGCAAACTGGGCGACGAATGCCCGACCGCTGCCGTCGACGCCGAGGTGAACGAGATAGGGCGCGGTGACCGCATCGAAGTCGTCGTAGCTCCCGCCGATGGGGAGGAACGCCGAGCGCGGCCCCCTCATTGGCGCCGCCGTCGCCGCTTCGATCCGCGGCCTGGCCCGTCTCGGCCTCGTCACATGCCACCGCCGCCGCCGCGGGCGAGAACGGATCGGCGAGGTGATGCGCCCCACAGGCTCACGCTTGCCCGAGATGAGATCTCGCTTCCGGCTAGCTTAGAGTCGGTAGATAGGCTTCCACCTCGCGTCGAGGAAGACGTCGCTTCGTCCCCTCTGCGGGTAGCGGACGATGGCATCTGTCGACTTCGCGATGAAGGCGGCGATCGTCGGGAGCGCCGCGCGGAGGTCCGCCGCCATGGCATCGTCGTCGAACGTGATCCGAAATAGTCGGACCGTGCGCGCGATGTGCTCACGAACACGGCCACGCGCCTTGGTTGCGCGCGACATGTCCAAAATGAACACGAGCTCCTCGACTGCCTTCCTCACAGCCTCGTCGTCGGTCACGTGCTCGAACACGATCGGCGATTTCCCTTCTTCGTCCTCGACGAGCAGTCGCGACCAGGCGGGCTCGAGACTCGCGCCGGCCGTCTTCGTTGGGACGAAGCGCAAACGGGTTGCGCAACGACACGCTTCGATGAGCTCGACGATGGCCTTCCGCGTGAGCGGTTGCGTCGAACGCGCGTAGATCCAGGCTTCCATTTCACGAGCTTCCAACGTTCGGCCCCGAACGCTGACGATGCGAGCTTGCGCGCAGAGGCAGAGGAGGGGTTTGGTGAGAGGAGCGCACGCTCGAGCTTCGACAACGGAGGCCTGAACATGACGATCGCCGAGACGGAGACGACGGCGCAACCCCGGCGGCGTGGTCGAGCTTTGTCGCGTCTGCCGTCGCAGACCGCCCGTCCAGCGCTCCTCGGCAGCGGCTCGACCACGTCGGCGTAGCGGCGGCGCCGCGGGATTCTCGCTAGGTCTCCGGGCGCTGGTTCTCCGGCCCCAAACTGACGGCAGCACCCCACAATGTGCGCCGCCGTCGCCAGCAATCTCAACCGTGCGTTTCGAGTGTCGATTTTGGTGACGACCGTCGATAGCTACGACCAAACACCTTCATGGCCGAACGAACGGTGGCCCTGACGGCCACGGAAGTGGAGACCGAACGGCCATTGCGCGCGGAGTTCCGCGCGATCTTCCGCGCTCACTTTCGGTACGTCTGCGTCACTCTCCGGCGCCTCGGCGTCCGCGACGCCGACCTCGAGGACGTCGCGCAGGAGGTCTTCGTCCTCATCTATCGGAAGCTCCCCTCGTACGACCGCGCGCGGCCAGTCCAGCTCTGGATCGTAGGCATCTGCTTCCGGTCGGCATCTGCCTACCGGCGCCTCGCGCGCCATCGTCGCCTCGACTTCGACCGCGACGACGCCGACGTCGAGCACACCGACTTGCTGCCCGACGACCAGCTTGCCGTCGAGCAAAACCGCCGCCTCGCGCTCGCCGCGCTCGACCACCTCGACGCCGACCGCCGCGAGCTCCTCATCATGCACGACCTCAATGACATTCCGGCTTCGCAGATTGCCGAGATGCTCTCCATTCCCACCAATACCGTTTATTCGCGCCTTCGCCTCGCGCGAGAGGACTTCCGCAAAGTCGTGCAAAACCTCCGCGGGGCTCGAGGTCTACGATGAGGGATCCCGACCAGCTCGACTCCGACCTCCGGGTCCTCTTCGATGCCGTGAAGACGCACGACGAGATCGATGCCGCGTTCGACGACGCCGCTCGCGAGCGGATGCTCTCCCGCGTCGAGCGCGTGGCGCACGGCCCCTCGAGCGCCGGGCGCGGATTCTTCGGACGCCGTGGAGTGATCATCGTCTCCGTCGGCCTACTCGCGATTCTCGCCGCCTCTCGCTTCCCGAGCGAACGCAGAACGGCCGCGCCGACGTCGCCAACGCCGAGCGCTACGCAGTTGCCGTCCGGCTCGGCTGCCGTCGTCCCGGTCCTCTCCGTCGATGATTTGCCTTCGTCTGCTCCGCCGCCTGCGACCAGCACGCCTGCAGTCGCCGTAAGCACGGCCTCGGCCCGTGCACCGGGCAGTGGGCTCGCTGAGGAATACCGTTTGGTCGAGGGCGCCCGCGCGAAGCTCGCCGCGAACGACTACGCCGGTGCGCTCCAATCGATCCGAGCGCACGAGGCGCGCTTTCCCCGCGGTCAGCTCAATCAGGAATGCGAGAGCCTGCATATCCAGCTGCTCGTCGAGACCGGCCGGATCGTGGAAGCGCGTGAGCGCGCAAACGGCTTTCGTGCACGGTTTCCCAATGGCCTGCTGCTGCCCTCCGTCGCGCACGCGATCGCTACCGATCCCGGCATGGCGCCCTGACCAGCGCCAGGGTCTCCCAAATGGACTACTGCTGCCCTCCGTCGAGCAGGCGATCGCTACCGATCCCGGCACAGCTCCCGACCATCAGGTAATCTCATGTCTCCGAACATCCATCGTTCGCTGTTTGTCACAGCTGTGTTCGCAGCAACCGTCGCGTGCGCCTCCGCGAGCGGATGTGCAAAGCCTGTTCTGCTCATAGGAACACCTATCGAAGACGCGTCGGCGTCGAGCCCGGGCTTCACACCTCCGGAGGAAGACGGAGGTTCGAGCGGCCAGCCCGTGCCAACCGTCCCGATGTGCGTGGCGACGGAGTGCCCGCATCCATATGCGACTTGCGCCAGGGCCGGTGGCTTCCCTCCCTACCAATGCGAAACAAACCTTCTTATCGACGACAGCAACTGCGGCGCATGCGAAAACGCCTGCCCAAGCGCGAGCAGCTTCCCCGAGCTCAACATGGAGACGCACTGCATTGACGGCACGTGCCACCCCGCTTGCTCCCTCGAGCATATTGACTGCAACAAACTAGCCGATGACGGCTGCGAAATCGACGTACGAAATGACCCAGAGAACTGCGGAGCGTGCGGCAACAAGTGCCCTGAAGTCACGCACGGAGTAAGGAGATGCGTTCAAAAACAATGCACCGGCGAGTGCTCGCCTCCGAACACGTGGTGCGCTCCGGACATATGCACCGACCTCATGAACGACAAATTCAACTGCGGAGCGTGCGGGAACATGTGTCCACCAACGCCGCCCGACGCAGGACCACCTCCGCCGCAGATGAAGTACGTCTGCGAACAAGGCGAGTGCGGACATCTCATCTGCGAAAATAACTGGGCGGACTGCAACAACAACATCGACTTGGACGGCTGCGAGGCCGACATTAGCTCCGACCCGAAGAACTGCGGCGCTTGCGGGAAGGCGTGTGCGCCGGGCCAGCCTTGCATCTTCCGCCCCGAGGCCTACGCGTACGAATGCGGCTGCCGATCAAACGAGACATCGTGCAACGGCGTCTGCATCGATCTGCTATCGGACATCTACAACTGTGGAGCATGCGGAAATATCTGCCCTACTCCCGCCAACGGCGTCGCCAGCTGCAATAAGGGCTTTTGCGAAGATTCGTGCCTACCCAGTTGGGGCGACTGCGACAACGACAGTCGCAATGGGTGCGAAACGAACCTATTGGTCGATGCGCGACACTGCGGGGGATGCGGAACGCCATGTGACACGGCCGCTGGCCAGCCTTGCATCAATGGCAGGTGCCTCATGGTCGAGTGTGACGCTGGATTGGTAACAAAATGAGACATCTCAGCCAGCCTCATAGCTCTTCTGCATCCTGGGCGGCGGCGCTGCTTGGGTTCCTGACACTCGAGATGGTCATCACGAGCTGCGCGGGCTCCGAGAACGACGTGGGTGCGCGAGAAAGCGACACGGATGGCGGGTCGGCAAGCGACGCCACCGCCGACGCGAACGACGGTGCGTGTGAAGGTGATTGCGATGCCTGCGGAAGCTCGGACGGCCTCCCGTGCAGCGACGTCGAGTGGACCGTCGTCAACACGAATCACCCTGGAGGGGTCGGGCTCTCCAGCGTCTGGGGAAGTGGCCCCAACGACGTCTGGGCCGTGGGGGCGGCCGGCAGCGCGATCCATTGGGACGGCAAGGATTGGACGCCCGTGCCAGTCGCGACCGGTTGGTCGCTCCAGGCGATCTGGGGCACCGGCCCGAACGATGTCTGGACCGTAAGCTCTCCGAACCTGATCTTCCACACCACCGGGTTCGCAAACGGCACCGCGCAATGGTCTCCTGTGACGCCCATCTGGGACAGCTCCAACTCGAGCGACCAGGGACGCCGCTTGTTGCGCACGATATGGGGAACATCGCCAAACGACATATGGATCGGTGGAGATTCCTCGCTCGAGCGACCACCTTCATATGTCCGCGAGTCCGGATGGAGGAGCATCATCACGGATGGCGGCACGGGCTGGGCGCCAATAAGCATCTTTGCCAACCATCAAATCAAGGCCATATGGGGAAGCGGACCCGGCGACATTTGGCTAGTGGGATCGCAGGGGATCGGAATCTCGTTCGCCGCGCATACGAACGGCGTGGCAGCGGCAGATGGCGGCCTCCCTGTATGGACCGAGATCGATACGCAGTCGCTCCCGATCCTCCATGCGGTCTGGGGCAGTGGTCCCGGCGACGTGTGGACCGTCGGTGACTACGGGACGATTCGACACTTCGTTGCGGGCGCCGAAGTGTGGAGCGTCGTCGACTCTCCCACGACCGAGAGTCTTCGCGGTCTCTGGGGCGCGGGACCGGATGACATCTGGGCCGTCGGCGAAAACGGCACGATCTTGCACTATGACGGGACAGCGTGGAGAACCTCGACGGGAGCGTTTCCGCCCGGAAAGAAGCCTCATCTCTTCAGCGTTTGGGGCAGCGGGCCATCCGACGTCTGGGCTGTCGGTAGCGGAGTCGTCCTGCACTTCTCCGGTTCCAAATCCGGCGCACGAGGAGCGAACCGATGAACGCTCGGAATGTGGGAGCCATCGCTGTTTCGGCATCGCTCGTTCTCGTCGCCATGGCGTGCAGCAATGGGAGCGTGACGGAAGAAGGAGGCGCACCGGACGCCGGCTCTTCGACGCCGATCCCTGCGGAGGCTGGCGGCCCGTCCGCAGAGCCACCGGACGCGAGCGACGCGTCCAGAGATGCCGACGCTGCCGAGCGCGTGTGTACGGACGAAGGCTGGTGCCATACTGTGGTTCCGGACGCTCAAACGCTTCGTAGCGTATGGAGTGATGGTCAGGGGAGCGCTTGGGCCGTCACCGAGCAAGGCAACATTCTTCGATGGGACGGCACTGCGTGGGTGCAGAGCCACGCCGCCGGAGTACCCCTTTACGCCGTCTGGGGTAGCAGTCCCACGGATCTCTGGGCCGGCGGAGGAGCCCCGACGACAGGCGACCAGGCCTCTCCAGGTACGCTCCTGCATGGGACTGGCCCGAGCCCGAGCACGATTGCCTGGGAAGCCGTGGCGGCTCCGGCGGCCGTTCGTTCGATTTGGGGAACGAGCGCGACGGACGTCTGGGCTATAGCGTCCGTCCCCGAGAGGTTCCGCACCGATGATCCGAGCTTCGTCCTTCACTACTCCGGTCCGGCAGGTGCGGGTGATGCGGGATCGGAGTGGAAGGTCGATCCCGTTTCGAACGAGTTCCCCTCCTACTTTCAGAAGGCCTGGGGAACGAGCAAGGACGATATTTGGGTCACTGGCCGTGTTGCCGGCGATTTCGACTCCGTACAAGGGCGTCTCTATCACCGCCGTCCGGACGGCGAAGGCGGCTTCGTTTGGCGCATCGATCAGCCCACGCCGTTGAACGATTGGACTCCGATCCCTGCCGTCCTGGACGGTATTTCCGTTTCACCGAGCATGGTGTTCCTCATCCAGCTCAGCAGCTACTCCGGTGATCTGTTGTATCACAAGGGCATCAGCAACGACGACGGTGCCACATTCACCTGGACGGAGCGGCCCACGTCCGAGACGGGCTTCACCTACAACGCTGTCTCGACAATCTGGGGCTCGAGCCCGGACGACGTGTGGCTCGCCGGCTCGCTAGGACGGCTTCGTCATTGGGACGGCGTCAAATGGCGTGCTGCGGAGGTTTCCCTCGATGGCTTGCCGGTGCAGAAGGCCATCCACGCCATCTGGGGCTCGGGCCCGGACGACGTGTGGGCAGTCGGCCAAGACGTCGCGCTCCACAAAGGCGCGCCGGGAAAATGAGGACCCATGATCCGTAATCGCCTCTTCGTTCTCGTTGCGTCCGCAGCAACTGTCGGCACGTCGATGCTCGTCGCGTGCGGTGACGCCGAGCCGCGAGCGGTGAGCGGCGACGTCTCCGACGCGGCGGAGGAATCCGACGGGTCATTCCCGCCCGTCGACCATGACGCCGGCATGCTGGACGCCGATGCCGCCCGGTCGACCCCCGACTACGATGCTTCGGACGAACCAATCGTATGCACGACCACGCCCTGCGCGACGCAGCTCGTCGCCGGGTGGGGCTACTTCTGCGCGCTCCTCAGCGATGGCACTGTTCGCTGCTGGGGCAGCGACGACTTGGGCTCGCTCGGAAGGGGCGAGACCGATGGTGTTGGCGCCGAGGGCTCGCGTCCTATGCCCGTCGTCGGCATCACGAACGCGACCCAGATCAGTGCCAGCCCCATGGGGTACAGCACATGCGCACGCAACGCCGAAGGACGTGTTCAGTGCTGGGGCGCCAACACTTTTGGGCAGCTTGGCCTCCAAGTGTCGCCGGCCCTCGTCGACGAAGCGGCACACCCCACGCCCGCAGACGTCGCGCTGACAACCGAGATCGCCCGCGTCGATGTCGGCCCCAAGAGCGTCTGCGCGCTCGGCACGAACGGCAACGTCTATTGCTGGGGCTCCAACGATCGAGGCCTCCTCGCTCGGCCCGAGGCCGGCACGTCTGATTCCAGCGACTATTACGGCCCCGGCCTCGCCGACGTCCGAAACTACGATGTCACGCGCATCGTTGCGGGGTCCGAGTCGGTCTTTGGACTCACAAGAGACCGTCAGCTCTTGGGCTGGGGTATGGTCACGGGACGTGATAGCTCGCTGGTCTTTGGAGCCCCATCCCCTCTTCCGACGTTGAGCGACGTCACGAGTGTCGCCACCAGCGGCTTCTTCCACTGCGCGATCGCGGGTGGCAACGTCTATTGCTGGGGCTGGAACCTCTTCGGCCAGCTCGGAACCGGCTTTCCGGGCGATGAGCGGCTCCCAGCGCTCGCCAGGATCGTCACGGACGGCGGTGTCTTCCCACAGCAACTCGCGCTCGCGATGACGAGGTCGTGCGTCCGGATGACGGACGGGACGGTCCAGTGCTGTGGCGACGACCCGCTCATGCTTGGCCGAGGGGACGCCGGGACACTCACATCCGTCTATGAGCGCGCCACGGTGCTCGAGGAGCACGCCGTACAAGTCGCCATGAATGACGGTTATGGTGCAACGACCTGCGCGCTCGTACAAGGCGGGAAGATCATGTGCTGGGGCGGAAACACAGTGGGAAAGCTCGGACAGGGCACAACTGATTGGGATGCTCATCCCATCCCCGTTGCGGTCGTTCTCGAATGAGGTCCTCGATGCAGTATGGGTCTGCGTTCTTTGGTCTTGCCGTCGTCGTCTCGGGAGCTGCGCTGGCCGGGCTTGCGTGCGCGAGGAACCGCAGCGGCTTCGGCGACGAGTCGAAACCGCCTCCGCTCGTCTCGGAAGACGCGGGCGACGTGGTTGGTCTACCTGAGTGCCGGGAGAGCCTACTCTGCTCACGCGACTTGAAGCGGGTGCTCCTTCGTCATTGCGACGGCACAGAGGAGGTCGTCAGGGAGTGCGGTCCCGACCTCGGATGTGGGGATGGCGCATGCGTCGACCCATGCAAGAGCGCCGAGCTGTCCAAAGGCTCGCTCGGCTGTTCGTTCGCGACTCTGCCCCCCGACGCCGTGACCGGATACGATCGTCTCCCAGGCGCGTGCTTCGCCGCCATGATCGCCAATGTTTGGGAACGCCCGGTAACTCTTCAAGCGATGCTTGGCGATGAGCCGATCGATATCGGTCCGTCGACGTACTACGCAGAATCGGCAGGCGCCGACGTCAACTACAGCCCTGTTGGAGGACCGATCGCGCCCGGCAAGGTCGCGATCGTCTTCTTGGCACACAGTGATGGCTCGCTTGACTGTCCGAAGGGGGTCGTGCCAGCACTTCAGGAAGATCCCATTGCTCACGGAACGACAAGAACACGCGCCTTCCGTCTCACGACCGACGCGCCCGTGAGCGCATACTCGATTTGGCCCTACGGAGGAGCACGCTCGTACGTCCCAACAGCCACGCTCCTGCTTCCGATATCATCATGGGACAGGAACTACATCGCGGTAAGCACATGGTCGCAACCAGGATCAGGATTACCGGCCCCCGTTGACTGGCCTTTCATCCAGATTGTCGCCGCCGAAGACAACACCGAGGTACGGATGCGCCCGAACGTCACCGTCGTCGGGGGAAGCGGCGTGCCCGGTATCACCGCGGGGCAAACACAGACATGGATGCTCGGGCGCGGCGAGGTCTTACAGATCAAGCAGGCGCAGGACACGAGCGGAAGCCCGATCGAGACGAGCAAGCCCGTTGGACTCTTCGGCGGCTCGGATTGCACGCACATCCCGACGAACACGCTCGCCTGCGACACGACGCAGCAGCAAATCCCTCCTGTTTCGCAATGGGGAACCGCCTACGCGCTAGCCCCATATCGGTCGCGCAACGATTGGGGTGCCGGCACGACCACGGCGCGCGAGGTCGTGCCGTGGCGATTCGTCGGCGCCGCGAATGGCACGAAGCTGACCTACGACCCCGCGCCTCCGGCCGGTGCACCCGAGACGCTTGAAGCCGGTCAGGTCGTGACCTTCATGAGCAGCGAGCTCGCGACGGTCCGGTCGCAAGACGCGGAGCACCCTTTCTACGCCGCCATGTTCATGACGGGCGCATGGAGCTTCCCCAGGCAGATCGGTGATCCGGACTTCGTCAACATTGTTCCCTCGGAGCAGTTCCTGGACCGCTACGTCTTTTTTACCGATTACACCTACGCAAACACCACGCTCACCCTCGTGCGCCGCAAGACAATGGCGGACTTCCATCCCGTAATCGTCGAATGCGCCGGCGAAATCACGGACTGGACACCAATCGGCAACGATGGGGAGTACGAGTTCACATGGGTCTACCTGACCAAGGACGGCGCCCCCCAGAGGTTCGCCGGCGGCACCTGTGGCAACGGCCGGCACGAAGCCCACAGCGACGGGCCCTTCTCCGTCCACGTTTGGGGAATGGACAGGGCGGCCAGCTACGGCTACGCCGGAGGCCAAGGAAGCCGTCCCCTCAGTAACGTGAAGGGACCGCCAGTGAACTGATATGGGGCCCCATCACATCGTGCGGTTGCACGATGCGCGCGTCTTGCGCACGAAGACGGCGTCCGACCTCGAGCCGGCCATACTCGATGTGCCGGCTTCGAGGCGGGCCAGTGCAGCTTCGGGCGCTATGACGTACACAGCGAAGGTCCGCGCTCCGTCACCGGGCGGGGCATCGGCATCGACCCGAGTCATGGCCATGCTGGCGCCTCTCGATTGACGTGGATTCGGGGCTCGATTCATCGGTGCGGTGAGCCCGCTCGGCTGGGCTTGCGTCGGACGTCGACCGCGCTGCACCCGAGCGAGGGAGCTCTACAGTTTGGCGGATGAAGAGAGAGGCGGTCTCGAGTTTCCCTGAGGACATCGCGCTCCCGCCGACGTCGAGGCCCTCCCGCGTGGCGCGAGGGCGCATCGGAAGCTCGTGATCTTCGGCGGGGTGCTTTACTGGGGCCTGGCCACCAGTGAAACGGAACCTCCACTGTGCCTCCGCGACCGCCGGCGCTCTCATGGCGCTCATCGGGATCACGTCGCGGGCGGCGGCCAAGGAAGCACCGAAGGTCGAGCTGCACTACGCGGTCCGGAATGTTCCGGGCTGCCTCTCCGAGCGTGAGTTTCGCGACGCCGTGCGGCGGAGATTCGATGACGATCCTCTAGCCGACCATGCACCGCTCGTCCTCACGACGGAGATCGCGCGCGTGGGGTCGCGCCTTCGCGCGACGGTGAGCCTGCAAGAGCGTGGCACCACCACGGAGGCGACGCAGGAGATCCTCGCTCACCCCGGCGAATGCGTGCCGCTCAGTGCCTCCGCGGCGCTCGCTGTCAGCCTCGCGATCAAGCGCGCGCGCGTGCGCGTGGCGAGCTCGCCTCCGGATTCGCCTTCCGACGCGCCCTCCGAATCGCCCTCCGAATCGCCTTCCGACTCGCCCCCGGCACGGCTTCCCGGCTCGTCTTCGAGGCCGGCTCTGCCCTCGAGGGTGTCGAGGCTCGAAGCGCCCCGGTCACCAAAACCCTCTCGGCGCCTCGAGGTGCGTACGCACGCGTCCGTTTCTGGCGCTCTCGGCACTCTCCCAAGTCTCTCGGTGGGTGAGTCCTTCGGTGCGTCGTTGAAGGTCGGTCGCTGGTTTGGCTCGCTCGAAGCAGGAGCGTGGCTCCCGTCGTCCGTGTCGACACCGGCCGGCAACGGGGGAAAGGCATGGCTCCTCTTCCTCGCGGGCTCGGGGTGTGCGTATGGCGGGCGCCTTTTCGTATGTGCGCTCGGGACTGCCGGCGACTTCCGCGCCATAGGGACGGGGCAACTGCTCAGCCACAGAGCCTCCAGCGCGTACGTCGCCCTCGGGGCGCGCGTCGGCGTCGAGATCCCCCTCGCTCGCCCTTTCGCCCTCGTCGTTCAGGGAAGCCTCCTCGCTCCGCTCGTTCGTCCCGGTCTCCGAATCGGCGAGGAAGTCCTTTGGCAGGTGCCGTTCGTCACCGGCGATCTCGGCCTCGGACTGCGAGTGTCGATTCTCTGATCACCGCCCGCCGCGTCGCCCGTCGGCCAGGCCGCTTTCGCAGAGTTGGTCAATGGCCTCCTGCCTCGAGGATACCTGCGTGAGCGTGGGGGTGCGCGATCCTTCAGCCTTCCGTCACCGAGTGACCGTCGTCGCGAACGTCAAGATGCACTCGGGATTTTGCGGCCCGTCCACGTCGTCATACGCAAGTTGCTCGGTCTCTCCCACCAGAGAACCATCGGCCTGACGTCGAAGCGTGAACGTGGTCCGCAGCGTCGCTCCTTCGCGGTACGAGACTTCCGACTTGCTGGCGACGAGAACATCGCACGGCGCGCCAACGGGCTGGATTTCATACGACCTGCTGCGCCCACTCGCGAATTCCACCGTCAACGTTCGAAGGTCATCCGAGACGAGAGCCGGATAGCTCGGCGCTTGGTGAATCAGCGTTTGACAGAAGCTACCGCCCGGCGGCTGCACGAGGCTCGTCATTTTCGTCTGCGAGAGCTTCCACGCCCCGCCGAACTCCTTGACACATGCGTCGCCGCGCGAAGTCTCGCCTCCCTCCGAAGACGAACAAGCCAAGAGAAACGACAGAAGTGCGAATGCATGAAACTTCATCGCCCGACCATACAATGACGACGCCATGGCCGGCCGCGCGCAAATTGCCTTCGCGTCCGCGGTCTCGGTGTTAGAGAGAGCGGCAGCCACGCTCGAGGTTATTCCTGGTCTGCCGCCGACGTCGGAACGCATCGCGATCGTCGTAGGGGGCCGCCACACGGGGCGAGGCGCGCGACGAGTGATGCGTCGTCGAGCGCGAGAAGCGACTTGCCGGCGAAGAACTGGCCCTGCTGGAAGACCACTGCGACCAGCGGGAACCTCTCGTGCACTCCTAAGAAGAACGCTTCGGTCTTGGGGCATCGAACGTCGCTCTCACCGGCAGTCGCTCTCGAGCCGGTCGGTGGACCACGCACGTCTGTTGTCCGACGGACCGGATCGCCGCCGAACCGTTCAACGACGTGCGGGTCGACGCGATCGCTTCGAGAGAGCGCGTAGTCGCCCCGCTGAAGCCGTCGCGAAACGAGCAGCAGTCGGCTTCCGTCGGCACCCCCGCCAGCTAGCGGTCAGCGTAAACTCGTGGGGCGCATGTCCCACGACGAAGCTCCCACCGCTCTCGATCTCGTGCCGCTGTTGGATCACATCGCGACTGCGCTTGCCTCCGTTCGCGACGAAGCCGCGCTGGTGACCGCGATGGACGACATCATCCGGCGCATCGTCGACGTCGAGTACGCGGCGGTCTTCTTCCTCGACCGCAGCACGAGTCGCCTCCGCCACGTGTTCGCTCGAGGCTTCTCCGAAGAGGAGCGGCGCGAGGCAGAGCGCACCGCGATGGACCGTCACATCGGAGACGTCTTTCGCTCGCAAACCCTCTTCCATGCCCCCGAGGTGCTGATCGCGAGCGACCCCTCGGCCAAGCTCAATCCACGTCGCCATACGGTTCGCTCACGACTGACGCTACCGCTCGTCGGCCGCTGCCAAAGCGTAGGAGCCATCTCCCTCGGCAGCACCCGCCCGCACTCCTTCACGCAGACCCAGATCAGGGTGCTCTCGTCGGTCGCCAGCCTGGCGGGCGTCGTCTACTGGAACCTGGAGGATTTGAAGGCCCTCGAGGCGCAGCTCGCCTTGACGCGCGCGCAGCAGGAAGAGCTGCGCACCCTCTCGACCCCGATCCTCGAGGCCGCCCCCGGGGTACTGCTCTTGCCTCTCGTCGGGCGCATCGACGCGACCCGCGCCGATCAGATCGCCGATCGTTTGCTGAGCGCCATCGTCGAGCGATCCATCCGCGCGGCGCTCATCGATGTGACCGGCGTCGAAACCATGGACGCGACCTCCGTCGCCGCACTCGCCGCCATCACTCGAGCGACCAGGCTCATGGGCGTCGAGTGCATGCTCTCCGGGATCTCGCCGGCGAGCGCCATCCAGATGACCGAGCTCGACGTGCGCCTGGATGGCGTATCGACCTTCAACTCCGCAAGCGCCGCGCTGCTCGCGACGATGAGGCGCTCGTAGCCAAGCGGCGCCCCCCATCCGGCAGATCCAATGCAGCGCTCGAGTTGGCTCGTTGCCTCTCGTGTTCGGGCTCGAGCTCCACGACTTGCGCTCTGCCGGGTCTTCCGACGGAAGCCCGGCCCCGACGACGGCGCCGACGCGCCTGGCGGGGAATCAGGCAGCGCGGCGGCGCCGCAGGAGGAGCGCGCCGACGGCGACGAGGACGGCGCCACCGAACGAGAGCGGGGCGCCCGTCGATGCACAACCGCCACCGGAAACGACCCCGCCGGCACGATCGACGCTGTCCTCATCGATCCAAACACCGAGATCGTTGGCAAACGTGACCGTCCACCGTGATCTGGCCGATGCGCGTGGAGTACGCTAGGCGCGATGGACCACGGCGCCGAAGTTCTCCGAAGACTCCAAGCTGTGCGCGATCGAGCGAGCTTCCTCGATTTCGTGCGGGCGCTCGCAAGCGATCGACGTAGAGTGGCGAACGTCCTCTACGCCGGGAAACTCTACGAGTAGCTCGCGATGCTCCTCTTCCGTCCTGTTGGCCTCGAAGAGCTGGGGCTCATCTACGACTCGGGCATGCGAGCGTTCCCGCCGCGACTGCCCGATCAGCCGATCTTCTACCCGGTGACGAACGAGGCATACGCGAAACAGATCGCGAGGGACTGGAACACGAAGGCCGGAACGCTCGGCGGTTTCGTCACACGTTTCTCCGTGGACGATTCATACGCTGCGAAGTTCGAGCGGCGTGTGGTTGGCAGTCGCGAGCATGAGGAGCTTTGGGTCCCGGCCGAGGAGTTGACGGAGTTCAACAATCACATCGGCGATGCCATCGACGTGATCGCGGCGTACTTCGGCGAAGGCTATCGAGGCTTTGTTCCCGAGACCTTCGGGTTGAAGGGCAAGGATGCAGCCGCACAATGCCTCGCCCTCGTCCGAACGCTTCCTTACAGCGGGTTCGACGTGATCTGCGAAATGGCCGCGAACAACAAGGCGGTCTTCCTGAACTTCTTCTTCTGGGAGCAACATTCCTTCGCGGCCGAGCTCAGTGACGCGGAGCGAGATGCGGCCCTCGCCAAGCTGAGGGCCGTCTGGGCGCTACGTGAACGCGCGGCGTTCCCGCTCGGAGTGGTCCGCTGAACAGCACGCTCCTCGAGGGCGGGTTGGTGTCTGCCGGGTCTGCGGACTCCGCCGTGACAATCCGATCTGGGGGCCAGACGGGCAGAGCGCCACGTTCGACATCTGCGCGTGCTGCGGCTACGGGGCGAGCGGTGTGTTCGCTGTCCCCGGTCGAACCTATGAGCCTATCGCGCGATTGTGATAGGCCAAGGACAGGCATACGTCGTCGAACCGGACCCCAGCGCGCTCGTTCGCACGTTCGGTGGCGAGATCACCGACGTGTTGCCCGTGATGCCAGGTCCACGTATCTCACGGCACACCGGGTCCGAAGTCCGCGATCACCGGCTCGGTGCGGGGGTCTTGACGGCGGCCTCACTGTACGGGCTTGAAGGGGGCGCACGTCGACGAGCCGGCTCCGGCGATGGCGAGCCCCGTGTCCTCTATCGCGATCGTAGTCTCGTCCGTTGCCGGCGAGTAGCGGTAGACGGTCGACGTCGTCCCGTCGAGCGGCCGCAAGAAGATCCAGAAGTCGCCGCCCCAGTGTGCGAACGCGTACGCACCGCCGTTGACGGCGGAGGTACGATAGGTTTCGAGGCTCGCGCCGGTAGTCTTGTCGAAGCGTGCGATCACGCCGTTGGTCGGGGAATAGCCAAAGAGCTTGCCATCACCCGTGCCCGTCAGCTCGGCATTCCCCAGGAAGCTCGTCCGTCCGACCCGACTGACGTCGCGCGTCATGGGATCGATCCTGAATAGGTTGTTGCTAGGGTGGACAAACAGAGTCTCTCCCGTACTCGAGTCGTTCTTGGAAAATCCCATTCCAAATGTGCGCAAGCCGCCCGTTGGAACGTTGTTCAGCACGACTTCCTTACATTGAAGAAGCCCTCCCGTTTGGGTTCCGACTTGAGGGTCAGAGAGGCGGACGTTGAAGACTAGGCCCGAGACCGTCCCCGACGACCCCCTGAAGTTGACCCACGCATAGCCGCGGCGATCGATCGCCATCGAGTTTGGGCGGTACGGGCAGTCGAGCTTACCGACGAGCGCGAATGTGAGCGACGCGGGATCGAACCGGTAGATCGCATCCGGATCAAATGTGAGGACGTAGATCTGCTTGTTCTCGCCGCTGCACTCTTGGTCGATGCCGTCCGCGACGTTTGCCTCGGCCGCGGCATCGACGGGAGAGATGAGCTGCTGCTGCGGCGCGGCATCAGGAGCGGGAGGGGCCTCGTACCCGTCTCGACTACTCGACGAACATTGAACCGCCGAGGCGCCCAGCACGACGACCACGAAAGCCGATAGTGAACCATAGACCGTGCGATGGAACATCGACCCCTATCTCCTATCGCTCAAAGTGTACGGGCGCGGGCTGCGAATCGACGAGCTCGATATCATCGATGCCTCTCC